>Ga0315338_1000084_pt1 | contig 436037 bp, 389 predicted proteins | sample ASW8metaG_FD_204518 | JGI IMG/M metagenome (GOLD analysis project Ga0315338, IMG submission 204518) | Ammonia-oxidizing marine archaeal communities from Monterey Bay, California, United States - ASW #8 | ecosystem: Environmental > Aquatic > Marine > Coastal | place: USA: California | collected...
CAAATCGACTTCTTGAAGCACTTGATGTTTAAACTCGCCCGTGAAGTGTCGCCGCTTCAGTTTCATTTCCGCCTCCTTTGAGTAAAAGGAAGCTTAACTTTTTGTCTCGGTCAAGGGTTCAGTCCAGAGCGTATGCTGGATACAAACGAAAAACGAGAGACCATGCTGTACAACGGCTATGCGCCTTATGTCGCCCATCTGTATAAGACTTAGGAGTGCGGAAAACTGCTAATCGCACTCTGTGATTTGTGCTTCGTAAAACCCGATTTTCGTACTAAGTAGTGCCGTTTTTCAATGCATAAATACAAATCACAAAGTACCGTAATCTATAGGTTTAATTAAAGAAATTCCTTGACATACTACCTGTGATTCGTATATTTGGCCGAAGTTCCAGATTCTTCTTTATTCTCCCTGACAATCTGATGCTGCACGGCAAAGACGTTCGCCTGTTGTCTTCGTTTTTTTATTTCGCCCTGATTGAAAAGGGAAGATTAAATTTTCTATGCAGGTAGGAGACCGTAGCATGAATCGTGGCACAGTTAAGTGGTTTAACGAGCGTAAGGGGTTTGGATTCATCGCACGTGAGGATAACGACGAAGATGTCTTCGTCCATTACTCGGCGATTGTTTCTGAAGGATTCAAGACGCTGCACGAAGGCGATGAAGTGACCTTCGAAATCCAGGAGGGTCCTAAAGGGGTTCAAGCAGCTAACGTGGCCAAAGTGTAAATATAAATGAAGGTATGGTCGTTTCCAACGGGCAGATTGTGTGTAACAGTCTGCCCGTTTTTTATACATGAAGTTGAACCGTTCTATATTTGAGGTGTATGATAGCATAGTCTCATACAAAACCGTTATGAGGTAAGCGACCGGCAGGGGTTGAAGCCCACTGGAAATCTGTGGTATGGCAAGTATAATGAAAAGCTGGAGGGGTTCAATCAGGCAAGGATAATGAGGCCTAAGATGTCTATAACCTCACCCTTCCAGGAAGATAGCCTGCCGATCCAATATTTCCGGGGGACGTACGACACTTTACGGACAGACGATATGCTGGAACAGTTATAATACATGGTGAATAAATACGACGATGCCACGTTAGCACGTGCCGAAAAAATAGCCGACACCCTGTACCCTCATCAGGTCGAAGGCGTCGCCTTTCTGATGGGTCGCCGCCGGTCTTTGCTGGCCGATGATATGGGATTGGGCAAAACACGCCAGTCGATTATCGCGATGACGGAAACAGAACCCCGGGGACCGTATCTGGTTGTAAGTCCTGCGTCTGTGAAGCTGAACTGGGTGAGAGAGATTGCTATCGTGCTTTCGGATGCCGAGACGGCGATGTAGGCCCAGCGGATCTGCCGTCAGCTGATTTCACCGGCTGGGTCATTATCAACTATGATATTCTGGGCAAGCATATCGACGGGCTGCAGGCTTTCGGCTGGACCGGTTTTATATTTGATGAAGCGCATTTCATAAAAAATTACAGAAGCCAACGCTGCCGTTATGCCGGCAAACTGGTTCGAGAGGCGCCGAATGATCCAGTTGTCCATACGCTTACCGGCACCCCGTTAACGAGCCGCACACGTGATCTATTTCCTATACTCCAGTTGATCGACCATCCTCTCGGCAAGAGTTTTCGTTCATTCGCCAAACGATATTGCGATGCATATACGAATGAATACGGGCTTGTGGCCACAGGTGCGAGCAACATCGAAGAACTTACGGTTCAGCTTCATGGCGTCATGTTACGGCGGACCAAAGATGAGGTCCTCGACCTGCCGCCCAAAATTCGAACCTGGCTGGAACTGGACTTGCCTCAGAAACGTCTCATCGAGAATCTGAACAAATGGCTGCGTGAGTTGCTGGCGGCCAGCGACCGGCCCGGTGTTGAATCGATGGACGAGGTGCAAGATATCCGTGATCCGAAAATACGCCGTGGCCGGGGCCGACTGGCTGGTCGGATCACCACGGCGCGAACCGCTCTGGCGAACATGAAAGTCAAGTCGACGATTGAACTGGTGGAAAGTGCTATCGACCAGGATGAGAAAGTGTTGGTTTTCTCGGCATTTCGTGAACCCATCGCTCGGCTGGCAGATCATTTCGGCGAGCAGGCCGTTCAGATCCATGGCGGCGTGCCGGTGACGAAGCGTCAGGACTTAGTGGACCGGTTTCAGACGGACGATTCGGTGCGAGTCTGTATCGCCAACATCCATGTCGCAGGCGTGGGTTTTAATCTCACCGCAGCTCGACAGGTGGTGTTTAACGATCTGGACTGGGTGCCGGCCAGTCATTGGCAAGCGGAGGATCGGGTATACCGCATCGGTCAGACGCAAACGGTGAATGTAACCTACATGATCGCCAGGCATTCGATCGACGAATTTGTACGCGCCATCCTGGAGTCCAAAGCCTCGTTGATCGATGATTTGATCGAAGGCCGGGCTCTGGCCGCAGAGATGCGTTTCGATGTCATCAGCGAATTAAAACGCATGATGCAAAACCTGTCTATTTCGTCTGAAGATCTTTCCGGTGACGAATCGCACATGGCGGAGATGATTGGAAAGGCCAGCATCGCTTACATAAGTGAGCAGGAATCTACGGATGAGGTGAAGACGTCAGAACCCGAATTACCGTATTCAGATGAATCGATACGCGCGTTGGCTCGGGGCCTTGCCGGTCCTAAAAGTACGGGTTACCGTGTTGCAAGCTCATCCAAACCGGGTAAGTTCTACACCATCGAGGTCGTCGGCGCTGACCTGGCCTGTGATTGCCCCGGCTTCGAATACCGTGGCGTCTGTCAGCATACCCGGAAGCTTAAAAATACCCTCGTCACCGGTCAGGCGTTGCCGAGCGGGTATACGAAAATGCTCCTCAAGTTTTCTGCAGGATATGCCGAACTATCCAATATATAGATATTCTAACCCTCGTGCTTCGTGTTCCTATGTTGGGGTATGTCTTATGAAATTATCATGGCCCCTGCATTTACTTCTCCCGGCATTGTGCCTGTCCCCTATTGACATCCACGCTCAAATTCAAGGTAATATCCATATAAACGGCTATATGGGCATGGAATTTGAAAAAAAGATTGAGGATAAGGGGAAGGGCGATAAAATTGCTTCATTTGATGCAGATCTAATCGATCTTGTTTGGAATATAAAAGCGACAGATAGATTGAGAATCGCTACAGATCTAACCTGGGAGCATGGGGTTGCTTCGGAAGATGATCGGGGTGAGGTGTTTTCACCCATGGATGATTGGGCGTAGGTGGGATAGATAAATAGAAGCTGGATGGCGGCTACACCCCAGAAGCAGATGTTAAGTGGATTGAACACAGTGTCCCCCAGACGGCCGTGATTTGCGTGCCAATAGGTAGATTTCATCATAATCTCCATTAGATCATCGCGGATTTGTGAATGCGGATTTCAGTTTTACGGTCTGTTCAAAACCCGAATTTTACGATAACCATGGTGTCTTAGACCGGCGCGATGCCACGCCGGTTACACATTATTTTAATCCATCCAATCGTTGTAATTTTTTTCATAAGTGCAAGACAAAAATAGGTCGTCATTGCCGCAAGTTTTAAGCGGGAATGACGTGTTGTAGTTTGATCAAGCCAGTATCGAGTTTTGTCGTGTACTTTGCTGTTTTTTTAGTCTACATTTCCCGAATAGAAACCTATCAAACTCCGCCGGTATATCGGCGACCTGCCTATGGTATATAATTCGATGTTTTAATATTAAACCGTGACAACAGGGCTTAACTATTTATTAATTAGTATGTTATATCTTACATTTAATAACCGATCGCTTTTGGAACCATCTTTGCAATATAATAATGATACGCACAGACCGCGTAACGTGGTTTGCGCGAAGTGCCCCGAGGTTTCGCTGGCTTCGCGCAATCTCAGTCATAATCCAACCGGGGAGAAAATGCGTATGATCGATGTATATACCTTAAGCCTTATCCATTTCTATTTTCCCCAAAGCCAGGAGATAATCCATGAAACATCAGATGCGCTTCTCACTTATCATGGCCGTTTTTATGGGTCTTATGTTGACGGGGCTATCGCCGGGAACAGCGCGAGCGCAGGTTTCCGACCAGCCTGATACGCCGTTTAAGCTCGCCACATTTGAAGTCAGTGGTATGATCCGGATCGGTATGGAAGTTCAGAATAACCTGATGGATCTGAACGGCGCCAACGCGTATGTAACCAAACAACTCGGTTTGCACATCGTTTCCATACCGGACGAGATGCGTACTTTAATTGAACGGTACGGTGCGATATCGAATCGAATGTATCAGATCGCCAACTATATGGGCGCCGAGAATAGGCTGGCGGATAAGAACCTCGGCTTCGTGTTCGATCCCGATCGCGTGTCCTTTAAAGCCCCGATTAAATATCCATACAACCTCCTTGCTGCAGCGGCGAACTATAAGTCGCATGCGGAGGAGATGTCGGGACCGCCTTCAGGTGGCGGAGGACAGTCCGGTCAAGGTGGTCCACCGGGTGGTGGTGGCGGTCGTGGTGGTGGATTTGCAGCGGTAGAGGTGGATGTCGATAATGAAGACCCACACTTCTTCGCCAAGTCACCGCGCTCCAGCATCATCGATCCGGGCGCCCCTTTCTACATTCCGAAAGACATTAACATCGACTGGGAAGCTGAACTGGCGATCATTATAGGAAAACCGGGACTTAATTTAACCCTGGAAAATGCGCACGATTACGTGTTCGGCTATAGTATCATCTACGATGTGAGCCGACGAGGCGGCACCGGTCGCCGACCTGCCAATAGAATGTTCCCCGGTGTGAACTGGTTCCGGGGTAAAAGCAGTGATCGCGCCGCTCCGTTCGGGCCATACATCGTACCCAAAGAGTTCATCAAACATGATAATCTTAATATTATGACCAGAGTGAACGGCGTCACAAAACAGAATGGCAACACAATGGACATGATTTACGACGAAGCGCATTTGATCCGTTTCCTGACCTCGGTCCTTACACTCTATCCTGGCGACGTGATTGCAACCGGAACGCCGGATGGCGTGGGAAGGGCTCGCAATCCACCGGAATACCTCAAACCCGGTGACGTGGTGGAAATCGAAATCGAAGGCATAGGCACCCTCAGGACGCCGATGGAAGCGGCTCCTTAATTTAGCTCAATCAACAATGTTCGTTGCAACAAGAAATGCAGGCAGACGGCAGATTACAACAGGCCGTCTGCCTGCAATGTCGTTTAATATATGAAGCCGGCTCAATAAAATCTACGAACATGAATTTCACGAAGGGGCCGGTCATGCGTTCCTGCAGAGACAGAACGAACGCGAAGGCGCCAACAGGAATGCGACGATAAAAGCCTGGCCTCGTGCGATCCGGTTTTTGAAGCAGCATCTGGGGGAATGATTTAAATTTCGAATTGCGGATTGGGGTGTAGGCGAAATTGTTATTGAACGTGGGATAATTACCGATTCGGGGAGGATGGTATGATACGTAGCTTTGTGGGATGTATAGGGCTGTTGATGGTCGGCTATATATCGATGATGTCGATGGCGCAGGAGACGCGCCTTGCGGTACTGATACCCGTGCAAGCCGCACAGGAGGGAGGATCGTCTGGTGCCTTGCCGCCGGGAAATGAGCAGGCAAAGCCAAAGCTGAACACCTCACCGCGCCATGGCGAGTGGATTGACGTAAAGGTTCCCGGAAGCGACCAACCGGTAAAGACCTGGATCGTGTATCCGGAACGCAGTACCAGAGCTCCGGTCGTGATCGTCATCCACGAAATATACGGGTTGACGGACTGGATCCGATCGGTTGCCGATCAACTCGCGGCAGATGGATTTATAGCCCTGGCGCCGGATGTGCTGTCCGGTAAAGGACCCGATGGAGGGGATACCGATTCGTTCGGCAGCCGCGATGCGGTGGTGGGTGCCATGCGGAAGTTAAGCCGAGAAGAGGTGACGACCCTGCTGAATGCAATACGCGATTACGGTATTAAGCTACCGGCGGCCACCGAGAAATATGGATCCATCGGGTTTTGTTGGGGGGGAAGCACAAGCTTTGCCTACGCGACCGCACAGCCTGAGCTTAACGCGGCTGTCGTATATTACGGCACGGCGCCGGATGCAGCCGACCTTGGGAAGATCAACGCACCGGTACTTGGATTCTATGGTGGGGACGATGCCCGGGTCAATGCAGGAATTCCAGCGGCTGAAACCGAATTGAAGGACCTCGGCAAGTCCTATGAACACCACATATACGAGGGCGCCGGGCATGGGTTTTTACGGGCACAGGATGACCGTGATGGCGCCAACATGCGCGCAACGCAGCAGGCCTGGCCGCGTACGGTCGCTTTTTTTCGTCAACACCTGGAGTAAAGGTGTTGACGCGCGGATGGTTGTGGCGGGTAGCAGGTCGTCTCGTGGTCATGATGATTAGAATAATAGATTCATAATCGACCACCCGCTACGCGCCACCCGCTACACGTACTGAGACCTGACATCATTTCTTAAGTGTCGCCCCTGTCAACTGCGCCAGCGCGGCCAGCGAGGTTTGGGCTGCATTTAGACCTAGGCGGAAATCCTTATCACTGAACGTGGCGTATAGATCGGTCGGCTGATGCCAATGCGGATCCCAGCCGTTGCCGACTTGCGTACCCCGTTCGTTTTCCCGAAGACTGATCGCGGCCACAATATTCTGAAACGGAGCGGAGTCGGTATTGGTCATGTGGCTCCCGACCGTCGCAGGATAGTCGGCGGCGTAAGTCTCGTTGGCGACCTGAAACACCCATGCCAGCGCCTGAGATTGGGCTGCGAATACTGAATTCACCTGGAATTCGATATTGACGTCCGCTTCGGGGCGTTGCGTCTCACTCAAGGTGCCGTCCTCGCGAGGCATACCGTGGTCGAAGAGCATCATGTCGTGCTGAATCATTCCAAGCCATTTCGGTTCGGGGTATCTGCCTGATCCGGGCGGATCTTCCTTGCCCTGCAAGGCCTGTCGCTGATCGACATAGGCTCGGCTGCCGTTGAGCCCGGTTTCCTCGTTGTTCCAGAGAACAAAGCGAATAGATCGTTCCGTCTGGACGTCCGGCATACTGAAAACCCGTGCCAGTTCCATCACAAGCGCTGTGCCCGATCCATCATCGTTTGCGGCCTCACCCCAACCGTGTCCATCCATATGCGCCCCAACGATGTACATCTCGTCGGGACGGGTGGTACCGATTTTGGTGCAGAACACCTCTTCTCGTGGTCCAGGAGTCATCGGCTGCATGTTGATTTCCCGAAGCCTGATGTCGGGTTGTGCCTCAGGATCGGTGTTCACGCCGGTGCGCGCACGAAGGCCACGCTGCCGACCACCGCCGACCGCGATGTTTTCGGGCCGCGGCGTGCGACGACGTCGCTGGCCCGCAACCGGCGCATACTCATATTTGAGTCGTTCCGTATTGGCGTAACCATAGCTCTTGAGCTGTGATTCAATCCAGTCTATTGCCGCCTTGTTTCGGTCGGTCCCCTGCCGTCGATCCCCGAATCGGGTCAACCCTTTTAGCGTGGCCTTGTACCGCTCCAAATCAAGTCGTCCGACCATCGCCCTGACAGGATCGTCGGCCGAATTATCCTGCGATTGGTCGGCGGGACGTGCAGCCGGTTGGGAGAGGCCAAACCCGCCGAGGTGTATGGCCAGACTGCATGTAGCAACAATTAAAAGGTTCCAACGCATATACTTTTTCATGATACCCCTCTTATTTTAAACGATTTGTGATTTGCTCGAAATGACCACCATCAGAATCCCTGACGAACAATCCGACCTGATCTTTTTCCCACCCCAGGCGGAAGACGATCCTCGTTCCATCGGAAGACCAGCGCGGCTGAAAACAGCCCGTTTCCGCATCCGTGATTTTTCTATAACTGAGCCGTCGGCATGGACGGTGTAAAGCGCGGCGGTCGTGTTGTTCCCTGGACTTTGTGAGACGAAAACAATCCGGCTTTCGCCCGGCGACCAGTTCCCGTTGTAGTTCGGCTGGCTGCGCCGGCTCAGATTACGCGGATTGGCGCCATCCATGTTCATCACATAAATCTGATGAAATGCCCTTCCTTTTTGCCGCGCTGTGACGAGCATCTCGGTTCCGTCGAGAGAAACTTTCGGATAGATCTCGTCATACTCAGGAGCAGGGAATCTTTGCCTGTTTTCACCCATCACGTCCGTGAGAAAGGACTGTCGCCGATCCTTCTCATTGAAGGCCAATGAAATTCCTTTGCCGTCCAGCGACCAGGCTGGCGCAAATTCATCCTCAGACGTTTCTGTGAGCCTACATACTTGACCATCGAGGTTCTTGATATAGATCTCCCTGCCCCCATCGCGGACCGCTCTCATTCGACGTGTAGATGATCCGCTGACCGTCCGGCGCCCGGTCGCCTTGTCCTGAGAAAGCCGGCTGGGCGGTGAGATCAGCAGCAAGTATTGTGATGCAGAACCCAAAGAATAGAGTTGGCATGCGAGTAAGGGCTACCATCCGATCGGCTGGCTGCACACTGATCCGCCGATTTTTTGTCTGACATGGCCTATATGTTTTTTGTATATTTTTAATATAATAGCCAGTTTGCATCTCGTTGGCAATGCCAAAAAGGGCTGCATTCTATTCTTCGTCGGCGTGTCCATGTGAACATCCTTACGGGAAACCCTGTCAATCAAGAAGAGATATGATGAAACGATATCAACGGTTGCGGACCGTGTTTGGTGTGATGTGCCTTGTCACAACGGCCCGGGTATTGGATCAGTTTGAACTGCGTGATGTCGTGCCTGGTGTGGCCTTAGTACATAGCTGGGTCGATCATCACTGGCCCTGCTGTGTACAATAATGTTTGACCGATCACATCATTATTTGTATGCTCAAAGCAGCATCTTTCACATCCCGGCAAAAATCTGTTATCCTATTCACGATATACTGAAGGCGCAAGGAGATCGTCCCATGCCGAAATTGCTGAACGAAAATGAGACCGCCCAATTTCATCGTGAGGGATATATATTCCCGATCAAAATACTGGATGATGAGCAAATTTCGTTCAATCGGTCGCTGCTGGAGCGTTTTGAATCCGCTCAGGGCAAACACATTGGGGGTGCACAGCGGAACAAATCCCATTTGCTGTTCAAATGGGTCGACGACCTGATGCGGCATGCCATGATCCTTGACGCGGTCGAGGATCTGATCGGTCCGGATATCCTTTGCTGGAATACCCTGTTCTGGATCAAGGAGGCCGGAAGCAAGAGTTTCGTCTCGTGGCATCAGGATCTGCGTTATTGGGGTCTTGACACGGATGATCTGGTCTCCGTATGGCTGGCGCTTTCACCGGCAACCCCCGAAAGTGGTTGTATGCGTGTACTGCCCGGCAGCCATCGAGGGGACCTGTTGCCCCATAAGGATGGATATGAGCTGGACAATCTGCTGACACGAGGGCAGGAAATCGCGGTGCAGGTTGACGAAACGAAGACGGTCGAAATGCCTCTGCAAGCCGGTGAAATTTCGCTGCACAACGTGCGGCTGGCCCACGCATCGGGCCCTAACCGGTCAACCGATCGCCGTATCGGTTTATCCTTGCATTACATGCCCACCCGGGCTAAGCAGACCGTCGGAGAATGGGACAGTGCGGCCCTTGTGCGTGGCAAGGACCGCTTTGGTCACTTTTCGATCACCCCCCGTCCATCCAGAGATCTTGATCCGGTCACCGTTTCGTTTCATGAGAAAGCAACCACAGCTGTTCGCGAGGTGCTTTTTAAAGACGCAGAGAAAGTGCGTGAAACGCTCTGATTGCCAGAATGTACCTCACGTTTTTTCAGGATCAAGATCAGGGCGTTCGATGTACAACATTTGTCATAGTAAATCCTATTCATAGGAGGTTCAGATAATATGATCAGATCGTTCCCTCACTCCGCAATAGTCGGTATTTTCTTCTTTACCCTGTCTGTTTCCATCGGTTCTGCTCAGGGCACGAACCCGACGTACCCGGAAGGTTTTGATGAACCGATGCCGCTCTACGAGGCAGCCCTCGGTAAATTCACCCGGCCGATTACCTCCACCAGCAAAAAAGCACAAGCCTTCTTCGATCAGGGCATTCAGTTAAAGTATTCGTTCGCTATAAAAGAAGCCGCCCGATCCTTCTACGAAGCCCAGAAGCACGATCCGAACTCGGCGATCAGCTACTGGGGAGAGGCGTGGGCCTGGGGCCGGTATCTGAACGGCCGTATGAGTTCGGATAATGCGTCTCGCGCCTATGCAGCGATACAGAAAGCACGCGCCCTGTCCAAGGACCACGCCAGTCCCGTTGAAAAGGCGCTCATTGAAGCGATGGCTGTCCGGTACGTCGAAGACTACGATCCGGACACCCGTAAGGTACAGGACAAAACGTATGCCAAAGCCATGCAGGCCGTTTACGAAATATACCCCAATGATGTAGATGTGGCTACCGTCTACGCCGAAGCGCTTTTCCTTTTGATGCCGCGGGCGGGTACACGCGAACTCGATGATCCCCAAGTCGTACAACTCCACCGTGTACTTGAGGGCGTACTTAAAGCAGACATCCGGCATCCCGGGGCCTGTCATTTGTATATCCACGCCACCGAATCCACCATAACGCCAGAGCTGGCGGAAGGGTGTGCCGAATATCTGGGTGACGCCATTCCAGGGGCCAGTCATATGAATCATATGCCGTCCCATACGTTCAACGAAATCGGCCGCTGGGGAGATTCAGTACGCGCCAATCTTCAGGCGTGGCATTCGGATCAAAAGGCAGCGGTGGGAGAAGGCGTTGCGATCTATCCGGCGCACAATCTAGCCATGTTGATCTACGCGGCATCCAATGATGGTCAGGGCGCCATCGCCATCCAGGCCGCAAAGGACTTTGCCGGAATAAGGAACGGAAACAACATGCACTGGGCCTTGACTTTAATCCGTTTTGGTCGGTTTGCCGAGGTGCTCGAACTAACGGACCAGCCCGAGAGGAAAATGGATAGCGAAATATGGAACTTTGCACAGGGATACGCCCATCTTCGTACCGGAAACGTGGACAAGGCACAAGAATACCTGAAACGCGTACGGCAGGCAGAGAAGTCGAGCAAGTCGGATGGGGGCCGCCCGCACAAGATTTTCGGCACCATCGCTGGTATCCTCGAAGGCGAGATCCACCGTGAAAGCGGTGATCTGAATGCATCCATCAAATCGTTTGAGAAGGCCGTATCCACAGAAGATGAACTGCCCTGGAACGAGCCTGAGATTTTGCCGTTTTCCGCCCGTCACTGGCTGGGCGTAGCGCTTCTGGAGAAAGAGAAGTATAAGGACGCCGAACGGACCTACCGTGAAGACCTCGAAGATCATCCTCACAACGGCTGGTCGCTTTTCGGACTCATCAAAGCACTGGAGGCGCAGAATAAGCCCATAGCCGATGTAAAACGAGACTTCGACGCCAGCTGGGCCCGCTCGGACACGTGGATTCACGAGTCTATTTTCTGACCCGTTCCGCTTCGTGGTCGTAACCGGTCCTTCGAACACAGGTATTTCTACAGCGGTCGTTTCACATGTCGATGCCGGTGATCTCTCCCAACGGACAGTTTGTGGCCTATCAATCGTCACGGAAATCTGGTACAATAAGCAAAGCACCTACGTACAAACTTACATATGCTTATAAGGAGTTGTAGTTTATGGCTCAAGTTCAAGATATTCTTGTATTGTTTCAAACGAGTCCGGCACTCGATATGACCCCAAGTGCGTGGGCGAGATATGAAGCCTCAAAGGGAACAGGCATTAAAGATCTGATAGAAGAAGAAAGCCCACCGTACAAAAATGCGATGGCCGCGATGCGGGATGGATGGCAAGTCATTCAAATGAGTGAATATAAACATCGGACAGAAGCCGACGGGTATGAATTGGGACCTTTTCCATATCAAACCGTCTTGTCACGATTCAATGAAATGCAACCGGAAGAATAGGGATTTAGCCCATGGAACATCTGATTTCGTCTAAGGATATGGCCCGTTTCGTAGCATCAGGCTACTTGAAATACGAGGATATGGTACCAGAAGACCTGTGCAAGGCCTGCAGGGAGGAGATGGTGTATTTCGGCGGTTATCTCGCTGTGGGGACACCATTTGAGGAAACATGGCCAAAGAATACGGCATTAGGAGAGGCCTTTCGACTGCCAAAGGTCAAAGGTCTGATCCACTCATTACTTGGACCTGACCCCCTCTATGACCACCATGCGGCACATTTAGTCAGGGCACACACGACGCGTGGACCTGATATGCACCAGGATTCTGTGATCGACTTTCGTCGTAATTATTTTGATATTCAACTTTCGTTTTTCCCTGCAGACACCACAGATGAAATGGGAGGGACCTTTTTATTGCCGGGATCACACTTTCGGAATGTGAGAACGGGTGAGATCCGTGGATACCAACATGTTGCAGGCAAGATCTGGGCCACCTGTCCAGCGGGCACTGTCTATGTATGGAATACGCGCGTGTGGCACGGAGCACGGAGCAACCATACAGACAAAGACCGCTATATGTTTAAGTTGCGTCTCAATCCGGCTCAGCCACAAATTCGACATTTTGATACCTCGGATATGGACGATCCCGAAATCGGGCGTGTTTTGTCCACAAATCACCGTTGGGAAGGAAACGAACACCGTTACGAGATCATGAAACGGGTTGAATTATGGCGCTATGTGTCCGACCAACCAGACTTTGATATTGGCGAGCGGTTCCTGCGCCGCCGCGAATACCAGCCACAGAATCAAACGATCACCGCCACCAGCTAACGACGTCTTTCGACCATGTTATGGGCAAATCATTCCACAATAATGACGATTCTGGTGCGCTCGGGTTTATCCGTGGTTTTCTTCTGGTTATTTTTCTAATGGGCGTACTGGGAAGCGGTTCCGAATTGCTGTTAATGGGACATACCGAGGAATTCTGGCAATACATACCGCTGATTTTGATGGCGGCCAGCCTGGCCGCTGTCATCTGGAACGGAGTACGCCGCGGGACTGTAGGGATACGGGCTTTTCAAGGAATAATGATCCTATTTGTGCTGAGCGGACCGGCGGGACTCATACTGCACTATCGGAGCAATGCAGAATTCGAGCAGGAAATGTATCCCTCACTCGACGGATTTGAGCTCTTTTTCAAGGCGATCGTAGGTACAACCCCGCCTACCCTGGCTCCCGGGACAATGATATTACTCGGGCTGATAGGACTGGCATTCACATACAAACATCCGGTTTTATCGGCAGCACCGGAATGAAAATAAAAAACCAAAGGAGATCTATTATGAATCAAAGAAAAACATCGGCCATGATCGCATCATTTGTTCTTGTATTGTTTCTTTCGACCGTCGCCTTCGGTCAGGTCGGCAATAATACCGACGTATTTAACCCTAATCTGGCAGGTGAAAAAGAACTCGCCGCGATACCTCATTTCAGTGCGAAATTCGCCAAAACCATTATAGAAAACCGCCCGTACCTGAACATGACCGATTTTAACGAACTACTCGCCAAAACGCTAAATGAAAAACAGGTAAGCGAAGTGTATGTAAAATTGTTCGTTCCCATAAATCTGAACATCGCCACCGACGAAGAGATACTGATGGTGCCTGGTGTTGGCAACAAAATGCGTCACGAGTTTGACGAGTACCGCCCATACAAAGCGCTTACACAGTTCAGACGAGAAATAGGAAAATATGTCGATGACGAAGAACTTGCCCGGCTTGAGCAATATGTGTTCGTCCCAATAAATCTGAATGACGCAAGCGATGAAGAAATACAGAGTATTCCTGGTGTTGGACGCAGGATGCTCCATGAATTCAAAGAATACCGCCCATATACCAGTATGGCGCAATTTCGTAAAGAGATTGGAAAATACGTGGACAAAAACGAACTCGCCAGACTGGAACGATACGTTCGATTAAAATAATCTGTTTTCAACCTGATTTGTGAGGAACCTATGAAGATCGGACTGGGACTCTACCCCCACCTGCTGACACCGGAAACCTATCGCTTCGCCTGTCAGGCCGGCGTGACCCATGTCGTCGCCCACCTGCCCGGATTCGCCCGCCGCGAAGGCCGCGGTCTGGCGCCCGAGCAGATGTGGACGCTCGACGAACTGGCCGAGCTCAAGCGTGGCATGAACGACGCGGGACTGGAGTTTGCCGCGATCGAAAATTTTGAGGTGGAGCACTGGTACGACGTACTTCTCGACGGTCCGCTCCGCGACGAGCAGATGGCGGGCTTGAAGACGCTTCTGCGCAATATGGGGCAGCTGGGCATCGGAGTCATGGGTTATAACTTCAGCTACGCCAATGTCTGGGGGACCACCACTGTCACCCGCGCCCGCGGCGACGCCCCTGCGCCGGGCTACAGGACCGATCTAGCACCACCGCAGGCCGAGATTCCCAACGGGATGGTGTGGAACACGGTGTATGACAAGGACGCCCCTGAGGGCACCATCGGCACGGTGTCCGAAGCGCAAATCTGGGAACGCTACGAACGCTTCCTCACCGAATTGCTGCCCGTCGCTGAGGAGGCAGAGGTCCGCCTGGCGATGCACCCGGCCGATCCACCCCTTGCGGTAATTAACTACACGGCGCGCATGGTCACCAAGCCAGAGCACTACCAGCGCCTGCTCGACCTGGTACCGAGTCACTACCACGCCGCCGAGTTCTGCCAGGGCACGATTGCCGAGATGGACGGGGAGATGGACGTGTACGAGGCTATTGAGACTTACGCCAGCCAGGGCCGGATCGCCTATGTGCACCTGCGCAATGTGGTGGGGAAGGTCCCCGACTACTACGAAACCTTTATCGACGGCGGCGATGTCGATATGGTTAAAGCCCTGAAGCTATACAAGAAGCACGGGTTTGACGGAATTATCATTCCCGACCACAGTCCGGCCATGGCCTGTGAGGCCCCATGGCACGCCGGGATGGCCTACGCGGTAGGATGGATTCGAGGGGTCATCGCCACTCTCGATCAGGACTCGATTTGAGAAACAGCCTGTGGCGACGACGACCGCCCGCGGTTTGCAGACAACGCACCGTTGTTTTACATGTCGCCGAAACCGGCATAAGATGAAAACAACATGGACCAGCACATAATTGACGAGAAAATTCGCACGCTGTTTGATCAGGGGTACTGCATCATTGAGTCGGTGCATGATGCCGCTGCGACCGAACATCAGGAACGGCTCCTGTACGCCGAATGGGCGCGCCGTGGCAAGCTGCCCCTGTCCGGATTCGGTCTGGGGATCCATCCGCTTTTAGAACTTGTGCCGGACATCGCGCCATATTTTGACTGCACGGTGGTAAATACAGTGCTGGAAGCAGCATTTCAGGACCATCCGAGGCTTTGTCATGCAGGCGCCCGTATTGCCAATGAGGACTCTGCCCTGAATATCGGCTGGCATCACCACTATAACTGGAATGAGGATCTGGTAGAGGGCCGCCGTAAGATCGAGCGGGTGGTGGTTAATTTTTATGTAAAAGGGGTATCTCCGTCTCTTGGGTCGTTATGGACGATTCCCCGGCAGGTGGGCGAAACGATTAGCCCGCCGCTGGATGAGCCGAATCAGGATTGGCCGGGACAAGTAGAGGTGTCCGTGCCACCAGGCAGTGCGGTAATATTGGACACAGCGCTCTATCATACCGCCACACGTGGCCATGCGCCAGGGATGCGCTACCATTGGGGGGGGCACTACCAGGGATGGTCGAATCACCAGCCCCACGGGGAAGATATGGACATGGATCATATCATCTCTAAGCAGGCATTATTAGCTCAATATCCAGGACTCAAGCGATTGGTTGTATATGATGATTGATGAGAGAGACCAGGTAACGACAGGCAACGAACGTTTACGATGTGAGAGGACATGATACCCGTTGACAAAAGCAGGACCGAGTGGTTCCAATCATTATCCGACTGGCCCCGGATCCCGTTAGCTCAGTTACCAACCCCAATACATCGCCTGTCGAATCTCGGCAGGCACATTGGTGCGGAGCTGTGGATAAAGCGGGATGATCTGACCGGCCTGGCTGGAGGAGGGAACAAGACACGGAAACTGGAATTCCTTGTAGGAGAGGCCATACAAAGTGGCGCCGACATGCTGGCCACGGTCGGCGCCATTCAGTCAAATCATACCCGGCAGACCGCAGCAGCGGCAGCACGATCCGGATTAAAATGTGCCCTGCTCCATTATGGCTGGACCAAGGATGCGGGCCCCATGTATCGCCAGGTGGGCAATTTACTCCTGAGTAGTATGATGGGCGCCGACCTCTACACAGATGATACTGAGCGACCGATTGAGGATGCAGGCCCACTCGATGAGTTCGGCGCCTACCTACGAGATCAGGGTCACCAGCCCTACGTGATCCCGGGTGGCGCCTCCGACCATCGTCTCGGAAGCTTCGGGTATACTGTCTGTGCCGCTGAGATAACGACGCAGGCGGCGTCACTCGGCATCCATTTCGACTACATCGTGCACTGCACAGGTAGTGGTGGCACCCAGGCCGGCCTGGTCGCTGGATTGGCCGCGCTCCATGAAGATACCCGGGAAACGGCATTCCAGATGACCATGAGACGGTAATCAAACGGGAACGGGTCCTGCGTTTTGCCAACGCCACGCTGGCTGAACTCGGATGCGCCGATCGCGTTGAGCCTGATGATATCGAAATCGTCGCCTGCGACACCAGTCCCTATGGCCTCGCAGACCAAAAGACGTTCAGCGCCATGCGATTACTGGCCCGCACGGAGGGATTGATTGCCGACCCGGTCTATGAGGGAAAGGCGGTGCGCGGCCTGCTTGACCTGGCAGAAAGCGGACGTTTTGATCAGAACTGTCGTATTCTGCTGCTCCACCTTGGCGGCACACCGGCCGTACACGCCTATGCGAATCAACTCGATCCTATCCATCTTTTGCAGAATCCGATATAACTTGACCCCACCCACCTCGAGATCATAGTGCCCGATTACTCAGACTGTAACGACTTGACCGGATTCGTAGTCGCCGCTCTAATCGCCTGATAGCTCACCGTCAACCAGGCGGTCAGAACAGATCCGATGCCGGCGCCCGCGAGAATGCCGATGCTGATTTCCGTGTGGAAGGTGAAACCCGTCAGCCAATCGGACATCACATAGTAAGCAATGGGTGCCGAAACGACATACGCGGCGACGACCAATAGAATAAATTCTCTGGATAACAGCATCACAATTTTTGTGATGGATGCGCCGATCACCGTCTCGCTGCGATAGGTCTGCTCGTATTCATCGTCCAGGAAGCGAAAGGTGAATGGATACTCAGGATTGAACTTCTTGTAGACCGTTTCCAGCACGGTGAGCGCCTGCTCGGTTTGTCCGGTTGCAATCCGTATGAAAAGAATCCCGGTACTCGCAGGGGCCAGACGGACAATCAACGGTTCAATAGGGCTATAGAGCGATTGCATGTGAAAATCCTTGACCCGACCGATAATAACCCCCTTCTCATCCCACACCGTTAGAGGTTGACCTGCGGGGTCTTCCATGCCCATGGATAGCGCGGCTTTTTCGTTGATGATATAATTCGTCGAATCCGTTCCGAAATCCGGTGAAAACACCCGGCCATCCCTAAGCTTAATCTTCACTGTCTCAATAAAATCGTAACCCACGCTGAGCATGCTATAAAGCGTGTTGTCGTTATCGGCCTTACCGTCCCATTGAATACCGATGGTATCTTGCCCTATCGAAAGGGGTTTTGACTCGAAATGGCCACATCCTCAAACACGGCGGTTAGGCTGACATCAAGACGATTATCCACACGGAATGTTGTTCCTGGCAAATCATCTTTCAAACGCCAGCCGTCACCAAAATACCGTTTTGCAAGTGATTCGGAGATAGCGATCGATTCCGGATCCAACAGAGTTGTTGCCGGATCTCCAACCAATAAAGGAAACTTGAATACCGTGAAAAAATCTGATCCAAAATAGCGACCCTCAGAACGAAAGGCCTGGTTCTCATGCGTAAGAACCATGTTTATTTCCCAGCTCATCAGGACCGTATGTGTGATCTCCGGATACGCCTCGTCGAGAACATCACCAAGCGGTTTGGGCATGGAAGATGACGTGCCGACTGTACCACCGAAGTTCGCGGTTATAGCGGACTGACCCACTGCGGCTATCCTACTAAAAAGATTTAAAATGGGATTATGTTGACAACCCTTGTTCTGCCCGACACCTTATCAAAATGGAAGTCATCCGGTTATGCCGGGATGACAAACGTTAAATACCTGCTCCCCCTAAGGTGTGTCGTCTATGGCTGATGAGAAGAAAATGAATCGTCGGAGATTTTTGAGACGCGGTGCAGCGTTGGGCGGTGCAGCACTGGGCGGTGGCGTGCTCACGCTCAGCGGTCCGGCCATGTGGAAGGCTGCCGCGGAAATGATCAACGGTCCACGAGTGCCGATCAATGGGGTCGGCATCGATGACCCGATGGTCGTCCAGTTGTCTCTTAATGAAAATCCGTTCGGCGCGTCCCGACATGTTATTGAGGCGGTATCCCGGCGTATGTTCGGTATGAATCGGTATCCTTTCCATAACCGGTTGGAAGAAGCGCTTTCCGAACATCTCAGGATGCCCGAAAACTATATTCTGACCGGAGGCGGATCCACAGAAATCCTTAATCTTGCAGTGCTGTCGGCCCTCTATGAAAACGACGGCAACACGATTACCGGGCAACCCTCTTACTATGATATCCCATCAAGAACGGCACGTCTCGGTGGTACAGTCAAGCGGATTCCAACGAATAAGGACTGGGGTCTTGATCTGGATGCCATGAAAGCAGCTATAGATGAGAACTCCCGTATTATAAATATCTGCAACCCGAATAACCCCACGGGACAGATCCTGGATCCCGATGCGCTCGAACGGTTTATACGCGATGTACCGGAACAGATACTGGTTCTTGTGGATGAGGCCTACATCGAATTTGCGGGGGAAAGCTATCGATCCATGATCCCCCTGACAATGCAGGTGGAAAATCTGGTGGTAGCCCGGACATTCTCCAAAGCATACGGACTTGCAGGGGTTCGCGTAGGGTACGGCGTCGGTCAGCCTGCCTTGCTGGAACGGTTGATGAAATTTCGTATCGACGGTGCGAATAAAAGTATGCTGTCTATCGAGGCAGCCATTGTTGCGCTCCAGGATCAAAATCATGTGCGATATTCCGTCGACATGGTGCGAAAAGGTAGAGAATACCTGTATCCGGAACTGGAAGCCATGGGGCATGGGCCCGTTCATACCGAGACCATATTCATTCCGGTAAAGGTAGACGGCATCGGGGAATGGCTGATGGGACAGCTCTACATACGCGATGTCCATATCACCCGGGCCAGGGGGATGGGTGGACATGTACGAATTTCTGTCGGTCAGCCCCACGAAAACGAAGCGCTGATCGCAGCCATGAAAGATGCCGGCGGCAGCCTGTTTTAGAATGAAGACACCCGACCTCAAAAAATTAGTGGGACGCTTCACCGAGCCTGCCGTCCAGGCTATCGTGCTTGTGGGCAGCTTCGCGCGGGGTGAGGCAGGACATTTCAGTGATGTCGACCTGGTCCGTTTCCTCGCGCCCGATTCCCCTGAGGACGCCGAAGCCCGGAGTTTTATCATCGATGACCGTCTTGTGGTGGTCAGCAACGTGCTCCGATCTCAAGTAGAGGAATGGTTCACCAACCCTGTATCGGCGACTGAGTGCATCGCCGGAATCCGGGCCGCAAAGCCGCTGTGGGACCCGGAAGACCTCTTTTCACCCATTCAGCGCCGCGCCCATGCATTCGTCTGGGATACTGATATGCAGTCGAAAGCCAATGCATTTGCCGGAGAGAAAATGGTCGGGTGGGTGGAAGAAGTACACAAAGGCCTGGAGGGGTTACGAAGAAACGACATCGGCCGCATGCTCAATGCCCGTTTTGGCCTATCCTTCGGTATGATGAAAGTGGTCCGTGTGTATCTCGGCATCCTGATCGATGGTGATAATACGTTCTACGCCCAGACACTGGAACGCCTGGGCAACGATTCAGAGTGGGCGCGGCTTTGTCGAGCGTCTTTTGGAATAGAGCATAGAGAAGGCGCCCCGTTGCCTCTTCCCGAGCAAGTTCTCGCCGGACTTCAACTGTATATTCTGACCGCTGATTTGATAGGAAACGATGCAGGCGTTGGCCACCGTAGTATTATTGATCGTACCGTAGCTGTGATTACAGATGAGATAGAAAAACCTCGACCCCATGAACGCACATGAGGGGTTTCCCCAATCACTAAATCACTAAATCACTAAATCACCAAATCACCAAATCCCCTCCCCTTCCCTCCAGTCCCGCCTGTAGAATAGCATCCGCCACAGCAATAGCTTTTACCGCCTCTGTACCGGGGGACAGACAGGTCTCTTCACCTCGGATACAGGCCAGGAAATGCGCCGCCTGGTAGGTATACATGTCTTTGCCGGCATCGGATGTAATCAAGGATTGTTCGCCTTCCCGATCGGTAAAACAGCAGTATTGATGAGACCCTTCCTCTTCGGGCGGCGTCAGATTGCCCGTGCCGAACTGGATATATCCCAGGGGACCGATCACATCGTGCAGATTGTTTCCGCGTGCCGCCCAGCTCCAGGACACCAGCATCTGATGTCCCGCCTTATATCGAATCACAGCGGAACAGGTATCAACAGCCGATACGTCAGGGTCCATCTTGATGGCGCTGGAGAGGACACTTTCGGGCTCCCCGAATATCCAGTTCGCAAAATCGTAGTTGTGAACCGCGCCGTCTATCATCGGACCACCGCCCAGCTCGTGATCCATATACCAGCTCCCGGGACCGAAGCCGGCCATCGCATGCCGCCATAGGATCGGTGTGCCTAATTTGCCTGAGGTCGCATATTCACCCCAGGCCTTCCAATGAGGATCGAAGCGGCGGCAGTGAGCGACCATCAGTAGCGTATTATATTTTTCAGAATCCTCTATCAACCGGTGGCACTGGTCCACGGTTCGGGCCATCGGCTTCTCCACCAGGACTGGTTTTCGGGCAGCCAGGGCAGCGGAAGCGACCGGCTGATGAAGACCGGTGGGGACCGCGATCACCACCGCATCGATATCCGGCTGGGCCAATAGAGATGCCGGCGAATCATAGACCTTCGTATCCGGAAACGTCTCGGCAAAGCGTGCTCGCATATCAGAAGATGGATCTGCTCCGGCCACTAACCTGCATCCGTCCACCTGATTAAATGTCTTGGCCTGGTGCATGCCCATACCCCCAAGCCCGATAGAGCCAACTCGAATCATCTGCTTGATCCTTTCATAAGGTAAAAATTAGAAAATGAGTTGAAATATATTGTTGGATGGTTCCAGAATCACTATGTTAAAATGTATCTAAATTAATTAAGGTTGAAAAGGAAATCATTATTTACACCTAATACTAATTGTGATATCAAACACCGTTCCTATCCTTTCGAAACATATTAATTCTGAATCGCTTTTAATCCGAAATCCGAAATAGAAAGATAGCCCCCCTTTAATGCTCCGAACGACGATTCATTTTATCCTCCACCTAATGGTACCGGGCATAACCGCCAGAATAGGCTTTAGCCCCAAATGGCATAGAGCCTGGCTTTACATGATGCTCACTATGGTGATCGATCTGGACCATCTGATGGTCGATCCTTTTTTTGATCCCCATCGTTGCAGCATAAACTTTCACCCGCTTCATACCTATCCGGTCATAGGGTTGTATATCCTGCTTACGGCCATACCCCGGACAAGAATAATCGGCGTCGGACTTCTGATCCATATCATTCTGGACGCCCTTGATTGCTTCTGGTTGACCATGGAATAAAGAGACCTGATTAGATCATAGTCCGGTCATCCCCGCAAGCTTTAAGCGGGGATCCATCGTAAATTCATAGTGTATGGATGCCCGATTAAAGCCTTCAGGCATGACAATTACAACGTACGCGTTACGGAGATTTACCCATGTCCCTTTCCACGCCTCAAATAATCTGGCATGACATCCAATCATGGGGTGTTGAAGGTAAAGGTTGGACTGATACCGAACAATATTTCGACCGGTTGCCTGCTGCCGCCCGTAGACAGGTGCGTCCGGCGGTGTGGGATCTGTCGCGTCATACGGCCGGGATGAGCGCCCGGTTCATCACCGACGCATCCAATATTCATGTTCGATATTCCTTGATAGACAAACGACTGGCCATGCCGCACATGCCCGCAACCGGCGTCAGCGGTGTAGATCTGTATGCGGAAGATACGCATGGTATCGACCGGTGGCTCGCGGTATCACAACCGGAAGAACAGACCGTAGAGACAATCCTTGCCCAAAACATAAGACCTGGGGAAAGGCCATATACACTGTATTTCCCCTTATACAATGGCGTAAAATCGATGGAAATCGGCCTACCGGAAAATGCCATGCTCAATCCCATAGGTCCTCGATCTGAAAAGCAGCTTGTATTTTACGGCACGTCCATCACTCAGGGTGCCTGTGCTTCTCGACCCGGGATGGCTTTCACGGCAATTCTCGGACGATGGTTAAATAAGCCGGTCATCAACCTGGGTTTTTCCGGCAATGGACAGATGGAGACCGCGATCACGACTTGCCTGACTGAACTGAAGGCTTGCATATACATTATCGATTGCCTGCCCAACATGGCCGCTGACCTGATAGCAGAAAGAACCGCCCCACTCGTTCACCAACTTCGAGCCGCAAAACCGGACACGCCGATCCTGCTTGTCGAAGACCGCTCCTATACCAACACGGCGTTTCTACCCGCACATGACGAGCAAAATAAACGGCGTCGGACCGCCCTGCGACATACCTACTCGAGACTGAAAGAAGGAGGCGTTAATGCGCTGTACTACCTGGAAGGCGCCCAGATCCTCGGCGACGACGGTGAGGCCGCCACCGACGGTTCTCACCCCAACGACCTGGGCATGCTCCGTTGCGCCCGCGCCTACCATCCAGTCCTCCAGGAAATCCTTAAGCCGTGACTATCTATTTGATCTCCATGGGGCCATCATTGATATTCTCCATGTACAACGATCACAAAAAATAATCATTCGCCCATAACCTCTCGTACGCACACGGCGTGCCGTGTGCCTCACAAAGCTTACGCCCATGTCCGATGCCCCCTTAACCACACCCGCTTACACCATCCTGCGGGATGCCGTCCTCGCCACGCTTGAGGCCGGAAAAATCCGTGCCCAGCAGGCCGTGGAGCAGGAAAAGATTCGGACCGGTTGGGAGATCGGGAAGATGTTACATCACCACCCGAATAGTAAACGGATACCGGTAGACCTCGCCTTCATTCGCTTTCACCGCAGCCACTATGGTCATCAAGATGTCGAATAACACTACCCCGATCAGAATAGGTGTTCCGATGACAACAAAAACCCGGAGTATCGAAACAAGAATATAAAGGGTCATACTGATCTGAAAGTTCATCGCTTCTTTGGCCTGTTCCGCGATAAAATCAGACTCGTCCTTTTTCATCCACCATCTATCCATACGATTTCTCAATTTCTATTAAGGTTTCAGCGTTACCCATTGAATACAATCCGAATTGAAAATAATACACATCACCGGTGCCATACCAAGTTCTCCACATTAAAAAGTTGATCTATCCCGTCAATTATAGTAAATATACATACCATTCACCATCGCTGATCCCTGCAGGCTACAGCGAGCACTCGCAATTCATCAATCATAATTTATAATTCCCCAGGACCTTCCCATGCCCCCCCTCCCCCCTCCCTCCCCCCTGGGCATCGCCTTCTTCGGCGCTGGCGATGTATCCGATCACCACGCAGAAGCCGTGAGACGCTGTGCCGACGCCCGGCTGGTTGGTTTGTGGAACCGATCGCCGGGGCGTGGTAAGGAAAAGGCCGATAGTTTTGGATGTCGGACATACGATTCCCCGGAAGAACTTCTGGCGGATCCAGCGGTTGAGGCCGTCTCTGTACTTACTAATCTGGAGACCCATCTTGAATACGCGACCAGGGCGCTGGAAGCCGGTAAGCACGTCCTGGTGGAAAAACCGGTGGGTGTGACGGTCAGCGAAATTGAGACGATGCGGGATCTAGCCCGGCAAGAAGGGGTGACCTGTATGCCGGGCCATAATTATATCTACGAGGATAGTATTATCCGAAGCCGGTCATTAATCGACGAAGGAGACCTGGGACGCCTCGTAGCGATCTACGTGATGTATCATATTCACCATCCGGAGGAAGTCGCCGCCCGGTATCCCGGTGTGATTCGACAGATCCTGACGCACAATACCTATGTCTTGCTCTACCTGGCCGGCAGGCCAAAACAAGTGTCGGCCATGAAAGCCATCCTGCACTACGACACGATACAGCAGGAAGATATCGCCATAGTCAACCTGAAGATGGAAAACGGCGCGCTGGCGCATTTTTGCGCCAGTTTCGCTGCCGACGACCACAGCGCCGATCCATGGACGGTCATCGTAAAAGTCATAGGAACCAGAGGGTCTACCCGGTACAGCTATCGGGACTGGGTTGAACTCAAACCTGCCGTTGCCCATTCGCAAACCTATACCGCCTACCGAGGATCCATTATCAACGAGGTCGCCCATTTCGTCAACGTGTGCCGAAATCAGGCCGAACCCCTTTCTACCCTCGACGATGCCATAGCCGCCCAACATGTCATCGAAGCCATCGAGCAATCCATCAAAGAGCAAAAAACGATCGTCCTCCCCACCCCCTAACCAAGGACCCTACATGCGCGTCCAACATGTATCCAAAATCCACCTCCTCCTATTTACCCTGACCGCCATCCTTTATCCTATGGATAGAGTCCAGGCTCAACCCATGAACTGGGAGCGGATAGATACCCATGTCCTCAAAACCCCGAACCATGTAGAAAATTCTGTTCAAACCCTCGCCACCTACCTGGTCGGACCTGCCGAAAATGAACACGAGAAAGTACGTGCCATCTTCCGCTGGGTGACACAGAATATAGCTTATGATACCGAAGGCTACTTTTCAGGACAATATGGTGATTTAAGCCCGGACAGCGTATTGAAAAGCCGGAGCGCCGTTTGCGATGGCTATGCCGGCCTCTTCGCCGTGCTCGGTAAAGCCGCCGGACTGGAGGTCGTCAAGGTGATCGGGTATTCCAAGGGGTACAGCTACGCCGTGGGGGACCAGCTCGACGGCGCGTCGAACCATGCCTGGAATGCGGTAATGATTGATGATAAATGGTATCTCCTGGATGCGACCTGGGGCGCTGGGTATCTCGGCGACAATAACAAATTCGTCCGCAAGTTTCAGAACCATTATTTTTTAACCCCGCCCGATGAGTTTATCTATGATCACCTGCCGAGCGACGCCCAATGGCAATTGCTGGAACAACCCGTTTCGAAGCAGGACTATGCGGATTTTGTCTACCTCAGACCGGCCTTTTTCCATACCGGCCTTGCGATACAGAGCCATCGCCATAGCCTCATTGAAATGGGCGATCAGATCACCGTGACCCTGCGTGCGCCGGATCGCGCGGTACTACTGGCTCAACTGATGCAGGGGGAGAACAAATTAGATGAAGCCTTTACTTTTTTACAAAGAAGGAACGGATCATATAACATCCAGGCCATTATCCCGCAGTCCGGTCGATATGTGCTTCGGTTCTTCGCAAAGAATCGGGACGAAGAAGGCAGCTACTCCTGGGCGCTGGATTACAGTCTTACAGCGAGCGAAGGGAGACCAGGAGGATTTCCCCGTGCATTTTCAACATTCAGTGAGAACGGCGGCTATCTCCACAGCCCGATGAGCGGACGGCTGAAACGCGGTTCTACTCAGATCTTTAAAATACAGGTGCAAGGCGCCGAAAAGGTGGCGGTTATTATGGGGGATAATTGGCACGACCTAAACAAAGAAGGGGATCTATTTACGGGAGATGTGACCATTAACGATAAAAATATCCGCGTATTTGCAAAATTACCAGGCCGTGAACAATACGACGGCCTCCTTGAATACACCGGTTTCTGAACCATTTATAGAAATGGTATGCGTATAGCTTTATTTCTGAGTCTGCATCGCGGCGAGAGATACCGTCACCCCGGCGAAGGCCGGGGTCCAGTGACTTTCCAAGGGGATCGTACCATTGTCCAGGTTAGAAAAGGTAAAAATATATATCAATGATCCCGACAACTATGGCCTGCTCGTAACCATCGTACCGATCATTTTTTTCATACTCTGCTCCATACTGATCTATATCGGTTTCATCATACTCACCAAATCATAATGAAGGACACCCCATGCCCGATCAATCCTCTATTTCAAAAAACGTCATTGAAGCCCTTCTGATCCCGAGTACAGCAACCATCACGGCGGTGCTCAGCGGTCACGGTCTGAGGAACACATTTATGCACGACGTGGCGCCGCTTAAACCGGGCATGAAGATGGCCGGTCCGGCGTTTACCATGCGATATATCCCCGCCAGAGAAGATTTAACCCAGGTTGCTATGGATAATTTGACGGATATACAGCGGATAGGCATCGAGCAGATTGAGACGGGCGAGGTGCTTGTCATCGACGCCCGGGGTGAAACCCGAGCCGCCGTCATGGGAGATATCCTGGCGACCAGGATCTACATGCGCGGCGCGGTAGGCGTGGTCACCGACGGCGCGTATCGCGACAGTCCCGGTATCGCTGATACGGGCCTGGCCGCCTATGCCCGGGGAATGAACGCCCATACCAACAAAACCATTCATTATCCCCTCGACATCCAGAAACCCATTGCCTGTGGGGGTGTAGCCGTTTTTCCGGGTGACCTGATCGTTGGAGACAGCGAAGGTGTGGTTGTCATCCCACGCCACCTTGCTGAAGATGTAGCTGAAAAAGCCGCCGCCCAGGAAGAAAAAGAAGCGTTCATTATACGAAAAATACAACAGGGCGCCAGCATTATCGGCGTTTACCCGGCAGATGAAAAGACCCTGGCCGAATACGAAGAATGGAAAAAGAAACACCCCCGACAACCCGAATCCGAGTAAGACGCCATACATGACGTCTCACTCACACACCCTCACGCTGCCTGTCTTGACGACGGTAAAGGGAACCCCGGAATCGAAACATACAGCGATGATATCGGTCCATGCATTGATACCGATAAATTCACTTACCGCTTACTGCTTACTTGTCCGCCTGCCGCCTTATACCGCCTCATCTACAATTTTCTGAAACGCCGCTACAGCTATTAGTCTTTCTTCCGGTAATAGCTCACGCGCTCTGCTTTGCTCTTGGAGGTCTGATAATAAGTGGCTGGCCAGATGAAGGGGGGCGAGGGGGAGGGTATCTTCATGAAGGTCATGTTGCTTGGGTTCCATCGGTGTATTTTCATGATGCTGATCAATGACCTGGAAAACGCGTAGAGCGATTTGAAGCATGCGTAGCAGGGTGGTGTTAAACCGCTGTCTTTCGAAGGCCAGCAGTGCATCATCCAGATCATCAATCAGTTTTTCTTTTTCTTTCGGCGCCAGAATACGCCATCCACTCAGTCGCCGGCGGGCGGATCGAAATACCCGGACAATCTCCCGATCCTGCGCCATGCCCTCGGTCTGTAGCAAGCGGTAAACTAAATCGGGGGTATCGAGCAGATACCCCATCGATTGGGTCAGGGTTCGTCGCTGTAATCCTGCTTCCCCTTCCCTGAGTAACTGCTGCATACGCGGCAAAATATGTACATTCCCCATTTTGCTGAGGGCCTCTATCGCGATCATCGCGATCACCTGATCTTCTTCATAAGCCAACAACACCTCCAGAGCTTTTGATGCGCTCGAATCGCCGATACGGTCCAGAGCGATGACGGCGCTTCTCCGAATGGATGTTCTGTTATCGTGAAGTAAGGTAACCAGGAGATTCAAACTCAGTGAGGAATGGATCGCACCCAACGATTCGACCGCTTCCTCGGCAATATCGGAGGTTGGATCACTGATACATTCAAGTAAGGGAAGGACCGCGCGTTCATTGTCTATTTGTCCCAGGGATCTTACCGCTTCCCGGCGCACATTCCGTTCGCTGTCGTTAAGCAGAGAAATCAATTCATCGACAGCCAGATGGCTGCCTGTCTCTCCCAATTCACGCGCAGCTCGCGCTCGTACAGACGGATTGGTCGACTTACCCATTCGGACGAGATGCCATAACGTCGTTATCGGATTGCCGCGACGCATCTGATTAATCACTTCCCTCGGTGATGCAGACGCATCCTCAGATAGCCTGGTAAGCATGGCAACCCAGCTCAATCTGAGGACGAAATTTCCTATAAATAAATACTGCAAATCCGTTATGGTCTGCCCAAGAAAAGACGTGGAAGGCAGGGTAGCGCATATCGAGGCAGCTACACCCCCTATCATCGCGCCGAGGGCTGCCCCCGTACAGGATAAGGCGGAATAACAGCCGAGATAAACAGATCGGTTGGCTTCGGGGGCGATTTTAACCATGAGATTAAACTGGGATATGGGGATGCCGGCACTCATCATGCCGCCCCATATCTGGACAATGGGTACCATAATCCAGTAATTGTCCAGCGTAACAAAACCCCATCCAAGAGGGAATATAGCTAAACCGGTCGTCGCGAGAAGAAAAATCGGCCTGTAGCCGAACTTGTCCGATAAATACCCCCAGAGCGGATTCATCGCAATATTAGCCAGAATTTGTAACGAGGCGAACAGGGCAATCTGTGAGTAGGATATCTCCAGGGTACGGAGCATGTACACCGTAAAAAAAGGGGCTGCAATCTGAGCGATAAACAATCGGCCCGAAACAAGGAACATGAACTTCCGGAATTGCGGATGACGAAAAGGCAAGCTTAAGAGCTTTCCTGATGATATCGATTTATTCTGCTGTTTGGGTGGTTCCGGCGTCCGGGACCAACTCCATAAACTCATCCCGGAGAAAATCATCGCAACAATAAAGAGAAACGAAAATCCCGTTTGTTGACCATCACCGGAATACAGATCCATAAAGGCTCCTGCACTGATGGCGGTAACCAGGCCAACGGCGGCGATGATACTATGTTGACGACCGACAAAACGCCCCCGTATTTCACCCGGAACCAGATCCGTAAACCAGGAAGATCGGGCGGGATTGCCCAGAGCCATGGCGGCACTGGATAACATGATAAAGACCATAAACATGATCGCGTGTATATCTTCGAAGAATAAAAAGGGGATAAAGGCCGCCGGTAACCACATCAGCGTGCCGAAGGAGTAGGAACCTAAAATAAGAGGCTTACGACGCTGAAGACGTTCGATGAGAAGAGGAGAGATAGCCTGGAGTATTTGTCCCAGGGAAGGGGCTGCAGAGATTAAACCGATCATGGCGCTGGAAGCACCCAGATGAAGCGCATAGCCGATCGTATACACACCGGTCGTTATCGCAGCATAGACTGCTTCCAGTGCTCCGTTGAGATTCCAGAGACGCATACCGCGGGCTATCTCCAACCGAGACAATCCACGTTGTTTTTCAGGTTCTTTCATATAACGGTATTTTATTCCTCCCCATTATTATCCCGCCCCCCTGCCGCTCTTCAAACCACCACCACCCGCTCTACCTGTACAATAAACACCTGCGCCCCACCTACCATGGTCGTTATCGTCTCACCCATGCCCAGCGCGTCAAGCTGCGTACCGACATGGGCCACATTCACAGCTTCCTCTCGAGCATGGCAATGGGATTGTATGATAGATAGCGTCCGTTCAACATGCTGATCTTCCAAGCCGATCAGTAAGGTGACATTCCCGGCACGGAGAAACCCTCCCGTACTGGCAATTTCGGTAAAACGAACCCCGTCATCCACCAGTGCATCCGATAAATGCCGTATATCTCGTTTATTAATGATAGCAATAAGAAGTTTCATTCCTTACCCCCCTTACCTTAGGGTGTCCTATGGATGGACTTGTTTACATTCCTACCCTTCTGTTACAGTTGATATCGCCTCCCGAGCCACTTCAACCATCCGGTCAATCTGATCAGCGCCAATGACAAGCGGCGGTGCGAAATTTATACTGTCTCCCCGGCAACGCGTATAGACGCCCAGACGCAGCATCTCCTCCACAATTCGCGCGCCGATTTTTTCAGACGCCTCGTACGGCGTGCGTGTTTCACGATCTTTAACAACTTCCACCGCCGCCATCAGTCCCATGCCGCGGATGTCACCGACATGCTCCAAGTTTTCCAGACGGTGTAAACCGGTCAACAGACGATCGCCCATAACAAGGCTTCGTTCGATAAGCCCTTCCTGTTCGATAATCTCGATATTTTTGAGCGCTACGGCACAACAGGTGGGATGGCCGGAATAGGTAAACGAATGATTCCACTTTTTATCCGGCGGCGTTTGCTGGATACACGCGTGGATGGCATCCGAAACGATGATCCCGCCGAGTGGCATATAACCGCTTGTCACCCCCTTGGCAAAGGTAATAATATCCGGCTCGATGCCCCACTGAGAAATGCCGAACCAGTGACCGATACGACCAAAGCCGGTAATCACTTCGTCGTTAATGAGCAGGATCTCGTATTTTGAACAGATATCCCGTACCCTGGGCCAGTAGTCATCGGGCGGTACGATCACCCCGGCAGCACCCTGTATCGGCTCCCCGATAAAGGCGGCCACGGTATCTGCTCCTTCCCGCAAGATAGCATCTTCCAGAGATTTTGCGGCGGCTTCCCCGCATTCCATATCGGTGTCCTGTGGGTTATAATAGTACGGGTATGGCGCATCCACATGAAGAAAATCCGGCAGGTTGGACGCGAACCCGGGCCAGTAGGAGGAAATGCCCGTGGCATTCATAGCTCCCATAGTCACCCCGTGGTAGGCATGATCTCGCGATATGATTTTGACTTTCTTCGTTTTGCCCTGGGCCTGCCAGTAAAAGCGAGCGGTTTTGATGGCGCTGTCATTTGATACCGCCCCGCCGGAAGTAAAAAACGTATAGTTCAAATGCCCCGGCGCCAGTTCGCTTAAACGCCTCGCCAGTTGCGCAGCAGGAATGAGCGTCACGCCGGCATAACACGAGAAATAACCCAGCTCAGAAATCTGCCGGGCGGCGACTTCGCCCAGCTCACGACGACCATGGCCGACATGGACATTCCACAAACTCGATAGTCCATCGATGTACGTGTTCCCCTCTATGTCGGTAACCGTCGAACCTTCCCCTTTCACGTAAATCACCGGATTACTATGATCCTGAGGATGTTGAAGTGGATGAATTAAATAGGTGTCGTCCTGCAACACTTGATCACGGTCCCAGTCGGTCATGTATCCGCTCCTGCCTGGATTATTGATAAGGATGATTGACATGTATTCCCAATGGTATATAATATACGGATGTTACTCACAATTCAAAGGAAATGGTGATTGGGTGATTGATGCCGCGCTTTGGCATCAATCACCCAATCACTAAATCACCCAATCACCATTTGGTATGCTCATGCCTGATCAATCCCATTTAATGCCCCTTGACCGAGATTTTCGGGAATACCTGTTTCAGCGATATCAGGAACATGGACGCAAGTATCGTTGTCCGGACATGACGCAACAGACATTTGAAGCCTGGCAACCTCAGGCGCGTCTAAAACTCGCCGAGACATTGCGTATGCCGGACGTCTTGGGGTCGCCTGAATTCGTCCGGGAAAAAATTGATCCGAATAACCAACCCTGGTCTGCCGGCCAGTGTGACGGGGCATTTCATCTCGAGCGGGTTCAATACCAGTCCATGCCGGGCGTTCGCGTGCCGGGGTATCTGTTGGTTCCCGAAGGATTACAGGAACCGGCCCCGGCGATTCTATGTCCGCCGGGGCATGGTAAAGGTATGAATCAAGTCGTTTTTGAAGCAGGGATATATAATCACTATGCGTGTGAATTGGCGCGCCGTGGGTTCGTCGTGCTGGTTCCCGAACATATCGGATTCGGGGAGCGAAAACCATCTCATTTCGGCGAACACGGCTATTATACCGGCGTCGCCCAATTGATGGGTTATACCATGTACGGGGTGTATATTAAAGAGTTGATGCGTGCTCTGGATATACTAACAAGCCTCGAGGAGGTGGATGCCGACCGGATCGGATGCTACGGCCTTAGCCTGGGTGGAGTGACGACCCTGCTGATTTCGGCGCTGGATCTGCGTATTCGTACGGTATGCATCAGTGGCTTTTTGACCTCGTTCAAATCGACGTTTATGGATGTAGCCCATTGTGTATGCGGCAACGTACAGGATCTGGCGCTGAATTTCGAGCACGTGGACATCGCCGCGCTGATCGCCCCCCGGCCCCTGGTCGTGGAAAGCGGTCGGGCCGACTCAGGTTTCCCCGTCGATGCCGCCCGTTCGACCGTCCAGGACCTGACTGCGTACTATGCACTCTATAATAAGACAGACCGCCTGGCCCACGACATCTTCGACGGCAGCCACGAAATCTCCGGCCGCATCGCATTCGACTGGTTCGACAAATGGATGAAATAAATTTGTTGATTTGTTGATTTGTTGATTGAAAATTAAAAAATCACCAAATCACCAAATCACCATTTTTTTCTGATCACTCAATCACCAATCACTCAATCACCAATTTTTTCCATTCACCATTCACCAATCACTCAATCACCATTCTTTCCAATTACTCAATCACCAATCTTTCCAATCAACAAATCACCAAATCCTCCCCCCACCTGGCGAGCCCTTGTCCTCCCGGTCTACCTGCCCTCCGCCCTTCTCGCGTTCGGTTCCGGCATGCTGGTGCCGACCATGCCGCTCTATGTGCAATCTTTTGACTTGTCGTTTGGCTTGATCAGCCTGGTTATCGCGGCTAAGAGCATAGGTACCATTATCGCCGACATCCCCGTCGGCTATTTTCTGGAACGCTTCGGCCGTAAACGTATGATGATGACCGGGCTCGGTGTACTGGCCGGGGCCATGACGGCCACTGCGCTGGCGGAAAGTGTTGTGGAGCTTTTTCTATATCAGATGTTGGCCGGCATCGGTATGGCGGTCTGGAGCGTATCCAGGCATACCTATATTACGGATTTCATACGAATAGAGGCGCGAGGCCGCGCCCTGGCTATTTTCGGCGGTATCGGTCGGTTTGGCTCCTTGACCGGCCCGGTGGTCGGTGGGCTCATCGGTCAGCGTTTTGGGCTGAATGTACCAATTATATGCGAAGCTGCCGTGGCCGCCATCGTTTTCGCGCTAATCGCCACGTGCATCACAGATTCCGTTAGAACCACGCCGCAAACCCATGAAAAAATAGACCATACAAGGAAGATTGTTACACTCGTAAAGAACCATTCCCGATCGTTGTATACTGCCGGGGCAGCGTATATCTGTGTTCAGGCGATCAGAGAAGGCCGGCGTCTGATTACCCCACTCTATGGAGCGGTCATCATCGGACTTGATGTCGTATCCATAGGTTTGATCATAACCATTGGGTCTATTGTTGACCTTGCGCTGTTTCCGATAGCCGGGCATATTATGGATAGATATGGCCGTAAGTATGCAATGATACCGGCTTTTGTTATTATGGCGATCGGATTTGTCCTCATGTCGTTTGCAGACTCATTCGAGGGTCTGTTGTTATCGCAATTGGTCATCGGCATCGGCAATGGTTTCGGATCCGGCACGATGATGACGTTGGGGTCCGATCTGGCGCCGGCCGGGGAAAGAGGGCAGTTTTTAGGCATCTGGCGTTTTATTGGGGATGTAGGCGCCGTAAATGGCGTCCTTGTCGTTGGAGTCCTGGCTGATATCCTCAGCCTGGCCGTCGTCCCTATCGCGCTATCCGGCCTCGGTGTACTGGCCTCAACAATCATATTTCTGTTCGTCAAAGAAACATTAACACCCCAACAGAAACCATCCTGATTCGCAGTTTTGCAGATTCACAGATTCACAGATGAGATGACTCCCTACGGGAGCACATCGATCACTTCGTGATTCGTAGTTTGGTAGCTTCGTAGCTTCATCCTCAAAGGAACCCACATGTCCACTTCCTCATCCCCCTGGCCCGATGCTTGTGAGGCGGCCGTATCCTTGACCTTTGATGATGGGATGCCATCTCAATTAGACCGGGCCATACCTATACTGGGGGAGCACGATCAGAAAGGTACATTTTACATCAATCCGCGCGGGGATAACTGGCAGGAGAATTTGGAGCCATGGCGTACAGTGGCCCAGGCCGGACATGAAATCGGTAACCATACGGTAAACCACCCTTGTTCATCCGCCTTTAAAGATACCCGCGACGGCGGCCTGGAGCAAATGACCCTGGCCGACATTGAGATCGAAATTGCGGAAGGGAAACGCCGCATTGCCGAAGCAATTCCTGATCAGACGGCCTGTACCTTCTGTTATCCCTGTTATCATGCGCATGTCGGTGAAGGACCTACACGGCAAAGTTATGTCCCCGTAGTAGCCGGATATCACACAGCTGCCCGTGGTAAAGGCGATTATGCCAATCATCCGGTGACGGCCGATCTGCATCATCTCTATTCATTCCCGGTAGAACGCTTTGCCGCCTCGGAAATAATCGGCCTCGTTGAGGAAGCCGTCACTCAGAAACGTTGGATCATCCTGACCTTCCATGGTATCCACGCCGGTCATCTTTCTGTCGCGGAAATAGACTTTATCGCCCTCTGTCAACACCTTGGCCGCAATAAAAATAGAATCTGGACGGCCCCGGTCATCACCATTTCCAACAGAATCATTTCCTGGAGAAAGGAAATCAGCATGTGAGCCAGTGAGCAGATGAGTGGTGATTTGGTGCTTTGGTGATTGAAATGCTTACTGCTTTCTGCCTACTTCTTACGGCCATGTCCAATTTGTTGATTTGTTGATTTGTCGATTTGTTTTTTGACTTTTCAATCACCAAATCACCAAATCACTGAATTTTATCTGCCACACTTGCCCACTTATGCCACCCGCCACCCGCCACTCGCCACCTCCCATATTAACTCTCATCGGTCCCACCTGTGTCGGAAAAACAACCGTCGGTATGGCGTTGGCGCAACGACTGGGCGCTGAAATCCTCTCCGCCGATTCCCGGCAGATATACCGATATATGGATATCGGAACGGCCAAGCCGACCATGGAGGAACAACAGGCCGTCCGGCATCATCTGATAGATATCATTAATCCGGAGGACCGCTTCAGCGCAGGAGAATACGGGCGACAGGCCGGGACTTTGATCACCGGATTACAACAACAGGGCACAACCCCCTTGATTGTTGGCGGCGCCGGATTATATGTCCAGGCGTTGATGGGTGGATTATTCCATGCGCCGGATATACCCTCTGAGGTTCGACAGAACCTGAAAGAGCAGTTTCAGGAACAGGCCACCGATGGGCTCTATCATACATTGAAAGCGGTCGATCCGGAGGCCAGCGTGCGTATTCACCCCAATGATCGGCAGCGCATTGAACGGGCGCTTGAGGTATATGAAGCGACGGGTATACCCCTCACCGAGTGGCACCACAAAAACAAACCGACAAAACCTGACTGGCCCTTACGGCTGATTGGATTGAAAAGAGATCGCGCAGAATTATATAAACGGATCGATCAGCGGGTAGATCAGATGATCGATCTGGGACTCGTTGAGGAAGTACATCGCTTGCTCGATCTTGGATACAATGAAGAGACACATGCCCTGAAAACCTTCGGATATGCCGAGATACTGGATTATATCAAAGGGCTTTTACCATTACAGGAAGCAGTAAATAAAATTCGCCGGCAGACCCGCCGGTATGCCAAACGACAACTGACCTGGTTCCGAAACCGTGAAGAAATCCTGTGGATCGAGATCAGCCCAGACGAGTCCGCTTCAACCACCTGCGACCACCTCTTAGCGCAAGTCCCGCCTCCCCTTCCCTCCCAGAGCCTTAAGTAGATAATCTTTCTATCCTGAGTTTCACCGCTTTGGCCAGGATGTGTAACATTTCTTCTCGGGTAAAGGGTTTGGCCAGAAACATATCCCCATCACTGACCTGACGCTGGCCGGAGGCGAAATGCTTCCCCCATCCGGTGACCGCCACGACAACGGCTGTGGGATCTGTCTGCCGAACGACATGGGCCACATTCCTCCCTGATGAGCGGATTGCATGATGATATCAGGCTGGGGGGCAAACGGTTTTAAGCTCTGCTCATTCTGGAGCAACTCCGTATAACCGATAATGGATGTCAGAACATTGTTGAAATTGTGAGCCACACCGGCAGCCAGCTCGCCAACAGCTCTCAAGCGTTCACTCTGTACCAATTGCTCCTGGGCCTCCTGAAGCATTTGCTACAAACGGGCATTCTCAAGGGCTACAGCCACCTGGTTAGCCAGCGTTTGGAGTAATTCTAAATCCTGATAGTTAAACGAATTAATCTCAGGGTTTATTATATTGACCACACCCAGGATGCGGGTATTGACCTTGATGGGTACAAGAATTGCACAATTCATAATATCTGGCGTACCGACATAGCACGGACGGTTATGAATATTCGAAACGATCATCCCTACACCGGAGGTCGCTACTTTTCCCACAAGTCCTTCATCGAGCTGTAAGTGTAACAATGCCCAGCCAGGTATGCAAATAGTCTTCCATCATATGAGTGACAGCCCCTGCCAGTCTCGGAATATCCTGTAACTGCATCACCGTCTGACTGAGGCGATGTAGTTTCTCCATTTGTATCGTCTGCCTGGTATGATTCATAAGATTGACCTCTCGGTCGGGGGATCGAAAGCTACCAGCGAGGAGGTTATTTTAAAAATATCATTTTTTCGGATACACCCGTCTGTGAACCGGATGTATCATTTGTAATCAGTCTGTAGAAATAAATACCACTGGATACGGTTCGGCCGGATTGATCTGTCCCATCCCATGAAGTGGTAAACGTACCGACTGGTCTTGTAACATCCAGAAGCCTGCGAACTTCCTGACCAAGAATATTGTATAACGTGAGCACAACCCGACCACTTTGAGGAATTTCATATTTAATGGTGACATAGGCTCTGGAATTCAAGGAAAAAGGATTAGGAAAACTCACCAGCGCCGGCCGGGTGATCTGGTTCGGTTGGGTCAGGGTGGAGTCATAGGAAACCGTGTATTGGTAATTAAAGTTGGAACCGGACCGCTCTAATGAAGCAACGACAAGAACAATAGCATCAAATTCCCCCCAGTCGAATATATCCGCCGTCCCTCTCTGGGAAACAACAGGCACGCTGATGATCGTATCCGGTCCCGTGATGCTGGTCGCCACAACCGAGACCCCCCATTCCCCTTTGGTAAGACCGGTAAAATCTATATGCAAACCTCCGGGAAGGGAGCTGTCAGGCGTAAATACCAGATAATTGGCCCCTAAATACGACGGCAGTTTTGAGGTAGCGGCAGTCGGCCCCGAAAAAGGATAACCATCCGTCGTATCGGTAGGGGTCACGAGTGGGAACAAGGCGCCCTCTTCATAAGCCAGTGTTGAATTTGCCCGACTATTTGTAAATACATTCCACGTCGTAAACTCCTGGAAGGCGGCCTTCAAGCTGCTGCCGATCGTTTGTAAACTCTGCTCCATCGCATCCACACTCTGAACCGTCTCTGCCCTTTCCCATATAGCCCGGATCAGGCCGGCACTGAAACGTTCTGTTAAGAATTGAGGCCATAACACCCCAGCAAATTCATGTTGACCGTTAGCCACGTCAAGAGATACCCAGGGCTGCGTCAGAAAACCGCTGAAGCCGGTTAGATAGGTCAGGTAATCGTTGACCGCATCAAAAACCTGCTCTTCCATCCAGGTCGCAGACTGCTCAAACCAGTATATGTCTTCTCTGAAGTCGTAACCGAATTGTACGCCGTGGAAAAATTCATGCGCTGCCGTCGCCCGCAGCAAGTCGAGTGCTTCTGACAGTGTACTTTTAACGCCGACGAAATCATTATCCACCACAATATATGAGGGAAGCTGGAAACCGCTGGTCACGATTTCAGGGGCGGTATAACCGGCAATGCCGGATCCCAAGTCCTCGATATATACGTCATATCGATTATCTCCACCATCGTCCAATCCGGCCGAAGCGTATTGGGCGTGGAACTGAAAATCGATGGGAGGAGGACGGTAACCTAAGGTATCTATCACCGTACGCCAGGAATGATCGAAAAAATCAGCGCATTGCTCAACCCAGTCCGGTACCCCGTTGTTATCTGCGTCAACCGGATCTGATCGTCCGGCGCCCGGCCGATCAGGGGTGGTCGTGACATACCATATTTTGAAATGGCCGCCAGGACTGTTGTAAAAGGTCGGTGTCGTCGTGTAAGTATGGCCGAAGCCGGTACGGCCGGACTCACCGGGTACGGATGGACGGGTGAGGTGGAATCCATCCGACTGGTAGCTGGCAAGTCCCAGCCCTTCGGTTGATTGAAAAGAGGAAAGCAGACTCGTGGTGCCACAGCGACTGGACGTGATGGATTGACCGAATGAAATCGAAGTCTGGTAAAACAGAAGAATAGACAACAGAAGGATGATTCTGGCATGTAAAGGGGTCAGGACATAAGACGGCCCCATAAATAAGCACTCCTCTCCCTCACTACCTACACATTATGCAGATTAGTCTGAATAGGTCATAAAACGGTCATCCTCGCAGATAGTAAACGGGGATCCATTCATATTATGATACCTGGTAATATTACGTTTTGCGGCACAGTAGAATATGATCAAGGCAACTGTTTGTCAACCTCGTTTTCAAGATTACGGCGAACAGATTGCAGGTTGACGAAAAAGAAACCTCTGAATACATTTAGAACGACTTCTCGCATCACTCGTTCCATATTTAACTGATGTTCCGCAGCTAGCAGCGAACCATCAGGTTGTTTAACTCCAGCGCAACGTGCGACAACCAGACAGGAGGCAATATGCTCATCACGGGCATCGAGACAAAAATCATTACGGCGACCATCAATCCGGACATCATGATCATCTCTTCTCTCGGGTCTCATCGGCTTTCCAGATATGTGCTGATCTCCATCCATACCGACGAGGGGATCACCGGTATCGGTGAAGCCACCGTCATGCCGGGATGGAGTGGAGAAGTGCCGGAGGGGACCTGCGTTTTGATAGAACGGTATTTCCTACCGGAACTGGTGGACCAAAGCCCGTTCGATGTAGAAAAGTTGATGCTGCGTCTCGATAATGTGGCGGCAGATAATTGCTTTGCGAAGGCGGCCATCGAGATGGCGTTACTTGATATTCAGGGGAAAAAGCTGGGCGTACCTGTCTATGATCTGCTTGGCGGCGCCTGCCGTGACAATGATATTCCGATTAAATTCGTCGTAGCGGCCACGGACCCGGACATCGCCGTGCGCAATGCCCGGAGAATGGTGGATACCGGCTTTTCAACCATTAAGATCAAAGTGGGAAGAGGCCATCCGGATTCAGACGTGGAACGGGTGCATCGGGTACGAGAAGCCCTTGGTGAGCAGATCAACTTGACGGTGGACGCCAACGGCGGCTGGTCGGTCACGGATGCGGTACAGACGATCCGGCGGCTGGAACCCTATAACCTGATCATGGTCGAGCAGCCGGTCCACAGGAAAGATGTCCGTGGGATGGCCAGGGTCCGGGCGGAGACGAGGATTCCCATTATGGCTGATGAAAGCGTGTTTTCCATCATGGACGCCATGGAAGTTATACGGCAGGATGCGGCGGACATTATCAGCGTATATCCAGGAAAAAATGGCGGAATACTCAAATCCCAGCAGATTGCCAAACTGGCTGAAGCCGCAGGTAAGCCTTGTCATATAGGAAGTAACCTGGAGTTGGAAATCGGTTCTGCAGCGATGGCGCACCTGGCCGTGGCGACCAATAACATCCAATCAGAACGATATCCTGCGGATATCATCGGCCCCTTGTACCATCAGGAACGGATAACAGCAGAACCGACCGCAATCCACGGCGGTATCGCCAGGGTACCTGATGGACCGGGGTTGGGTATCGAAATAGATGAGGGACGGGTTGAGCAGATGGCTAATATGAATCTTTAGAGCCTGTTTTAAAATGCCTCTAAAAAATCATGTTGAAAAATCGAGACAGGGCTATTTTCGCCGAGGCGATGAACCCTCCGATAACAGGCGTATTGGCTGGCAGCAGCATAATCAACGCGACAAGAACGACCACAATGCCGATGTTGATTAACACGATGCCCTGCCATGAAGAGGTAGAAAAGAGACTTGAGGTGGTAGGCGATGGAGACGTCGCAGGTTCAGGCGGCATCATGCCCAAAGAAGCAGGCGAGGTGGGCGGCGTTCTGCTTATAGCCTCCGCTTGCGACGATTCCGATTTCAAGAGATTAATATTGATCATAAGGAAAACTCAATCCTGAAGGGCTCCTATCGATCTCCATCCTGTTATCTTTCATTCCCTAAACTATATCTCTTATTTTCAACTGTCAAGATTTCAATAAAAAAGGCCGGCAAACGCCGGCCTTTTTTGTCTGCCAACTACCTTCAAGACCCAGTTATTTACTGGGCTGAGCCTGATCTTTTCGCTGATGCTTTTCCGGGATGGGGAACCGGGACTCGTATTTGGTTAAATCTTTTCCTGCAATCAGATCTTCGAGAATATCATCATTTTTATCCCAATGCTGTTCATTAGGATGGATATCCAGGGCGATCCGGCCATCGGGGTTAATCAAATAGGTGACCGGTATGCCGGTAGTTTCGTTGGTCTTTGCGCGGAACTGACGTTCCCAATAGCCCCGAAAATCAAAGAGGGAGGAGGCACTCGTCATATAATAATCAACCACTTCTTTGTTGCGGGCTTCATATTCCGGAAGTTTTTCCGGTTGATTTGCAACCGTCTCTTTACTCGGACGCACCAGTTTGGACTTCATGAGCTTCTGCTTAAACTCCTCAAGACCTGGTCCGAATCCTTCGGCAAATTCCTTCGGGTCAAGTGGCTTTTTATCTCGATAAAACCTGTTGACGCCGACAAAGAGAAATTCAATACGGCCTTCATATTTCTTGGCCATATTCATCAGTAGTTCCGCTTCTTTAATGCAGGGTGGACACCACCAGGACCAGAAATTCACGAACAACGGTTTGCCCCTGTAATCGTTCAAGGTCACCTTCTTGCCGTCCATTGTATACACTTCAAAGTTAGGCGCGATCTCACCAATGCCCGTACCGATCTTGCCCTTGCCGTTTTCACCGGCCTGAACCGCACTTGTTATACTGATCATCATACCACATAAGATCAGCATACAGAGTAACTTTTCCACATCACATTTCATGGATAACCCTCCTGGTGAAAGATATAAAGGTTGTGTAATTTGTAAGGGAGAATCACGTCAAAGTAGTATTATAAACAGTTAAATGAGTATTCGCTTCAATCCGTTTCCAGGCAAAAATATTTGTAAGGAGTTATTAAATAATACTATGTTGATTATATTTGTCAACTATTATTTATTCACGGCTCTTTAAAGTTCTCCGAGCGCGTGTTGAAATGCAGTAACTGCTTCAGGAATATCAGGGGCAGATAAGATAGCGGAAATAACGGCCACACCGGTTGCCCCGATCTCCAGACATGCCCGGACCCGGTCCGGCGTGATCCCGCCAATCGCGAAAACCGGTATCTTAACGGCCTTGGTGACCTCTTTCAAGGTCTCAAGACCCTGAGGATCACCATATGACGCTTTCGATGGGGTGTAATAGATCGGGCCGAAGGTGATAAAATCCGCACCCGCCTCAGCCGCCTGTCGGGCACGATCTACACTATGTGTGGAACATCCGATAAGGGCGTTTTCGGAAAGACAATGGCGGGCAAATTTCGGCGATAGACCGGACTCCGGCAGATGAACCCCGGTTGCCTGTAGCGCACAGGCTATATCCGCCCGGTCATTAATCAGTATGGATGGGCGATAGTCGGCCAGGGCCTGTAGCACACCCTGCGCCAGCGACACAAACTCGTCAGGAAGAAGATCTTTCTCCCTGAGTTGAACGGCCCGGACGCCTGCATGACATGCCTGCCCCAGCGCATCAGCCAGCGACCGCCCCCCACACTGCGTCCGATCACCGATAAGATAAAGCTTGAAATCAACCATAAAAAGCCCGTGTCCACCAGCCTCCCGCTGCCACCCCGCCCAATCTGTTGATTTGTTGATTGAAAACCTTCTGCCTACCGCCTACCGCCCTATCCAATTGACTGATGGCATGTATCCTTCAATACTCTGCGAGTCCTTCGGGGTTGACTTGTGTTTGTTTTTCAATCACCAAATCACCAAATTTTTTCTGCCCACCTGCCGTTCTCAGACCACCGAAGAATGAATGACTCCCGTCATCGGGCTGGATGCAGAGGCATACAACTTCATGGGAATCCGTCCTGCTTCGTAAGCCAGTCGACCGGCTTCTACCGCCTGGCACATCGCCTTTGCCATCTTGACAGGATCCTGAGCGCCCGCAACACCTGTATTCATCAGTAGGCCGTCACAGCCTAATTCCATGGCTACGGCCGCATCGGACGCCGTACCGACCCCTGCATCAACGATAACCGGGATGTTACTGTGCTCAATGATAATAGCGATGTTGTACGGATTGCGAATCCCGAGCCCCGATCCAATGGGTGCAGCCAACGGCATGACAACGGCGCACCCGATATCTTCCAACTTCTTGCAGATGATCGGATCATCTATGGTGTAGGGAAGAACGGTGAATCCTTTTTTTATCAGGATACGAGCGGCTTCCAGTGTGGCTTCATTATCAGGGAAGAGCGTTTTTTCATCCCCTATCACTTCAAGTTTGACCATATCGGTCCCCAGCGCCTCACGCGCCAGTTCACAGGTCAATACGGCATCTTCAGCAGTATAGCAACCCGCTGTGTTAGGCAACAACGTATATTTGTCCCGATCGATATAATCGAGTAAAGATCTACCGGAAGTATCGTTTAAATCGATCCGCCGAATGGCCACAGTTACCATCTCCGTACCACTCACTTCAAAAGATTCACGCATCAACTCAAAATCCGGATACTTCCCCGTCCCCAGAATCAACCTGGAATTAAACACCTTGTCACCGATTTTTAGCGCCCCCATAATCATCTCCTTTAATATTGGTACTGCCCACCACTCATAACTCAAAATTCATAATTCGTTTTATCCCCCCGCCACAGCCCTGATGATCTCAACCACATCGCCGTCACTGAGCATCGAAGCGGGATGATTTTTGCGAGGTATGACAGAGGCGTTAACCGCTACGGCTATGCCTTCCGGGGGAAGGCTGAGTTCCTGTAGCAATTCAGCGATACTCATTTCGCGGTTCAATGCGCGAATTTTTCCATTTACGGTTACCGTCATCACTCACACCTCTCTATGTTCGGGCTTGTAGAATCGATCCGGTAAGAATGGTTTCATAAGCGAAGGTATGGATTGGTTCTCTATCATATCCGCCATCAAATCACCGGTTATCGGTGCAAGAAGGATACCGTTGCGGTAGTGCCCGGTGGCCAGGTAAAGCCCCCGTACCGCCGTAGGGCCGAGGATAGGTAGACCATCAGAGGTCGTCGGTCGCAGGCCGGACCAGGTGGCCTCAAACGGATAGGACCGTAACGCCGGCGCGAGTCGAAGCGCGCCATGAAACAATTGCAAAATACCTTCAACAGTCACTTCTTTACGGAATCCTGATTCTTCCACCGTGGCGCCGATCAGCAAACGACCATTTGACCGGGGCACCAGATAGGTTTTACTGGAATAAATCGTATGCCGAAACGGCCAGGCATCACCGGTTGCCAGAGACAAAATCTGACCGTGGACGGGGCGTATCGGTGGGCGGACTGTGGTGGGGACACCGTCTAAATACCGCGCCCAGCTTCCCGTCGCATTAACAATGTGGCGTGTTTCCCATGATACCGAATCAGCTTGAACACCGATCACTTGAGATTGATCCGTCAGGATTCGTTTTACAGCCGTCCCTTCATGGATAATGCCCCCAAGTTGCCGGATAGCCTGTGCAAGTGCCCTGATGAGGTCTCGATTTTCCACCTGGTGATCTGCCGGATATCTTAATGCCATCTGCACATGACCTGATAGATTAGGTTCCAATCGCCTGGTTGCCTTCGCCGATAAGAGTTCAACCGGCAACCCGGCCTCTTTTTGACATTTGTATCGAATCTCGAGCTTTTGTTGATCACCGTCACTTAAAGCGGGAAAAATGGTCCCATGGGTGATGTAGTCAATAGCGTATGCTGTTTCTTGCTTTAGAGCAGATATAAAGGCCGGATAAGCTTCCAGGCTTTTTTGGCATAATTCAAAGAAGGCATCGGGCTGATCAAGTTCGCAGTGAGGAGCCAGCATGCCGGCTGCGGCCCAGGATGCTTCCCGACCAATCTGTCCTCGCTCCAGGACCGTGACCCGATGTCCGTTATGACTTAATCGCCAAGCGATGACCAGACCAATGACCCCACCGCCAATGACCACAATCTCTGATGTGTGTACCACGGGCGCTCCATGTACATTCATGTGAAAATCAAAAAGCCGTTTCGAGCTGAAACGGCTTCATTTCGAACCGTTTCCCTACGCTGGCATCATCCAGGTCAGGTTCTAAGGGTGCAGTTCTCAGGCTCTCGATGAGCCGCCCCTAACGGATTAAATAAGTATAGTAAGAAGAGATCCGGCTGCACAACAAACTACGCCTGCAGATCCATACTGTCAAGCAAATACACGCACGAACAGGATCGAATTTACCGATCTGTAGATCTGTCGATCTGAACCTGTCTTACAACAAGCCAATGCGACGCCTGAGCAACCACTCCGCTGTTAGTAGAATAATAAATAAAAATAAAATTATCGGATGGTTCCAAAGTTGAATATCACGGGTTTGTTGGGTAGAAACAGCAGAAAACGACAGATCGTCGATCAGTTGATCCGATTCTTCAACAGAATAAAATTGTCCGCCGGTCATGGCAGATAATTGGGTAAGCAACGGCTGATTCATTTTGGTCCGATCAAATTCAATGGATGCTTCGCCGACAGTGAATCCTCCGGTGTCCGTGCCCAGAGAGACCCCGTTTAAAGTCGCGCTTACGCGGGTTGTATATTCACCCATGGGCAGGTAACGCAAGGCGCCTTTATATCTCCCATTACCCTGCCTGGAGGGCGTCAGGTCGATTTTAAGGATCTGGCCGTCTTCCTGTTTGGCCGAAATAGTGACCGACACGGTAGCGCCATCGACAGGCTGATAATTTTCGTCATATACCTGTCCATGAAAGTTGACCATCTCACCACTGCGATATTGTAGTTTGTCTGAGGCCACCCGAACACGGCGGCTACCGTCTCGAATGGTGAGCCAGCGGACGGCGTTATTCCAAAACTGTTCATAGCTGGCATTCGTCCCCCCGGTGCCCCACATCATGAGGTCCCAACGCCACATCTCGTGTGTGGTGACAGCCATGACCTTGCCGAGTCCGTACCGATGGACGGTGATGATCGGGGCTTTTTGAGCGCCCACCTGCCAGGTCGGGTGCGTCGCCAGCACGACGGCGCCGGGTTTTGCCGGACCCACCTGATTGATGCCCGGTAAGGGCGGTAGCTCCGACCACCGGTGTTCTGAGAGGACCGGGTCATTATGCAGCCTGGTCAGAGGATGCACCCGTCCGTCCGGGGTCAGAAGTGGGTGGAATGGGCTCTCTAACAAACCACGGGCAGTAGAGGGAATGCGTACCGGCATGAGATTGCCGATAGGTGTACCGGCATACCCACCGAGATCGAAACTGTGTGGACCGCCAAGGGCAATCAGCCCGCCGCCTTTTTCTTCAACAAATGCTACGATGAAACGAGCCCATTTTTGAAGACGGGCCGCGTCAATGCTGCCCAGAATAATCAAGTCATAGGAAAACCATTCCGAGCGGGAAGAAGGTAACACGTCAGGAAAAGTGCTGCCGTCAGGACGAAAAATAAGACTCGATACGTCGAGGTTGGTATCTCGTTGCAGGGTCCGTTTTAAAAAGGTTAAATCAGGTCGTGGACCACCTTCTATATATAATATCCGTAGCTTGGTCTTCAATACTTTGATCGAAAACGTACGGCGATTGTTCTCTGAAGTCACCTCTCCCTCTTGAACAGGGATATCAACCGAGTACTGATGCACGCCGTCTGTCGGCGGTACCACATGTAAGACCACCGACTGTTCCCGTCCCTGGCCGGTAAGGACGACATATTGGGTATCGATCGTTTGACCGCCTTCCCTGAGCGTGACGGGAACGCGTACCTGAGCGATGCCCTGGCTTTTCACACTAACCTCGATGGGCACCTTGCTGTCAACATATGCAATCTCATTGGTCAGATGGTTCGAAATACCGGTGTCATAGACCCCTAACGTGTCACCGATACCGACCGTGTATACGGGTATTCTTAAATCATCCGCGACCCTGAGGGGGTCCCGACCCACCGTGTAATTACCATCGGTGATTAGAATGACGCCGGATAGGCTGTCCAGCCGATCCCGGGTCTTTACAAAGTCCAGAGCGGCGCCGATATCGGTACCGCTTTTCTGTAGAGGCAGAGAGTCGAAATCTGAGGAGACGATAGATCTGAGCTGTTCAGAAAACAGGTAGGTTTGTAGATGATACTTTTCGTTGAGATCCTCAAAAACCTCACCGGACAAAAATTGATCAAGCGCCTCCTGGCGACTCCCTGATCCGTCGATGAGACTCATGCTATCGGAGGTATCAACCAGTAAGACCAGATTCGCCGGTTCTGTACGACTGAGTAAAAGCCTTGTTACCGGTTCACAGAGCACACCAAGCAACAGGAGGGCCGCGCCGATACGAATGAGTACGAGCGCCCAACCGACCTTCGAGCCCACCTGGCTGATAAGTTCACGGGATACCCAATAAATAAAACCGATAACGGCAAACGCCGCCAGGGTGATCCAGACGATAGATTCGGTATTAAGATTCAGAGACATACATCTATTTTCTACCCAACGCCTGGTCCAGTGTCGCTTGAGCAATCAGATAATCATATTGAGCAATGACCAGGTTGGATTTGGCCCCGGCCAGGGTCACTTGTGCGTTGAATACGTCCAGAAGTGTCCCGGAACCTACACGATACCGCTCTTCTGCCAACCTCAAACCTTCGTCGGAGGCTACAATGTTCTCGTTGCTCAATTTGGTGACCAAAATAGACGTTTCCAGATCCAGCAAGGATTGTCTGATGGAAAGTAGCGTGGTGCGTTTAGTTTGATTCAGAGTCTCTTCCGCAATCATACGCTGAGCATGTGAACTCTGAATGTTAGCATGGGTTTGTGTACCATTAAGTATGGGAAGGCGTACGCTGATATTTAATCCAAGATTCCAGTTGTTGCCGTAGTTACCGTATACATCTCTAAGGGCTACACCATTTCGGCTGTAGGTCATGCCGGCGGAAACCGTTGGCCATAGGCCGCCTCTGGCCTGTTTGGTCTGAAGATTGGCCGCCTGAATGCCGCCCGTATCCCGCTGGATCGACGGGTTCTGCTGGAAAGCTAAACTCGTCGCTTCCTGTAGAGACATGGGGGACATCATGGCCAATGTATTTCCAGCGATAGGATCAACCGGATTAATAGGCGTATGTACATCAACGCCCATGACGTTGTTTAAATTCGCTTTCGTTTGTGTTACGGCTTTCTGCTGATTTAATAGGGTAATACGAACTTGCCCAAGCTGCGCCCGTGCTTGAAGCACATCGATTTTGGCGACCGATCCGATCTCATACATGCTCTGGGAACGGCGCAATTGCTCTTCACTGAGTTTTACCTGTTCATCGGTTACTTCTTTCAGCCGAATAGCCCTGAGCAAATTATAATATTGCGTTTTAACATTGCTGGCAATCTGGTTCTCGGCATTTGACACATTATGCTTGGAATTGACTTCTAATTGCTTATTTCGGCGAATGCTGTTCCAGTTTTGGCCACCGTTATACAGAGTATAGCTTAAAGCGATATTGTTGGAATAATTGGTCCGGGTTCCGCCTGGCACCTGTTGAATGACTATACCTTCCAGAATTTGATCCCTATCCCCTGACGTGGTTCGGTTTGCATTGATGACAGAGGCATTGATAGCCGGCAGAATACCGGTATAAGACCCGTAAGTTTGTGCTTGGGCCACCTCCACCTGGCCTTCAGCAATTAATATCTGGGGATTTCTTTCCAACGCAATTTGAAGACATTGATCTAAGGTTAACGTCAGCCCAGCAGGCTGAGTAGGCTGCTGCTGTCGATCCTGAGCGGTTGTCGATCCCACTGAGATCAGTAAACCGGTGAAAGCAACAATGGACTGACGGAGAACTTGTCGAAAAATCATTGTGGTGCTCCTTAAATGATAAAAATCAAAAACGAAACGATTACTATGTACCTATTTCAATGGAAGCCACCTCCGGTGACTTCGAGCCTTTTGGGGTTTGCAAATTGCCTATCACCCATGTTAGACACTATTACAGTCTATTTCTGGCGAAATTTATTGTACTTTTCTTAGAGTAAGACCAGAAAAGAGGTAAAAAGGTTTCCGGCAGGGGCGAAAGAAGATGACTGGCAGGGTTGATCACGAGAGGTCAAATCAGTGTTCTGCGTCGCCGGAATGTCCATGCACCAAGCAGAAGCGCACCGACCACGCTCCCGCCCACGATCCAGGAGGAGGATCCAATTAAGGAGGCCTGATCAATAGAGGCTGCAGATGGTTTGATTGCGCATAGGGACTCAAGCAGACTTATGGATTCAGCATCCGGAATATCGCCGATCAGGGTAAAAAGTTTATCGTTCTTAACACGGCGGAGTATAGAATACGTATTCAGCTGCCACATTTGAATATCACCGCGTCGTTCCGGCGCGCCATCAGGCCAGGCGACTTCATCCGTCGGAGGAGCAACGCGTTGAAAGAGAGACAACTGAGCCAGTCCGTCGGTATACATGAAATGGACCATCGGTTGACCATAATATTGAATGACGCGTCTATGCTCCAGCGTAAATCCTGCCGGTATATTGACCGGCGCGGCCAGAGCAAAACCAGCTTCTTTCTGTACCTCACTCATCGATCCGCATGCAATGACTTGCCTGAATTCAACGGCGCGGCCTTCCCATTCACTCATATCAAACAAATCGGGACTAATGGAGGGATCGATCTGCAAGTTAGCAAAGTATAATTCTTCCGTCAGACTACCCGTTTCATCACGGTCTTGTGTGCGCAGGACAAGACCGGTCTGTTCGTCGATCCAGGCTTTTTTGGTCAGGCGTCCCGGATGCTGTGGATTAAAGGTCAATATCAAAGTTGGGCGATTCATAACATGATCGGAACCGACATGTTCGATATGATAATTGGTCTGAAGTAAATCGAGACTGCTGAAACCAAGCCCTATGTCCAATACATCGGAGCCGCGTTGATGGCGGTGGGAGTATTTGAGAGAATCACCAGATGCCTTACGGCGATATATATCGTCTTTAATACGGATAACCACCGTATTGTGTTGGCCGTCAACCTCAATCCGGTCGCGATCCGGATGCTTGTGGATAATATGCTGAGTAGACCGAAAGATCGTGTCCCCGTCTGCGTTATAGCGCTGGCGGGTCATGGTCGCCCGATAGCTCACCTGCTTCGGCGCGTCCATGATCATCTGGTACGTCATATCCAGATCAGCCGCACGGACGACCGGCGCAACGAATAAACAACTCAAGGTCAGCCAACATAGAATAATGAATGGAATGTGTTTCATCAGATTTACTTTTTTCGAGACTGAGGAACCATAACAGAACCCAGAGCGCCATTAGTAAATACACCCTGGTCTGCCTGTAAGACATGTTCCTGTAAAATAAAATACATATCATCCGGCTGAGGCGCCCGGGCGACAGGCCTGGACGTGTCGGCCATATAGTTCCATACCAGAGACACAGCCGTCAAAAGTAGTACGGCCGCCATCGATATAACATACGGCAATCGACGTCCCTGATGAATCCAGGAGCGACGCCTGAGCCCAGGGAGCAGATGCGCATGTGTGGTGTGTTCACGGATGGATGTTTGGACATCAACCAGAAAAATCGGGTCGACCGGTGTGGTCTGACTTTTTTTCAGAAGGAACCTGACACGCTGCAGATCACGGAGTTGTTGACCACAGGCCGGGCATAACTCAATGTGGCGAGCGATTGAGGTGACCTCTTTCTTCTCACACATCCGTTCCAGATATCGCGTTAGCTTATTCTGTACGTGAGTACAAGTCATAATGGACCTCTAATACTGTTGGAAATATCCATTGAGTCGTTTAGACAGGATGTGCTTTAATTTAAGCCGGCCGTGGTGCAGCCGAGACATCACTGTACCTTCCGGGCATTGCAGAATATCTGCAATTTGTCGGTGGGAAAGCCCCTCTATATCAAATAGAACCACAACGGTGCGATGCCGTTCGGATAAGGAATTGAGCGCCTCTAAAATCGAGTGCCTGAGTTCCTTGTTTTCAAGGATATCATGAGGGGTCACATCCGTCGAAGCCAGGTACGTTGGTATGGGCTGTCGGCCATCGTGATCGCGACGCGACCAAAAATCAGTAAAAGACAGCATGCGTCGCCGCGCTTCACGTTTGCGGTAATTGATACACTTATTGATTAAAATACGATAAAGCCATGTTGAAAATCGATATTGCGTATTAAACCGTTCCAGGGTGCGGAATACTTCAAGAAAGGCATCCTGAACCAGATCTCGGGCGTCATCAGGACTGGCAAGCATCTGATAGGCGATCGAATACGCCTTCTCACTATATCGCTTGGTCATTTCATCAAATGCACTGCCGTCACCGGCTTTGGCACGCTCTATTAATTCGCACTCATCCTTTTTTACCTGCTCGCTGGAAGGCTTGGCTGGGGCACTCTGTTTATGTTTTGTAAAGGTCTGATTCTGTAAAACCTTCATATCCTGTTTTCCTCACCATGTTAATGAAGTGATGATTTAAGGTCAGTATACATTGTGATTATATAAAACCTTCATTTTTTCATATGAGATTCATATAGGCCATCAAGATGAAGGGAAATAACGCTCATAGAAAACGTTTGTAAACTCCTGCGATTCTTTTGAGAATAGGTTTAAACCTCGTTCTTGCCATAACTCTTCTATGATACTGAATGATTCATCCCATGATAAAGCCGGCTCCAACTGTTCTAAGACACTCTGGTAGGCTGCTTCATCTTTACTGAACAATTTCTTTATGAACATCTTCCTTAATTTATCGCTGATTTTGACAGCAGGGATTTGTATCGCTGCTTGCGGCGGCGGGGCTGTCGTATTTGCAATCGCCTGGTCCAGGATCTCATCTTCAGCCTCTTCGTCCTGTTCCATATTATCGGCCTCTTCGGTAAAATCTATAGAAGAAAGAGGTTCTTCTGGCGGTTCCGTTTTTTCATCTACGTGGTTTTCGGACGCCCCTTGTGAAACCGAATCTGCCTGTGGAAGCAGTTCTTCTTCCTGTGTATATTCATCTGAGGGCGGAGCGAATGTAGAGGCTGTATCTGATTCCTCATCGATGAAATCATCCGCGGGCATGGCAAAAGTAGATGAGGTATCTTCAGATAATAAATCTTCGTGGAACGTGTCTGCTGCATCGTCTGTCGGTATTGATACATGGCCCTGCTGTATCGATTCATCCGGCAGGTCGGTAGGTAGATCCTCATCAACCTGGTCTTCCTGCGTCAGTTCCAGAGTAACTTCTTCAACAACCCCCTGTATCGTTTCATCTGCATCCAGGGCCGCCATAAGCCCTTCAATGGTCATATGTGAAGCTTGTTCCGCCTTCATGGAAGCAATCATATCATTCAAACGGGGTAATGATTGATCTAAACCACGAGCTTTTACAAATGCTTCCCAAGTGTCCAGGCTGATGTGTTGAGGAGAACCATTTTGATCAATAAGTTCCAGCATTTCATCTACGGCCATAACCGCCAGTTTCATGGCCTCAAGAGGTTGATCGTGAAAAGAGTCCCGCTCGACATTGGTTAAAAATTGTTCGAAAAGTTCCTGATCAAGTCGCGTATCTTCATGGTCCAGGACATATGTCTTAACGGCCTCCGTATAATACGGTTCTCTCTGAAACTGGGTTAGGAAATCAGCCAGATGGATGCCGTCAACCACCTCACTATGGCGAAAAAGCAGCGCCGTAAGCGCATGAATCGGATGATGGAAGTAATCCCATTCATGGTGTAAAGCGCCCTCTATGATCTTAAGACAGTCGTCCCGGACAAAAACAGCCGTATCTTTTACCGAATCATCGTATTGCTCCAGAGAAGGTAGTACCTTTTTGTCCTTGAAATTAAAATGGGGGGTTTCATTCCGCCATTTATACTCCTGAGCATACCATGACTCAACGCCCATATGAAACCAGGCTTTAATAAAGACAGGAAGTGCGGAAACACGGATTTCACGATAAAAGATGGATTCATCGCCATTAAGAATGGTGTCTGTTAATTGGTTAGATGCCGTTGTGATATCGAACTCCACCATAGCTATTTGCCCTCTTGGTTGTCAGCAGAAAGTTGGTTGGATTGCTGATACATTTCCAGGGCTTTTTGGCTCTGTTTGGTTTTATCATAAAGTACACCCAGATGCCAATATGCGCGGGCGTTTTCCGGCTCTATTTTGATCAACTCTTCAAACATGCCAATGGCATCCTCCTGGCGTTCCACATGATCGTAGGTTTTACCAAGTTGAAAATAAGACTCCGCAGCTCCTGGATCAATTTCAAGGGCATGCTCGAATTCCTGAATCGCCCGTCCATAGAGCCCACGCTTGGTGTATAATATCCCGAGCTGATAACAGGCGCCGGACGCCTCCGGATTATATTCTAGTACATGCTTGAGATCCTGTTCGGCTTCGTTATAACGACCGATTTCACTGCGAAGAATCGCCCGGTTCATCAGCGTATCTGCATGATTCGGGTCAACCCTGAGTGCCCGGTCATATTCCTGTGACGCTCGATCCTGGGCACCGGAAAGAAAAAGCATTCTCCCCATATAGTTGATCGCGGCTATATGGTTGGGATCCTGACGTAAAATCTGCTGACATTGGTCTATGGCCTTGTTATATAGGGCCTGTTTTCCGTGGGCCTCCGCCAGTAAGAAACGGGCCTCAGAATCATCAGGCGATTCCTGAACCCGTACTTCAAGTCTCGACAACGTTGTGTCGAAGAGACCGAGTTGTCGAATCAGTGACGGGGCCTTACTCGATCCGGGCTGCTCGGTTCTCCGCGATCCAGACACCTCTTTCACTGAGGGGGAGGGCTCAACCTCTTCTTCGGTTGATTCTTGTCCTGCACGTTGTTCCGACACCGATTTTTTAAAGGCATCAAAGGGTACAAATCGAGGCATGACACGATCAGGCAGACGGATTTCTGCGTTGGTATTCAAATCACGAGCTACCCGGGCTTTCCTGTAAGTCACCTCAAATGCCCCGAACCGTCTTATCTCTACCCGTTCATGCTGTTCGAGCGCCTCACCGACTTCTTTCAGAAACAAGTCGAGTATGGCTGCTATTTTTTTTTGGGGCACGCGGGTATGCAATGCTGTTTCGGAAACAATATTGTTCTTGGTCATAGTCCTCAAAACTCAAGCGAAGCGCCGATCCGATGAACGGCGCCGAAAGCCGAATCATTAACAAACGCGTAGTCCAGACTCGGTATAACCGATTGTCCGAACAACGTCACCATAGGAGAACGAATGCCGGCGCCGGCAGTTAAACCGGAGGCATTCAGACCACCCCGGAGGGTGACCATTTGCTGTAATCTGTATTCCATCCCGACATGACCGGATGCGTTCGCCCGTCCAAGGGAGAAAGATGCCGTCTTCTGGCGTCCATCAAAGAGGATATCCACATCCGCAGCGATCAGGATACTGCCCCGAAAGCGAGGGATGGCATGTTCATATCCAATACCGGTCTTGATGACCGGCGTAATATATTCTTTTCGGCCTGTACTCCAGGTTAGTACAGTAGAAGTCAGGTTCATGACCTGAACGCCGATAGCCAGCGAGGGCCGAAGGCGCAGCAGCATACCGACATCTATACCGGCTCCGAAGGCACTGGCGACACCAACAGATTTACGTACAAGCTTCAGGTTGGCTCCAATAGAGAAACGAGATGACGTACGTCGTGCCACAGAGAGCAACATCGCATATTCAGCATCACTGACAAACCGGTCCACAAAGGGACGGTTACGTTGGCCGTTCGACAGCACCGCATCAATGGGCTGTGTGGGATCCGGAAGCCGGGTAATGGGAATGTCGTCAACGCCTAAACGAATGATGGAAAGCCCGAAGGCGGAACGGCGATCCCCACCGCCCAACGGCTTTGCATAAGCAAAATAATCATACGCCAGGCCGGATAACTGCTCCGAATGCATGACGGTCACCATCTGTCGAGACAGGACCGACAATCCAGCTGGATTCCAGTAGCCGGCCGTCGCATCATTGGAGACCGCAACAGAGGCGCCCCCCATGCTCAGGGCACGTGGACCTACCCCTATAGACAGAAACTCACCGGCAAACTTTGTTGCCGTAACATCGGTCGGAAGAAAACCAGTGATTAACACAAAGATTAAGGATACACGGAATGCAAAACAGGTGTATCGCTCCATAAATCTTACCTGGCTTGTGACAGTTTTATTGTAAAGCTGTTTCTAACCGATAATTGACAACCTAAAATAATATACTATATAATTGTATAACGATGAATTTAATCGTGGAAATATTATGGTGATTTATCCTTGATGTCAAGCGTTATTTCGAAGGCTTAAACCCCATTGTTTTGTCTTGACAACCCCCTTTAGGCCATGTAGCATACAGCCGTTGCCGGTTTAAAAAGAGATTATCTTTTGTAATATCCCCACCCTACAAACAACAAAGAAAAGGATTTAATGTGGAAGAACCGTCCGGCTCTTTCCTGGATTATATTTATACCTGGTTGAAGTGGAGACGCCTTATCATATGGATGTTGGGCATCACGGCCATTTTGTCGGCAGTCATAAGCCTGATTTTGCCCGTATCATACCTGGCCACGACAACGATTTTGCCGCCGAAACCCGATTCTCCTCTCGGAATGGGCACTGGCGGGGTCGGCGGAGCCGCTGCGTTTTCGACTTTTGCGGCCACACTGGACGTATTCGGTCTGGGTAAAACAGAAGAATTGGATACGTACCATGCGATCCTGGAAAGTCGCCGTGTCAGAGAAAATGTCATCCAGTCATTCGATCTGCAAAGCTACTATCAAAAGGAAACCATGGATGAAACGTTGAAGGCCCTGAACGACGATGTGGATATTGAAATGACCAAGGAAAATACGTTGATCCTGAGCATGGTATACCAGGATAGTGTGAAGGCGGCTGAAATCGCTAACTTTTTTATAGAAGAGCTGGACAGGATCAACAAGTCGTTGAATAACGGACAGGCGCGAAATAACAGATTATTTCTGGAACAACGGGTGTTCGAAACCCGCCGGCACCTTACAGACGCGGAAGAAACGTTAAAGACCTATCAGGAAGAACACGCCACGCTCGGACTCTCTGAAGAAAACCGGGCGGCGTTTCTGGCAGGAGCGGAATTGGAAGCTTATGTCATGATGATCGAAGTACAGCGTGATATTTTAAGTAAAAAATTAGGACGTTCCCATCCGACCTTGCAACGTATGGAGACCGAATTGGACATCGCCAGAAATCGGTTAACGGAATTGCCACAGGTCGGTCTTGCCCTGGTGCGTCTGTTTCGAGAAGTAGAAATTCAGACTCAGATTCTGGCGTTTCTTCTGGCGCAATACGAACAGGCGAAAATACAGGAAGTGCGGGACACACCGACCATCCAGATTATTGATCGTGCCGTGCCTCCGCAACGAAAATATTTTCCCAAACGTATGTACATAGTAGCCGGCGCTTGTTTGAGCAGTTTACTATTCAGTCTTTTTCTGACGATACACCTTGAATCCATGCGACAGGAACGATCTGCCGGTACAGCCAGAGGAAAGCGGATCGACCATATATTGGCCGAACTGAAATCCATGAAATCACGGGGCCGGAAATAATGACTGATGGGACACATGCCGTACAATTGACAATGCCTTAAACGATGCAACTCCAGCCATCTTCTGCCCTGACAGCATTCCCCTGGTCCAACAGGTTCCTTGTCTTTCTAATCATCATCGGGTGCTTCTTCTCCATTGCCGCCGGTATAGTGCCTCTTATTGTGTGGGGCGCCGTAGCGGCTCTCGGGTTGCTCTTTTGGTGTTTCACATCCTCACTGAAAGGCCTGGTGCTGGTCATCGCCCTGAGCGGTATGTTTGTTCGAAGTACAGAAGAAATAACGCCATTTGAGATCGCTTACGCCGTTCTTTTCGGTGTGGTGGTGATGGGATGGATCCTACGCCGTATGTCCCTTGGCTTACCCTTCACACAAAATACTTCTGATCGAGTTTTAGGCTGGTTTCTCTTTATCTGCATCGCGTCTATTCTACCTGCGATAGGCCAGGGAAACGATTTAATTAAATGGGTTCGTGAACTGGTTCCTTTCCTCCTGTTTTTACCTTATTTCATGGTGGTTTCTCTCTTACGCAGCAAGGAGGAAATACGTTGGTTTTGTATCGCTTATCTTGTCTTAAGTATTTCTATGGGATTGGTCAATGTATATGATTACTGGATCATAGTCTCTGAAGCCACGCAGGAGTGGGAGCTTATAGCGAATCGCCAGGCTCCGGGTGAACCGCTGTTTTTCACAACGCTGATCATCACCATACTTTTCCTGGTCTACCACGGCGTGTGGGCGCGGCGCACGATCGTCTTTCTGGGGATTATTGCCTTCTGTGTCATTGCTCTGGCTATTACCTTCTCACGAGGGTATTGGGTAGGCTCTATTATTGCACTCGGTTGCGCCTATCTTTATATGCCATCAGATAAAAAACGGCGGTTTATTCTCTATATAGGTTCTATGACCCTGGTCGCGGTCGTTGTGATCGTGTCCTTAATGGGACAGATTATCATCGACATTATATCCGCCATGGGAGATCGGTTGGCTTCTATAATTACAGCCTCCATGGACCTGTCCATCAGAAATAGAATGGTTGAAAGCGCAGCCGCCATGGATGAAATTCTCGCCAGCCCTATCTGGGGATACGGGCTGGGCTATCACTTTAATTTCCACCCGCTTATCCCCTATCTGACCCCTACCTGGTACGTACATAATGTGTATCTCTATCTCTGGTTGAAATTAGGAATATTCGGTCTGTCCGCCTTTTTAATATGGTATGGTATGGTCCTCTACCACGCGTATCTCTGCGTGCGTCGCTTGTCTGATCCATTTCTACATCCATTGGTGCTTGGTATTATGTGCATTATGATTGCCATGATACCGCTCTCCATTACTTCCCCCCAATTTATTCAAAAAGATTCTATCCTGTTTCTTGCGCTCGGAACAGGTATTATCGAGCGTATTTACCGATCAAATAATTGGACGGCTCCCCTGGAGGCTTAAGTGGATAATGGTATGGTAACCCGTGTGGTCCGGAATACCCTCGTGATCTTTTCCGGGCAAATTCTCGGGCGTCTGCTGGATCTCTGGGCTACCCTGCTGATTGCAAACGCATACGGTGAGTCAGGCTATGGCCGGTTTTCGTTCGCTATTGCCTTTGTCGGCTACTTCGCCATCCTGACGGATCTCGGTTTTAATATGGGTTTTGTAAAAGCGCTTGTCCGTCAAAAGAAACGAAATGAGATTCTCTTAGGGAGTATGCTCCTGGTTAAAATGCTATTGCTTGCGATAAGCATCGGGCTGGCGATCACACTCATCTTCCTGTCCAATTATCCGTTAGATACCAGACAATTGGTCTGGATTATGGCTATTGCACTGATCATTTCTCCCAAATTCCCTTCTATCCGATTAGTCTATGAACAGCTCTTTCAAGCTCGGCTTCAGATGGAAATTCCCGCGCTGCTTAAATGTCTGGATGGGGTACTCCTGGTGGGGTTGGTCTACTGTATGATCTATTTCGGACAACCGCTACAATCTGTGATGGTGGCCTACGTCTGCAGTAATATCCCGGGTTTGATTTTAATCATGGTTGTGGTAGGGCGCATGATCCGACCTGTTGCCAGGATCGATTTCCCTCAAATGATCGCTCTGTTGAAACAGGGCATACCGGTCACCTTGCTGGGTATCTTCGCCACGTTGATCGCTCGGATCGATGTTCTGTTTCTGTCCTTATGGCGGAGCGAAATCGAAATCGGCTATTATTCGGCAGCGTACCGACTCACAGAGGCACTCAGGGTATTCCCGACCGCAATGATGCTTTCCTTGTATCCGCTGATTGTCAGTGTGACATCAAAAGATAAAACGCCTGCCGATGTCATCACATCGGGCCTGAAACCCCTATTGATCATCATTGTCCCTATCTGTATAGGTACAACGGTCTGGGCCGATGAAATCGTTCTTTTTTTTTACAGTCCGTCCTTTTTACCCGCAGGGCAATCGCTTGAACTCTTGATCTGGACGGAACTGGGCTTCATATTTACTGTGGTCTTCAGCCAGACTTTAATAGCGCTCGACCAGCGCCGATCTGTCGTGATCGTTTCCGGGTTGATGTTCCTGATTAACCTGACGTTGAATTTTATGCTGATTCCCCGTTGGGGATATCTCGGCGCTACGATGGGGACCGTCGCCACGGAGATGGTCGGTATCATCGGTTATGGGATATATATTCGACGCTTAACAGGCTGGCGCTTTGGACATAATATCCGGCCCTTACTACCGGCTTTCGGATGTTTAGGTCTCTGGATATGGTTGGCCGGTTCTTATTCGATCGGTGTGGGAATGGCCGGTTCCGTCATTGTATATGCAGGCGGTCTGTGGCTTACGCGTGGTATGACGAGCGATGAACTTTCTTTCTTAACACGGATGTTGATCAGGAAACATGACGCAGAATATAAGGTCTGATCCCAATCCGATACTATCGGTCATCATCGTATCCTATAATGTTCTGGATGCATTACAACCAGGCCTTATGTTACTAAAACCATTCCATGATCAGGGGAAAGGCGATGTCTGGGTCATTGATAATGCATCGCGTGATACCACCGCCGACTGGGTTGAGCAACAGCAGTGGCCGCACCTGATCCGAAATAGCGAGAATCTCGGCTTTGCTGCCGCAGTAAACCAGGGGATAGAAAGATCAAGAGGCGCCTTTATCCTGCTCCTTAATCCGGATACGACCATCTCTGAGGCTGCAATAAAGGGCATGCTGACGTTTATGGACACACATGAGGAGTGTGGAATCGCCGGCGTTCAGCTTCTGAATCCGGATCAATCGCTTCAAATGTCCTATCACTATTTTCCTACACCCCGGTCCTTTATCGCGGAGAGCCTGTTTCTTAACAGAGTTAAACCGGATGAAAATGGGTTTGAAAAGCCAGTTCGAGTGGATGCCGTGGTCGGCGCCTGTATGATGATCCGACGGACGGCGATAGAGCGTATCGGCTTGTTCGATGAACGGTTCTTCCTGTACAGTGAAGAATTGGACTGGTGCTTAAGAGCCCGTCAAGTGGGATGGAATGTATATCTTTTACCTGAAGTCCGGGTCATACACAACCTGGCCCAGAGCTCAAAAGATGATCCGGGCAACGCCTTTGTTGAACTATACCGCAGCCGTGGTTTATATATGGATAAACATTTTTCCAACCTGGGCAGATCGATGGTCCAGATCAGCTTTTTTACAGGCGTCCTGCTGCGTGTTATCCTATGGCGCATGGCCCTATGGATCATAAGAAGACCAGATAAAAAGAATGAAATCAACCTGAAATATTCCCTGAACAAAGCCGTACTAATCTGGTACCTGGCAGGACGCCCGAATCCTCACCTTAGATAAAACAATCACTCAATCACTCAATCACTCAATCACTCAATCACTCAATCACTCAATCCAACATGCATATTCTTCAAATCTCCCCCCAGCTTCCCTATCCGCTCGACAGCGGCGGCCGTGTGGCCATCTACAATATCCTGAAATACCTGTCCCGGCGGCATGACATGACGCTGGCCACATTCGTTACGGAGGAAACAGAACCCTATATTTCCGCATTGGAACCCTACTGCCGGCGGATCATCGCCGTCAAGCATCGCACCGCCACGACAAAAATCGCCATGCTGTTGAATATGTTCACCCCGATGCCCTACACCATGTCTAAATATTATTCCCCTGAAATGGCGGAACAGATCGCGAAAGCGGTGCATGATGATGAGGTGGATCTGGTACATATCGATCACCTGCATATGGCTCAATACGTGGGGGTATTACCTCAGACCATGCCGGCCGTTCTTAGAGAACACAATGTCGAAAGCACCATCATGCGGCGCTTTGCCGAACAGTCTGTTCATCCCTTCATCAAATTATATGCGAACATTCAAAGCCGTCGCCTGCATCAGTACGAAGGACAGATTGCCTCCCAGTTCGACCGGTGTGTAGCCGTGACCGAGGTGGATGGTCAAACGTTACGGGATATGATGCCCGACACGCAGGTGGACGTGGTGCCTGACGGTGTCGATACAGACTGGTTTAACCCGGATGCACTCGAGATACAGGTGGACCCTTTACGCCTGGTAACAACAGGCGATTACGGTTGGGCGCCGACCGCAGATGGTTTGATGTATTTTATACAGGAAATTTTTCCCCTTATTCGCGAAAAAAGACCTGATATTACCTTTTCGATTGTGGGTCGACAGCCCCCGGACGCCATACAGAACATGAACCAGGGTATTGAAATCTTAGGGCGGGTCGAAGATGTACGTCCTGAGATCATGCGTGGCGCCGTCTTTGTGGCGCCCACACGTATCGGCTCGGGCATCAGACTGAAAATACTGGAGGCCATGGCATTACAGCGGCCTGTCGTATCCACATCGGTCGGCTGTGAAGGCATCGATGCAGAATCTGAGACCCACCTCCTGATCGCCGACGATCCGGCGCCCTTTGCCGCCTCTGTGATTCGCCTGTTAGAGGATGAGGCCTTCCGTACGACTATGACCGGAAATGCCGCCCGTTTAATCGAAAAAAAATATACCTGGCACGCCCTGGCCCGACAATTGAGCGACACTTACGAAGACATCGTCCGGAAACGAAAAGACAATGGATAATTTCATGTGTTTTTCAACGCACCTGTACGCGCACGGCACGCCGTGCGCCTCCCCACTCCCCATTTATAAATGCCCTTGATTTTATTCCTCATTTTTTCTCTTATCGTAACCTATGTCTATTTCGGATATCCCGCCCTATTATGGTTGATGACCAGGCGCAAACCGCCGATCGAGTATATATCAGCCGAGGCTGAAGACAGGAGGCCGTCTCTCTCTTTAATCATTCCGGCGTACAATGAATCCTCGGTCATCGAACGAAAGATTCAAAATACGCTGTCGCTGTCGTACCCTGAAGATAAACTCGAAATCATTGTAGCATCGGATGGATCTGATGACGGGACGGATGAGATCGTCAAACGATATACCGATCGGGGTATCCGATTGTATAGGGGGGCTAACCGCCTGGGTAAGACGCCGACGATGATGGAGGCCGTAAAGATGGCGCGGGGGACCATCTTTGTTTTTTCCGATGCCAACGCGATGTATGAAACCGATGCATTAGAAAAGCTGGTCTTGCCTTTCCAGGATGAGCAGGTCGGTTGTGTCTGTGGAAAATTGCGCTATATAAACCGGGAAGGGACAACCATCAGCAAGGGGGAGGCCCTATACTGGAAATATGAAAATCGTATTAAGACATGGGAGAGTATATTCAATACGCTGATCGGCGCCAATGGGTCGATATACGCGGTGCGCCGGTCGGCCTATGTCCCCATAGATGCCGATCTATCTGATGATTTCGGATTCCCGCTGGTGGTGTACGCCAGCGGGTTTAAAATCATCTTCCAGCCCGATGCGCTGTCGACCGAAGAGGCCCCTCGGGATATCCGAACCGAGTTTAAAAAGAAGAGTCGATTTGTTGCCCATCAATTGACGACGCTCACCCGGTTATGGGCGATACTGAGACCGTGGCGAGATCTAAAATTTCTGTTCCAGATCGTATCGCATAAACTCCTTAGAAATTGCGTGCCCAGTTTTTTGCTGGGGATGTTGATCCTGTCGTTTACGATACCTGGACCGTACGGCCCCCTGTTACTATGGGGCCAGGTGATATTTTATGGCCTGGCGCTCCTTGGAGGCCTGATGTACGGACATATACAGTCCAATAAGGTGCTCATCATTCCGCTCTATTTCTGTATTGTCAATGCCGCCGCATTAAACGGCATCTTCCAATATTTTCGTCGGAAAAATTATGCTGTCTGGAATGAGAAATAAGTATATGCTAACTGCTTATATTTCAAAGGTTATACCAATTGTCATAGGATAGACCATGTATAATTCTCTATAACTTACAGAAAATTATAAGGTCATCAATCATAATCCATAATTTACAATTGCTGCGGGATCCATCGAGCGCTACGCGGTTCAACAATTGGTATTACATTATGTGGAAAAAGATCTTACAGCCTCTCTACATTTTACTCCTGTCTCAGCAAATGGTATTTGCATCCACGCTACAGACAGAGCGGCATCAGCGCGTCGAGATTTCTCTGGAATCAACAACTGCCTATCATCACCCACATCGTGATGTCTCGGTTCAGGGGCTATTTACCGGTCCTGCCGGCGAGCGTTTGACGATTCACGGCTATTGGGACGGGGATCTCAGATGGAAAATCCGTTTTGCGCCGCCAACCATTGGCGAGTGGCGCTATCGGACGACGTCTTCCGATACGACCAACACCAACCTGCATCATGTTGAGGGAATAATCCATGTTTTACCCTATACCGGCACAGAGCCCTTTGCCCTCAAAGGCCCTCTCAAAGTGTCCGAGAACAACCGGTACCTGACCTATGGCGACGGCGATCCGTTTTTCTGGCTCGGTGATACCGCCTGGGAAATAACCTGGAAATCTTTTTCCGTGGAGGCGGAGGGCTATTTTGATGACCGGCAGCAAAAGGGATTTAATGTCATCCAGATCGTCGTGATGTCTCATCAATTTCTTGATACCTTCGGCGTACGAAACCGGGCGGGTGAGCCATTTTTCTTAAACGAGAATTTCTCCATGGTGAACCCTCGGTATTTCGACTATCTCGATACGCTGGTTACCTCTGCCAATCGGCGCGGTATGGCGGTTGCCCTGGTCCCGCTCTGGGCCGGCATGAATATTCTGCACAAAGATGAACGGTATCAACGTTTTGCTCTGGACAGAGAAGCCTCTCTTCTGCTGGCCCGTTATACAGGAGCCCGCTATGCAGGACACGACGTCGTATGGATCGTAGGAGGAGATAACGCCTATAAGACCGCTGAGCAACAACAATTCTGGACCGATTTTGCTCTTGAGCTCAGGCAGGCAAGCGGGGAACAACATCTGACGAGTGTACATCCGAAGGGTTGGGCGGCTTCCTTCGATTTTTTCAACAACAGAACGGCATGGATCGATTTCCATATGTATCAATCATCGCATACTGCAGGCGGCAATTTCACATACCATGCGGCGACGAGGGGGTTTAAGCTGAACCCCGTAAGACCTGTGCTGAACAGCGAAGCGGTATACGAGGATATTTACCATAACCTGTGGTTGCCGGGTGATGCCAAGGACGTGTCCACATTCCGTATCCGGCCTGAGCATATTCGACAGGCTAATTATGAGAGTATTCTCTCCGGCGCCCTGATCGGCATGACGTACGGAGCAAATGGCATCTGGCAGTGGCATAAAAAAGATTTACCTGGAACCCATGCACCACGGGTTACCTTTGATCAAGCCATACAATTTCCGGGTTCTGGACAGATGACGATATTAAAAAAGATCATGGAAGACCATGCCTGGTATCGTATGAAACCGGCCAGATCTGTTTTGCACGGGGTTTCGCCTTCAGGCCGGTATATTCCGATGGCTCAGAATGATCAATATTTGATGGTCTACCTGCCAATCGGAATCCTATCCGTATCCCTTAAACCGGATCTGACCGTCAAACGTCTGGATCATCTCTGGATTAACCCGAGCGACGGCGCCGCTTTATCGGCAAGACCAGTTCGACAAGACCATCCCATTTTAACATTTAAACCACCAGATCAGTCCGATTGGGTATTGCTGATTTCCCACGAATCCGTGTATACATCGGCGGATGGGGCCGAAATACCCGAGTCGATAAACCTGCATCAAAATTATCCGAATCCGTTCAATCCGGAGACGCTGATTCTGTACAACCTGCCTGAACCCTCCCATGTATCCCTGGCGGTCTATAATCCCCGTGGGCGGCTGGTACGCCAACTGGTTGACGCCTTCCAGGATGCGGGTATCCACGGCGTAAGATGGGATGGTTTGACCGAGGTTTATAAACCAGCTGCATCCGGTGTGTATCTGTATCGGCTTGTCACCGAGCAGCAAACGAAAACGCGGAAAATGTTGTTACTTAAGTAACTGATGATTCGCTGCTCGCTGCGAAACATCAGATAAGTAATACCAATTGTCATAGGATAGACCATGTATAATTCTCTATAACTTACAGAAAATTATAATGTCATCAATCATAATTCATAATTTACAATTGCTGATCCCGGCGGGATCCAGCGAGCGCTACGCGGTTCAACAATTGGTATAAGTTGCCCCTGGTGTCTACCAGACGATCAGCTCAAATACGTCGTATACAGCGCTTCAATACGTGGCAGGTCCAGTTCTTCATCCAGGATAGCGAACCCATAACTCAGATGCAGGGCGTCCGATTTTTTGATCGTCAAATCCTCCTCCATGAGCAAACCTGCGCCCAGCAGGTTTTTACGTGTAAACCAGGTCACGGGATGACGGGGATTATCCGGATGATCCATCATGACAACCATGCCACCAGTTGCACCGGCCGCGCTGACCCAGCAGGCTCGCTGACCCATAATCGCTTCATGCCCCTCTATTCCTTCGCTGTTTAGATGGGAGGCATCCGAAAAAGGCGGTCCCATCCGAAGTTCCAGGCCACTATACCGGGCTGCACGGGAGGCGCCCATCGTGACCTTATCGACGACAGGTCTGATGTCGGTTTCTATGATCCAGAGATAACCGCTCGTATCCTGCAATTTCTGGAAGAGGTATTGCCTGGTTTCTTCGACCATCGGCTGATCATTTTGATCCAACCAGGTGAGTTGCTCCGTGATGTGGATCCCATCTTCTTTGGCCTCCAGGTTTGAAAAGGCATCGTGACGTTGCACGCCGTGACTGTTTTCAACCCGCTCATATTTTTTCTTCTCCGGCAGATACCAGGGACCACCCCACAGATTGGCCTCGTTTACATGGACCCAGCCGAAATACAAACCCGTATGCCAGAGATGATCATCCGGACGATATTCGGTAATCAACGTACCCGAGGGCGTATGGATCGGATGAAAACAGGGCTTCAGCGATTCATCCCGGGGGAGATCTTCCTTCGCCCTGTAGGCCGTCAATAATTGATGGCCATCAATTATTTCGAAACCGGAATCATTGAATTCAAGTCGTAATGCACACATATTGTCCTCCAAGGGGGATTGTCTGATTTGTTGATTTGTTGATTTGTTGATTGCAACTACTCATTTGTATCTAACTTGTTGAATAAAAAGTGTTACGTGGGTATTTAACAATGGCACTCAAAATATACAAAAATCTTAACGGATTAATTTTGTCTTTTCAATCAACAAAAAGCACAGCGAGCGAAGCGGAACGCGTTTTAATAATGCCTCGAAGAGGCGCTCGCTCCTTACTTTCGATGATGCGTAGCGGCATCAATCAACAAATCGCCAAATGGATACTGATTGAATTCGTCTTTTCAATCACCAAATCACCAAATCACCAAATCACCATTTCCCACGGGGTTCCCATGGAATATACCATCATACGTACCAATTTACTGCCCTCACCTCAAGCCGACTGGCATGCAGCAGAATGGCAACAGGCGAATACGCTGCAAGTCAACCATTATCCCTGGCCCGACTCAGGCCACAGGCCGAATGCTCAAGCCCGGCTGATGTACGACGATGATAAATTGGGCATCATGTTTCATGTCGAAGACCGGTACGTAAGGGCGGTCGCGCAACGGTTTCAAGATGGGGTATGCGGCGACAGTTGTGTAGAGTTTTTTGTGTCACCCCTACCGGATTCGCTGGAATATTTCAACTTTGAGGTCAACTGCGGCGGGACCATGCTGTTGCATCATTGTCCGGGACCGAAAGGACGTGCCGCCGGTTTGTCCTGGGTTCCTGTATCAGGCGAAGACGGCAAAACCATAACCATGGCCCATACGATGCCTGAAATCGTTGAGCCCGAAATCAGCGAGGCGACCATCTGGACCATCGAATATCATGTGCCCTTTGCACTCTTCGAAAAATATCTCGGCCCTATGCCGGGAAGGGCTGGTGCCGCCTGGCGCGCCAACTTCTATAAATGCGGAGACCGAACCTCACACCCCCATTGGGGCTCCTGGGCGCCGGTCGATACCCAAAAACCCAACTTCCACGTCCCGGAAAGTTTCCAATCGATTGTCTTTGGGTAACTGATGTTACGAAAAAAGGGTAACCATTTAAGGTTTTTTGTGCCTGATCCTTCGTGTTTTGACAGAGTAGAAAACAAGTCGATTGATACATATTTTAAAAAATGCCACCATTTATATCCTGGTAAGTTCTATAATACGTAAATTATGTGGCTATTTTTTTCTTTCGAGGGGAGTGACACCTTTTATCCTCCGGGGTGTCTAACAGATCGGACGACGGATAATACATTAGGATCGAGGATTAGGAGGTGTCATGAGGTCTATTTGGGCATGGTTGTGCGTGGTCCTGATACCGATAACGGCACAGGCAGCCACGTTGAGCGGGTTTGTGACTGATCAGTCGAATGGAGAATCCTTACCATTCGCCAACATTGCACTTAAAGGCACGCCGCTGGGCGCTGTCAGCAATGACAATGGCTATTATGCGATTAACAACATCCCTGCGGGAACCTATACCATGGTGGTTACCTATATCGGGTATGCGACCTATCGGGATTCCTTGACCCTGCAGGCGACAGAAAATCGGCGTTTCGACTTCTCTTTAACGCCCAAAACGCTCCAGGCGGAAGTGACCATTATAGAAGCCGACCGCTACAGAGATGAGCGACTTGCTCAGCCCAGCTTTCTTTCATTGAAAGCTGTTACGCTCAAGGATCTACCCGCTCTCGGTGAAGCGGATCTGTTACGCAGCCTGCAACTATTACCCGGTATCCAGGCGGCCTCTGATATCAGCAGCGGCCTGTATGTGCGCGGGGGTGGTCCGGATCAGACCAAAATTCTGTTGGACCAGATCCCTCTATATAACCCCTCTCATGCCTTTGGTTTTTTCTCGACTTTTAATCCCGATGCCATCAAAGATCTGAGCCTCTACAAGAGTGCCTACCCGGCTAAGTATGGCGGTAACCTGGGTGCTGTCCTAGATGTGACCAATCGGGACGGGAATCGAAACAACGTACAGGCGACCGGTGGTATCAGCGTCATCGCCGCACGGACCACCCTCGAGGGACCGGTCCGTAATGGGTCCTGGATGATATCGGGTCGAAGAACCTATCTGGAGCCTCTCCTTAATGCCATCCGAACGGATTCTAATAATATCCCAAGCTATTATTTCTATGACTTAAACGCGAAAATAAACCAGGATCTGTCGCCATCGGATAAATTGGTTGTCAGCGGCTATTTCGGACGGGATGATCTGAATTTTAATCTCGATACGGGAAGTTTTGTGAAAATACGGTGGGGTAATACAGCGGTCACCGGCAAATGGACGCATATTTTCTCGCCCACACTATTCGGTAACTTTCTGGTGGCCGGCAGCGAATACGTGAGCCGAACGTCGCTCAGTTTTTTCGAAACACCGTTTTCGTTTCGTAACAGTGTTCGAGATCTGACGATCAAAGGCGATCTGGATTATTTTGCCAGCAGCAACCATGCTCTGACGATGGGTTTTCTCGGCACCCGCTATGATTTTTCCTTTCAACAGAACTTCAATCAACAGGAAACACTCGACCTGAAGTTGAAACCGTATCTGCTCTCGTTCTATGGTCAGGATCAGTGGCAGGCCCTGCCCACGACCACCGTCCGTCTGGGACTTCGCGGTAATCGTTTCAGCGAACAGGGTGGCCTGGATCTGGAGCCGCGTATAGCCGTCAGTCATAGTCTCAGTGAAAACGTCCGTATGAAACTCGGCGGCGGATTATATCATCAATATCTTCAACTGATTACCACCGAAGGCTTCAGCGGCGGCGATTTCTGGTTCCCTCTCGACAGTACCGTAACACCGGGTCAGGCCTGGCAATCGGTACTGGGCGTAGCATGGAGCCCAACAGAGCAATATCAACTATCTGTGGAGACGTATTTATCCAGGCTGAATAACCTGGTGGTGTTTGATGGCAATCAATCCGAAGATGGAGAGGCCAGTCAATCAGATGATCTTTTCATTACAGGGGGTTCGGGATATGCTACAGGGATGGAGTTATTTTTACAACGACGCACCGGTGCCCTTACCGGTTGGATAGGGTATACACTGGGGTGGGCGCGGCGGCGTTTTTCGGAACTGAATCAAGGGCGATCTTTTAATCCTAAGTACGACCGGAGACATGATGTTTCTTTCGTGGCCAAATATAAAACAGGCCGCTGGACATTCGGCTCCAATTACGTCTACGGCACCGGCCAGGCATTCACCCCGGCCTCTGCCCGTTATGCCCTCCGGTCTCCGGCCACCGGCATCCTGCCAAGGGATGATTTTATACTGCCGGGAGGTCGCAATACCGCCCGGCTACTAGCCTATCATCGCATGGACCTGAATATCACACGGGATCTGAATATTTTCGGACTTAGGTCACAATTTTATCTCCAGATATTCAATCTGTATAGTCGCCGGAATGAATGGTTTATTCAGTACGATACGAATAACCCGAACACCGAACCGGAAGTCGTTAAAATGTTACCCGTCATTCCGACCATCGGATTAAATTTCAAGTTCTAAGAAATCAGGAATATTGATTCTTTAGAATCCACCAACTCACCACTGGATCTACCCATGTATCGCCTCTTTTTATCTGCCTTCAGTTTGTTTCTGTTATCCTGCGCTGCAGAACGAGACCCTGGGTCTCTGTTCGGCCCGGCGGAACAGGGTACGCTTGTTGTAGATGCTACCTTACTCGTCGATCTGCCTATGCCGCCGATCTTCATTCGGCAGACTATAGCGCCTAACGCAGTGTATACCCAGGACGCGGCCGCTGTAAACAATGCGGAAGTGACCATCACTCAGGGGGTCGCCGAATATACATACACGCCTGATCCTACTGGCCAGCCAGGACAGTTTCTTCCGCCGGCTGGCCCGCCGATGATTCTACCGGAAACAGAATATAGAATTCTGGTGCGCTCCGGCGGGAAAGAAGCCCGGGCGGTGACAACGACGCCAAAACGGTTTGCCATCGACGAAGCCTTGATGATCAATGTGGACACCCTGGAAACCATTCGGAATCTTGTCACATTTCGGGACGATCCTACGGCGGTTTTCACGGCACCCCAAAACCAGGTGATCTATCAGGATAATTTGCTCGAAACCCGTTTTCAACTGATTAATGTGAAAGCCTATCAGGTGGGCCTCATCAATCTGGAAACCGACTCTGAATTTGTCATTGAAGGCGATTTTCTGGAGAACGAAGATTTTGAGAATTTCGAGCGAAAAAGTAGCTCGCCGCCTCTGGAAGTTGCTGACGGGAATTTGAGGTTGCCCTGGTTTGCCATTGCCTACGCAGGTCGCTATGTAATCAAAGTGTTCGCTATGGATAACAACTGGTTTGATTTCGCCCGCAGCAGTCCTGAAAATGATAACATCGCTTTCGGCAGTCTGGCCGGCGACAATTTTGAGCGGCCCCTCTTCCATATAGATGGCGGTATTGGCCTTTTCGGATCAGCATCTGTTGATTCCATCGGATTTGTTATCCTGCCCAAGAACTGAAAAAACTGAGGCACGAGTCGACGGTCGAAGGCTGGCTGAAAACACGAACATTACAGGTGATTTAGAATCAATTGACAAGCCGATCAGGGATTGATATCTTCAAGAAACTCAGGACGTTTCAATTAGGGCGTGTTTGCAAATATGCCCTGATATATCATCGGTTTACAATCTGTAATCGGCCGTTCCATGTCTCAATCGTCAATCGAGCAATCATCCCGTCCTTCTGCGTCCTCCTCATTCCACGATTTCATTTCCATTTCCTACTATATTCCTGATTCAAAAAAGGCGGCGCCCAGGATTGCGGCGGCGTTTGTTGCATCAGGTGATGTCGTTGATGAAATGGATGGGCTTGATCCGGCTAAAGCGCCCAGCGTTATAGCGACACGGGCGGCGGATCATCCGCTGATCATATATGGGGTTAAAGAGTGTGGCGATCCCGAAGCGATCGAGTACCTGGCTGCCGAATTGAATACACCGCTACTTGATGTCCTGAAACTGGCCCGTATTTTACTTCCGAGATTGCGGGACTATGAGATGACGACCGTAGCTTCCAGCCTCGGCATGGAGGGGGTGGATATCCATCTCCCGGAACGGCGCCCTCGGCATACTGGCCACCTTTTTTCAGGTTTGCTGGATATCATTTATACGCTGAATCTGGAATCTCTTCGATCCCTGGTGCGCCTTTCCCACGGCGCCACATCCGATTTCGAGAGTCTGTTCGTCGAAGCAGAGAGTTACCGCATTCGAAATGCGTATATAAACACCCCCAAATATGATAGGTCCGCATCCTGGTGTATTCCATCCATCAATGTCACCGGCGCCGCCGTTATTGGAGGCAATGACTGGCTGGAAGATGAGGATGCTCCTCTGGATTTTCAGCAATTGGATACCGATGAAATCACCGGCATGTTCGACCCCGGGGGCCTCTTTGAGCGTACCATGGACCGGTATGAGCACCGGGCCCAACAGACCTCCATGGCGCTTGGGGTAACCGATGCCTTCAACGATAGCGAAGTGTTGGTCGTCGAAGCTGGCACAGGGACCGGGAAATCGTTGGCCTATCTGGTGCCTGCTATATTCTGGGCACTGCGCAACGATCAACGGGTTATCATATCGACCAACACGAAAAATTTGCAGGAACAGTTGTTCTTTAAAGACATGCCCTTTTTACTCGATGTATTACAGGTGGATTTTCGAGCGACCTTGTTGAAGGGACGGTCCAATTATATCTGTCTGGATCGATGGCGTCACGTCCTGAGACAGCCTGAAGACCATCTGACCATAGAAGAGCGGGAAGCGGCCCTGCCTCTGGTCACCTGGCTGGACGAAACCCAGACAGGCGACATAACCGAGAATGCCGGTTTCAACATGGCCTCACAGCGTGGATTATGGCAAAAAATAAATGCCGAAGGCGGTGCCTGCCCCAGGTGTGTTTTCAAGGAGGAATGCTACGTCAACAGAGCCCGGAGTGCCGCTGCTCTTTCTCATATTGTCATCATTAATCATGCCCTGCTGTTGTCCGATCTGGCCGCTGACAACGCCGTCCTGAACGATTATTCCCATCTGATCATCGATGAAGCGCATAATCTGGAAAAAGTGGCCGTACAACACATGACCATCGAAGCCGGTGGCTGGCGGATGCGAAATATTTTGAGGAAGTTGTATGTCCGGGACGGTATGGAGACAGGCCTGCTCGCTACCCTCAAATGGCGATCCGAACACAGTCCTATGAAACAGGTGTGGAAAGACGCTCTGGCGATCGGTACACGTCAGGCCATCGACCGTGTGAATGAGACCGAACGGGCTATAGAAACTTTTTTTAAAACGATCAACGATGAGGCATTGAATCAGTCAACCGACAGATCCGGATATGCCGCTAAATTACGCTATGGAGAAAACGACGCATTCAACACAATGCTCAACGCTGCCATGCCGGATCTTATGCAACGATTCATGCATCTTCGGAATGCGTTGGGCCGTCTCGGGGGGACACTCAACGATATTCCGGAATCATGGCTTGCCGACCGTGAAGAATTTCTTAATACCATCACAGCTACCCTGGAATCCTGTAAAACTATTGAAGAGAACCTGATGATCCTGACCCAGGCCAATGAGGACAATACCGTGTACTGGGCAGAGGCTTCCCACAATAATCCGCTATCGTGCATTCTTGTTGCCGCTCCGCTTAATGTGGCGGAGCGGCTGTATGAAGACCTGTTCAGTCAAATGCGTACGGTGATCCTGACATCGGCAACTCTGGCCATAGGCTCAAAATTCGATCATATGATCAATCGGATCGGAGTCAGCAAAATTGAACGTCCCCGACTCAAAGTGTTTAAAATCGGTTCGCCGTTTAACTATCAGGATCAAGCCCTCGTCTGTGTGCCTTCCTCTTTTCCTTCACCAAAGGCTGATATATTTCAGGCGGCGATCAGTGAACTCATACTGGGTCTGGTGGTAGCCACCCGAAGAAGTACGCTGGTACTTTTCACCTCCTACAGCATGCTTGACCGGACGTTTACAGATCTCGAAATACCGTTAAGCCATCTCGGCATTCCCGTCATGGCTCAGGGCATATCAGGCCCCAGATCTCTTCTTTTAGATCGATTTCGCAGTACACCGGGCTCCGTGTTACTGGGGACCGACAGTTTTTGGGAAGGTGTTGACGTACCGGGTGGGGCACTTGAGATGGTCGTTATGGTCAAGCTACCATTTGCCGTCCCATCCGAACCGATCATTCAGGCCCAGGTGGAGCAAATGGAAGAAGCCGGTCGTAACAGCTTTATGGAATTTCTGGTTCCTGAGGCGGTGATTAAATTCAGACAGGGGTTCGGCCGCCTGATCCGGTCCGGCGAAGACTATGGCGCCGTCGTAGTGCTCGATCATCGTGTCATCAGCACACGCTACGGCCAGTTGTTTTTAGATTCTTTACCGGCGGAGCACCAGATATTTAAAGATGCCGACCACCTGGTCGAAGGCGTAACAAGGTGGTTCGACACCCTGGATAAACGACGGACAACTATACATAGGAATTGAATTTTTACTTATACAATTTTGGTTTTTCAATCACCAAATCACCAAATGAACTTCCTCTCCCACATAGCCACATTTGGCCGGATGATCAAATTCTCTCACAGCATCTTCGCCTTGCCGTTTGCTCTGGCAGGGGCTACGCTGGCGACACTGGATCATACGGTGACCTGGATACAGGTGGTCTGGATCGTCGTCGCCATGGTGGCAGCACGTAGTGCAGCTATGGGGTTTAATCGCCTGGTGGACCGGAAGGTGGACGCGTTGAATCCACGTACTCAGAATAGAGAATTGCCTCGTGGGGTGGTCCTGCCGCGAACGGTAGCTCTGTTTATCCTGTTCTGGTCGCTGGCTTTTATATTTTCCGCCTATCAGTTGAATCCGTTGTGTTTCCGATTATCTCCAGTTGTGCTGCTGGTCGTCCTGTCCTATTCGTATTTAAAACGATTCACATGGGCCGCTCATTTCGTCCTGGGTTTATCGCTCGGTATGGCCCCGATGGGGGCCTGGATCGCTGTGGCCGGCACCTTTGATATAGCGCCTCTCTGGCTTACACTGGCCGTATTAACGTGGGTGGCGGGCTTCGATATCATTTATGCCTGCCAGGATTATGAATTCGATATGCATCATGGCTTGTTTTCCATCCCTCAACGCCTCGGTATTGGGCATGCACTGACGGTTGCCCGTATATTGCATGGGGTGACCATTTTCGCTTTGCTCGCAGTCAAATGGACCTTCGGTCTTCACACCGTCTATTTAATCGGCGTGATCGTGGTCGCCGTTATTCTGGTATACGAGCACAGCCTGGTCCGGGCAGATGATCTATCGAAGGTCAATGTAGCCTTTTTTACCACCAATGGAATTATCAGTATCATATATTTCGTTTGCACAATAGGCGATCTGCTGTTACCGTTCTGACCCTATGGAAGATAAATCCCGTCATATCCGCCAGATGTTCGACCGTATTGCCATGCGATACGACCTGCTCAACCATTTGCTCAGCGCCGGGAGCGATTTTTACTGGCGCAAGGCCGCACTGGATAAGTTGAATGCATCGACCGGAAGCTGCGTATTAGACGTAGCCACAGGAACGGGTGATCTGGCATTGGGCATCTTGCGGCGTGCGGAAAAACCGGATACGGTGATTGGCGTGGACCTCGCCCTTAAAATGATGCAGATAGGCCGTGAGAAAGCCAGACTGCAAAATGATCAACCCGTCTGTTTTATTGGCGGAAATGCCGAATCATTGCCTTTGAAAACCGAGCGCTTTGATGGGATTATGGTCGCCTTCGGTGTTCGGAACTTTGCTGATATCACGGCAGGACTGCACAGTATGTACCGGGTTTTAAAACCCGGCGGCAGGCTGGTTGTCCTGGAACTGTCTCGCCCCCTTTATTGGGGATTACGACATGGGTATCAGGTGTACTTCAAGTATCTTCTGCCACGTATCGGTGGTTTAATATCCGGTGACGCCGGCGCGTATCAATACCTGCACAAATCGGTGATGGATTTTCCTGAACGAGACCGTTTTGAAACGCTGATGAAAAGGCAGGGTTTCGTGCAGACCGGTTACCGGGATCTTTCACTCGGTATTGCTACGATCTATTGGGGAGACAAAGCACAGTGAAGCATATTATCATAGCCATTACGGGCGCCAGCGGCGGTCTGTATGCCTTGCGGTTATTACGCGCCCTGTTGACAGAAGGCCACCATGCCCATGTCATCTTATCTAAATTCGGCCGTTATGTTCTGCATGATGAAACGTTATTGCCATCCGGCGGAGCGCTCCGGAATCAATTGACGCGTTTATATGGCGAAGCCATAATGAACGGGAAACTGACCGAATATAAAATCGGTGATCTAGCCGCGCCGATCGCGAGCGGGTCCGTGATTGTAGATGGCATGGTCGTCATCCCCTGCTCCATGAAATCCCTCTCCGCTATTACGCACGGTACATCGTCTACGCTGATCGAACGTGCTGCGGATGTCACCCTGAAAGAAGCCCGTCCCCTTATCTTAGTACCACGCGAGACGCCACTCAATCGTATTCATTTGCGTAACATGCTGGCCGTCTCCGAGGCCGGCGCCCATATCGTACCGGCCATGCCCGCTTTTTATCAGAAACCGAAGACCTTCGACGATATAGCTGATTTTATCGCTGGTCGGGTTTTAAACTTACTCGGCATCGAGCAGAAACTGTTTGCACCCTGGCGAGCGGAGGAAAACGAAAGCGCAGAGGATGAAGGAGGGCAGAATGCAAGATAGTGATATACATGAAGTCATCGACATCCTGCAGGAGGCGATCAAGCAGTGGCCCGAAACCACCCTTGGTCAAGTGGCGGATCAAACGCGGAGTGCCCCATTTCGTATTTTAGTCGGCACCGTCTTGAGTCTGAGAACCAAAGATGAGACGACGGCAGAAGCCTGTAAAAGGCTGTTTTTTCTGGCCGATGCGCCGGAAACAATGGTATCTCTATCAGAAGAGACCATCGATAACGCCATCTATCCGGTCGGTTTCCACACGACCAAAGCGAAGAATATCCTGGCTATCTGTCGTATCCTTATTGACGAATATAACAGTCGTGTGCCGGACGAGATCGACACCCTGGTCACTCTGCCGGGCGTAGGACGAAAGACCGCTAACCTCGTCGTCACATTAGGATATGATAAACCCGGCATCTGTGTGGATACCCATGTACATCGAATTTCCAATCGATGGGGGTATGTAAACACAAAAAACCCTGAAAAAACGGAATCTGCGCTGCGCGAAAAGCTGCCTCAGAAATACTGGATTGGTTATAACGATTTACTGGTCATCTACGGACAGAACCTGTGTAAGCCTGTTTCGCCCTTCTGCAGTCGCTGCCGCCTGTCCTCATATTGCAATCGGGTCGATGTGGAAAAGTATAGATAGGATGCGATTTATATCCTCAGACGCATTGATAAAAATGATAGTTTGAGAACTTCATGACTATGGAAAGGATACATCCATGCCAGATTCATTAATCAGACCGATAGGATTTGGTCGAACCCCTTATTTTATTGCCGCCCTGTCTGTTCCAGTGACGGATGAGGGGGAGATAGATTTCAATCAATTCGCTGAGGATCTGGAGCGAACGGCCGGATACGGCGTGGAGCCGGCCGTGCTAATGGACACGTATCAGGTCAACCATTGCACGAAAGAACAACAGGTCCGCGGATTAGAAGTTACGCGGGAAGTAATGAACGGCCGGCCATTTACAGCCGGTGTATACATTGAAGATGAAATTGAAGAGTATGGGGTGGAAGCCATCATCCGGCTGTATCAGAGGAAAATCGAATTATTTGAACAGACGTACGGCGCCAGTCCGATAATATTTCAGACCGAAGGGTTAAAAGACGCCGACGCCTCAACCGTCCTCCAGGTCTATAACGAACTGTCCAAAGCCTCTCACGGCGGGTTAAAAGCGTTTGAACTCAGCCCGGTCTTTGCACCCAACGGGTGGATGTTTCCGGAGGAGTCTTTGATTGAAATCATGGCCGGTGACAAGTGGATAGGCACAAAACACTCTTCTCTCAATCCCTCAATGGAATGGGTATTGCTGCAAAAAATGAATCGAATCGGCAAGAGGTTATTTACCGGAAACGATTACGATTTTGCCTCGATGATTTTCAATGGCAGTGACGCGCTGTTAGGCATTGCTACCTTTATCCCCGATAAATTCCGTGAACTATCTGACGCTTTGTGTGATGGGGATAAAAAACGGTATTTTGAGCTGGCGACGGGCATGGAGTTTCTGGGGCGGGTGGCCTTTCAATCGCCGGTGCCTGCATATAAACATGGGGCTGCTATGGTTAAAAAGATGCGCGGCTGGTATACGACGGATCATCTGTTGCCCAATAATCCGTTTGTGCGTGATGACGCCCATCGGGCAGAATTACGGGCGGCGTTGCAGTATTTAGAGGTGATATAAAGCGTAGAATACGTAACGCGCTTTATGCCTTATGCTTCTCGATTATTTTGTCTCCTGCGAATACCGGGAAATGAGGTTGGATATTTCCTGTGTCAACTGGCCGGCTTTGCCTTCTTCTTCTTTGAATGCAGATTCTAAAGCATCGATCAGACCGCGCATTTCTTTGCAAAACATCTTCTCTTCCGATTCATGAGTAACGATCCGATCACGAATCGACTTAAGTAATTCATAGGAACTAGCAAGTGTGGTGTTATTTACCATACCGGCAACCTCCTGATTTGTTTTAGGGGGTTCCGTTGACCTGATGGGTGCACCCGGCGCCTTCCGGACCTTGCTCTCTATCGGCGGTTTTGATAGGTTGGATTCCTTCAGGGCATCAGATAATCCAACGTTGGATGGGCCCGGAATTGCCGCCTGTGACATTTCAGGTTCTGCATCAGGCTTAACCGGCGGTTCGTCTTTGGATGGCGGCGGTAGCGGGACCGAACGCTCATAATCCTTTGTATTCGATTCCGGCATACGAGCCGGGGAGGGCACTTTATCCGGATCCTGGACGGGCGAGATGCTGGCTTCTGGGGGGCTGAAGGATGGGGAAGCCGCTATCGGTATTGACGGAACCGATGAATTGGATTTTTCCGGCGATTCACCATATTTTCTCGGCGAAGCGTCGGTTACTTTTTCTTCCTGCTTCGATTCGATCTCACCGGCTGCCCCACCATCGCCTCCGTGTACCTCCTGCTTCGGTTCCGGCTCTTCCTGCTTCGGTTCGCTTTCTTCATCTTTGGACGCAGGCATTCTTCTTCTACCTTCATATAACTCCAGAAAAACCCCGATAGACTCGTCGGATATATATGTTTTACCCGCCATCTTATGAAATTCCAATTTGCCTTCGTTGCAATACTCGGTAATCTGGCGGGGTGTTTTTTTTAATTGCAATGCGGCGTCTTCGAGCGTAATCCAATTCGAATCTGACATCGTACCAACCCTCCAAAAATGAGACTATATCCATATAAAACATGGTCATATGGGAATATACATTTTTTATTCTCAAATGCAATCCTGATCCCTGATCAAGAGATTGTTCGTGTGCATTATTTTACAGATATTCTGTAGAAGCAGAGGATCAACAGTGGACCAGGGCCATTGAATGCGGTAGGGGAATAGCATGGGTTTGCGACAGGTCATCAGGTCGGATCAGATAAAACCACAGTAAGATCCTGATGCTGAATCTGATAAAGGGCAAGAAAAAGTTGTTTTACTCTATCTGCCAATTCATTCCGTTCGCCACCGCTCACGACAATACCCAGAACCTCTTTATCAGCGTAAAAAACAGCATAATCATTCGACTTCAATGGCATCTCGAAAGCGTCGGTAATATCTTGATATTCCCCTAAACGAGTATAGCCTATTTTCGCAAGTTGATTCTCGATATCGACGAAGACATCAGCAAGCCAGATACGAAAACCTGTTGAACCGCCGAGGATTTGTATGGAGATATTCGACCTGGAAACAATATCAAAGTATCCGGTTTCAATCTTGCCGTCTTCAAGTCGTTTCAACATAAAGGATAAACAGCAATTATACCCCAACAATTCCAGGCCGGGCAGAAGATCCTGTTTTTCACGGTGATGGAGAGACAGGGCACCCAGAAAGAAATAATCTTTCACATCAACACCCAGGTCTATGGCACGGGAGACGATGGCGCCAAGCCATTCGTCGGGTATGGACAGTTCTATTTTTGTCATGGAAAATTATCGGGTTAAAGTGGTATTCATCCTCTTCAATCCAGGATACAACTGTTCGTCTGGAACGGATGTAATGAAGCTCTATATATATGGTATTCATGTTTCAAAACACGTCACCAGCAATCTGCCTGCCATCGACACGAATCTGCAGCCTGACACTCAAAAGCGCCTTGGCGAACACTTCCACCCTATATTCCTCTGTGCCATCATGCAGAGATGTGCTAAGGATACATATTTTGTTCAGGGAAACCCTTCTCAGGCTTCTATCCTTACAATCACCGTCAATATACAATCTGGCATCCTGAGTCCAGGTACTGAACACCCTGATTTCATGCCCCCTGAATTCGGCTATGCATTCTACCCCATTCATCCACCCCTCTTCATTCATAATGGGTCCGTGAATAAATTCAAAATAAAAGTCTCCGCAAGATTATACGCACACGAACGTATTTGTCAAATATTCAAAGTTGTTTTCTACCCAGCACGCACCGGCTACAGTCTTTATTTTGGCAGGTGGCATGATCGATTTGAATCAACGACTGCTGTAATATGGCTTTATCTATCAATTTAATTCGATCTGGTTTTTTTGGGAACAAAAACCTGCTCATCTGCCGAATAGTTCGGTTGTCTGATAACCTGGGATATTGTTTATAGGCTTGTCTGACCAGCTTCATCTGATCTTGCTTTTCAGATTGTTTAGCCAGGGCATATAAAAAGGGCAAGATGGCATTGACAATCATCTCTTTATGCCGACTTAAACCAATCAACGATGATCTACCAATATGCATCTCTGCGCCAAAGACGGCATGCGTCAGCCAGTAATCTTCTGTAGAGGGGACGACGTATTGTTTTAGTTTTTCAGTTAACTGTTGTATCAGATGCTGTGGAGATCGGCTGTTTTCTACAAATTCCACAAACGGGACATCCAGGCCGCGATCCAGGCCAGCGGATATGAGATAACTCATACCGGCCAGCCTCACGGTAGGGAAATTGAACGGGCGCAAGCGGAAAAAAAGCCAGTCTTTTGCGTCCATGGACCGGATGGATAATTCCGGTCCATAAGTTCCCCACCTGGCTTCAAGATCCTGAATATAAGGATGATCCACTAAGATGGAGGAAGCCGCCACACGTTGGGAGGGTAATAAGCCTGCCGCTCCAATCAGCACCGCCTGTATAGCCATCGTACGTTGATCGTCTTTTTTCCGGTCGATGCATATTCGAATCCATTCGATAGGGAGGCGCCTGGCTAACTCATGAAAGGATTCGGCGTTTTTGGCGTATCCGGCGGTTCGCATCAAATTTTCATATAGGGTTTGCTCCGGTGAGACACGGATCATACGGCGAGAAATGCCTTCTGATTTTGCTTCAAATCGAGCATGACCGGCCTCATATAGCCTATCCTGTATTTCTTGTAAATCGGCCCCATGGAGAATCGATCGGCATGGATAGTCCATTTTTTTACCAGGTCGCTGTTTATGGTGGTATCTGTTTTAATCCGGTTTAGACTTTCCTGGAGATATTCCGAAAGAACCAGCGTGGGGATATATTGTCTGTTCTGTTTTCTGATAGACGACAGGTTCTCCTCATTCCACATGACAACATGTAACACCACGGTATCATAGCGGGGATCTTTTTCATGGCCGTGACGCCGCCAATCAGATGGCCTGATATGTATTTCGACATCGCCTTTTAGGCGTGTTCCAGGACCATAGGAGAGTTCAGCGCCCAGAAAATCCGGACCACTGTCGGTATTCATGATGCCGGGATGGTAGACCCGAACGGTACGGCCATCTGTAAGTTTGAGGCGTTTTGATCGAGGCACGTAATCCTGCCATATTTGCCATATCAAAGCTTCTGCTATATCTGCATCCGCTATACGAAACATAATGATCCTTTCCCGTTAAGGTGCCTGCCCGGATTGTGGGTAGCGTTGTGGATAAGACCAAAAAAAACGGCTTTCTAACATCAGTCGAAAGCCGTCTTGAAATCTCGTATTTTTTTGATACATCGTTGGAGGGATTAACCAACAATCGCGGAATACTACCTTGACCAGAGGAGCTCATTTCTAAGCCAGAGATTGGTGTTTCTCAACCGCGTTGCCAGGACGGTAGCCAGGTTTCTCATAACGATATGTCCGATCCGAGGATATTCTTCCATAATTTGTCGAATATCATCGCTTTTGATTTCCAGGACGGTGGTGTCTTCCACGGAAAATGCTCTCGCTGAGCGCGGCGAACCGTCTACAAGCGCCAATTCTCCCACGACCGTGCCGCTTGTAGCCATCGCGAGTTGTGCCGAGCGTCTATCCGGTCGGTTGGGCAGTGCTACCTCTATACTGATCCGCCCTTTGCATACGATATAAAGCTCCGACCCTTTACTGGCTTCACTGAATATTTCTTCCCCTTCTTTAAATTGGCACTCATGGCAAATAGGTGAAATCACCTTGAGTTCCTCGCCGGTCAGTCCTTCCGAAAAGGCGGTCTGTCGTAACATATCTGAGTAATCGTTGGTCATGAAATGACCTCCTTATAAACTCTTCAGCGATACGTCATGTATCCAATAAGATGAGTATCCGATATTCGACCGGCGCCCTTCATTAAAATAATACTATACTATGATCCGGAACTATCTATTCTTTTTGATGTGTCCGTTCAAATTTTAGAATATATTGGTTAATCGCCAACCAGTCTCCCGATTCCTGTTCAACAGGGTGAAATGCGATTTCGAAACCGCCATCATTTTGCGGATTGGCTTCAGTAATCAACCCGGATATTGTCAGGTTTTGATCCTCGTCGTTCAAGGTCAATTCACAGCGCAACAATCGGCCTGACTCCATATGGTCTGTGGCTATAAATTTAAAGGGCCGCTTGCCGATCGTCTTTACAGGTTCTTCCACGGTGTCCAGTACGCGCATATCGACCATATCGTCATGCGGGATGAGTACGGGACCGGTTTTAACCATATACTCGTGATAGACTCTATTCGCGCCTTCTCGTTTGCCCAGATAAAGGGCCTGATCCGCTGCCTCAATCAAAACCTCTGCCTCATCGATTTCTCCCATGTATTCTGCAATGCCGCCTGTGGTCGTAATCCGAATGCCTTCCGGCGGTCCCGACGGGACATGAACACCGGTTTTTTCAAAGGCATGACGAATTCGGTTCGCAACAATGAGGGCGCCTTCGTGACGGGTCGTCGGCATCAACAACAGAAATTCATCTCCGCCGTATCGTCCTACTACATCGGACTGACGCGTATACTCTTTGAGTATGAGGGCGAATTCCCGCAGAACCGCATCTCCTGCCATGTGGCCATACTCGTCATTACATTGTTTAAATTTATTCAGATCAAAAAGAATAATGGTCCCGCCGCGACGGTAACGACGATCTTTGGTCAGCTCCCAACTGACCTGTTCGCGAATGTACCCCGCATTGAATACCCTCGTAAGCCCATCCCGTATGGCGGATTGTGCTAACCGTTCATAATCCAGAACATCGATGACTTTCGCCCGGTTAATGTATTCGCCTTCCGCGCTGATCAGTAAATAGTCAAGCAGCGCCACCGTAATATTGACAGGACGCCCTAAACTTTGAGATAACGTATGCAAGTGTTGACAGGCGGATTTCCACAAGGCTGCCGCTTCTAATGGTCCGATCTTGATGTTGGCGAGAATAGACAGGATCTCTGCATAGGTTTCCAGGCCATGTTGATCTTCCAGGCGGCGGACCTCATTTTCGAGATCGCCTATATCATTTTTATCCTCAATCACTCCGAGGAGTATTTCGTGCAAGGTCATCTGATCATGATCCACGGCTGCCCCCTATTCAATGCAAGATGCATCGAGGCCCTTAGAATAGATCCCGATGAAAAAAGATAAGTACACGGGGCTTGACCGCCGTGGTATGTAAATTTTGGGCGACGGTAAGCGAAACTTTCAGTATAGGGCTTGACAAAGATAAACCCAGGCCGGCGTCACTTCGCAAATCGGTATATTTGAACGGTAGAGCCAGACCTACGCGGGGATTAACACGTTCCAGCAGCACCGGATGAGCCGGGTTGTTACGACCGGAAGTCGGGTTGAAATAGGCGGTCCCGGTGTCGAAAAAAGTCAGCAGGTCGAGATGCCATGTTATCAACGAGTTGGATCGGAATGTTTTGAGAGGCAACCGATAGTCCACATTGGCTATAAACAATCGATCTCCAGCCAGCTCAAAATCTCCAAATCCTCTTAATCCATTAATAGCGCCTAAGACATAAGTCCGTTGAAGCGGAAGTGGAGAGTCGGAGCCCGCTATTTTTGCGCGTATATCCAGTTGGTGTCTGCCCCAGGCATTCTTAAGGCGGCCGGTAAAATCGTACCGCGTATATTCAGATTGCGGAGCTGAAATCGCCCGTTCAATCAGGGCATCAACATCCCAGCCTGTGCCGTTTTGGATTTTATCCAGTTCAAAATGAAGTGTCAGGCTGTGGATATCTCCTTCATCAACGTCAGGATTGAGTCTGAACCCACGATTGCCACCGAACAGGGTAGAAGGCGCTTGATTAGAAAGATTAAAAAATCGATCATGTAAATAGGACAATCGCACCGAACTTTTTTCTGATAAACGCTGCTGGGCATAGAAAGTGGCGCCCTGCTTGAGATAGTAATTGTAAAAGTCATTTCGGGTAACAAAGGCGGCCAAAGAATTAAGATATGGCGGCATATGCCATCTGTCGGCTGTATCCATCATCTTATATCCTGAGATTCCCAGGCGTAATGTATATTTTTCGAATAAATCTTCTTCGAGTGTCGCTATAAAGTCAAGATAACCATGATTACTCTTTACCGTGGGGATAAAAACAGTGCCTGTAATTTTCGGATACCAGGCTGGAGTACGTGGCTCCAATCCTATAGTAAGGGCAAAATCATGCCCGCGAACACGGGTAAACCGCCAGCCAGCTGGTTTGATACGAAAAGCGAGAGGACCAGGCTGGTCGAGTTTTAGTTCTAATTGTCCGGATGAGGTCCTGGTAATAAGATAACGATCGGACGTATTTGATCGTCGGCCAGAGATACGGGCATGGCGAGAGGCATAGATATACCCACCGCCCACGATCAAATTTCCCGTAACAACGGCATCTCGTTGCAGTGAAGCGCTGCCGTTGAGCACAATAAGATCACCGGTCACCGTTCCGCTGACGAATAAGGTGCCGTCAACGACCACCAATGGTCCGGCAACGCTTTCACCTCGAGCAATAAGAACATCGCCATATTTCACTGTCGTACCAGCCCGGTTTATGAGAGACTCAATCTGAACACGAGAAAGGGCGACTTGTGCAACAGAGTCGATAGGCGTCGCGCTAAACACCGGGTGGGGACAATGGATTACGAAAATTCCAATAATAAGATAGCTTATTCTGCAAATGAAATAATGAGGGTCACGCCCTCTTTTGTTAGTATCAATAGGTGACATCATTTTCATGAGTTTGATAGGCCCATATTATTTTTGTGCAATACACTTATGTCTTGTGGGATACCAAGTTTACCAATTCACAACGTATTGTTTTTGAACAGGTTATAAATCCGCAATCCGTAATCCCCAATCCCAATGAATATAACCATATCTATGACAACGCCACAAGGTTTGTCAAGTGCTTTTCATATCCCGTGAATTTCCTTGACAAGATGTCTGAAGCCCCCCACTATCGCATCAAACATAATCACTTGCAAATTTCATGGCGGCCCTGTGAATTTTGAAATATTGATCATTTATTCATGCCTAATGTGATGAAGATCACATTTCCGGTTAACCTGCTTCATTATATTATATACTGAGGACTTATATTAAACTCCAGCTAATTAAATATCGCTCGTGACTGTAGTTTTTGCAGGATAAACACTTAAGAGGAGTTCATCGTGGGAGCCTATTAACGTTACTCGAAATCAGGTCCCCGGGAATTTCGAGAGGTTATGCAGATCGGATTAACGGCATGTGTGTTGTGTTTTATCTGTTTGAGCAGCGCCACTGTATACGCACAACAGGACGCTTCCAGTGCGCCGGGATACCAGCCGACCTCATTATCTATTTCTCCTTTCACATGGCGGGACGCCTACGCTGGCGCACCTACAGGCCTATGATATGCTGCTGCTCTGGACGGATAGCGCGTTTCAAGATCCGGTCGCGGTGGGGGATGTGCTGGCTGATTTTATCGATAGCGGTGGTGGCCTGGTGATAGCCACCTTCGCGTTTTCGAGAGGCGTCGATAATCGCTGGTGGGTTGGCGGTCGGTTACTGGATGAAGAATACAGTCCCTTTGGTATATCCTGACCGGCGGGCTTCCGCCAGCGGTACGTTGAACCTGGCAGGCGCCTCGCTGGATCATCCGATTTTCGACGGCCGTATTGAAGTGAGAGATGATGTCGGAGAAGGGGTATTTTCAGACATTAAGAAGATGGTGTTGGTAAAATAGCAGCATATCCCCGCTGAAAGCCGAAAGGTCTACTTCCGCTCCACCGCCGTTTACCCTGCCCTGTACGGACCGTTTACCGTTTCGAAAACCTGAGATATGGCACTGATCCTGGTATTTTTCATAGTCATCTGTGTAGGCATGGCTACCTTCTTGTTCGGTGTGCCTGCCATGTTGTTATCCCCATTCAACCCCTCCGGCCGTCTGGTCCACTGGTTTGCCCGATGGTGGGGATGGACCTTGTTATGGATTGGCCGGATACCTGTTCAAATACATGGTCTGGAACATATCCCCCAGGGGCAGCCCTGCGTTCTGGTTGCGAATCATGCCAGTGCTGCGGACATCCCCATTCTATTCGGTCATTTGCCCATTCAATTTCGGGTTATTGCCAAAGCATCCCTGTTTCACATACCCATTTTAGGCTGGTGTATGCGGCTGGCCGGTTACATCAGTGTTGACCGGTCCAACCCTAAAAAGGCGATTCGCAGTTTAAAACAGGCGGCGCAACGTTTGCAAGACGGATACCCTGCCCTCGTGTTTCCAGAAGGCACACGTACGAAAACGGGGACCTTACAGCCTTTCAAGATGGGGGCGTTCCTGCTGGCGATCGAAGCCGGTGTGCCGGTCGTACCGGTAGGAATTGTGGGGAGTTTTGACATCCTGGTTCGGGATAGCATGCGGATACGGCCGGGTGTTCAGGTACACGTTTACATCGGCCCGCCTATCAAAACGAAAGACTACACCTCCAGAGATCGTCACCACCTTGCCGAACAAGCGCACGAGGCGGTCGCACTATGTCTGCAATCCTCTGCTGCTGCGGATGCCTCATCATAACAAGGCTTGACAGTACATCCATATTCTGTTACCGTTACATGGTTTTTCAGACGATATGATTTCAGGGTGATATACCTTAATTGGAATATATTTATGACCGAGCAGATTGTGAAAATCGCTACTGGATCATCGGCCCTGCCGACATCCACGTTGAAACAGCATTATGATAAATTTCTCGATTGTGTGCACTGTGGTCTCTGTCTGCCGGCCTGTCCGACCTATGATGAATTGGGGCTTGAGATGGATTCTCCACGCGGGCGTATTCATCTTATGCGGGCGTACGCGGACGGCCGTATTGATATGACGGATAATTATGTACATCATATCTACCAATGTCTTGACTGCCGCGCTTGTGAAACGGCTTGTCCTGCGGGTGTTTCCTACGGTAGCCTGATTGAGGTCGCCCGAGCGGAAATCGAAAAGAAACGACCGAGATCTGCGTGGGAACAACGATTGCGTCACCTTGTGTTTAAGACCCTGTTACCTTCGGCCGGCAAGCTGTCCCTAGCCTTCCTTCCATTACGTATATATCAAAGCCTGGGGATGCAAAAACTGGTCCGCAGATCAGGTGTAGCAAATCTCCTTCCCAAACAGGTACGGGATATGGAATCTATGATGCCCCGGTTACCGAGCCGTTCGTTAAAAGGCAAGCTCAAGCCCGTTATACCTGCCAGAGGCGAACAAAAATACCGAGTGGGGTTGATAACCGGTTGCGTGATGAATGAAATGTTCACCCACATTAATGTGGCCACGGTAAATGTATTGACCGAAAATGGATGCGAAGTGGTGATCCCTGAGATGCAGACCTGTTGCGGCGCCCTGCAGGTGCATAGCGGGGAGCGGGAAACAGCGGAGATGCTGGCTCGGAAAAATATCGACGTGTTTGAAACGATCGACGTTGATGCCGTGATCATCAATTCCGCAGGGTGTGGGGCTCTACTCAAAGAATACGGTGAATTGCTGGAAGGTGATCCGATATATCAGGGACGTGCACAGACATTCAGCAATAAAGTGAAAGACATCCATGAATTTTTGGCAGAAATACCTATTAATGAAAACATGGGTGAGTGTAACGTCCGGGTAGCCTATCACGATGCCTGCCATCTGGTCCACGGTCAGCAGATCCGGGAGCAACCCCGATCTTTATTGGGTCGTATACCTGGGGTCGAGCTGGTTGATTTGGAAGAATCGGATTGGTGCTGTGGCAGTGCCGGCATCTACAACATCACCCATCCGGAGATGGCGACCCGTTTGCTGAATCGAAAGATAAAACATGTAAAAAAAGCAGCGCCCGACATAGTCGCCACGGGCAATCCAGGTTGCCTGCTGCAAATCCAAAACGGTCTTCGACAAGAAGGCAAAGAGATTGAAGTCCTTCATCCGGTTGAGTTGCTTGACCGAGCGTATCAGGCGGTCAAAAAAAACCCATAGGACGCCTTCGCGTTCCATGTACAAGGAGCCATATTATGCCCATCTACGAATATCACTGCGCCACATGTGAAGATGATTTTGAAATGTTCGTTAAATCTGCTGAAGCGGGTGATCATATCGCCTGTCCATCCTGTTCAGGGGAGGAAGTGACCAAACAATTTTCGGCGTTCGCAACAGGTGCTGCTGCGGTAGATTTCAGTGCAGCAGCTACGCCGGCTGCCGGCAGGTCCTGCGGACCGGGGTGTGGATGTCATTAATGTTGACATCGGTTATTTAAGAAACCATTAGTGATGGAGATCGGAATATGACCATAGACGTCAACCTGGGACGCATCGGGTCTGATGCAGGTACAACGGTTATCGTGGGGCTGTTTGAAGACGATCAACTTGAAGAAGGCACATCGCCGGTCCTGGATGTTTCCCTTAGACGTTATTTACGGGAAATATTGGCGCTTGGAGATTTCAAGGGTGAGAAACATCAAATGGTGGTTCTCTATCCCCATGGCGCCGCTCCGCCTCAAAAAGCTTTATTGATCGGATTGGGAGATAGGGATCTATTTTCTCTGGAGACTGTGCGTCGGGCGTCCGGCCGTGCAGCCAGCCAGGCTTTTCGGCTTGGGACGAAAGAGCTGACAACCGCCGTGCACGGTCTCGATCTACACGGTTTTTCACCCGAAGCATGTGCTCAGGCGACGGTCGAGGGGATTTTACTCGGCGCCTACCGATACGACAGGTATAAAACTACCCCGGAAGAGGGGGCGCCGCTAGATCGCCTGACGGTTATATTCAATCAGCGGTCCCGTGCAGGATCAGTCCAAAATGGGGTAGAGGCCGGACGCATCAGTGCCGCCGGCGCCAATCTGGCTCGTGATTTGAGTAATGCGCCGGGTAATGACCTACCACCGAGGAAACTGGCTTCTAAAGCCCGTGAGATGTCCAAATCATATGATCTAAAGTGTAAAATTTTAACCCGGAAAAATATAACAAAGGAAAAGATGGGCGCCTTACTGGCTGTCAGCGCAGGGAGTGAAGAGCCGCCCAGATTTATTATCCTGGAATATGGTGAACCGTCTGATGATTATGATACGATCGTATTCGTCGGAAAGGGGATTACTTTCGATAGCGGCGGCATATCCCTTAAACCCGGCAGCGGAATGGAGGAAATGAAACATGATATGTCTGGTGCGGCTGCCGTTGTAGGCGCGATGAGAGCCATCGGGGAGATGAAGCCGCCGCTCCATGTGGTCGGCCTGATTCCTTCTTCAGAGAACCTGCCGGATGGGAAAGCACTAAAACCGGGTGATATAATTACCGCCTATTCCGGCAAGACGATTGAGATCATCAATACCGATGCCGAAGGGCGGCTGGTGCTGGCCGATGCCCTGGGTTATGCGGATCGATATAAACCAGCTGCCGTGATCGACCTGGCTACCCTCACCGGGGCCTGTGTCGTCGCACTGGGGCACGCAGCCTCCGGCATGATGGGTAACAACGAGAACCTGATGACCAGGGTCCGTTCCGCAGGGGATGCATCCGGCGAGAGGGTCTGGCCGCTACCCCTCTGGGAAGAATACCATGACGAGATCAAGAGCCACATCGCGGATGTAAAAAATACCGGTGGACGCTGGGGCGGCGCCCTGACCGCGGGCGCTTTTCTGGAGAAGTTTGTCGATTATCCCTGGGTGCATCTGGATATTGCTGGACCAGCCTGTTCAGAGAAAGCCTCAGACTATTGCCCACAAGGCGCAACCGGCGTCGGGGCGCGTTTACTGATTCAAATGATCAGAGATTGGGGCACGTGATAAGCATGCGTATAGTTCAACTGTCCGATCCACACATCGAGGCACCGGAGCGGCAACCTGTTCTTGGAAGAAATACGATCACCCAATTACAAGATGCCGTGCATGCGGTAAATACTCTGTCACCGGTCTCCGACTTTGTGATCCTCACCGGTGACCAGACCAACGATGAGTCGGATGATTCCTTTGAGCAGGTAAAACAGGTCCTCGGCCGTTTGCAGATGCCCTGTCACCTCGTACTCGGAAATCATGACGCACGGACCCCGTTTCGGCGAGTTATGCTTGGAGAGGATATACCGTCATCAGATCGATATTACTATACCGTCAAACAGAACGGATATCGTTTTATCATCCTGGATACTCTGGATGAGGGTAAGGTAACCGGGCTTATGGACAAATCGCAGTTGGATTGGCTTGAGGCGGAACTGGCCGAAAAGGAAGACCTGTATACTGTGATATGCATGCATCATCCGCCGATATCGGTCGGCATAGACTGGATGGACGCCTTAATCCTTCAGGAGCCCGAACGATTGCTCCGAATCTTTGATGCATCTCCCTGTTTGAAACTCGTCCTGTGCGGCCATGTCCATCATCCGTTCCAGATCCAACATAATGAACTCACCATATTGACCGCACCTGCAATCAGTGTGCAATTCCGCAAGGCGCCCCTGCCTCCGCCCGCTGAAAAACCCTATGCCCTGCTTACAGACGCTCCCCCTGCTTTCCGGATAGTGGATTTGAATCCCGAAGGATGGGAGACGACCTTACACCATCTTTCATCCTGAGGGCTTATGCTGATTGATGCATTAAAAAAAATTCAGAAGCAGCACGGCTATCTTCCCGAAAATGAGCTGAAAGCCCTGTCGGAACGCGCGAAGATACCGATGTATGAGATCCACGGGGTGGTCAGTTTCTATCCCCACTTCAGGCTGGAACCGCCACCCGAAGTCAGTATGCGTGTTTGTACGGATATGTCCTGCCATCTGAACGGCGCCGGTGATATTCTAGACACACTTACTGAGACAGTCGGATATGCAGGCCTTGAAGGGTGGGAGGTACAGCCTGTTTCCTGCCTTGGCCAGTGCGACGGCGCGCCGGCCGTTGCGATCAATGATCAGAGCTTTACACATATGACCGAAGACCGGCTGGCAAATTATGTCATTAAGCTGGCCGAAGGAAGCGCCATACGCAAACAAGCGCTCAAACAAAAGACAGAAAAAAAACAACTCGATCCCTACGATGAGCCTCTAGCTGCGGAGGCATTGAAACATTTTTTGCAGACGCCGGATGCGGACCGAATAATAGAGACACTCAAAGAAAGCGGTATGCGAGGCATGGGCGGGGCCGGTTTTCCTACAGGGTTTAAATGGGAACTGGTTCGGAAGGCTTCCGGCGATGTAAAATATGTGGTCTGTAATGCAGACGAAAGTGAACCCGGCACGTTTAAAGACCGGGATTTATTGCAGATAGCGCCTCATCTGGTTATTGAGGGCATGATCTTGGGGGCTCTCGTTATCGGGGCTGACCAGGGGTATATTTTCCTTCGACATGAATACAACCGGGAGCGGGAGATCCTTGAGCGCATGATTCGACGGTTTTGTAAAGCGGGTCTCCTGGGTAAAAATATATTGGGCAGTGCATATACGTTTGACCTTGAAATCTTCGATAGCCCTGGCGGTTATATCTGTGGCGAGGAAACAGCGATGCTGGAAGCCATGGAAGGCAAACGGGCCGAACCGCGTGACAAACCGCCGTTTCCGGGCACGCATGGTCTGCATGGGAAGCCGACGCTGATCAACAATGTCGAAACCTTCGGCTGGATTCCCGCCATAATAAACCATGGTGGGTCCTGGTTTAAAAATCAGGGTATCAATGGCGCGGCCGGCCTCAAATACATCGCCCTCAGCGGCCATGTAAACAAACCGGGCGTCTATGAAATCCCCCTGGGGACCACCGTACGTGATCTGATCCAGAAGTATGGCGGTGGGATATCGGGCGGACAGGCTTTAAAGGCCTTTGCGCCCGGCGGCGCCTCATCGGGCTTTTTACCTGCTTCTATGGCGGACATCCCGCTCGACTTCAAACCGCTGGCGGACGCCGGATCCATGCTCGGGTCCGGTGCGGTCGTCGCCGTCGCCGAGGGGACGGACATGGTGGATCTGGCCCGGAATGTGATCACCTTCTTCCGTAATGAGTCCTGTGGCAAATGCGTTCCCTGTCGAACCGGTACGGAGAACCTTGTCCACATGTTGGACCAGGTCCTGGACGGGCAGGCTCATTCAAAAACGCTGGACCCTGTATCGGATGTGTCGGAGGCTATGGCTCTCACATCGATTTGCGGGCTGGGCCAGGCCGCACCCGTGCCGGTGACCTCGATGCTCAAATATTTTCCGGACGAGATAGAGAGGTATCTTTTAAATGAGGGATGACATACTGATGCCCTTACTGGCCATCGCCTGTTTGCTGCTGGTCTGCTATATCCTCTATCGATCCACGCGATCGTTAGAGGCGCCGCGGCGGCAGCGCCACTAACTTCATGATCGGCACGACGGATTTATTGCGAAATGCCGATCAGAATCGGGCAGCAGAAGTCATTATACAAAAAAAATCAGGCGACCGCCTTGAGGAACAGGAAGACGGCGATACGAATGATTAGGAAATTCAACATGACCGAACAAAAGACCATCCATTTAACCATAGACAACCAATCCGTATCCGTACCCGATGGCACCTCGATATGGGAGGCGGCTCGATCTATCGGAATTGATATTCCGACGTTGTGCCATGATCCGAAATTGGATCCGGTGGCCGTATGCCGGGTATGCGCTGTGGAAGTTGAGAACGCCCGTACGTTTCCGGCGGCCTGTATCCGTACCGTGGAAAAGGACATGGTCGTGAAAACGAACACGGAACAGGTGCGCCGTTCCCGGGGAACCCTGGTGGAAATGCTGATGGCTGAGCATCCCACACCCTGTCGTCAACATGAGGATACGGGAGATTGTGAGTTGGAGCTTCTGGCAGAGGAGCTGGGCGTATTGACCCCACGATTTGAATCGGCCCATCCTGCTCCCCTGACGCAGGGAAAGGCGCTGGATCACTCCTCCGCCGTTATTGAAGTCGATTTAAATGCCTGTATTCTCTGCGACCGGTGTATTCGCGCCTGCGACGACATACAGGTGAATGATGTCATCGGTCGGGCAGGTAGAGGCCGTGAGACGCATATTTCCTTCGACAACGATCATCCGATGGGGGATTCGTCCTGCGTCTCTTGCGGGGAATGCATGGCGTATTGCCCTACCGGGGCGTTGACCAATAAGTTGCTTGTTGATACAAAACCCGAGCCGGCGCCGGTCGACAAGATAGATTCCGTCTGTCCATATTGCGGCGTAGGGTGCGGTGTGACCTATCATGTGCAGGACAACAACATTATACAGGTCACTGGACGTGATGAGGCGCATACGGAAGGCCGGTTGTGTGTCAAGGGACGATATGGATACGATTATTCCCACCATGCGCAGCGATTAACCGTCCCGCTTATCCGCAAAGAGGAGGCCTATCCCAAGCAGCCTTTATCCGCAGATTTCAAGGACTACCGGGATTTTCGCCGTTCCTTGCGATCTGCGGAGTGGAACGATCGCATCCGGGAGACGTTTCGTGAAGCGACGTGGGATGAGGCACTCGATCTGGTCGCCCGGCAATTAACCGATATTAAACAGGATCACGGCCCGGATGCTCTGGCGGGTTTTGGATCCGCCAAAGTAACGAGTGAAGAAGCCTATCTCTTCCAGAAGCTGGTTCGGGCGGTCTTCGGCACCAATAATGTAGATCACTGTACGCGGCTCTGCCATGCGTCCTCTGTTGCTGCGCTCATGGAAACGATCGGCAGCGGCGCCGTATCCAATATTTTCCAGGAAGCGCTTGAGGCAGATGTCCTCTTCGTGATCGGTTCCAACACCAGCGAGAATCACCCGGTGGCGGCCTCTTACTTCAAGCAGGCGACAGAACAGGGTGTTAAGCTGATCGTCCTCGATCCACGGCAACCCCTTCTGGCGGATTATGCCACACATTATGTGCGCTTCAAACCCGGAACGGATGTGGCCTTGATAAATGGCCTGATGCATATCATCCTTCGGGAGAATCTACAAGATGAAGCCTTTATCCGGGCCCGTACGGAAAACTTCACCGTCTTGCGGGAAACCATAGAAAAATATACGCCCGCATTAACCGCTCAGATCACCGGTGTACCGGAAGCCTTGATCGAACAGGTGGCGTTGACCTATGGTCGCGCTGCACGGGCGATGATCTTCTGGGGCATGGGCATCAGCCAGCATACCACCGGTACGGACAATGCCCGATCGCTGATCTCCATGTGCCTGATGACCGGCAACATCGGCCGGCTCGGCACCGGATTGCACCCGCTCCGGGGGCAGAACAACGTACAGGGAGCATCCGATGTCGGTCTGGTACCGATGCTATTACCAGGCTATCAAGCCGTAACAGATGAGGCGGTCCGTGCTACCTTCGAGACCGCCTGGCACGTACCGCTCGATCCGAACCCCGGATTGACCGTGGTCGAAATCATGCACGGCGCATTAGACGGCCGGATCAAGGGCATGCTCATGATGGGCGAAAACCCCTTTTTATCAGATCCCAACATGAACAAGGTCCGGAAGGCATTGCAGAACCTGTCATTTCTTGCGGTCCAGGACATCTTCCTGACGGAAACCGCTGAGTTCGCTGATGTGATCCTGCCCGCCTCGACAGCTGCGGAAAAGACAGGGACATACGTCAATACCAATCGCATGGTACAACTTGGGCATCAGGCCATCTCACCTCCGGGGCAGGCTCGCATTGACGGGGATATTCTGATCGATCTGGCCAATCGGATGATTGAAAAAGAGGCGTCTGAAAAGCCCATAGACGAACGGCGGGTGTGGGCGTATGATTCACCGCAGGACATATGGGATGAAATTGTATCGCTAACACCAATTTTCGAAGGCATAACGTATGACGACATGGCTGCGCGTACCGTCATCTGGCCAAGGGATGAGCAGATTATCTTTAAAGATGATTTTCCGCGGGGGCGAGGGAAATTTGTCCCGGCTGAATTTTCGCCTGCGGACGAACTGCCGGATGAAGCCTATCCGCTGGTGTTGAATACGGGCCGCGTGCTGCAACACTGGCATACAGGGACCATGACCCGAAGAGCAAAAGCACTCGACGAGATCGCGCCGGAACCCTTTGTGGAGATGACGCTCGCTGATATGGACCGGCTCAGTATCTCTGATGGGGAACTGGTAGCGGTATCGTCACGGCGCGGTGTCATCAGGCTTAAGACAAAAGCCTCAAAACGGGTATCTCCGGGTTGTGTATTTATCCCGTTTCACTTCAAAGAGGCCCCTGCCAATATCCTTACCAACGATGCGCTTGATCCTGATGGCAAAATTCCGGAGTTCAAATTCTGCGCGGTCAAAGTTGAAAAGATAAAATAATGTACTTTACGCGTAGTCTAAATTGTCTTATATTAAGTCGATTATCATAGTAAAGATTAAAGGACAATGGAAGACAAAAGTATGGAACATATGCTCATAGATAGTTTCGGCCGAACGATCAATAATCTTCGGGTCTCTGTTACGGATCAATGTAACTTCCGATGTATATACTGCATGCCTGAAGAGGGGATGGTTTTTCAGCCGAAAGAAGAAATTTTAACGTTTGAAGAGATCACACGAGTCATCCGTATTGTCTCAACACTCGGCATAAGCAAAATTCGGCTTACCGGGGGTGAACCCACGGTGCGAAAGGATCTGAAGTTGCTTATCTCTATGATCTCCGAGATACCCGGTATCAAAGATATGGCGATGACGACCAATGGCTTTTTTCTGAAGAAAATGTCCAGACCGCTTCGCGAAGCCGGATTGCCCCGAATCAACGTCAGTCTCGACACCCTCGATGAAGAGAAGTTCAAGCAGATGACGCGCCGTGATGTGCTGCATAAAGTGATAGAAGGCCTTGAAGAGGCAACCCGATACTTCCAGCTTCCGATTAAGATTAACGTGGTCGCCATGAAAGGCTATACCGAAGACGATATCCTGGATTTCGCCCTTTTAGCCAGAACAAAGCCATATCAAATCCGGTTTATCGAATTCATGCCACTTGATGCAGACCGGACCTGGAGCCGTGATCAGGTACTGACCGGTAAAGAGATTATTGATCGTATTGATTCCAAATGGCCTCTTGAAGCTGTGACGCGACCCAATCAGCGCGAACCTGCCGACTTATTCCGGTTTAAAGACGGTCCGGGGGAAATAGGGCTTATTGCTTCTGTCAGTGAACCGTTCTGCGGCAGTTGTAACCGTATTCGGTTGACGGCGGACGGCAAGTTGCGTACCTGCCTGTTCTCATTGAACGAAACAGACATCAAAGAACCGTTGCGAACCGGCGCCTCGGATGTCGATATCGCTGATCTGTTTATTGAAGCCGTGAAAAATAAAGAAGCCGGCCATCATATTAATGATCCGTCATTCATCCAGCCTGAACGATCCATGTCCGCGATAGGCGGATAGGAGAAAATGGTGATTGACTGATTGGGTGATTGACTGATTGGGTTTGCTTTTTCAATCACCAAATCACTTAATCACCAGATCACCATTTTTAATCGGGGGTAAAAAATGAGCCAGAGGCTATCATCTCAGGAGTTGCTCGCTAAGGTTAAAGGCGAGGTCCAGGAGATGTCCATGCATGAGCTGAAGGAAAAGCTCGATCGTAATGACGATTTTGTATTAATCGACATTCGTGAGCAGGATGAGTATGCACAGGGTTTTATCGCGGATGCGCCGCATATACCCCGAGGATTTCTTGAATTGCGGATTGAAAATGAGGAAAGTGATCGTGATAAGGAAATCGTGCTCTATTGTGCCGGGGGCAACCGGTCGGCTCTGGCGGCACAATCGCTTGAGGCGATGGGATATACCAACGTCATTTCCATGCGGGAAGGGTTCACCGGCTGGCGTAACGGTGGGTTCCCAGTTACCAAAGAGCGGTCATTGAACAATGAAGAACGTGAGCGATATTCACGGCATCTGATCGTTCCTGAAATCGGGGACCGGGGTCAGGTGAAGATTCTTGAATCCAAAGTCCTCCTGATTGGAACGGGCGGATTGGGATCGCCTTCAGCCCTCTATCTGGCCGCAGCGGGCGTAGGTACTATCGGGCTGGTTGATTTCGATACCGTAGATGTCACTAACCTGCAACGGCAAATTATCCATGGCACATCCGACATTGGACGACAGAAGGTGCTGTCCGCACAGGAAACGATTAACGAGTTAAATCCGGATGTCAACGTCGTGATTCATGAAACCCGGTTGATGGCCGATAATATCATGGACATTCTGGCTGACTATGATATTGTGGTCGACGGATGCGATAATTTCCCGACCCGTTATCTGGTCAACGACGCCTGTGTCCTGGCAGGAAAACCGAATATACATGGCAGTATCTATCAGTTCGATGGTTACGCCACTGTATTCCATCCCGGCAAGGGCCCTTGCTACCGTTGTCTATATCCTGAGCCACCACCACCCGGCGCCGTACCAAGTTGTGACGAGGCGGGTGTACTCGGCGTGTTGCCCGGCACGATAGGCCTGATTCAGGCGACGGAAACTTTGAAGGTGATTCTTGGTGTCGGTGATCCACTTATCGGCCGTATCCTGATGTATGATGCGCTCGACATGAGTTTCCAGACATTTAATGTGCGACAGGACCCATCCTGCCCGATTTGCGGTGAAAATCCCACGGTGACCGAGTTGATCGATTATGAGGTGTTCTGCGGATTTGCCCCAGCAGCAGGAGGGTAGAGAATTGGTGATTTAGTGATTTGGTGATTGAAAAGACAAGACCAATTACCATTTCCTTTGGACGAGTGGTAGAACCGCAGGATTTGCGGGCTGCCACTCGTTTTTTTATGGTTTTTGGTTTTCGTATTTTGAATTTGGCATTATATTGTTACGTCTGATAGCAGGATTTAAATAGATCGTCAATTACAAATTTTTAAAAACCAACAGCCGGAAAGGATTATTATGGCAGAGCGAATTGGATTTATCGGTCTGGGCATTATGGGTGAGCCGATGTGTCGGAATTTGATGAAAGCCGGTTTTACCTGTACGGTCCATACCCGTACCAAATCCAAAGCAGATCAATTGGTGGTGGAAGGCGCCGTCTGGGCTGAAACACCGAAGGCGATTGCTGAACAGTCTGATGTCATTATTACGATTGTAACAGACACACCGGATGTAGAGAAAGTGATCCTGGGCGAAGACGGCATCCTTGAGGCTGCCGTGAGTGGTTCCGTCGTGATTGACATGAGCACCATCTCCCCTTCCTCAACCCAGGATATGGCCAGAGCCCTGGAAGAAAAAGGGGTCGATATGCTGGATGCGCCGGTCAGCGGTGGGGATGCAGGCGCTATCGCCGGGACCCTCTCCATTATGGTAGGCGGCAAGCAGTCGGTGTTCGACCGCTGCTTGCCTGTCTTCGAGGGGATGGGAAAAAACATCAACCTGATCGGTGGGAACGGTGCAGGTCAGTTAACAAAACTGTGTAATCAGGTGGCTGTCAGCATTGCCAATCTGGCCATGGCGGAAGCCCTCATGTTGGGCGCCAAGGCTGACCTGGATCTGGAGAAGATGCTCGCTGCCATCAGCGGCGGAGCCGCCGGCTCCTGGCAATTATCTAATCTCGCCCCGAGAATTATCAAGCGGGATTTCGATCCCGGCTTTATGGTAAAACTTCAACAAAAAGATCTCCGTCTTGTGCTGAGCGCCGCCTCCGAATTGGGGCTTGGGTTGCCCGGCGTCAGTCTGGTCCATCAGCTATTCAATACGATCGAGGCCGCAGGAGAAGGCGACGAGGGGACGCAGGCTCTGGTGAAATCCCTGGAACGTATGGCTGGTGTGGAGGTGAAAGGGTAATTCATGGGTTCCAGTACCATGGTCACCGTGTTCGGCATAGCAGCAGTTGGTGCTGCCATCGGCGTGTTGTTGCTCAGCGGATCGAATGAATCTGAAGCAACCAAAACCCCTGCCGATTTCGGTCGCAGGCTGTTTCGTATACAGGGTTGCTCTTCCTGTCATTCGATAGGGGGCGGCATTTCACGAGGTCCTGATCTGGCCGCTGTGATTCCCCGTCTCAGAGTCCGTCTGGCCGATTCAGAGTACAGGAAACATCTCAGTATATTGAAAAAAAGCAGAGAAGACATTTATGCGTTGTTTACCACAGAATATGATAATGTTCTGAAGGCCCAGGGTGACGAGCGTATTCGGGTCTGGTTTGCGCAACACCTTAACAATCCAAGATTCGACCATTATTTGGCGCAGATGCCATCGTTTGCGCATTTGAAGCCGCAGCAGGTGGGTTACCTGACGGCCTTCATATTTACATTACAGTAACGGAGATTATTCGATGTCTGACGAAGCAAAACGCCATAGCGGCGCCATTACCGATGGACCATCACGGGCGCCGGCACGGGCGATGCTTAAAGCAGTGGGGTTTACCGACACCGACCTGTCACGCCCAATTATTGGTATCGCGAACACCTGGATTGAAATCGGTCCCTGTACATACCATTTACGTGAGTTGGCTGAATATGTCAAAGAAGGAGTACGGGCTGCCGGCGGCACACCGATGGAATTCAATACCGTATCAATTTCGGACGGCATCACAATGGGCAGCCAGGGCATGAAAGCCTCTCTTGTCAGTCGCGAGGTGATTGCCGATTCTATCGAGCTGGTTGCGGTAGGTAATATGTTCGACGGCATGATTGCACTTTCCGGTTGCGACAAAACCATCCCGGGTACGGTGATGGCGTTGGCTCGCGTCAATGTCCCTTCTCTTATGCTTTACGGTGGATCGATTATGCCCGGGACATTCCAGCAGCGCGATGTGACCATCCAGGATATGTTCGAGGCAGTGGGCGCCCACGCCGCAGGTAAGATGACGGATATCGAACTTAAAGACATGGAAGATCATGCCTGCCCGGGGGCCGGAGCCTGCGGCGGTCAATTTACCGCCAACACCATGGCCATCGCCTTTGAGATGCTGGGTATATCGCCTATCGGCAGCGCGAGTGTACCGGCCACACATCCCGATAAACCGGACGTAGCAAGACAGTGCGGCCACCTGGTGATGGATCTCATACGCAATAATACCTCTCCCAGAAATATCATGACCCGCAACGCATTCAAGAATGCAATTTCCGCAGTGCTCACGACAGGAGGCTCGACCAACAGTGTGTTGCATCTGCTCGCCGTAGCGCAGGAAGCCGGTGTGGACCTGAACATTGAGGATTTTGATTGGATCAGTGAAAAAACACCGCTGTTGGCTGATCTGAAACCCGGCGGACGCTTTGTGGCCAATGACCTGTTCGAGGCAGGCGGTAACCGTATTGTAGCCAGTCGATTATTAAAGGCGGGGTTGCTGCATGAAAATGAGACGACGGTAACCGGTCGGACTATCGCCGAGGAGGCAAAAGAGGCGAAAGAAACACCGGGGCAAATCGTGATTCATGGTCTGGATGATCCGATCAAGCCAACGGGCGGTTATGTGATTCTCAAAGGTAATCTGGCCCCTGAAGGATGTGTGCTCAAGGTAGCCGGTCATGAGAAGACGCATCATCGAGGGCCTGCCCGGGTATTCGATTGTGAAGAAGACGCTATGGAAGCAGTGCTGAACGGCGGCATCAAGCCCAATGATGTCGTGGTGATCCGATATGAAGGTCCGAAAGGCGGGCCCGGTATGCGGGAGATGCTGGCGGTGACCGGCGCACTTGTCGGCGCCGGGCTCGGGGATTCTGTTGCGTTGATGACCGACGGCCGTTTCTCGGGGGCGACTCACGGCTTTATGGTCGGTCATGTGGCGCCGGAGGCCGTCGTCAGAGGCCCCATCGCTGCAATAGTGGATGGCGATATGGTGGTGTTCGACGTAGCATCCCGCAGACTCGATGTGGACCTGTCCGATGAGGAGATCGCCGCGCGGCTCGAGAACTGGACGGCGCCCGAACCCAGTTTTACCCAGGGCGTGATGGCCAAATATGCCCGCCTTGTTTCATCAGCATCAGAAGGAGCGGTGACAAGAGCGTGAGAAGAGAGCAGGTGGGCAAGTGGGCAAACAGGCTGATTTCATTACCCACTTACCCACTTGCTTACTCCCTCACCGGAAGTTCCCCCGCCGGTGCAATTCGACATCCCGGTAAAGTCCGTAGAAATGCCTCCGGCCCCGGCGGACAGTAGATGGCGACAATACGCATCGGCTCCCAGCCTGTATTGATCGTCTCGTGATACATATCGGCGGGAATATGACACGTCATGCCGGGTGTTACCTCTTTACGAATTTCCTGGCCATCCTCTTCTACCATCTGTTCGCCTTCGCCCGAAATATAATAGAGGATCTCTTCCACCCCGGGATGGTTATGACGGGTATGTCCTTTCCCGGGGTCCAGAATGACCAACCCCATGCTGAATCGCTCTGTCGCGGTCACGTGCGGTTCGCTGAACCATTTAATAGTTCCCCATTCGAACATCATGGTTTCGACATCATCCGGCTCCACGAATCTTAGTCCAGGTTCACTCATCGTTTCCTCTCCATCTTAATCAGTTAATACCGAGTCCTTTAAAGTCACGGACCTGTTGGGTAAGGGCGCGTTCTGTAGGCAGTCGCTCAATGCTTGAGGCGCCGAAGAAGCCAACGACTCCGGTCGTATGGGCCAGCACGTAGGCCGCATCGGCCGGTTCGGCAATGGGACCACCGTGACATAAGACCAGAATATCGTCACGCACCGATGCCGCAGCGTCTCTGAGGGTTTGAACGCGTTTAGCCGCGTCCTCTATCGTCATGGCCGTGGACGCACCGATGGTGCCGCTCGTCGTAAGTCCCATGTGGGGGACCAGGACATCGGCGCCCGCATTTGCCATTTGAACCGCTTCTTCTTCATTAAATACGTATGGACAGGTGAGCAGACCAAGTTGATGCGCTTCTGCGATCATGTCCACTTCGTGATCATATCCCATGTTCGTCTCTTCCAGATTCTGCCGGAACAGGCCATCAATCAGGCCGACGGTCGGAAAATTCTGAACGCCGGAGAATCCCTGATCGATAAGCTGGCGGAGAAAGGCCTTCATAATGCGAAACGGGTCCGTACCACAGACGCCTGCCAGCACGGGGGTATCCTCGACAATCGTCAGCACCTCCTGACCCATTTCGACCACGACCTGATTGGCATCGCCGTAAGGCATCATGCCCGATAACGACCCACGGCCGGCCATCCGATATCGGCCTGAATTGTAGATTATAATGATGTCGGCGCCCCCTGCCTCGGCGCACTTGGCAGACAGTCCCGTACCGGCGCCAGTGCCGATAATAGGCTTGCCTTCTGCCGCCTGGGCGCGTAATCGGTTGAGACATTCATCGTAGGGTATGGGCATCGTCAGCTCCTTGGAAAATGAGCAAATTGCAAATGAGTTTCAGAAAAAATATAAAAGTACACAACAAAAATTGAAAAGGTTGTCATTCCCGCAAGCATTAAGCGGGAACCGCGAAGCGCTCGAAGTCGCCCCGAAGGGGAACTTCCATCTATAGCCGGGAGAGACTGAAATTGTAAAATATATGTATGATTATGATGTGTTAAAATAATCCATCGAGAGTATAGATTTTTCGTGATACACCGTCAATAAAAACCATTTTCTATTTTCTGTTTTTTATCAAAAGGAACGGTCTGTGCAACCTCCTCGGAATCCATCAAAACAGGCCTGCCAGGGTTAAAAATGTATGGTCATTGGTAAGGGAAAATGTTTGACAATTATAGCCATATCACATAATATCTGTATTTACCTGTGGGGAAACTACAAACCATAGAAGGGCTCGCAGGGTCCGAGAGGACCTGCAATGGCGAATGCTATGCATTCGATACATGCTGCCAAGAACCTTTCATCTACATTCTTTTTATCCATGATCTGTTCTGAATGTCAACATACCAATCGAGACGGCATCGTCTATTGTACTCGATGTGGGAGTTCGTTATTTTTACTCTGCCCGCGTTGCCATACTGGTGCTATGGTGGACGACATATTTTGCGGGGGATGCGGTCATCGCTTACCTGCACAAGCTGTTCGGCCTGTCCTGACCTCTTCGACGCCTTCGCCTGCTAAGGCGCTGGCAGCCAATGGGGCTGAAGGTACGGCACCGGCATCCGCGCGCAAATATGTGACGGTGTTGTTTGCAGATATATCCGGTTTTACAGCCATGAGCGAAAAGTTAGATCCAGAGGACGTAACTGATCTGATGAACGGCTGTCTGTCGCGGATGGCCGACGTCGTGATGAAATATGAAGGCTATGTCGATAAATTCGTTGGCGATTGTATCATGGCCCTGTTCGGGGCACCGATCGCCCATGAAAACGATCCGGAACTCGCGGTACGTGCCGCTCTGGAAATGAGAGAAGTAACACGTGATTATAATAAGCAACTACCTGTAAAGTTGGAAAAGCCGCTTACCTTACATATAGGGATCAATTCCGGCATGGTCATTGCCGGCGGGGTAGGGTCGGACGATAATATGGCTTATACGGCCATGGGAGACACCGTTAATCTGGCGTCCCGAATGGAATCTATTGCCGGCGGCGGTCAGATTTTCATCAGCAAATTCACCCATAATCTGGTACGAAATAAATTTGATTTCAAGGAACATGAACCGATTAAGGTCAAAGGAAAACAAGACCCGGTATCGGTCTATGAAGTGGAAGGAATCAGAACATCCCGGCCAGTGTCTGATCAGCCCGTCAAAACACCGCTTATCGGTCGTAGCGAAGAGATGAAATCGTTGCACAAGCGCAATGATCAGGTGTTGACCGGAGAAGCGCAGGTGGTCTTTCTTACGTCTGATGCCGGAATCGGAAAAAGCCGGGTTCAACGGGAGATCGAGACGTACCTGCGGGATAAAGAAGTTCAGATTCTACAGGGCACCTGTCATTCTTTCAGCCGGTCTACCAGTTATTATCTCTTTGCGGAACTGATTAAAGGGATAATGGATATTGATTCTACCGACCTACCCGATACGATGGCGGAGAAACTGGCAGCGAACCTGCCCCTGGTAGCAGGTTTGCCGGAGCATCCGTTGCCGGATGAGGCGAAGGAGGCCATTGTTTTTCTCGGGAGTATCCTGGGGCTCGATCTGGGCAGTGAATATGACATCCATATTCAACAAATGGACGCTCAGGATGTGATGATGTCGATTTTCAGGTCGCTTCAATGGTTACTCGAAAGATTGACTGTATCAAAACCCCTCATCCTGATTCTGGAAGATTTGCATTATGCCGACACTATCTCCATCGATGTCCTGAGATTTCTGTTTGAGAAGCTGGATCAAATGCAAATTCTGCTTTTGCTGCTGCTGCGACCTGAAAAAGGACATCCATCCGAATATCTGCCTATCCAGGCGGAACGAAATCTTGGTAATCGCTGTACGATTCTTACCTTCTCCAGGCTGCGTCCTGAGGAGAGCGATCAGATGACCAGGGGGCTTCTTCAAAGAGAAGATGTACCGGAATCGGTGCTGAACATGGTTCGTCAACGGGCAGACGGTAATCCGTTTTATATCGAAGCCATCGTACGCGATCTTATGGATAATCGGATTATCGAAGTGTCCGATGCCCACCCGGTTCGCGTCATCAAAAATCTCGATGAGGTGGCCATTCCGGATACGATCCAGGGGATGGTGGTCTCTCAGATCGATCGCCTCCCCGTCGATTTAAAAGATATCCTACAGTCGGCCGCTGTAATCGGTCCCGTTTTCAAACTGGAATTGATCAAACAGGTGGTGATAGATGCCCAACTGGAGGACAGGCTACAGCGGCTGGCCTCCATGGATATGATTTTTGAGTCGAAATCTTTTCCTGAGATCGAGTACAGTTTTAAAAACATGTTGATTCAGGAAGCGGCTTACAGTTGCCTGTTGCTGAAAAAACAACGGGAACTCCATGCCCTGGTCGCTGCAGCGCTTGAAAAGACTTATCAAGACCGTCTGGATGATTATTTTGAGCAACTGGCCCATCATTATCAACAGGCGCAAAAAACAGAGAAAGCGTATACGTATACTGTCAAGAGTGCGTTGAAATCGAAGAAAATATTCGCCAATCCAAATGCCGTAGAACATTTCCAAACAGCCCTTGAACTACGAGATTCCGTAGAAAATCCTGACCCGCCCCTTTCGGACGTGTATATCTGGATATCAGAAGTCTATGAGTTGACCGGTGATCTGGAGGAAGCCATCGATGCACGTAAGCAGGCGGTGGAACACCTGGCGGACGAACTTCAGAGGGCTGATTCTCAACGCCATGTCGGCCGTATACAGGAAAAGCAGGGAAAGAAAGAAGAGGCGCTTGAGACCTATCAGGCGGTACATACCATTCTGGATCAGCACCCGGATTCGTTGGAGATGGCCCGTCTGCTCATGAACGAGAGCTGGGTCCTGAATCGGATGCGCCAGACCGACGAAGCCATCGACACCTGCCAGCGAGCGCTGGCCTTGTTCGAAACGCATCAGGCCATGGAGGACATTGCTCAGGCACATAATAACCTGGCTGTATTCTATGAAAGCCGGCAGGAGATGGACCTCGCGCTGCAGCACAATCTCAAGAGTATGGGACTGTTTACGTCTTTGAACAACAAACGTAAATTAGCCAATGTCTTTCTGTCGCTCGGCTATGTGTACGACAAGCGTAACGAGCGTGATACCGCGCTGGATTATTTCGAGAGTGCTATCGTCACGATGGAAAAGATCGGCAATCGCTACGGCGCCGGAACCTCGTTGATGGCCAAAGGGCGTTGTTACATGGATATGGATCGGTTAGATGAGGCGGAGAGCGTCCTGATACGCGCTTTAAAAAACCACCGCGAATTGAACCTTAATTTGAAAATAACAGCGAACGAAATCGCCCTGGCGAAAGTATATACCGGTACCGATAATTATCAGACCGCTCGAACCCACCTGAGCAAAGCCAGAACAATTGCAGAAGCAGATGATAACCGTTCCGACCTGGGGAAGGTGACGCATCAGGAAGCGTTGCTGCTGGCCAGGGAAGGCGTTGATCCGCGATCCAAATTTGAAGAAGCCATCACACTCTTTGAAACGTTGGGACGGCAGCGTGATGTGGTGCGGGTACGTTCAGATATGGATAAGCATATGGCTGCAACCGGTTAGATCGATGCTAGTTCCATTTACCCTCCTCGTGAACCTACCTACCTTATGACTGATTCAATCCGATAGATTATAGATAGATCGTACCGTAATACCACCAATTAATGGGTGGTCTGAGCTGGCGTTTACGCCGGCAAAAGCCCTACACCCGCTCTGGGTGCAATCCGGCTTTGATTATCATCGTATGGCTATACAATGATTTGTACTATTTGCTCCCTGAGCTATACGGTCGGTATGGATTGCAAACACATTCCCTAAACATCGCTAATAACCCGGAATCCCTATGCCCTCTCACACCGTCCTATTAGTCGACGACCACGACATCCTATATCGATCTGGCACCGAGCGTATCCTCACGCCGTTTAAGCGGCATGTGGATAATCCCCTCATCGCCTCGCATGAATATGCCTGGGAAGTAGCGCTCGCGTGGAACAGCGTCTACCGAAACCCCGACAGTGGCGTCTATCAGTTGTGGTACCAGGCGTATACCGGTGACCAACTGGCGCAGCGGACCTACGATTGCGCCACCTGTTACGCGGAATCGGAAGATGGGATTCATTTTCAAAAGCCGATGCTGGATCTGTATCCTTTTCAGAGCGCGAAACAGTCGAACATCATCCTGATCGGCAACGGCGGATATTCTTACAAGTACGGCAATTATGTGGTGGTGGACCCGGCGGGTAAAGATCCGAATCGGCGATACAAGATGGCCTATTTTGACTTTGCAGGTGAAGGCGCGGATGAAACCCCCGGCCTGCATGTCGCTTTTTCGCCGGACGGTATACATTGGACGAAACATCCGACAACGCCGCTCTCTCCTATCGCCTACGGTCGCGGCGGTCTGGGTTCGCCGGTCCCATTCAACGATGATCAAAGCGAACCTTGGCACCGGCCGTTGACCATGTCGGATGCGCTGGATGCGATGTACGACCCGGTACGTGATGTCTATGCGATCTATGGCAAAATGTGGATCGATGGACCAGGGGGCGGCATGTTCTGGAAACACGGCATGGGGCGGATCGAAAGCAGGGACTTTATCCACTGGTCTCGTCCCGAACTGGTTTTAACACCGGACGATGACGACCCGCCGCATGTGGAGTTCCATACGGCGCCGGTGTTCTATCATGCCGGCTGTTATTTTGCGTTGATGCAAATCCTGGATAGGGCGAACGGCGGCGGGGTGATCAACATCGAACTGGCGGTCGGCCGGGATGGGATGCATTGGCAACGGCCATTTAGAACGCCCTATGTCCTTGAGCGGAGTGAGGGCAATCAGTTCGATAGCGGCTCGATATTTACCAATGCCACACCGGTTATCCTGGATGATGAAATCCGGTTTTACTATGGCGCCTATTCCGGCGGGGCCACAAGCGCCGACGACCGGGGCCATGTCAGCGGCATGGGACTTGCATCGATACCCAGAGATCGTTTTGCGGGTATTCGAACCCAGGCGATCAGTGATCAGGCCACCCTGCCGGAACCACTGGCGCACGTCGGTCAGGTGACGCTCAAACCGATTGATCTGACGGGATATCGGACGCTCACGCTCAATGCGGATGCGAGTCATCAGGGAAAGATACAGGTTGAACTGCTGGATGCTTCAGGCTATCGGATACGAGGCTATTCAAAAGAAGATGCTGTAGACATAACAGGAGACCAACTACGGCATCCGGTGCGATGGAAAGAGTCTCATCTACAAGATCTACCGGATGGATCGTATATGATCAGGATACATCTGGAACGGGCTACGGTATATGCGCTTACGCTGGGGGTGTGAGCCCAGAAGGCGAGTTGCAGGGGCTTTCATTTAATGTGCTCATCGTACCAGGCCAGCAGAATAGTCATGTATTAATATCATTTGTCAAATTAAAGACCATATATAAATGTTCATAATTAACTGAAAACAATAAGGTTTTAAATCATAATTCATAAATCAACAATTGGTATAATTATCCCCACACCGCCTGCGCCGTTTCAACCAGCACCCCGAGTTTGTATCTCTCATCGCTTTCAGTGATACGATTACCTACGATAGACGTAGAAAAACCACATTGAGGACTGATCGCCAGGCGTTCTTTCGGGATGTAGCGGGTGGCTTCTTTGATACGCGCGGTCAACTCTTCCGCTGTTTCACGGTGTGCGCTCTTGGTCGTGACCAGTCCCAGGACCACCATTCTATCATCGGGCACCTCCGTCAAGGGTTCGAACGAACCCGAGCGGTGGTCGTCGTATTCCAGTAAGAGTCGCTGCGCCCGGATCCCCTGAAAGAGCGGTTTTGCAATCAGCCCGTAGTCGCCTTCGGTCAGCCACCTGCTGCCCTGATTACCCCGTCAGAGATGGAAGCCGAAGGTGATCTCCGAAAAGCCGCTCATCACCGCGTTATCCATCTCGATCCCCCGGCTCAACCATTGATCGACGGTCCATCCCTGTCCCTCATAGAATGCCCGGGTCCTGGGATCGAGCAGTAAGGGATAATGGGGGGCATCCAGTTGAATATACGTCGCTCCTAAACGAACCAGCTCGGCGACTTCTCCCCTCATAATATCCACCACATCTGTCATAAAACTATCCAGGGTAGGATAAGCGGCGATGGCGTTTTTCGGCGACCAGAAATTGATAAACAGCCCGGGGCTCGGCAGGGTGACTTTCGGAATACAGGCGGTGCGCGAACGCAGATAGGTAAATTCCTCTGCTGAAAGATGACGCTTACGGGTCAGTTTACCTACCACACCGAGGGTCTCAGGACGGCCTATCTTCAACGCGACCACATCCTCATCCCCATACCATTCTCCCCAGAGGAACGCATCAAGGTCATAGACGCCGAATCCATCCACCGCTTCTGTCATCTGGCTCTGGAAAGACAAGCGGCGCATCTCGCCGTCTGTCACAATCTCCAGGCCGGCACGCTCCTGCCGGGTGATCGCCCGATCAACGGCCTCATCTTCTATCGCTTTGAACACGGCTTGAGACAGGTGACCGGCAGCCAGCGCCCTCTGAGCTTTGAGCAGCTTCGGGGGACGCAGTAAACTGCCGACCACATCCGTATGGGAAGTAATGATGATGCACGCTCCGAAGAGGAATAAATATTAAATCCTTACCACTCCAGATACGAGCACGCCGGTTCCAGCGGCGCCAGCCAATCTATGGCCGGCTGACCGATCGGGGCGCCTGGCGGCGGCACGAGCGTTACCGGCGGCGCTTTGTACTCTGTCGGTCGGTTCAGATAACCGGTGATGTCACGGACCAGGGCGCTGTTATGTGCTATTGCTGCGCTCCCATCTGCCGCGTTGCCCAACTGCAGAGAGAGGGTCCCCAGTCTGTAAGCGGCGGTGGCGCGGACCTGGGGCATGGACGCGTTGGATGCCAGGGTCATCAGTTGATCTACGAAAACACGTTCGACCGCACGGCTTATCTCCGCCTGATACGCATCGGTGGGTTGTTTTCCGAACGTGCCTTCAATCACGCGGGTCAGTACGTCTTCTAATCCAGGCAGCGAAGCGTCCAGCGCGTGCTGCTCTACCATACGGGCGGCGCGGTCGCCTCTCAGGATCTCAGACAGGGTATGACTGGCAGCTACAGTCGCCGGCGAGATCGCATCGAACATCAGGCCGGTATAACGCGGAAACAGTTCGCGTGTCCGGCCGTATCCGGACGGCCGTGGCGGCAAGGTCTCCAGGACCGACCTGGGGATCGTCAGTTCCGCCGGGTCGAGGGTAGCCAGCAGCGCATCCAGCGCAGCATGCTGCTCGTCGGCAGGTACCGGACGCACCGGCGTCCGGCCGTCGCCGCGCAGCGCATAGATGTAATGCATGCCGCCAAGCGCGGACGCCGCGGCCGTGACCTGAAAGCGATGATACATATAGAGCGGTACCAGAACCTCTTCCATGGTTGCCATCGGTTCGCCGTTTTTAATGGCTTTTTCTCCGAACCGGTCCAGGGCCATACGCCGGATCTTCATCAGGCGATTCAGTTCCACCGCCGGCTCGTTGCCGTTGGACCACTGGTCCACCTTCGGGTTGGCGCTTATATCCTGATTGCTCAAATAGATCACATCCTGCGCCCAGGCATCATCCAGGATCTTCTCCAGCGCCGACGCCTCGTCGGTACCGACCGGGAAATCCTGATAGCCATAGGTGACCGTAACCTTATCCCAATCCCCTATGCCGACGTCATACACCTTGGAATGATCTAAGGAACCGTCGCTCTTCATGGTGACCAGCGGATGGGGATAGTCCATGACCGAGATACGCCCCTGACGGCTGTCATAGTAGTTGTGCCCCAGACCAATGGTATGGCCCACCTCATGGGCGCCAAGCTGACGAATACGCGCCAGCGCCCAACGGGCTATCTCCGGCGGCATTTCGTCGCCGTTTTCATAGGGCGACAGAAGTCCTACGGCAATCATGTAATCCTGACGCACACGCAGCGATCCCAGCACCACAACCCCTTTGATGATTTCGCCGGTACGGGGATCCGTGACGGACCCACCGTAGCTCCAGCCGCGTGTCGAGCGATGTACCCAGTTGATAACGTTGTAACGGATGTCATGACTGCTGGCACCTTCGGGCAGCATTTCAACCTGGAAGGCATTACGGTATCCGGCGGCCTCGAACGCCTGGTTCCACCAGCCGGCGCCGTCGAGCAGGGCTGAGCGTATCGGTTCAGGCGTACCCCGGTCCAGATAATATATGATCGGTTCTACCGGATCACTCACCCTGGCGCTCGGATCCTTTTTCTCAAGCCGGTGCCGCCGGATAAATCGTTTGGTCATCGCCTCTCCCAGAGGCGTCGCATAATCCTGATAGGTGAGGGCGCCATACCCCGAACGCGGATCGTATAGCCGGGGCGTATAGTTGTCGTCCGGCAGTTCTACAAACGAATGATGGACCCGCAGCGTCACCGCGTCACCGCTTGCCGCCACCCGGCCGGGACTCTCGAAACCACCGCCACCACCGCCACCACCCGAGCTGAGCGTGAAGGTAAGCGAGACTTCCAGTTCCGTGTTCTTCGGAAAGCCCATGGTCATGGGCATATACACCGCACTACGGCTCTTATCCAGGCGGTAAGTGCCGGGACGCAGCCGGGGAATAACACCGTGTGTATCGCGGATCAGATAGTCTGTCATGTCCACCAGCACGCGTCCATCGGTTTCGGCAGCCACCTTGAATCCCCAGTGGGTCGACCGTGCAAACGCATCCGTGACTGCGCGCACCTCATCGGGATTATCAGAGATCGCCCGGTACCTGTGGTTGGGCTGTACCATGAGGATCTTTGGACCGACCCGCTCGAACGTGACGATCCGGCTGCCGCCGCCCTGCCCGCGGTCCAGCCCGATGTCGTTGGATCCGAGACCGGCTGCGAGTCCACCCAGATTGAGGACTTCCGTATCGAACCGGGCAATCTCCATCCAGAGCGTACCCGCCTTTTCATCCCAGTAGAGCGGAAAAAAACCGTCGATTTTCTGCATGTCGGTGGTTTTTTCTTCTATCGTCGGTGTTTCGGCTTGACCGGAATCTCGATTTTGAGCCAGGGCGGAGGGCACCCCCCATCCGACGGCCAGAAGCAGGATAACCGAAAGAACAAAATAATACTTCCACGAGAAACATTTTTTTTGCGACATGACCTGCCTCCTTAAAATGAGAAGTGGGCGTTAAGCTTGGTGATTTGATGGAAGGTAGTTCACAATATAACCTGTTATAGTAAATAATCAAGGATAGGTATATTATAGATCTTAAATCAAGATGTAGACCGTGCGCGGCTCAAAGCTATCGCGCGCCTGCATCGACTACCATTCGCCTTCTGCTGCTGTGTCTGGCGGCTCTACCGGCCACCACCACGGTGTGGGCAATGGACGTTGTCGGGGCCAGATTTCAGTTAACGTGGAGGCTTCGTATAGACGGCCGTTTTTCATGACATAACGGATCGAGTCGGTGTTTTCAAGTTTGTCCAGCGGATCGTTGTCCAGGACCTGCAGGTCGGCCAGTTTGCCGATTTCGAGCGACCCGATGTCCGAGGCAAGGCCGATCGCATCCGCACTGTGAAGGGTCGCCACCCGCAGGGCATCGTGGTTCTTCATCCCGCCGGCAGCCATCATCCACAGCTCCCAGTGTGTGCCGATACCCTGCACCTCGCCGTGCGACCCCAGACCTACCCGGCCGCCGGCTTCAACGATCTTTGTGAGTTGCTCGGCATGCAGCGGGAAGATATACTGGTCGTCCCGGTAATACTGCGTGTTTTTCCACTTGTCCAGCTCGTCGTGTGGCGTGAAATACTTCAGGCGCTTCTGTTCATCCACGTTGACGTGCGTCAGGTAGTAGTAGAGTCCCGACGGTCCGCCGTAGCTTACGATCAGCGTCGGTGTGTAGGTGAGTCCGCTGAACTTCGTGAGTTGCACGACATCGTTGTAAAAAGGGCTGATCGGCAGGGAATGTTCGAGTCCCGCATAGCCATCCTGCATGAGCGTCAGGTTCATGGTGAAGTTGGAACCGCCCTCTGTGGTCGGTGTAAGCCCGAGCTCCCGGGCGGCTATGATGACCCACTGCCGCACCTTGCGGTCGCCCGCCAGATATTGTTTGATGGTCTGCGTGTTGAAGTGGTCTGCATAGCGCCGCAGGACATTTCGCGCATCGTCGAGGCTTTTGATATTGTCCGACGAGAAAATACCCGGACCGGTAGAGTAGAGGCGCGGACCGATCAACTGTCCCAGTTCCATCAGGTCACTGTAAGCCAGCACGTCTTCGGTGGACGTCTGCGGATCTCGTTGCGTCGTGACGCCGTAGGCGAGCTGCACCATGAACTGGGACACCTGGCTTCTGTGTACCCCCCAGGCGACCCAGGTATGGGCATGGATATCCACGAATCCCGGCAGGATGGTCTTGCCCGACACGTCGATGATCTCAGCCGACGGCGGGAAGGAAACAGATCCCTGCGGCCCAATGCCTGCGATCCGGTTGTCTTCCACCACCACGTCGCCCGATGGGATGATCTCATCTCCCCGCATGGTAATCAGGCGCGCGCCGCGGAGAACGACCGTGCCCCGGGGTTTGTCCTTGATGGCGTTGATTTCGATATCCGTACGCAGCGCCTCGTAGATGACATCTGATTTCTTGTCTTCGTCAGCCTGCGTGGAGTCGGATTCCGCATCGCTGTCGTTTTTCTCAGCCCGTTCCCGTTCTGCCGCATCCCGGAAAAGTGAGTCCGCCCGGGCCAGTTCGTACTGAAAGAAACTTCGGCCAATAGAATAATACGCGATGCTGCCGTCGTTCTGCCACCCGATGAAATCACCACCTATGCGGGTTAGGCGCCGGGTAGGCACCGCGGACTTCGCCTCTACCGACACCGTGGGTGTCACACCACCCACAGGCGGTACGGTAATCAGATAGACGTTGCGATTTGCATGGACAAGCGCTCTGGCGCCATCGGGTGAGAGGAGCACCTCTTGCGGAGGGGGTGGCGGCCGCGGAGGTCCCCCAGGACGCCGGCCGGATGGCGGTCCCGTTACCTTGACGATCGATTTGATATCGGTACCATCATACCGCATGGAAAGAAGCCCCTCCGAGCCTGCCCAGATATAGACCCGACCGGGATCAGGGCCGGCATGCGGCACATTTCTTCCCTGTTGCGTAACCCCGGAACCGACCCAGGTGATCCGATTCGGCTCGCCGCCCTCTGCCGGCAGCCAGATATAATCCAGTTCCGAAGCGCCACCGTGCCGCCCGAAGTCCTCGAGGGTACGCATGCGATGGAGCCGCGATCCGCGAATGGCCAGCAGCCTGGAACCGTCCCGTGAATAATTCAGCTTGTCGTAAAACGCGGATGTAGAGGTAAGACGCTCCGACTGCCCGCGTCTGTCCGTCCGAATCCGGTAAATATCACCGCCCACAGAGTCGCTCCATGTAATGTAGGCGATGTATCGACCATCCGGAGACCACACAGGGGCGTGTTCAACTACGTTCGACGCCGTGAGTCTACGCGCATTGCGGATGGTGGCGTAGATCGAGTCGGCTACAGCCGGGCTGTCCGGTCTTTCCGGAAGGTCTGCCATCCATAGCCGGTCGAGGGCTGAAAACGTGAGTCGGCGACCGTCGGGAGAAGGCCGCGCGCCCCGAATCTGAGACACGGTGAGGACGGAGTCGTTGATAGGATACTCGAACTTCGCCAGCGGCCCCAGTTCCTGTTCGACCTCGGCGGTGAAGGGGATCACGGTCGCGTCGCCCGATGGGATCTCGACCCGCATGATCTTACCGCCATAACTCGTAATAAGCGCTCGCGAATCAGGCGTGAAGGCAGAGCCGGGGTACACGTCGCGGTCCCGGGCGCCGCCGCCCTGATGGTCGTCCCGCTGGACATCCATCTTCAACCAGTGTTCTTCGCCGTTGGTGAGATCCAGCAGTTTAAGCGCTTCACGGGCATCAAAACGCGTGGCATATACCAGCCAGCGCCCGTCGGGAGAAGGCACCGGTCGAAAGGCCCCTTCGAGTTCATGGGTACGCACAAGAACGCGGCCGGTCTCGCGGTCAAGCTGCCCGATCTGGTAGGCACCCACCCGTCGTGCCGAACTCCGCGGGCTGTGCATCACATCGAATTCCTGATCCCACGGCATGCGGCTGGCAAGGTCGAATCCACCGCCGAGATTGCCTCTCAGGTTAACCCACAGATAGCGGGCATCATTGCCGAAAGCAGGGCCCATGTGCGCCGGTGGCGCCTCCTCCCCATCCTTACGGTGGCCGGTCACCTGAACTCCGGAACCCCCTTCCTCATGGTAGAGCCACAATTGGGTTCCCTTTACGGCAATCACATATTTGCCGTCCGGCGTCCACACCGGTGACATGTAGTTCTCGCGTTCCCCTGTGGTGAGGGCATGGGGATCACCGCCCTCTGAATCCGCGATCCACAGGTTTTCCGATCCGTTTCGGTCGCTCACGAAGATGATCTGCGAACCATCCGGTGCATAACGCGGCTGCATATCGTAGGCCTGGCCGCTCGTAATCCGCGTGGCTGTGCCGCCCTCGACCGGGAGCGTGTAAAGATCCCCCAGAAGTTCAAACACAATAGTGCGCCCGTCCGGTGAGAGGTCCAGCGAGATCCATGTGCCCTCCTCTGCGGTATACGCCAGCGTCCGGGTTGTGATCAGAGGGAGTGATTTGGACTTTTCAGCCTCAGCGGCAGAGCTGTCGCTATCGGCGGCTGTCTGGGCTGAGGCGGCCGCTACATAAACAAGGAAAAAAAAGACTGCCAGGGCGGCTCGAAGACATCGTGGCATGGTCATCCTCTCGTGGGTTGGTTGTATTTGTTTCACGCTATTTCCTCCTTTATTGTTTGTAGATGTGCTGTCTCGCCTCATCCATTAATCACCCAGAGACCTATCGCCAGGAGCACCAGGCCCCCCAGCAGATGTATCGTAATCTGATCGCCGAGGATCAACCAGCTCATGGTCACACCGAATAAAGGCGTGGTGAAGAAAAACGCGCTGATCTTCGTGGCATTATGCCATTTCAGCAACCAGGTCGAGACCACGAAACAGAAACCGGCGATGACGGCCCCCTGGTAAAAAATTGCCGCCAGAATTTCGGGAGTAAAGGATACGGCCAGATCCCATTCGGTCCACATCCACAGGGCGATAAAAACCGGCAGGGCGAGGATCTGCTGCCAGAAAATCAACGCCACCGGCTCAATCCGCTGGACCAGATGTCTGAGTACCACAATCTGTGTGGCAAGCAGCGTGGCGCTGAACAGGACCAGCAAATCTCCACTTATGGCGCCGGATTCACCCAGCCCATCCCCCATGGTCCACACCATGCCGGTGCCGGCCAGGATCAGTCCGAGGACTTTGTTCATGGACAGTCGGTCGTCCGGTATCGTGTAATGGGCGATCACGGCCACGAAAAATGGATAGGACTGCATAAACACGACGGCATGACTGGCCGATGTAAATTGCGCCCCGATGTTCATCGTGACGATTTGTGCGACCAAGATCAACGCCGGCACGCAGAGCATCAGGCGTGCACCGGCCTCGAAATGAAGACGGACACCGGAAAATCGTGTCCATCCATAAATGCAGACCGCACCGAGGCCAAACCGCAGCGCGGCCAGAAGAATCGGCGGAACCCCCGCCAGAGCCACCTTGACGGAGACCATCAACCCCCCCCAGAGCACGCACAACAACAAAACAAGCGCAATGATTTTCGGTGTTAACGGCCGATTTGTCGAGGGGTCAGTCACGGGGCTCTGCTTTCATCTATTTGGGAAACCCTGAAGCTTGTGCGCTCCTCCAAATTCTCATCTGAATAGGCAGATAACGCAACCACGGCGATAAACAAAGATATCCATATTGCCAAACGCTTGTTGAAAAGATGACCGGTAGGGTTCTCGGATTTCTGCCTCTTTATATTCAACATAGTCGATATCATAATCTCTACCGGGTGAGTAAAATGGTTTGATTGGGTTATCATGTGCGTGTACAGGTCATAATATAATCATGATTCACAAAAATATCCTCCTGTTTTTGCAAGTCACAAGCACCATGCCTTCAAGGTATATATTGCCTATAAACTAAAAAATATATTGGGAAGCCGGATCATCGTATGTCGAATTCTCTTGATCTATTGCATGATAAACTCGAGTTGCCCGAAAAATGGCAACCGATGGCCATCGCCATAGCTGTTTAGAAAGGTGAATATTCCTATCCTATGTTATCAGAGTTCTTGTCTTCGGGATTTATCTTGGGGCACTGATGTTTGATAGCGTATCCAATGTGGCTGCTCATTTATCCAGTCCCCGAAAACAGCGTATGTCGTGCTTCTTCGGCGATGGCGATGACAGCTGGGTGCTTCAAGCGCCGGTCCGGCGTGATGGCGTAAAACTGTTCTCGAATGGACGCTATGCGTCCGATTAGTCGCAGATCGTATGCGGTCGCGGCTTCGCGATCAATGATATCCGGGAGCGGTACCACGCCTTTACCCGATTGGCCGAACGTCTTCATGAGCGCGCTGTCTTCGAGTTCAGCGACGATATCCGGGTATATGTTCTGCGCCTCGAACCACTGATCCAGCGACCGCCGAAGCGTCGTATTATCGGTTGGCAGCAGAAACGGCGCCTGGTTCAGACTGCGCGGAAAATCCGAACGGAGCTGATCCGCCAGGGGTTGTATCGCTACAAACGATACGCCGCATTCTCCCAGAAGATGATTGTAAGCCTGCATGCGGTTTGTAGGATTGATCGGCGCGTCGGAGAGAATGATATCCAGTTTGTAGAGCGCCATGTCACCTATTAATTGATCCACTTTCCCTTCATGACAAGTGATACGGACTGTTTGATCAAGGTGATACGCGGGTTCGAGCAGGTGGTAGGCCACCAGCTTGGGCAACACGTCTGTAACGCCCACGTTCAATCGGAGTGGTTGACCGGTAGGCCGATGCTGCAAGGTGTCCATCAACTCCCGCCCCAGTGAAAAGATCTCATCCGCATACCGGTACACCAGACGGCCTGTCTCGGTGAGCACCAGGCCCCGTCCCCGTCGCTCAAAAAGCCGCTCACCCAACGCCTCTTCCAGCACCTTAATCTGGCCGCTGACCGTCGGCTGCGCCAGATTAAGCTTCTCGGATGCCTTGACTACTCCGCCTTCTTTGGCCGCTGTCCAGAAGTAAAACAGGTGGTGATAGTTCAGCCACTTCATTTATAGCCCTCCTCCTATGTTTTTTAATACATCGGTTTTTTCGATATATAATACTCATACAATCAATTTGTCAATATATGACTTTGGAGATATTTTCAAAACCTTACTTGAAAATACGGTAATACACAACGGTAATAAAAGGAGATCGGCTATGTCTCAAAGGTATGACCTAGGTAATCTTAAGGGCGATCTGACCGGCGGCATTACGGCTGGCGTTGTCGCCCTGCCCCTGGCGCTTGCATTCGGCGTCCAGTCCGGTATGGGCGCTATTGCAGGTCTGTACGGTGCCATGGCGCTGGGCTTTTTCGCCGCCGCATTCGGCGGCACAGCGACGCAAGTGAGCGGTCCTACGGGCCCCATGACGGTCATCTCCGCCATCGTCATCGCTACTGCTATTGAAGCGACTGGCAGCCTGGAGCAAGGGATGGGCGTGATCATCGGCTCGTTCCTGCTCGCCGGCGGCTTTCAGCTCATCTTCGGGCTGCTTCGAATCGGCAATTACATAAAGTATATTCCATATCCGGTGGTGTCCGGCTTCATGAGTGGTATTGGCGTCATCATCATCCTCTATCAGCTCTATCCGCTGCTGGGCCATCCATCCGCGCCGTCTACCATCGCGATTATTACGGATATCGGTCGGCCACTGGCGGCGCTGAACTGGATAGCCATCGGCCTCGGCCTGGCCACTATTGCAATAATTTACCTGTTTCCGCGTATCACCAAAGCCGTCCCGAGCACGCTCGTGGCACTGTTCGTCTCCTCGCTCTTCGCCTACTTCATGAACATGGATATCCCGCTGATCGGCGACATACCTTCGGGGCTGCCTACGCTGGTAATTGGCGAGGTTTTCAACATCGACCCCTCCTATTTCTGGATGATCATCGAATTTGCCGCCACGCTGGCTGCGCTCGGTATGATCGACTCTTTGTTGACGTCCGTCATAGCGGATAACATCACCCGGACCAAACACAATAGCAATAAGGAACTCATCGGCCAGGGCATCGGTAATATGGTCGCCGGAATGATCGGCGGTCTGCCCGGCGCAGGGGCGACGATGCGGACAGTGGTCAACATCAATTCTGGTGGCAAAACACGTGTGTCCGGCATCGTACACAGTCTGCTCCTGCTGCTCATACTGCTAGGTGTCGGCGAATACGCCGCGTACATCCCGCTGACCGTGCTTGCGGGTATTCTCATTACAGTCGGTATCGGTATCATCGACTATAAAGGCATGAAGCACCTTTTCCAGGTACCGCGCACCGATTCGGCGGTCATGGTGATAGTACTGACCATTACGATATTCGGCAACCTGATTCATGCAGTGGGTGTGGGCGTCGTTTTGGCCTGTGTGCTGTTCATGAAAAAGTCTAGTGACCGGGCCGAGTCCAGTAGCTCCCTCACTGCTATGGGCGGTATGAATGGCGAAAAACTGTGGCCCGATGAAGAGGGGCTCTATCGGGAGTATCACAACAAGATCTACATCAAGCATCTGTACGGCCCCATGTTCTTCGGATTCACCTCACGGTTCCAGGAGATGATCAAATCGCTGGATGAAGACATAAAAGTCCTTATCATCCGTATGGACCGGGTTCCGGATATAGATCAATCTGGCCTCTATGCCCTGGAAGAGACGATCCTGGAGTTGAAGCGGCAAGGCGTATGGGTTCTCTTGACCGGCCTGAATCCACAGCCAATGGATATGCTCAAGAAGATAGACATCATCCCGTATCTGGTCCCTGAACTACATCTCTTCGACCGCTTCAGGGCCTGCGAGACGTGGATACACGAATACCTTCAGAGTGATGAAGTAGATATGGGCGCTGCGCTGGAGAAGCTGAAACCTGAGAGATTCACTCTAGAAAGGAAAGGACAAGTATGAGAACCCATACGAAAACATCCCAGTCGACTATCACGCCGGCCATGGCGCTTCAATTTTTGAAGGAAGGAAACGAGCGTTTTCAAAACAACCTTAAAGCCAATCGCGATCTGCTGCAACAGGTGAACGAAACGCGGGACGGTCAATTTCCGTTCGCCACCATTCTCAGTTGCATCGACTCCAGGGTGTCGGCTGAACTCATTTTCGATCAGGGCATCGGAGATATTTTCAGCATTCGTATCGCAGGCAACTTCATCAACGAGGATATTCTGGGCAGCATGGAATTCGCCTGTAAAATCGCCGGATCGAAGCTGCTGGTCGTTCTGGGTCATACCGGCTGCGGCGCCATCAAGGGCGTGTGTGATCACGTTACCATGGGCAATCTGACCATGGTCATGGACAAGTTAAGACCGGCGCTGGATGAGACCGATGAACCGGCCAGTGATCGTAGTTCCAGTAATCTGGCCTTCGTCGATGAAGTAGCGAAAACGAACGTCAGCTTGACCATGGAAGGGATCACCGAACGCAGTCCGATCCTCAGAGACCTGTTGAAGGACAGAACCATCGATCTTGTAGGGGGTATGTATGACGTGAATACGGGTGAGGTGATGTTTTTCAAGTGATCTGCTGGCTATAGAGGCGATCATCATGGGCATGACAACCTCTGAGAATAATTTTGACGAAGTGGTACATAATATCGAGGTCTTGTTTCTGCTGATATTCATGATCGCCGATATCTACTTCATGTGGGATTCGTCTCGCCGGTGGTGATGGAGACGCAATAACTGGATATGTACATAATTCATGTTCCGAAGATACTGTATGATTCTCATCGGGGAGCCAGGCTACTATGACGATTCTAATCATTTCAGTAGTAAGCGTTGTGGTCGTGTCAGCATTTTGCTCACTATTGGAGGCCGTTTTATATGCCGTCCCCATTAGCCATATCGAAACCCTGGTAAAAGAAGGGAGTAAATCAGGACGAATTCTGCAACAGTTGCGTGCGGATGTGGAACGTCCTATCACGGCCATCTTGTCGCTGAATACGATCTCGAACACAGCGGGCGCCGCGATCGTGGGCGCCCTGGCGGTGAGTATGTTCGGTCAACAGTGGCTGGTGTACTTTTCAGCATTTTTCACGATGGTGATTCTCATTTTCTCAGAAATCATACCAAAAACCATCGGCGTAAGGTATAGCCGTATCCTGGTAGCACCTGTTGCTCGTCCACTCCAGATGTTGGTCTGGATTTTTCGTCCCATGATCAGGTTGTGCGGTTTGATCACCGGCCTGGTAACACCCAAAAAAGCGGAACGACCGATATCTAAAGAGGAGTTGATCGTGCTGGCGCATTAAGGACTGAAGACGGGCGTGATCGAGGCGGATAAAGTACAGGTAATCCAGAATATACTTTTGCTGGAATCGAAGACAGCCGCAGACATCATGACTCCTCGTTCCGTTGTGTTTTCACTCAATGCCGACCTTACTATGAAGGAAGTTTACGATCAGCACGATCTTATGACCTATAGTCGGATACCGGTCTTTGACCACAATCTCGAAAATGTGGTCGGGATAGTACATCAAAATGTTGTGCTCACAGCTATTGCCGGTGATCAGTGGGATATGAAGCTGGAGTCGCTGATGAAACCGATCCACTTTGTGATAAGGACAACTTCGGCGAATCGACTTCTGCAAATGTTCCTTGAACGCCGTCAGCTCATGTTTGCGGTGCTCAACGAATATGGCGGACTCGATGGCGTGGTGACATTGGAAGATGTCATAGAGGAAATTCTGGGTCAGGAGATTGTGGACGAGTCCGACCAGGTGACTGATATGCGCGAGTTGGCTCAACAACGTCGTAAACAGATATTAGAACAGTATCGGGGTGGTAGACCGATATAAGAAGGCGCTGCCTAAATTCTGGTTCCTACCAGAATTTTGACACTTCGCTCCGACGCGGATAGGAAAATTAGCTTTTTCGTGTACTATGATATTGCTATATATTAGGCTGAATTATATATTAGGAAACTTTGATAATCATTTTCCGGTGAACGCTTGATCTAAGTCAAAGCTTCACGAACACATCGGTTTGGGATTTACACGTATTTCAGGGATGGTATGACGCGCAAGATAATAACATTTACGGCTCTCGCTGCAGTCTGGCTTTTATGGTCGGGCAGGCAGGAAACGACCTTGCTGGTTTTCGGTTTTCTCTCCGTGCTCCTTGTCATGTGGATCTTGCACCGGATGGATCACTTTTCAGATGTCCCGCGGGTATACCGGCTTGGATTTCGTCCGCTGTTCTACACGCCATGGCTTCTCAAGGAGATCGTCAAATCAAACATCCTGGTGGCGCTCATCATATTGAATCCCAAATTGCCGATCAGCCCTTGTCTGATTCGGTTGCGTGCCTCTCAATCCACGGATCTCGGGCAGGTCATTTACGCCAACTCGATCACGTTGACGCCCGGCACCATCACCCTGGATGTACGTGACGACATCATCCTGGTCCACAATCTGACGGATGAGATGGCCGATGATCTGTTGACTAACGAGATGGATCGTCGTGTCACACGATTGGAAGGGGACGCCTGATGTTTACGGCAGCTATGACAGGCGTCCTGATCACGATGCTGATTGCTCTCATCGCGGCTATACGCGGTCCCACGGTGTTTGATCGCATTCTCGCAGTGAATATGTTCGGCACCAAAACCGTGCTCCTGATTGCCGTCAGCGGATTCCTGATGGAACGGCCGGAATGGCTTGACCTGGCGTTGGTCTATGCCCTGGTGAATTTCCTCGGAACGATTACTGTGGTTAAATATGTGCGTTTCGGGAATCTCGGCGAGGACCATCGGAGGGCCGACCCATGATGATGGTCCTCGATGCCCTGAGTTGGACTTTTCTGGTGGGCGGTGCCCTGTTCTGCATCATCGGCGCCGCCGGCCTGATCCGCATGCCGGATTTCTACGCCCGGACGCATGCCGCCGGTATCACGGATACCATGGGGGCCGGCCTCATCCTTATCGGCCTGCTGTTTCAGGCCGGATGGTCCCTGGTGGCGGTCAAGTTAATCCTGATTCTCCTTTTTATGTTTCTGACCTCACCGGCAGCCGGGTTCGGGGTCACCAAGGCCGCCTATGCCCATGGCGTTCGATTTTCGGGAAAAGGGACCGAAGCAGAATCAACCGGAGGTGGCGATGTCGTTTCCGATTGAGGCGATTCTGTTCGTCTTTTTGTTGGTGACCGCTGTGGTTATCGCACGGTTTCAGGATCTGTTTGCCGCATCCATGCTCACCGGTATTTTCAGTCTCCTCTCGGCCGGGCTGTTCACCTTAATGGATGCGGTGGATGTCGCCTTCACCGAAGCGGCCGTGGGCGCCGGTATCTCCACGGTCCTGCTGCTGGGCGCGCTTTCTCTTTCTGCCAAGAAGGAATATCAGCGTCCCAGGCGGGTGATGCCTTTTGTCGTGGTGGCCGTCACAGGTACGGCGCTGATATTCAGCACGCTGGACATGCCCCACTACGGCGATCCCGCCGCACCGATCCATCACCATGTAGCACCCGATTACATCGAGGGAACCCGTACTGATTTTGGAGTGCCCAATATCGTAACGGCGGTACTGGTAAGTTATCGAGGTTTAGATACCCTTGGGGAGACTGCGGTTGTTTTTACTGCGGCCGTAGGCGTTCTGATGCTACTTGTGGGCGACCGTAAAAGGAAAAAAGAGGAAAAAGAATGAGAGAGCAACACATGCGAATGAAGGAAAAGATCGTCCTCAGGGTGATCGCACGCAGTGTGCTGCCGTTCATCCTGCTCTTCGCTCTCTATGTACAATTCCACGGGGACTATGGCCCCGGCGGCGGGTTTCAGGCAGGGGTCATCTTTTCGGCCGGCTTTATTTTGTACGGCCTTATCTTCGGTATAAAGCGACTGGAAAAAGTCTTACCCTGGTCGGTTGTCGAGCGTGGGGCCGCAGTGGGACTGCTGCTTTTTGGCAGTGTCGGGGTGGTTGCCATGTTGATGCAAGGCCATTATCTGGATTACAGGGTACTCCAACACGACCCTCAACACGGTTTACATCTCGGTCTTTTGCTTGTAGAGCTCGGCGTCGGGATCACGGTGACCATGGCCATGCTTGCTATCTTCTATGCCTTTGCCGAGAGAAAGGAGGCCTGATGGAGATATTGGGACTTTGGAACTACTGGGTTGTTATCGTCCTGATGATGATCGGGCTCTACATCGTGATCGCGCGGGATAACCTGGTCAAGAAGATGATGGGGTTAAGTGTTTTTCAGGTTTCTATCATTATGTTCTACGTCTCCATGGGCAAGGTACGACGTGGTACGGCGCCGATTATTCCCGAAAGTGGAGGCGACGTGGTCTATTCAAATCCCCTGCCTCATGTACTGATGCTGACAGCGATCGTCGTCGGTATCGCGACGCTGGCGCTTGGTCTTGCCCTAGTGGTAAGGATCTATGAGGCCTATGGCACGGTGGAAGAAGACGAGATAGGCGACTTGGACAGGAGCGCGGTGTGATAGATCAACTGCCGGCGCTTCAGATAGTAGTGCCCCTGCTCGCTGCCCCGATTTGCCTCCTGATCCGTCACCCGGCGGTTGTCCGGGCTTTTGCGGTGGTGGTGACCTGGGTCATCCTGGGTATAGCGCTGAAACTACTCGATATCGTACTTACCCAGGGCACAATTTCTTATGCAATGGGTGGATGGCAGCCACCGCTAGGTATTGAATATCGGATTGATATACTCAATGCCTATGTCCTGGTCGTTGTCGCCGCCATCAGCGCTGTGGTACTGCCGTTCGGCATGGGCAGTGCTGAGCTGAGCATCTCCCGGGACCGCCGATACCTCTTTTATGCCGCTTTCCTGCTTTGCATCACCGGCCAGATGGGCGTCGCCATCACAGGAGACGCTTTCAATATATTCGTATTCATAGAGATCACCTCATTGGCCTCCTACGCGCTGATCAGCCTGGGACGAAGCCGGCAGGCATTGCAGGCGGCTTTTTCCTATCTCATCATGGGGTCTATCGGTGGTTCGTTCATCCTCATCGGCATCGGCCTGATGTACCAGATGACCGGAACGCTGAACATAAGCGATCTTTCGCAGCGCCTGCCCGCTGTCATGGACACCCGGACCATCTGGATGGCGTTCGCTTTCCTGGTGGTAGGTACCAGTATCAAATTGGCGGCCTTTCCCCTGCATCAGTGGTTGCCCAATGCCTATACCTACGCGCCATCGGCCGTGTCGGCTTTTCTGGCAGCGACCGCCACCAAGGTGTTCTATTATGTACTGGTCAGGCTGATATTCACGGTTTTCGGCGTCGCATTCGTATTTGAGCGGATGGAATTGCATCTGATGCTGGCGCCGCTTTCCATTCTGGCGATGTTCATCGGGTCCATCGCCGCGATCTTCCAGAAAGACATGAAACGCCTGCTGGCCTATTCCAGCATTGCTCAGGTCGGTTATATGACGCTCGGGTTAAGCTTTGCCAATGTCGAGGGGTTAACCGGTGGGCTCGTGCACCTTTTCAACCATGCGTTGATGAAAGGCGGCCTGTTCCTGGTGGTCGCCTGCGTGACGTTCCGAATCGGCTCTTCCAAAATCGAAGACCTGCGTGGATTGGGACGACAGATGCCCATCACCACGGCGGCCTTCGTGGTCGGCGGACTGAGCCTCATCGGTATCCCCGGTACCGTCGGATTCATCTCAAAGTGGTATCTGGTGCTCGGCGCCCTGGAAAACGACTGGTATGCGGTGGCCGGCCTGATCTGCTTGAGTTCGCTCATCTCGGCGATTTATATCTGGCGTATCGTGGAGATCCTGTATTTTCAACAACGGGATGATGAAACGCCGGTACAGGAAGTACCCCTCCACCTTCTGATTCCCACCTGGATTCTCATCGGAGGCACCATCTTCTTCGGATTTGCTACAGATCTTACGGCCGGGGTAGCCGGACAGGCTGCCGAACATCTGCTGGGAGGTTTGCCATGACGGCCGAGACAGCTATTGGCCTGGCGATTTTACTCCCGTTGTGCGGGGCAATCGGTATTCTGCTTACAGGATCATGGCCCAACTTGCGGGAATCGATTACCATCGCCACCTCATTGCTGACCTTTGTCGTGGTCGCCACGCTCGTTGAAGCCGTGATGGAAGGGGCACGTCCGGCCCTGGTGATCCTGACGGTCCTGCCGGGTGTTCCCCTCGCCTTCGAGGTAGAGCCATTGGGTATGCTCTACGCCCTGGTAGCCGCAGGACTCTGGATACCTACAGGTCTTTACACCATCGGGTATTGCAGAGCGCATCGCGAACAGAATCAGACCCGTTTTTTCGCCTGTTTCGCTCTGTCGATCTTTGCTGCTCTGGGCATCGCTTTTTCAGGCAATATGTTTACCCTGTTTCTGTTCTACGAAGTGTTGACCTTTTCAACATACCCGCTGGTAACTCACTATGGAGATGGAGAGGCCAGACGCGCCGGGCGGATCTATCTCGGCTTGTTACTGGGCACATCCGGCGCGTTTCTCCTGTTTGCGATCTTCTGGACCTGGCATCTTACCGGGACCCTAAATTTTACGCCGGGCGGCATTCTTACAGGCCGTGTGGACGGTACGGTTGCGATGGTCCTGCTTGGACTGTACGCCTTCGGCACAGGGAAAGCCGCCCTGATGCCCTTCCATAGCTGGCTCCCGGCGGCCATGGTGGCACCCACACCGGTCAGCGCGTTACTTCACGCCGTAGCCATTGTAAAGGCCGGTGTATTTACGGTTTTGAAGGTGATTATTTATATCTTCGGCCCATCGTTTCTGTTGGACACGGGTGCATCGGAATGGCTGATGTATACCGCCGTCGTCACGCTGATCACATCGTCCCTCATCGCGCTGAAAAAGGACAACTTGAAGGCGCGGTTGGCCTATTCGACCATCGGCCAGCTCGCCTACGTCGTTCTCGGCGGAGCGCTCGCGACCACATCGGGAATACTCGGCGCAGGGATGCACATTGCGATGCATGCCATGGGCAAGATCACGCTGTTTTTCTGCGCAGGCGCTATTTTCGTCGCCCATCATAAGAAAGATATCAGTACGATGAATGGGATTGGCCGCGCAATGCCCTTCACGATGACTGCGTTTTTCGTGGGCTCGTTCTGCATCATCGGTTTGCCGCCTATGGGCGGTCTGTGGAGCAAGTGGTTTTTAGGGCTGGGCGCCATCGAGGCCGGTAAAGAGTTCTTTGTGGCGGTGCTGATGTTCAGCTCGATATCGAGTGTCGCCTACCTGCTGCCTGTGGTCATCCGTGCCTTTTTCTTCAAGCCCGATCCGGATGAGGCGGACCACGATCATAATCATGATGTAGAAAAAGGATTCTGGCCCAACCTGCAAGAGGCCCCGGTGTTGTGTGTCGCGCCGCTGTGTCTGACCGCGATCGGATGCATCGTGCTGTTTTTCTACGCATCGGATGTCTACAATCTACTACAGGCCATAACTGTGGAAGAATAATAATTTGTTGATGGTATGTGTCCTTTGGACACAATGCGAGCCCTTCGGGGTTGTCTGATTTGTTTATTGTCTGATTTTTTTCAATCACCAAATCACCAAATCACCAAATGTCCCCTACTCCTGAAAATCACCGATGGCTGGACCATCCAAAAAATGCCCGGAAGCTCTTCATAGGGTTGATCCTGGTCGACATGGCGCTGCTTGTGATCGGTGAACTGATTCATAAGCATGGGCACTTCGACGCAGAAATCAGCGTACCCGCCTTCTACGCCATTTTTGGTTTCTTTGCCTATTGTTCGATTATTGCGGGTGCTGTGCTGTTGCGTAAAATGATCAAACGGAAGGAAGACTATTACGATGAATAGCCTCCCGCCCGGCATGCTGTTGATTCTCGGCGCCCTCGTGATTCCGTTTCTCAAAGGCAGGACGCAGAAGGTCTATGGCCTGCTATTGCCCGTATTCAGCGCGATGCATATGGTGAACCTGCCGCCCGACCATCTGGTCCATGTACAGATGTTCGATTATATCCTCACGCCGATACGGGTGGACAAACTCAGCCTGGTATGGGGTTATGTTTTCCACCTCGCCGTGCTGATCAGTATCATCTACCAGTTGCATGTGAAGGATAAGCTACAGGATGTGGCAGGCATCATGTATGCCGGCGCTGCCATAACCGCGGTGTTTGCCGGAGATGTGGTCACGCTGTTCATTTTTTGGGAGTTGGCTACGGTCGCATCAGCCTTTCTGATCTATGCGAACCGGAATACCCGCTCCGCTACTGTGGGTACGCGATATTTCATTATCCAGATGGTAGCAGGCGTTCTCATGTTGTTCGGTATCTTGCTGTGGGTTCATGAGACGCAGTCTCTCGACTTCGGCGCCACCTACAGTTTCGGAGATTGGCAGTTGTACGGCATGTTCGTCGATCCGGAGCGCCGCATGCCGGTGAATTCTGCCGCGTGGCTTTTTCTGATCGCATTCGGTATTAAGGCCGCCTTTCCCTTCCTTCACAACTGGTTACAGGATAGCTACCCGGAAGGCACGGTCACCGGAACGGTATTTCTCAGCGCCTTCACGACCAAGCTGGCCATCTACGCTCTGGCACGGAGTTTTGCCGGAGCGGACATTCTGGTGCCCATCGGGTTGGCCATGACTTTATTTCCTATCTTTTTTGCGGTTATAGAGAATGATCTGCGCAAAGTGCTGGCTTACTCACTGAATAACCAGCTCGGCTTCATGGTCGTGGGCGTAGGCCTCGGCACGCAATTGGCGCTCAACGGGGCCGCCTCACACGCCTTTGCGCATATCATCTACAAAGGCCTGCTATTTATGGCGATGGGGGCGGTGCTGTTTCGGACAGGAACCGTTAAGGCGTCCGAGCTGGGGGGGCTGTACAAGTCCATGCCGCTTACCTGCCTCTTCTGCATCATCGGCTCCCTTTCCATTTCCGGGTTCCCGATTTTTTCCGGATTTGTGACTAAATCATTGACCCTGTCCGCCGCATTTGATACGCACCAGATCTGGTTATTCGCGGGACTACTCGTTGCCTCCGCCGGCGTAGTCGATCATTCGGGGATCAAAATACCGTTCTTTGCCTTCTTTGCGCACGACGCCGGTCGACGTGTGAAGGAGGCGCCTTTGAATATGCTCATTGCAATGGGGATAGCGGCATTTGCGTGTATCTTCATCGGTATTTACCCCGAGCCGCTCTATGCCTTATTGCCGTTTGACGTGCAGGCGGACGCTTCCGGTGCAGCATGGCAGAATTACACCGCGTCACACATCGTCACCTCGCTGCAACTGTTGCTGTTTGCCGCACTGGGATTTGCCGTTCTGTATCGAAACGGTTGGTATCCGTCTGAACTGCCCGCGCTGAATATAGATACCGATGTCTTCTATCGTAAGGTGCTGCCGGCAGGTATACGGTGGATAGCCAGGATAGGCCGAAAGGGTATCGAGGGCGCCAGGGCGAAGGCACTGGGCATTATTAACGGCTTCATCGTATGGATTCGCGGACATCACAGTCCCGAAGGCATTATGGGCGACCCCTGGTCGATCGGAGCGACAGCGCTCTGGGCGGCCGTGTTGCTGGGCATTTACCTGATCATGGCTTATTTATAGACATCCCCTATGTGGTAATCACATCTAATCAAAAATACTGCCCCAATCCCACCCAGAGCTGCCATGTTCGATTCTGAATGGCATACGCCAGATCCGTAAGCTGCCGCCGATTTTCCCGATTGTGCTCTACAATGGAGAAAGACAATGGACGGCGCCCACGAGTCTGGAGACCCTCATCGAACGTCCGGACCTGTTGGGTCAATTCGGGATATCCTTCGAGTATTTCAAGATCGCGGAGATGGAGTTCAGTCAAGCGTCACTTCTCAAGATCCGTAACATTGTCTCGGCGCTGTTTCTGACCAAGGCGTATTATGATGTAGAGGTCTTGCGAGGAGAGCTTCTGGCGCTGTTTGATCATGAACCCGACAAGCAAGCCGTATCCCTTTTTCTGAACTGGTTCCGTCAGGTGTCGGCACAGGGACGGAACAGGGAGATAGATCCGGAAACGTTATCTCAGGTGTATCAGAATCGAGAGGAGGTTCAATCCATGCTGGTTAATGCGATTGCTCGTGACAGGAAGAAGATGTACGAAGAAGGCAAGCAGGAAGGGCTCAAAGAAGGCAAGCAGGAAGGGCTCAAAGAGAAACTTCGGATTGCCCGGTCGTTGCTTGCCAGAGACATGGCCATTCCGGATTTTGCCGAGATTACCGGGTTGTCGGAGGAGGCTTATCCAGGAGATCATTCAGACGCTATAGACGGTTTGTATGCTTTTCCCTGATCCATGGACTGAACCCGTGAAATCGGTAAACTCACCAATCCACGAGCTCCAATATCGGTCTGATATGCGTATTAACAATATCCTGGACTCGTGGCACCACATACTGATCGAGTACAAAATCGGGTACATATCCGGCCACACGCCCGATGCCGAACGTACTGATAATATACCCGATACCCATCATGATAAACAGCTTTGAAGCGAACAACGTGGATATATAAAAGCACAGAAAAGCGAGGCCGGCTAAAAAACAAGCCACACCAAAAAATACGGCGCCTCTTCCTGTATATTCACCGTGCCACCCCGCCGCATCGACATATTGATCAGAAATGGCAAGCAGGCCGATAAGTATTCCTGATGCAGCAATGCCGCCTAAAATAGCAAACACGATAATATGAACGATCATTTTTCCAATCATGGTCTTATCCTAAGGCTGATATTCTATCAATGAAAGTGACCGGTTGGAGAAGTTACCTATGGTATTTGTATCAGCTTACACGCGGTATGACAAGTATACAAATCAGTTTTCGGTTTGTCCAGATATTATGATTCCAGTATCTCAAGGACAATCTCTTCATGGTTATCCTGCGGGACGGATGCCCTTGAACGCAGCATCGGACCGATGAAGACGACCATGGCCGATGACCAGATCATTCCGGCAAGCACCCTGGACCCACACATACCCAGCATTTCCTCTTGACGATTTAAACAGGATATACCCTATTACGAGGTTCTATCCATCGAACAAAATCTACACTCATTCATCTCTTCTCTGTTCCGCGTTTCACCTTCAGGAGTGTAAAGTATGCAAGTCAACCGGGATCGTTTTCTCGAAGAAGGCTATCTTATCGTTCGCGGGGCCATTCCGCCGGACCAGCTTGAGTCGGTACGTGTTGCCTACGAACGTATGGTGGAACGTCAAAAGGCCATCTGGGCTCAGGAGCGAGGGCCTGAGGATCCACCGGGAGGGGTCTGGGAATTGTCGGCCCAACCCCGGCTAAACATCAGCGGTATGATCGATCATCTGGATGCAGAGACCATCAAGACCGTAGAGACCTGGCTGTTCGAAAATATCCATGGCGTAAGCTCGGCCCTGTTGAACGAACCCGATGCAGGGGTGACCGATATGATGTTAATGTGCAGTCCCGTCCACGATCATGGCACGGGAGGGCATCGCGGATGGCATCGGGATCTGTATCCGCCCTATTGCGCGCCACTCCGTGGATATCTGGATGACATCCTTGAAAACGGACCCAGGTATGTACAATGGAATATTCCGCTGTATGACGATGACGTCCTCTGGGTGGTTCCCGGCAGTCATGTTCGAGTGAATACACCGGAAGAGGACGCCCAGTTTGGCAAAGATGATCAAGTACCGGTATCGGGAGGGATTCAGACGCACCTCAAGGCAGGAGACGGTGTTGTATATATTCTGCCGATCCTGCACTGGGGCAGCAATTATTCTACCAGATTGAGACGAACCGTCCACGGTGGTTTTTCCAGGTTCAATCAGTATATGGACCGCCGTTATTTTGAGTACCTCGCACCAGATGTTCGGAATAAATTCGAAGGATGGACCAGGCGTACCGAATCCATGCGCAACGTCACCGAAACGGCCTTACGGGCAGCTCTGGCCAAAGATACGAACGGCTATCATGCCGCCCTGGACCGCCTGCAACCCGGCTGTGGCCCGAAAGGTAAATTACTGTCCACGGTATACCTGAGTAAAACAGCCAGACGCATCAACGACCTGAAACAGCCCAATTTCAACACGCTGCCGACACAAGACCAGACCTGGGCAGCCCAAAATCATCCCATTACCTTGCAATGGGGTTCTACATTCGCCGACTGCTTTACCGCCGACGAGGCCACCCGAATATGGGATCGTTTCAAACCGATCGACGCTCTCATCCGTTCCGACCACCCCCAATACGCCCCAAGCTTCCAGGGCGAAAAATCCGATTATCACTTCATCGACATGCCCGACGAGAACGTCGTCGATGAGTTTCTATAGGCATTTAGAAAAAGAATTGGAATTCTGAGTAGCGAATCTGAGAATCTGCGAATGGGGTTATTTCCTTAGGGTTTCGCTGATTCGTTGATTTATTCCAAAACATCATCTGAAAAACTATAAGATAAGTATTTTTTTATTCGTAAATCATAACGTATAATTCATATACACCACCTTACCCTCTGCCTATATCTTCTTTCTTTGGTTTTCGAATAAACGGACTGAGCATACACAAGGACAGAGGGATAACAGCGCAGACCATCAGCGTTATATCATAGCTACCCAGTATATCGCGTGCAATGCCGAACGGCATCGGCCCTAATGCAGATGCCGCAATACCGATACCGGCGGTCATGCCCGTGATGCTCCCCAGATGACGTCGACCGAAATAGTCTGGCCAGATCACGCCGCTCACCGTCCGGCTCAATCCGCCGGAAGCACCGAGAATAATGCCATAGGCATACGCCATAAAGACATCCTGCACGAAGGAGACCATGCCCAGAGCAAGGGCTTGCAGGAATAACATACCGATTAAAAGCCATCGAACCGGCGTGCGGTCAACAAGAATGCCGCTGATTAAATTTACAAGGGCGGTCGTCACGGCAATGGGTACGTAAACAAGCGCCGCCTCTGATGTCGAAAGTCCATGATCGGTAATGATCCCTACCATATGAAACATCAAGCCCGTCGAAAGCATGGCGATGGATGAAAAGCTGATGATTATTAACCAGAATACTGTGGTCTGTCGCGCCTCTTTTAACGTCCAATGTTCCTCTGTCGCAACTTGCTCTGTTTCCTCTTCAGGTTCCGGTGGTAGATCGCCATCAGGCGGTATCCCATAATCCTCGGGCTGCTGCCGTAGAAAGACACTTCCGATGGGCAGCATAATACACAACAGCGTAGCGCCATACAGCATAAAAGTTATGCGCCAGTCATATTGCGCAATGAGCCTATCAAGCAGAACTGGAAACCCTCCGACACCCACCAGGGAAGCCACCAGACCGGATACCCCGATAGCCAACCCCCTACGACGCACCCACCAGCGATTTACGGCATTCAGACAGACCAGATACAGACTACCCTGACCCAGCATGCGCAGGCCGACAAAACCTATGCCCAGCATAAGAGCATTCTGTACAAATCCCATGTATAAACAAGTGACTCCGAAGAACATCGTCACCACAATAAATACCCGGCGCAGACCATATTGATCAATGGAGCGTCCCACAGCCGGCAGGGCCAGACTGCCGATCAACGTCCCTGCCGTATATAGTGAACTGACGAGTGCGCGGCTGAGACCAAGATCGGTAATGAAATGTTCAAGGAAGATAGAAACGCCATAGGTCTGCCCGGCGCTGGTCATGATCAAGCCCAGCGTACTTACGCCTAAAATAACCCAACCGTAATAGACAGGCGAACCATTGACCAGTCGACTGTACTGAGGCGAAGAAGAAGGGCGCATGTAGAGATATCCGGCTTCTGATTGGGTGATGGAAATTTAATTAATAAATTAAATTTCTGTTGCTCTGGCGATAGCCGGCGACCATAATACATGGTTGAAAGATAACCAACAAGCTATTTGTCGAGGAAGAGGATATGGATGATATTTCAGGAGAATAATACGATGCTCACAGAAGAAGAAAAATGGTTGTTTGATCTACATGGTTATCTGATACTCCGGCAGGTTATCACGCTAGAAGATCTGATCCACATGGTGAAACATTGCGACCGATGGCATGCGATGAAGGAAAGCGAGCTGCCGCCGCCGTTGTGTTCCTATTCAGATCCCGAGACAGAACCTACCGCTGCCAGGGCCATCCTCCATGCCGAATACGCCGACCCGGTATTCGATCGATTGATTTTGAATCATAACATCATGCGGGCTGTGCTGGCCTTAACCCGCGAACGACCGCAACACCTGCTGTCCGCTCTCACGGTCAACAAGCCGGACAGTGATGAAATTACTTTACACAACGGCACCTCCGGCGGATGGCGCAATCCAGCCAATGATTATCAGGCTGCGGATGGAGAGGTGTTTGCCACGTTCATCAATGTAGCCATCTCACTGGTGGATGTACCGCCGGGTGCTGGATTTGTGTGCATCCCCGGTAGTCATAAGACCTATTTCGAAAGACCGGAGCATATCAACATCAACACGGGACCGCCCGCTGTGGTCAACATCCCGGTTAATGCAGGCGATGCCGTAGTATTCACCGAAGCCCTCTGCCACGGTGCCCTGCCCTGGCCCTGCGAAGACTCACCACGCCGGACGATGTTCCAACGGTACTGCACCTCCTACGCCTCCTGGTCCCCCGGCTCCGGTCCAAAAGAAGAACACCGCGAGAAGATATCGGAAGGGGTCTACGAAATGAAACAGCAGGGTGGGTTCCAGGGGCCCAAGAAAATAGTCGAAAAATTAGTGGCTGAGATAAATGGATGAAACGTTGCATAACAATCGTTGATTATCAAGCGCTTATGGATTAAAGCTTTCCATGAGGAAGCGTCCTGCCTATACTCCATTTTCGGAAACGATAAAGCACCTTGCTTATCCATCTATTCTTCTGTAATTTGATTTACATCAAAGGAACCTGTTTATGAGCATGTCCCAAACACCATCAGAAAACTTTGAACGCCATATCGCATCAAACCCCTACCCCGGTCGTGGATTAATTATCGGCCGGTCCTCCATTGATGAGGCCTGGCTGATGGTATACTGGATCATGGGACGTAGTACGCACAGTCGCAATCGTAAGTTTACGGCCGACGGACCTGTATTACGAACCGAGCCGGTTGATCCTGCTCTGGTCGAAGATCCCAGCCTGATCATTTACGAAGCCATGAAAGAATTACCGGGAACCTATCTCATCACCAATGGCGATCAGACGCAAACCATCCATGATGCCCTGCAAAACGGCGGCACACTCGACAGTGCCCTGGCCACACGCGAACGAGAACCCGACCCACCGAACTACACGCCCCGCATCAGCGGAATGCTGGATTTGAAAGCACGCCCGTCAGTGACCCTCAATATTCTCAAAGCCAACGCCATAAATCCGGTATTTACAGACGGCACAACCTTCCATCCGACGGCGCCCTCTGCCGGGCTCGGGGTATGCCTGACCACCTATGCAGGGGACGGCCATCCATTACCCAACTTCGAGGGCGACCCGCTGGTGATGCCCCTCGACGGTGCCCCGGATCAGATATTACAAACCTACTGGGACGCCCTGGACGCAGAAAATAAAATATCCGTCGCAGTAAAACGTATCGCCCCGGGCGGAACAAGCGATATTATCATTAAGAATCGATATTAAATTCAGGATCTACAAATTCATGCACTCAGAACTCAAAACTCAAAACTCAAAACTCGGAACGCATCACTCTGTACCCTGTGCTATTCACTCTTCCTTCTGGGCTCTTCCCTCTGCACTCTTCCCTCTCCTTCTCCTCCTCAACTGCTCCCTCCCCCCTCCATCCCCCGACACCTGGCAACAAGCCGTTTCCCATAAAAATTTGGGGCTGGCTTATCTGGATCGAAATGACTTCGACAACGCTGTAAAAGAATTCGAGATCGTTATCCGCATGCTCCCTGACGAGCCGCTGGGATATGCGGATCTGGCTGTGGCCTATTTAAAATTGCAACGCCCCGGCAGAGCAATCGATCTCATCACCGAAGCGAAAGAGCGAGGGCATGGTGATGGCGAGGTTTTGTCTATCCAGTCTGATGTAGAGGCAGCTCAGGGGAATCGGCAACAATCACTTGAGATCCTGGAACGGGCCGTTCAACTTAACCCTGTAGACGCTCGTCTCCGGTATAAATATCTGACCGCCCTGCGACGGATCAAGGGCCCCGCCCACCGTGTGGAAGACACGATTACTCAGTTGCAGGCTATTCTTCAATATGATCCCGACAACCTGGCGGTTATATCTGAGTTAAGCGAAACCCTGATACGCACGGGGCAACTGGATCGGGCAGCCACGCACTACGGGAGCATTATACGTTTGCTGTCCCCTGTACCGTCTGCCTTACAGCCCTATCTTCAAGCCGCCATGACGGCCATCCAACAACAAAATGCTGCAGACGCAGGGAGAAATGCAAGCATCCTTGGCAATTTACTTAAAGTAGATCCAGCCTACCGGGCTTCGCGTGATGCACTCGGTGATCCGTCGCAGCAGTCGCCCCCGTTGCGTGATTTCCGAACGGCGCCGTTGGATCTGGCAAAAACGGCGGCCGATTCCTTGATTGACATGGACTTTATAGACAGGACAGAAGAGCTCTCGAACATTTTATCTCAATCAAACAGCAGAGGGCAGGATGTCGCGTTGACTGACCTCAATGGAGATGGAAGATTGGATCTGGCATTGGCCACGCGTAACGGAGTGGTTATGCTCCATAATCTGGAAGATGGATGGCAGGATGTCACGGAAAAGGCCGGCCTGAGTAAAATCGATCAACCTGTGCGCCTGATTTTCAGTGATACAGATAATGATGGTGATCAGGATCTATACGTTATCGGTAACCGACAGAATGGGCTGTATCGTAATGCGGGTGATGGGTCGTTCACTCTTAACCAATCCCCTGCCCTGATGCGCGGCCAGTCGCCGGCAGGCGCCCTGTTCGCCGACTATGACCATGATGGTGATCTCGATATTCTGTCCTCCGACCTGCAATCGTTACAATTCTACAGAACCATCGAAGAAGGGCGTTTCGAGGAGACCACCGAAGCATCGGGATTCAACCCGGGCCGTGTGACAGGTCCGGTCGGTTGGTCGCGACATCCGCTTGCCTATGGCGACTTCGACCTGGATGGCGCACTCGATATTGTCGCCCTTTCTGAAGAGGGCAAGCACAGGTTATATAGAAATATCCGACAGGGGAAATGGGTGGATTGGACCGACCGGATGAAACTCCCTGAGGTGGCAGGTGTTCAGGTCGTCCTTACTGGTGATTTTAATAACGACGGCGCCCTGGACTTGTTCTGGGCAGGTCAACATTCCCGCGCACTCAAAATACTCTGGAATGAACAGGGACGTTTTTATGCCGATGACACCCCCCTCACGGTTAAGAATATCGGCGCTGATCTAAACACGTCCGCAGCGATTACATTCGATTTCGATAACGATGGATTTCTGGATATAGCCATCGCAGGGCAATCCGAATCAGACCGTCCCGGTATACGATTAATCAGAAATCTCGGCAACGGCCGTTTTGAAGAGACGACCCACCTGCTTCCTGTATTACCTTCAGACATAGACGACATAGAAGCTGGTGATCTGGATCATGATGGCGACCTGGACCTGGTCGCTCTGTCAGTCGACGGCCTGCATCTGCTTCGAAACGACGGTGGTCATACCAACCGGTGGTTTGATATACAGCTTGCCGCCGCGATTAAGGGGAGCAGCAAGAACAATTTCTACGGTATCGGGTCGACGATTGAAATCAACACGCAAACCCATTACCAGAGCCTGCTGGTCACCACCCCCGTCACCCATATCGGGCTGGGAAAACACGACAACGCCGATGTAGTACGGGTGATCTGGAGCAACGGGACCCCTCAAAACAGGGTCAACCCGGAACCCTTTACACGCCTCTTGGAACCACAGCGCCTTAAAGGATCGTGCCCCTCTCTTTACACCTGGGACGGAGCGCGTTATGTGTTTGTGACGCATCTGATGACTCGCAGCGCCATCGGCGCCCTGACGGAAACCGGGGCGCAAGCCTATCCAGATGCCGCCGATGATTATGTTAAGATTCGGGGTGATCAGATGCAGCCACAGAATGGAAAATATGTGATTCAAATCGTGGAGGAACTCTGGGATGCGGTCTATCTGGACAAAATGCACCTGCTGACTGTTGATCATCCAATAGATTCAGATATTTACGTGGATGAAAAATATGTACCGCCGCCCTATCCTAACTTGAACATCTATACCGCGACAGATCCGCAATGGCCTGTGACAGCCTACGACCATCATGGCCATGACATTCTACCACAGCTAATAGCAAGAGATAGCCTGTATGCAGGCGATTATACCCTCGGTGCTTATCAAGGCGTGCCCGAGGAGCATTCGATCACGCTTGATCTGGGCAATCTGGACGGAGCGAAAAAGATCCAGCTTTATCTATGCGGCTGGATTATGCCCATCGAACCCAGCTCAAACTTAGCCTTATCACAACGGAAAAACGCCCGGATCATTACCCCGTATCTGGACGTGCCGGACGCGCAAGGGCGGTGGCAAACAGTCATCCCATATACCGGTTTCCCCTCCGGCGAACACAAAACGATGGTTATCGACCTGACGGACAAATTCTTAACCGATGATTATCGCATACGTATCACGACCAACCTGCAATTGTACTGGAGCGAAGCATTTTTTACCGTAGATGAACCGGCCGAAGTGCCGATGACCGTGACCCGGTTGAACCCGATCGATGCCGATTTACATTACCGTGGTTTTTCCCATGAATATCAGATGTATCGGTACGGCCCCTTTTTGCGGGACTACAATGTGCTGAGTACGGCCCCTCAGTGGGTGCCCTTCGAAGGATATCGGACAAGGTACGGCAATGTAACAACGTTGTTACAGGAAGCCGATGATCAATATGCCATCTACAGTTCGGGTGAGGAGGTCACGGTCACATTCGACGCGTCTTCTCTCCCGGTCTTGCCGGACGGATGGACCCGTGATTATATTCTGTATTCGGACGGATGGCTTAAGGAAGGCGACTTGAATACCGACACCGCAGCCACCATCGAACCGCTGCCTTTTCACGGCATGCCCGCCTACCCCTACGATTTGAACGTCCGATTTCCGAATGACGAGACCCAAAGAGATTATATAAAAAACTATAACACGCGATGGGTATCTCAGAAGAAGTTTCGCGAAGAAATTCGTGCTTTCGGGGATGCGCTTCCGGTGGTTGATGGTAGGTATTGATTGTTAAGCGTTGGTTTGTAATCCCCTTTTTTCCCAATTTTTATAAAACATCAAACGGAATTGAATGTTTACAAGGGTACGATGGTATAGAGTATATTACGATGGCATGAATGCTTCATAATGATCCACGGGAAAGGCGAATCAGCAAGTGATCCTTGACACGCATTGATGGATCGAATATAATAGAGAAAGATCCTTAAACCTTATTTTCAAATTCATCAATTTCAATAGCTGACACAAGTGAATATATCTACTCGCTTTATGAGTCTATCAGACCTTACATGAGATTCATAAAACGGTGGGTATTTTTAAGTAGAACGCTCTGAGGAGGAACCAAATGAACGAAAATCTCTCCCCTGAAGTCGCCACTCCAGGCACTGAAGATACACTGCAGGATGTCGGCGCATATAACGATGTGGAAGCCATGATGGGCCGCACCAACATGTCGAGACGTGATTTTATAAAAGGGGTCATTGCCTCAGGTGTGGCCGTCTCTTCTGCAGGTTTTATTATGGGCGGGTGTTCAGGGGCGGATGACAACTCCGCACCGGCGTCCGGCTCTGTAGAACGCCTTATTTCGCTGAGTGTGAATGGTCGTGTCCGCCGCGTGGATGTACTGCCCCAGGAGACGCTGGCCAATACCCTGCGAATTAAGCTGGGGCTTACCGGCACCAAACTCGGTTGTGATCGAGGAGAATGCGGGGCATGTACGGTATTGCTCAATGATGTGCCGAACTATTCCTGCTCGACATTGACCCATCTTGTCGGAGATCAGGAGATTACCACTGTGGAAGGACTCGCCGAGGATGACGGCAGTCTGCATCCGGTACAGCAGGCTTTCATGGATGAACTGAGTCCCCAATGCGGATTCTGTACGCCTGGTCAGGTCATGTCGGCCGTGGCCCTGCTCAAAACCAATCCGAAACCGACGCGCCAGGAAGCCCGCGAAGCCATGAGCGGCAACCTTTGTCGTTGCGGAGCTTATGATAATTACCTGAACGGCGTGATGCGCGCAGCTGGGGAGGTGTCATAAAATGGCCAAATTAATAGGTAAAGATTTTACGCCACCGGATGTGCAGGCAAAGGTGACCGGTAAGGCTAAATACACGGAAGATTTTAGTGTTGAAGGGATGGTATACTGTCGGCTGCTTTTGAGCCCGGTCCCCCATGGCCGTATTCGTAATATAGATACCTCTGAGGCTGAAAAAACAAAAGGCGTCTTAGGTATCCTGACTGCTGATGACGTGCCGGAGCAGGAGGCCCCCCGAAATCCGATTCTGACGAATCACCCGCATTACGTTGGCGATCCGATTCTGGCCGTAGCCGCGATCGATGATAAGACCGCTGCAGATGCCATAGATAAGATCAAAATCGATTTTGAAATCCTGCCCTATACCCTCGATCCTTTAGAAAGTCTCTATCCGGGCGGCCCGAATGCCCGTTTAGAAGGTAACGTGCGTGGTGACCGCGAGGAACCCAATAAAACGGTCAAATGGACCGCCCGCGACTTCGCCGCAGTAAATGAGGACGAATGTCCCATGGGAGAATCAGCCAGGGAATGGGCCTACGGCGATCTGGATAACGGATTTAAGAAAGCCAAACTCACGCTCGATGAGAGTTTTGTCACCGCCAATCATCCGCATCATTCCATGGAATCCCGTTCTACGCTGGCCTATTGGGAAAATGGCAAGTGTTTTGTTTACGGCTCAACGCAGAGTCAAAGTTATATCGTTCCGGGGCTTGCCCGATACATCGGTATTGAGCCTGAAGATCTGGTCTATGTGGCTGAGTTCTGCGGCGGCGGGTTCGGCTCCAAGGGCGGTGCCTATCCGCACCTTTCCATCCCCGCCTATATGTCTAAAAAGATCAACCGGCCTGTCTTGATGCGTATCAGCCGGGCTGAAGAATATTTTATCGGCTCCGCCCGTCCCGGATTTCAGGGTCACGTCAAAATCGGCTTTCAGAGCAACGGCCGTATCTCCGCCGTGGACTTATATGTGGTTCAGGATAACGGTGCCTACAGCGGCGGCGGCGACTGGAACGCAGCCAGTAGTTCGGTGTCCATTGTATATACGCCTGAGGCAATGCGTTTTCGCGGCATCCCGGTGTATACCAATACCCCCATCAGGGGGGCGCAACGAGGCCCTGGGCAGAATCAGATCGCCTGTGCCATAGAGCCTCTGCTTGACAAAGCGGCAGACCAGCTGGGGATCGACCGCCTGGCGATTCGTCGAATTAACGCCCCGAACAACAAATCTAAATATGGCAGCGGCCAGGGATCGGTCACCAGCGCCTACATGAAAGAAGCGTTGGACAAAGGCGCAAAAGCTTTCAACTGGAACGCAATGAAAAGGCAAGCCCGGAAACGTAACGGCTCCAAGGTGATTGGTGTAGGTATCGGTCAGGCCTTTCATTCCGCTGGTTCAAGCGGTTTTGACGGTCTTGTCCGCATCACGCCCGACGGTAAGCTGCATATTCATACCGGGATCGGCAATTTGGGCACTTTTTCTCATAGCGGGACGGCTCGGGCTGCAGCCGAAGTGCTCAATTCCAATTGGGAAAACTGCATTGTCGAGCGGGGGGACAGTCGTAAAGGCATCCCCTGGAACCTGGCTCAATTCGGTAGCAACACCTCTTTTACCATGACCCGCACCAATTATGTCGCGGCCATGGATGCCAAGAGGAAACTGCAGGAGATCGCAGCCAAAGATCTGGGCGGCTCGGCAGATGATTATGATGTCGCCGATGAGAAGGTCTTTAACAAGGGAGATCAATCCAAGAGCATGACCTTTGCCCTGGCTGCAGCGCGTGCCATTGAAATGGGCGGCGAATATGCCGGCCATGAAGTGCCGGAAGATCTGAATAGAATGACGAAACACGCCGTTGCCGGTCTGGCAGGCAGTGGTTTAATCGGCGTCGCTAAAGACAATTTAGATAAGAATGGTACGGTGCCAGCGCTGGCCGTCGGATTTGTTCGAATTGAACTGGATCTGGAAACCGGCAAGTACGAGATTCTGGATTATGTCGGCTCGACGGATTGCGGAACGGTGCTCCATCCTCAAGGGCTTGAATCACAGACCAAAGGCGGCGCCTATATGGGGTTCGGCCTGGCTGCCCTGGAGCGGTATTCCTATGACCCGCAGAATGGTTTACCAGCCAATATAGGCCTGTATCAATGTAAACCGCCCTCCTATCTCGACGGTCCACCTGAAATGAAAACAGAATCCGTCAATATAGCAGATCCTCAGAACCCGGTCGGTTCCAAAGGAATCGGTGAACCCGTTCAAGGCTGTGCGGCAGCCGCTCTGCTCTCTGCGATCTCAGATGCCCTGGGCGGACATTACTTTAACCGGACACCGGTGACGCCCGATCAAATTCTCAACGCCGCATCAGGCAGACCACAGTCGCATAAGAATATGGAAGTCAATACAGTATAAGGAGAAGATAAAATGCCAAAAGATATGATGGCGAACTTTCAACTGTTTCAACCGACGGACATCCCGAATGCATTGGAACTGACCGATCGCTATGGTGAGGACAGTTGGATCATCGCAGGTGGACAGGATAGTCTGGACTGGTTTAAGGACCGTGCCAAGCAGCCCAGAGCAGTGATTGACATAAATGGTATTGAAGAGCTTAATGGAATCAGGGAAACAGCAGACGGCATCGAAATCGGCGCCTTGACGACGCTGACTGAAATCGAGACCCATGCGCTCATCAAAGAAAAATACAGTGTGCTGTCTGATGCAGCACGACTGGTCGCGAGTCCGCAGATCCGAAATGTCGGGACCATTGGTGGTAATATCAGCCAGGATACCAGGTGCTGGTATTATCGATACGGCCTCGATTGTTATCGCGCAGGCGGCAATACCTGTTATGCCGACACCCCGGAAGGCATTGACCGTGAGCATTGTCTTTATGGCGCCGATCGCTGTATCGCCGTCACGCCGTCTGATGTGGCGCCGGCACTGGTGGTCCTGGATGCGAAGGTCGTCATCGTGAATGCCGATGGGGAAAGGACCGTCCCGATTGAAGAATTTCATATCGGACCGGATATCGATATCACGCATATGACGATTCTGAAACCGGGTGATATCGTTAAATCGATTCAGATTCCCAATACCTGGGCCGATGCGCGTTTCTATTTTGAAAAGGTCGCCGACAGAAACACATGGGACTTCCCCCTGGTGAATATCGCCTCAGCCATGAACGTGGACGGCGACAAGATCACCGATATTCGTATTGCTATGGCCGGTGTAGAATGTGTACCGCGTCGCATGACCGTCGTGGAAGAAGTGGTCAGAGGGGCGGCCAAGAACGAAGAGACCGCAAACCTGGCTGCCAGTTCTGCCAGCCGTGGCGCCACCGCGCTGAATTATAACCATTTCAAGATCCCTCTGATGGAGAACCTGGTTAAGCGAGCCATAAGAGAGAGCTAATGGAGTTATTACGATACACCCGTGATGCCTGGGGACAGACTGTATTGGAAGGGATGTCGTGGGATTTATTCTGGCCCTTTGTGGGTTCAGGCGTGGCTTTTATCCTGTTTCATATTGTATACATGAAAATGGTCACCGCTAAAGCGAAAGGGCATGGATGAGTTCTGCCGACATCGAACAGGACATGGTACACGAACCGGAAAAACGCCTGACACGGCATACCCTGGCCACCAGGCTCAATCACTGGTTGATGGCCGGCAGTATCCTGGTCCTGGTATTCACATCCTTTCTGCCGATCCAGGGAATCAAGTTTGCCTGGGTAACGATTCACTGGCTTGCGGGCCTGGTATTTACCGCCTCAATTATATTTCATACAATCTATGCCTTGAAATGCCAGGACTGGCGGTCGATGTGGGTAGAGCTGAAGGAATTTTCAGATCTTTTTTCTTCCATGGCCGGGCAACTGGATAAGTTAAAAGTCTCGCCGGGTAAATACTGGCTTTTACAAAAGCTTTACCATCACGCCATTACCGTATTCAGCATTATCGTGACCGTGACCGGCATCCTGATGATGTTCAAAATCGATTCGCCGCTCTGGGAACGTGATCCCTATTTTCTCTCAAGCGAAACCTGGGGCTACGTCTACGTCTTGCATGGCTTTGCCGCATTAGCCTTTATTCCCATGGTATTGATGCATATCTATTTTGCCTTTCGCCCCGAAAAACGTCACTATACGCGCTCAATGATTAAAGGATGGGTCACGAAAAAGGAATACCTTGCCTATCATGATCCGGAAAAATGGACGATCAAGCAAGACCGCAAAGATGTCAAACAGGAGCAAGAATAATGGCAGATAACAACGCCGGGTGGGCGGAACATATCGAAGCCATTGAATCCAGTTATGAATTTATGCTGGCCTATGCAGCCCAGGGCAGGGAAAACGACGACACGGGCGCAGGATCGCAGATCAGAGAGTACCTGACTAAGATGAATGCAGCGCTAGAAGATGTTGTAGCCACAGCAGCAAAACTGGCGGAAGAAAAAGGGTTGACCCATTACCAGCCCTTTCTTGACACGATGGACATAGATGCGAAAAAAGCGCAAACGGTCATTCAATATATCCTGGCGAGACCGTCGCTCAGTTCCCAGCTGATTGATAACGTAAACGCCTCCATCCATGTCCGTGCTTTATTAACCGACCTGTTTTTAATCGACGAAACATTAAAGTAATTAAAGTCGAATAGAACCGAATAAGTGCGAAGGAATGTATTGTGCATAATGCGGAAAAAGTGATCGATCGCAGAGCATTTATCACCAAGTTAGGCGGCGCAGCAGCCGTTGCGGCCATGGCGCCGGAAGTTCTGGCGGAAGCAGTAGAACATGAGATGATGCACATGTTGGACCAGGCGGCACAGCAGCCCCAGCCGGATGCGTTTGGCCGCCTTCCTCGCCTTGAAGATGTTCGGCGCGGCATGGGTACAGTCTATGATAAACGGCGCGAGATGCTGCCGATGCCTGATAAACCGACGCTCATGGACTTTTTCAAACTTCGTTTCTATCCGGCCAGGCACGTTATGCAGAGTGCAACCCATGCTTTGAAGACCGGACAACCGGAAAGGACTGTTCTGGCCTGCCTGCTTCACGATGTCGTCCTTAATCTCGCCCGGCCCGATCATGGATGGTGGGGCGCCCAACTCCTTGCGCCCTACGTGGAGGAACGGATAAGCTGGGGGATTCGATACCATCAGGCGTTGCGTTTCTATCCGGATGATGAGGTGGGATACGAATATCCGGAATCTTATAACCGAATCTTCGGTATGGACTACGTACCCGATGCGTATATCAAAGAAGCCCACGATTTTGCCCGGAACCACAAGTGGTACATGGAAGCCCGTCTGATCACCGTAAATGACATGTATGCCTTTAATCCGGATGTCAAAGAAACACTTGAGCCTTTCATTGATATTATCGGCCGGCATTTCAAGCAGCCCAAGGAAGGGTTGGGGTTCGATAACAGTCCTTCGGCGCATATGTGGCGGTCCCTGATTTTCCCGGACCGTTTATTGTAAATAGACTCATAGAAGAGCACAACGAGGTGCTAACAGTAAAGGACGCGTCATAAAATGGCAGAATTAATAGGTAAAGATTTCACGCCGCCGGACGTGCAGGCCAAGGTGAACGGCAAGGCAAAATATGCTGAGGATTTTAGTGTTGAAGGTATGGTTTACTGCCGGCTGCTTTTAAGCCCGGTTCCTAATGCGCGCATTCGTAACATGGACACCTCTGAGGCTGAAAAAATAAAAGGCGTCCTGGGCATCCTGACGGCGGACGATGTCCCCGAACAGCCGGCGCCGGGGAATCCGATTCTGACCAACCGACCCTATTATGTGGGCGATCCCATTCTGGCCGTAGCCGCCGTGGACGATAAGACCGCCATAGACGCCATAGATAAGATCAAAATAGATTTTGAGTCCCTGCCCTATACGCTTGATCCGTTGGAAAGTCTCTATCCGGGTGGCCCCGATGCGCGTGAAGAAGGCAACGTGCGCGGTAACCGTGAGGAACCTAATAAAACGATTAAATGGACGGCACAGGACTTTGTGGCGGCCGGAGAAAATAGGTGTCCTACGGGCGAAGCAGGAGACGAGTGGTCTTACGGCGACCTGGATAGTGGATTTGACAAAGCCAAACTCACGCTTGATGAGAGTTTTGTCACCGCTAACAATCCGCATCATTCTATGGAAACCCGTTCGGCGATGGCGTACTGGGAAAATGGCAAGTGTCATGTGCACGGTTCAACTCAGAGTCAAACATTTGTTGTGCCCGGTCTTGCCCGATACATCGGCATTGAGCCTGAAGATCTGGTCTATATTGCCGAATACTGCGGCGGCGGCTTTGGGTCAAAGGCCGGCGCATACCCGACGCTCTCCATTCCCGCCCATATGTCGAAGAAGATCAACCGTCCGGTGATGATGCGCATCAGCCGGACGGAAGAATATTTTCTGGGCTCTGCACGCTCTGGGTTTCAAGGTCGTATCAAGGTCGGTTTTCAGAGTAATGGTCGTATTTCCGCCCTGGATTTATACGTCGTCCAGGAAAACGGCGCCTATAGCGGTTTTGGTGATTCCCAGTCCGCAGGGGGTGCGGCTTCTATGGTTTACACCCCTGGCGCCATGCGATTTCGTAGTATCCGGGTATACACCAATACGCCGATGCGCGGCGCCCAGCGGGGGCCGGGCCAGAATCAGATTGCCTGTGCCATTGAACCCCTGATCGACAAAGCGGCAGTCCAGCTGGGGATCGACCGCCTGGCCATCCGGCGGATCAACGCTCCGGGCAGCAAATCCAAAGTCGGAGGACGACAGGGACCGGTCACGAGCGCCTACATGGAAGAAGCGTTGGCCAAAGGTGGTCGGGCATTCAACTGGCAGGCAAAAAAACGCCGGAGCGGTCAACGTAATGGCTCCAAAGTTATCGGGGTCGGCGTGGGCCAGGCGTTTCATCCTGCCGGCGGCAGCGGCTTCGACGGCCTGGTCCGTATTACGCCCGACGGGAAGCTGCATATTCACACCGGGGTCGGCAATCTGGGTACTTTTTCTCATAGCGCGACCTCTCGGGCTGCAGCCGAAGTGCTCAAGTACAATTGGGATAACTGTATTGTCGAACGTGGGGACAGCCGTAGACATTTGCCCTGGAACCTGCTTCAGGCCGGCAGCAACACCTCCTTTACCATGACCCGCACCAATTATGTCGCGGCCATGGATGCAAAGAGAAAATTGCAGGAGATCGCAGCCAGAGATCTGGGCGGCAAGGCCGATGATTATGATATTGCTGATGAGAAAGTGTATAACAAGAGGGATCGCTCCAGAAGCATGACCTATGGCCAGGGGGCAGCACGTGCCATTGAACTGGGCGGCGAGTATGCCGGCCATGTCGTACCGGAAGATCTGAACAAGATGACAAAAAATTCCGTCGCCGGCCTGGCAGGCAGTGGTTTGATCGGCGTGGCTAAAGACAATATGGAAAAAAACGGCACGGTCCCCGCCCTGGCCGCAGGTTTTATAGAAATTGAACTGGATGTAGAGACAGGAAAGTATAAAATTCTGGATTATCTCGGCGTGGCTGATTGCGGAACGGTGTTGCATCCCAAAGGGCTTGAAACGCAGATCAAAGGCGGCGCCATCATGGGCTTCGGTCTGGCTACGATGGAACGTTATTCCTACGATCCGCAAATTGGTTTACCGGCCAACACGGCGCTGTATCAGTGTAAACCGCCGTCTTATCTGGATATGCCGGTTGAAATGAAGACAGATGCCGTGGATAAGGCCGACCCTCAGAATCCGGTCGGATCCAGGGGTATTGGGGAACCTCTGCAAGGCTGCGCTGCTTCCGCTTTGCTCTGTGCTATCTCAGATGCCCTGGGTGGTCATTACTTCAACCGAACACCAGTGACACCGGATCAAATTCTCAATGCCGCATCCGGTCGCCCTCAGTCGCATACGCCGATGCAGGTCAATATGGTGTAACAAAGGGAAATGGTGATTGGGGTGATTTAGTGATTTGGTGATTGAAAAGACAAAATCAGTTAACCTCGAAAAGCGCGTATCGTGTCCATAGGACACATGCCATCACCAAATCACCAATCCCTCCCTACCCCCCAGGCACCAACGCCACCTTAATCAAATCCCCCGGATTGTCTACGAGCGTTTCGAACAGTTCTGCACCCTGTTCCAGATCGTGGGCGACCACCATGGATGCCACATCGATTTTGCCATTCGATATAAGGTCCAGTGAATATGCGAAATCAAGATTCGTATACGCATACGAACCACGGACGACCAGCTCCTTGTTAACCATCATCACGCCATCGATTGCCATCCTGGATGCAGCACCCAGTCCCAGCAGCACCGCTTCACCGCCCTGCCGTAAGACCTCGACCGCCTGTTCCTGTGTTGCCGCATGCCCGACCGCTTCTACGGCCACGTCGACGCCTTGACCGTCTGTCATCTCCATGATGGCCTGTATGGGATCCGTATCCCGCACGTTGACGGCAACAGTCGCCCCCAGAGAGGCCGCCATAGCCAGTCTGGATGGCACCAAATCCGTAACGGCAATACGCGTGGCGCCGATATGGCGAGCGATCTGCAAAGCCAAAAGCCCTTGCGTCCCCGCCCCGATAATCGCCACGCTTTTTACAAACCCCTGATTATGTACACTCCGCTCAAAGATATGCAGGGCATTGGACAGAGATTCTACCATACTCCCCTCCACATCTCCGATATGATCCGGTAGTTTGAAGCACAGACGGGCAGGCACAGAGACATAGCTGGCAAAGGCGCCGGGATGTTCAATACCGATCACAGTCCGATTCGGACAAATGCTGGATCGCCCCCGTTGACACTCCTCACAGTGCCCGCAGGATAAAATCGGATTGATCGTCACCCGATCTCCGGCAGCCAGATCCTCGACCCCGTCGCCGCATTCAATCACTTCACCGGTGAACTCATGTCCCATAATCAGCGGCGGTACCCGCTTCTTGCTCATGCCAAGAAATCCATGCAGATCCGAGCCGCAAATACTCGCCGCTCCCACCTTGAGTACGATGGCGCCAGGTGCAGCCTGAGGCTCCGGCACATCCTGCATCTCCATTTGACGCGTCCCTAAGTACATCAACGCACGCATGTATTCCTCCAGAAGTTTGATGATTTTTTGTGACTAATAATCCCGGAATGAAATTACCGGATCAATGGTTGGGACATCTGCCAAAATCATCATCAAGCGGTCCAAGCCCAATGCAATCCCCCCGGCAGGCGGCATGCCGTGTTCCAATGCCGCCAGTAGGGCCTCATCCACACCGCCGGTATACCCTTCACCATTCTGTTTGATTTTCCGGTCCACTTCAAATCGCCGCCTTTGTTCATCCGGATCATTTAACTCCGTAAACGCGTTGGCCAGTTCCAAGCCACCGATGTATAGTTCGAATCGCTCAACATATCGCGTATCGTCCAGTACAAACTTGGCCAGGGACGGCAGTTGAGCGGGATATTCAGTTAAAAATATCGGCCGGTCCGATGGGAGGGAGGGCTCTACCTGCTGAACAAATATGCGGTGGAACAGATCGTCCCAGCTGTCATCATCCCGGATTTCATATCCATGGCGAGTCGCCTGATCAGAAAAGGCGGCTAATGTCTGACACGCATTTAAATCGAGGTGCGCATGCTCAAGCAGGACGTCACGCACCGTCTGTCTCGGCCAGGGTCGACTGAAGTCGATCGAAACGCTTTGATAGGTCGGCGTTATATCACCATTTAGAGAAACAGCAAGGGAAGCAATATATTCTTCGGTCGTCTTCATGACCTGATGATAATCAGCATACGCTTCATACCATTCCAACCCGGTAAACTCAGGGTGGTGCTCATCGTACCTCTCTCCATTTCGGTAGAACCGGCATATCTGATATATCCGTTCACACCCGGCTACCAGCAGTCGCTTCATATAGTGTTCGGGAGAGGTTTGCAGATAAAACAGTTGCGTATGACCGGCTTCGTTACGGAACCTCGTCTCGAAAGATGCAAGCGCCGGGGTGAGGTCCGGTGTCGTCATAAAGGTCGGCGTGTCGACAGCCAGAAAATGGCGCTCATCGAAAAAACGCCGCGTAAACTGCAACACGGCGCCCCGTAGCTTGAGTATTTCGGGGTTAAAAGAGTCAAGCGCAGGACGAAGAGAAGGCGTGAGCATTCGAAGCGCTGCAGCAGCAAAACGCCCGTTTTCAACCTGTCCCTCACATTCTATAAGATCCCCCACTTCCAAAGATGACCTGATATCCGCTACGCTCTCTACGACCTCCACCTCTATGACACCGGTCTCATCCTTTAATAAAACCTTTGTCCTGTTTCGATCCATATGATCAACACGCCCTGCAATCACCATAGAATCGGATCCTGTCCCAGATGTCAGCGCCCGACGAACTGAATGCGTCCGATGCGTTCGAGCCGGATACAACTCAACCCCAATCTGTCGTAAGCGATCAATTCGTGACATGCTCTCCCAACTCACCAGCTTTATACGCGCACGGCGCACAGCGCGCCTCCCAAATCACTAATTCACCAACTCACTCAGCCCTTTGACCTCCACATCTGTTGTCTGGTTGATCTGGAAAGGTGTAATGGACACATAACCGTTGACCATCGCCCATTCATCTGTCCCCTCTTCCGCTGATTCGAGCACGCGCTTTCGTGTTTGCCAGTAGAACTTACGACCGAACGGACTGGTCTGCTCGATATATTCAAACTCCAGATCGCGATTGCTCTGCCTTGTAGTGCGAATGCCTTTGATCTCACGATCCTGTGCTGGAATATTCACATTTAAAAACACCCCGAACGGCAAACGATCTTTCCTCACCGCCTCCACGATCTTCCGGGTATATTCCGCCGCCTTTGCATAGTTAAGAGGCTGTCGCGACCGGGGCCGGTCCAGCGAAACGGCCATGGACGGGATGCCGTTCATGGCCCCTTCACGCGCCCCGGCGACCGTACCGGAGCTGAGCGTGACCAACCCCGCATTAGCCCCCCGGTTAACACCGGAAATAACCAGATCGGGTTTGGGATTCATCAGAGATCGGACGCCAATGGCGACACACGAGGCCGGCGGTACATTGACATGGTGTCCTATAATCTTATCTTTCTGTTTAATATCCACGACAAAAAATGGATCCCTTAACATGACCCAATGGCCGGCCCCGCTGTAGTTTTCATTCGGAGCCACGATCAAAACCTCTGTATTCGGCATGGATGAAAGTTCCTGATAAAGCGTCATAATGCCTGGCGCATCGTAACCGTCGTCGTTCGTGAGTAAAATTCGATACGGCTCCTGAGCATAGACTATACGCATGGACATCAGGAAGAACATAACCGCACTAAATAAAAACCGACATGAATTCCTCATATGGTACTCCTGTTCAAGGTTATGAATCCTAAAAATACATGGCATAAGAGTATGGCGATCGAGGCTTTGTGTCAACTGATTAGTGTACATTTCCGAGTTCTGAATTCTGAGTTCCGAGAATAGACAATACAATGCCTCACTCAGAACTCAAAACCCGGAACTCAGAACTTTTTTGACACCATCCATTTTTTTTAATCCAATAGGTAACATTCCTGAATAGCGAACCGTTTATACCTGTAAGAAGCAAATCTGAACAGGGACAATGCATGCGACAATTCCGAAAGCTGGTCGACCAGCATAAACAACGCATATACGGTTTTGCTCTGTATTATTCAGGCAACAGTGAAGATGCGGAAGAGATCACGCAAGATGTGCTGTTCAGCCTGTGGCGTCATCTGCATACCGCCCAACCGGATAAGCTGCCGGCCTGGATTATGCGGGGGACACGCAACACCTGCATCGATGCCATAAGAAAGCGGCAGAATTATCGGGCACTTGTGGTACCGGAGAACCAGGATATGCTGATTTCGGAGACTATTGCGGGCGACGATGATCCGGTTCAGCAGGTTGAATCGGCTGATTTCAGACGACTGGTGGAACTGGCCTTACAACATCTGTCGGAACCATATCGGACCATTGTCATCTGTAGGGAAATCCAGGACATGACCTACGAAGAGATAGTCGATACAACAGGGCTGCCGTTGAAACGGTCAACGCGTATCTGCATCGGGGGCGTAAAATGCTCCGGCCCCATCTACGTGAGAGGATAGATGATGAACCTGAATGACTCGATCACCAGTGAATGGTGTCAGGATCATATCGAATCGTATCTGGATGGCGAGTTGGCGGATGAAGAGCCTCTTTGTTTGAACGGGCAGGGGGGACCTTCGGAGGGGACTAGGCATTCGACCGATATCTGGTGGATTTGCGGGGACATCAGTCATTAGGGCGGGATATGCGGTTTGACGTCCGGGCACGTTTAGGATCGACAGACGAAATCTTGCCCAGTCAATATCTCTACGATCTGGGTGGCATATCAACCGTCCGCGGCTATGACTATAAAGCGTTTACGGGCGATCGCATGATGTGGTTTAATGCGGAATACTGGTTCGACAACGACCTGTGGCATAATCAATGGCCCATGGAGATGTTCAGTATAGGCGCCTTCTCCGATGCCGGCTCCGCCTGGTTCTCTCAAGCACCAGCGACCTTAATAGCAGGTCAGACAGGCAGTGGTGGTATCCAGACAAAAATGGACATCCGATCCAGTGCAGGCGTCGGTGGTAAAATCGGTGACCTCACGGCCTATTTCGCCAGACAACTCGATAGTACCAATAAAGACTGGCAGGGGTCTTTTCGGATCAACCGGACATTCTGATAAAAGTAGGGAAGAGGGAAAATGGAACCGATGACGGTCGTCACTTATCTCCGGAGATGATTAAACAAGCACCATCGGCATCGGTTTGAACTGGCACGCCTCTACGAAAATATCGAAGAAATCGGGAGTCGTTTCCAGTTCGATGTGCTCAATTCTTTTGACCAACTGCTCGACGGCCTCGCGTTTACATCGGGACAGCAGCACCTCCCGCGCCCCCTGAACCGCCGCATTGCCGACTTTAACAATTCGATCTTCCGGCACCGGCGCCAGGAATCCGATGTCTATGGCGTTTCGCACATCCACGTAGTTAGCAAAACCACCCGCCAGATAGAGGACATCCACATCAGCGGGTGCGATGCCGAACGCCCGCATGACAATATACTGACCGCAATAGTTAGCCGCCTTGGCCTGCGCCAGATTGCTGGCGTCTTCGCGGGAGAAGGTGATTCCGTATTCAGGCACCAGCATCATTTCATACTGTTTTCTGTCGGCGAATATACCCTTAGGTTTCATTTGACCATACCGCCGTAGTTCCGCTATCAGGTCAATCAGCCCCGAACCGCACATTCCTTGAGGCGCTTTGTCACCGATGGTGTTGTAGGCTATATCCCCATTTTTCCACCGAATCGATTCAATCGCCCCTTCATAACCGGGCATCCCATACTTGATCCCGCCGCCCTCAAAGGCCGGACCAGCCGGACAAGACGCCGCGATTAAACGGCCGCCGCCTGCGACGACCACTTCGGTATTGGTTCCCACATCCACCAGCATGGTGACGCCTGGCTGTGAGGCCATGTCGATAGACATCAGATCAGCCGCCACATCACCCCCGACATGGCTGGCAATCAAAGGCAGCCCGTAGACTCTGGCTTTCGGATTAGCCCGTAGTCCGATCCGCCGGGTACTCAGTATCAGCGACGTGGTTTCGCGCTCACCGGCCAGGTATTCATGTTCTGTGATGGATTTATATGGCTTCTGGCCAATTTCCTGGACATCCAGCCTGAAAAAGATATCCCGCATCGTGGAATTACCTGCGACCACGACCTCATAAATCTCCTGCCGTACAAAACCCATCTGTTCAGCCATCGCCATGATCTCATGGTTCAAAGCATTGACAACCGCTTTACGTAATTCACCTTGATATAAACCATCGTAAGATATTCGATGCATCACATCACTACCACCGAAACGCTGGGGGTTCTCGAAAGAACTGACGCGAAGGGTTTCACCAGTCTCCAGATCAACCAGGACCATCACCACGGTCGTCGTGCCGAGATCGATGGCCAGCCCATAGAGATGCCCGCGGTATTTGTCTATCGGTTCTCCATCGTAATACACCACCTCCCCTTCACGGGTAACCATGGGATCGAGCGTAACGGATTTCTCTTTCGTGAGCGTGAGAATCTTAGGTGTACGGCGCAGTGGAGAAAATTCAATAGACGCATCGGCATCTTCGACCACCGCCTGACAGGCCAGACGGTAATTATCACGCAAAAACGATTCGACTTCATTTTTTGGACTGAGTGCTTCCATCCCCTGTGTGATCTCAACCATACATTCATGGCAGCTTCCCGTCCGCTCACAGGATGTAGGTACCTGAACGGCCAGATCATCTGCATAATCGAAGATGGTTTTGCCGACAGCGATGCGACAGGATTCACCGTCATGCGTAATATGGCCGGCGCCGTATTCGGACGCCTCATCTACCGTGGCCGCCGCGTCTTCCCCCGCTTCGGTTTCCCAGGCGCTGTGATAATCAAGCTTGTCGTCTCCACCGCATACAAACAACCCGCCTTCCCTGCGCGCCTCACGCTGGTTACGGCATCCGAACTGAGCCGTGCATTCATCCAGACGGTTTTTGTAAGGACACCGATAGGTCGCCTGCTCTTCAGCATGAACCATCATATCGGCGTATATGGCGGTGATTTTGTCCAGCCTCTTCTGAAATTCTTCTTTATCTATTTTCTGCATATTGATTTATAGGCGTCTAAAACGTGGAGATGATTTTGAATTGTGCAGGCGCCTGCACAATTGGGAAGGCGTTCAATGGTTTCATAGGTTCATGACATAGGTCATACTGAATTGTGCACACGCGTGCACAATTGGTAGGGATGACAGCGCTGACGCAGCAATTTTAATTTCGGTGGACTTGTCAATCAGGCTTCCTGCTCTTCTTTAAGCTCCTGGAGCAACCTGTTGGCCAGTTCGACGCACCCCATTGCATCCTCTGCGGTGCCGTCAGCGCCCATATCATCGGCAAACTCCTGAGTAACCGATGCGCCTCCCACCATAATCTTGACCTCTTCACGCAGATCCGCATCTATAAAGGCATCAATCGTCTTGCCCATGTTGGGCATGGTGGTCGTCAAGAGCGCCGACATGCCCAACAGCGGGGCCCCGTGCTCTTCCACCGCATCAATAAACTCATCCTCTGATGTATCCACCCCCAGATCATGCACAGCAAAGCCAGCCCCTCCCAGCATCATAATACAAAGATTTTTGCCGATATCATGCAGATCCCCTTTTACCGTCCCCATAATGACGGTACCGATCGGTTCGATGCCCGAGGCCGATAAGATCGGATCGATATACGCCATGCCGGCTTTCATCGCACGAGCGCAGGCCAGCACTTCCGGGACGAAAATGAAGTTCTCACGAAACTTGATGCCGACCACGCTCATAGCGGAAATCAGCCCATCATCCATAATCTCCAGCGCATCGGTTCCCGCATCAAGCGCCGCTTTGGTCATCTCATCCACACCGTGGTTATCCCCATCGATGAGAGCCGCCGCAATATTTTGCATCTCGGGCGAGCATGGTATGAACGTATTAATGATACGCTCCCGTTCATCAGGCCGCTCGATGAACTCTTCTATCTCATCTCTGAGAAATTCATTCTCTATCTCGTTAATATCTGCCATGCCAGTCGTTTTACCTCCTGATCCAATCTATTTTTACCGCCATGCACAAAGAAAATTGATAACAGTACACGCAATAGGTGTAACATCAGACAGTAATTACACCGTTTCGCTGATTCGTAGCTTTGTCGTTTCTTAGATTCCTTTACGCCGCACTTTCCTGATGCCACGCCCGTACAGCGTCTGGAATCTCTTTGAGATTTTCAAGAGACGTCTGCAGAGGAATAGCACATTCCGGACCGATCAGATGTACACCGGACGCCAGGTTTTTGTACACCTCCGCACGCACTACTTCAGGGCCTCTTGCAAATAGTGTTTCCGGATTGTTAATATTTCCTATCAGGGAAATTCTATTTTTAATGACGTCCATGGATTCACCCGGCTCGTTCTTGGAGTCGTAATGAAACGCTGCAAAACCCGTCTGAGCGATGTACTCCATCCGGTCTACCGTGCGCCCGCAAATGTGCATAATAAGCGGTATCGGGATCTCTTCGACGAGTTCGATATGGAGATCACGCAGGAATCGTTTATAATATTCCCCGCTGACCAGATCACCGGTCGCGTGGTCGGGTAAGGTCAGGGCATCCGCTCCCGCTTCGATTTGAGCCACACCGAATGCTATGGTCGCTTCCTTCATCCGGTCCAGGGCAAGGGCCGTTTTACCGGGATCATCAAGAGACATCAGCAGGAAGGGCTCCACACCAAAGCAGTGATAGCCAAGCGACCAGGGGCCCATTGTCTTTCCGATAATCGCGACCTCGTCACCATATTCCCTTTTCAGTATTTTTATGGCCTCAAGCACGCACTTCGTATCCTGATGCGTCAAAAAGTCCGATGGGATTTTAATATCATCCACATCCTCCCAGATCGGCTCACGCATTTTAACCGTCGGCCAGTTGTCTTTCTGCTCCCACTGAATCTGACATCCCAGAGCCGAAGATTCCTGAATGATCGTAAAGACGGGCATGATGCTGTCAAAGCCCAGTTCGGTATACCCGGTGGCCGCAAGGCGGGCCATCAATTCCGGGTTTCTGTTGGCATCCGGAAACGGGGCATCCACAAGATCCATCAGTTCTACCGTAGCCACCGACGTCGGATTACATACCGGCGTCCTATCCACCGGTGCTCTCTTAAGCGCCGCCAGCACCCGTTCCCGCCCGGTCATCGGCTTTACAGTCTGCGTTGTCATTGGTCAACTCCTTGATATAGCCATCTTGAATCTCGTATCCTGAACCCCGCGGGGTCCAGCGAGGGCTACACGGTTCAATAATTGATATTACTCCTGCTGGCTGGGGGCCGCCAACACCCCACGCGAGGCCGTCGCCTCCTGCTCACGAAGGACCGCCCGTACATTCGGGGCACGAACCAGCAGCAGGCCAAGCATCGCATCGTGAGCGTACTTACAATCGAAGGCAACCGTATCCACGCTCTGATCTTCCAACTGGGCCAGTTTTAACAACCCGCCGGCAATAAATGAGATGCGGCGGTCTTTATCTTTCGCCTCCCCATCGGCCGTAACTTGATACACCCCTTCTCCATGACTGGTCACATAAATATCAAGCCCTGATTTTTTGTCCAGAATATGTAAGGGACGCGGCTCAATTTCATTATCGGGTGCGAGTTTACATGCTTCGAGAAATACCCGTTTTATCGCCAGTCCATGCTCTTTACGGCAGGGGAATTGAAGAAAACCATCGGCATTCGTCTCCAGACCGCCCAGGGTACACATGGCGTTGGCTATGGAGATTATGCGCCCTTCAACGCCTTCTATACGACTGTAAGTATGGACCAGATAGGCCGGACCCTCATCTTTTTTCTGACGATATAGTGCAATCGAGATATCATGGAAATGAGGGTCCATAGGAACCAGTTCGATACGCCTGCCGATATCAATCGTCTCACCCATATCTACACCTCGCTTTCGCCTTTCATCGTTGGCTATATTCCGCTTCAAGCTCCCGCAAAAGCGCGACGACCACCTCTTCCACCTCCCCATCCCGCTCCCGTTTTTCCGTCCATTGCCACTGATCCAGATACGCATCCGTACCGGCCAGCCCCTCTTTCATCGCAACCTGATCTATTTCCTGTTGGAACCAATCCGGCATCAGCCTCGAAACAGGCCTTCTTCCTCTAAACACTTTAACCTGCGCCGGGATATCTTTCCAGTACAAAATCTGATACGTCGCCATGATATTAATTGACTGATTGACTGATTGACTGATTGCATGTGTCCTGCGGATACGATACGAGCCCTTCGGCGTTGACTGATTTTAGTCTTTTCAATCACTAAATCACCCAATCACTAGATCACCATTGCCTTATCCACCGTGCCACGATACGCCCTGATATGATCTACGCCGGTTCCGCAGCATCCACCGACAATGTCAGCACCGCTGTCAAGAAGTTCCGGTATATAACCGGCCATTTCTTCCGGTGATTGATTGTAATAGGTTTTATGATCTTTATCCAGCTGGGCCTTACCAGCATTGGGATAGGTCATCATCTTCTTCGGCGCTATCCCCTTCTTTTCCATCGCAGCCTTCAACTCCCGGACACCATGGATCGCATACGGCATCCCGGTATGCTCATCCCGTCTGGATTCGGCGCCGCAATTCAGTCCTAAAATCTGTATGTAGCCCAACAGATCGTCTCCATCAGAAAATTCACCGCTGGACAGAAGATCCAGTAAATCCGCTGCCGAATGGCCCCAGTCGGTTTTGTAGATGATCTGCCCGGATTTTCTATCCCGGGTGTATTTGTAGGTCAAATTCACCGCGATCGGCAAGCCGAATTTTCTGACCTCATTTGCAGCGATGGCGGCTTCGTTGGCGGAGAACATGGTCTCAATGCAAAAGAAATCAACACCGCCTTCGGCCAGGGCCGTCCCGACCCGCTCGTGCGCTTCCCGTGCAATGTCATTGGCGATACCGAAATCGGTGCCGCCGCTATCTGCTTCAATCGCTCCGGGCAATGGCCCGACCGATCCGGCAAGATACACCTCTTTGCCGCTCTTTTCTATCGCCGTTCTCGCATGTTCGACGGCACGCTTCACCAGATCATCCGACTCCGATGGATCCTTCCCTGCCATTTCAAGATGGGGAAAGGAAGCCACAAACGTATTGGTTCCTATTATATCCGAACCGGCCTGGATGTAGTCGGTATGAATGCCAACTACATCATCTGGATGCAGCTCGTTGGCCAGCGCACTATTGGTTAATTCAATGCCTCTGGCAAATAACTCGGAACCGAATCCCCCATCGTAAATAAGAGGACGGTCGTCTTGTATTCTTTCCAGGAAGGGTCTCATTTATTCTCCAGATCGGACCATTAAACCGCATGCAGGCTTATCCTAAAATTCCAACTCGCCACGAGCCCGCAACTCCATGGGACGAAGACTGTTATAGATAAAAGTGTTCACCGGTGTATCCACCCCTGTTTTCTGCCCCATCCGGACTAACGCGCCGATCTGGGCTTCAAGCTCGGAATATCGCCCTTCCATCACATCTCGCTGCATGGAGGCGGTCCCGCCGTATTCCACACTATCTAAAATTTCCATCGTTATGCTGACGATATCATCCGGCAGGGCGATATCAAGCGCTTTGGCCACGCTATAGACTTCCTCCATAGCGCCTTCAAGTATCCGGCGCGTACCGGGCTGACTCCGCACCACACCGATCGGCGCGCGCGTGACGCCCCCTACCCCGCTCCATGTGGCAATAAGAATATATTTTCGCCACATAGCCGCCTGAATATCAGCCGGTGTATCGACAATCAACCCTTTGGCTTTAGCAAAAGCCTGTCGTAGTCTCTCGACCCGGTCACTCGGCCGGTTATCCCATTCTCCGAAGTTAACAAACGGCTCATAGGCCACATGACGAATATGCCCTGGACCGGCTTTAAAGGAAACAATACCGCATACACCGCCCAGCACATGCTCCCAGCCGAACGCCTCCGCCAACTGTCCGGGTGCTTCGACCCCATTTTCCATAGGAAGGATGCAGGTACCAGGGCCGACCATCGGTCTTATGGCTTCCGTCACCTCAGGGACCTGCCAGCACTTGACACAGGTCATCACCACATCGACGATACCAGCCTCGGCCGGATCATCTGTAGCCTCTGCAGCATCTAAAATAAAATCACCCTTCGTGCTTTCCACCTTCAGCCCATGTTCACGTATGGCCTCCAAATGTTCACCCCGTGCGATAAATACCACGTCTACTCCGGCTTCTGCCAGCCGACCGCCATAGTAACCGCCTACGCCGCCGGTTCCAAATACCGCTATGCGCACATTGGCCTCCTGAAGGATAAGGATATCCTGATGTTTTTCGCAGCGTTATACGGGAAACACGCATTCATAAATATAACTTCACTGCCATCGGCAGGGCAATATTTTTTCAAATTAAACATGGACCAATATAAGCATATTTGTCTATCTTGCAATCCTATTATGTTCATACAGGTATTCATTTCAGCTTGACCTTAAGCGAATTATTTGTCACCATTACCCATCTGGAACTAACTCAATAACAAACGGAATCAGGTAACCCATGGCCTGGATGCAAAAACAATTTACTCTGTCGCCTAAATCGCGTGGATTCCATCTGGTGACCCATGAGATCGCACACCAGATCCCTGAATTGGCGTCGTTCAGGGTGGGGCTCGCCCATATCTTTATCTGTCACACTTCCGCCTCCCTGACTATAAATGAGAACGCCGCCCCGGATGTAAGACATGATTTTGAACAACATATGAATATCATGGTACCTGAAAACCAGCCATACTATCGGCATACCGACGAAGGCGTAGATGATATGCCCGCCCATATCAAAGCTTCTATGATGGACAGCAGCCTGTCCATCCCCATCACCAACGGCTGCCTGAATATGGGCACCTGGCAGGGCATCTACCTGTGCGAACATCGTAACCATGCCGCCGGCAGGAAAATCATCGTTACCCTGCAGGGAGAAACATAAACCAAAGGAAACACGAGGGGTACCATGGGTTCATTAGCAGGACAATTAACATCTATCGTTTCAGCTGCTTTCGAATCAGCCGGATACGACGCTGCCTACGGCGTTGTAAGGGTATCCGACCGACCTGATTTGTGTCAATTTCAATGTAATGGCGCCCTGACCGCCGCTAAACAATACAAAACCAACCCGCGGGAAATTGCCCAGAAAGCCGTTGATGCGCTTGGCCACCCTGATGTGTTTAAAGAAACATCGTTGGCCGGACCAGGATTCATCAATATCACCCTGACCGGCCGGTACCTGGCCGAGCATCTGGCTTACATCTGCGGAGATGATCATCTCGGTTGTAATCAGACGGCCTCCCCGCGTAGTATTATCGTCGATTATGGTGGTCCTAACGTCGCCAAACCGCTCCATGTTGGCCACCTGCGTGCCGCCATCATCGGGGAAAGTGTGGCCCGTATCTGCCGATATCTGGGCCATGACGTGATCGGCGACGTTCATTTAGGGGATTGGGGACTTCAAATGGGCTTGAATATAGTAGAGTTGCAAAGCCGAAAGCCTGATTTACCCTATTTCGATCCGGACTTCACCGGTTCATATCCCGACTTCTCCCCCGTGTCGATCGCTGACCTTGAAGACATGTATCCACAGGCAAGTAAAAAAGGAAAACAGGAACCGGATTTTGGTGAAGCCGCCCGGCAGGCGACCGTAGAACTCCAGGATGGCCGACCCGGTTATCTGGCTCTATGGAAACATTTCCGGCAGGTGTCCATCGATGCCCTCAAAGAAAATTATGCCGCCTTAAATGTTCATTTCGATCTCTGGCTTGGTGAAAGCGATACGCAGGACCGTATCCCCGGCCTGGTTGAACGGCTGAAGCAGGAAGGATTTGCGTATGAAAGCCAGGGTGCACTCGTTGTAGATGTCGCCACGCCGGAAGATACACACCCCATCCCCCCATTGATGCTCGTAAAATCGGATGGAGCGGTATTATACGGCACGACGGATCTGGCCACCCTCGACCAACGACAGGCAGACTACCATCCGGATCTGGTGCTATATGTCGTGGATAACCGGCAGCGGGATCATTTCCATCAGGTTTTCACAGCCGCTCATAAGACCGGTGTCACTCCGAAATCCACCACACTGGAACATAATGGATTCGGCACCATGAACGGTAAGGACGGTAAACCGTTCAAGACTCGCGCCGGTGGGATCATGAAACTCAAAGATTTGATTGACATGGTTACGGACAGCGCGATGAGCCGCATTGAAGAAATCGAATCGATACGCGAATATAACGAAGAAGAAAAGAAAAATATAGCCCGTATCGTAGGTGTAGCCGCCCTGAAATACGCAGACCTTATGAACCATCGGACCAAAGATTACGTATTCGATCTCGATCGATTTTCATCCTTTGAAGGCCGTACAGGCCCCTACCTGTTGTACACCGCCGTGCGGATCAAGTCTATCTTAAGACGGGGTGAAGATCAGGGATTCCGTCCCGGCGCTATCGTCTCAGCCGATAGCGATATCGAACGGGATGTGGGCCTCAAACTGTCGGAGTTTCCTGCTGTCCTCGATATAGCTTTCGAAAGCCGGGCGCCCAACCACCTGTGTGAATACGCCTTTCAACTTGCGACGGTCTATAACCGGTTCTACCATGGCCATCATATTTTGACTGAAAAAGATGAAAAAATACGAGCCTCCTGGCTTGCGCTATCGTCTGTCACGCTCAGTATGCTGGATCAGGTTCTGGACCTTCTTGGCATAGATATCCCGGATAGGATGTGATGGCCCTGACGCGCCGAGAAATTTCTTGACGCTATATTCAACCTGGAGCTTATTACCCATAAGCCCCTGATGCCTTGTCTATCCGATTCCAACATAGTCCATTTACCACCCGTTTTAATACGCTCCCATGGTCAATCCTATTCATATCTTGTTGGTTTCAGATGATTTACCGATAGCAGACATCATACAAAAGGCGTTGGAAGATACGGCGCTACCCGACTCATCGTTTTCCTTCACCAGGGTAAATACCCTGCATGAGGCTACACTGCTTCTACGGCAAGAGCTGTCCGATGCGATTATTCTCGCCCTGGATCTGCCGGATAGTTCCGGCGTGGAAACCTTTGAAAGTGTCCATATCCAGATACCGGACATGCCCATCATCGTACTGGTCAAGGCAGAGGCCGAACAGGACGGTATGCAGGTTGTTCAAATGCCGTTCGGTAAAGAGTGTGTTCTACTCGTTGAGGATGACCAGGCATTACGGGCGTTTGCAGCCGGGGTGCTGAAAGGCCAGGGATATACCGTACTGGAAGCGCCGTCCGGTATGGAGGCGCTGTTGATGTTTAATCAACAGCGTGATCGTCAAATCAACCTGCTGGTAACCGATATCATTATGCCGCAAATGAGTGGCAAAGCGCTCACCGATGTTATGCAATCCCATTATCCGGACCTCAAAGTTCTTTTCATGACCGGATATCCCCCGGAAACAGTGGCCATGCACGGCATCGATGATACCGAAATTGCCGTTTTGCCGAAACCGTTTTCACAGGATAGAATGGTCAAACAGGTACGTGAAATGCTGGATGCCTGAATACAACCATATTCCGGAGTTGAAACCATGCCCGCCCCATATACCCTGAGTGCATGGAAGAAAAGTAATTTGTTGTCTCCTCATCCTCCAAACCACCCGGCACTGGGTACTGAGCACGTAGCCCTAACCCCGGTTACCCGCCGCACCGTTCTGAAGACCCTCGGTCTGTCTACTGCGAGTCTACTGGTCGGTGGATGCGGTCCCAAACTATCTTTACTACAGTCCGTATCACCTCATCTTCGCCTGGCCAGGGTGCATGTTGATCAGAATCGGATTATCCGTACCGTTGTCGGCTTGCGTCCGTTTCGTCCAGGCGGATTTGTGGTGCGTTCGGACAGGCAGGATGAAAAAACCGTCATCCACAATTATGGCCATGGCGGCGGCGGCATGACTCTCTCCTGGGGGACTGCTCATCTGGCTATGGAACTGGCCGTAGAAACGGGAAAAAAGGCATGTGCGGTATTGGGCTGCGGTGGGGTGGGCCTGGCGACGGCCAGACTCATGCAACGGCAGGGCTGGCAGGTGACTATCTATGCCCGTGATCTTCCGCCCCGAACGACGTCCAATATCTCCGGCGCCCAATGGTCGCCTTCCTCTGTATTCGATCGGGGACAGACGACCGGGCAATTTGACGAACAATACGCCAGAGCTCTGCGTTTATCGTATCGCTATTTTCAGGATCTGGTGGGTGACTATTATGGCGTTCGGTGGGTAAGTAATTATATCCTTAGAGACGATCCGAATGTACCACCTTGGTGGACGGGTCACGAATTTCCGGATTTGTATCCAGAAACAAAAATCCTACCTACCGGTGAGCATCCGTTTCACACGCCTTATGCCTTCCATTTCGATACTATGTTCATCGAACCTCCGGTCTACCTGAACGCGATGCTGCGTGACTTCTACCAGGCTGGTGGAAAACTGGAGGTAAAAAGGTTTGAAGACCGGAGAGAACTGGCTGCGCTTTCAGAACCGGTCCTCATCAATTGCACAGGACTCGGCGCCCGTGATTTATTCGATGATAAGGAATTGACGCCCATCAAAGGTCAGTTGACGGTCCTGCTGCCGCAGGGTGAGGTAGACTATCTGTTGATCCACAGGGGAGACTATATGTTTCCCCGCAGAGACGGCATCCTGCTCGGCGGCACCCACGAATGCGGCGAATGGTCTATGGAGCCCAATCAAGAAGCGATACGTCGGATTGTTACAGGTCATAAGGAATTATTTGATCAAATGCGCCCCCCGATGATATAATCCCGACACAGGGAAAAACACCAACCTGCCATCTGATACCCACCCTGTACACAGGAGAGGTCACCTTGAACCCGATAAATATCATTTACATCCATTCTCATGACACCGGACGATATATACAACCCTACGGGCATGCTATCCCCACACCCCATATACAACGTCTGGCGGAAGAGGGCGTGTTATTCCGTCAGGCCTATTGCGCTAATCCGACCTGTTCACCCAGCCGCGGGGCCTTGCTGACCGGCCAATGGGCGCATAGCTGCGGTATGTTCGGCCTGGTCAATCGAGGCTGGTCTATCCACCATCCGGAACGCCTGATCATGCATACCCTCCAGCAGGCGGGCTATGAGACGGCCCTGGCAGGAATTCAGCATGTGGTCAAAGATCCGGATGAGGCCGGTTGGTCCCGGATTTTACGCGAGGAAGTCGGAGACCATCAGGCGCCCGCCGAAAAGATGGCCGTCTCCTTCTTATCGGAAAAACATGACAAACCGTTTTTTCTCGATATCGGTTTTGGAGAAACTCACCGCATGGGAAATGGGTTTTCCCCACCTCCCGCCGGAGAGCCGACCACCGATCCGCGTTATATTAAAATCCCCGCACCGTATCCGGATACACCGGAGCTACGAGAAGATATGGCCCTCTACATCGATGCTGCCCGTAATCTGGATGCTAAAATGGGGCAGGTTTTTGAGGCACTCGACCAACATGGCCTGCGTGACAACACTCTGGTCATCTGTACTACCGATCACGGCATCGCTTTTCCTATGATGAAGTGTCACCTGGCCGATCACGGTATGGGCGTCAGCCTTATCCTGCGCGGTCCCGGCGAATGTCAGGGTGGAAAAGTGGTCGATGGTATGGTCAGCCAGATAGATATTTTTCCCACCGTCTGCGAGCTACTCGACATAGATCCCCCTGAATGGTTGCAAGGCACGTCTATGATACCGCTGATCCGAGGTCATCAGACACAGATCCGTGAAGAGACCTTCGCAGAAGTCAACTATCACGCCGCCTACGAACCGAAGCGGGCCGTCCGTACTCACCGATGGAAATACATCCGACATTATGACAACCGAAACCTGCCCGTCATGACCAACTGCGACGACAGCATCACCAAATCCGTGATGATAGACTACGGGTGGAGAGAACGGGACATTTCTCGCGAACGACTCTACGATATCCTGTTCGATCCATCGGAAGCCAACAATCTCGCCCATGATCCTGAGTATAAAAACACATTGAAAGACATGCGAACCCGCCTCGACCGATGGATGAAAGAAACTGATGACCCACTCGTCAGCAACGAAATCGTCCCGCCCGATAAAGACGGTATGCTGAACGACCCGGGAGACCTGTCTCCCCCCAAAGATCATCAATCTCCGGCAAAAGAAATGATCCACAAATCATGACTACCCAATTCACTTTGATTATCTGGATTTAGCCTTTCCAATCACCCATTCACCCAATCACTCTATCACCATTTGTTTCACATCTCCCATGCCTCCTATCTACCTAAACCACCTCCTCATCTTCGTCGATATGGATACCTATCGTGCGATTGCAAATTCAGACTTCCTGGAAAATCAATTCGCCTGGTTCGAGGAACGGACCACGCACGATGAAGCGACCGCCATGTCGTGGACCGGATGTTATTATTACGGCCGGCATACCTATTTCGAGTTCATGAATCCGGAAGCCACCTCCTGGGCACCGCGTGACGGCATGGCTTTCGGAGTAGACGAGGCACAGCAGAGCCCATTGATCGAGAATATGCTGAGAGTCCATGGGCATCAGCACGTCAGACGATATAGCCGTTCCAGAAAATACAACAATCTGGATATCCCCTGGTTCTGGACCGTAGAGATCCCACGCCCCGACACACACCATCTTATCACCTGGATCATGGCATATCGTCCAGAGTTCCTGATCCAATGGGAGCCGGATTTACCGCCTACGCCGACAGGGATCACCCGGGATCAGATCTTAACCCGTTACCGCACCTGCGTAGGAGCGATAGACTCCTCGTCCCGTCTGTTTCAGGATATTACCTCTGTAACGCTCTCCTTACCCCATGAAGAAGCCTCGCTTTTAATTCATGAATTGACAGTCTACGGCTACGAGGCTATGGAATCAGAAGGACAAATAAAGTACATCGGACCGGATGTCGACCTGATTATTCAATATCGTGAGGAACTTCCTGCGGGTATTCGCGCCTTTACTATGAAGACAGAAGCGCTGAAAGAACCCGCGACCTATCAATTCAGTGAGACATGCTGTCTTACGATATATAAACATGGTGAGGCCGAATGGCGTCTGTGGTAGTGAAAACTATAGCCCACCCTCTCCACACAATCTCCCAATGCGCGTTTCGGTATCTGGCTATATTCTATTGTGATCCTCAATAGTCCCTCACTCATAATTGACGGCATAGATGTCATCAGTTATATTTCCGGTGACCGGACCGAAACCGTCCAGGGGCTGGGAACGTAAAACACATCAACTCACCAACTTATCATGTCTCTCATAAAATGTGTTCCCGTCCTCTTCTTTCTTGGTATGGCCATCTTTCTGGCGTTCTCATCTAAACAAGCGAGCGCCCCGATCGTTAATACGGTCGGAAAAACCATGCCGTCCGATGCGGCGCCGTTGGCTCAACAGGTTCTTCGTATGCTTCATGAAGAACCGACAACCCTCGATATCAGCGTCGCCGTTTATAAGGCCAAGGGCGCGGTTTTTACTTTTGAAGGGTTGACCCGGCTGGATCATAATAACGAATTGACGCCGGCAGCGGCCGAACGGTGGGACGTATCGCCGGATGGCAAGAAATGGACGTTCTATCTTCGCAAAGGCGCCCTCTGGAGCGACGGCCGACCGGTGACAGCGCATGATTTCGAATATACATTTAAACGTCTGCTTGATCCGAACAGCGGTAATACCTCCGCTGTGTTTTATTATGAGATCAAAGGGGCCAAAGCGTTCAATCAGGGAAAGTCGACTGATTCGAATACGGTAGGTGTTAAAGCCGTTGACGATTACACCTTTGTCGTCGAAACGGAATCACCCTGTCCATATTTTCCACTTATCGTTTCGTTTCCGACGTCCGGTCCGGTCCCTCGCTGGCAGGTGGAAAAATATGGTCCTAAATGGACGGAAGAAGGAAAGTGCGTGAGTAATGCCACGTTCAAACTGACCGAATGGCGCCAAGGTTCTCATTATGAATTCGCCCTCGATCCGAATTACAATGGCCCCCATAAAGCCTTTATTGAACGGGTGGTCGGGAAATTTTCCAACCTCACAATGATGCCGGGTAATACCCTCGCTTATGAGAACAATGAAATCGATTTCCAGAATATCACGCCTGGCGACGTGGCTCGCATTAAAAAAGATCCGCAGCTCATGAAAGAGCTGGATATCAGTGCCGGTTTTCAAACCCATTACCTGTATTTCGATACCCGCACAGCCCCCTTCAACAACCTCAAGGTACGCCAGGCCTTTGCCCATGCCATTGACCGGGATATACTATGTCGTATACTTCTGCAAGGTATTGGGCAACCGGCCTACTCCATGTTGCCTCCCGGATTTCCCGGTTACGCCGGCGGAAAGTTCAAAGATACCCAGCGCTTTGATCCGGCTATGGCCAAATCTCTACTCACGAAAGCAGGATACCCCAACGGCCGTGGCTTTCCACGGTACGAGTTATGGATCAACAGAGTCAACAACCGGAATGTCGCTTTATTTATTCAGCAGATGTTAAAGCAGAATCTCAATGTGGACATAACCATAAAAGTTGTCGAGTCTCGAGCCTACAGACAGGCGATGTTCCAATGGAAAATCCCTATGAGCTTGATTCAATATAATTACGATTATCCCGATCCGAACAACATGCTGTCGATGGTCTGGCATTTCCAACCGGTTGGTTATGGTCGTCATCCATGGAAAAATGAGACCTTCGATCAACTCGTTGACAAAGCAGCAGGCGAGATGATTCCAGCCAGACGGTCCGAACTATATGACCAGGCCCAACAAATTCTATCGAAAAATGTCGGGGCCGTTTTTCTTTATTATGCCAAAATGGCTTCCCTGAGAAAACCCTGGATCAAGGGCATCAAACAGAGTAAAAACGGCGACTATCCCTACTGGGGGAATAACACCAGTCACATGGATATGTATATCGGAAGACCATAACAGACGGCATAGATGGCATTATCGTCGATTGCGCACAGCAAAATCCATCAACAAATCTACCTCTGGAACTTCAGCCTACGATATGGCGTAAAATAAGATACCTGACAATACCACATCATATATCTCCGAGTAATTCAGGAGTTTTAAATTGCCCCGCTTTAAAATACCTCGACCGATAGTCATATTCATTCTTCTTGTTGCGGTAGTGACGATCTCATGTGGTGGAAATTCTCAGATGCATATTTTGCCGGGCTATCATAGCGCCTTGCTAAAGCGCATCTTAATTCTACCGGTGACCGGCGTGCCGGATGTGGAATCCAGGTTCATGACCTCAATCATATCCAAAACATTCGAGGCACAAGGGCACTACCAGGTCGTCGTTTATCAACCCGGCCAATCCAAACAATTTGACCGGATTATGTCCCTCTCCCGTCAGGTGAATGGCGCTATTCCTCTGGATGTGATCCCGGAGCTTGGCCGTCTGGCCAGAGCGGATGCCGTCATCGTGACGCATCAATCGACCATGGCGCCTGTTGAAGGCGTAATATATCGTTTTGAATCAGAAACAGGCGCCATCATCAGAAACCAGTTGACCCCTCGGCATCCGCCCCGATCCGGCGAATCCAGCGGATTTACACCAGTAGATATTTCCTTCCCATCCGGTCAGATCCGTATGCAAATGCTGGAAGCCTCGTCCATACAACGCCTGTGGGAGACTCGGAAAGAGATCGAGTCGCCATCTGCGCTTAGACAGATGATTGAGGGGGTTCCTGCTCAGAGGGGAGAGGAGTGAGGGACGGAAGGGTGGAAGGGAAGAACGGAACCAAGAAAATTAACCCGTAGGCTGACATAGCCTCGTGCTTTTCTTTTCGTAGCTTCGTAGCTTCGTCTTGCCCCTCACGCCAATTGCGCCCAACGAGTCAGATCTACCCGACCCGGCACTGGCTTATTATAAAAATACTGCTCCAACGCATGGACCACCGTATTGCCGATTTCGCTGTAGCCATAGGCACCGGTACCGGAGGTATGCGGGGTGATGACCACATTGGGCAGTTTCCGAAGTGGATGTTCCGGCGGCAAAGGCTCCGGGTCGGTGACGTCGAGCTGCACCTGGAATCGGCCGCTTTTTGCCTCCTGATAAAGGGCATCATGATCCAACACCGAGCCACGTGAGGTATTGATAAAGACCGTATCGTCTTTTAACAACCGGAGTTGGTCGGCGCCGATCATATGATACGTTTCCGGGAGCTTCGGTACATGCAAGGATACGAAGTCTGCCTGTTTGAACACCTCATCGAGTGCCGTCTTTTCTATGCCCAGGCGTCCGGCATCCCAATCGCTCAAGTAAGGATCGTAGACCAGGATGTGCACGTTAAACGGCTGTAACAGACCGATGACTTCCCGCGCGACCGTGCCGGCGCTGATCAGACCGACCATGGCACCGCGCAGTCCCTGACTGGATTGGGGTATCGACCGATCATTCCAGAGTCCCCGCTCCCTGACATTCAACGCATGATGCATCCACCGGCGACTCATCATAATCATCGCCGCCACCGTATGTTCGGCCACGTTGAGCGCAATGGCGCCGTTGGCGCTGACCACACAGATATCTCGCGGAATCAGATAGCGGTCTATCAGGTCCTGAGTGAAAAAGCCTTTCACCGAACCAGCCGAATGAGCGACAATTTTGAGGTGCTTAGCCCGCTGCAAGGCCGTTTTACTTATTGGCGGAGAACCCCAACCGGTGACCAGACCATCAAAGTCTGCAATGCCGTCTTCGATCACCTCGGTTGTATAATTATGATCCGTCATATTTTCAGTAACGTCAAAATTAGTCAGAAAACGTTGATACGTCTCCTCAGAAAATACGGTCCGTGTGTGTGAAACCGTAGGCAGATACCAGATTTTCAGTCGCGCCACAGAAGATCTCCCTTAATATTAGCCCTATACCCGTAACTCGGAACTTTTCGCTTTTAAACTCTTATACTCTGCATTCTTGACTCGCCTTTATCACATACCGACAACGCGTATCCCCCGCAATCTTATGTTCATCACGTTGTACATCAGCCCTCAACGTCCGCGTAAATAACTCCTGCTCATAATGGCAGGTTTGAGGAAAACGCCGGGCAATTTCATAGATAGGACAATGGTGCTCGATCAATCTTGTCCGGGCCATCCATTTCTACAATCTGATCAAGCAAATCTACCGCCATCTGACCGTATCGCGACGGGAAAAGTCGATCCGCTTCTTCCGTCAGCCGAAATCGGTGAGATGGGCGCCCGCGTTTCTGCCTGACCACCTGGGTGGCGATCAAGCGGTCACGTTCCAGACTGTTGAGGTGCTGCCGTACGCCCATGGATGTAATACCTATGGCTTCGGATAGTTGTCCGGCAGTCATCTCTCCCTGGCGTTTGATCAACTCCAGAATCTGACGGCGGGTGGATTCAACCTGATGTGGCATATCCTCTCCTGGGAGGGTGTAAAAAACGAATTGGCTCCTGGTGACAAACCCATCGCTATATAGCAGCACAGGAGGAGTTTGTAAACCATTTTTCAAGGATAAAGTATTTTATATATATTATAAATAATAAACTTAACATAATATTAAAAATTGTTATTTAGCATATGGATTCAACATGGGCGCTTCGGATGAGATGGCCGAGTCGAAACGCCGGTGCATTTCGGGGACAGACATCGACTTTCCGGCATCGGTCATCTCGTCCAAAAAAAACAATGCTGACGGGCACATAAATTATCATATTATATATGTTAATCAATCACAAACCATAAATGTACTGATCCCTACAGGCCCCAGCGAGCACTACGCGGTGCATAAATCATAATGGATCCCCGCTTAAAGCCTGCCGAGATGACACTCTTTTCAACTTTTGTCGTGTCCTATAAACTTAACATTCACCGGAGGTGCTAATATGCCGAGTACCGAGTCCACCACATTGCCAGACCTTGTCCAGGTCGCTTCTTTAGGTGAACTTAAGCAAAAAAAAGTCATCGTGGTCAGCGGAAACGATGGACCCATCGCCGTATTTCATCACGACGATGGCCAGGTACACGCTGTCGATAATCGCTGTCCGCACATGGGATTTCCTTTGCATCGCGGCACCATAAAAGACGGCATCCTGACCTGTCACTGGCATCATGCTGATTTTGATCTGGAGAGTGGCTGCACCTTCGATTTATTCGCTGATGATGTCCCGACCTATGCGGTTGAGATGCGCAATGGCGATGTGTGGGTCGCCAGAAGCCGGGATCAATCCGGTGATGTCGATTACTGGAAGAAACGTCTGCAGGAAGGGCTGGAACAGAATATATCTTTGGTCATAGCCAAGGCGGTCATCGCCCTTCTAAAAGCCGGCATATCATATCGGGATATTTCGGAAGTCGGTGGTCGGTATGGCGTCAGGTATCGCCGTGCAGGTTGGGGACCGGGCTTAACCATTCTTTCTGCCATGACCAATGTGTGTAAATATCTGCCCGTAGATGAACAGATTTTACCGCTTTATCAGGGCCTTGGCCACGTTGCGCGGGACAGCAACGGCGAGCCACCGCGATTCGACCTTCAGCCGCTCGATACGGAAAACCTGACCTACGATACGTTGAAAAGATGGTTCCGCCGTTTTGTCGAGGTAAGAGATTCGGACGGCGCCACGCGGTGTCTGCTTACGGCCGCGCAGGGCAGTAAACCGGCCATGCTGGTAGACATGATGATGTCGGCGGCCACGGACCATGTGTTCATAAACGGCGGCCATGTCCTGGACTTCATCAACAAAGCATCTGAATTGTTGGATCATATCGGATGGGACCAGTGCGGACTGATCTTACCCAGCCTCGTCAGTCAACTTTGCAGCGCCCAGCGTAACGAAGAGCTGAACGCATGGCGGCATCCGGTGGACCTATCTGCCATATTGCGTGCAGCCAAAGAGGCCCTGCCTTCCGCTTTGAACACCTCACCCAACGGCTATGAATGGGTAGGACCCGAGGATTTAGCGGATGTGATTTTAGGAGAAGATCCCCAGGCCACCGTAGATACCATGCTGGACCATCTGCGTCAGGGACTCACGCCATTACAACTTAGTCAGGCCGTCACCTATGCGGCCGCCATGCGCGTTGCCCGCTTTCATACACAGAACGAATTTGGTGACTGGATCACTGTTCTGCATACCTTTACCTATGCCAACGCCCTGCATCAGGCGCTCAAACGGACCAACGCTCCGGATCTGGTTCGCGGGGTCTTTCATGGGGCCATGGCCGTCTATCTCGACCGCTTCCTTAACATCCCCCCCGCCCGTCTACCCGGCGAACGTGAGGCCATCACAGGCCCCGAGGATGCCGACGAAATACTTAAGACCTACCTGGTCACACTCGATACCCAGCAGCAGGTGGAGCAGGCAGCCCAATTGATTGCCCGCTATCTGTCCCTTGGACATCCAACCGACCGCCTATTTCGAACATTTGCAGAATCCCTGCTGCGTGAAGATGCTGAATTCCACAGCTTCCAGATGCTCGAAGCCGGCATTCAGCAGTATGAAGAACTCCAGGGCACGGAAGCCGCCAACCATATCTTAATGGCCACCACCCGCTATCTGGCGGCCCACGCGCCAACCCAACGGGCGCTTAATCAAACGGTACAGATTGCCCTGCGTCTACATCGCGGTGAAGCGATTTACGAAGAGGAGTAGAGAAGAGGCAAATCATGGCCAATCAACTTGAACATGCCAATATACGGGTCAAGAACATTGATGAAACCATAAAATTCCTGACGACTTCCTTTCCTGATTTCAGGGTGCGTGGCGGCAGGCGGGATGACGAAGTAAACTGGGTACACATCGGTACGGATGAAACCTACCTGGCCTTAAACGAAGATGCCCGTACAGAGGTTTGGCAGGGCCCCGGCCTGAATCACATCGGATTTGTGATTGATGATGCCGATGCCCTTCGTAAACGGTTAGAGGAGGCCGGTTATAAAGAAGGCTATTTACCGCCCGAATCACATCCCCATCACAAACGAACCTACTTCCACGACGGCAACGGTATGGAGTGGGAGTTTGTCCAGTATTTCTCCGATGACCCTGTTGAACGGAATGATTATTCGTATTGATGGGAGGTCCCGATTGATCCACCTTAAACAGGTGGCAGGCGATAAAATATCGACCCTCACGGTGGTGCAGAACTGGTTCAAAGAAATCGAGAAGATGCCATTACGGGACAGTGATATAGATCTGCTGGTTATCATGAAGAGGATCGTCCTCCCGAACGAAATTTGCGTATCGCCCAGGTATGCAGACCTCGGCGGATAATGTGTGTTTCTGTACCTAACAGTGCTTGGAAGCGGACCTCCACGCCTTCCTGGTTCTTCATAAACTCTATTTCCCCAAAAACCCCATAGTCTTCTAGCCCTTCTGGATTTCGTGCCGGATTTTAATCCTGAATGGATTTTAATCCTGAATGGATGTGTGGTGTGAATATTCGGCAATCACGTAAATTCCGTTGACCTTGATGAAATATTATGATTAATTGAAAGCACCATATTTCAAAAAAATTAAATGTCATCAGATATCCTACCCGTGAATTTCGATGTATATTAATCGCTGTGGCGACGGACTCATCCGGGCATGTATTCATCGGGGACACCAACAATCACCGTATACGCCGGGTAGATGCCTTGACCGGCATCATCACCACCGTAGCCGGGACTGGCACGAACGGGGTTTCCGGTGATGGCGGGCTTGCAATACAGGCCAAACTCAGCGGTGTGACCGGCGTTGCAGTAGATACGACCGGGAACGTGTATTTCAACTCCATAAATAATCAGCGCGTCAGAAAGGTGACGGCGGCCACCGGATATCGATGCGATTGCTTTGGACTTAACCGGTAATCTTTTTATTACGGATGTTTTCAGTCAACGGATTCGTAGAGTAGATGCCGTCACAGGGATCATCTTTACCATCGCAGGGGCCGGCGGCGACGGTTTTGGAGGAGACGGTAGGCAGGGTACCGCCGCATCAATCAGTTTTGCGTCCGGGTTGCACACCGACCAGTCGGGGAATGTATTTATAGCCGATACGCGCAACCAATGCATCCGACGGGTGGATATATCCACAGGGATTATAACCACCGTGGGATGGGACGGCGGGATTCACAGGAGATGGGGGACCAGCTACCGCTGCCCAGTTGAACTTCCCGCGTGCTGTTATGGTGGATGCCGGAGGTCTTATCTATATAACCGACACCGGGAATCAACGAATCCGTAAAATAAATGGTGCCGGCACAAGGGTGGTGCTTATCCACAGTATCACAGGCTCCGTCATCGTCCCCGGATCGAATATTTCGTTGGCGACCCTGGTTTTTTGACACAGATACCGTTGCTGTTCCAGGAACGACCATTGATCTTACGTTCGACGATGTCAGCATCGGAGATGTGAATGGAGATGCGCTCACGGACGTGTCCATCGAGGGGGCAATTACAAATAGGGATCCGGGGAGATGTCAACCTGGATGGTCGGGTTTCTATTCTCGATGTCATTAAAAACGTCCAGATTATTGTCGGCAAAGATGGGGCCCTGTACTGGCAGACGCTCATGCCGATCTACTTATAGACAGCCATGTGATTGACGGTAGGCTGCAGGTGGTGGTATTCGGACCAAAAACCGGGTACGGGAATTCCGAAAGGGCGTACAGCATTGCTGTATATTCCTGTAATCGTGCGTCCCGATGCGCAGGGAACGTCGTCTTTCTCACTGGAATCGATCGTGCTTTCCAACGCGCAGGCCCTCCAAGTGCCGGTTGTACCGGGCGAAACGTCCGTAGTCGTTCCCAGAAAGGACCTATCTCTGCCGGCAACCTTTACCCTCTCTGATGCCGTGCCGAATCCATTCAATCCCAGCAGTAAAAATGCCTGCGAAGTCCCAACCCCATCGTCGTGAAAGGATAATTTATATGAAAAAGTTATTTCTGGTGACCGTCGTCATTCTTCTGGCGCCCTCGCTCTTGCACACCTATCCATCCGTTTCCGTCTTCCCGACCGGCACCACGGTGTTCCATCCGGACAAGACCTGGAGCGGCTATACCGTCTTTGACACCCCGGGCGAAGGGGGCACCGCGCTCATCGACATGAACGGTAACCTCGTCAAGCGCTGGACGGAAGTGGCCGGCGTCCCCGGCCCTTTTCGTGTCCTGCCCGGTGGTTATGTCCTGGGCGGCACCAACCGGCGGCGACCACATCAGGAGGTCCCCGAACTCATCCAGGTTAACTGGGACGGAGAGATTGTCTGGAAATTTGATCACACCGAGTTGGTAGAGGAGGAAGGCAAAGAGCCCAGGTGGATGGCCCGGCAGCATCACGACTGGCAGCGTGAGGGCAGTCCGGTCGGTTACTACTCACCAGAGGCTGAGCCTCTGGTGGATCGAGGCCATACGCTCATCCTGGCGCACCGCAACGTTCTGAAGCCGGAGATCACCGACAAACTGCTTGAAGATGATTACATTGTTGAGGTGACCTGGGACGGCGAGATCGTGTGGGACTGGCTGGCGAGCGACCATCTCGATGACTTCGGGTTCAGCGGCGAGGCGCGCAACGCGATATACCGTCATCCCAACTGGAACAAAAATCGGGGCAGCGCCGACTGGCTGCACATCAACGCCATGTCGTACGTCGGTCCGAATCGGTGGTTTGACGAGGGAGACGAGCGGTTCCATCCGGACCATATTATGTGGAGCAGCCGCGAGACAAACATCATCGGTATCATCGACCGAAAAGGCGCTATTGTCTGGAAGATGGGCCCCGACTACCGGGACATCCCGGCCCTGGCCGAACTGGGCCAGATCGTCGGCCAGCACCATCCCCATATTATTCCGAAAGGGCTGCCCGGCGCCGGCAACCTGCTGGTTTTCGACAACGGCGGCGCGGCGGGCTACGGCGCCCCGAATCCGACCGCGCCCACCGGCCGCGGGACGGCCCGGCGTGCCTACTCACGCGTCCTCGAGATCAACCCGGTCACGTTCGAAAAAGTCTGGGAGTACACTGTCGCAGGCCAGGAACAGATATCCTTCTTCAGCCAGTACGTCAGCTCGGCTCAGCGACTGCTGAACGGCAACACCATGATCACCGAGGGGGCCCTCGGGCGTATCTTCGAGGTAACAACCGAAAAGGAGATTGTCTGGGAATACATTAATCCTTATTATGCCACTGATCCAAACCGGACCAACCGCATCTTCCGGGCGCACCGCGTGCCCTACGACTGGGTGCCGCAACTTGAGCGCCCTGCCGAGGCCGCTGTCATCCCCCCGCCCAACGAGGAGTTTCGCGTTACACCGTAACGATGATTGCGTGGTGAGCATGCAATCGTAGTGCAGGACCATAAGGAGATAACTTTGCATCCTTTTGAAGATCTCGTCGTACCGGAACGCGCCGTCGGACTGCACTGGTTCGGCCAGAGTACCCTGGGCATCAAGGACTCTGCCGACACCATCGTGCAGGTGGATCCCTACTACCCACACGAGCGACCGGTCAACACCTTTATCCATACCAGGCCACCTCTGAAAGAATCGTCTCTGCGCACCGATTTTATCCTTCTGACTCACAACCATGCGGATCATACCTGCCTGGAGTCGATCGAGCGCATTCGCGCTGCCTATCCGAAGGTTCGTACCATCGGACCGGTCGAAAGCAGCCAGGCCATGCAGGAGGCGGACATCCCCGCCGGTGAAATTGAAGTGGTGACGGCCGGGGATCAGGCCTTGATGGGTGCCATGCGCGTCCAAACGGTTTGGGCAAAACCGCCGCTCGGATTGCCTGAAGACGACATCGCCCCGCCCGACGTGCAGCATCTTGGTTTTGTGGTGGACACAGGCACGGTGCGGGTATACATCTCCGGCGATCCGGTTCATTCTTTTGTCGATCACGAGTCCCTGATTGAACCGGTCCGCGATCTCAGTCCCGACGTGGGTTTTCTCACCTGTCGACCGCAGCGCAGCGAATTCCCCTCGTACGAAGGTGCGGCCGGGATTGCAGCCGGAATCGGGCTCAAGGCTGCGATGCCCACGCATCACGGTTGTTTTGTCGGGAGCGAAGAAACGCTACAGAATTGGGCGAGGCACCTGCCTCCCGACGGTCCGAAACCCCTGTGGATAGAATACAACCAGACCGTGGTATTTCCCTATATCTCCGGAGGACAATAATGGGACATCAGCTGTCGCATTGGGGGCTTCATCGTACGGACATACCCACATTCTGAAGGCAGGTGGCGATTCTCGTGAGTCTCATACTGCTCTTGTTCTCAGTCCCACCACTCCATGCCCAACCGACCGAGCCGTCGATCGTACTAGCCGCCGGCACGCAGGGAATGATCTCTACCGCGCTATTTTAATCGAACCGACAATCTCGGCTGCCGTATATGAGAAACTCCGTGCCAAGGGGCACAATATACGGATAAGAAAAGGTCCCGGAGGGATCGGAGACGTACACGGTGTCATGATAGAATAAGAAGACGGGCGCTTTGTACGGTTCTTTGGTGGTGCGGATCACTGCGGGTTCGGCCCGGCGGAAGGCTACTGATCCTGGCTGTCTTTTGACAGCGGTTAGTACATTTTCTTGATGAAAGATAGGAACGATATTATGACTGAAAGACCAATACTGCCCTCATTAATCCTCTCCAAGCGGGATGAGATTCGGCGTATCGCAGGAAATCATGGCGCCAACAACCTTCGGATATTCGGTCCGGTCGCGCGAGGAGAGGCGGGCCTGGACAAGGGGTTGGATCTTTTGGTCGATAAGGGCCGAGTCACCAGCGCCTGGTTTCCGACTGGATTGATCCAGGACCTCGAACATCTACTGGGATGCCCGGTTGAAATTGTGACAGAACAAACCCTCAAACCCGACATACATGATCAGGTAATAGCTGAAGCCGTGCCCTTATGAGCAAAGATGTTCAGGAGTCAGAACTACGCCGAATAATAGAGGCTGTGGAGATTGAGTCTGCTAGCAGTTTCGTTGGTCGGACTTCTTTGCCGGGGTTTGAACGAGGCGGATGTCCCGTTTGTCTTCAAGTGCCGGGGCCACGAAAATGGATATGACCGGCGCGACGCCGGTGTGCTCTACATGCAGGCCCGATATTACCTCGATGCTGCTTCTGTGCTGAAGAAATGGTATGCCCGGTTGGCAGATACCATGACGCCTGATATACCACTGTTTACCAAACGACTGGCAGGTGCCATCGGTTTTGCTGAAGAGCCGGAATGCGGTTCGAGTTTTGGCCGCCACAGATGCCGGCTTTTCGCAGAGGGCCTGATGCTTTCCTGGATGGCGTTTCAGATACATCGGACCGCCTGGCCTATGTGAAACGGTCATTCGCCGATATTGAAATTCGTATGGAAACGCCGTATCTCAATCCGGGATCTGTAGATCATTATCCGACCCTTGAGGATCTTTGATCAGCATTGCGATACGCATACGCCGCAGGGCTTATTCAGTGGGGATCAGGAAGCGATTCTATTTCAATCCCTCCTACCTTATGAAACCATGTACGATGTTGCCCCGGACGGCACGGCCTTTGTGGGGGTGTGCAGAACGCATCTTACAGAGTGACGACGCCCACATAAATCACAATTCATAAATCACAATTCAAAAATGGGTTTTATCCCTACTGTGCCGGCACCGGCTTGGGCTGCTTCACATGCCGGTCATACCAGTCCAGATACCGCTCGTACCGGTCTTTCTGGAATGACGGACGCCGGATGCCGTGGTGCTCGCCGGGGTAGACGACCAGTTGGGTGGTCCGACCGAGGCGGCGCAGGGCCTGGTAAAGCTGCTCGGAGTTGAGGATCGGCACGTTCCAGTCCTTTTCGCCGCCCATAAGCAGCGTTGGCGTGACGATCTTTTCCACATCGTTGAACGGGGAGATCCGTTCCCACAGTTCCGCGTTTTCCCACGGCAGGCCGAGTTCTTTTTCCCACTGCAACTGATAGTGATCATGACCGTAGTTGGCGCGATACAACACCTCGCTGGCCCCCGAAATGGCCCCTTTGAACCGGTCTGTTTTCGTGATGACATAGTTTGTCAGAATCCCGCCGTAGGACCACCCGCCGACGCCCAGACGCTCCGGATCAGCATATCCCTGGGCGACGACATAGTCCACACCGGCCATGACATCCTCAAAATCCTTGTTGCCCCAATCCTGATAGATGCCCATAGAGAAATCCTGACCGTAGCCTGACGATCCCCGCGGATTGGTCATCACAACGACATAGCCTTTGGCCGCGAACAACTGGGCGTCGAAATTAAAGCGAAAATCGTATTGCGACACGGGGCCGCCGTGGATGCGAAGCAAGGTCGGGTATTTAAGCCGGGCATCGAAGTCCGGCGGTTTGATAATGAACCCTTCCACCTCGGTGCCGTCCCGGCTGGGAAAGGTCGCATTTTCAACGGCGCCCAGTTTGATCTGTTCAAGAAAAGAATCATTGACCTGGGTAAGCTGCCTGGCGCTATTGCCCACGGCGATAAACACCTCACCGGGGAGGTGGGGCTCACTGATGAGGGTGGCTATCCTCCCCTCCTTCGTCATCATGTAGGACCGGACACTCCGATGGCCGTCGATAGGCCGTATCAAATTTCTCCCGTTTACGCCGATACGCGCCAGATGCCGTTCGGCGCTGTCTTCCATGAGGAAATTGATGGACCGGCCATCCGGCGTAAAGCGGGGTGTGCTGACCCGGCGGTCGAGGTCCGCCGTCAGAATGCGCGGTTCGCCGCCTTTGGCGTCCACAACAGCCAGGTAGTTCATCGCATACCAGATCAAATCCGGCAGCGTGACGGTGACATAGGTCAGCATCATCCCGTCCGGGCTCCACGATGGGGAAGAATCACTGCCCGGATTGGTTGTGACCTGCACCAGCGTCTGCCCCTTGTCGGTGTTGTCCGGCGAGACGATCCAGATGTCGGAGTTGCTGTTGCCGTCGGCCTCGGCAGTCCGATTACTGACAAAGGCGACCAGAGAGCCGTCAGGACTCCACACCGCCTGATTGTCGTCGTAGGGGCCGGACGTAATCTGCGTCACGCTGCTGTCGCGCACATCGAATACATACAGATGGGTACGCCGGTCGTCCAGATAGCCGGTATTGTCCCGCTTGAACTGAAGCCGGTCGATCACCCAGGGTTCCGGTTTGTCTTCCTTATCTTCCTTGTCTTCGCCTTCCTCATCTTCCGGCTTGGGATCTTTAATGGTCAGTAGAAGGCGACGGCCGTCGGGTGACCAGTCGTAACTTGACACGCCCTGCTTAACGTTGGTAAGCTGCTGTGAATCACCCCCCATCCGATTGAGTATCCAGACCTGTGATTCACCCTCGTTCTTAGCCGCTGTAAACGAGAGGCTCCGGTTATCCGGACTCCACCTGGGCCGGCCCGCAGAATTCCCTTTCGCCGTCATGGACAGCGCATCACCGCCCTGGGTCGGGATCATCCAGATCCGTGTTTCCCTCTTATCCTCTTCAAGGTCGGTTACCGTCACCGTATACGCCACCCATGCACCGTCCGGACTGATCTGCGGATCTCCCACCTGTTTTATGGCAAAATAATCCTCGATCGTCAGCGTCCGCAGCACAGCCGTCGAATCCTGTGCCGCAGCGAAAGATGGCCACCCCATCACCAGACAAATCATCAACCCGCTTATTTGAAATATCTTTTTCATCATATTGGCTCCATGGTTACTTTTCTCAATCAGTCAATCACCAATTATCCCCTGCAACCGATCCAGAATCGCCATCGTCGGCAAACACGTTTTACAACTCGTCATCGGCGTTCGACCATTTTTGATGGCATCGAGGAACTCCCGATCCTGGACTTCAAGTCCTCCTGCCCGGACAGACACCTCATTGCCATCATGGTCAATGAGTTTACCTTTCTCGATCAGGAACGTGGCTTCTTCACCGATGAAGCGGTAGTTCGAGGTGATGGATCCGTGGTTGTTGAAGGAGTTGGCCGATGAGACGAGGCACCCGTTTTTCGAACGCATCCCGATGGTGATGTCCATGGGGATGCCCAGCCCGGGATGGGGCGGTCCCGCTTGTGCCCAGGCTTCGATGTCGGGTTCGTCGAAGAGCCAGTAAATGAAATCGACCATGTGACAGGCCTGATGCCAGAGCAGTTCATCGGTCCAGGAACGCGGTTTGCCGAACATGTTGGTGTTTTCCCGGCGAAAGAAATACGTCTGCTGGACGATGTGATGCAGGTGTAGCTCACCCGTCCGAACCCGACGGACGATTTCTCGATGGGGCGCACTGTAGCGATAGGAATGGCAGACCATGCAGACCAGCCCGGTTTTCTCTTCCATGTCAACAAGGCGCTCTGCCTCCGCCAGATTTAATCCCATCGGAATTTCAACGAGCACATGTTTGCCCATACTGAGCGCCTGTTCGGCCTGGGCGGCATGGACCTGGTTCGGCGTGGCCAGCACCACCGCTTCCACCTCTGGTTGATTGAGACATGTTTCCAGATCCAGGCTGTAATGCGGTATTTCCCACTCTTCAGCAAAAGCGGCCGCATCTTCCTCGACGCCACCGGCCAGCGTGACCACCTCCACATCATCGAGCTGCCGCAGAACTTTGATATGGTTGAATCCCATGGCGCCCTCGCCTGCCAGGCATATTTTCATTTACTCGTCTCCATATGTTTTTATACTGTAATTTGTGTCTCTGCAAGGAACACCATAACCCCGGCGAAAGCCCAGCTAAATCCGGACATCAGCGGTAATAAAGTAATGATCGCTGGGAAAACGGCCCTCGCGATCGTCAGTGATTACCTCAGCGTCTATAACCTCCATATTCTCCCGACAGAATACCCAGTCCATCTTACCGGTATTTGATACGTATTCCGGTCCTTTGAAGCCATGAAAAGTATGGCCGGGATCGGCAACATGATGGACCATCTCGTACGTGTCATGCCAGCCGTTTTCAAGGAAGACGGTAATCGCCGGGTTGCGCGTATCGCAGTTCATATCGCCGGTGAGCAGTTGGGGGTATTCCGACGGGTAGGCTGCGGTGTCTTCGCAGATGAAACGCGCCTGGTTTTCGCGGGCAGGCTGACTGATATGGTCGAGGTGGGTGTTGACCACTCTGAACTCGCGGTTTGAAGGCCGTTCTATGAGACGTACCCAGTTCACCAGGCGGACGCAGGCGCTCTCCCAGGCACTGGAACCTGTCACATGAGGGCTCTCAGACAACCAGTAACCGCCGGGAGAGACCAGTTCGAAGCTATCGCGGCGATAGAAGATCGTATTTACCGGATGGTTGTTTAGAGGTTCATCGACGATACCAAAAGCATCGAAATTGGGAAAGGCCGCCTGCATGTGTTCGAACTGTTCGCGCCACATCTCCTGAAAACAGATAATATCCGGGGTGCGGGTATCGATGATCTGCGTACAGAAATCTTTGCGATGCACCCAACTGTCGTCGCCGTCGGCCGCGCCATAGTAACGGATGTTACAGGTCATTATTCTCATAAAAAATCCCTGTGGGGTCCGAAGAGCGGGCGTTCACTGTTTTATCATCCGTTCAAGGCTCAACAGATTGAGCATCAGATGCCGTGGATGGTGGTAGTTTTCCTTACGCGAGACATGGGGCTTAAACGTCATTTTTCGGTCGCCGCTTTCCTGGTAGTGGGGTAATCCACGGGGCTGCAAGGAAAAGGTCTCCTGGATATGCCGGTACATCTTGTCGAACCAGTATGCCGGCCATTCAAGATCTGTGTGTTCCATGAGGATCATGGTCCCGATCAGCACTTCCTCCTGCGCCCACAGAACTTTGTCGAACAGATAAGAGCCGTGTACATTCATACCACGGAATACTCCGCCGTAGACATCATCCCACGCGACCTCTACATGACGGTGAAACCGCTCAGCTACGACACCCAACAATTCACGGTCGTTCAGGCGGATGGCTTCGTGCATCATCATCCACATGGTCTCGATGGCGTGGCCAAGGTAGACAAAATCCTCGTTCCCGTCGTCGGGACGCCGGTAGTCCGTCGTCAGGGCCTCGTTGAGCAGTCGGTACTCCGGGTTCCAGAACCGGTTCATGATGCCGTCTCGCACCCGCCCGGCCAGTTGATCGAGGGCCGGATCGACGCGCTGCGTAAGAATCTGGGTGAGGATCAGAATGAGAACCATATGGCTGCCCAACGTTCGCATCCCCGGATAGGACACCGGGACGTAGCCTTCGTCCACATAAAACTGAGGATCATCCAGAGCCGCCAGCATGTCCCATAATATCCGAATAGACAGGTCCAATGATTCCTGATCACCTGAGGCTGCGGCAAACGCCTGCAAGCCTTCAGCAACAAACAGCCCTGCATAGCCACGTTTATCAATATGGGTGTTGGGACGACCATCACGATCCAGGCTGGTGTACCATCCACCCTGGTCGTCCTGCCCGTAGCGCACAATGAAGTCTCTTGTCTTCCGGGCGATTTCCAGATAATAATCGCCGCCGAAGTGGTTGTACAGGTATGAATATACCCAGAGGCCCCGGCCTTGATACCACATGTACTTGTCCGTATTGGCCCGCGTGCCGTCATGATCCAACGCGCAGATGAATCCACCCAGCTCATGATCTATGCCGTACCGATCCATGAAAGGGAGATAGTGGTCGAACAGGTCCTTATGGTACCGATTTCTGAGCGTCTTCAGACTGATCCCAGCAATATGGGTTCTGCCGGCGTCCGCCGTCATTGATTCGCCTCCATGTTTACTGATCTCTTATTCTTTCCCTTCTAATATCTTCTCCACCCTGGCCAGGGCATCCTGTAGATGAAACTTTGAGATGTCGTCTTTCTGGCGGCCGACGGACTTCTTCAGATCTTCTCTGAGCCGGTCGAGCATCCCCCGGGTGACGGCCTTGATATCGGACTGATCGTACTTGGCCTCTTCTTCTTCCATCAGGTCGGCCATTTTATCCAGGTAGGCCCGTTGCAGATTGCGACGAAACGGATCGATCTGCGTCCTGGATTCCAGCTCTGACCAGACGCCGTTGTGCACATCCGTGTATAGATCAGTGATCCGGTAGGCGGATGAGCCGTGCAGCGCTTCTGTCTCCGACAGCCGGTTGAGACGGTCGCCGTCGAAAAGGCGATTGAGCGTCTGTACCTGGAGGTTTCGTAAACGATCCATCATGCCGCCGGATTCAATCCGCTGCAGAATATCGGGAGCAATCAGCCAGCTCGGCGTGATGAACAACTGGTCATTGATAAAACGTACCGCATCCCGCTGACGCGCTCTTGCTACCGGGGAATAGACAAAACCGGCTTCATCCGACGTTTTCCGGTGTTCATACACACCGCCGACATTCGTACCGACATGCCGCATGTATCTACCTAACTGATTGATAACCTGACCGTACAGTTCCTGGAGCGCGCTGTAATCCTTTCCTTCTTCTGCGCTCCAGGTCACCAGATTGGGTACAATGCGTTTCAGATTAGCCATACCGTACCTACTGGCCTTTACCGCATCATCACCCAGGTCTTCTGTCTGGGAACTGGGATCGACCGGATTACCGCGCTGCGGTCCGTAGCGATACAAGGGATTATCGGCACGCGCTTTCACCATGTCGTTGAGGACGCTGAGTTCCGCCTCGGCGGTGGCCGCTCCCAATACGGGCCGATAGCCATAGATGATCGCCCATTTGTCATACGGACCGATACCCGGCATCAGGCCCACTTCGCCGTCCTCCGGCTGGGCTACGTAGTTGAATCGGGCATAGTCCATGATCGAAGGGGCGGTGCCCATCTCCTTAGTGAAAGTTACCGAGCGCAGAGAATCTACGGGATAGGCGGGATTCGATCCCATATTGTGCGGCAATCCCAGCGTATGGCCGACCTCGTGCGCGGCCACAAAACGGATCAGTCGTCCCATAATCTCATCACGGAACTTAACGCCGCGGGCTTCCGGATTAATGGCGGCTGTCTGCACGAAATACCAGTTACGGAGCAGATTCATGACATTGTGATACCACAGAATATCACTCTCCAGAATTTCCCCCGTCCTCGGATCATGCACATGCGGCCCCTGGGCATTCTGGATATCGGTGGTGATATATCGGATCACCGAATAGCGGACATCTTCGGGACTCCAGTCAGGGTCTTCTTCCGGACTTGGCGGGTCGGCGGCGATAATCGCATTGCTGAAACCTGCTTCTTCAAAGGCGGCCTGCCAGTCTTCGATCCCCTGTTTGATGTACGGCCGCCATTTTTCGGGCGTGGCCGGATCAACGTAATAGGTGATCGGCTTCACAGGATCGACCAGTTCGCCTCGGCGGAACGCCGCCAAGTTTGATGGTTCCAACCGCCAGCGGGTAATAAACCGCTGTTTAGCCGCCCGTTGTTCGTCCAGGCTGTAATTGGTCTGCTCCACTGAAAAATAACCGACCCGGGAATCATAGTATCGTGCCTGCATCGGCGTTTCAGGCAGCATGATAAACGATTGATTCATCCCGACCGACAATGTGTTGGTTACCGCGTTATCGGGTAACTTGCTGCCGGTGTAGGTCAGGATATGCCGGATTTCAACATTTTGAGGAAAGCTTTTTACAGATGTGATGAAGCTGCGTTTACCGTCGAGGCTCTTAATTTCAAAATCCTTACGCTGCCTTTTTGACAACGCGCCGATCATTTCCACATCCGTGGTAAACAGGGCGCCGACATCGAAGACCAACGCTGTGGAATCCGTGTTGAACGTGGTAATATCAAAGGTCATGACGACCGGCTCAAAGTTATTATTCCGCACCGACTGATACACCGGCTGGTCAAAATCGGCCACGCTATTGTAAGACACCGAGCGGAGCAGCACCTTACTACCGAGCCTCTGCCAGCGGACAATCTGTTGCGGCCTGGTTTTCATCCCGGCGCCGCCGAAGTTTAGATTTTTGACATGCCCCGTAATCCGGCTGACCACGAGCATCTCTTTTTCCAACAGGTCGAACGGAAACTCAAAGTAATAGGTATCGTCTACATTATGCACAACGATCAGCCCGCTGTCGGTCACCGCCGCTTCGGTAATCACTTCACTGTACGGCTTGAATTTGCCGTTTTTCTTTTCGTCTTTCGCATCTTCCTCATTTTGTGCGAAAGCGGAAAGATGTCCTGTAAAGCTTAGAACCAGCAGGATCATCCAGAAACATAGCTTTTTCATGCATGACTCCCTTTGTGAATACGGTCGTTGGGTTAATCCAAAGGATCTGATTTACCTGCCGCCATACTGCCTATTTGCCAATCATCTACCCAGACGCTGGTCTTCCAGTTCAAGCCATGAAAAAAGATCTCGAGGTAAGGGTTCAGGATCATCGAGACCATGTTCCTTCCGCCATCGGAGGAGGGGATGATGGCGGTCTTCCTGGGGAAGCAGGACTCTTTGACCATACGCAGCCGATTCAAATATCCCCATCAACACTTCCATAACATGCCTTCCGGCCACCCCGCTGCACAGGTGCTCTCTCTTTTCATCCAGCGCCTGTACAAACTCATCTACAAAGGCATAGTCTGCTTCATTGGCCGCGCCGTCCGGATCAAACCCATCCGGATAGGAGAGGGGTAAGGCAACCCATTGATCGTTGGCGCCATCGGGGACAAAATGCGGATTGGGAAGATGCCAGGCCTCCCCTGACTTCCAGAAGAGTCTGCCGTCGGTTCCCATGATTTCAATACCGTACGCCGTGCTGTCGACCTGGGAAAAGCGATGATGAATCAGGGTTCCCGTGACATTTTTATCAAAGTGAAGGGTAGCGGTGATCCGTTCCCCACAGATGGTACCCATACCATTGGGCGACGACAATACGTCTTCAGGTTCTACGGGTCTGCCGTCGGTAAGGGCCATCGCGCTGACGCTCCGGCAGTGACCTGCAAGGTGCAGCAGATTGTTGACCAGATGGGTGCCGATATTCATCAGGCCGTACCCACCGTAGTATCCTTTTCCGCTGGCGGTCATATACCTGAGTTCGCCAATACGTCCTTCTTTTATGGCGGTTGTAATCGCCCGCATGGATGCGCTGCATCGCCCCTGATGGTGCACGGCCATGCGAACGCCTTTCGCCCGGACTTTTCCCAAGACGGTGTCGGCCTGGTCCAGCGTAGAGCACATCGGTTTTTCCACCTCGATATGCGTGCCGTATTCAAGCACCCGCATACACAGATCATAATGCAGCTCGGTCGCCGTAGGCATAGCAACGATGTCCGGTTGCGTCTCCTTTATCATGTCATCGAGATCGGTAAATCGAGCCGAGACACTTAATTCTTCACCTAAGGTCTGTAGTCGCTCCGGGAGTAGATCGCATAATCCGACGATCTGACATCGCGGGTGTATATGGTATGCATGCGCGGCGCTGGTGCCGCGACCGCGGCATCCCAGGATGGCAATACGATACGTTCGCATAGCTCCCCCATTGACCGTGGCCTCTGACGTGACAGCCACTCAGATCAGATTGCTGACATCATGTATTTATATTGCGTTGCCGGTGGTATGGCCTATAATATGATGTATCAAAAAGAAATGTCCATTTTTTTATCCATAGGAGCAGAAAGGCTTAATGACCCAGGCATCCCCCTTGCGTTCTACTTCCCCGGTATCATATGCAGTCCGTCTGATTGATATTGTTAAATCATATACCGCCGGAGACCAGCCCATCCATGCCATCGATCATCTTTCACTGGACATCCCTCAGGGACAATTTACGGCTGTCGTCGGTCGCAGCGGTTCCGGGAAAAGTACGTTACTGAACTTGCTGGCCGGTATTGATACGCCGTCGTCGGGTCAGGTCTTTATAGGTGAAACGGATCTTAGCCGGTTAGATGATGATGTTCTGACCCGATTACGCAGAGATGAAATAGGCATGATATATCAGTTTTTCAATCTGCTTTCTACACTTACCGTCCGAGAAAATGTGATGCTGCCGGCCTTGCTCGGCGGCAGGCCGGAACTGGAAGCGGCGCCCCGAGCGGATATGCTGATTGAAGAAGTCGGTATGAAACAACGGCAGGATGCCCGGCCGCATACCCTCTCCGGCGGTGAAATGCAAAGGACGGCCATCGCAAGGGCGCTCATGCAATCCCCCCCCCTGATCCTGGCCGACGAACCCACAGGCAATCTGGACTCCCGAACGGCCGATCAGGTCCTCGAGTTACTGCGAAATATGGCTGAAAACCATGGCAGTACGGTCATTCTGGTCACGCACAGCCGGGAGGCCGCCGCCACCGCAGACCGGGTTATCGAATTGTTGGATGGACGAGTTGTGAGTGATGAATTGAGTGGCTGATGTTGCGAAGTAAACAGCACAACAACAACGCTTGACATCGAAATGCCAGATACCACATTAAAAAGTATGCGGACAAATCAGATTTAAAGCCATCCACGTCGACCAGTGGATCGACGAGAATTTCAGGCCGGTAGAACTGCCGTACAGGATTACAACTAAAATCTTGACTTTGGAGGTGTATTGTGGAATTAACTTTGCGTCAACACTATGCTGGATTAGCCATGCAGGCATTGTCACCGGTTTTACTAAGCGAAGAATTTAAGCCTGGAAAAATGAAACGTGTCGCCAAATTTTCCTACCAGTTGGCGGATTTTATGGTGGAACAAGACGCACAATAAACCTCGGAACAAAAAAAGTAGGATGGTATAATGGCAGTAATAAAGCGCGGGAACGGCAAACGCTGACATCGGATATATACGCGCCATCATGCAGGCCGCGATCGATTGTAATGCGAAATCATCGCATTACGCATAAATCCAGTGTAATTGCGTCCAATGCGCGGGACCGTCATTGGCCTGGCGCTTGCCGGGGGTGCTGCGGCCTTCCCGAACATAGTTTGATAACAATGTTAAGAGGCGATCGACGACCTCCCGATGATCGGCGTATACATTATGGCGTTCACCGATGTCTTCGCCAAGGTCGTACAATTGGATAGGCGGCAGGCCCGCCTTTACGGCCTCATCATCTTTTGGCGAACTCCAGCCTCCGGAGCCCGGACACATCTCCAGCTTCCAATGATCCCGGCGAATCGAGAACATCCCCTGAATAGAATGGTGCACCACGGCCTCATGCAACAGGGGGGCGTCGGTTGTCCCTTTTAGAACAGGCAGCATGGAGACACTGTCCTCCCCTGCATGATCTGGTAACGCATCGCCCAGCATATCGGCTATGGTGGCGATCAAATCGGTTAAACACACCGTGGCATAACTCGTGGCGCCCGGCGCGATGACCTCCGGCCACCTGACGACAAACGGGATTCGGTGACCGCCCTCATAGATGTCCGCCTTGTGACCACGGAAATGATAACTGGGATAGTGCCCTCTTGCCTGTAACACATCAAAATCTGCCATGGGGGAACAGCCGTTATCGCTGGTAAAGATAAACAGGGTGCGCTCAGCGACGCCTGTTTGCTCCAGCGCGCGCATCACCTGCCCGACCGTCCAATCGACTTCAAGGCAAAAATCGGCATATGGGTTCAGCATGCTTTTGCCTTGAAAGGAAGGAGACGGCACAAGCGGCGTATGCGGAGCATTTAAGGGCAGATAGAGTAAAAAGGGTTGGTCACCACAGTCTTCGATAAATTCAACCGCTTTTTGCGTAATCGTTGGCAAGACGTCGACCGCTTCGAAATCTTTATGCGCGAGGCCGGGCCTGTTCGGCTCAAGAAACGCTTTGGTCTCGGTGGGTGTCCCCACGAAACGATCATCTTCAATATAGATATAGGGCGGCATATCCAGGGACGCGGAGATACCATAATAGTGATCAAATCCGTAATCAAGCGGACTGTCGGTAATACGCCCGTTCCAATCGACATTGGAACGGGTTTCATCGCCCTTGGCCGGTCGCCCATCGGTGGTCGGAAAATCCATCCCCAGATGCCATTTCCCAAAACATGCAGTCCGATAACCATGTCGTTTAACCAGCGAGGCGGCCGTCAATCGTTCATGAGCAATCAGCGGCGTACTGTATCCCCAGAGTACCCCCTGCTTCATGGGCGTACGCCAGGCATATCTTCCGGTGAGTAATCCATAGCGCGAGGGGGTGCAGACAGACGAGCAGGCATGGACATCGGTGCAGGTCATGCCCTCTGCCGCCAGCCTGTCCAGATTTGCTGTACGGATTTGAGAATCCGAATTGAGACAGGATACATCACCATATCCCATGTCATCTGCCAGGATGTAGATAATATTAGGGCGCTGGGAGGTATTCGATACGGCCATATTGGCTCCTCAGAGAAGCAGACTGTTGATGACGCTTAAGACAGCGGTTTCATAGGCAGGCGTGGACCACATTTTGATGCTTCCGAAATTCTGTAGGCCTTGGCTAATTATACCAGTTACCAAATTGAAAACCATATATGAATGTTTATAATTGACTGAAAATAATAAGGTTTTCAATCATAATTCATAATTTAACAATTAGTATTATCTCTTAATTCCAGGAGAGTTCGCTTCTTAAAGCCCAGTATGTTCCAGGCTCTTCAACCAGACCGCTCAAATTCTGTTCGGCCTCTTCGTCAAAGGTCGTTTTCAGGGCGTTCAGATTCGACTGCAAATGTTCCGGTCGTGCGGCGCCGCTCAATACGACATGTACCCAGGGATTGGCAAGGACCGCAGCAAGCGCCAATCCATCGATGGACGTTTTTAAACGTTGCGCCTCAGTCTCCAACCGTTCTATGGGGTTGTCAGAAAACGCGGGGTTATTTCGATCTGTCAGCCGGCCATTCGCCAGGGCTTCCTTGACGATGACGCCGAGGCCTGCTTCATGGGCGCTCTGTAAGGCCTCGCCGGCAGATCGTTCCAGCAGATTCCAGGTGGACTGCACACAATCAAACAGACTGAGGCCGTCTACCTTCAGTTCGAGGGCTGAATAAATCACTTGGCCCTGCTGCGGCCCGCTGGTTGTCAACCCTATGGCTATCCCTTGTTCTTTCAAATGTGCTAATTCCTGGAGTACGGCTGTATTTAATAGTACACCGCTTTCCAGGGTGGCGGAGTGGATTTGATACAGATCAAGATGAGCGCCCAGCATCGCCTGACTTTCCCGCCACTGAGATTGTAACCGGTCAATCGAGTGCTCTTTGATTTCATGAAATTCAGCATGCACCTGCCAGTCAGCCGTATACCGGTATCCCCATTTTGAGCCGATGACCAGCGCCTCAGGCCTTATGCTTCGAGAGGTTAGCCAGCTATTTAAAAACATCTCAGATCGACCATAAGACCGGGCGACGTCAAAATAGACGATGCCCGCCCGGTCCGCAGCATCAAGAACACGGTGGGCACGAGTCTGCATGACATCTACATCATAATTTTCTTCCAGATCCTCCGCATGGCCGATATTTATATAGCCCGGGCGGCCTAATGCAGCCAGTCCCAGTCCAATGGGAGAAACAAACAGATTAGTAGAACCCAGAGGGCGTAGTTGCATGCTTTGTCCAATCCCTTATAAACAGTGCTCTCAATACATTTTCAGATATTACGGTTCCATCTATGTCTTACCCGATTATCATCTGAACCGCTCCAGATGGAAAGGTTCAATCGGATAATCTGTCCGTCCTGCCATGGCCAGGTCCGAAAGAATCCGACCGATCAGGGTGGAAAATTTAAAACCGTGGCCGGAAAAACCGGCGCCAATGAGGACACGAGGATGAGCAGGATGATAATCAATGATGAAATCCCGGTCCCGTGTCAACGTATACATGCAGGTTGCAAATTCGCCTTCCGTCCATCGGGTCTCAGGCATGACCTGCTCAAGCCACTGTTTTAGCATCACCTGTGTTTCGAGATTGATGTCCCGGTTTATAGCAACGGGATCTGTAATCGGTCCCAGGTTATCATCAGCCACTTTAACCCCCGGGCCAAAATAGGGAAAACCGTAGAAATTCGCCACGTAATCACAAAAAACAGGCAGGTGCTCCGGTAGAAAGGGGGTCCGCTGTTGAGGTGTGAAGTAGAATTTCTGCTGTCTGGTGACGGTTAACGGGACATCAATTGCCTGAAGTAACCTGCCTGCCCAGGGGCCCGCTGTTATAATAAGATGCTCACAACGATAACGCCCCCTGTCGGTCTCCACTTCCGGCAAGCGGGACGTCAGGTCAATCCCTTTTACTTTCGTCTGTTCTAAAACCTCAGCCCCGCCACCTCGTGCCTGAACCACATGGGTCCGAATAGCCAGCGCTGCATGCAGGAAGCCGCTGTCGTGCGTCAGACAGGCTATATTGCCGTTCGGAATATGGAGGGCAGGATATCGACTGTTTACCTCCTCCGACGATAAGATATCATGGGAACCACCGAAAGAGGCCTGGACACGTATGTGTTGTTCTAAAGAGGTATGCCCGGGTGGCGCATAACAGAGCATGCCGGTCTGATACAGCAGATGTTCGTCGGATTGCGCTTCCAGATCGCGCCAGAGGGGAATGGAGGCCATCGCCAATTCAGTATACACCGGTTTATCATAAAACGTGCGAAATACCCGGGAATGGCCATGAGAACTGCCGAATCCGTGCCCCCCTTCAAACTGCTCGATTCCGGTCGCCTGCACGCCCTTCTGGGTCAGATGATACAACGCTGCACTGCCCATAGCCCCCAGGCCGAGAACCAGATATTCAACATGGTTCATAATACACTTACCTTATCTCAAAAATCCCATCTCTCCGGTCTCATCGATACGCCGGTAATAGCAGCTTTTCCGGGACCGATGGTCGCTGCCCTTAGTATGACAGGCGCCCTGACCCAATGGGGTCACCAGGTAGAGAACCGAGTTTTGTTCACAGTTGACCCGTATTTCTTCGACCCGCAGCGAATCGCCTGAGGTCGCCCCTTTGACCCACAATTCATTGCGAGACGTACTCCAGAAAGTGGCGATTCTGGTCTCGATGGACTTTTCAAGAGCCAACCGGTTGGCGTAACACATGATCAGCACTTCTCTTGTTACTGCATCCTGCACGACCACAGGGAGGACATTCTCCTGAGCCGTACCGACCTGTTTTAATTTTGAATAATCGAGGCGTAGTTTTGAGCCTTCTTCAAGGTGTTCTTTATCCGTAGAATGAGACATGGGGGCTCCGCGGGGATGGACAAGTTGGATGGTCTCTGAGGGACACATCGAGCACTGAAAATAGTTCCATAATGGTACAGAACACCTTATCAAATAGCAAGATATTATCCCCATATCTTCCTTGCCTTATGAACCGGTTCATGATATACTTTATCGTCCGCATATCCATTAATCTATTTATCCTACGGAATACCCATGAATTCATTTACCGGCGTACGTATCGATGGTGGCATTCATCCTTTCCAGATCATTCAGCAGAATGCGGAGGGTTTTGGTCGAATTAACTGCCTGGGGCAATGGCATTCCCAGGACGGATCGGGTGTGGTACAACTGCGCCTGGTCCATGCTTCAGATAGTCGCGTTGTCTCTCAATCGACCGACTGGCAACAAGCGACGGATCAGCAGGATACCAGCTGGTCACACACCTTTGAACAGGTGCCGACCGGTGGTCTGTATCGCATCGAAACCCGGCTGGTCGTTGACCAGGATGCGCCGGAATGGGGTGTCCACGGGGATCGGGTTCATCACATCGGTGTGGGCGATCTGTGGATTATCGCCGGACAGAGCAATGCGGCCGGTTATGGTCGGGGCTCTGCGCTCGATCCGCCGGAATTGGGTGTCCATATTTTGAAAAATGAAGAAATATGGGACGTGGCCGCCCAGCCCTTGAACGATACCACGCGCAGTACCCATCCCAATCTGGAACAGGCCAATCCGGGGCATGCCCCCTATCTTCGTTTTGCCAGGGATCTCAAATCCGCTTTGGGGTATCCCATCGGGCTGATCCAGACATCCCTTGGCGGATCACCGCTGTCGGCCTGGAATCCGGATGAAAATCCGGGAGCGCCATTATTTGATAATCTGATCCATTGTATAAAGCTGGCCGGCGGAAAGGCGCGGGGGATGGTATGGTATCAGGGTGAGTCTGATTGCGGTATTTCACTGGCATCGACGTATGAGATGCGGTTTTCCTCGTTCATAAAGCACCTCCGCGATGCCTTGGACCAACCAGAATTACCGGTCATCCTGGCTCAGCTCAACCGATATACCGAATCTCAGGATGACGAAGATCATCGTGGATGGAGCATCGTAAGGGAAGCGCAGCGCCAGGCTAAGTCCGCAGGTCATATTACAGCTGTTTCAACGATCGATTTACCCATATCCGATGCCATTCATACCAGTTCCGACGGCAATTTAACACTGGGCTCGCGTAAAGCGCGCGCGGCGCTGGGGATGGTATATGGTCATCCCATCCACTGGCGAACGGCTGATGTGTCTCGGGCCGAGCTCGTGGAGAAAACCACCGTTGAACTCACGTACGGACATGTTGAAAACCGGTTGCTTTTTCTCGGACCCGGTCAGGATGATTTTATCGTGCAGGATGATATCGGCCTGGTAAAGATTACATCCGCCGCCTGCGTCTCACGAGACCGCGTGCGCCTTGAGCTTGAACGAACGATCCAGGGCCATGGACGTATCCACAACGCCTATGGCGCAATGCCACCGTCCAACCTGCGGGATGCGGAAACCAATGTACCGCCTCTGGCTTTCTTTGACCTGAATATAGAAACTTGATCGCGTCTCTTTCGCTAAGGAGATCCACAAATGAATCCAAAAAAAGTCGGAGAAAAAGAGGTTCAGTTCTTTCAGGAGAACGGCTACCTGAAAATGCCTCATTTCTTCTCTAAGGATGAAATTGCCGAACTGGGCCAGGCATTAGATAAAACCGTTGAAGAGAAACGATCGCGTATACTGGGCGATGATGGTGGAGAGACCGACGAGGATTATAACCGGGTGTTTAATCAAATGGTCAATCTGTGGGTGGATTATCCGGTGGTGCAGAAATTCTCTTTCGACCCTCGTCTGGCTGAGGTCGCCCGTAAGATTTCGCAGTGTAAACAGGTGGTGATATACCACGATCATGCGCTGATCAAACCCGGTGGTGAGGAAAGCAAGGAGACCAACTGGCATCAGGATGCGCCCTACTGGCCTATGGAGCAGATAGGCGCGTTATCTGCCTGGATTGCCGTCGATGATGTGGCGATTGAAAATGGCTGTGTGCAATTCATCCCCGGCTCACATAAATACGGTCGCCTCGATCCGGTGGCTCTGGGTACCGAAGGGGCGAGTGTACTCAAAGACATAGAAGGGACCGATATAGAGAATAACATAGACCCCGTCATCATCGAAATGGAAGCCGGCGGCCTTACGTTTCATCACGGTTGCACCTTTCATTTCGCCTCGTCGAACAGTACCGACAAACCAAGACGCGCGCTGGCGATTATCTATATACCCGATTATATTACCTACAACGGACGCTGGGATGCCGGCGGCGCCGAAGACCTGGAAGTGGGTAAACCCTTTACCGGTCCGAGACATCCTATTCTGGCGACGGGGTGAGGATCATTAATTTTTGAATTATGGATTATGAATTATGGTTGAAAAACAAAAACAGCCTGGCGAAGCCTATAAGGTTTTTAAATCATAATTCATCATTCAAAAATCATAATTGGAATTATGAACTCATATCTTACTACGCCGATTGTTCCATCGCATCAGGTGGAAGAGGACCTGACTTCGTATCTGCTGGATAAAATAACGCCCTTCCAAGTGCCGGAACATCAGGCTTGGGATGCGGAAGCGGAGCGGCTGCGGGTGCGGGTGCTCGATGAGGTGATTTTCAAAGGGGTTCCCGACGATTGGCGTAACGGTGACCCGAAGGTGGAATGGACTGATGTGATTGAGACCGGGCATGGGTATCTCATTCGTAAGCTACGCTATGAGGCCCTGCCTGGACTGTGTATACCAGCGTTGCTGTACGAACCGGACAAGCTCGACGGCAAAGTTCCGGCTGTACTCAACGTGAATGGGCATGTGGGGCCACCGGGCAAAGCGATTGATTACAAGCAGATTCGGTGCATCAATCTGGCCAAGCGAGGTGTGCTGGCTCTGAATCCGGAATGGATGAAGTTCGGTGAGTTGCAAGGGGCCGGATATAACCACAACAACGCAGGATACCTGGACCTGTGCGGCATTGCAGGGGTCGGTGTGTTTTATCTGGCGATGCTACGCGGGCTGGATGTGCTTTTGGCCCATCAACACACCGATGAGGAACGCGTGGCGGTCACCGGTCTGTCCGGCGGCGGATGGCAGACCATCCTCCTCAGCGCCCTCGATACCCGCGTCCGTCTCGCAGTGCCTACCGCCGGCTATATCGGCCTGGATTACCGCGTGAGAAATCGAGGCGATATCGGGGACATCGAGCAGAATCCCGCCGATCTGGCGACTATCGCCGATTATCCGATGTTGACGGCGATGCTGGCCCCCAGGCCGGCTCTGCTTCTGTACAATCAGGATGACGACTGCTGCTTTCAAACCCACCGGTCGAAGCCGTCGGTATACGATCCGATACGTCCCCTGTATGAGGCGCTCGGGCTGGACGATGCATTCCAGTTTCATAATAATGTCGATCCAGGAACCCATAACTATGATCTGGATAACAGGCAGCAGTTTTATCGTTTTATCAACCGGCACTTTCTGTCCGATACAGATATTCAGGATGATGAAATCCCCTCAGACAACGAAGTCCTTTCTGAAGAAATGTTGATGGTGGGGCTGCCAGACCACAATGCCGACTTTGTTTCTCTGGCTGCCGTACAGGCTAAAAACTTGCCGGAATCATCCTTTCCAACAGGTGCACCGGATGAAATAAAACATTGGCAGGGCGAAGCCAGAGATCGATTGCGGGAGGTACTGCGTTATCCCTCCATGGCGGTCAGTGAGCATCAAACTTCACCGATGGAAGCGCAGGATGGGTATCTTATCCAGCGGCATCAACTGCAGATGACCGGAGGATGGCACATCCCTATTGTTTCTGTGTCGAAGAACGATGGTCATGAAGAAACTCATATCATCATCACGGATGAGGGCAGAGCAGGGGCTGCACCGCACATCCCTTCAACCGTCGGGGAGAACACCTGTTTCCTGGCACCCGAGATATTATTACAGGGTGAATGTCGACCGGACGTATTCCCGGCGCACCAATGGGCCATGATGGCTTCCGCCGCAGGAGAACGGTTTCTGGGTATACAGGCGGCGCAACTGGTGGCGCTCATCCACTGGTTGCCTGAACAACGGATCACCCTCACCGGTGCAGGACCTGTTTCCGCCGTTGTGACTCTGCTGGCCGCGGCGCTGGCCGAAATACCAATTGAGCGGATCTATCTGTATGATAGTCTGGCCAGTTTGACCCAACTGTTTGAACAACCGGATCAGTATGACCAGATGCCGTCTCTATTCTGCTTTGGACTTCTGAAACACTTCGATATCAAGACGCTGATCGCCCTGGTTGCCCCCACGTCTGTTATTGTTGATTGAAAAGAACAGTGGGGTTCCAAACAATTCCTCGTCATAGACGAGGTTCCATACTTTCGGAGATTCCCCATAGCTTGCTGCAGGAAGTCATCTATTTTCCGCTCGAGCGGAAAATTCAGTTTGACGTCATTAAACACAGCGAAATCCATCAACCAATTCACCTGGAGAAAACATGAGCGCTACCTTTGGTGACGTGGTAAAACAGAAAGTCGATGACCTGGCGACGCAGGGCAAAGATGCCAATCAGATCGCCAAAATCGTATGTGACCAGGACCCCGACGGGCATAACTACGGCATCGGTATTGTACTCGATGATCAGGGACAGGCCTGGCCTACCTCCAATACCATGCTGACGTATCTACGATCAGAGTTAGACGGCAGTCTGGCCGGTAATTATATGAGTTCCGCAACGCTAGGCGCCTCGTTGAAAGAGGCGGTCTTACGCTGGCAGAGGGTGCCGGAAACGCATTGGGATCGATTCAGTCTGTTAACGCCGTCCGATGCGGGTACCGGGGCGGTGATGACCAGTATCGAGATGGCCCTCTTGATGTACCCTGATTTGAAGGCCATCGGCGTAGAGAAACTGTCCTGGCCTGCCTATAAAGCGATTGCGCGAACAAATCGTATTGGATTCGAGGAATATGCCATAGGGAGTGTGGTAGATCAGCCTGCGGTATTTCCGGTATATCAGGCGGGGCCTATGAATACGACCGGCCGCGTCCAACCGGCTGAGACCATGCAGGAACGGGCGCAGGCTGCTGCCGTCTCCGGGACGCCTGTTCTCTTGGATCGGGCCTATTCCGGATTTGAATATGCCAGGGTGAGCGATATACATCCCTATGATCAGCTGATGCGCATGAGCTATGAGGCGCAAATTAAACCGTTTATTGATGCCGACGTGCCGTTCTGGGTATCGCTCAGTCCGACCAAAGCCTTTGTAACCTTCGCCCTTCGTCCCTGCGGAATGGTTCTTCTTTATATGCCGGACACGGCACGCGATGATGAGGCGATGCTGCTGGCTAATGCCATCATGCGTGCCAGGGGTTCCTCATTCGAGCATCCCAGCACCAGGGCGTTTGCCAAAGCGCTGGTGCATGATATCGCCGGATTGGAGCAAGAACATCATGCCGTCATCAAACGGCTGGCTGTGGCGGAACGGTTGTGGAAACGTCTGGCGGCAGGAACGCCTCTGGCCGAGCAGTTTTCGGAGGACTATGCCGGGCTCTTCCGTAATCCTCAGGCGAGAGAGGGGGCTCCAACCGCTATTTACGACGTCCATCTGTATCCCGTATTCACCCGGGGGCGCTGTCGTCTCAATGTGACAGGCATCCCTGCTGATGAAGAGACGGCCCGGCGGCATGTAGAAGTGTTTGCGGGGCAGATTTATTAAACGATGTAAAAACGAAGGAAAAAGATGAAACCGCAGCAACCCCCTGATGCCATCCCACGGACAGCCCTGTACCCGATGTTTCGAGGGGAGCGGGTGATTGAATTTGTCGAGAAAGAGGTGCCGGAGCCTGAGGCAGGGCAGTTGTTGATCCGGTGTCAGGCCAACGCATTGTGCGCCTCGGATTTTGGACAGTATTATAACGGGTCGAACATTACGCCGGGTCATGAAGCGGCAGGTGTTGTGGTTGCTGCGGGACCCGATACGCGGATAATCGTGGGTACATCCGGCGTCGTATTTCTGATGGATTTTTGCGGACAGTGTCGCCATTGTCATATGGGGATCACCAATATTTGTCTCAACAAACGGGCAGACTATGGGTTTTCTCATGATGGCGGGTATGGTCCTTACGCGCTGATCAATGAAAATGTGTTTTTCCCCACGGGTGATGATATCTCTCCCGCTGAAGCGACCCTCCTGCTGGATGTCATGGGAACCGGCGGACACGCCAACAGACGCGCGCAGCATGCCCATCCGAATATCAGTTCGGTGCTGGTCACCGGTTCCGGGCCCATTGGATTGGGCGTACTGGCTATGGCCAAGTTGCTCCTGGGGGAAGATATGCCGGTGCTGATCACCGATATGGTACCCTATCGACTCAAACTGGCCGAACGACTTGGCGGGTTACCAATCAACGTCGAGGCGTCCGATCTGGTGGATGGGCTAAAACATCATGGGTTTGATGCCGTGGATGTGGCGATCGACACCAGCGGCGCCACGGTTGCCCGGCGTGCCTCTATGGATGTCCTGGCTCGCCGGGGCGTACAGGTGTGTGTGGGCCACGGTGGTGAGTTGCTGCTGAACGTTTCCCCGGACCTTATCGGCGGCGAGCGTACGGTCATGGGCAGTGAGTATTTTACCTATCAGGAATTGCCTGAAAGTTTGAAGCTGCTCCGGGAACACAGGAATTATTTGAACCAGATCATTACCCATCGCTATCCGGTACAGGAGATCGGTGAGGCATATAACAAATTCGTGGCTCGTAGTACGGGTAAGGTAATTGTGGAACAGTGAAACAGCAGGTGGGCAAAAGTGTCCCGTAGAGCCGCAATTCGTAGGAGAGTATATCAGCCCGGCGAAGGCCGGGAACCAAGGTCTTTTGACAGCGGCGGAGTCATCGGATTAAGCGGGAAAGTCACTTGACCCCGGCTTTCGCCGGGGAGACGATCTTTCTCGTTTCGACGCCTGCTCAGAAATAACGCTAAACATATTGCTGCTCATTCCCATCCCATTTAAAGGTCGCTATAAATGCACAACTCAATAATCAAAATAGCCCTGGTTGGCGCCGGGGGTTGGGGTCGTCAGCATGCACGGATTCTGGCGGGACGACCGGATGTCGAGTTTTGTGGGATAGCAGGACGTACGCCTGAAAAAACCAGAGAACGCGCTGAGATGTATGGCGTGCCGTATTATACAGATATACAGGATATGCTGGAGAAGACCCATCCTGACCTGGTCAGCCTGTGTTTACCGAACAAAGGTCATTTTGATGCCACGCTGGAAATTATCCGCGCGGGATATCCCCTGATGGTGGAAAAACCACTCGTGTTCTCTCTGAATGAAGCGGACGTCCTGATTCGGGAAGCAGCACAACGGGACTTATTTTTTGCCATTAATTTCAATCATCGATATGCCCGGCCTGTACAGATGGCGCAACAGGCTATTCAGGACGGCCGGTTAGGCCAGGTGGTCCATGCCCTATGGCGTTTTGGTGGAGAAGGTGGATCTTGTTTTGATCATGACAATTTGATCGAGACACAGTGTCATGGCTTCGATATGCTGGAATTTCTTTGCGGCCCCATTGATTCGGTAGCAGCCCAGATGACGGACATGACCGGCAAAGGATACAGTACGCTTTCCGTAGCCTTACATTTTGCCGCAGGGGGGGTGGGGGCGATGATCGGATCGTACGATGCTTCTTATGCCTATCCCGACACCCATTTTCTGGAAATCAATGGCACTTCAGGGCGGGTCGTGGTTGATGATACGGTAAGGCGTTACTCGTACCAGGCGGTCGGCAACGAAACAGCAGAAGTCTGGCAGGCAGGCTATTTTAACGATGAAGACCGTGAATTCCATAAGACATTCGACAAATACTTCGATGTAATGCTGGACGCCTTTTGCAAGGGGAATCCCCCTCCGGTCCCTGCACAGGCCGGCAGGCGGGCGTTAGCACTGGCGCAGGCCTGTATTCAGTCATTCGAAACAGGGGTAAGGGTGGAGCATATAGCATACGGATGATGTGGATATCGATGTCATTTTTCAGGGAATTGCCGGGCAAGAACATGGTAAACTTTCTGGCGGCCGACACCAAGGAGGCGAGCGGCAGCGGCCATGTTTCCATCCGATTTCTTGAGTGCACGGCGGAAAAGGTAGACCTCCGCATCTGCCAGGTTAAAGGGAATTTCATCTGCAGGGTTGATGTGTATTGATGATCCGCCCGCCGTCGTCGGTTGAATGGGTAATAATCGTCCGGTGTCAAACGGGATATGCTCCGGCAGGATCTCGCGGCCGCTGCACATGAGAACGGCCCGTTCCATCAGGTTCTTCAATTCCCGTACATTTCCAGGAAAAGAATAGGCTTGTAAGACGCTCAATATGTCCGGGCTCAGGGTGGGCGGATCAATATTCATCTCTGTAGAAAACATGCGAATAAAGTGGTTTGCCAGAATCGGTACATCTTCCGGAAGCTCACGGAGGGTGGGCAGCGTGATTGTAAACCGCGCCAGGCGGTAATAAAGATCCTGACGGAAACTGCCCTCGGCAATACGCGTCTGCAAATCCTGATTGCTGGCAGCGACGACCCGCACGTTGACCTTTTTTTCTGCCTGATCTCCCAGTCGTTGAATACATTGTGTTTCCAGAACGCGTAATAGTTTCGCCTGGAGATCCAACGGCATACTACTGATCTCATCTAAAAAAAGAGTCCCGTCCTCCGCCGTTTCAAAGTGTCCCTTGTGATCATGTGTCGCCCCGGTGAACGCACCGGCACGATGGCCAAACAGTAAAGATTCAGCCAGTTCTCCAGGAATGGCTGAACAGTTGACCGGAATAAACGGCCTGTTCTGATTCGGGCCACGCCGATGGATCGCCCGGGCGATCAGTTCCTTTCCTGTGCCGCTTTCGCCTGTAATCAGTACGCTGACCGTATGAGCCTGGCTTAACGGCGTCAGATTACTCAAAATATTCTGCAGCGTCTTACTCCGTGTGATGATACCGTCCACATCCCAGTGTTCGTCTTCCTGCCGTTCTATAACCGTCAATCGATCGGTCAGTTTTTCGCGTTCTTTTTCTGCGTGATCCCGCTCTTCGATGGCTATTTTCAGGGCTTTGTTCTGGCCTTCCAGCTCATCGTTCTTTTCATCCAGCAAACGAATCATCTGATGCAGATCCAGGTGGGTTCTTACGCGGGCAAGCACCTCTTCCACAGCATACGGTTTTATAAGATAGTCCATCCCACCATATTGGAATCCTTTAATCACGGTTTTTTTGTCATCCTGGGCGCTCAGAAAAAGGACCGGAACGGAACGGGTTCCTTCTCTGGATTTTAACTGCCTGCATACTTCAAAACCATCCATTCCGGGCATAAGGATATCAAGCAGAATCAGATCCGGCTTTACGCCGTCTACAATGCGGAGCGCTATTTCACCACTGGGGGCGACAGACACATTATATCCGGCCGATTCGAGCGTTGTTTGCAACACACTCAAGTTGGCTGGAACATCGTCAACAATCAGGATGGTCCCGCCGATGGGCTCTGTGTATGATGGAGGCGTGGGGGGCATTTGGTGATTGGTGAATGAGTGATTGGTGAATGAGTGATTGGGTGATTAGAAAAAATGGTGATCGGGTGACTGGGCTCTGAATTTGAGTTTGTCTTTTCGATCACCCAATCACCCGATCACTAAACCACAAAGTGCTCGCAACGTGTCCGCAGGACACTTGCCATCACCATTTCCTTATGTTTGGTTCAGCGTTCAAGACTTTGGACGATTTTGGTGATGCCCGGCATATCGAAGCGGCGATTTAACCTGCGCAGGTGCCGTGCCAGGCTACGTTCTTCGTCTCCCAATATTTCCATCTCGCCGAGACAAACATCCAACTCTGTTACTTTATAAAGGTCTGCTGCTTCAAGGAGACGACCCCGCATGGTCTCAGGCAGACTGACGTGTATGTTGCCCACATCTATATCTGCCGAATCACCCTCAGGTTTTTGCAACTCGATGGTGTCGAACTCTACATTCAATGTCTTCTTCAGGCAGGATACCAACCGGTCGATTTTGAATGGCTTCTCTATAAAATCATCTACGCCCAAATCCAGAATACGATCTTTATCCTGCTGAAAAACAGAGGCGGAGACCATCACAAGGCGGTATTGATCCCGACCATACATATCCCACATGCGCTGGGTCGCCGTAACGCCATCTACGCCCGACATTCTTACATCCATAAAAATAATAGACGGCATCCAGTCCCGCAGGACATAAAAGGCCTCCGAGGCGCTATTAGCTACCCTAACCTCCATCCCCATATCACTCAATATCCGACGTAAAACATCCCGATTCAATGCGTTATCATCAACAATAAGTGCTGACAAGGGGGTGTCTGTGTTTAATCGATATATCGTATCCTGATCTATATCCAGCAAAGGTTCCTGGGCCGGCGGAAGGGTTAATTCAACACGAAAACAGGTGCCGACATCCGGTTTCGATGTCACCCCAATGGCCCCATGCATTAATTCCACATGACGTTTCGTAATAGAAAGCCCCAGGCCGGTCCCCTCTGCCTGGTCGCCATGATGCGATTGATTAAACGGTTCGAAGATTATTTTAAGACGGTCTTCCTCTATACCGCGCCCGGAGTCTTCCACCTCGATGACGTAACGATCTTCAGCATGCCGTTGTAACCTCAACGTAATGCAGCCGCTATCGGTGAATTTCACGGCATTACCGCATAGATTGACGAGGATCTGTCTAATTTTATTTTCATCACCGTGAACGGGAATAATTGGATCTTCAATCGTCTCCACGCGCCATGCCAGACCTTTTTGTTCGCATCGGAGTCGGAACATATCGGCTGTCTGCCGGATGACAGTCTGGATATCGAAATCGACCGGTTCCAACTCCATCCTTCCGGCTTCTACCCGCGAAATATCGAGCACGTTGTTGATGAGTGTAAGCAGGTGTTCGCCACTATCGCGTATGGCCTGGAAGGCCGACTGCTGATCTGCTGTCAGGCTGGTCTCCCGCTGCAGAATCTGCGTATAGCCCAGAATCGCATTCAGCGGAGTTCTGATTTCGTGACTCATGTTGGCCAGAAAACGGCTTTTGGCCTGATTGGCTTCCACCGCGAGCATCTTCGAATGTTCCGCCTCGCGGCGAGCATCATCGAATGCCCGATTGACTTTCAATAGTTCGTCATGTTCCCGCCGCACTTTTCGTGTGCGTTCAATGACTCGGATTTCAAGCGCATGGCTGCGGCGTTCGAGCCGACGGACACGGCGCGTATATACCACGCCTAAAACGAATAGGACGACGACGGCAATTATCAGGATAACATATTCCATCAGGATGCCTTTTTTGGCGATGAGGCAGAAGACCGGCTGATTTATGAAATATGATCATTTGATGGTGAATTTCAAAATAGTTTTTAGGTCAATATGATTATTTCAGAACAGCAAATGGAAAATGGAGATGTATTCCTTCTTGCCTGAACCGACTCGCCGATATATTTTGTGTTGGTTTTAAACAACTCATTCATTGCTCCACCACAATATAACAACAAAGGATTTCTTGATATGGCACAGGTCAGTATCATTCGGCACAATCCGATAGCCATTTTTTCCAACCCGACGGAAGTGCTCGTCAAAGACGATCACAATCATGTTTTTCGACTGATTGAACCGAGCGGCAACGTAGGCACCCAGTATCCGAATGACATTGGGTCCGAGTGGTTCGGCACGATTGAGAATCTGAATAAAAACCTGCTGGTGTGCGGCGTAACGTGGTCGGACGTTTACAAAACAGACGTATTATGGACCACCCCCTCGAGTAACAGGGATGATTGTGAAAAAATGAAAGATGATTTCAATGCGATTTATCGCCCGATGATCGGTGCCGCCACAGGCGGTCCGCTTCGCTCTAATCGTATGGCGCGATTTACGCATCCTGAAGGTTTTCCAGATCCGGTGGCTTTGTTCGAAGTGCAGATTAAAGCCGTCAAAGGCGACAATGTGACCATCGACGGCAGTAAAATCGACTATGGTTATTGGACTGATCATCAGCCAAGCGGCGCGGCGGTTCTGCATAAACGCGGTGATCAGGTGATTACGACACTGGGGCCGGACCTCGTGAAAGAAACAGAATTTGTGCTGGTCGAGCAGTATGAGAAACCTCTGGCGGATCAGGGCGTTGATTTTAAATCGAATACCGTCTGGATGGAAATTCTGGTCGGCGTCGATGACGCGCCGGAAAAGACGTGGCAACGGATCGATACGATTCGCAAGGTCTTTGAAGATTACTTTGGCGATAACCGGCCGGCCGGTTTGATCTATCCGGTCTCGCGGATCCCCAATATGGACAGTATTGTCGAGCCGCAGCCTCGGGTCGTCACAGGCGATGTGAAAATCACCCGATCCGGCGAGATCGAAGACGGGTTCAGCACCTGGACGTCCATCGAGTACGGCGGGGTGACAGAAGTGATGTCCAGCGCTGTGGGAGGAGACAATGCGGGACATATGCTCGGTACACTTGATGCACGGATCAAAGCAGCGGGCGGCAACGGGTTGAAAGAAGATGGTATCTTCAATAATGCATATGTCGTAGCCGGTGACGACTCACCGGCGGCCCGCGCATGGATTCAGACCTTCAACGCCTCGTTCAGCGCATACTATGAGGGCTCTGCCCCATCCGGTCGTACGGCGCAGTTCATCGGTGGTATCCAGCAGGAAGCGTATAAGTCCGGTATCTCTAATCGGGCGATTTTTGCCGGATAGGCTCGAAGAGGGTGTACGGGAAGTTCATCCTGACGTCGAACGGCTACAAAAGGCGCTCTCTGCATGGCGCTGCATCGCCATTTCATAGAAATGCCTGCATCGCACGCCTTGATACCCCCTTTTTCGCTCGTTCTTTGGTCTACGGAGCAACTTCCCGTACACCCTCTCAGGACATGGTAGCTGTGTCCCAATGACATGGCCGTAGGGATGCGATAGATGGCGTCCCTACGGTTTTTATAGTGAGCTATTATGTCTCAGATTTCTATCTCGGTGCGGTTTCTGGTTGAATTTGTTTTACGCGCAGGAAATCTGACGCGTGGTTTTGCCGGACGAAGCCGGGCGCTGGAAGGAACCAGAGGGCATAAGGGGCTTCAGAAGTCCCGAACGGATGATTATGAAGCAGAAGTTCCGGTCTCGTTCTCGGTCGAGCGTGATGGGTTGAAAATCGATATTACAGGTCGAATGGATGGTTTAACCCGTTCTGATGACAGACTACTGATCGAAGAAATCAAAACAATCACCGGCGAATTTGATTCCTCCCGGCCGGATAATCCAGTGCATTGGGCTCAGGCCAAAGTGTACGCCGCGATCGTCACCCACCAGCAGGAATTTCCACAAGCAGATATTAAGTTGACCTATGTCCGCCTTGATCCCTGGGAGGTGCATGAGGATACCCGCACCTTCTCTCATGAGGATCTGGCGGCGTTTTTTGATGATTTTCTGGTCCAGTTTTTGAAATGGCGTCGTGTTTATTTTGATTGGGCCGCGCAGCGAAATACAACGATAGACACGCTTGACTTCCCTTTTGCTGAATATCGTCAGGGGCAACGCCGCTTGGCCGTCGCCGCATATCGGGCTATCGAGATGGAATGCCGCCTGTTCGCCCAGGCGCCTACCGGCATAGGTAAAACCATTTCCGTCTTATTTCCGGCGATTAAAGCGCTTAAGGAAGGGCATGCGGAGAAGATTTTCTATTTGACGGCCAAGACCATCGGTCGTACCGTCGTAGAAAAGGCGCTGGACGATATGCGTCGCAAAGGGCTTTCCATCAAGAGTGTGACGCTGACAGCGCGTGAAAAAATATGTTTTAACCCGCACGGCCTGGCCACCTGTGATCCCGATCAATGCGAGTACGCCATCGGTTATTTCGACCGAATCAACGATGCGGTGACAGAAACCTTTGCCCATCATCATGCGATGACTCGATCGTTTATAGAAAACCAGGCGAATAAACATAAGGTGTGTCCTTTCGAATTCTCCCTCGATCTGTCGCTCTGGGCGGATGTCATCATCTGCGATTATAATTATGTTTTCGATCCACGGGCGTATCTCCGCCGGTTCTTTTTGGATCAGACGGGCCGTTACCTTTTTCTTATCGATGAGGCGCACAATCTGGTTGACCGAGCTCGGGAGATGTTTTCCGCTTCCTTATCCAAACGTATGTTTCTGGATCTGCGGCGTCATTTCAAACCACACGCTCCGGCGATAGCCAAACGATCAGGCGCCGTCAATTCAGCCCTGCTGACCTACCAAAAACGCTGCAAAGAAGAAGGAAAAAACAATACTTGGGTAAGTACAGATCTACCTGAAGACGTCCTTAAACCTTTACATAAGCTGGTCGACGCGGCCGAAGAGGTCCTGGCCCAGAATCGACCGCTGCCTCACCGCGATGAACTGCTTGAATGCTATTTCGAGGCCTTGGCCTTCCTGCGTATTGCGGAATTATTCGATGGCAGATATATAACCTATGCGGAGAAATTCCGTAAGGATGTGACCTTGCGTCTGTTCTGTCTGGATCCATCCTACCTATTACATGAGGGTTTACAGCGCGGTACGGCATCCATATTTTTTTCCGCCACGCTGACACCGTTGGATTATTTCCGAGAGATTCTGGGCGGGGAAGAGGAGGATCCGATGATGTATCTGGATTCTCCGTTTCCATCTGAAAATTTCCGGCTTCTTGTGGCCGACCATATCGGGACGTCCTACAAACAACGTGACCAGACTTACGACACCGTGGCCTATGCTGTCGCTTCTCTCGTGCAGGGCAGGCAGGGCAATTATCTGGTCTTCTTCCCCTCCTATCGATATATGCAATCGGTCTACGAGCAGATCAACACACTTTATCCGGACCTGAATGTCCACCTGCAAACATCCGGTATGACGGAAACAGAGCGGGAGGATTATCTGGCCTTATTCGATACCGACACCGTGGGCACATTGATCGGTTTTGCAGTCATGGGCGGCTTGTTCGGTGAGGGCATCGATCTGGTTGGGGATCGCCTCGTGGGGGCGGCTGTGGTAGGCGTCGGTCTGCCCCAGATCTGCCTTGAACGGGAGTTGATACGGGATTATTTTGCAGCCAGGGAGGCGGACGGGTTTGCCTACGCTTATATGTTCCCTGGATTGAACCGGGTTTTGCAGGCTGTGGGCCGGGTTATTCGCACGCCGGAGGATAGGGGAGCGGTCCTGCTGATCGATCAACGGTTCGGCCATCGTCGATACCGGCGCCTGTTTCCTGCGTGGTGGCATCCGGTACAACAAGTGCGGCGGTCTGAAGAGATTGAAGAGGCGGTGAAGGCGTTTTGGAATTTGAAAAACTGATGGCCTGAACAAGCCGTTTTTTATCAAGTATCAAACATATCTTGTAGATTAGAAAAATGTATCTATATTTCAAAATATGATCCCTCGTTTTGTACAATCGCATATTGAACACTCGTTGACGCAGTATTAGGCCGTGGTTCTTTCCGGGGCGCGGCATCTTGGGAAGACCACCATTGCAAGGACGTTTTCAGATATCTATTTCGATATCGAGCGGGAAGAAGACCTGACGCGTCTTGATATTGAATGGGGCCGGCATATGCGTGGGGAAGAACTGGTAATTCTGGATGAGATTCAGCATGCCCCGGAGCTCTTTTTACGTTTACGCGCCATTATCGACGAACAATACGGACAGAACGGCCGCTTTCTCCTCACCGAATCATTTGCCTCGCCGTTGATTAAATCGCTTGAAGGCCGCGTTATCGTCTGTGAATTATCCCCCCTGTTAATTGATGAGGTGGACGAAGAGCAGCAGGATGCATTATGGGCGACCGGTGGGTATCCTGAGAATATCGGGGCTTTGGAACCGTTTCCGTCCTGGCAGCAACACTATCTGGATCAGATGGTGCAACGGGACTTACCCAATTGGAGGTTCCCCGCATCGCCGCGTGTTACGGAAAGGCTGTTCAAAATGCTGGCTTAGGTGCATGGTCAACTCTGGAACGCCTCCCAACTCAGCGAAAGCCTGGGCATCACGTATCATACCGTCAACGCCTATGTGTCTTTTCTTGAACAGGCCGGCCTGGCACGCCGGTTGCCTGCCGCTCAAATAGATCTCCATAAACGTCTGATTAAAAGCGCCAAGTTCTTCTGGCGGGACAGTGACCTGTTTCATAGCCGTGCCGGGTTGGCTGACGAAAGGGATCTGTACAGTCAACCCGGGGTTGGCGCCAGTTGGGAGGGTTGGGTCATCGAACAGATGATAAGCCGCCTTGAGGTAACCGGGGAGTCTCTTCAGGCGACTCATTTCGGCAAGGGTGATCAGTTTATGTTCCACCTTCTGCTGGAATATCGGGAGAAGCGCTGGGCAATAGACATTACTATTTCGAGTCACCCTGAACCCGACATGCTCGTCCGCCTGAGGCCCAGACTCCATGAACAAAGACTGGCGCCAAAACAGCAATTAATTTGTATTTGAGATCCAATATCATCGACCTTGATCTATACTGTCTCATAACAATGTAGCCCAAAAATGGCGCTGTTCGTAGTTTCGTCGTTTCGTAGCTTCGTAGCTTCGTAACATCAGGAGAGAAAATGACCAGAAAAATTGCCATTATAGGCGACACAAACGACGGCGGTTATGGTCATTCTCTTGACCAGGCGTTTGTCGGTGTAGAGGGAGCGGAAATCGTTGCCCTGGCTGATCCGGATAAAGCTGGACGAGCCGACTTCATGGAACGTACGGGCGCCGGGACGGGCTATACCGACTATACCGAAATGTTAAAAGTCGAGCGACCTGATATTGTCGTCGTAGCCACCCACGAAATGAGCAATCATCTGGCAATGGTGCTGGCATCAGCGGCACAGGGGGCGCATCTCTATGTTGAAAAACCGCTCGCCAGAACGCCAGCGGAAGTGGATCAGATGCTGGACGCCTGCGACCGGGCGGGCGTGATGCTGTTGATGGCGCATCCTTGGCGCGGACGACCTGAAATCCAGAAACAGGCGATTCCGATGATCAAGGAAGGGAAAATCGGCGAACCACGATGGGCCCGTATGTACGGCTTCGGCGGCAAACTTGGCGGGGACCAGTGGTTTATCGATCTATATCCGCATTTCTTCGATTTCCTGTGGCAGGTCTTCGGTGAGCCGTTGTGGTGCCAGTCGCTGATCACCCAGGACGGACAGCCGGCCACGCCGGCGGACATAAAAGAGGGCGTATTCGGTATGGGCCTGTCCGCCGGTAACGGGATCTGGGTGCACTATCAGTTTGCCGGCTTCAATGTTGAATTCGAGTCTTATGCAGGAGACGGCCTGGAGAATCCCTACCGGATCGACATCCACGGGACAGCCGGTACGCTCTGTCTGCCGGGCCCCACTCAGGATGGCCCCGATATCTATTATCATCCCCATACGAATCCGCAGCTTGTGGGGGATGACCGATGGGAGATTCTGGCCCATGAAGAGGTGTCCGGCGGTCAGAAATGGATCAACGCCCATCACCGCATGGCCCGGTCCATGCTGGATATCCTGGACGGCAAAACGCCGGAATACGAGTTATGCCTGGGTCAGATTGCCCGTCGTCACATGGAAATGGCCATGGCCGCTCGTCTGTCCCATATGAGAGGCACCCGGGTTTCGTTGCCGATGGATGAGACGGGGAATCCTTTTGAGGGGTGGGGTGGATAATTGGTGCTTGGTGAGGGTTTTGTGTGTAGGATAAGGCGGTGGGCAGGTGAACGAAGAACAGACAATACGCCAGGACGAACTGTATGAATTAGAGCAATACCGTCGGCCGCTTGATTCAGGACATCTAGCCACGCTGTTCCAATGTCTCATTGTTTTCCTGTAGTCCTTTTTGCAGTTTTCGCAAGATCAGGTGGGTAGTAATCCGGGCAAAAACCCCTTCATGGCCGATGGGTTTTGTGACATAGTCAACCGCACCGGCTTCAAAACCTCTTACTTTGTCCACCCATTAGCGGGACTAACTGGTGACTTATGGTCAAACCCAGGCCCGCCCCGTCTATATGTATTTTCCGTAGCGGACCTGCTGAAAGGGTAAAAAGATTGCCGCCAGCATGTCCGATGCAATACCGACCCCCGGATCCTCTATGCGAAAATGCAGCTCGACCATATCATCTGCATGTTTTATATAGTCGATCTTGAAAACCACATGCCCTTTCTCTCCCTTAGTGAAGTTCCGATGTAACGAGCCACAGCCCGGCCCAGCATAATCGATCCGTCACTCGAAAAATGCACGCCGTCCGGCGTCAGATACCGTGCCGGTCCCGCGTCCATCATCACGCTATAGAGATCATGAATCAGAAGGTCGAATGTTCGGGCGACGCGGCAAGAGACGTCGTTGCAGGCAACCACATCCTGTTCAAAACGATCAAAAGTTTTATTCTCATGGTGCAGGGCTTCATCCACGGGCGTGGTGATCGCCCAGATAACGGACATAGAGGGATGATTCCGGAGTCTTGAATATATTTGCTTCTGGTTTTCTTCATAGGCGGCGACCGGTATAACCGATTCCGCAACACCGAATTCTTTTTTGATGTCATGCAATCCACAATTCAGATGGACGACATCCGGGGTACGATCCAGAATCCATTCATCCATGTGATTCAGCATGTTCTCGCTGTTGCCTCCGTTCTGGTCGGGCATCCAGACCTCCGCGATATCCTGGAGTTCTTGTCGCACGGTGTCTTGATAGCCCATTCGAATAGAGTCGCCGATCAGAACGACCGATAGTTTTGTTTCAGGCATAAACGAATCCCTGGCATTTTGGAGTTTTCACTATCGCACACTTTTTAAAGTTGACCTTATCATGCAATAAACGATGCGAATTGGACAAGGCAAGTTGTGTTTTTACAAAGTACAGGTCCGGATGGGTTGATTTATTAAAATAAAAATTGATTTATATCGATCTATCCAACACTTTTGTTTAAACACGAAGACAAGGGGTTTCCACTGATGATCACATTGTGCTCGAAGCGTTCCCAGCTATGGATCCCCGCTCAAAGCCTGAGGGGATGAGTGCCTTTTAACTTTTACCGTGTCCTACAATTGCTGAATCCCTGCGGGATCCAGCGAGCGCTGCGCGGTTCATAAATCAACAATTGGATCAATATGCTATCCGCTACCTTTCAAGGACCATATAAAATTGAGGCCTTAGAGACGGATATCCCATCGCCAGGCGATGGTGAAGTCCTGGTGCAGGTATATGCGTCGGGTATTTGCGGGTCGGATCTGGCAATTGTGTCGGGGCAGCATCCACGGGCGAAACCGCCGCTGGTGATCGGACATGAGTTTGCCGGTGAGGTGGTATCGCTCGGTGGGGGAGATACAGGCGAATTTCAGACCGGAGACCGGGTGACGTTGTTTCCCTTGCTGACCTGCGGCACGTGTTACGCCTGCCGCTATGGCTTCAGCCATGTGTGCGCCTCTTTGCGGTTGATCGGTTTTGATCGTAACGGGGGGATGGCGGATTATGTGACCGTTCCGGTAGATCTTCTGGTCCGGTTGCCCAATGATATGACCTACGATGTCGGCGCTTTGATTGAGCCGCTGGCCGTATGCATCCACGCGGTCGGCAGGACAACAGTTCGAAAGGAAGACGCAGTAGTCGTCCTGGGAGCGGGGCCTATCGGCCTGTTGACGGCGATGACGTTGCGGTCCATAGGGGTTGAAAAACTGTATATCACGGACATCGATCCGTTCCGCCTGGACATCGCCCGGTCCTTAAAATTTGATGCGGTGGACAGCAGTCAAACAGATATCGTCGAATACATCAAAGCGGCGACAAACGGCGATATGGCGGACCGGTTGTTCGAAGTGGCCGGTGTCCAGGCTTCAGCGACGCAAATGACGGAGCTGGTTCGACCACGGGGCACGATCGTCAACGTCAGTGTATTTAAAAATCAGCCGGTCGTTGATATGCGGTCGGTTAATTTCAAGGAACTGACCCTCATCGGTACCAGAGTCTACACGCGGGATGATTATCGCATCGCTCTGGACATCGCCGGGGCGATGCCGTTGGACCAGATCGTATCACATCGCCTGCCGCTAGCGGAGGTGGCAGGTGCGTTCAAGACCATATTTGATGGGAATCAAGTGTGTAAAGTGCTGTTTACTTTTGGGCCTGAATAATTCATAACTGATGTTACGCAGCGGGGCATGTAGCGGGTAGTATAAATTAGGAGAGATACCATATTACATCTCAGGTTACAACATGCGAAAAATCGAGCCTATAGCATATCCTATACTGTTCACCCATGCCGCCAGACCACCTGCTACCTGCCACAGGCCACCTACGCTGATGTTGCGCTGCTTGCTGCGTAACATCAGTAAGTCAATTTACCATGGAGAATTATATGTCGGTATTGGATTCATTCAGGTTGGATGGGAAAGTGGCCCTTGTGACCGGCTGCCGAAGAGGCATCGGGCGGGGGATGGCGGAGGCGCTGGCGGAAGCCGGGGCGGATATAATCGGGGTAAGTACGTCTCTCGAGGCCTCAGGAAGTGAGATCGAGCAGGCGGTCACGTCCCATGGTCGTCGATTTAACGGGTATCGGGCAGACTTCAGTGATAGAGCGTCATTATATGGTTTTATAAAACAGGTTAAGTTGGATTTCCCGGTGATTGATATTCTTATTAACAATGCCGGGTTGACGCTCCGTAAACCGGCTGCGGAGCATCCAGACGAATACTGGGATAAGGTCATCGATGTCAACCAGCATGCCCCTTTTATTCTCAGCCGGGAGATCGGTAAAGATATGATCGCTCGCGGGCGAGGTAAAATTGTATTTACTGCTTCCCTGCTGACCTTCCAGGGAGGGATCACGGTGCCCGGCTATGCCGCCTCCAAGGGCGCTGTCGGCCAGCTAACCATGGCTCTGGCCAACGAATGGGCGTCAAAAGGGGTCAACGTCAATGCGATCGCCCCCGGGTACATCGACACGGACCTGACCACCGCCCTGAAAAATGATCCGGTGAGATCGAAAGCCATCGCAGATCGTATCCCCGCAGGACGATGGGGGATGCCGGATGATTTCAAAGGCGCAGCCGTCTACCTGTGTTCCCGGGCCTCGGATTATGTCCACGGGGCGATTCTCACCGTCGATGGGGGATGGATGGGAAGGTGAAAAAATGGTGATTTGGTGATTTGGTGATTTGGTGATTGAAGATAATTCAGACAATTAACAAATCAACACTTTCGATTGAGCGCAACGAAATCCATCACCATTTCCTTGGCTTGACTGATCGACTTTTGTCTTTTCAATCACCAAATCACCATTTTCAAAGGTCTCCTTATGTCGATTGCATATGCTAATTTATTATCTGAGAGTGAGAAGTGGGAATTTGACCTGCATGGGTATTTATATTTGCGTGGGGTGATTGATCCGGGTCGGTTGCAAGAGATGCTCGAGGTGATTAATCACTGGTTGACGATAGATGCGGAGGCAGTACCCGAGCCGGTGGTGCGGCACCGGCAGGAGCCGTATAAGACGCACCTTGACCATATTCAGTATGGTCATCGGTTGTTTCAGGCGTTGAATGCTGACCCGCAGATTATTCGCGTGGTCGCCGGGCTGACGATGGGTGCCCCGAGGTTGTTTCATTGTAATTTTACACATATGGTCAAAGCGCAACCGGGAGATGAAGATCATCAGGGCTTCCACCGTGATGACAGCGGGTTTAAATTCCCTCCGGGGTTCCGCAATCCGCATAATGATTACCAGACTGCAGGCGGAGAGATCTATTGCAGCCACCTGGCGACCTGGGTTGCCCTGGCGGATGTGCCGGAAGGCACGGGGTTCAGCCTCGTCCCAGGCAGCCACAAATCCTCATTCAAAACCCCGGAAGGGCTCACCGTCGGTCACCATCCGCCCATATCAATTACTGTGCCGATGCAGGCCGGAGACGCCCTCATATTTTCTACCAATCTGTTGCACGACGCGGCGATATGGACGGAAGACTATCCGCGTTTGAATATCTTCCAACGATACCAGCTCAGTGCCTATTTCAACGAAACGGGCAAAGGCGGGTTACCGCATGAGGCGTACAAAGATATGATTTCCGAGGAAGAGTATGAGCTGGAGTCGTTAAGCAAGGAAGAGAAAATGGCGGTAAAGAGGATGCGGATGCACTTTGGAGTTTAACTGCAGCGGGTGTGGTAGGTTGTTCCGGGTTTAGAATAAAATTGATGTTGCGCAGCAAGTTTATATATAGCCCGCACAAGCGGGCTCCTACCGTAGCATGCCGAAACGTTGATGGGTAGGAGCCGCTCCTGCGGGTGATACAGATGTCAAATAAAGGAGGCCGTACGATGACGCCCGAGAAGATATTGTCTTATGAACCTGTCGTGCTTACCCAGGCGCAGCGCCGGTCTTATTTTGAAAAAGGATATCTGCTTGTTGAACGCATCGTGCCGGAGGACTGGGTTGCGCGCCTGATCGAAATCACGGATGAGATGGTGCAGCGCAGCAGGTCCCTGACGGAGTCGGACGGGATCTTCGATCTCGAGCCCGGTCACACGGTGGACCATCCGCGCCTGCGCCGGTTGAGCAGCCCCGTCGAACATCATCCGGCGTACTGGGAGTTCGCTTCCCGGTCGGTCATCGTCGACGTGGCTGCCGACCTGGTGGGACCGGATGTGAAATTTCATCATTCAAAATTGAATTTCAAGTGGGCCAGGGGCGGAGAAGAAGTAAAATGGCACCAGGACATCACCTACTGGCCGCACACCAACTACAGTCCGCTGACCATAGGCGTATATTTTCACGACGTGAGTGACGATCAGGGGCCACTGGCCGCCATCCCGGGCAGCCATAACGGCGAACTCTTCAATCAATACAATGCCGCCGGGCAATGGGTGGGGTGCCTCAGCGAAGAAGATACCGGACATATCGATACGACACAAATCGCTTACCTGCCGGGTCCGGCCGGGTCCATCACCATTCATAACTGCCGGCTGATCCACGGCTCCAAACCCAATCTCTCGGACCGTGGACGCCCCCTGCTGCTGAACGCCTATTCATCGGCTGATGCCTTTACTTACACCCCCAACCCGCTGACCAGCCGATATGAAGGAGTCATTGTACGGGGTGAACAGGCGCAATGGGCCCATCACGATGAGCGTCCGTGTCTGGTGCCGCCGGACTGGTCGGGCGGATACACCTCGTTGTACGCGATGCAGCAACAGGAAGATTGGAAGGAAGACCAGCTTGCCACGATATCCAGGCAGACTGCGCAGATTCGAAGAGAAAAATGAGATGGGCGTGATAAAAATCGAATGGGGACATAATTTTGCGTAACATCCGTTAATCACGCTTGACAGATCGAATCGGACTTCGCATAATTTTGGACGGCGTGATGAGCATTTAAAATGGGACCCCGGTCCTCTACGGAGTATGAATGGCTACAAAAATTGAATCCTGGCTTAACCAGGCAGAAATGAACCTATCCAACGGCTCCGGCGTGTCCACTGAGGATCTCCGAACGCTTCGCGCCTTGATCCGCGGAGAGCAGCAGCACCTCCTATACATCTGGGCGAATGCTGATCTGGTGGCGGCCGACGTGATCTCGTGGAATTACTTCGGTCCGTTTGACAGTGAGTTCATGTTTGACCCCAAAAATGAATGTCCGTATAAAAATGTCAAGGAAGCCATGGCCGATGGCTGGCGTGTGATCTCATTCCCAGGCATAGAATATCCTCTTGATAATGCCCATACCCACCTAGGACATGAATTCATTCTGGAACGTTTTTTCGGCTCGGGCGAAGGCCTGGACTACACACCGCACGGGGCGCGAAAGTGAATTGGTTTATAAATTTCAAATTATGAATGAAAAGATTTGGATCAACATTCATAATTCAACATTCATAATTCAAAAACAACAAGGGGTTGTGGATGAAGCCAGATTTCAAAGCGTTGAAAAAACAATTCATGGACGCCGGATATGTGATCCTCGAAGATTGGTTTGAACCGGCGTTGGTGGAGCAAACATTCAAAGATGGCATGGAGTATAAAGGAATTTCCATCTTTGAATGTGAGCGAGTCGGGGATCTACTCTGTCATCGGCGTGTGATTGAACTGGTGGCGTTTATACTGGGAACACCTGATGTCGCCATCAGTCCCTTCCGTTTCTGGAACCATCTTGTGACCGGACCCGGTGATGGCGGCGGCTGGCATGTGGACGACACCTGGATGGCCAATCGACCGCTGACGGAAATCCTGTGCATGTATTACCCACAGGACGTGACAGAGGAAATGGGGCCTACAATGGTGCTGCCCGGAAGCCACCGCCGGCTGTATACGCCGCCTCAGACGTCGAAACTCGGCTGGATTCGTGGTCAGGAGAAGCTGACAGTTACAGCAGGAACGCTCGTTATGACATGCTCTTCCATCCTCCATGCCAAAGCGGCGCATGGCTCCGATCAACCCCGGTCTATGATCAAATACGGCTACGAAGCCTCAGATCCGAAATACGGGTATTATCTTACGCAGGGAGCCTATGATAATTTAAGGCGCACGGATCTGGGCCGGTCTCTGACGAAATATGCCGAAGTGAAAGACAAAAGAGAGGCCGTATGGAACAGCTACTGGGACTTTCATCAGAGCTATACGTTTCAAGATTTCAAACATCAAATCGGCATCGCAGGCCGTGCATTGCGTAAACATCTGGAGCATGAGCAGGGGTAGGTGGTTATAGATAATTGGGTGATTGGGTGATTGGGTGATTGAAAAAATCAAAACTTTCGATTGAGCGCAGCGAAATCAATCAACAAACCCCGAAGGGCCCGCATCGTGTCCAAAGGACACATGCCATCACCAAATTGGGCAAGGTCTCAATGAAACAACTAAACTATCTGTTTCCAGTTCTACTTCTGATTCTCTTCAATGCGCCTTCGTATGCCCAGGTGAACATTGAAGAATATAGACAGGAAGAAGGAAACATCGGGTTCTCCGGCAGTTTTGCCGCAGGGGTGGAAGCGCAGACAGGTAACACAGATATTCAGGAGCTGGCTGTGGAAGGCCGTCTGGATTACGTCAAGCCCACTGTGACTACCTTTATTCTGACGAATAGTGAGTTCGGTTGGGAACAGGGACAACGTTTTTCGAACGAAACCCTGGTGCATTTCCGGCAGTTGTACCAGCTACGGGAAGGGTTTCGCCTGGAGGTGTTCGGCCAGTACAATTTCGATAAAACGATATTTCTGGACACGCGTATACTTGTAGGCGCCGGTCTGCGATTTCGATTGGTTGACCATCCGGCCTTTCATCTATGGCAAGGATCGGGATACATGCTGGAACATGAGCGTCTGGGCATTCCTGTCATAGCACAACACCCCAACCGAACGACGGTAAGCCGATGGAGCAATTATCTATCTTCCCGATTCAATATCAATGACCGGGTCGGCTCCGCCTGGACCGTATATATCCAACCGCAGTTCCGTGCCATGCGGGATTTCCGGCTGTTAAGCGATATCAATCTGGAAGTCGATCTCGGCGGTCCGCTTGTATTGGTCCTGTCCTATCAGATGAGATATGACAGTCGCCCGCCCAGCGGCATAAAAAAGATCGACACCAAAATTGAAAATACGGTCGCCATTGTTTTTTAACGCCCCATCATCGTAGGGCAGATCAATGTGTATGCCCAAAAATAAAACCAATCAGGAGTTCACCATGACCGGTGAAGAGATTATCAGAAGGTATGAAGAAGACGGATATGTCGTTATACCTGAAGTACTTGATCAGGATCTAACCAGAGAAGCGCAGGGCCATATCGAGTGGATGGGAAAAAAATATCCTGATATACGGCCGGAAGGCTATCACCATGACCTGATTGTAGATGATCCGTTCTGGATTCGCCTGTGTACAGACGCGCGGCTAATAGATGTAATCGAACCGTTTCTCGGACCGGATATTGCATTATTTGCGGCACATTATATCAGCAAGCCACCTCGAACCGGCTTGCCGGTTCTCTGGCATCAGGACGGCAACTACTGGCCACTGGAGCCTATGGAAGTGATTACCATCTGGCTGGCAGTTGATGATTCTACAACTGAAAACGGATGTATGCGGGTGATACCGGGGACGCATAACGGTCAAAAATTATACAAACACCGTTCTGAAAAAGATAAAGCCAATGTCTTGAGTTCAACATTGGATGAGTGTCTAGATGAGGAGAAGGCCACCGATGTCGTTGTCCCTGCCGGTGGCGTTTCCTTGCACGATCCGTTTCTGATACACGGTTCCGAAGCCAACCTGTCCGACAAACGCCGGGGAGGGCTGACCCTCCGATATATCCCCACCACCACCCGAATCAAACGGGAAAACTTTCCGGCTTACCTCTGTCGAGGCAAAGCCATCGAAGGGGTCAATACCTACCCCCCTCTGCCCCATTTTCGCGCAGAAGATCACTATCCATTTAAAGGGTGTGACCAGCCGCCGTGGGGGTGAAGGAAGCAAGTGGGCAGGTGGGCAAAAAAACGATGGGACATCATTTCTATACCTGCCCACCTGCCCACTTTCCTTTCACCTCCCCGCCTGATCAAGCACACGCTGATGTGCTTCCCATTCCAATTCGTCGTCGAGGGGAATAAGAGGGACATCACCATAGCGACGTTTTAACGCCAGATGGATTAAATAGTCGGTGAAATGCGGGTTGCGCGGCAAAATCGGTCCGTGAAGATAGGTGCCGAAAATATATTCCGTCCGGCACCCTTCAAAGGCATCTTCGCCGTTGTTCCCCTGACCGATAATCCGGTGCCCTAACGGTCGGCCGGTCGGTCCCAGAAACGTCTTACCACTGTGGCTTTCGAATCCGACAAGCGTATTGGGGGTAAGCCAGTCGCATTCTACGATAATATCTCCCGACATAACCTCATCGTTATCGACAGTCCATGTATCAAGCAGGTGGATGCCGGGAATACGAGAGCCGTCTTCCGCTTCGAAAAATTGGCCTGATAACTGGTAACCACCGCCCGTCAACAGCATGACCGTTTTCTGCGCTGCCGCATCCTGTAATGCCTGCTCCTTGCTCTTCTTCAGGTCGTCTGCAACAAAGGTCTGCATCCGCCAATCCTGCCCGCCGCCGAAAAGAAGCAAATCAAAATAGGCCGATGCCAGAGTGTCCCCGAGTGATATGGATTGGGTTTCAATCTCAATACCACGCCAGCGGCACCGGTTGGTCAGGATCAGCAAATTACCGTAATCTCCGTTGATACGCATCCGATCCGGGTAGAGAACCCCAATGCGCAGGGTGATATTATTGTTCATAAGCTACAAAGTTTATATTTTACTTGCCCACCTGCCGTATCTTCACAAAACCCCCAGCTCTTTCAACGATTGTCTCAGCTCAAACATAGCCGTATCAGTAGCCATAACCCAGAGCCGGGCATTGTCCGGCATATGGCGCATGGTCTGGTGAAAGGCATCGTCTATATCGATATTCACTTCCGTGACTTCTACCCCCGCATGTTTGAGTCTCAATACAAGATGATCGGCACCGGAACCGGCAACATATATTGTGCTGGTCCGTGTGGCCAGCACCTCCAGATCCGCATCCCAGATCCAGGAGACATCCCCACCGGCGTCGATCTCATCGTCTACTAAAAACAAGTAACGGGAGGGGTGGCCATCCATGAACGTCGTTCTCAGTGTTTCGTTAAGAGAAGTGGGGTTCTTGATCAGCATCAAGCGCGCTTGTCTGTTGTGAATGGTCACCCGCTCATCGCGACCGAACATCGGCACCGCCTTTTCCAGGCCGGCCCGAATGGTCGCCGTTTTAACGCCAAGGGAGACCGCGGCAGTTGTAGCAGCAACGGCGTTATAGACATTATACAAACCGGTCAGGCCAAGATGTACATCCAGCGGTCCCTGAGGGGTGATAATACGAAAACGGGACTCGTTTGAATTGATTTCAACATTAATGGCATAGATGGTAGGCATCGGCCGTTCCCAGCCGCAGGTACTGCACCTGTAGTCTCCTAAATGTGCCAGGGCCACAAGTCGGTAGGACAGGACGGTGCCACAGCGACAACACCGGGTAAAACGGGCGGCACGAGACTCGATAGCCAACCGCTCATCCTCCACACCGAAATACGTGACGCGAGGTGGGACGCCACGGACAAATCCACCGCACAATATCGGATCGTCGGCATTGATCAGCAGATGATGTTCTACAGTCAGGGTATTGAATAGTCGTCGCCATTCCCGCATTAAGGCATCGGTTCCGCCTTCGAAATCCAACCCGTCTAAATATAGATTGTTTAACACGAAAAGCCGAGGATTACATATGCTCACGGCTTCATACAACATCCTTGAATCGAACCCGAATATGCCGTAATGGGCATGAAGACCTCCCTGGATGTTCGAAGCCTGAACCAGCGTAGAGATGACCTCATCCAGCGAAGCGGCTACCTCTTGAGTATGCAACGTTTCATAGTCCGCATGTTGTAAAATTTCCGCCAGAAACCGACTGGTCGTACATTTTCCATTTGTTCCGGTTATGATAACAGGTTCGTTTTCTAACTGGCTGATCAAATCAGCAGCCAGTCGAGGCCATAGGGAAGCAATAAAAGTACCGGAGGGAATACGTCCTCGCGTCAGTTCAAACGTATCGGCAGCACGGGTGATGGACTTATCAAGCGCCAGAGCGGCGGAACGCAGCAGACCCATGGGAGATTAATGGTGAGTTAGTGAGGTGGTGACGTGGCACGCACTCCGTTATGTTATTTCTTGCCTTGCTGCTAATCTGGTGCTTTGCTGTTTTGCTTTTCAATCACCAAACCACCATTTTCTACAGCGTTTCCCATACCTTATCCCGATCATCTCTTTGATCTGAAAAACCGGAAAATGGACAGCGCCTATGGATCGCTGAAACTCAGAAGCGTTGACCGCATGACTCGTGGGGACCCGATTCGAAGGCATCCAGGACGTACGGCGTCTCTGTTTATCATTACGCCAAAAATCTCTCGGGGTTTGAAGATGCGCCAGGACGCGTTCCATATTAACGGCTTCCTGATTGTCTCCCGCCTTTCTAAGTTCTCTTAAGGCATCTTCAAAATCCCCCCGAAAAGCATAGGCCCGGGCCGATAGAAGACGTGTGGCCTCTGTCCCCTTATTCAAGGGAATCCGGTTAATGGTGGCTATACAGGCGCTATAACGCCCGGCTTTAAGGATGTCGCCGTGCCAGATTATTCAGATCCATATCCGTGGAGGGGGGGGACGTCAGGGCGAGGATCTGTTCACTCACGATCTCCGACTCGCGAAATTGCCCCATAGTTTCATAGGTCTGAGCTAATTCGGTTAAAACCATATACACGCCTGTCATCGATTATCTCACTGGCCAGCTCGCTTTGCACATCGGCAGCAATATCATACAGGCCGATAGTGTAATACCCAAGGCCCTGAACACGCCGTGCGTCCTGTTGTAAAGCAACGCTTATTCCAGGCTTGTCGATCAGGCCCCTGAGCAGCCAGAATGCTTCTTGTCTGCGTACCCGATTCTGGAACGGAATATGCGTGGTGGTCCGCATCGTCCGGGAGGATCGCAGGAATAAGCTTTCCGTCATCTGCACTAGCTCCTGATCTTTCTCATCCTGATCCTGAGCGAAAGTGACGTCAATAGCAAGTAAGCACATGACACAAACAAAGCGTAAGAATCGACCGGGTAAAGACACACCCTCCCTGGAAAGGACCTTTCATCAATCGGTTCACGTATATTCACTATCGCGCGTACGCGGCTTATATCCGTTTGTACTTACACCGCGCGCTGTGTGCCCTACACCTACTTGCCCCTGCTACCTATTATACTTTAACACCGCGCCATTCGTTGCGGTCACTAGAAATATCAATCACATTGCCGTCAGGATCGATCGCTTTAAATGCAATATCAGGCAAAGTCTCAGTATCAATATCGTACCGGCCTTTTACTGTTTTCGGCCTTTCTGCTCCCCAGACTTTAATCCGTTGCCAGGTGGCCTCAAGGTCATCGACCAGAATACCGAAGTGGATATATTCCTCACCTTCTTCAAGAACAGGTCGTGGTTGATTGCCGTGGGGAAGCAGGGTGATGTTGGAGGTGCCATCACTCAGATCGACAGCTGCACCCTCACCACGATAGCCGACGAACGTAAATCCGATGACTTCTTCATAAAATCGACGGGAAACAGCCACATCACGGCAACGCAAAGCGAGATGACGTAAGAAAGCCATGAGAAACTCCTGTTTGACAGCATGGTCGCAAGCTGTATACCATATAAATGTTCAGCAATCAGCAAATTAAAGGTTGAGACCGGTTACTGATTATATATAGCCCATTAAAGAAATCAAGCCAGTATTATTATAACCACAATGCTGGTGCATAAAAATCACAGCTTATGGGTCAATTCCATCAAAGCGACTGCAAATCGTTTGTTTTAAACCTGTTGACCCACCTTGTTCTCTGTGCCTCTCCTGTGGTCTCCGAGGTTGAATATAGATCCAGGGGCCACCTCATTGACGTTCCATCTCTTTATCCGGCTGCATCACCGGTAGTGATAACTTGAACACCGTCCCTTTCCCCACCGTACTCTCTACGTCCAGCATGCCCCTGTGTTGTTCTACAAGCTGATGGGCGATAGACAAGCCGAGCCCCATGCCGATTCCACTGCCCTTGGTCGTAAAACTTGGATTGAAGATACGCAAGAGATGATCCGGTTCAATGCCTTTGCCGGTGTCGGCAATTTCAACCACTATGGCATCGTCACGATGCAGAGACCGAATGGTAATGACGCCCTGGCCTTCGATGGCATGAGCGGCGTTGATCAGCAAATTCATGAACACCTGACTTCAGCGCGAACCCGTTCCACCACAAACTGGCTGGAAACCGCCAGGTCTTCCTGGTCCACCACCAATCGGCGAAACGTCACATCCCCATGTATCGTCGTCTGGCAGGCCAGCCGTAAAGCCGGGTGGTAATGCAACTGATCTGCTATTTTCTTTTCCCGGGCACATTGCGGGGCAAACAGTTTTCCAGACCTTCAAGGACCAGTATTCGGCACGTAGAGCACCGGCTCTTGCCGCCGCACAGGTTGGTATGCGGAATACCGCCTTCCAGGGACGCGGTCAGTAGCGTCTACTCAGCATCTGCTTCTATGGTAACCCGGTCGGGTAATACTGTGATCTTGGGCATGGCACGTCCGAATGGACGAGAGGAAGAACCGCGCTGCGTTCGCAGGAGCCCACAGGGGTCGGCAATGGAGAAATAAACGTAACAGAATAATAGGGGGTACGGCAGGAGATAACAAGAGGATTAATACAACAGGGACAGAATATCGCCGCCGTTGGTCCGTTGTGCACACCGGGCAACACTCGCTGCAGGTCCGTAGGACACCTGCCAACAGATAATCACCAACTCACCAACTCACCAACCCACCAACTGTTCTATCTGCTCACTGAGCAGGCCCATCGTATTTTAATGTCAAGAGCAAAACGCGTAATAATTAGTTTTCTCTTAAAAAAAACTGCCCGACGTGTTTATTGCCGGGCAGTTCAACTAATTAAAAGATGTTGATTACTGTCGATTTTCTTCTTTTCAATCAACAATTGTTACAACCTCTTCTCCTTGGCGATCTCTTCAACGGCGTCGATCAGCTTATCCGTCTGTGCATCGGTCACCATCACATGCATGGACGCCCGGTTGGCATCCCAGTTGATCTCCGAATGCGTCACATTGCGGATGTAAATACGGTTCCGTTCCCAGAGTCTGGCATTCAGGTCGCGGGTGGCGACCCCTTTGATCTTGAAGGACACCAGCGCCGCACTCATTCGCGGATCTTCGGAACTGTATACGGTCACCCCGGCAATGTTGCGCAGGGCATTGGCCAGGCGGACGGCCTGATACCGGTTGCGGGCCTCGAGGGCTTCGGGACTGATCATATTATGAAAATCAAGCGCCGCATTAATAGCGACTCTGGCCGGTGTATTGGAGGAGCCACGTAATTCGAACTTGGCGGCGCCGGCCAGGTATGGTTCATAATAATCTTTGGAAGCCCCCGTAAGTTCCTGGCCATACATGGACAACCCGTTGACCGGTCCGGAATAGACCGTCGGCCACACACGATCAACGATATCTTCACGCACGTAGAAAAAGCCGGTATACATCGAGGCCAACATCCATTTATGACACGGACCGGCATACATGTCGCATGCCAGGTCATGCATATCCATCTTCAGCATCCCCGGCGGCTGGGCGCCGTCGACGAGGGTCATAACGCCTCTTGCTCGAGCCATCTCGCTAATTTCTTTCACGGGCAAAACCAGACCGTCGCCGTAATTAATATGGCAGAAGCTGATCAGCTTGGTGCGCGGCGTTATGGCCGCCTCAAATTCTTTGAGGAGTTCGTCCGGGCTCTTCGGCGGATGAAATTTGTGGTCGGACAGATCGATCATCACCGTTTTTGTTCTCTGGCGGGCAGCCCGCAGGTTGATGGGTTGCACACCACCGGAGTGATCGTGATTGGTAGTGATAATTTCATCCCCCGGCTCCATATCAATACCGAAGGTCCCGAATACCATCCCTTCCGTGGTGTTGTTGGTAAACGCTACTTCGCTGGACTTACAGCCGATAAAATTTGCCATCTTGTTACGCAGGTTGTCTCTGAATTCACTATTGTATACATACCGGGAATAACTCTGATAATCGCTGTTGATGCCTTCCAGTGCAGCAATTTGCGCTCTGTGTACGGGGCCCGGCGACGGACCTCGGGTACCGGTATTCATATAGGCGATATCATCGCGTATAACAAATTGATCGGCCACCCAGTTCCAGTAGTCGACATCATTCGGTTCTGCCGGTTCATCGGCTGGTAAAGGCGCGGCAGTTGCCTTACGGCCGGTCAGTGTCATCAAGGCCGTTCCAGCAGCAATCCCACCCATGACCCGACCCAGAAATCCACGACGCGTCAACGCCTTAAGCTTTTCAGGATCTTCAAAACGCGTATCGAAATTGATCCCTGCTTCTTCTGTATACATATCATGAATCTCCTCAAAGGGCGCGCAGCACCGCTACGACGTCCAATCGTAATCAACCGTGATACAGGATGATAATTTCGTTTCTTTACTCAGCTATACGAGAAAACAAAAAGACACTGATATTTTATCAGGTCGACCTGATTCAGGCTGAAAGGTGGAATTAGGATGTAATAATGAAAATACAATGCGGGATAGAAAATTCAAATGAAAAATCCCTTTGTACTGAAATTAATTCACCTATGGGATTTTCAAAATGACCAAAAAACTCTTTCTTCGTCAGGTTGAACGATATAGATTGTGCCAAAACCAGCCTTAGGGAAAATAAACAGGACATTTCACGGCGTACTAAAAACCAGGGAAAACCGGTTATGAAAATCACCCGTATCAACCTGTACGTCGTCAACGTGCCCGAACGACATTGGTGGTGGTCGGACGACACCTACGGCCAGCCGCTCCATCAGCGGGCGGAACATGGGGTCGCTGAGATAGAAACGGATCAGGGCCTCATTGGACTGACCCAAATAGAGCGGTTCACGCCGTGGGATGTGGTCCATCGGGAGTTATCGGACTGGCTGGGTATGGATGTGTTGGAAATCAATCTACCCGATAGACGGACCGTGATGACGGGCTCTTTTGAGCAGGCTATTCTGGACATCCGAGGACAGGCGCTGGGCGTGCCCATCTGGCAATTATTGGGCGGTCGGTATCGAGACCAACTGCCTATCACGCAATGCACCGGTTATAAGGCCCCGGAGCATACGGCAGAAGATGCGCAATGGGGCTGGGAACACGGTTTTCGGTCGTATAAAATGAAGTGTATAACACAGAATGAAACCACACCTGAAGCCCGTATAAACTATGTGGCCGAACGGGTGGAGGCAATACACGCGGTGCTACCTGACATGATAGTCCGGCCGGATATACGGTGGCGCCTGAAAGAAGTATGGGCTGTTCAGGAACTGGCCGGCCGGCTTCAGGGCCATAAATTGGATTCTCTTGAAAGTCCGATCGCCCGGAGAAAAACAGCCAACTATCCGGAATGGCGACGATTGCGTCAGACTATTTCTTTTCCCGTAGCCGATCATGTCAGCAGTACGGACAATCTGCTGACGGCCTACCAGGAACAGGCGATCGACTATGCCATCATAGGCGATGCCAGTTATATCGACACCGTTCGCCAATCACACTTGGCCCACGCCCTTAATTTTGGCGGCTGGTCGCAAACCGTGTCTTACGGCCCGGGCGCCGCAATGGGGTTACACGTCGCCGCCTGTATGCCGCATATAACCCAACCCTATGATATGGTAGGCCCCATGGCCTGGGAGAATACCCTGGGCAACGAAGACTTTCCCTTCGAAAACGGCAGCCTTCTCATACCCGACCGACCCGGCCTCGGCTACACGCTCAACCAAGAGGCCGTGAAAAAGTATCTGGTGTCCCAACAGATATTTGAGTGAGGACGACAACCTGATGTTTAAAGCTGTTATCTTCGACATGGACGGTGTTCTGATCGACTCGGAACCGATCTGGCACGAAGCCGAGATCAAAGTGTTCGGCCGGGTGGGGCTGGAGATGACCGTCCGAGATTGTTTGAAAACACAGGGCTTGCGGGTGGATGAAGTGGTCAATTTCTGGTACCGGCAGCATCCGTGGACTGCGGTTTCGAAAGCTGATATCGCCGATCAAATTGTCGAGGCGGTCATCGCAGGAGTCAGACAACGAGGGGTATTGATCGATGGGGCCGAACAGGCGCTCGGGTTTGTGGGCAGTTTGCGCTTGCCCGTCGCTCTGGCGTCCTCTTCTTCTTATGCGCTCATTGATGCGGTAATCGATAAGTTCGATCTAAGATCACATTTTGATGTCATCTACTCAGCACAGGAAGAGGCCCTGGGCAAACCCCATCCGGGGGTATATATTACGACCGCCCGAAAAATGCAGATTCCCACGGATCATTGCGTGGCCATCGAAGATTCAATTAACGGCGTTCTGTCCGCTAAAGCGGCCAGAATGGCCTGCATCGCCGTACCGGAACAGGTTGCCCGATATGATCGCCGATTTGGTATTGCGGATTGTCAGATCGAATCGCTCCATCAGATCGGTCCTGTACTCTGGGCGACATTATAGGAAAATGCCGGATAAAGTGGATTCCCGCTTAAAGCCTGCGGGGATGACAATCTATGGAAATCAGTCAGGAGATATCATTTTTTATCTCTGAAGACTAATGGCAACAATGAGTTATATGCATAATGATGGAATGATGAATGAACACCGTCATAAAGATTGCACTCGGAACCCAGAACTCTATAACTCCAACCAGTTATGAGAGAGGATATGCACCATGAAAATCGAATCTATCGAATCCTATTTTGTCGGTGGGGGGTACCTCATCCGTATCCGTACAGACACCGGTCTGACCGGCCTGGGACAGACCGCCTGCTGGGGATATCCGGAAGCTGTACATCAAATTGTCGAGCGGTTTAAAGACTATCTGATCGGTCAGAACCCCTTCCGGATCGAGCACCATTGGCAATTTTTATATCGCATGTCGCCGTTTCGTGGCAGCGCCCTGTCCGGGGCGATCAGCGCAGTCGATATTGCCCTGTGGGATATTAAAGGTAAACATTTTGGCGTGCCAGCCTGGGAATTGCTCGGCGGCAATTGCCGGGATAAGATCCGGCTGCATCTGCTCGGCGGCGGTTCTACGCCGGACACGATGTACGAAGCAGCTCAGAATGCAGTTAAAGAAGGATTCACGGCCCTTAAATTTGATCCACTTCCGGGTGGATATCAGGATATGGCAGTAGATCGGTTAATTAAGACGGCACGCGATCTGGTGGCTGCCGCCCGTGAAGGAGGCGGTCCGGATCTGGACCTGATCATCGAGATCCACCGCAAACTGACGCCACTCACTGCGATGCCGCTGGCGGACGCCCTGAACGAATTCAATCTGATGTTATACGAGGATCCGTTGCAGATAGACAGCATCATGGCCCAGGGTGAGGTCGCCCAACGGGTTCGTGTGCCGGTCGGTAACGGAGAACGACTCAATACGATCTGGGAGTTCCGTGAATTGCTCGCCCACGGCGGGCCGCAATATGTCCGTCCGGATGTCGCATTGGCTGGCGGATTGACCCATTGTAAGAAGATTGCCGCCATCGCAGAATCCTACCATTGTGCTGTGGTTACCCATAACTTTCTATCGCCGCTGATCACCGCCGCCTCTCTTCATCTGGACACCAGTATCCCAAACTTCATCACACAGGAATACAGCAAAGGTGATGAATCGGAGAAAAACGCCGTGTTTAAAACAGATCATCGGCGTGAAGGCGGATATATTCCCGTATCAAACGCACCGGGTTTAGGGGTGGAACTGGATGAAACCCTGCTCGCCGAGGCCACCTTCACACCCATGAACCAGGCCAGTACCCTGTTGCGCGAAGATGGCTCCGTGGCCTTTTCAGTGTAGCCAACAAGTCATGATTAACACAACGGACTCTTCCTTACCTCCTCCCCTTCCCTCTCAGTAAAAGAGAGGGGGGTTAGGACAACTATCGGAGAATACATTTTGAATGAAGATATATCCGTCATTCTATTTTCTATAGACGGCATGCGACCGGATGGCCTGATGCAAGCCCACACGCCGGCAATCGATACACTGATGAATAAGGGCGTACATACCTTGACAGCACAGACGGTCATGCCATCCTCAACCCTGCCCTGTCATTCTTCCATGTTCTACGGATGTCTGCCCGAACGGCATGGTATTACAACCAACACGTGGGCGCCGCAAGTTCGGCCTGTCCCGAGTGTAATCGAGGTGGTACATCAGGCCGGGATGGTGACTGCCTCCTTTTATAATTGGGAACAGTTACGCGATCTATCCCCACCCGGTTCTCTGGACGCTTCTTTCTTTTTGAATAACTGTGATAGACCGGAGGGCGATCATGAACTGGCGGATCTGGCGGTTCGCTGGATGCAGGGTCATGAATTTTCATTTGCGTTCGTATATTTCGGGTATGTGGATATCGCCGGTCATAATCACGGCTGGATGTCTGATCCGTATATAGAGGCCATAGGAAACGCCGACCAGTGCATTCAAAAAGTGCTTGATGCAGCGCCCGATAATTGTCTTATCATTCTCACCAGCGACCACGGCGGGCATGGACAATCTCACGGGACGGACTGCGATGAGGATATGACCACCCCGGTCGTGCTGGCTGGCTTGAACATTCCGGCAGGAGTTACAATCGATCGTCCCGTTCGCATTACTGATATTGCACCGACAATCACCCAGGCTTTACAGCTTGCCATGCCATCCGATTGGATTGGTTCACCGTTGACGTTCAGTTGACATTATGCATTTGCCACCGGCTACGTGCCACCCGCTATACGCAGTAAGGAATTCGCATGCGTCGTTACAGTATTCTTCATCCATTATGGATGGCATTTTATTCCGGGGACATCTATGATGATGTCGCCCGGAACTGGCGTATCCAACCTTTCCTGTATCTGATCATCCTGCTGGCCATCGGTTGGCTTCCGCGGAGCTCACAGCTTCAGAACGCGGTGAATGATTGGATGACTCAGGAAGCGCCTCTTATCATTGATCAGATTCCGGCCATCACCATATCGGATGGTCAATTATCTACCAGCGTCAATACGCCGGTGCTGGTGCATGACCAGGCAGGCCAGGTGTTTTTGATCATTGATGCTACCGGTGAGTATACCTCTCTGGATGGAACGAATGCCAGCTTGCTGCTGACAAAAACAGACATTCATATCCGGGATGCGGCCTCTAATGAGCAAATACAGCCCCTCCCTGCAGGTCCGCCGGAAACACTCACGCAGGAGACATTATACGAAATCGCAGATTTTATCCGGTCACTATTTAATACTTTTTTGTTTCCAGTTTTGATCATCATCTCCTATATATTCCGAATGGGGCAAGTTCTGATATACGCGCTTCTGGGCAGGCATTATTTAACGGCTCTACGGAAAGAGTTACCCTATAGAACCCTGGTCCATCTCGCGATAATAGCCGTCACCCCATCTGTTTTACTGGATGGCCTGCATGACCTGATGGAAACCCCCTTCCCCACATGGCTCTGGTGGCCCGCCTGTTTTCTCCTGTCTACAGGCTACCTGGTGTTCGGCATCCGGACCGTCACGGGAACCGAGGAAGAACAAAACAACATACAATCATGAGCTTAAAATGGGTCCATTAATCATACCCCTCCAAACGCCATCTCACCTCCTCTCTTTCCTTGTAAAGGAATGGTCCGAGGTCAGGCGTCCGAAAGGATTCTGAATGAAACGTATCCTACTCTTAATCAACCAACCGGCCCCGCCATACAGCGATTTTTCAGCGATGTTTTCTGGTCTGCTTGCCGATTCAGGACAATTCGACCTGGAGGTGACCGATGATCGGGACCGGCTGCGCGATCTGTCCGACTTCGATGCCGCAGCGTTCTATATTGGTGGCGGCACGCTGACTGAGGACCAGGAAAAGGGCATTACCGGTTTTGTCCGGCAGGGGGGTGGGTTACTCGCGGTACATGGCGCCAATGCCGGTCTGGCGCAATATACGGATTATATCGAAATGATCGGGACCGAATTCATCGGCCATGATCCGCTGGGGCCCTTTGAGGTGAACGTCGGATCCGATGTCGACGATATCCTGCCCCGCCTGAGTACGTCCTTTCGTGTGGAAGACGAATGCTACAACATGGCCATCAAAACCGAAGCGCCCCTCAGATGGTTTCAGCATGGCCTCTGGACTTTCGAGCGAAAACCGCTGGGCTATGTGCGCGACTACGGCGAGGGACGCGTGTTCTATACGGCGCTGGGGCATGATCGCCGGACCTTCGGTCACGCTGATTTCCAGGATCAGTTGATTAAGGGCCTACGCTATGTATGCGGGATGCAGGACCATTCGAACATACGCATCGGATTGGTGGGCTACGGACCGTTGTTCGGCATGGGCAGGCATCATAGCGAACAGATTGCCAACACACACGGTTTCGAACTGGCCGCGATCTGCGATAAAGATCCAGCCCGGCTTGAAGCCGCCAGAGAAGAGCAGGGAGAATATATTCCCACCTTTACAGATACAACGGATCTGATCAACAGTGGTTTGATCGATCTGGCTATTGTGATTGTCCCACATGTCTACCATGCCTCCGTGGCCAGACCGTTTTTAGAAGCCGGTCTACACGTTATCACCGAAAAACCATTCACCGTCCATGTCTCGGAGGCGAATGAGTTGATTGCTCTCGCCCGTGAGAAAGACGTGATGATTTCTGTGTATCACAACCGGCATTGGGACCCGGATATTCTGTCTCTGCGAGAAATCGTGGAAGCGGGTACCATCGGTGATTTATATTCCATTGAGTGCAATATGGTCGGCTACGGCGCACCGGGCCAGGCATGGCGATCCCATAAACCCATATCCGGCGGCGCCATGTACGATATGGGCGCACATCAATTCGAGAAAATTCTACAGCTTGTACCACAACACAACGCCATTGGAGAACGTATCAACAAACAGGCGTCGTTATACGGCAATTTTCTCAAGCGGGTGTGGCACAACAACACCAACGAGGATTTCTGCCGGGCGTACGTACGGTTTGATACGGGGCTTGAAGCGCAGTTGATCAATTCGAGTATTCATGCGTCTTCCAAACCACTGTGGACGGTCCAGGGTACAAAAGGGTCGGTGGTTATGGCGGGATGGGACGGCGCTGCGACGGTTACGGGGGCCTGTGTAGACGGGCGTCACCAGGTCGTCGAGGTACCAAAATTAGACCGGGGACATAACTGGCAGGGGTACTACAAAAATGTGTCGGACCACCTGTTATCCGGCCTGCCCCTTCTCATAACGGGCGAATGGGCAAAAGGCCCCATACAGTGTATTGAAGGATGTGAAACGGCTGCAAGAGAGAACAAACTGGTTGAAATAAAATTTGACTTCTAATTTGCAAGTATGAAACCTGATCACAGAAACACGGGAGAGACACGAGATCAGGGAAGCTCTTCTCTCTCATTTTAATATTGAGGTCTAATCATGAAAAGGCGTGAGATCCTGGAATCTGCCTTTACTATCCTGGCGATCCTGGCCCTGTGGCCGGTTATCCTGGGGTGGAAACATCCCATTTATAATATCATGCTGGGCGTTATCCTGATCATTTTCATTGTCCTGGTCATTAACAAATTCCGGCGTGTAAAACACATGTATGAGGAAAGCAAAATAGAAGCAAAAAAACGCCCTCCCGGACCGCCGGATCCGAGAGATATGTTTCAGCCGTAAACGAGGAGGGTCAGGCATACTTACGCGGTAGCAAAGGCCTGGACACCTCATCCAATTCACATCGGTCTACAGATTCCAGAGACCAGCCGACAGCCCCACAGGCCTCTTCTACATGCTCCGGTAGATCTGCCCCTAAAATGGGCGCCGTGATCTCCGGGTGGTCTAAAATCCAGGCCAGGGCGATCTGCGCGGGTGTTTTGTCGTATTTCTTTCCTATTTCAATCAACGATTGAATAATTTGATCCATCTGTTCTGTCATCGCTTCTTCGAACGGATATTTATTCCGACTTAGGCCGGGACGCGGGTCGCCGCCCCAGGGACTATTTGCCGGCGGTGTCTGGCCCCGGCGGAACCGACCGGTCAGCAAACCAATCGCCAGGGGGCTGTATGCCATGATGCCGAGGCCGAACTCATGGGCCATGGGCATGAGTTCCAGTTCTGTCTCCCAGCGGGCCAGCAGGCTATAATTATATTGCAGGCAGGCAAACGATTCCAGATTTCGTTTGTCGCTGGTCCATAAGGCTTCCATGACCTTATATACAGGAAAGTTGCTGCACCCGATGTACCGGACTTTGCCCTGCCGGACCATATCATCAAGCGCCCGGATTGTTTCTTCCAGCGGCGTATGCGGATCAAATGCATGCATCAGATACAGATCAATATAATCCGTTTGAAGCCGCTTGAGACTGGCTTCCACGCCGCGCATCAGGTTTACACGAGATAAACCATGGTGATTGGGGCTATCTCCGATGGTGCCGGAGATTTTGGTACACAAGACCGCATTTTCCCGCCGCCCTTTGAGCGCCTTACCACAGATAATCTCCGATCGTCCCCCGCCGTATAACGCCGAATCGATAAAATTAATACCCAGATCCAACGCCCTCTCAATCACCCGAGTACCGACATGTTCATCCACTTCCCCTCGAAATGCCGTCCCCAGACAAATAGGCGACACCCGCAATCCCGTCTTCCCAAGATAACGATATTCCATAAATAATCCCTTTCCGGATAGAGCCCCAGCCAATTTGGTGATGGATTTCGCTACGCTCAATCGAAAGTAAGGAACGCCTCTTTGAGGCATTATTAAAACGCGCTCCGCTTTCTGCCTACCGTCTACCGCCCCTACCCATCCCTCGGCACACCTGATTCCAGAAACGCCTTCTCCAACGTCTGATAGCACATCGCCGCTGCGGCCATCGGATCATAGTCCGGTCGCCTCTGAACCATATAGCTTACCTCCGCTGTAATGGAACCGGTATATCCGGCTTCGTGCATGGCTTGCAAATACGCTACGAAATCAAAATCCCCTTCGCCCGGTATCAGAAACTCAAAATCCGGCGCCCTGCCTCGTTGATCTTTTACGTGGGTATGAGCCGCGTCGGGCGCCATGAGCCGGACGGACTCTTCGGTCGATATCCCCATAATGTCAAAATGACTGATATCGAAATTGTGCTTCATATAAGGAGAATTAATAGTATGTATCAGATCGACCGCCTTCTCCACCGTATCAAGCGCAGCGCCGGTATGGGCCTCCAGGCCGATGACAACCCCTCTTTCTCCAGCATAATGGACCAGCGCCCACACACGCTCGATAATAAAATCCTGTTTTTCGTGCCAGTCGTCGGGCGAACCGCCGAGGACGGTATCCAACACCGGTTTACCCGTTCCATCCGCCCATTCTGCGCACAGATCAACGGCTTTCGTCAACACCTTCATATTCTCTTCATGGTCATCCGGCGCCTCAGCCAGCAAAGACCGATGAGCGGCAATTGCCGGCATCGCCAGCCCATGCAGATCATACAAGCCTTTTATCCGTTTTCGCTCACTCGGCGTCAGCGTGTCGATGGCCGTGGTATAGTTCGGTAATACCGTCAATTCAACAGCATCAAAACCCTGCTTCGCCAGAAAAGGAATGGCCTCATCAATAGGCACCTTCGGCATACCCCAAGTTGTGTAACCAATTTGCATATTTAATTCCTCAGCATTTAGTTCCTGGATTGATTGTATAATCGACTGCGGACATTAAGGTTTTCAATCACCATTCACCAATTTTTTTTTACCGGGAATACCCAACGCCTCATCGATCTCCTGCTGATAGCCGTAGACCTTACAGGCTTCGATCTCCTGCATGCTGACCGATCGACCGGCCAGGGAGGATTCTAAAATTGCATAGACCGCCGCCACATCCTTCAGGCCTTCGAGCCCATTGAGTTCCACCTGCCGCCCATGGAGGATGGCTTCTCCCAGTTCGAAATATTCCAGGGCGATAAGCCGCCAGTCTACGTTTTCTGCACCGATGCAGTCGGGGAAAAAGTGGGCAGCCAACGGCTCCAATTCGAAGTCGGACGCCATCTCTACAAGGGCCTCGTGCCCTTCCTTATCCTTGCCTTTGCGCTGTATTTCAGCACGTCCCCCGCGGGTGCCGTAACTCGCAATCTGTCCCTCCTCACAAAGGATCATCTCACCACCTATCCCGCCCGTACCGCCACGACCCATGATCCAGTTGACCATAATCCCGCTTTCCATGCGGAACAGAGCAACAGACACGTCCTCCGCCGTAGCGGGGACCGATTCTTCCATCGCCCTGTGGCGGTTCTGGTAGAACGTATACTGATCACCGATGGATTCAGGTTTGTAGCGTAATTTTTCCAGCAACCGGGCATCACCGTAGACCTCGGCAATATCCCCAAGTTGGTATCGGATCAAATCGGTATAATGTACCCCCATGTCAAGGATAGGCCCCCCTTTATCTTTGATATGACGCCAGGGCGTGATAAAGATGGTATTACCGCCGCCGAGGGCGTGACACCAGGCCAGGTAAGGCTTCCCGATCCACTCTTTTTCCAGAATATGGCGAATCAGGCGGGCCGATGGATCACGCCGGTAGTTTTCCGCCACCGAGAGAATGCGGCTGTGGCGCGCGGCCGTGTCGATCATTATCCGGCAGGCGCCTACGGTGATGGCCATCGGTTTTTCGACCATCACATGCCAGCCCAGCTCAAGCGCCCGGCAGACGACCGTATGATGAACCGACGGATCCGTGACAACGGAAACGGCGTCGAGATCCGGTATGGCCACCGCCATCGCTTCCATATCGGTGAAAACAGCCGGTTTATAACCAAAAAGTGTTTCCGCTTCCGAGGCGGCCAGTTCCGCATTTTCAAGACGGATATCACAGACCCCCACAGGTTCAATGTTATTGAACGGTGAGGCCAGAAGTTCCCGCATGCCGTACAGATGACGCGTCCCCATGCCGCCGCAACCGACAAGCGCCAGCTTGATCTTAGACATAATGACTCCTGAGTCAATGCGTTACGCTTTAAACTGGATATCGAATCCAGTTTAAAGCGGCGAATTCATCCCCGACCACAGGGCGGGGCGACCTTCGTAACTTTCGTGAATAGAAATTAAATGTGAGGAAGAAAATATACGGCGAGAAAAATACTGGCAAGCAGAATTGATAGCAGCAACCTGGGTATATTTAGATAGTGATCAGGTAGCTGCCAGAATTTCCTCTATGACATTAAACAGGTCATATCGCACACGATCACTTGAAAATCTCAGGATGCGCAGTCCACATGCCTTCAGTACCTGTTCCCGTTTTGCATCTTGTTTTTTTCGTCGCTCATGGATGGGGTCTTCTATTTCTATGATGAAACCGGCAGCGCGGCAGTAAAAATCAACGATAAATGCTTCTATAATATGCTGACGCCGAAAATGGAACCCGTTGAGACGATTTGTTTTAAAAATCCCCAGATCGTTTTCTCAGCGAGCGTCAAAGATTGCCGCAACGTTTTCGCAACGTGTTGTTTTCGCCGAGTATGTCCCTCGTAAATGATCACTGATTTGTTCATTATCTTCTCCTCAGTGTAAATATCATTGTCATTTCCCTGCGTCCGCTCTATAATAGTCGTTATACTCTCCCAAATCTCGTATCACCATGTAAAATAAAACCCCATCTCCTCCCCTTCCCATTCAGGGAAGAGGCCGGGGTTTAGGTCCAGGAGCCCAATATGCCACGATATATCTCAGCTTTACTCCTACTGATCACGGCCACATATTCCCTTTCCGCTCCCCTTTCCGCGCAGGAGTTAACCTCCGAGACGTTACACGGACTCGAATTCCGCAACATCGGTCCGGCCGCCATGAGCGGTCGTGTTGTGGATCTTGCGGTGTTGGAGAAAGACCCATACACCTTCTACGTGGCCTCAGCGACCGGCGGACTGTGGAAGACGACCAACAATGGAGTGACCTTTATAGTCGTGTTCAAAAACGAAGGAACGCATTCCATTGGTGACGTGGTTGTACACCAGAAGGCCGACAGTCTCGTATGGGTCGGCACAGGAGAGCGGGCTAACCGCCAGAGCTCATCATGGGGAGACGGCGTATACAAGTCGATGGACAGCGGCACGACGTGGACCAACATGGGCTTGCGGGATTCCCATCACATCGGCCGGATCGTGATGCACCCTGATGATCCGAATACCGTATATGTGGCCGCCATGGGGCATCTGTGGGGGCCTAACGACGAGCGGGGGTTATATAAAACGACCGATGGCGGCAAGACCTGGAATCGTGTCCTCGGCATAGATGAACATACCGGTATTGTGGATGTGGCCATGGACCCCGATGATCCGAATATCCTGTATGCGGCCGCCTATCAGCGACGGCGACGGCCCTACGGCTTCCACGGCGGTGGCCCGGGCAGTGGGCTGTATAAGACGATGGATGGTGGCGCTACCTGGCAGGAACTGACGAGCGGACTCCCGGCGGGGGATAAAGGACGCATGGGTATTTCTATTTACCGAAGTGATCCGAACATCGTGTACATTTCCCTTGAGCAGGGGTACCGGTACAATGCATCCACCGCCTACAACGAACGGCGTGCAGGGCTCTATCGGTCCGAAGACAAGGGCGAGACCTGGACCTATACGGGCAACTGGAATCCACGACCCATGTATGCCAGCCAGCCGCTGGTGGACCCCAACGACGATCAGCGGATCTACATGATGAACCGATACAGCTATTCAGAAGACGGCGGTAAGACCTTCCGCGCGCCTCGACAGTCTCTTCATGGGGACGACCGTATACTGTGGGTGAATCCAGAGGACTCCCGCCATGTGATCAAAGGAGACGACGGTGGTGTAGGCATCTCTTATGATCGCGGCATAACGTGGTTGTATGTCACCTCTTTACCGGTAAGCCAGTTCTATCGTGTCAGCGTGGATATGCGCAAACCGTATTGGGTTTACGGCGGCCTGCAGGATAACGGCAGTTGGGCCGGTCCCGGCGCGACCTATCTCAGTGACGGCATTCTGAATAACGAATGGATGAGGACCGGCGGCGGCGACGGCTTCGTCAATCTGCCGCACCGGGAAGATGAAAACACCCTCTATGTCGAATCTCAGTACCTCGGATTATCCCGGTTTGATCTGAACACCAGGCAGCGCCGCGCCATCCGACCGGGTGATTCCAAAGGACGTATCGGCCCTCGACGTAACTGGGATGCCTGGGGCCCGGGCACGCCGGAACCGGAGCTGGGCAATGCCATGGCGCCGGGCAACTGGGACGGCCCGTTTATCCTGTCGCATCACGATCCCAATACGATTTATGCGGGTACCAACATCCTGTGGAAGAGTACAGATGGTGGGGACGCCTGGACTGCCCTGGGTGACCTGACTACCGGCGTTAACCGTCGTAACCTGCCTATTATGGGCATGGCGCCGCACGATACAACACTCTCACTCGACGACGGTATTCCATACTACCCGACACTCACGGCTGTCGCTGAATCACCGATGGATCCGTCGCTGCTCTATGCCGGTAGCGATGACGGTAATTTTCAAGTTTCGCGTAACGGGGGGCAGACCTGGATTGAAGCCTCTGCCCGGATGCCCGGCCTACCCCGAAGTACCTGGATCAATGGCATTGAGCCTTCCCGGTACGAAGAGGGTACGGTCTACGTGGCCATCAATAATTACCGTAACGACGACTTCACCAATTATGTGTACCGATCCGCCGATTACGGCGCCACATGGCAAGCCATCACGAATGGCTTGCCCGACAGGCGGGTGGCGCGAACCATCCGCGAAGATCCAACAAATTCCGATCTTCTGTACCTGGGCACGGAGTTGGGTCTATTTATCTCGTTAGACCGCGGTGACCGCTGGGTCGAACTCAGAAATAATCTGCCGCTGGCAGCGATAAACGATCTGGTCGTTCATCCACGAGACAATGATCTGGTACTGGGCACCCACGGTCGTGGTATCTGGATTCTGGATAATCTGTCAGCCCTCCAGGAACTTACCCCTGGTGTCCTCGCCGCCGATGCCCATCTCGCCGGTATTCCTGATGCGGAGATGATTCGCTACACCCGTGCCCACGCCCATGCGGGCGACATGATTTTCCGGGGCAAGAATCCGGCGGCAGGCGCTTTGATCGACTACTATCTTAAAGAACCGGCAGATAAAGACGCAGTACAGCTTGCCATCCACGATGCCGCAGGTACGTTGATCCGTGAGCTGGCGCCGGATTCTACAGCCGGAATCAACCGGATGGTCTGGGATCTTCGCTACCCCAGACTACCAGCAGCACCGGTGGATACACTCCATATCGACCACACGTTGATCCGTACCCGAAATACATCACCAGAGGGTCCATCCGGTCCGTGGGTCACACCAGGCCTCTACACCGCTCGCCTTACGGTCAATGGCCGGACACACAGCAGGGCCTTTATCGTTGACGAAGATCCACGTATCAACCTGCAGGTCGAACAACGCCGCCGATGGACCGACACCCTGCTGGAGATCGCAGATCTGTACACCCTGCTGGCGGCTGATAACACGGGTATTCAGCCGGTTATATGGCAGGTCGAGAAATATCGGAAAGAAAACAAAAAGCTTGATGAAAATGCTGCGATCAAAATCGAAGAGACCGGTCGACTTTATTCTGAGTTATTCAGCCGGGTACGCTCCCTTTATAGTCATGTTTCGGGCTGGCCGGGACCTCTGACCACCGATCAGCACTCACAGTGGGCGTACTACCAGGATATGTACGAAAGCTTTATCTCATTAAAGGAAGATTTTAATAAAAAACATCTGCCGCGATTGAATAAAAACCTAGCGAAAGAAGACCGTATTGCGACAGGTTTGTAAATACGTGGGATGTCCCAACACAACCAACACCTCAATTAAGGAGATCGTCCTATGTCAACAGGTGCTATGAACGTCCTTGGCGGTCCACTCGAGTTATGCTGTACAGATCCGCTGACCGGTTTTTACCGCGATGGCTCCTGTAACACCGGATCTGGTGATGCAGGTGTGCATGTGGTCTGCGCAGAAATGACAAGCCGTTTTCTGGCGTTTTCGAAGGCGACCGGCAATGACCTGAGTACGTCGGTACCTGAATTCGGCTTTGAAGGTTTGAAGCCCGGCGACCGCTGGTGCATCTGTGTCCTCCGCTGGAAAGAAGCCTACGATGCCGGTGAAGCCCCCCTGGTCCTTCTGGCATCCTCGCATGCTATGGCGCTTGAATTTGTAACCCTGGAAGTATTGCAAGAATACGCGGCGGATATGGAGTGAGTAACAATTCCCTTGATTTTTTACATATATTTTATTATACATTAACGTTCTGGTGTTTTATCTGGTGATTTGAATCAAATCCTTTAGAGATCCCTTATTCAGGGACATTCGTTGTTGAGGAGCAAGATTATGGCCAAGAATAAGAACCGTTCTCTGGTGAAGCTGAAAAGCACCGAGAGCTCACATTGTTACTACACAAAGAAGAATCGGCAGAATACAACGTCCCGTATGGAACGTAACAAATACGATCCCACGCTGCGTAAGCATGTATTGTATCGTGAAACGCGGTAGGGGGGAAACTACGAATCAACAAATCGCGAATCAACGAATGGGGAATTGATTCTCTGATTCGTAGTTTCGCGATTCTTATGCTATTGTATCACGGAGGTCCTGCCCATGTCCCGGACGTGTAAGTTAACCGGAAAAAGCCCGTTGGTCGGTAATCAAGTATCCCATGCGAATAACAAGACCAAACGGCGTCAATATCCGAATCTACAGATGAAACGTATCTTTGTACCTGAACTCGACCGCATGGTTCGCATCAAAATGTCCGTCAATGCCATTCGGACGATCACCAAAATCGGCCTTATGCCGTTTTTGAAAAAGCGGGGCCTGCAGCTTCGTGATGTGCTGTAACCATGACTTCCAAGAGTGCGTCAGAGCACAAAACACGTGCCGCTGAGCGGGGACCGGTAGCCCTTGCGATCGTGACCGTCAGTGATACCCGCACAGAGGAAACGGACGTCAATGCCCGATATCTGCGGGAACAAATCGAGGCGCTTGGCCATCGGGTTGTAGCCTATCATCTCATTAAAGATGAGCCGGAGCAGGTCGAAAAAATCCTTGAATCCTGCGCCGATGGTGATGCCCGGGTGGTTTTGTTTAATGGGGGCACCGGGATCTCACGCCGGGACCGTACGTTCGATGTCCTGGAACGCAAGCTGGAAAAACCCCTGCCCGGCTTTGGTGAAATTTTTCGTATGCTCAGCTACGATCAGGTGGGGGCCGCTGCCATGATGTCTCGTGCTACTGCCGGCGTGTATCGTGATACGGTGGTCATTTCGACACCAGGCTCTCCGGCTGCAGTTAAACTGGCCTGGGAAAAGTTGATCGCATCCGAGCTGTCTCATCTCGCCTGGGAACTTGTGAAATAGATCAGAGAATAAAAGATAGAAGGTGAAAGACGAATGATGAACATAGGACGGGTTATTCCCGTCCTGTTGTGTTTAATGCCCTTTGGGCTTATCAACACAATCTGTAATCACAGCAACCACCCTTTTTCTACGGAGACGTCGCCTATGCTATATCGAATGCGTCATGTGCTATGCGGTTTGATTGTGGGGCTGTTGTTAAGTGTTCAACCCCCCGTATATGCGCAATCTGAGGATGAAACAACCATCAAATCGATATTTGATGAACGACTGACGAGTGGCGAGATGTACGAACTGCTTAGAGAACTATGCAAGGACATCGGCCCCCGTTTGAGTGGGTCGGAGGGTGCGGCAAAGGCTGTAGATTGGGGTAAACAGGTGATGGAAGCCTATGGGTTTGACCGGGTCTTTCTCCAGGAAGTCATGGTACCTCACTGGGAGCGTGGGGAGAAAGAACAGGTGCAGGTCGTTAATGTTCCTGAAGGCATGATCGAACTACGGGTACTGGCCATTGGCGGTTCGGTCGGCACACCGGCCGAGGGCATTACAGCTGGGGTGGTCATCGTGAATTCGCTTGATGAAGTGGATGCACTGGGCCGTGATAAAATCGAAGGTAAAATTGTGTTTTACAACCGGGCGTTCGATCAGACCGTGGTGTCCACGGGCGCCGGTTACGGCGGCGCTGTGGATCAACGTGGCGGCGGGCCATCCAAGGCAGCAGAGTACGGCGCCGCTGCGGTGGTCATTCGTTCGGTGTCTTCTGCATTTGATGATGAACCGCATACCGGCGGATTGAGGTATCGGGATGGCATAGAACGCATACCAGCCGCCGCGCTCGGTTTTCATTCAGCCGACCGGCTCAAAGAAATTTTAAAGGAAAGTCCGGATGCAAAATTGTATATCCGCATGACCAGCCAATGGCATCCGGATGCCAGATCATACAACGTGGTAGGTGAAATCCGGGGCTCTGAAAAACCGGATGAGATTATTCTGGTCGGTGGGCATCTGGACTCCTGGGATGTGGCTGAAGGTGCCCATGACGACGGCGCCGGTTGTGTGCATGCCATCAGCGTATTGCGCACCTTTAAAAAGCTGGGTATACGCCCCAAACATACCATTCGCGCCGTGTTGTTCATGAATGAAGAAAACGGTCTTCGTGGCGGTATTAAATATGCGGAGCTGGCCAAAGCAAACGGAGAAAAACACTTGATCGCCCTGGAAAGTGATGCCGGCGGGTTCAGCCCGCGGGGTTTCGGGGTGTCCGCTGACGATCGAGTGATCGATCAATTCCGTTCCTGGTTATCGCTATTTCCAAGGAATACGATTTCCTACATCAACAAGGGCGGTGGCGGCGCTGATATCGGTCCGCTTCGCCGGGAATCCGGTACGCCGACCATCGGCTTTATTCCTGATTCACAACGGATGTTCGATCTGCACCATGCGCCGACCGATGTCTTCGAAAATGTCAATCGCCGCGAACTGGAACTGGGCGCCGCATCCATCACCTCGCTGATCTACTTGATCGATAAATACGGTCTGCAAGGGATGGCGCAGTAAGGAAGGATAAAACAATCAGCGCGGCGCTTCATTTCCGGGCGGGATGTATGATGATATGTTGAGATATCTGTTTTATATTATTATCCTGATCGGTTGGCCGGCCCTGGCACAGGCACATGTATTTTACATCAGTATCACCAAAGTGAAATGGAACGCTCAGCATGAACGGCTTGATATATCGGTTCGTATTTTCACGGATAATCTGGAGGAGGCGGTAGCAGAAGAAGGGGGACCGAAATTGAAGTTGTGGACCGATAAAGAGCATACTGAAAGCGATCGGTTTATTGCTGATTATTTGAAGTCAAGGCTTCACTTCAGGGTCAATGAGAAGGAGGTGGATCTGGAATATCTCGGTAAAGCGGATGCCCTCGATGCCACGGCTTGCTTCTTCCAAATTCGCGGAATAAAGGACGTAAAAAAGATGGATGTAGGAAACAGTATCCTTATAGATCTGTATGATACGCAGGCCAATGTGGTGCGTTTTGAAGTAAAAGAAGAAAAGAAATTTATCAATTTGAATAAAAAATCAACCAGAGGTGCGATTGATTTTTAATGAGGCGTCGTCAAGCACCACGTACGTATAGTCATGTCGGAATTCGAGATCTATCTTCAGCTCGGCTTTAATCATATTGCCGACTTAAATGCCTACGATCATATCGTCTTTATCATCGCGCTGTGCGCCGTTTACCAGCCACGACAATGGCGCATGATTCTGATGCTGGTCACTGCGTTTACGATCGGGCATTCGATTACCCTGGCCCTGGCCACGCTGAGTGTTATTCTGGTTCCCATGAAACTCATCGAATTCCTGATTCCAGTGACCATATTTGCGACCTGTATCATGAATGTCGTCAGACCATTCGACGAGCAAACGAAAAGGAAAGTGTGGTTTAATTATCCTCTGGCTCTGTTTTTCGGTTTGATTCACGGGATGGGGTTTTCTTATTATTTACGGGCGCTGCTTGGCATGGAAGAGTCGATTGTTATGCCGCTCTTCTCTTTTAATATCGGCCTGGAATTAGGCCAGCTCATGATCGTAACTCTGGTTCTGGCGAGCGCGGCGCTGGCCGTACAGGTTTTTAAAGCGCCTCACAAATCCTGGAATTTGTTTATTTCAGGGGTTGCTGCGGGTGTGGCGATTATCCTGATGATGGAGACGAAATTCTGGTGACCCGATCTCCTAACCCCATATTATGGTTAGCTAATGGAGTAGTTGTATGGATATGACGATTGAAGAACTGATTGAAGATTTTGAATACCTGGAGGACTGGGAGGATCGGTATCAGGAGATTATCGACTTAGGTAAACAGATTCCACAGCTACCGGAGCGATATAAAACAGATGCGTATAAGGTGCGGGGATGTGTCAGTCAGGTATGGCTGGTACCCCACGTCAGCGCCTCCAGCCCGCCGGTCATTACCTTTTCCGCAGATAGTGACGCCCATATCGTAAGGGGTCTGGTGGCTATTTTACTGATGGTGTATTCCTACAAAACGCCTCAGGATATTCTCAACGCCGATATACAGGGCCTTTTCGATAAACTGGACCTGGCCTCCCATCTCAGTCCCAGCCGCAGCAATGGCTTTCAGGCCATGATAAAGAAAATCCGCAGCATAGCGGAAGGGGCGCTAGCCGCGTAGCGGCCGTACTTTGTACTACCGGCCGGCCCGTCTTGGAGATCGGGTTCGTCGACGACCAAATGCCGGTTTGGGCGGCGGTGGTTCTGCCGAGGCGGCGGTACTCTCATCCTCTTTGGCGTCTATTGGCCTGCCCAGGATGCGCTTTACGCGTGCCGATGTCCCACCGCCGGGTCGGCTCCGGTCCCGTCCGCGATTTATTCGAACCTTCCCTGTGGATTCCGGTTCATTCAGATAATCGAATCCGGGATGGGAGGTCCAGTTAAACATGTCTTTCCCGATATGTTCTTCCATTATATTATACAGGTCAATATCTTCCGGAGCCACCAGACAAAAAGCGAAACCAGTCCCTTCAGCCCTGGCTGTACGACCGGCGCGATGGACGTAGTCTTCAGGATTGTCAGGCAGATCATAGTTAAACACATGGGAAACGGTAGGAATATCCAGCCCGCGGGCGGCGATGTCGGTTGCGACCAGAATCTTGTGCCGCCCTTGCCGGAATCCGCTTAGCGCCCGTTGACGCTGATCTTGCGCCAGATCGGAATGCAGTCGGGTCACCGAGAAATTTCTCCTGGATAGATATTGTCCCAATTGATCGGCGCCCCGACGGGTACGGGTGAAGATCAGGGCCGAATCGACCGATTCATCCTTAAGCAGACTCACGAGCAATTGATTCTTCAGGCCGCTTGGTACCGAATACACCCGATGGGTCAGACCAGCAGCCAGCGTCGCCGGCGGCGAGGCATTGATCTCTACGGTCCCTTTCATATACCGATCGGATATTCTTCGAACTTCGGAGGGCATGGTCGCGGAAAACAACATAGTCTGCTGTCGGTCGGGCATCTTGTTTATGATACGCGTGACATCCGGCAAAAAGCCCATATCCAGCATACGATCCGCCTCATCAAGAACCAGTACCTTTACGTGTTTGAGTGTTACATTACCCCGTCCGATGTGATCCAGCAGACGGCCGGGGGTAGCAATCAGAATGTCTACACCGGCCCTGAGGGCTGAAATCTGGGATGGAAAACGTACGCCTCCGTAAACGGTTGTACTGACGAAAGGAAGGTATTTACCATACTGTTCGACACTGTCTCCGATCTGAATGGCCAGCTCGCGCGTGGGCGCCAGGACAAGTACCTGAGGCCCCCTGCCTTTTGTAAGACGATGAAGAATAGGCAACGTGAACGCCGCCGTCTTGCCGGTACCGGTCTGGGCGCATCCTATGATATCCTTGCCTTCGAGCGCGACGGGAATCGCCTCAGCCTGGATGCGCATCGGTTTCTTATACCCGGCTTCTTCTACTGCCTTTAAAATTTCCGTTTTCAGATTCAGCTCATTAAAAGTCTCCACAATACTCCTTCTGTTTTCTGATGCCAAGGACAAAGGATATTATTACTTTAGACCGTATTTCTGGATTCATAGACCAGCACGGTAGCGGGCGGATTTTTCGCTATGATCTTAACCTGCTCAAACGACGTTTTCAGTGTACAGCTTCCGCCTATAACGGTCGGGTTAATATACCCTGCAACGAATATAGAGTAAAGACCAATTTTGAAGTATTAGGCGATCTACATCGCACCAGCCGAACCTGCCGTAACCTGATTCATAATTGAGTCTGGCTTTTTAGTAACAGTTGACACCTTTTCAGTTGTCTCTGTATATTGTCTATTCAAGAGTTAAACCGAATGTAAACCAAGCCCTGTTTGTCTATCTACAGCAGGGCTTTCTTATGCGGAGATATAACAACGCTAACGGGTTTTCTATTCCTAATCGCCGCCACCCTGGTCACCTCATGTTTCGGCCTGGTGCTTAAATCCGCAGACCATACCGGCCGGAATCCGGTCGCGGTAGGCAGCCTGAATTATATCATTGGTGCTGTCCTCACCGCCCTGGCTCTATTCTTCGATCCCGACTGGTCCTGGAGCCTCATGACTGTATTGGTCGGTGGGGTGACCGGTGTGTTCTATGTTGTGGCCTTCTGGTTTCTTGTACGGGCGCTCATGGAGGGCGGGGTGGCGGTCACCCTGGCTCTCGTCCGGCTTTCCGTGTTGATCCCTATCCTGTGTTCGATTTTTATCTGGTCTGAAATACCGAATTTCGCCCAGACGGTCGGTATTGGCGTCGTCTGTATAGCCTTGCCCTTTCTGAGTCTTGGAGTTGGCCAGGCAGCGGATAAAAACTTTAAAGGGACCGTCTGGATGGTGGGTGCCCTATTTATAACTACGGGTATGTGCCATTTATCCCCCAAGGTATTCAGTGAAATGGCTCCCCAGAGTCAGATGTCGTTGTATCTATTTTCTCTATTTTCTGTAGCAGCCATCATGAGTATCCTCTATATTCGTTTCAAGCCGGTGCAGGTTCGGCGAAATGATTACGGATACGGCCTCCTGCAGGGCGTCATCAATGTGACAGGAACCTGGCTGTTGGTCATCACGTTGAAATTGCTGCCGGGCACCATTGTATTCCCTGTGAGTAGCGCCCTGGGGCTTGTAGTGACCACCAGTGCGGCGGTGCTCATCTGGAAAGAGAAAATCCGCAGACCGGCCTACGTGGGTATCGGGCTGACGTTCATCGCCCTGATACTGGTGAACAGTAAATAAATGTTGAAATATGCTTGTTGAATTATGCTTGAATATACTCTTAACTCTGCACTCTTAACTCCATACTAAGATCATGCCTTCCTGGTCAACGATTGAAAAGATTCTGGCACGCCTGGAAGCGGACGATATCATGCCGCAGTATCAGCCTATGCCGATTGGTGAGGCTGTGGATTGGTCGGCCCTGCCGGTTGAAGTAGACCCGACAGGTGGTCTGATGGACGGTTTGCGGGCGCAGCGTAAACGCTGGCAGGTGGAGAACGTGATTCGAGTGCTCGAGGATCTTGTCCAGCCGGGAGATGTGATTGTCGACTTCGGCGCCAGTTCGGGTAATCTTGGCCTGCCGGTAGCCGCCTGTTTTCCGGATTGCCACGTCTATATCGTTGACAAGAAGCCACACACCGTAGAGATTGCAAAAATGCGCATGGTCGGCTCCGGGTTAAGCAATGTAGAACTATATCCGGGTTTTGTACAGGAAGTCACGATACCATTTGAGATCGGTCTTGGCCTCCACCTTTGCGGTGACGGGACCGATCAAGCCCAGACACTCTGTATGGAGCGGGGCGTACCTTATGTCATGGCGTCCTGCTGCATCGGGTTTATACAGCGCAGTCCGCTGAGTTATCCTCGCAGCACCGCTTTCCGGAATATATTGGATCGACAGGAATATAACTGGCTGGCCAGCGTAGCGGACTGGACCTGCAGGGATGAGACCAGTGAACAGCATCAGCGGGGCAAACGATGCATGGGATTTGTAAATACGGATCGCAATCTGGTCGCGGAAGAACAGGGGTATCGGACCGCGTTGTATACCATGGACCCGTCCGACGCCAGTCCAAAGAATGAGATTATAGCCGGAAGGAAAAAGGAGCCGGATGATGCCGTTAGCGATTGATCAATCTAAACGGGTAGTCGGGATCGGCAGCAATGTGGTCGATGTAATCTATCGGACCAACAAAATCGCCGGGCCGGAAGAAAAGACGTACATTCTGTTTAATGATGAAGGTGATATCGTCAAAGAGGTCATTGGCGGCGTCACGTTAAACCATCTGGCCTGGGCAAATTTGCTGGGCCTGCCGACCGGCTTATTCGGATTTCAGGGAGATGACCGGTACGGGAAAATGATTCGGGAAGAAATGGACCGTCGAGGCATCGACCGCAGCGCTATTCAGGTGCGTGAAAACGCATCGTCTTCTTTCTCGATTGTTAATGTGGCTGTGGACGCCAATCGATCCATTTACATGGCGCGGGCGCAGACGGGGGAGACAACGGCGGAGGATATTGAATCCTGTTTTGCCGACTATATCCGTTCGGCGGGGTTGGTGACGACAGAGATTTCACAACTCCCGCTGGATGCCGTAATTGCCGTGCTTCGTATAGCACGTGAAGCCGGTATCCCTACCGTGCTGGACGTGGATGTACCGCCGGACTTTGCTATCGATGTGGCGAAACTCGGCTCCGCTGATGATTTCGATGAGGCCGTCTCCCTGGCCGATGTGATCAAACCGGCGAAGGCGGCTGCTGATCAGATGGTGGAAGCAAGCAGCCCGGAAGAGCGTGCCAGACGGATTTTTGAGAAGTACAAAGCCGTTGTGGTGGCCATTACCGATGGCAAAGATGGTGCTGTACTGACCGACGGCGCACAGACTATCCGCGTGCCGGCCAAGCCGATTCAGGCCCATGATACCACCGGAGCGGGAGATGCTTTCCTGGGCGGTCTGATTGCCGGATTATATCATGGTTTGCCCCTGGACAGTATCGCTCGTCTGGCCAATGCTTGCGGCGGGGTTTGCTGTCTGGTCGACGGCGCTTTCCCATTGCTCAATCAGAGTCCGGATCAGGTACAAGCTTTGTATGATGGTGAAGCACGCGATATCTTTACGCCGAAGCCGGCGCCCTCCAAGGATACTGCAAAACGAGAACCAAGTACGGTAGGTCTCGATTCGGTACGACTGGCCAGCGAGGCGTTGCAGTCTGTATACGACCACATGGCTGCCGGCTATTACGATGCCGCCGTCGAACTGATCCGCCACGCTGAAATACAGGGCGGCCGGGTACATGTTACCGGTGTCGGTAAACCCAGGCATGTCGGGCATAAACTCACCGCTACCCTGCAAAGCACCGGTACCAGGGCCTATTTTCTCGATCCGACCGATTGCAATCACGGCGACAGCGGGCAGGTAGCCGACGGCGACGTGGTCATCGCCATTTCACACAGTGGTAAGACCCATGAGCTACTGGACGCGCTGACGACACTGAAACACAACGGCGCCCGGATCATCTCGATTACCGGCAATAAGGATTCCGATCTGGCGCAGATAAGCGAGGTGGTGCTGCACGTGCCCGTCACTCACGAGGCCGGACCGCTGGGCCTGGCGCCCACGCTCAGCACCACCTGTCAGCTGGCTGTAGGCGACGGACTGGCTATGGCTTTGAAAGCGGATCGAGGCTTCACACCGGAAGATTTCGCCAGATACCACCCTTCGGGCAGCCTCGGACGGATGTTAAAAGAACAGAAAGGGACGTAATGACCACCATCATAGATCAGTCGATAAAACTCATCGCATTCGATCAGGACGACACCGCACTGTTGCCTGATGGAAGTGCTTCTCCAGAAGGGATATGTGCTATTGAAGCGGCGCTGAATAAAGGCATTATTGTTTCTTCGGTAAGCGGGCGCAATATCGATCGCAGCAGCGAGACCTTCCGTCATGTGCAGAAGCTCCTGGACCGATTGTATATCATTGCCAACAATGGCAGCATCATTATTGGTCCGGCAGAGCATGGCCGGCGTGATCTGCTGTTCGAACAGCGCATTCCGGCCGATACGTTTCAGGACCTGCTGGATTACATTGAAGCACGCGAATTCAATTTTGTATATAGCTGGCTTCGTATGACAGACGAAGGCGCGCGGGACAGTGTGATTTCCAACCGACATACGGCCTCGATTGACGCCATCAATACCCAGGGCGGGACCCAGGTAGCGATCGACCAGAACCTTGTAGGGCAACTCCGTACGCAAGCCTACCCTTCGCCACCCAAAATGCTCATCTTACCCGGTTTAGCACAGAGAGAACAGGTTCTGGAAGGTTTGAAGGCGACCTTCGGTGACCGGCTCTATCTCGTTAAAACGAACCCGGACCGCATCGAAATAATGCACCCTGAGGTGAATAAAAAAACCGGCATAGAATTTATCACTCAGCGGCATGGTTTCTCTCTGGATCATGTAATGGCCATTGGAGATGGCGAAAACGACCTGCCTATGTTGTTCGGCGTCGGTCTGGGCGTCATTATGGGTAATGCTGAGGAGAAAGTTCGTGAAAAGGGTGAAGCCCAAGGCCTGGTCATTGCGCCCCCGAATCATGAACACGGTTTTGCGTGGGCGGTGCGACGGTATGCGCTGGGAGAAAGGGTATAAAGACACGATGGGCAGACACGTAGATCTGCCCCTACAGGGAATGCGCCCTTTATTTGATTTCGATTCCTGACCATCTGGTCCCAACATGACCGTTATTGTAATCAACATTTCCGTTATTGATCAGATGGTTTGGATATTCTATTTTATTGCAACAGTATATCCATCATTCCTTTTAATATGGCCAAACTGATTGTCTCTGAAGACATAATGCGGTTATGAAATCTTCCTTGCTTGAACATCTCAAGTCATCTCTTCTGGTTGGCGATGGCGCGATTGGCACCATGTTGTATGCCGGGGATGTACCGCTTGGGGTTTGCTACGACGAGATCAACCGAAGCCAGCCCAATCTGGTCCGGTCGATTCACGAAGAATACGTGGCAGCGGGCGCTGAATTTTTAGAAACCAATACCTTCGGCGCTAATCGTCTTTCTCTGGCCAAACACAATTTTGAGCACCACGTCGAAGAAATCAATCGTTCCGGTGTTGAACTCGCCCGGCAGGCGGCAGGCGATCTGGCGTATGTAGCTGGCGCGGTCGGACCGGCACGGGGGATGTTGCATCAGGAACTTTCTCAGGAAGATTACGCCCAGGCCTATACCGAACAGATCACGGCGCTGGCCGCTGCCCATCCGGATGCGATCATTCTGGAGACCTTCCTCAAGCTCCAGGATTTGCTGACGGCCCTCGAAGCCTGTCGGTCCGTTTGTGACCTGCCGGTAATCTGCCAGTTGGCTGTGGATCAACACGGACGAACGGACGATGCCTTTGAGGTCACAGATGCATTCGGACAGTTGCGAGGTCGGGGAGCAGATGTGGTCGGCATTAACTGTCGAAGCGGACCAAAGGGCCTGCTCGACGCGTTGTCTATGGTCCCTTTGGAAGAAGGCCTGATCCTGTCCGCTTTCCCCAATGCCGGCTCTCCGGTTTACATAGATGGTCGCTTTCTCTATGCCGCCACGCCTGAATATTTCTCCGGAAGTGCCATCAGACTGCGCGATCAAGGCGTCCGGCTGATCGGCGGCTGTTGTGGTACCACGCCCGAGCATATTCGATCGATAGCCCATGCGTTGAAAGATCAGCAGGTCGTCACCAGTAAAAAGGTCGTTCGCATTGAAGTCCGCCCCCCAGTTCAAGCGGTGCAGCTCTCCACACCGCCACAAGCACCCACGATTGTTGACCTGGTTCGACAACGGGTTACCACCATTGTGGAACTGGACCCACCGCGAAATCTGGATTTCAGCGCAGTTGTTCGGGGCGCTCAGGCGCTCAAAGACGCTGGCGCGGATGCCATTACCATGGCGGACAATTCGCTGGCCGTTACGCGCATCAGCAATATGGCTATTGGCCAGATCGTCAAGCAGGAAGTGGGTCTCCGGCCTTTTCTCCATATTTCTTGCCGCGACAGCAATCTGGTCGGCATGCAATCCCACCTGCTGGGCTTGCATGCCCTCGGCATCGATCATGTGCTGGCCGTCACCGGCGATCCGGTCAAATTCGGGGATCAGCCAGGCGCCGGAAATGTCTACGATATATCTTCTTTTGAACTGATCCGGCTGATCAAACAAATGAATGAGGGACTAGCTTTCTCCGGCAGGCCCTTAGACGGCAAGACAAATTTCACAGTGGCCGCTGCGTTTGATCCTAACGGCGACAACCTGGACCGGCGTATCAAACGCCTGGAAAAGAAAATCGATGCCGGCGCCGACATGATTATGACCCAACCTATCTTTGACCCCCGCCAGGCCAAGCAGTTGTATGCAGCCACCAAGCACCTCGACTTTCCTATCTTCCTGGGTGTCATGCCCCTTGTCAGCGCCGGCAACACGGAGTTTTTACACAATGAAGTTCCCGGTTTCGTCGTGACAGATGATGCTCGTGCCCGCATGGCCCGATTCGGTCGGGGCAAAAAAGCCCGCCGGGAAGGGATCGCCATCGCCAGAGAAATCATGGATGCCGTGCTGGAGTATTTCAACGGCCTCTACCTGATCACGGCCTTCAACCGCTATCCGATGACTGTAGAACTGACCAGACATGCCAATGGGAAGCGGAGATAAATGATCCGCCCGGGTATTACTTCTTGTGGCCTCGAAGCACCGCTAAATCCACACTTCGATTGTAATGAGCCGGTACACCTGTACTCGCTCCTCACTTGTTTCGCGGCATCGGCTCAGCTTCATTCTATATTGAATTACCTCTTGTATTTATACGGTATACTTACTATATGTGAGGGCGAGTCATTGTTATGGACCAGGGACAGCAGATAGGCCACTATAGGATCGTTCGCCCCCTCGGCAAGGGCGAAATGGGAGTGCAACGGTATTAAAAGTCAAGGTATTTTTGTGGATTGCACCTATTATTTTGGCATTCCCATTTCCGGTTGCCAATGAAATCGTAATTCATGGAAGTATAACTATGAATCAATCCACCCTCGGATGCTATAGAATCGCTCCGCTCGCTGCATACCCGAGGATCGTTGAACCTGACCGATCCCGCGGTAGTCAAGTTGGCATCTCCTTGTCATCAAGGAACAAAAATGTACATTACCAGAAAATCAAGAGAGAAGATACTAAGGCTTTCTCTTATGTCTGCGCTGATAGGTCTTGCCGTAAGTGGATGTAGTCTTTTTCAAAAGACGGAGATCCTATGGGACACGTGGGGTGTCCCACACATTTTTGCCACGGATATGGAGGAGATGCACTATGCGTTCGGGTGGGCTCAGATGCAAAACCATGGCAATTTGATTCTGCGTCTTTACGGTCAGGCCCGAGGTAGGTCTGCTGAATATTGGGGCCGCAAATATCTTGAATCGGATCGGATCATTCGGACGATGAATTTGCCCGATATAGCACAACAGTGGGACGCTGCACAAAACGCCACCTATCGAACCTATCTGGATGCCTTCGTGGAAGGGATGAACGCGTATGCAGATACCCATTCCGATCAGTTGATTGATTCTGTTAAAGTCGTGCTTCCCATTCAACGAAGCGATATTTCTGCACATATACTGAGAGTCATTCATCTCACGTTTGTTGGCGGTGGTGCTGTTCCAATTGCAAATAGATGGGCTACCGGCAGGGAGAATCTGGGCTCCAATGCCTGGGCTATTGCACCGTCGCGTTCTGAGCGTGGGCATGCCATGCTCCTCGCGAATCCTCATCTGCCCTGGTCGGACCTGTTTACTTTTTTTGAAGCCCAACTTACGGCGCCTGGCATCAATGCATACGGCGCCGCCCTGGTGGGTATGCCCGTGCTGGCGATTGCGTTCAATGACCATCTGGGATGGACCCATACAAATAATGTGTTTGACGGGATGGATTTATATGAGCTGACACTCACCGAAGAAGGATATGTCTGGGACGATGAATCTCGATCCTTCGAGATCGACAAGCAGGTGATTAAAGTGCGCGGCGCAGACGGGGCCATACGGAATGAAGAGATTGTCATCAAGCGATCGGTCCATGGTCCTGTGCTTGCAGAAGAGGGTGGTAAAGCGATTGCGGTGCGTCTGGTTGGTCTGGACCAACCTCTTTTTGCCAAGCAATATCTGGACATGATGCGTGCGAGGAATCTGAGCGAATTCGAGGCCGCCGTGTCACGTCTTCAGAATCCTTACTTCAATGTGATTTATGCCGACGCAGATGGACATATCATGTATCTGTTTGGCGGACGCACCCCCAAGCGTCCTTCAGGAGACTGGGCATACTGGCAAGGCATCATTCCCGGCCATACTTCGAAAACCTTGTGGTCGGAGACCCATATCTATAAAGATCTACCGAGGATCGTTGATCCCCCTACGGGATGGGTGCAGAATGCGAATGATCCTCCGTGGACATCAACCCTGCCTCCTGCTCTGAAATCGACAGATTTTCCCGCTTACCTGTCATCCGGAGGGATGAGTTTCCGGGCACAACGATCTGCACGTATGTTAGAGGAAGATGAGCTCATTTCCTTCAATGAATTACTCGCCTACAAACATTCGACTCGCATGGAATTAGCGGATCGTATCCTGGACGATCTGATCTCCGCTGCTCGAAAGTATGGAAATCCACGGGTTCTTCAAGCTGCGGATGTCCTCGAAATTTGGGATCGAATGGCTAATGCAGACAGTCGAGGCGCTGTATTGTTTGCCGCATGGAAACGTGAAGCGGGGCAGGATATCTTTGCCATGCCGTGGAATCCTCTGGCGCCACGAACCACGCCCAGTGGATTGAAAAACCCCAGACTCGCTGTTACGGCCCTGGATAAAGCGTCCCAAACGGTTATTGATACCTATCAAGCGCTGGATATTCCATGGGGTGAAGTGTTCCGCATTCAATATGGCGAGCAGAATCTGCCGGCTAATGGCGGCCCGGGAAGTCTGGGGATTTTCCGGACGATAAATTTCGCGTCGGATGGGACCGGTCGTTTTCGACAGGTCGTGGGTGATTCCTATGTGGCCGCTATAGAATTCAGTCGTCCTGTGCGGGCAAAAGCAGTCATCAATTATGGCAATGCCACACAACCCGGATCACCACATGTAGGTGATCAATTAGAATTCTTTATGCGCCAGGAACTCCGCACAGTATGGCGAACACGTGAAGATATTGAAGCCCACCTGGAATCAAGAGAGGCGTTCTGAGAATTACGGTGGATGCAAAGATGAATTCGCAATATACGACAGGATTTTGATGTTCCGGCAAGCCGAACTGGTGTTCAGCCGGACGGGCGTACGAATTGGAATCCATAGCATGATTACACGAAGGGATGAGTATTTCTTCGACTTAATCGGTTACACGGTCATTCCCCAGGCGCTGGATCATGATCATGTGGTGTCGATCAATGCCTGGATTGACGCCCTGCCACCGCTGAAAACCGGCGAGTGGTTCGGCAAGGTGTATGTCCAGTCGTATGGCGATATCGACGGCATCAATCTTCAAGATATCATTCCTCCGCCTTAACCCCGGTCAGCGTCGGATGATCGCTATCCGCTATGTGCCGGCTATACATGCCCATCGTTTCGGCTATGAACCATCCGCAGAACTGGTTGCACGGTTGTCGCCGGAACGGATGGCCATTGTGCAGCCCGTCAAGGCACGGCGACGGCCAGATGGGCGGAGGCAATGAAATAGTTAACCCTCCTCTCGTCATATGCCCCTACTTCAACAAGGTCATCTTTCTTGTCTCCACATACCCGGTGTCACTGGTCAGGCGGTATAGATATATCCCACTGGCGACCGGTTCTCCTTGATTATTCCGGGCATTCCAGAATGTGGTGTAACGCCCCGCAGCGTGTTTACGATCCACCAGCTGAATCACTTGCCGGCCCAATAGATTGTATACCTTTAAGGTCATACGCGCGGTGCGAGGCACGTAATAGGAGATCTGCGTTCGGGGATTGAACGGATTGGGGGTGTTCATGTACAAGGCGAAGGTATCCGGTACTTGTTTTCCTGCTATGACCGTCTGACGTGACCGGGCCACTTTAACCGGTATTTCCTGACCCTGGGCGTCTATCAAAATAAGTTCCGTCAAAGAAAAATCAGTGCCCGTGTTCCTCAATAATCTGACGGGGATGATGATCGTAGGCTCGGTTTCCTCACCAGAAGAAATGGATAAGGAAGGGCTTGCCGCTACGACGCGCAGCACATTCTGATGGATCGCACTTTCGATGATCAGATCTGATGGCGGATCTACGAATGCGGGTATACTCACCCGTAACTGCGATGAATTAAAAGAAAATTCAGCATACAGACCGGCGACGTGCTGACCTGCTTTAATCGACAAGAGGATACCGAGACTGTGGTTATCCATGGGACGTGGCGCATGCAGGCGAGCAAACGCCTCTGCGGTATGAATCGTCCTGGCCTGGACGGCATCTACCAGAGGTAACCCCAGGATCATTCGTATGATACCAATCACATCCACGACATTTACCAGGCCGTCTGCGTTGACGTCGGCCGTCTGATAAAAGATAGTCCCCGGTGCCGAAAGCTTATCATGTATCATTCGGTAGACCAATGAAGTGGCATCAAGGATATTAACCCGGCTATCCATATTGATATCACCACGAATACCTACCTGAACGGCCCCGTCTAATCCGGATGTTATCAAGGTAAGACCACTGGTGTCCTGTGCTGTAAACGATGTATCTTTAAGGATATAGACCCCAACCGTTTTACCCAGAGCATCGCCATCCGGGATCATACGTAACTCACCGATAATACGAAGGGTATCGCCCGTTATGATCGACGGCTGCCCGAACTGCGGCGTAACGGACACCGTCAGGGACTCGCCATTGACAGAGATCGTTTCGATATCAACCCCTTCAGGAATCCCGCTAATGGGGTTTTGAACGAATGCAGCCTGTCCCTTCAGAATCACCCGAAACCGCAGGAAACCCACCTGCCGATCCGTGGTATTAACGATGGTAATCGGCATCCGACTCGTATCGCCGGGTGCGACAAAGATCGTATCGAGTCTGACAATGACTGGATCGGCCGGTATGAGATCGAATAAACTTTTGCCGCCGGTCAGATCATCAATCGCCGTATCGCTCGTTTCCCAATGGGCGCGATCGGCTATCATGGCCAGGATGGTTTCTCGTGTTCCGGTGGCAGGTCCGGTATAGCGCCCGTTGTCCACTTCGTTTCCGGCATCCGGCCCCGCGCCGATGGCGATGGCGGTCAGACCCTCTGTCAATCCCGGCGGCAGGTCGGACGCATGCTGAGCCGTAGTCGATCCAAGATCCCATTGATCAGCGCCTGTATTGACGCCAAAAACAAACGCCGGCTGCAACAAAGATCCGGTCAGAACCAGAAGTTGATCCCCCGTTGTTGCTATACTCAACCCCTGATCTCCAACCACATCTGTATCGTTCGCAGCAAAAAAATCATCCGCCGAAGCGCCCGTAACCGTCAGGGTATACGCTCCAGGTTCCCCTTTGGTCCGGCGGTCGATTTTTACTTCGACGACTGTTCCTGCGACGAGGCCCTGCAATGGAGCCGTATATCTGATTGCCCCCCCTGACGGTGATGTCGTGGATGAATTGGACGTTGCATTCACCTGACGTTGAAAAGCATGCGCTTCCGCATTCCAGCCGGCATCCGTGAAATATACCTCCTGTCCCGGTACAAGATCAACCAGAGGAACCCAGGCAAACCGGTCCGTCCCATCAGACTGCACCCCGATCACTACGATATCGCCGGGCAGTAGCTGGGCAGCAGCAGGACGCCCCACAACCATAATAAACAACAGTCCATATAAAAATCGGTGCCATTTCATCATAAAAGCCCCTTCCCGTGAATTTTCCGGACGTCCGTAAAATTCGCTCTGGTCTACAAATTCTCATCTATGCATAACAGACGGAAATGGCTGAAAAATCTCGTATATTTTCTCAATGAGACGTAACCTTATTCCACCCAACGTCATCCGGCCCGAAGATCCGAGTCGTCAGATAGCGGTCAAAAACGGAATATACGAAGTCTTGGGCCGTAAATACCGGTTTGATCCGACCGACCGGCGTGCCCTTGGCGTCTGGGATTTCATTGAAAACGAAAAAATTAACCAGCAGATGTCTATGGGCATCCAGATCTTCCTGGGAGCCATCGGGATGTTGACGGTGCTCATCGCCGGGGTCGGCGTCGCCAATGTGATGTATGTGGTGGTAAAAGAGCGCACGCGCGAAATCGGTATCAAAATGGCCCTGGGCGCGCGCCGGCGTTTTATCCTGCTCCAGTTCCTCTTTGAATCGTTGCTGATTGCCTTTATCGGCGGTGCCATCGGCCTGTCGCTATCCGCAGGAATTGTATTCGCGGTGCGCATGATTCCGGTCGCCATGCAGGCGGTCTCCACGCCTGAAATGTTCCTGGCGCGCCCCATCATATCCGTCCCCATCATGCTCCTGACCTTCGGCACCCTGACGCTGCTGGGCCTCATGGCCGGCGTGTTCCCCGCGCGCAAAGCGGCGGCGCTGGACCCGGTGGAATCGTTGCGATATGAGTAGCTTCATCGCCTGATCTGACGACCGCAGTCATCCGGAATTGACAGGGCTATCTGTATGTTGTATATTTCCCGTGAATCAAAATAGTCAAGTGTCCAGATGATGAATACAAGAAGCTCAACCATGACAAAGGTTACGATATTACCGGTACCTGATGAACATGGCGATGTTTCCTACCATGCGCTGGCCGGAGACAAACAGTCTGAGGGGAAAACAGCGGGTGAAGCGCTGGATTCCTTAACGACACAGGTGCCTGAAGATGAAACGGGAACGTTGATTATCATCCAGAAGTCTACCTCGCAGAGGATACCAGGCTCAAACGCGAGGTAGCCATCAAGGGCCTACCCGAACAGCTGCGGAACGATCCAGAGCGCCTGCGCCGGTTCAGGGTTCGAGGCATGAGCCATCCACTTCGTACGCCTATCGTATGGCATGCCCCAATCAATCCTCCTGTACAAATCCGATAGCTGACTTTCGTGGCCTGATGGGTGCGCATCAGATCCCCGTATATGGCGGGTTCGATTTCGGGTTCGGCAACCAGACCCACTTTCCGGAATCTCTCCGCGGGATTTGCAGCAGCCTGTGCCTGGTACACAGCCACGGCGATATAAGCCTCTCCGGAAACGCACAAGATGAAAAGGAAACATGGCATCTGCATCAGCGTACAGGGGCTTTTCGTTAGGAGATCTTTCAGGAATTCACGATTCAGCACTCGGATAAAGAAGTGCGTCCCGCACAGGAGAATTGCCGCACCTTTATAGTCAGTCCGAACCACCTCCAGCCTGGCCCCAGCGAGCTAACCATCGTAAATCGGACGTCCGAAGTCCTGGAAATAGAACGGGTAAACCTTGCTTTGTGGTAAAAGTTTTCAATCATAACTCATAATTGATATTGCTTCTCTACCAGGAGGAAACTATGCACCCAGTCCGTCTGTCAATCGTCACCTACAATATATGGAATACTATGCGCTGGGATGTGCGTGAGCCCGCGCTCCGACAATTTGCCGAATTGTTCAACCCGGATATTCTCTGCCTGCAGGAACTGCGCGCAGAGACGCAAGCGTGTCTTGACGAGGCGATGCCGGGACACACGCGGGTGCATGATGGCTTTGAGGGGTGGACCAGTGAAGGCACGATCTACTGGAACCGGACCTACTTCTCAGAGGTGGAACACGGCATAGAGGATGTGGGCATGCTGGAAGAGAAACGCCGCCTGTTCTGGGTACGGCTGAAATTGACCGGACAGGATCGAACCCTATTTGTAGGCACCGCGCATTACACGTATCAGGGTCATCCCATTGAGCGCGACACCGGGCAGTCCCCTCGGATCGAGCAGACGCGCCGCAGCATCGAAGCCATGCAGCGACTGGTCGGTGAAGATGAGCCGGCCGTTTTCATGGGCGATCTGAATGATCCCGTGCATCCGGTGCGTATGATGCACGAGGCGGGCTATGTCAACTGCTTCTCTGCGCTGGGCATACCCACCGTACCGACGCACCCGGCCTATCCTACGACCAACATCCTGCCGGGCGCCCGGACCACACAACAAACGATAGACTGGATCTTCGCGAACAAATTTGCCCGCGCGGTAGCGGCCCAGGTACCGCACTGCTATCATGGCGATGTGGCGCCGTCGGACCACTGGCCGGTTCTTGCGGTATATGAGGTGTGAGGAAGGGGGCTGGCTGATTGCTGATGTTTCGCGGCCTTTACGTGACATCATTTAGTATTTATTACGGTACGGAAGGCATGCAGTTTTGGAATTAAATAGTTAATGGATAACAGAGAATGTTCTGATTGTTGATTTGATAAAAGGTTGCGATCTTCTGCCTGCCTAAGCCAATGTTTTGTTTCATATATAGACCCAATAGATATTAGCATATAGTAATGAACAGACCGAGCGGTTCCTCCGCCTGCGCCCTCTGCGATGTTTGCACCAAACCTCTCAATAGATCTAACAATTTGGCGCCCAATCGTATCTTTTGCTAATAGCGGCCATTTATCTACAATAGACCATACCTCATTAGCCAACTGTTCTGCTACCAAATGAATATCTAGTTTTTCAAACCGAGATAACGAATTCATCTACCCTCCATTTTCGGCTTTTTTACAATAGTCGAAAGGAAGCAAATTATCTCGAAAAAAATCTACCACTCCTACCTGCCACCCGCTGCCCGCCGATGATACACATAAGACACCAGCATCAAAATCACCCCGAGCCCGATAAAGGAAACAATCCGATACAACGTGTCCAGAAACGACAAGTCGTAAACAAACATCTTGAGAACCGCACAGCCGAAGAAAACCATCGCGGTAATACGTATGACTTGAGTACGTTGCCACATGCCCAGAGCCATAATAATCACGGCATCGATAAGCCAAACGCCCGATACCGCCAGTTGCCGCATATTTTTGAGGGTGTCCAGATGATCACCTGTAGCCGATTGTATCTGTAGTCTGAAATAATCATTCATTTCCACGGTGGTCCATACGAAGAGCACGACGATACCGGCTATCTGTAAGGCATGTCGCTGCTTTTGTTCGGAGGCGGTGTCGATATTTCGGATAAAAAACCCGCACAGCAACAGGGCGCCGGCCAGGATACAGTAGGCGCCGGTGCGCGTGGTGAGGATAGGCGTAAACCAGGATGCTGATTCGTACCACAGGCCATTGTTTATGGAAATAAGTGTCAATGCCGCAAGACCAAAGAGTCCCGGCGCAGCCTTCCAGAGAAACGATCGCCGAACGTATACCCCCGCCCAGAACAGAGCAAGCGCTTCCAGAGACCAGAAGACGATTCGAACAAAATCATCGAATTGAATCGCCGTAGCGATAACCAGCAGCAGCATGGCCGTGATCGCATAGGTGGTCTCGGCCCTCAGATCATCAAAACGCCGGACGACGATCAGGAGAAGACCGCCGTATGCCAGGCATAATGCCAGAGCTGCGGCCGCCGTCCAATCCGGGAAGGCGGCCTCGGTCAGGGACATGATTGCCAGAAAAATACACACCGCGTTCAGTGATTCGATCAATCGGCGTAACAGTAAATTCGCCGATGAAGCGCTCAACGTTCGATACAGATTGAGTCCCGCGAACAGGCTCCACCATATCACGAGGAACAGCAAGGCGACCGATGTATGATGATCCCGGGTATTGGCCTCAGCATACCAGAAGGCATAGACCAGATACGTCGCCCCGACGGTCAGCAGTTCCAGGACGTCCCAGTGGCGTTTTTTAAGCAATACGGCTATCAGTCCGATATTCAGCAGGGTGATATAGGTAAACAAGCCCATCGTATTAACGGTCTCTGTACTAAGCAGAAACGGCGTCAGGAATCCACCGGCCCAGGCCAGAAACGATATGGCGGCAGCGTTGTAGTATAACGCCAGGTAGAAGGCCCCTGCCGTGACGCCGATCATCAGACAGAAAGCGACGATCTGCGGCACGAGGCCGTAGAAATCGAACGCCGCATACACCGTCAGGTACAGAATCGCAATGCCCGTTCCTATCAAGCCCTGGGCGAAGATAGACAACCCTCGGCCATGTAACCGGATGCCGCCGCCGATCAGCAGCAAACCGGCGACCCCGCCGATCAGTATCCGCATGATCTCATTCAGCCAGTTGTTGTCGAACGCATATTTAAGAAAAAAACCGGTGCCCAGGATAATCGCGATAGCCCCGACCAGGTTCATCACCTTACCCCCCAGGAGCGCTTCCCACTCTTCACGTGTGCGAGATGGGGTGCGTACACGCTGTTGAGGCACAGAGGTGGCAGGCCTGGGAGGCGCCTGAACATGCTGTTCATCTACCGTTTTCTCATCCGATATACGCTCCACCTGCAAACGGCGGACGGCGTCCTCCAATCTAATTACCTTGCCGGAAAGCATCGCGACTTTCCCGCCGAAAAGCAACAGGATAAGCAGCAAAAGAAATATGGTTAAGATTTCCATAAGGGGTAGGTAGTAATACCAACTGTTGAACTGCGGAGCGCTCGCTGGAGCCCGCAGGGATCGGCAATTATGATGGCATGTGTCCTACAGAAAAGGTACGAGCCCTTCGGGGTTGATAACATTATAATTTTCTGTAAGTTATAATGGATTATACATGGTCTATCGTATGACAATTGGTATAACCTGAGGTTGCGCAGCGCATCATCATTACCTAGCTGCATATCATCAGCGCAGATGGCGCGTGGCGCATGGCGTATAGCACGTGGTCTGATAAGGATAATAACAATCATAAATCTACCGGCAAACTAATCATTCGTCAAACATAATGTGGTCGTTGACAAGCATAGCGCCTTCAAATATATTCTGCATAGTATACTCTTACCAATCCTTATGGTATGATCATTTTAACTCAAAACCTCGTGCAGAAAAGCGTTGTGCCTGTTCCGCACTCCGAATTTGAAAGGGAGTTTCCATGTCAGCCATCTATCGCGTAGGCATCATCGGCTGTGGCAGTATTTCGCATATGCACATGACAGGGTATCTCGGTGACGAACGTTATCAGGTCGTTGCCCTGGCAGACCCGGTGGCTGAAGCGGGCCAGGCATTCGGAAGTCAATACGACATCTCGAAGCGGTATACTGATGCCCGTGAGATGCTGGATCAGGAAAGTCTGGATATCGTCAGCATTTGCACCTGGCACAAGCTACATGCCCCAATGACGATCGCGGCCTGCGCCCGTAAACCCAGGGCCATTCTTTGTGAAAAACCGATGGGTGTCAATCTGGGCGAATGCGACGAGATGATGATCGCGGCCAAACGTAACAACGTCAAACTGGCCATCGCCCACCAACGACGATTCAATCCGGTCTGGACCGACGCCCGAAACCTGATCGCTGAAGGAGCCATCGGCGCCCCCATGCAAGTAACGACCAGCGGCAGCCAGGGCTTACTAAATGACTGTTCGCATCTGCTCGATTTTATGCGGTACGTCATGAGTGATCCCACGGCCGAGTGGGTTATGGGGAACATAGAACGCAAGACCGACCGTTATGAAAGAGATATCCGAATCGAAGATCGCAGCGCTGGTATCATCGGCTTCGACAACGGCGCCGTGGGTCAGTTGCTTCAGGAACTGCATTCGCAGCGCCGTCAGGGCGGTAGAGTGTACGGCGAAGACGGCATTATGGATATCGATGAACGGCGTATATGCCTGCTCAACAGCAAGACCGGCGGCTGGGAAGAACGACCTTCTACCGGCGAGGACCCGAGTGTGGGCCAGGCAACTGAACTGGCGGACTGGATCGAAGGCAAAGTCGAACATCGTGGTGAGGCCTCCCATGGCCGGGCGGCCATTGAAATCATTATGGCGATTTATGAATCCGCCCGGTTGCATGAAGTCGTCCAGATGCCGGTACAGACCCATTGTTCGCCCATCGATGTCATGATCGATAACGGCGACCTCCCGGTAGAGCGCCCGGGGCGATACGACATCAGAGCGTTTCTATTACGTGGCGAAGAGATGCAGGGAGAGTAATGAAAATGGTGATTTGGTGATTGTAAAACCTTAGTTTGGAGATGTGATGAACCATAGTACACGACAATAAATAGAAAAGACCTGTACCGGGTTTGGAGTTGACTGCGTTTTGTCCTTAAATCACCAAATCACCATTTTCTTTATTTCGGAGACTGGAATGAATGTAACAGACAAATCGGAGATCGGTCGGACCGGACTGATGGTCGGGCGGCTTGGGTTGGGCGGGGCGCCGCTGGCCGGGCTGTATGCTGGCGTATCCGATGAACAGGCGTATACCACGATTGAGCGTCATCTCGAATGTGGTATGAATTTTTTGGATACCGCGCCGTTGTACGGTAGTGGCGTGAGCGAAACCCGACTGGGTCACGTCTTGTCGGGTCGTGACCGGGATTCGTTTGTGCTGGCGTCCAAAGTCGGGCGGTTGCTGGTCCCCGATCCGAACCGGCCGCAGGATGTGTGGTCTGCGGACCTGCCGCCTATAAAAGCAATATTCGACTACAGCTATGATGCAACGATGCGGTCCCTTGAAGAAAGTCTTGAACGTCTGAAGCTCGACCGGGTAGATATACTACACATTCATGATCCGGATAACGACTTTGACGCCGCCATGAGAGGCAGTTATAAAGCGCTTGTAAAGCTGCGCACCGAGGGGGTCATCAAGGCCATTGGCGCAGGTATGAACCAGGCCGAGATGCCGGTGCGATTTGCCAGGGAGGGCGATTTTGACTGTTTCCTGCTTGCCGGTCGTTATACGCTCATCGATCATACCGGTTTAAAAGAGTTGCTGCCTGTCTGTACGGAAAAACATATCAGTATCATCGTGGGCGGTCCCTACAACAGCGGCATCCTGGCCATGGGCGCGGTGGAAGGCGCCACATTCGACTACAGTCCTGCGCCGCCTGATATCATGGACAAAGTACGCCGTATCGAAGCCGTCTGTGATCGTCATCAGGTGCCCCTCAAAGCGGCAGCACTCCAATTTCCCCTGGCCCATCCTGCTGTGGCCGCGATCATCCCCGGTGGAAGAAGTCCCTTGGAAGTGGACGAAAATGTAGCCCTGGTTCAGTATGATATCCCTGCAGATTTTTGGTCTGAGTTGCGGTTCGAAGATCTGATACCCGACGAAGCGCCGACACCGGTGTAAGGCAGCCTGTGGGCATGTCCGATCTCGCAGGCTCAACACCGATTTCATACGGAGGCCACATATTATGGATACATACAGCCATGCTATTCTGGGGACTGTTTTCCTCTTGCTGGCTTACGCCAGCACGTTCCTGATGTTCAAGCTATGGGGCTATCCGTTCGACAAAGAAAAACTCAAAAGCTCCGCCCCACCTGCCCTGATGTTGACCCACCGGTTGATCGGATACGCCTATTTAATTATATACCTCTATTTTATGTCCGAGATGCTACCCCGACTCTGGAATTATCAGGTTGAGTTCCCCGCCAGGACCGTTGCCCATCTTCTTCTGGGGATGACGATCGGCGTGATACTCATCTGCAAGATCGCCATCGTCCGCTTCTTCAAATATCTCGAAAATTCGATGGTCCCCTTACTCGGTACCCTGCTGCTGATCTGTACCAATCTGCTCATCGGGCTCTCCGTACCCTTTGCATTTAAAGAAAGCGCCCTGAGCGGTAATATCGGCGGGGTCTCAGCCTTCAGTGAAGAAAACAGGGCGCGGGTCAGCCGTCTGTTGCCTGCGGCCGGGTTCTCTGAAGAAGCTCCGCTTAACGAACTGGTCACCGCTGAAAACATGGGACATGGACGGGATATCCTGTTAAGGAAATGTGTACAGTGCCATGACTTGCGAACCATTCTGATACGTCCCAGAACACCGGAAAACTGGGTCAAGACCGTCACTCGCATGGCCGATCGATCCTTACTCTGGAATCCGATCGACGATACGGATCAATGGGCTGTCTCTACCTATCTGATTGCCATCACACCGGATCTGCAGCGATCCACCAAACAGAAACGATCCGAGGACGTAGCCCGTCAGCAGATCCAGGAAGCCATACAGGTTTCGATGGCTGCACCTGTGTCAGACGCTCCGGCATCCGAGGCGACGTTTGATCTGGACGATGCGCAACACACGTTCGAAGCCACCTGTTCCCAGTGCCATGAATCCAGTGATGTCGAATTCGCCTCTCCCGAATCCGAAGAAGAAGCGCGGGCGCTGGTCACCCGTATGGTCGTGGAAAACGGCCTGGAAGAAACCGAAGAGAATCTCGAAAAAGTCATCTACTACCTGACGGAAACCTATGTGAATAAATGAGTCAATAAGGGATAGGAGACACGCATGCAGCGTTACGGTATGGTTCTGAAAGTCAAACCCGAGAAAATCGAAGAATACAAAGAATATCATGCTAATATCTGGTCCGGCGTGGCAGATATCATCACCGAGTGTAACATTCGGAACTACTCCATCTATCTAAAAGATGATTGCCTGTTCTCCTATTTCGAGTACATCGGGGAGGATTTCAAAGCAGATATGGATAAAATGGCAGCAGACCCGACGACGCAGAAATGGTGGGATATCATGATGCCGATGCAGAACCCGCTACCGACCCGGAAGGAAGGGGAGTGGTGGGCGGATATGGAGGAGGTGTTTCATCAGGAATAAATTAGCAATTGGCCGGTAGCAGGTGGCCAGCAGTTTTACTGCAAGCCACCTGTCACCCGCTACCTGCTAACTGCTACCTGCCACCCGCTAATATCATGAGTGCTACGCTTTATCTTTATTGTGACTGTCCGAAGGAAAAACTTGAATTCGGGCGTGACTTCCAGTCGGCGATCTGGCAGGATTGTCTGGGGGCTTTAGCCTATCATTGCGGTGAGGCCGCATCGTAACGATCTGTCAAAGTGGCATCAGATATGGAAACCCCGGCACGACGGCTGGACATCTACCAGGGTAGCTTTTCGTTATAAGGGGCGATACTGGCTGGTAGAAGCAGTCTGGAACTATCTGACTGTACAGGATATGGTAGAAATCGAGGGAGACCTGATTGAGAGCCACGATCTTGACCTCCCTGACGACGCCTGTCCATTAGCGGACGATATGGAAATAACATTCGAGGAAGATGATGAACCCGATAAATATCATATCTCCGCCGAGGGTTTCGATCAGATCTTCAAAAACACCCATTTCACACTGGAATGGGGCGACCTGTTCTCGTATTTTGAAAAAGAGCTGCAAAGCATCCGGGATATCTTGCCGCACATGCCGTGGAAAAAAAAGAACAGGTATACGGGTTTTACATATGAAGTTTGATTATGGCAGCTAAATCATAATTTATAATTCTATATTCAAAAATAACCAAATGAACGGGAGGTTATGAGATGGCACTGACAGAGGCACAGGTAAACGAGTTTCATGAACACGGAGTGGTTACCGTTGAAGGGATACTGACGGATGAAGACTTTGACCCTATGATTGAGACGATGTCGGCATTTATTGATCGTCGCGCGCAGGTGTTGAAGGACGAGGGGGGAATTACGGATCTTTACGAGGACAAGCCGTTTTTGACCCGGTATGCGCATATTTTTAATCAGAGTGAGGAGATCGGGCGTGGGCTCGATATCTTTGAACTGCGGGCGAAAACCGTGTTTGATTTTCTGCGCAACGACCATCTGCTCGATGCCGTAGAGTCGATCCTCGGTCCGGATATCTCTTGCTCGCCTATTCAACATATCCGGGCCAAACCGCCGTCCCGACTGAACGGCAGCCCCGGTTTTAATGTGCCGTGGCATCAGGATTCCGGGGTAAGCTGGGAAGAGTCGGACCGGACCCTGTCGCTCACCTGCTGGATTCCGCTGGTAGACGCCACGGTAAAACGCGGGTGTATGGAAATGATCCCGGATGTGATTCATACCGGTCACCTTGAACACGAAGCCGGAGGCGGTACGCATATCCGCCCGGATATGATGCCGGATACCGGACCGGTCGCCGCCGAAGTCAAAAAGGGCGGGGTGATTTTTCTGAGTCAATATACGCCCCACCGATCTACACCGAATCTTAGTGATTGGGATGTGCGCTGGAGCCTGGACCTGCGTTATGTGGCCTATGGAGAGCCAACCGGCCGGCCGTTTTTTCCGGATTTCTGCGTCCGCAGCCGATCCCACCCCGAACGCGTGTTAACCGACCACGAAGAATGGGCCCACCTTTGGGTGGACGCGCTGGAAGAGCAACGACGAAATCCACAGCATGCGCATCGGGTGTAGGGGACGAAACGACGAAACGACGAAACGACGAAACGACGAATTATTAACCAAAATCTTATTTTGATTCGTAGCTTCGCGATTCGTAGCTTCGTAGCTTCCCAACAACAGGAGGCATCTATGGCTGGACAGGGTTCCACCGGGAACGTCATTGCCGCTTTGTGCAGCTTTTTCATACCAGGGCTGGGGCAATTGATTCAGGGCCGATTGATCATGGCCCTCATCCATTTCGTGCTTGCCGCCGCCTTCTGGATCTTCTTCATGGGCTGGATTATCCACCTCTGGTCGATTCTCAACGCGGCCCGGTTTAAACCGGAATCATGAAGTTTGAAAGGTTACCAACTTACCAAATCATAACTCATAAAGTTCCGAGTTCCGAGTAATAAGTAGTAAAGGTTGTTGACATGCTACATGCCCTCGGCACTCGGAACTCGGAACTGTCTTTACAAATTACCAAATCACCATTTCTCATGCCTCCCAACATCCTCATCATCATGACCGATCAGCACAGCAAGCATTTTCTCGGCTGTGCTGGTAACGATCTCGTGCGGACGCCGAACCTGGATCGGCTGGCCTATCAGGGCATACGGTTTACCAATGCGTATTGCGGAGCGCCGGTGTGCGTACCGAGCCGGATGAGTTTTATGACGTCGCGAACGCCGAGCCGAAATCGGGTCTGGGGCAATAATCATATCCTGTCTTCCGGCATTCCGACTTGGGCGCATGCACTGGGGGTTAGCGGCTATGAGACGGCGTTGATCGGGCGCATGCACTTTGTAGGCAGCGACCATCGGCACGGTTTTGAACGGCGTCCCATCGGCGAATACAGCGCAACACATCCGGGTGCCCCCAAGCAGGGCGGCAGCCAGTGGACGAAGTTTCCAGGATCCACCTCGGGACAGAGCCGGGTGTCGGTTGAAATCGCGGGTAAAGGAACGACCTCGTACCAGTGGTTCGACGAGCAGGTAACGGCGACGGCCTGTGATTATCTGGCGGCCCACAGCGGAGGATCAGATCGCCCGTTTGCCGCTGTGGTCGGCTACGTTCTGCCGCATTGTCCGTTTGTCGCGCCGACGGACCTGTTCGACTACTACTACGACCGGGTATCGATCCCCGATGTCGAAACCGATCAGCCCCCGACGGTGCAACGGTTCCGGGCACATCGAAATATCCTGGACCCGCCGTTGCCCGAAGAACGTATCCGAATAGCCTTAGCCGCTTACTACGCCCTGTGTGAATACTCGGATCAATTGATCGGTCAGGTGCTTGATGCCGTTAATGAAAACGGGCTCGCCGACAATACGCTGGTGATCTACGCCAGTGACCACGGGGAGATGGCCGGAGCACATGGGTGCTGGTGGAAGAGTTGTTATTACGAAGGCAGTGCGGGTGTCCCGCTCATTATGCGGCAGCCCGGTGTAATTCTTGAAAATGGGACATCCGATGCCATTTGCAATCTCATGGATCTGGGACCAACCGTGATTGATGTGGCCGGCGGTGAGCCATTACCGAACATAGATGGCCGGTCCATGAAACCGCTGCTAAATGGCCGTCCGAATGATGTTTGGGCCAACGAGACGTTCAGTGAACTGGTGGATTTTCAAGGCGGGGGCGGCGATCCGCTTCCTTCCCGTATGATCCGCTCCGGCAAGTGGAAATACTGGGAGTACAGTGATCCGAAAAACCTGCCACCTGCGCTGTTTGATCTGTCGGCAGACCCCGACGAAGTCCATGACCTTGGTCAGGATCATGCCTATGCCGGGCTTCGCACAGAATTATCCACCCGGCTGCGCGAGCACTGGGATCCTGAATTTGCCCTCCGTGAGGCGCTTGACGGCAAGGCGTCCCATGATGCGATCGCCGCCTGGGGCAAGGCGGTACAGCCTGCTTGCGAGGATACGCTGCCCGCACCAGATCCGCCGGTGGAGACGGATGTGGAATTGTTGTAAATGCCTGGAGACCACCGGGGGAACAGGGTATTTACCCGGGTGTGGACGGGGTTGATCGATACGGTGGTTTGTGCGATCGTTCTTATTTCAATCAGCGGGATCTATCTGTGGGCGGTAATCAAAGCCGAACGAAAAACAGGATTGATCCTCCTGGGTGCAGGATGTCTGTCCTTTGTGGTGATGGTGTCGGCCATTATTTTCTAACGGGTGATACATCGCTCGGACCCTACCTGGAGAGGAAATTCATGCCTTTGTTCACCATGCCGAAATGGATCGAAACCTGGAATCGAAAGATCCATATATACCTCGGTCTCTACTTCTTGTTCTTCGTAGGGCTATTTTCTATTTCAGGGCTTGTGCTGAATCATCCCCAATGGGCGTTTGCTCAGTTCCGGTCATCCCGGATAGAGACGTCATCTGTGCATACGATCAAGACTCCGACCGCGCAGGAAAATCAGGCCAGGGCCGAAGAACTGCTGGCGCAACTCAACATGGAAGGGGAAATCGAACAGATAGGCACGCCGCCAGAAAACAGGTTGAATATACAGGTGGTCCGTCCCGGCAGGACGGTCAATATCAGCGCCGATTTCAAGACCGGACGGGCGATGAAAGGAGGTATAGTTATTTGAAAGAGGTTAACCGATTTCGATCGGAAACTGTTTGTCCGCTTTTGCCTGATCAGGCAAGAAACGGATTCACACTTTTCTCAGGAGAAAGAACCATGAGAACATTCTTCAGTTTTAGCGTAATCGCACTTGTTTTACTGGTCGCCGGAATCGCTTCGTCGCACGAACGAAAGGAGATCGCCGGCATGAGCATCGTGTTCGGAGGAAGCCCTGAACCCATGCTGGATAATGAGGTCATTCTTCTGGAATGGCGCATTACCGATCTGAAGACCGAAGAGGGGGTCGCCAACCTCCAGGACGTGAGCATTATGGTTAAATTCGACGGCAAGGAATTCGGACCATTTGAAACAAGAAGCGCTTTCAGCAATGCGGGTATGTACCGGACGCGTCATATCTTTACCAAATCCGGCGAGGGAGAAGCCACCTTGACTTTCAAGAAAGAGGGAGAAGATATGGTACACAGCCTTACTTTAACATTCCGAATCGGCTCTCGGGGAGATATCGAAATTCCTTAGAACGCTGATGTTATAGTATTTCAGATCATGTCAACAAACAAAACTACGAATCTACAAATTGCGAAGCAATCGATGTGCTCCCGGAGGGCGTCATCCACCTACGAACCCCGGAAGACTCGCAGGGTCCGAAGAACCTGCAATCATCAAAGAAAATGGTGCTGTTCGTAGCTTCGTAGCTTCGTAGCTTCGCTCGTCACCACAGGAGGGGTTATGCATTACAGCCAGACAAGATACCTGTTATCGGCTATGGTATTGATGATCATAGGCTCAAGTTGCAATCAGAGCAAAACGGAGCCGGAACTGATACTGTCCTTCCAGGAAATTACTTCTCCTGCAGATAGTGTCAGTGGAGAACCCAACCTGGTGTTCGGCGATGACGGCAAAATCTATCTGAGTTGGATCGAACGGGCTGGTGAAAAACGACACGCCTTGCAATACGCGACCCATGAAGGGGATAAATGGACAGAACCACGTACCGTGGTCGAAGGAGAACGCTGGTTCGTAAACTGGGCGGATTTCCCATCCATGGCCGTGGCTGCGGATGGGGTTCTTGCGGCACATTGGCTGGTGAGAAGCGATAATCATCCCTATGCGTATAATGTCAACCTTGCACAGTCATTGGATGGTGGGGAAAGTTGGCGTGCGCCTATCCTCCCCCATCGTGATGGAACACACACCGAGCACGGATTCGCGTCGATGTTTCCCTGGGAGGATGATACGTTTTTGATCACCTGGCTGGACGGTCGGAATTTTGCAAATAAGGATCCTGCCGACCCGGATACGGTATCCCATTCAATGACCTTGCGTGTGGCCACGGTGGACCGTGCCGGCCACCTCCACGAGGAAACAGAACTGGATGCACGTGTGTGCGACTGCTGCCAGACATCGGCGGAGCGAACCTCGTATGGCGCCATCGTGGCCTACCGTGATCTATCCGATGGGGACATCCGTGATATTTCTATCGTACGATGGCAGGATGGACAATGGTCGGTCCCGCAACCCATATTTCATGATGGATGGGAAATCAAGGCCTGTCCTGTAAATGGACCCGCCCTGGCCGTCGATGGACAGACGGTGGCCGTAGCATGGTTTACCGCCGCCCATGACCAATCTCAGATAAAAGTCAGCTTCTCAAACGATGAAGGGATGCATTTCGGGGAGCCGATTATTGTGGATGATGGCGATCCGATGGGGCGTGTCGATGTGATCATGCTGCCGGAGGGCGCCGCTCTGGTAAGCTGGATGGAAACGGCAGGCAAACAGGCCGAGTTTCGTGTCCGTCGCGTAAGGCCGGATGGTTCGATAGATCCGTCCATGAAAATCACCTCGATGAGCCAAGCTCGAAAAAGTGGCTTCCCTCGTATGATCCGTAAGGAGAACGAGATTTTCTTTGCGTGGACGCACAGTGACAGTACCACAGCCGTCCGTTCCATGGTAGCGACCCTGAATATCGGGGACTGAAATTGCGCACTTGATGCCTGATGGATCAAATTCGAATACGAACAAGAGAGCCAACTGTTACCGAGGTGCAGAACTGGTACACCGAATTCAGGGATAAGCAGCCACAATGCGACCGATACAGGCATCAACTGAAACGGAGACAAAATGGTCTGGATAAAAACAATAAACGAAGACGAAGCCACAGGCCCGCTGGCGAAGATCTATGACGGCACAAAACGATCCTGGGGCGGTGTGGACCATATTATCAAGGCGCACAGCCTGAATATGGCGGCGCTGCGGTCGGTGATGCTGTTTTACAAAGGGCTGATGCACGGGGACTGTGACCTGTCCCTGGCGCAGCGGGAGATGATCGCCGTGACGGTCTCGGTCCTGAACGCGTGCGAATACTGAATCCGCCATCATGGGGAGGGGCTCCTCAGAGAAGTGCAGGATCAGGATCTGGTAGATACGATTAAAAGAGACTACAGGGAAGCGGATCTGACCGCAGCGGACCGGGCGATGCTGGACTACGTACGTAAAGTGACTCTGACACCGGCGGCCACAGTTGAAAACGATATTCAACAGCTACGCGATGAGGGATTCGGCGATAAAGCGATTCTGGAAATCAATCAGATTGCCGGCTTTTTCGCGTGGTGCAACCGGACGGTGGATGGGCTTGGCGTCGAGCTCGAAGATTTCTGGGATGATCCGGATATAACGAATGTGTAAGATAGAACGCGGAAAGAGACCCTATATCGCAGGCTGCAGGATTGTGCATCGCTGGCCTTCTTATTCTCAATCACAATTCAGAATTCAAAAATCATAATTCCTAATTAATCTATCACTTTCAATCGGTGAATGAATTCAATTTTTTCTAGTCCGACGACCTTGCCGACCGACTTTACAAAAATACGATCGTCTGTATCCAGACCTATAACCTGAGGATGCCAGAGACAGTCCGCCGAAAGATCTGATGCCTTTCCGGCTCTGCGTCCTGCGATTTTTTTAATCACGCCACCCGTATAGGTCTTGACCATATCCGCATGAGAGAAATAGACCGCGCCATCCGGTCCCAGAACGGCGCCTTCTATAAGTTCTCTCGCATTTTTCAGCACATCGTCCATCCGTCCGTCTGCTATGGAGAAACGATCCAGAGAGAACGAGGCATTGTCGGATATCGAGTGCCAGTTAATGTGGCTGCCGATTCTGGTGTAATGGATATATGTATCAAAGAACAGGGCATGATCTTGATACCGACTATCTGCCAGCAGCATACCGTGACGGGCAAGATTCATGGATATATATTGCGCATCCCCCTCCATCGGTGGTGATTTTCCGCCTTCAATCCCTTACCATCACGATAATAGCACCGTCTGAGTCCCTCCCCGGCTGATTGATGCATACGATATCCTGTCGGTTATCGCCGCTCATACCTGCCAGGATAACTATCCGGGAATCACGACCGATAGAAAACCGATGGACGCGCTCATTAAACCGGATTTCATCATGATTACTCAAATTGCGCCAGACGCTCACGCTCTGGTATGAGCTGCCAGGTGACCGATTATCATCGATAAGGACACCGACCAGGTCTGTTTTACCATCGCCGTCGAAGTCCTGCACCTGGATATGACCAAGATGATATTCTATCGGAATCCTTATGAGTGGCCTTAAAAACGTCACGTGGTCCATCTGCGCGGATACAGGTACTGTGAAGTACATAATGAACATGACAAGGGTATGTTTTTTCATAGTAGCGATCTCCGATTCATATTGATCTTCCAAAATGTAAATGGCCACGTATGAATTCTATATGTGATACAATTTTGTGGTATCTTCTACCATAATATGTTATTTTCAAAGGTTGTATTTGGCATTTCTTAACCCAGAACGTTGTAACAAGGATATATCAAATGATCCATAATATATTCGAAAAAGGACCTGAAGGATGGTGTTCATACGACTACCATGCCAGTATGGTCGATCAGGGCACCAATGTATTTATTCTCACCACCTGTGTGCGAACAGGTGGTGTAAATGATTCCGGCTATGTGTGGTCGAACAATACACGGTGGAGCGCCGACACGCCCGAACGCCCTCTATCTATTCTGCCTCTCATATTTTATCGACACTGGGTCAACGCCGATCCGATCGATGTAAGAGATGCGGAGATGTCCGTCTATCTCCGTGGGGATCAGCTCAATCTCGACGGCGGTCAATGCTTGTTCTGGGTTCTTGCCCATGGGACGCGCTGGCACATGAACAGCCGGCCTCTTACTGTTGCAGAAGGAAGTTGGGCAGGCGCACCGAACCGTATCACCTTGAAAAACAAGGAGGCGCTGTGGCATATGAGCTGGTCCGGAGATCCGGAAAAACCGGCACCGCTCGATACCGTCCTTGGTTGTGCCCATAGCTACGGCTTTTCCTTCGTTGGTTTTACCGCTGAGGTCACTGGACGGCTGTCCATGGCTGATTTCATGATCACCCGTTAACCTGTGAGCCTGATATGACCACAGACAGCGAAGGGTCGTCCGACCTTATCGCCGATATCGACACCCTTCTGCCTCGATGCATGATTCGGGATCGGATCGTGATTGAGCGGCAGTTGAAGGCAGGACGCCGGGCGCGGAAACCGGACCGCCGGATGCTGCAACGGCTGAAAGATCGGGCGGAGACTTCGGCCTTGCTGCTTGAACATCGTCGGGCGCACCGGCCCGAGGTGAGCTATCCGGACGAGTTGCCGTTGACCGCCAGAAAGGATGAGATCCTGGAGGCTATACGTGCGCATCCGGTGGTTATCGTTGCCGGAGAAACAGGTTCCGGCAAGACAACGCAGTTGCCTAAGATCTGCCTGGAGGCCGGACGCGGCCTCCAGGCGCGCATCGCCTGTACGCAGCCCCGCCGCGTCGCTGCGCTGTCGGTTTCCAGGCGTATTGCGGAAGAGCTGGATGTAACATGGGGTAAAGAAGTCGGTTGTAAAATCCGGTTTACAGATGAGACGGCGAAGGAAACCTGTATCAAGATGATGACAGACGGGATGCTCCTGGCGGAAACGCAGAATGATCCGGATCTGTACGAGTATGATACCATCATCATCGATGAAGCCCATGAACGCAGCCTGAACATCGACTTTCTTCTGGGTTACCTGCGTCTGCTCCTACGGCGTCGGTCGGACCTGAAAATCATCATCACCTCCGCCACCATCGATACCACGACATTCTCAAAAGCATTTGACGATGCCCCTATTATTGAAGTGTCCGGCCGGGTGTATCCGGTCGACATTCGATACTGGCCATTGGAGGAGATTGGTGAAGGCGTACAGGATTACACGTATATAGATGCGGCGGTGGATGCGGTGGATGCGGTGCTGGAAGAGCCAGGGCGTGGTGATGTCCTGCTCTTTATGCCGACCGAGAAGGATATCCACGAAACGCGCCGCCGGCTGGAAGGCCGTTCATTTCGGCATACGGATATTCTGCCCCTGTTTGGTCGCCTGACTGCAGCCGATCAATACAAGGTCTTCCAACCCCAACGTAATCGCCGCATTGTGGTCGCCACCAACATCGCAGAGACCTCGCTGACCATCCCCAATATCAAATATGTCATTGATCCCGGCCTGGCGCGCATCAGCCGGTACAATGCGCGGACGCAGACGCACCGCCTGCCCATTGAGCCCATCGCACAGAGCAGCGCCAGTCAGCGCGCCGGGCGTTGCGGTCGGGTATCGGGAGGGATTTGTATCCGTCTGTATGGCGAGTCGGACCTGCTTGGCCGCCTGGAATACACGCCGCCTGAAATCCAGCGAGCCAATCTGGCTGAGGTGATTTTGCGTATGCTGGCGCTCCGACTGGGTGATATCTACGCCTTCCCGTTTCTCGACCCGCCGGGGCAGCAGGCGATACAGGGCGGCTTTCAGCTCCTGGCCGAGTTGGGTGCGATCGACGGCAAGCAGAAGCTGACCAATCTGGGCAGGGAGATGGCCAGGCTGCCCATAGCGCCGACAGTCTCCCGTATGGTGCTTCAAGCGCAGAAGGAAGGGGCTTTGCGTGAAGTGCTTATCATCGCCTCGGCGATCAGCATACAGGATCCGCGTGTCCGGCCGCTGGACCAGCAGCAGCAGGCGGACCAGGAACACCGGAAGTTCATGCACAAAGGATCTGATTTCCTGACGTTGCTCAACATCTGGAACACCTACCACGATACCTTCGAGCATCTTCAGACGCAAAGCGCCATGCGCAAATTCTGTCGGCAGCACTTTCTTTCCTATAGCCGGATGCGGGAATGGCGAGATATCTACACCCAGATTCGTCGTGCCCTTCGTGAAATACGTGGCTTCAGGCTGAGCAAGGAAGAGGCGCATTTTGATGCCATTCACCGATCGGTGCTCACCGGCCTTATGAGCAATATCGCGGAAAAGAAAGAAGGCAACTTCTATCGGGCTGCCCGCAGTCGCGACGTGATGCTGTTTCCCGGTTCCGGGCTGTTTCAACGAAAACCGGAAAAAGACACGAAGCAAAAGAAAGTGACGAAGGAGGATACGAATAAGAACAGCACGCCCGGCTGGATCATGGCCGCTGAAATGGTGGAAACCAACCGACTTTACGCCCGTACGGTCGCCCGCATTCAGCAGGACTGGCTGGTAGAGTTGGGCAGCCATCTTTGCCGGGCGTCCTATAAAGAACCGGGGTGGAGCAGTCAAGCCGGACGCGTCCTCGTGACCGAAACGTTGACGCTGTACGGCCTTCAGGTGGGCCAGGCGCGCGTCGGATATCACCGGGTTGATCCCAAAGAAGCGACGGCCATATTCATCCGTGAAGCGCTGGTCAATGATGACATCCGAACCCGACACGCCTTTCTGGAACATAATAGTCAAATACGTCAGCAGGCGGAAGTGTGGTTGATGCAGCATCGAAACGCCCATTGGTTCGATCTGGATGAGGCCGTGTTCCGGTTTTATGAACGCCGGATGGACGAGGTCTCCTCCGTACACGATCTGAATCGGGTGGTAAAATCAAAACGGCGTGACGAACCGGAATTTCTGTTCATGCACCAGAAGGATCTGATGGATGACCAGGATCTATCGGTTGACCCTGCCGCCTTTCCGGAATATCTGACGATCGAAGGTGAACAGTTGCTCTTATCCTACGCCTACCGTCCCGGTCAGGATGGGGATGGGGTGACGATTACGCTGCCCTACAAGCTGGTCCATTTTATACAACCGGAGACCCTGGACTGGCTGGTGCCCGGCTTGTTGCATGAGAAGATCACGGTTCTGCTACGCGGATTACCCAAGCGTATACGCAAACAATTTGTACCGATCCCCGAAACGGCACAGCGCATCGCAGCCCATCTGGAACCCACCCATGCGTCCCTGCAGGAGTCCCTGAGCGCATTCGTGAAACAGCGATACGATGTCGAGATCGACCCCTCCGACTGGACGATCAATACCTTGCCGGACCATCTGCGAATGCGTGTCCAGGTAACGGGTAAAGACGGCAAGACGGTGATGGAAGGTCGTGACTTCGAGGTGCTGGTTGAAACGATGAAAGACCGGTCCGGTGCAAAGGAGTCCGAGACCTGGCGGCGGGAGGCGAAAAAATGGGCACGATATGACCTGGAAAACTGGTCGATCGGTGATTTGCCGGAGCGCGTAGAGGTGGGAGAAACCGGCGCTCTGCCGGTATACGGCTATCCCGGATTACAGGTGGATGATGATATGGTCAATGTGCATCTTTTTCGTGATCCCGACGAGGCCGTACAGCATACGCGAGAAGGCCTGATGCGCTTGCTTGAAATCGCCTTTCAGGAAGAGCTGGCCTGGTTACGCCGCGATTTACGGGGCATGCGTGACCTGCTCGACCTGGCTGCTCATGTAGGCGGTACAGCCAAGCTTCAGGACATGGCCTATGAGCACCTGAAAACCGCGTTGTTTACGCGAGAGCCGCTTCATCCGCTTACAGCCACGCGATTCGAGGAAGATAAAGAAGAAGCGAGGCCATTACTGAAGAAGCTACCCGCCTGGTTTATGACGCAGATCTACGCCGTGGCGGATACCTTCCGTGAGGTCAGACAAACAGGTGCGGCTTATCCCGGTTTGAAAGATGATCTGAATCGACTTTTGCCCGCTGATTTCTTAGCCCGCACCCCGACGGTGCAATTACCCCATCTGGTTCGCTATTTAAAAGCCATTCGTCTTCGTGCCGAGCGGGCCAGGGTGGACAAATTCAAAGACCGGCAAAAAGCAGAGCAGATGAAACCCTTCGAGGAGGCGCTGGTATCTATCGAACAGCAAAAAGGGACCAATCCACGCCTGATTGACGATTACCGCTGGTTGCTTGAAGAGTATCGTGTCTCTGTCTTTGCTCAGGATCTCGGCACGGCACAGCCGGTCTCAGCCAAACGGTTGCAGGCTAAACTGGATGTGATAAATTCCATCCCTTAACGACCGTTATCCAGCATATCCCTCTTCATACGAACCAGTTGATCAGGGGGAAACGGTTTCTGGAGAAACATTACCTTCTCATCAACCTGATGCTCTGTAAGCATATCGGCGGTATAGCCGGACACATACAGGATCTTAACTGCCGGGTACTTTCGTTTCAACTGATCGGCCATAGCAGGACCGCTCATACGGGGCATAACCACATCAGAAATAAGCAGGTGGATCGGGGTAGGAATCGCTGATTGCCAGCGCTTCAGGTTCGTTACTCGCCTCAAGTACGGTATATCCGTCTTTTGACAGGGTATAACAGAAGAATTTTCGTACCGCCTCGTCATCCTCAACCAGGAGTAAGGTTTCCGAACCGTGCGATGACTCTTTGACATGGGGGGTGCCCCGACCTTCTGTAACATGGACGCCTTCTATCTCAGGAAAATACACTCTGAAGGTTGTGCCCTGCCCTACCGCACTCTCGACCCAGATATTGCCCCCGTTTTGTTTCACGATCCCGAATACGGTCGAGAGGCCCAGTCCGGTACCCGCGCCGATCCCTTTGGTGGTGAAGAACGGATCGAAGATCTGCTTTTGGGTCGTCTCGTGTCGTCTCCGGGTTATTGAAATCTCCATGGGCATCCAGCCAGAGTAACCCGATCTTGATTTCATCCTGCGTCGATCCCGAATGCTGCAGGCCCGCCAGCATACCGGGCAGTGATGGACACGTGCCCAGAAACTCGATGTTGAAATAGCCTTCTTCTTCGTTCTTCTCACCGGCCTCCCCTAAGTGACCCAATGCATAACCCAACCGTTTCCACTTGCCTTATTCCTTATCTTCCTCTGCCGTCAATCTACTCTCGGTTACCCTGATAACCGCGCCCATCTCTTTAAGAATATCCTGAATCCCGCCGTCGGCCATGGTATGAGGCCCTTGAGATGTACCCCTCGGAACAAACGACAGCTTGTTCAAAGCAATCCGGAGGTTGCCATTATCATCCATATAATTGGTTTGGGTAAAAGCTATAGCAGGCATAGATATCCATAAAGCCATACAAATTAACTGGTGCGTTTTCATAGAACCTCCGCGTGATGCAGGTAGCGGGTTACAGATTGAAAGAAAATAAAAAATATGATTGGATTGAAACCGGATATATTATAAATACATATAGGACAAGACGTAAGTTGAAAAGATTGTCATCCCCGCAGGCTTTAAGCGGGGATCCATGACTTTCTGCTATGTGGATGTCCGCTGTTCGCGGCGCAGAAGTCTGCTTAAAACCTGCGGTGATGACAGTCGAGTTTTCACGTTTTATATTGTCCAAACTTTAGTATCATAATAGGTTGTACTAAAAATGTCCTATCCCGGTGTATACAATCAACCATTTTGATTTTGGACGTGATGGGGCATGTTATCTGATCTGCGATCAATTCCAAAATATATTTTATATGCAACGCGTCATACAGCCGGGTACACGTACACTATGCTGACCCTGCGGCCATACCCCTATCTGATTGCTTCCCTGCTTCTGATTCTGATCGGCAGCCTGCTGGCCTATCGTACACAGACGAACGGAGAAGCCGTATCCGTCCGTGATATCCGTTTTGCAGGCACAGATGGAATTATCATGAGCGGGTTGCTGTATATACCTGAAGGTGTAACCCATAAGCATCCTGCACCGGGCATCCTGGCTATCCATGGATACATCAACTCCCGCGAAACGCAGGGCGGATTTGCCATCGAATTTTCCCGACGCGGCTACGTGGTTCTTGCGCTCGATCAGACCGGTCATGGGTACTCGGACCCACCTGCATTCGCCAATGGATATGGTGGTCCGGATGGATTACGTTACTTACGTTCCCTCGATTTCGTGGATAAGGATAATATCGGCCTGGAAGGCCATTCTATGGGCGGATGGGCGGTGGCGATTGCGACGGAGGTCTATCCCGATGCGTATCGTTCTATCCTACTGGTTGGGTCTTCAACAGGTACAGCCGGCGCGCCGGAGGGTGATGCCGTTTTCCCCCGTAATTTAGGGATCATTTTCAGTGAATGGGATGAGTTCTCCCGATTTATGTGGGGCGCTGATATCCCGAAGGATATCCGAGATACGAATAAACTTAAAACCGTATTCGGTACTACCGAACAAGTTGAAATCGGTCGTCTTTACGGTTCCGTGGCAGAAGGTACCGCCCGTAAACTCTATATGCCGCAGGTGACGCATCCGGGCGACCATCTTTCCACAGAGGCCATCGACAACGCTATGGAGTGGATGCAGACCACGCTGGAAGGCGGCCATGATTTACCGCCATCTGACCAGATATGGTACTGGAAGGAAATCGGTACGCTGCTGGCTCTTCTGGGCGCCATCCTGTTCATATTCCCATGCGGTGTCCTCTTATTGCATACGCGTTGGTATGCATCCTTGATGGAACCTGTACCGGAAGGGATGCCCATCACAGGATTCGGACGCCGGATCACCTGTATATTGACCTTCGCCATCCCCGTTCTGACTTATTTCCCGCTGAATCATCTCGGCAACCAACTCATACCGGTCAATATGTTCTGGCCGCAGGGGGTGACGACGGGGATCATGGTCTGGGCCGTGGGGAACGGCCTGATCACCCTGATCTTATTCATGCTGTGGCACACCCTTTCAAATCGTAAAAAAGGAGGGACTACCGACCACTATGGTTTAACCTGGCAACAAAGACCTGTCTGCGCTGTTGTCGGTCGGTCTTTTCTCATGGCCGCCATGGTTGTTTCTTTCATCTATCTTCTACTTGCCATTTCCAGTTGGGCATTCACGATTGACTTTCGTTTCTGGGTGCTGGCGATCAAACCTATGGCGCCTCACCATTTTCTGGCTTACCTCGCCTATCTCCCACCCTTTATCTTTTTCTTCCTGATCCTGGGTTTGGCCCTCCACGGCCAGTTGAAGAGCGGAACAGTGGCTAATATACTCCTCCTGGCGGGTGGCTTTGTTCTCCTTATACTGGTCCAGTATATCCCCTTGCTCACCGGCGACATCATGCCGGTTGCTGAGCCGCTGCTTTCCATTGTCGCCTTTCAGATCGTTCCACTTTTGACTATGGTCGCTCTGATATCCACCTTCTTCTTTAAGATGACCGGTCGAATCTATATCGGCGCCTTCATCAATGCGCTATTTATTACCTGGATCATTGTCGCCGGCCAGGCCACGCAGTACAGGGGATAACGTTTCTGTATTTAAGGGCACGCAATCCTTTGCACATGGCTCACCGGTTTTTCACTTTCCTTCTCAGGAGGGCATCATGAAATCGCTCAAGAGACTGTTTTCGAATGATACACACGGCACCTGGAGCAGGAGAAAATTCATAGGCGCTTCCATATTGGCCGGATTGGCCAGTGCATGTGGAGTAAAAAACGCCGACCTGGTGAACGGAGCCACATCGGAAGAAATAGCAGAGAAATTAGCCGGCGAAAATATATACACCAAGTTACTCGGCGTGGAGCCGCATCTACCTACCCACGACCATATCACCCGATTCGGCGGCTCGCGTATGCCTGAAGAAGTGCTTCAAGCTATGGCGGAGGCGAATGATTATTTTGTGGACATGGACGAACTGACGATCGCTGCCGGCAAGCGGGTGGCAGAAGTCGTGCACGCAGAAGCGGCGCTGATCACTTCCGGCGCCTTCGGAGGATTAGTCCTCGGCTCAGCCGCTTGTCTCACAGGGACCGATACAGATAAAATGAAAGCCCTGCCCCACCCATCCTGGTCCAAGAAGGAATGTCTGATACAGACCCCGCACCGTTTTTTCTACGACCGGGCTTATCGCGCCGCTGGGATGACGATCGTTGAGGTGGAAACAAGAGAACAGTTTGTCAATGCCATCAACGAAAACACCGCCATGACCGCCTGCCTGGCCATGGCAGAACATGCTAACGCAGGTGACCCGACCGTTATGATGCCGGAAGAACATGTTGAAATTGGTAGAAAAACCGGCGTGCCGGTGATGATTGATGCCGCCTCTGAACTGCCACCGACTGAAAACCTGACCCGCTACACCGAAATGGGCGGTGATCTGGTGATCATCAGCGGTGGTAAGGGCCTTCGAGGTCCGCAATCGACCGGCATCCTGGCCGGACGTGCCGACCTGATCGAGGCAGCACGCCTGCAGGCGGCGCCCAACGGCCATCTCGGTCGGGGAATGAAAGTCGGTAAAGAGGAGATTATCGGTCTGATCGCCGCGCTGAATCGATATGGGAACATGGACCATGATGCTGTCCAACAGGAATGGCTGGCCAGAGCGGAGTATGTTGCCGGTCAGTTGCAGGATATTCCCGGTCTTCAAGCAACCACCGGAAAAAATGACCGTGGTATCCCCCATGTAGCTCTTGAATGGGATGAGAAGGTCATTCCTATGTCACGCGAAGAGATGCGGGCGAGACTGAAAGAAGGCAAACCCCGCCTGGCTTTATCGGGCCTCAACGACGGCAATAAGGTCGTCACTCGATGCATGCGCGACGGCGAAGACGTCCTGGCCGCCAAACAGCTTCGGCAATTCTTCCTGAACGAAGCCGCAAAAAAAGCATAAAAAAGCCCCCGATCGAACAAAAAGATTTTCGATCGGGGGCCGTTTATCAGATTGAAACACCCTGTTCTCCCCTCCCTCCATCCTCTCACCCCTCCCTTCATCCCCCTCCGAACAACCGTTCCCAAAAACTCACTCTTCGTCCTTTACGAGGTTCATTCGTAAAATAAATCGTCGTGGAAAGGTTCTGCACCTGATCCCAACGCCAGGCGCGGTAGCCGAAAATATTCGGTTCTATGGCGTCGCCTTTGATATTGGACTTCCAGATCTGATTATTCTGACTGTGCCACAGGAAGACCGCGCCGACATCTTCTACAAGGATACGCTCGGCCTCCTGATACACGGCTCGACGTCTATCAGGGTCACCGACAATCGTACCACCCTGAATAACCAATTGGTCAAACTGATCGTTGCGCCAGCCATGCCGTCCGTTCGACATCCAGAGGGAGAGCAGATTACTGGGATCTACATAGTCATAGCCATAGGGCACCAGACCCAGTTCGAGTGTGTGACCGTTCAAGGCATCCATGAAGATCTTCCGTTCCACATTACGCACGGCGATGTCGATCCCCAGATTCTGGCTGAGCATGGCCTGAATCCCTTCCATGGCATCTTTCGTCGGACCGGCTTCACCGCCTCTGAGCCACATCTCTACATAAGGAAATCCTTTACCATCGGGATAGCCGGCTTCTGCGAGCCTTTGCCTGGCCAGTACAGGATCAAATCGCTGTACAGAATGCAGGTCGGCGTTGGCCGCAGGAAACCCGATAGGCATCATGGCATAGGCCGGCGTCGCAAGCCCCTGAAGCGCTGACTTTGTAATGGCATTTCGATCGATGGCATGACTGAATGCCTGGCGTACACGTAGATCTGAAAAAATGCCTGAATAGGTATTCATGGTAAGGTAAAATGCGTTGAATGCCGTAAACGTATTCAGTTCGTGCTTGAGAAGCGGATCTGTTTGAATTCGACCGAGTTCCGCCTGGCTCGTAATATTAGTAAAATCTATTTCATCTGCTTCATAGGCCGGCAGAGCAGGCGGTTGCGTCGCCTGATTGAACAGGAGCCCTACAAAAGTCTCCAGATACGGTTTGGCGGGCCCATAGTAGGTCGGGTTGGCTTTTAAGACCATCCGATCCGATTTTGACCATTCTGTCAGGTAGAAGGGACCGCTCGATATCGATGTCTCGGGTTTTGTAGACCAGACATCGCCGTATTTTTCAACGGCTTGACGAGGTGAGACCCACGAATAGGTTAATAATGCAGGGAGATAAGAACATACTTCCCCTGTCTCAACCACCAGGGTATAGTCGTCAAGGGCATGAACGCCGAGAGAATCTTTGGGCACTTCCCGGCGGACGACGGCACCCCAATTTTTAATGGGACGATAGTACCACTCGAAATCGTAGGCATTTTCCGGATCGGCGCCGCGCCGGAACGTGTAGACATAATCATGAGCCGTAAGCGGCCTGCCATCTGAAAACACCAGCCCCTTTCGAAGATAAAAATACCAGGTTAGCCCGTCTTCACTCGATTCCCACCGTTCAGCCGCTGCCGGCAACAATTCGAAATTTTTATCCACCCGGATCAACGGCTCCGCAATCAGGCGCTGGCCGTGCATGACCTTGTATACCGTCCTGAACCATTCCTGATAGGTGCCCTCCAGCAGAAAACTCCGTACCACCTGTTTTTCCGGCCGGGCGGCATCTGACGGCATGGTTGTGCCCCGGCTGTTTACGGAGGGCCCCGGAGACGAATCATCCTGATCAGCGAGGACATATCCAATCCCCAACACCAGAGCCATTAATATAATCACCAGCCCTCGTTTAATCATTTCTTGACCTTTTTAACCATTTCTTGATCTTTTAAATCAATCTACCCACTACCGTAAACCCTTGGGAATTGGCCTAATCGGCCCATACTGCTGTCATCCCCGTAAGCTTTAAGCGGGGATCCATACTTCCTACTCATTGACCAGATTGGCCCTAAAACCGAGGTTATCCAGAATAATCACCCCGCGAGGTGATCGGTCGAAGAGAAACCGAATGTGAGAAAGGGAGGAGAGATCGAGATCGGCGCCGGAATCCCGAAATAGAGACAACGGGAATTCAAAATTCTGATATACCGGTTCGGATGTTTTACCTGTACTGAACATCTCTGCTTTTTTTACCTGCACGTCAAGTTGAGGTTGTACCAGGGCGAAACGACTTAAAGGCAAGCCTACCGTACGACCGCCTGTATCCGCCACCTCAATCGTCCAATCGAATGGTTCTGTCACTGGTTCTCCACCTCCATCTCTGGTGCTTTTTTCTTTCGCATCAGCCAGAGTAAAGGTAAGGATGTGGTCCGGAGTAAAAGGCGGTTCCAACCTGGGTAGATGGATGGTGTAAGAGGCTGTCGTCTCTTCGTCCTGCAGATCCCAGCCGAGATAAGCCGCGTTGGTTGCCTTGTCCCCTTGTTTGAGCGCGACACGCTGTTCACGCCATATCGTTAATCCTTCAGCTTCAATACGACCACCGGGGCTGGTTGTCGTATGAACCTCAATGTCCTCATCGAAATCAGCGATGTACTGGTAGGTCGTATCGGCGAACTGGCTCAAATAGATGGTTTCCGGCAACCAGTTTCTGCCGGCACGAAAATCACGCAACAAAGGCAGATAGTTTCGCTGTCCACGCAAAGAGATTGCTAAAAAAGAAGACATATATACCGCGCCGATACGCCGCTGATCTTCAGGCGACATAATATCTCTAAGATTAAGCAAATTGTTCCATGGGAATGAAGAATCCGTTCGTCCCCATACCGTATTGAACTGACCGTGGTTGGCGCCGTATATATATATACTTGCCTTATAATGGTACGCTTCACCTGAAAAAATAACCCGCTCGTATTGCCGGGAACCGCGGAAAGACTGTACGTCGGCATCATGCGTCCCGTGTAACACCAGATAATCTACATCGGTGACCGTTGTCCATAGCCCGGCGGGTTGGTATCTGTCTACCGGGGCAATGGCAATAATGCCTCGTATATTGAATCCGTAATCGAACGTCACGTTCGCATCATCCGGATAACGGGCCATCCGGTTGAACATAGCGGCAATCGCAACCGCCTCACCACCCCTTGAGTGGCCGATCAGGCCGATACGCGTGGTATCCACCTTGCCGTAAAACGGGTTCCCGGATGTTTTATTCCAATCGTGCCAGAGACGTAAATGTTCAAGTAGCATCCAGCCCCTGGCATCCAGTTCATCTGTCCATCCACGTCCCCGGTACGCATCCAATCGACTGGAGAAGGTACCGTTGAGAAAATTCTGATCTACAGAGGCCAGAATATATCCTTTACCGGCGAGTAACTCACCCAGATAGGCATAACCCGGATCAGAAAATTCCTCCATGGAATGATTGCCATGGACAATCAAAACAAGAGGGAAGGGCCCCTCCCCGTCCGGATACCAGACCCGGGCTTGTAGAGGGAACGAGGTCGGATCAAATCCCCAATAATTCGTTCTGGACCAACCATGGTTTTTATCCCACCCGTCAATAAAAGGCGACGCATCAACCGACGCTGTTACAATCGCCGTGTCTTCTCCGAACGCCGTACGATGCCGATCAGTGCCGCTGCCATAACTCAGATTTTCGACGTCATAGGGTCCGATTAAAGAGGGATCAGGCAAGGTAATATGAGGGACCGTTGTTTCTGCCATGAGTGCTGCATTTGTGGGAAATGGGGTATCATGACCATCCAGTATAAACCAGCTTATACTGTAGATAAACAACACACCGCCCCCAATCACACTTAATCGCACAGGCCATTTTTTTAGCGAGGCATGGCCATACCTGATATTACCGAAGAGAAGACCAAGGCCGGCGCCGATTAAGGAGACAGGAAGAATCATGCCCACCGTGAGCCATAGAAAGCCCTCCCATGTGGTAGAACGCCACACATGATAATGCAGATAAGCCAGCGAACTTGCCATGCCCCAGATGTAAACGCCGGCGAATCGTTGGGCAAGACGGATAATCAGCAGAACCATCCCACCGAACAGCGCCATATATAAAAATAGCTTGAGGACGGCCAGGCTGACGCCCAGCCCTGGTGAGGTTAAGAATATCCGGTTATAGGCCGTGATGCCTGACCATACCAACAGAGCCAGCATCAGCATAACACTCGCACCACGCCAGGGCGCTGAATGACGGGAATCTTTGGATCGAGAGGATGCAGGTTGTAGGTTCATTGGTGATTGGTGATCAATAACTTACTCACTTGCCCATTTTGGTGATCTCTTGATTTGTTGATTGAAATGCCTATTGCCTACTGCTTTTAGTTTTGTCAATCACCAAATCACCAAATCACCAATTTCTTTCTGCCCACCTGCCCGCTAGACATCAAAATCCTGGAGCAGTTCGTCGAAGCGACGCAGGAAATCCTGGCGGCTGGAGCCGGGGATGTCGTTGACGCGTTTCAGGAAATCATTGATGTTGAATGGCGGGCGATCTGGACGATGCGGCGGTTCGAAAATCGCCACATCCGCTGCGGAGCGTCCCATATACCCTGTTATACTCGGTGTGGCAGACAACCAGTATCGAAAGTGGGATAATTCCAGGTCATTATCAAAAGCGACGCAGGCATCGCGCAGACATCTAGGAAGATGGGTCGGACTGGACACCAGAATAATCTGTTCGATATCATAGTCTTTAAAGATATGCCCTGCTCTGGTGACCTCATCAACCGTGTTTTGAGAGGTGTTTTCTATTTTCAGGATCGATTCAATACGTGTTCTGCATTGATCTCTGAAGGCTTGATCCTTAAGATCGGGAAAATGGGTCTCAAAGACCGCAAAATCTTTTAGATCATCGAATTTATCCCACATCAACCGGGCCGTAGCATCCGCTTCCAGCAGGCCGTCCTTTTCCGATGCTCCGGTACCGAATACCATCACATCCGATTTTTCTTGCAAAGCAATAAAAATGCCTTTCGGCACCCGCCCTAATTCATACGGCGGTTTTCCCCATACGATACGTTTCCATTGATATGTATGCAGATTACAGCCATGCACCAGAACTCCTGACTTCTTTTTAGGCGGTGTAACTGCCTGTACTTCAGCCATGATATCCTTTCATCCCATAAATAGTGTCTTATGTTGGATCACAGTAAATTATCCTTGTGTTTTCAATCGCAGTCCCCTCGGAACAAAGAGCCGCTCAATCCCTTCAAAAACACCCTGTGCCAACAGCGCCAGGACGGCAGCGGGTATGGCGCCTTCGAGGATCAAGCCGACATCATCGAGACGAATGCCGGTTAATATCGGCTGGCCGAAGCCCCCGGCTCCGATGATTGCGCCCAGGGTCGCCGTCCCCACGTTGATGACGGCCGATGTTTTGATACCAGCTATGATCATCCGAGAAGCCATAGGCAATTCCACCAGTCGCAACCGGGCGGCAGACGGCAAACCCAGGGCTTGTGCCGATTCCTTGAGTGGTCCGGGAATATCGGTCAGCCCGGCATAGGTATTGCGCACAATCGGCAGCAGACTATATAAAAAAAGCGCCAGGATAGCCGGAGGACCGCCAATGCCGACTACCGGAATCATCATGACCAGAAGCGCCAGAGAAGGGATCGTTTGAATAACACCCACCACAGCGAGAACCACCTGGCCGAAATTAGGCAGACAGGCGGACACGATGCCGAGCGGTACGGCGATCAGAATGGCCGCAGAGAGTGAAATAATCACCAGATAGAGATGGGCGCCGGTATGCTTTATCAGCCGATCCCACATAGTCTCTTCGTGAACATCGATGTGGATATCAAGCGTAGAGGCCAGAAAATTGGCAGCGATCCGTACTTCCGGGATTTTATCAATCTTGGCGCGTGCATTCATCGCCACCATATCAGACTCAGGTATGCGTCCTTCCAATTGTAAAAAAGTATCAACTACTTGAGGGGTCCGTTCCATCAAGTCTTTTCGATATACAATGATCGCATTGTACACCGGAAAATGGTTCAGATCATCTTCCAGAACCCTCAACTGGTAATACGCAATTTCCGCATCCGTGGAATAGAGATCGATGACATGGGTATCACCGCTTTCCAATCCACGGTAACTCAGGTCATGGTCGAGCCCGCTTACATTCGTCTGGGGTAAACCATAGCGGTTCCGTAAGGTGGGCCATCCGTCTCCGCGATCTAAAAATTCATTGCCGAAAGCGAAAATCAGATCCGGATGACCTCGAAGGTCTGAAATTTTGATAATGCCCAACGAATCTGCCAGCCCCGGCTTCATACCGAGGGCATAGGTATTATTAAAACCCAAGGGGCGGGACATCAATAGGCCCCGTTCTCTTAACGCCTCTTCCAATGCCTCGTTATTTTCCAGCTTAAGGTCAGCCAGCACTTCCTGGGTGAGGGTGCCGGTATACTCGGCATATGCGTCCAGATCCCCTCGCAGAAGGGCATTCCAGAGAATCTGCGTTCCACCTAATTGCTGTCTATGTATGGCCTCTGCCCCGGCGTGCTGCGCCAGTTGCCTCAACACTTCGCCCAGAATCACATTCTCAGTGAAAATCTTGGAACCGATGGTGATCGGCTGTGCAATTACAGGGCTTACCCCTAGACAGCATACCAGGAGACAACGGCAGAGGCCTTTAAGTACGGAGTTCGGAATACGGAGTTCGGAGTATTTATGAAACAAAATCAACCCTTCAATACATCCAAAGGTCCTCGATGCGCGTTAATGAATCGTATCACAAAATCATCGACAGGATCATGGACCAGATCATGCAGCGTACCTTGCTGAATGATCTTCCCGTCCTGCATCAATACAATCTCGTCTCCAAAGAAACCAGCTTCACCCATGTCATGGGTGACCATCACCACCGTCTTGCCCAGGGTACGGAAAATGTCTCTCAGATCATCCTGTAAATCCGCCCGGATGATCGGATCGAGTGCACCCAGGGGTTCATCGAGCAGGAGCACATCCGGATCCAGCATCAACGCCCGCATCAGGCTGACGCGTTGACGTTGTCCGCCCGATAGCTGAACAGGGTAGCGTCCCAGACCATCTTCAGGAAATCGGGTGAGTTCTGTCAATTCATGAACACGAACGGCCAGCCGGTCCTCTGCCCAGCCCAGGTACCGGGCCATGAGAGCGACGTTGTCATAGCCGTTAAGGTGAGGAAATAGACCGCCATCCTGGATAACGTAGCCCATTCGATGTCTCAACTGTAACGCTGTTTCAGGCGTCACCTCTGTATTTTCAAATCGGATATGACCCGTATCAGGTATAATCAGCCCGATCATGATGCGTATAAGCGTAGATTTACCACACCCGCTCGGGCCGATCAATACCGTCGTTCGCGCGGCCTGTACTGTCAGTGTTAGTGCATCCAGCGCGGTACGATCATCATATATTTTAGATATATTGTGTACTGAAAGCATGGGAATGGCGAGGGGCGAGAAGGGAGATCAGAATCGAAAGGAAGAAAGGAAGAGTGGAAGAGAGGAAGAATCTGATCCCCCTTTCGTCCTTTCATCCTTTTGCCCTTTCATCCTTTCGTCCTTTCATCCCCCTTCCCCTGATCTTCACAATGGGTCAGCCATATTCGTTGATCTTCGTGGATCATACGGTCGGCTTCGGACGGCCCCCAGGTCCCTGGATAGTAAAAGGCCAGAGACGGCGCCCGGCCTTGCTCCCAGGCCCTCAGGATCGGATCAACCAGTTCCCAGGCTCTTTCGATCTCATCACTGCGCGCAAAGAGAGAAGAGTCGCCCTGAATGGCATCTAGCAACAACCGTTCATACGCATCCGGCAGCACATCAGTGCCAAACAGATCTTCGTAGTCGAATTCCATACTGGCGGATTTGGTGCGCATGCCGACGCCCGGAATTTTAGTCTCAAAATTGAGGTGCATCCCCTCATTGGGCTGAATAAACAGCGAAAGACGGTTGGTGGTAACATCTTCATTGTCCAGGAACAACAAATGGGGCACTTGTTTAAATTGCAGGGTGACTTCCGTGGTCTTTTTTGCCAGGCTTTTACCCGTGCGAATGTAGAACGGTACCCCTTTCCATCGCCAGTTGTCTATATAGAGTTTCAGAGCCATGTAGGTGGGCGTCTCGGAATTTTCGACGATGTTCTCTTCCTGGCGGTATCCAATATATTGTCCCCAGACACCTTCCGATGTTTCCGGCGGACGTATGGCCTGTAACACCTTGACTTTTTCATCCCGCAGTTCTTTGGAATTAAAAGCCACGGGCGGCTCCATAGCCACCAGGGTCAGTAACTGCAGCAGGTGGTTCTGAAACATATCCCGCACGACACCGGCTTGATCATAATAGCCGGCCCGATGTTCCACGCCCACGCTTTCTGTCATCGAAATCTGGACGTGATCAACATAATTGCGGTTCCACATCAATTCAAAAATGGTATTGGCAAATCGAAAGGTCAACAGGTTCTGGACGGTTTCTTTTCCAAGGTAATGGTCGATGCGATAGACCTGCCGTTCACGAAATACCGCATGAATCTGTTCATCAAGCAGATTACTCGAAGCCAGATCACGTCCGAACGGTTTTTCTACAATAATACGCGTCCAGCCGGACGCACTTTCATTTAATCCAGCCTGACCGAGCTGCTCTATGATAATCGGATATAATGCAGGCGGCGTAGACAGGTAGAATAATCGGTTGTTTTGCGTACCGGCCGTTTCATCTAATTGATCTAACTTGCGCTTCAGCCGCGCATATGTTTCAGCCTCATCGTACAATCCCGATACATAAGATAATTGACCTGAAAAAATATCCCAGGGCAAACAGGCTTGTTGTCTACCGTGTGCTTCTACGCCGGCAAGCAGATTCTCTCGAAACGCCTCATCACTCATATCGGTCCGCGCCACCCCGACCACCTGCGTCGCCTTCGATAGTCGGTCACCGCATCCCAGGCTATAAAGCGCGGGAATCAGCTTACGCCGCGTCAGATCACCCGACGCGCCAAATATGACAATGGTACATGGCGGCGCTTTAGTAGAATCTACCATTATCTCTTGTTCTGACATGTCCACTCCGTCATAATGGTGATTTGGTGATGGTAAGTTGTCCTGCGGACACGTTGCGAACACTAGGTGGTTGATGATTTAGTGATTGGTTTTTGTTCACCAATCGCCATTATCTATGTAACATCCACATATCCCTACCGTCAAGCAATCATACATTAATTTGGATGAACCCCCAATCCGTACTCCGCAATTATCTCAGCTTCCTGTCGACCGATAATGCCGGACGCCGATCTGCCATAACTGTAAGGTTAGAATAAAAAAGATCAGACCGGATATCGGGACAAACAACTGGAAGTTGACCGAAGTACCCATTGGATCGGTTCGTTCCAATATAGCCACATGGAAATAGGTTGCGCTGCCCATCGGCACCACCTATGGTAAAGAACTTTCTAAACCAGGCGCGATAGATGGACAGGGGATATTTGGACGTTTCTATCCCCCCGAAGGTCAGGGCGCTCATGATTTCCAGCGTTTCCGTCGTCCAGAACGTCAGCGTACCGAGTATGACGAATAGTCCTAAAAAGAAGCAGGCGCCGCATAACACCTTAAATGCGGCCTGCAGCACCTTCAGGACGGTCCGTCGATATCCAGATTCATGACCGCCCAGGCCAGCACGATCGCTCCCTGGAAAAATCGTCCGATGCGTCTGAGCGTGAGCGCTTTTCCAATCAATTTCAACACTGTACTTCGAGGGTGAAGGAGAAGCCGATCAAATGCTCCCTGTTTGACGAGGTTCCCCATGTCGTCAAACCCGCGGGATACGGCATCTGTTAAAGAGAAAGCCAGGTTAATCAGACCGTAGAACAAGGCGCCTTCGGGCAACGTCCACCCTTGTAAACTGCCAAATCGATCAAACAGCACCAGAATCCCGATAAACTCAATACCGGCGACCAGGAAATGCCCGAACGTCAGCATCACAAACGAAGCCCGGTACTGTATCTGCCCACGAAATGAGATATCGATGTAGCGAAAGTAAAGTCCAAATGCGACGTTTTGTCGTCACTCTGGCACGCAGGTCTTCTAAATTACCATCAGACAGGATACGACCGTGCCCGATCACCATCACCCGGGTACATAACGCTTCTATGTCATCCATATCGTGGGTGGCCAGAATGACCGTCACCCCTCGTTCCTGATTCAAGCGTCTGATGAAATCTCGACCGGTAAATTCCACCATAGTTGGGTGCGTTGACCGAATACGACACCGATACGAGCGGCGTTGGCGATGCGTTCTTTCCACGGCACACGTCCTTCGATCTCACACCGACCGGAATCAGGGACCAGAATGCCGGACAGGATTTTCACGGTAGAAGATTTCCCGGCGCCGTTCGGCCCGATATACCCCACCAGTTCACCCTGATCAAGCTGAAATGATATATGGTCCAATGCCTGAACAGTCCGGTATTCCAGATGCAAAACGCCCCGAATAGCCCCCCAGATGCCAAGCCGCCTCAGAGCAATACGGAATGTTTTGACGATGTCGTCTACAATGATAAATGGTGAGTTGATGATTTGGTGAAGTGGGTTTTCATTCCCTGCCTACTTGCCCACCTGTCCATTTGCTTCTTCATAATCAAACATATCGATCAGATAATGTAAATATCTGTAAATATTCCATCGGTCGTTCATGCGAAGCGTGGGATTGCTGCACAGTTGACATACCATCCTTCCTTCGGTGGTATTCTCGAAAAATACCCTCTAAATCCTCAACGTAGGCCAGCACCAGAGGACAGCATAGCGGGACGTTCGCAATAGGCGTTATGGGCGCTTGTTGAACTGTGGTCCCCATACGCTTGTCCAACTGAATCATATGCTAAAGAGACCGACCAAAAACCAATTGACAATCGGTCCAAGATTATTTATGATAGGTGCGTTTGATGCTAAAAATAAAAAAGAGCCGGGGCTCCCCATGAGTATAGGGAAGTCCTGAAGACTGAATCCTGTCTATGGCTGCTCTTCATCGGGTCTGTCCCTGGAAAAGATGATCCCGATAAAGAAATTGAGTCCCCGGCGCTCTAATTGATGTTAAATGGGGTGTGCAGAGATGCGCACCCCATCTTTATGTCTTGTTCAATCGATTTTTCCAGCCGTCCTTTTCAGTATTATCCTGAAAACAAGTATAAAATAAAAATGCCCGTCCAAAACCTCAACACGATTGTCACATGTTTGTTACTTAACAGGTTATGAATGGGCACTCAAAGATGCCGAGGGACAGAGTCGAACTGTCGACACATGGATTTTCAGTCCACTGCTCTACCGCCTGAGCTACCTCGGCAGATTTTTTAAGCTGACAAACGCATAAAAATATCAGGTTTAGCCTGGGATGTCAACAGATAATTTAAATCAAGTTGCTTTGTTTTTGTACTTTCGTAACTTTGTTTATAAAAACGGGATCTCGATTTCGAGGAACAAAGAACTAAAGAACAAATATCTTGCTATCTGATGTTAATAGATTGTAATTATGAGCAGTAAATTTGCCCCGTTGAAAATCAATAATAGGCCATCATTCACAAGTTGTAATGGCATTTGCTCTGCTCATGCGAAAGTATGGAACATACTCCCGCTTCGCTCACCTTGCTTTTTGCCTGTTTCCCAGGAGTCGCTATTATGAAATTGGTCCAATTTTACCAGCCCGGTCAGGGTACCGGGGTGGGCATTGTTCAAGGGGACACCGTCCTGGATCTGTCCGAGAATAATCCGGATATAGAGACGGTTAATGATCTGATCCAGATCGCCGGTACCGTCCGTATGTCGATATCCGAATTGGCCGATAGAATGATGAACGACCAGGATGAAGCGGTGACGGAGTACGCCTACGATATCCTGGATACCGTCCCGGATATCGCGGACGCGCATTTGACGTTGCCCATATTTGCTCCGGAAGTTTGGGGATTCGGCGTCACCTACAAACGCAGCGCTCAGATTCGAGATGAGGATGCGCAGAATACCATCTACGATCAGGTCTATACTTCACCTCGCCCGGAGGCTTTTTTCAAAGCCACGCCCTCACGATGCTCAGGCCCTAATGCCCCCATCGGCGTCCGAAGCGATTCGACACTGACCGCCACCGAACCGGAATTGGCCTATGTGTTGGGCGAGGAGGGGGAAATCATAGGGTACACACTCTGTAACGATGTTTCCGCGTGGGATCTCGAAAAAGAAAATCCGCTGTATCTGAACCAATCGAAAATCTACTTCGGCTGTTGTTCTTTTGGCCCGACATTGGTGACGGCCGATTCAATTGGTGATCCCTACAATCTAGACATCAGCTGTCAGATCATTCGGGGCGGAACAACGATCTTTGAAAGTCAGACCAACACCTCACAACTGGCTCGTACGTTTGAAGAATTAAATGAGTATCTTTATCGGGATAATCCGATTCCGCCCGGCACCCTCGTTTCTACCGGCACCGGCATCATGGTCCCGAATGAATTATCTCTTGTGGATGGCGATATCGTTGTCATTTCGTGTCCGGAAATCGGTACGTTGTCGAATCCGGTTATGCAACTGTAAGTTTCGAGTTCCGAGTGGAAAGTTCCGAGTAAAACAGGAAATAGTTTTCAACTCGGAACTCAGAACTACTCAGGAGGCCACCATGGGTAAACGAACACAGGGGATGAATAAACATCAGAAAGCAGCCCATAAAAAGGGAGAGGAACGGGTCGGTAGAGAAGAAATCGAAGAGCTGCTTGGCCTGTCTCGGAGTAATGATCCGGAAGACCGCCTCCTTGCAGCGACCTATCTCTGTCCATGCCATGTTCGGCATCGTAATGAAGAAGTATGGGAAGCACTCTATCGTATGATGGAGGACCCAGTAGTAAAGGTACGACGTCAGGCCTGGCATACCCTCGAGGACGGCGGCTGTCCGTCCGATCCGGCCTTCGAACCCATCCTGAAACGTACGCTGGCGTCGGAGAAGGATCGACAGGTACTAGGTTTTGCCAATATGTTTTCAAAACCGGTCATCGAAATAGATGATCTGGCCATTAAAATTGCCGGTCGACCCGAAAAAAAACAACGCGGGAAATGTGACTTTTGCGGGGCGACCAACGTTTCTGTTAAACCGGATTACGACACCGAAATTCCAACCGACGGCATGCTCAGGGCGGCGTGGGTGTGTGGTAAATGCGAGTGAAATGTTCCGAGTTGAAAGTTCCGAGTCATAAGGGCGCGATTGTAAACTCCGAACTCGAAACTATCTTTTTAAGGAGTCTCCATGTCCCACTACAATATCGCCGTCATCAGCGGTGACGGTGTTGGTCCTGAGGTCATTAATGAAGGGAAAAAGGCGCTGCAGGCCCTGAGTGCCCCGACCTTTACCTTCACGGATTTCGGATGGAGTTCAGATTACTATCGGCAGACCGGCCGGTTTATTCCGGAAGGCGGGCTCGACGAAGTGGCGAATTATGACGCCATCTTTTTCGGCGCGGTGGGGGATGCGGAAATTCAGGACCATATTACCCTTAATAACCTGATCCTGCCTATTCGTCGCCGGTTTGACCAGTATGCCTGTGTGCGGCCGGGCTATCTGTACGACGGGGTGCAATCGCCCCTGGTCGGCAAATCCGGAGGTGATATCGACCTGGTTGTCCTCCGTGAAAATACGGAAGGGGAGTATGCGGACGTAGGCGGAAGGCTTTATCAACACACCAATCAGGAAGTCGCTGTACAAACAGCGGTATTTACCCGGCACGGCACAGAACGTATCATCCGATATGCCTTTGAAGAAGCCCGCCGTCGTCAAAAAAAGAACAAGGTCACCTCCATTACCAAATCGAATGCCCAGGGCTACAGTATGGTTTTCTGGGATGAGGTATTCCAGGAAGTGGAAAAGGACTATCCGGATATAGAAACGGAGTCTTTGCTCATCGACGCCGCCGCCATGGATTTCGTTCGACGTCCCGAAGATTTTGATGTGGTGGTCGCCTCCAACCTTTTCGGAGACATCCTGACCGACATTTCGGCTGTAATAATCGGCAGCATGGGCCTGGCCCCCAGTGCGAATCTGAACCCCAGCCGACAATCCCCTTCCATGTTTGAACCGGTACACGGATCGGCTTTTGAATTAATCGGCAAAGGACTGGTCAATCCGCTGGCCACCATTCTGGCGGCCGCAATGATGATCGAATTCCTCGGTGAAAGCGACGCAGGCGCACTCATCCGTCAGGCTGTAGCCGATAATATACGAGAAAATAAAATCCGTACCCCCGATATCGGCGGCGCATCCTCCACTACAGAAGTTGGGGATGACATTGTTCGCCGGATTGGTTAGGCGTGATTCCATCCTTTAAACTATGTCCCAACCCACCCTCACCTCCCTGACCACCAAGGACAAACGGACGATCGCCCTGTGGGCGCTGGCAGCAGTCATTGGCCTGGTGATCGTCTTTAAATATCACGAATCCGCTTTCCCCTCCGCCTCGATCGACTTTCAGCTTACCCGCACGGAGGCGGAAGAGGCTGCAAAGGACATCTTGACCATTCAGGGCTATCGGCCGTCCACCTACCGGGCTGTCACCACCTTTGGTTTTGATGATCAGGCCAAAATATATCTTGAACGTGAACTCGGGCTGGAGACAGCCAACCGGATGATGGCCTCCGATGTCACCGTCTGGCAGTGGAATACCCGTTTTTATCGCCCCCAGGAACAGGAAGAATTTTCCGTTGCTGTCAGTCCGGACGGGCGGTTAGTCGGATTCCATCATGAGATAGAGGAAACAAGGCCAGGGCCCAATCTCTCCGAGCAGGAAGCCCGGGAAGCAGCGGAGCTTTTCCTTCGGGATACCCGGTCGCTGGTCTTGACTGACTACCGTCTGGTAGAATCCAATACAAATGTCCTCGACTTCAGGACGGACCATACATTTACCTGGGAACGGAAGGATTTCAAGGCAAAAGAGGCCACCGTAAGGTTCATGGTCACCATACAGGGAGATCGTGTCGGCGGCTATTTCGAGTATTTGAAAGTTCCTGAAGCCTGGCAACGGGATTACGAGCGCATAAGATCCCGGAATGAAGCGACCCAGGCGGTAGCGCAAATAGGCTGGGCTGCTGTGATTGTGGTCATTTTGATCCTGTTTATCAAGGCGATTTCACAGCATCTTTTTCTCCGCTCCACCTGGCGATTCGGCACCATCAGCGGCGTAATTATAGGGGTGACAACTATCGCGCTGTCTATCAATCTGTTACCACTCAGCCTGACCTCCTATGCTACGACGGATTCTCTACAGAGTTTTTATATTCAACTGTTGCTCAGCGCTTTCATCGGCGCCGGATTTATTCTGTTGTTCATTACCATGGCCGGCGCAGTGGGCAGCGTATCCTATCGATCCGTTCTGCCTGATAAAATAGCGCCGGAATGGATCTTTTCAAAACCAGTTTTGCGAACCAAAGAGTATTTCATGGGCAGTGTGATCGGTTATCTGATCCCTCCGGTCATGCTCGGATACATCACCGCCTTTTATCTGATTGGTAATGAATTCGGGGTCTGGTCACCTGCTGCGGTAGATTATACCGATATGGCCAGTACGACTATGCCGTGGCTCTTTCCTCTGTCTATAGGGCTCCAGGCGTCTATCCTCGAAGAATTTCTTTTCCGGCTGGTAGCCATTTGCTTTCTGAAGCGGTTTATCAAATCCAATTTTATCGCCGTGCTCATTCCTGCGATTCTCTGGGGTTTCCTCCACAGTAATTATCCGCAACAACCCTTCTTTATTCGTGGTTTCGAGTTGACCCTCGTGGGGATTATGTTCGGGTATGTGTTTTTACGATTCGGGATTATAAGCACGCTTATCGCCCATTATGCCTATGATGCGCTCTTGTTGAGCCTTTTTTTATTTCAGTCTTCCCGGTTGTATTTTCAGGTCTCCGGCGTGATTGTCGTCGGCCTGTTGTTGATCCCACTCATCCCAGCGCTTATCGCGCTCATCCGGCGACGACTTGAGCATCATCCCTTTATGCTGAATGCGGCCGTGGCGGAACAAATAGATAACCAACGGCCTGCTGAACCGCCGACGGTTATAGAGCCACCCCCTTCGGTAGAAATTCAACCTGCGTTGGCGGGGACGCCCTCGGTCCTGAGTACGCGCATCATCAGCCTTATCGGCCTGGCCGTCCTGTTGAGTGTGGGGGCAATCACCTTGCTGCCTGTCGAACGTTTCCTGGACTTTATGGAAGTTCGTCTGGACCGGCAGCAGGCCATCGATGTAGCGGATGAGTATCTGACCCAACGCGGTGTTGATACCAGATCGTTTATCACAGCAGCCACGTTCAGGACAGCTGTATCTCGATCTCCATTGAGTAATAAGTATATCCGTGAAGAGGAAGGTCTGTCAAAGTTGAACGAAATATATCAGGCGCGTCTCGAACCCGCTTTCTGGCGCATTCGTTATTTCAAATCCCTTGAGAAAGAAGAATACCGCCTTCTGGTGTCGCATGATGGTCGCGTGATTGAATATGACCATCGTATAGCAGAGGAGGCGCAGAGCGATACGCTCTCGGAAGAAACAGCACAACTGCTGGCGCAGACGGCCTTGATGGATCAGGGGTTGGATCTGACCTCGTACAGGCTGGTTGAGTCGGATCAGAATCGCCGTGAGGCGCGTATCGATCATTCGTTCGTCTGGGAAGACAGCCTTCAAAAGATAGGGGATGGTACATTCCGTATTCAGGTAGAGGTACAGGGCAACGAACCGGTTCGGATACGTCCATTTTTTAAACCGCCCGAAACCTGGGTCCGCGAGGAGAGGAAAACCACCACGGCAAGCATCATCGGGTGGGTGTTCAGCATTCTATTCATCGGCGGTTTCCTGGCACTGGGTTTGCGTATCATGATCCTCTGGATTCGTGCAGGACAGATTAATTGGCGATTCAGTCTGATTGCGGCTGGATTGTATACGATCCTGAACACGCTTCCTATGTTCAACGCGCCCGACGAATTACTGACCGGCTATCCGACGTCCATCAGTCTGGTCCTGTATCTCATCATGAACGGGGCGGTGGGACTGGTCATCAGCATGCTGGTCTTTATGATCGTTGGCTGTATTGTGTTCAGTTTTATGGAGTCGGCGTATAAAAAAATGCAAACACAGGAAATCGATTTAACAACAAGATTACGGCAGATTATTCGATTCGAGACCCCGGCTATTCGTTTAACCTGGCGTGAGGCCATCCTCCTCTCTTACGCGGCATGCCTCATTTTGCCCGGTTTAAACCATCTGGTGGAAGCGGGAGAGCAGATGCTCGGCCTGAGTGCAGGCCGGGTTGGCAGGTTACTCCCTTCCCCCGCAGCATATTCTCCTGTCCTGGAAACCTTACTGGAATCCCTTTCGGGCGCGATGATGGTGAGCGGGATCACCATCGCCGTGATCTATACCTTGCGACATTATTTTTCTTCGTCTCTTCATATGGCCGGCGCCCTGGCCTTTATCCTGGTTCAAGGTGCAGGGAACGCCGAAGAGCCTATGCAGGCGCTCATCCGTATAATAGAAGGGGGCCTTATGCTGGGCATGGCATGGCTGGCGGTTCGATATCTCTGGCGGGATAATATCCTGGCTTACGGTATAACCTTCTTTTTACTCTCTATGACCGGCGATGCCTGGGCTTTTATGGAACGATCGCCTGCCGCCTATCAGACATCAGGCGTGGTCCTCTTTATACTTGCTCTGCTACCGCTGGCCGGCTGGGGATTCCTCGCAATTAAAGCCCGGCGGCAGCCGATCACCCAACCGGCAAAATAAACCCTCCGTAGCAGTGACAAGTTTGCACTCATCACTTTCTTTTCACTCTGCACTCTGTATTATCTTTCACTCTTCACTCTTCACTCTTCACTCTTTACTGCTTTTATCCGGCTTTTTCCATCTCAACGCCTCTTTAAGCAGCTTTCCCCATACACCGCCGTAGGGATGAACCACCTTGACGGCCTGACCGTTATGGTAAACCGGACGGCCTTCGTTTGCCCAGGCAAACAGGGAGCCTTCCAGATTGTAAATATTGGTAAACCCCTGTTTCATCAATCCGGCAGCCAGTTCCGAGGAACGGTATCCGACAGAACAGTATACGACAATACGCCGATCTTTGGGCACATCGGTCAACAGAGTCGCCGCTTCTTTTTCAGAGGGCGTTAAATGCGCCTCTTTCAAATGACTGACTCCAAACTCTTCCGTGGTCCTGACATCGAGCAACAGAGGTTTGTTTTCTGTTTCCTCTTCTTGCAGCCAGACGCTCAGGGTATCCGTTGGAATCTGAGATACATCCGGGAAATCCGATCGGACCATCTTCAAAACCACCGGCCAGAAAAGCCGACCGCCTAAAGATAAATCCTGAGCCAATATCGATGTCATCGAGTTCATAATAAGCGCCAGACCGATAAAATAACGTACTATTACCATTAGGAATTGTCCTTAGGTCTATATGTTCAAATCATTGGCCTTTCAATTACAACGATAGGCGTCCGTCCCATGTTCCCTGTAAAGAATCCACTCAACATCTTACCAGGACGAGCGTCACATCATCGCTCTGCGGCGTAGCATCGGTGAATAGCTTGAGTTCCTCAAGTATCGCGGTCTTGATTTCTTCAATGGGGCGGTGGACATGGGACAGAAAAACATTATGCAGCCTTTTTTCTCCGAATTCTTCATTCACGGCATCGGTGGCTTCTGTAACCCCATCCGAATAAATAAGAAAGGTATCCCCTGCATCCCAGCTTATACGCCGAAAGTACCGCGGCGGTAGCGGAATGCCCTGAACCAGTCCAAGCGGCATGCAGGTTGATTCCAATGTGTCGAGCTGGCCGGTTCGACTCCGGTAATGTATGGGAAAGGGATGACCGGCATTGGTATAGGTCAAGGTCCGTGATGCAAGATCAAAGATGATATAACACATGGTAAGGTACAGCCCGGATTCCGCCTGGTCGACCGTGGTCTGGATCCGTTTAACCACACTGGGTACGGCACCGGTGTAACTGGTCTGCGTTTGCAGACAACTTTTAACCAGCGCCGTAAACAGGGCGGAATGAAAACCGTGGCCTACCGCATCGACGACGATGATACCGATTCGGTCCGACCCCAGATCCAGGTAGTCATAATAATCACCGCCGACCGATTGAGCCGCCTGGCAGTATCCTGCGGTATGGAAATCGGATAACTGAATCTCCTGTTTGGGAAACAGGGAGGCCTGAACATCGGCCGCCAGCGGGAGTTCCTTTTCTCGAGCCGCCTGTTGCCGGATCGAATCCACCTGGATGGATAAACCGTCGCGCAACCGAGTGTTCAGCACATTGAACAATTTACGGCTGATTTGCGGATCCTGGATGAGGTGGGCTTCAATCTGGTCGCTGTCCAATCGTAAAAGTTGGACATCTGTGGCCGCGCGGAGGGATGCGCTGCGAGGTTGATTGTCGGTCAACGCCATTTCTCCTATGCATTCTCCCTTGCCTCTTTGCGCTCTGACAGGAAGACCGTCGACCTCAAGACGCACCGTCCCTTCCACAATCAGATACATGGAATCACCAGCTTTGCCTTTTTTGCAGATATAGCTGTCTACGGAATAAAAATTACTTTTAACCACGGAAGCCATCTTTTCTCGTTGTTCGTAGTCCAGACCGGGAAAAAGTGATACCGCACTCAGAAATTTGATTTTTTCATATGTAGAAAGTTCCCCGGTCATAACCATCGGTCTCCCATTTGATGCAAATTGATACCCATCGACTCATGATGCCTGTTTAAGGATTTTGAGGAGACTGAACCAATTACTCAGAATTCCACCTGGAAAGTCAAGTTTAGAATATCACATATAGGAAACAAAATAACGGTCATTATCAAATTTAGTATATTCAATATACAGGCTATTATTGAATATAGGTTTATTTAATATTAAATTATTGACATGGCCTTCTGAATCAATTAGACTATGGGCATTAACCATATATAAGAAGGCTCTGTATGTGATCAATACATGCCCAGGTGCTGGCCTTCATTTTATCACCATGATAGAAACGTAACATTTATTCGCTGAAAAACCATTCATTTTATTGATGCATTGATATCAGGCGTATCGTGACCGATATGATAGACCCATGATGCCTTGCAATCAGACAATCAACAATCTAAAACGAAGGGGGTCGCATGGCTAAGTCTCTGCGCATTATTCCCGAAAAATGCACAGGATGCATGCAGTGTGAGTTGGCATGCTCCTGGGTACAGACCGGTATGTTCCAACCCTCACGATCTCTGATCAGGGTCAATATCTTTGACGAACAGGCCAGCTATGCGCCGTATACCTGCTTTCAATGTGATGAAGCCTGGTGTATGAATGCCTGTCCGGTCAATGCCATCAGCATTGATTCGAATACCGGCGCCAAGATCGTCGGCGATGCCAACTGTGTGGGTTGCAGCATATGCACCATTGCCTGTCCCTTCGGCACGATATTCTATAATCCGGATACACAAAAAGCCTTCAAATGTGATCTTTGCGATGGAGATCCAGCCTGTGTAACCGCCTGTCCGACCGGAGCCATCGAATATACCGATAGCGACTCGGCCGATTGGCTGGGTGGTTGGGCTGAAAAAGTGAATGCCTCTTATCTGGCATCCATAGATGAAGGGAGCACAGCATGAGTACAGGCGGATGGATAGGCACGGTGTTACGCATCAATCTCACCACCGGCCAGATAACGAAAGAGCCGCTCAATATGGCGTGGGCCAAAGATTTTATCGGCGGGCGCGGCCTAGGCGCCAAATATCTGTCGGAAGAAATGGATCCGACCACAGATCCACTGAGTCCGGATAACAAGATGATCTTTGCCACCGGTCCGATGACCGGCACCAATGTCTCTACAAGCTCCCGGTTTATGGTCGTGACCAAAGGGGCGCTGACCAATGCCATCACTACGTCCAACTCGGGCGGGACATGGGGACCGGAGTTGAAGTTCGCCGGCTACGACATGCTGATACTCGAAGGCAAAGCACCGAAGCCCTCATATATATCGATATACAATGATCAGGTAAAGATTCGTAACGCCGAACACCTCTGGGGCAAAACCGTCTGGGAAACAGATGATATGGTCCGTGAGGAATTCGGGGTGCATGATGCGGTCATTTCCTGTATCGGTCCCGCCGGCGAGAATCTGGTCCGTTTTGCTGCTATCGTCAATGATCGGCATCGCGCCGCAGGTCGTTCCGGCGTCGGCACCGTCATGGGCTCCAAGAACCTGAAAGCTATCGTCGTCCGCGGAACCGGCGGCGTGCCGGTAGCAAACCCGCAGAAACTCATGGGCGCCATGTGGGAGATGAAGAGCAAGCTGGCCGAACATCCGATCACGGGTGAAGGGCTGGCCGTCTACGGCACGGCGGTTCTTGTCAATGTGATCAATGAGAGCGGCGCCATGCCGGCCAACAACCATCAGTTTTCCCAGATGGAAACCGCTGACAAGTTCAGTGGCGAGACGCTGGCGGATACCCGTCTGGTAGCAAACAAAGCCTGTTTCGGTTGTACCATGGCCTGTGGTCGGGTATCGCAGTTGCCGGGTGAGGCACAGGACAAGTTTATGGTCACGACCCGGCCACATAACTGGAAGATTGCGGTGGAAGGTCCGGAATACGAAAATGCCTGGGCCATGGGCGCCGATTGTGGTATCGACGATCTGGATGCGTTGATTAAGGCCGGTGCGCTGTGCAATGAACTGGGGATGGACCCTATATCGTTCGGTGCAACCCTGGCCGCTGCGATGGAAATGTATGAGAAAGGCATCCTCAACGACGATCATACCGGCATGCCATTTAATTTTGGTAACGCCGATGCCCTCGTGGCCATGGCTGAATGGACCGCCTATCGGGAAGGGTTCGGCAACGAGCTGGCCGAGGGGTCCAAGCGTATGACGGAGAAGTTCGAGCATCCTGAACTTTTCATGGGCGTACGTGGTCAGGAATTCCCCGCTTACGATGCGCGAGCCATTCAGGGAATGGGCCTTGGCTACGCGACCTCTAACCGCGGTGCCTGCCATTTGAAAAGCTATACCGTGGCGCCTGAAATCCTGGGGATACCGGAAAAGATGGATCCGGCGGTCACCGAAGGCAAAGCCGAAATAACCAAGATTTTCCAGGACGCCACCAGTACGGTTGACTCGACCGGATTATGTCTATTCCTGACCTTTGGCGTCGGCCTGGAAGAAATGCAACCCCAGATAGCGGCGGTCACCGGCATACCCTATTCCGTGCCCAAACTGATGGAAGTGGGAGAGCGGGTATGGAATATTGAGCGGATATGGAATCAAAAGGCCGGCTTCACAGGAAAAGACGACACCTTACCTAAACGACTCCTCGAAGAACCCATTCCCGCGGGCCCCACCAAGGGCGAGGTCAACCGGCTCGGCCAAATGCTGCCGGAGTACTACGAACTGCGCGGTTGGAGCGCCGACGGCGAACCGACCAGGGAAAAACTGGACTCGTTGGGACTGTAATAAAATTGGTGAATTGCGATTGGCGAATGGTGAATGAAAAAAAACACCAATCACCAATCACCAATCACCAATCACTCAATGGAGTATGTTATGTCTTATGGTTGGGCAGGATATATCCTGCGTGTGGATCTGTCGGAAGGGCGCATCACCAGAGAACCGCTGAATGAAACATGGGCGCGGGAATATATCGGCGGACGCGGTCTGGGGGCGAAATATCTCTATGAGGAGATGGACCCCGGTGTGGATGCCCTCAGTCCGGAGAACAAGCTGATTATGGCGACCGGTCCGTTGACGGGTACGAATGCGTCCTGCGGCGCCCGTTATATGGTGGTCACCAAAGGGCCGCTTACCGGGGCGATTACGACGTCCAATTCAGGTGGTCATTGGGGACCGGAGTTGAAATTCGCCGGATACGACATGGTTATTGTGGAAGGAAAAGCCGAGAAGCCCTGTTATCTGCTGATCAATGATGACGATGTGCAGATACGGGATGCCGGAAATGTGTGGGGCAAGGTGGTTTCAGAAACGGAAGATGCGATCCGTGATGAAACCGGGATGGCGAAATTACGCATCGCCTGCATCGGTCCAGCTGGCGAGAAACTGGTCCGGTTTGCTGGAATAATAAACGACAAGCATCGCGCTGCGGGTCGTTCCGGCGTGGGCGCAGTCATGGGCTCCAAGAACCTGAAGGCCATCGCCGTACGAGGCACGAAAGGGGTACAGATCGCTCGCCCCAAAGACTATATGTCTTCTATCCGCTCCTACCACGGGCATCTCGCAGAAAGCCCGGAGCGTCAGGGTTTGACGGAGTTGGGGACCGCACCTACGGTTGATCTGATTAATGCCTTCGGTGGCCTGCCGACCCGTAACTTTACGGAGGGACAGTTTGAAGGGACGGAAAAAATCAACGGGAATGCGATCAAAGATACATGGTTGGTTGCCAACAAGGCCTGTTTCGCCTGCAACATCGCCTGCGGTCGGGTGACGCAAGTCACGCCGAATGCCGACAAATACATGGTCAACATGCACCCACGAAACTGGAAGATCGCTGGCGAAGGACCGGAGTATGAAAATCTGTGGTCCCTCGGCGCCGACTGCGGGATAGACGATATGGACGCCATTGTCATGGCTAACTATCTGTGTAACGACCTCGGTATGGACCCGATCTCCATGGGGGCGACCCTGGCCGCGGCCATGGAAATGTACGAACGAGGTCTGCTTTCGGAAGATCAGATCGGCATGCCACTCAAATTTGGTGACGGGAAAGCGCTCATAGCCATGACCGAGGCCACCGGCTTCCGGGAAGGGTTCGGCGACGAATTGGCCGAAGGCTCCAAACGCATGACCGAAAAATTCGAGCATCCTGAATACTTCATGGGCGTCAAGGGGCAGGAATTTCCGGCGTATGATCCCCGTGGGTTCCAGGGCATGGGCATCGCCTTTGCTACCTGTAATCGTGGCGCCTGTCATTTGAGGGCCTGGACACCCGGTATTGAAACATCCGGAGAATTCGATCCGCATACCACCGATGGAAAATCAAAGTGGGTGGCCGAAGAACAGAATCGAACCACGGCCCACGATGCAACCGGCATATGTATGTTTACCACGTCAGGCGCGCCGGTAGATGATCTTCTTCCCGTGTTGTCGGCAGCAACGGACGTGGATTATGACATGGATGATTTTGTCAAGATCGGCGAACGGATCTGGAATATTGAACGTCTATGGAATCTGAGAGCCGGCCTCACAGCGGCAGATGACTCTTTACCGGAACGATTGTTGAAAGAAGCGCACAAGGAAGGTCCCTCCGCCGGCGTCACTGTAAATCTTGATGCCATGCTGCCCGAATATTATGCCGCACGCGGATGGACACCGGATGGAAAACCGACTCAGGAAAAATTGATGGAATTGGGCCTTGGTTAAAATCAGTGAAGAGTGAAGAGTGAAGAGTGAAAGCATTAACTTGCCACTTGCCACTTGCCACTTGCCGCTTGTTACTTGTACCTGGAGGATGCATATGGCAGCACGACATGTGATTATCGGTGGCGGACCGGGCGGGATAAACGCCATAGAAACAATTCGGGGCTATGATGCCGATGCTTCGATAACCCTGATCTCTGATGAGCCGGCCTATGCCCGTATGGCCTTGCCGTACTACATCTCAAAGACCATTCCCTTGGATCAGGTCCTGACCGGAGATGACGGGTATTTCAGCAATCTGGGGGTGACCACCCAATTTGGTTTACGGGTAACTTCTGTTAATGCCTCAGAAAATACCGTGACACTCGATAACGGCTCTACAGTAGAATATGATAATCTGCTGATCGCTACCGGTTCGTCGCCTCAGCCACTTCCCATACCGGGCGCCGATGGGGAGGGTGTCCACAATCTGTGGACGATGGACGACGCGAAAAACGCGGTAGCCGCCATGGACGGCGATGCGGAAGTGGCTTTCATCGGCGCTGGTTTTATCGGTTTTATCATCCTGAATGCCATGTATAAGATAGGCGCCAGACTCACGGTGATAGAATTGGAAAATCAGGTGCTGCCGCGTATGCTGGACGCCCAGAGCGCTTCACTCGTCAACACCTGGCTTAATCAACACGGGGTCAGGACGCATACGGGCGTCAGTGTACAGGCGATTGAACATGGCAGCGACGGCAAGAAAACACTAAAACTCTCCGATGGCTCCTCAACGCAGGCTGATCTGGTCATTGTCGCAACCGGTATCCGTACCAATATCGATTTCCTGAATGGTTCTGGTGTCAACGCCAATGAGGGTATCCTCATCAACAATCGTTGCCAGACCAATATTTCCAATATTTATGCAGCGGGCGATGTGGCGGAAGGATCGGATATGTCCACAGGGCAGCAGGCCATCCATGCCATCCAGCCCACCGCTGTGGATCACGGACGGATTGCCGGCGCCAATATGGCCGGACAGGATGTCGAATATCCCGGTAGTCTGCTGATGAATATTCTGGATGTGTGCGGCTTACAGTGCGCCAGCTTCGGCAGTTGGAGCAGTGGGGGGGAGAAGACCGAAACTATTAATGCGAGCCGGCCTCTCTACCGCAAGTTTTTGTGGGATGGCGACCAGCTTTCCGGCGCGATTATTCTCGGTCCTGCAGATGATGTGGCTATGCTGAATGATGTGGGCATGATCAAGGGCCTGATTCAGGCGCAAACCTCGCTGGGCGCCTGGAAGGGTCATATACAGACCAACCCGACCGATATCCGACGCCCGTATGTCGCCACGAAAACGGCGGAAAAAATGCTGGCGATCACCACCCTCGGCTCACAGTCCGCACACCGTGCCTATCAACATACCCAGGATGGTGGTAAAGACCGTTCGGCCCACGCGGTGCTTGTCAGTACAAAAAACGCTTAGATGACCGATGAATGACGCGAAGTTTTTATTTACTTGAAACAAAATTCCTCCTCTGTTTGTCCTATCACTACAGAGGAGGAATTTTATTATGACCACATCACTTGTTATCATTTCCTGCCTGGTCGGTGGCGTAACCGGACTGATCGCAGGAATCAAAAACCATTTGGCCGGCGTCCCTTTGATTCTGGCTGTTGCAGGCGCTATCCTGGGTTCTATCATTTTGACGTATGTCGCCATCCTGACCGTCAAAATTCTGATCGTCGCAGCGATTATCGTGGGTATCTATTATGCGGTGCAGTGGGGACGGAGTTTGCTGGGTCGGTGAGGATACAGGATGCAGGATGACATCAGATTCTAACTTCCCAGCACCTTCCAGAGTTGGTTCAAACGCCTCAATCGTTGCGGAGGCGCTGTGTTACGCATGATCTCCCATTGAAGTTCCGTTCTTGTCTTGGGAATCCGCCTTTTTAAGAAGGTGATTTCTTCTTCTGTTTTGCAGGCGGCACAGGCCACCATATTTAACATCCTGCGCCGTTTGCCGCCCCCGAGCGAGTTATGTAAGGTCTGCAGGTTGAAGACCAGGACATCACCCGGTTCATTATCGGGTGCCACGCAGGGCACCTCTTCCATACCGAACCCCCACAGAGACTCGGTATCCAGATTGCCGACCCAACCCTGTTTATGAGACCCGGGTACGACGCGTAAAGCGCCCGTATCTATGGTGAGATGATCCAGATACATCGCCCATTTGACGTGCAATACCGGCGCATCATGGCAATCAGGATGCCACAGGCCATCTTCCACATACAGATCCGCACCGCTTCCCAGATAGTTATAATCATCTCCCATCAGCCCTGCCAATAAACCATCCACACTTGGATGGTCAAGCAACGTGCACAACAATTCGCTTTTTTCGACGATATGCCCGAGGCTCGAACGCTTAGTCCCATCATGAACGATACCTGACTCGGAAAATAACCGCTCATATTCTTCTGTAATCCATCCCACTTCTTCTTTCATTAATCCCGGCAGAAAGATATACCCGAAATCATCGAAGAACCGCTTCTGTTGAGAAGAAACCGTCATAGCACTCCAGTTATTAATCTATTCTGCCCGCTTGTCCAATTTGTTGATGGATTTCACTGCGGTCAATCGAAAGTAATGAACGCTTCTTCGAGGCATTATTAAAACGCGCTCCGCTTTCGCTAACTATGCTTTTTGTTGATTGAAATACTTGCCATTTACCGCTTACCGCCTTCTGCGATTAGTTTTTCAATCACCAAATCATTTAATCACCAAATCACCAATTTCTTTCTGCCCACCTGCCCATCTATATCTTCCCTATCGGCAACGCCACACTCTCCCCTGTTTGCGCCGATTGATAAGCCGCCAGAGCAATTTCCACCACTGCCCGGCCATCGTGTCCGGTAACCGGTGGCGTAGTGTTATGTATGATCGCATCTACGAACGCTCGGAGCTCCGCTATAACCGGTTCTTCCACTACAATGTCGGCCGCAGGGATAAATTGAGGTTTCTCTCCAAACCGGCCGTAATGAATACCGGCCCGCTCGCCCCAGACGGCCGGAAAGTGAATGGACCCTTCCGTACCGTCCAACCGCCCGCCATATTCACCGATGGCCGAGGCATTAGACGAATGATGATGACCGATGGCGCCATTTACAAACTCAAGATTCAGCAGCATGATATCCTCAAAATCTGTCTGGCTATCAATATATTGAGCGCCCCTGGCAGACACACTTTTCACGGCGCCGCAAACCCATCGCATAAAATCAATTTCATGGGCATTGACCTCCATGAGGGTTCCGCCCGATTTATCGCGTTCCATGCGCCAATGCTGGACCCACTCCCCGCTCCATCCACCGCCCAGTCGCCGGACAACCATGCAGGTGGGCTGCCCGATATGCCCGTCCAGAACCAGTTGTTTCACACGGCCATGCACCCCGTGAAACCGGCACACTTGTCCGATCATCAGCTTCCGGTCGGCTTCATCACACGCGACCATAATCGCATCACAATCTTCGAGAGACACCGCCATCGGCTTTTCACAAAACACATGCTTTCCTGCTTGCGCTGCCGAAACGGCAGGCGCCCGGTGCAAAAACCCCGGTACGGCAACAAGAACGGCATCAATGCCGCTTAAGGCCAACATATCATGATTATCTGTAAATGCCCTTGCATTCAGTTCTGCTGCCGCCTTATCTGCTATGTCCTGTCGCACATCACTGACGGCCAGGATGTGTGCGTGCTCAAGTTTGTTGCATGAAGCAGCCAGGGCCGTACCCATCACCCCGCACCCAACCAATCCGACACCGATCTTATCCATGAGACCCCTTTCATTACAGATACGAAATGTCTGTCCGTAGGCGCACGGTGTGCCGTGCGCCTACCTATTTCTCTTTAATATTCAATCTCACGCCGAATGATTGTTTAAACAATTTGGCGTTTTGCTGAGCTTCCCACATTTCTACCGCCGCCTCCTGTGATGACCGCGGTACAACAGTCAGAACGACGTGCTTTCCTTTTGTGGCGACTTCTACATCCGAAACGTTTTGCGTCCGGCTCCGATCCAGATATTCAGCAAGGCGCAGAAGGGCCGACAGGCGATAGACCATCTCAAAATCCCGCTTCCTCAACACGGCGTGATAGGTTGAAAAATCCGGTTTGCCGCTTCGGTGGTTCTGGCAGAGGTAAGCGATAATGATAACTTCACGATGTGTAAATCCTGGTAGTCCGGCATTCAGAATAATATAAGCCGTGTGTTTATGATGATCATAATAATCAATCACCGTACCAACGTCGTGCAGCATGGAGGCCGCCCACAGATACTCTCTCTCAATCTGATCATAGCCATGAATGGATTTTAATTGATCGAAAAGAGATAGGGATAGATGAGCGACGTGAGCGGTATGCGCGTTTTCATATCCGTACAGGCGGGTGAGGTTTAAAATACTGAACCGCCGTAAACCCTCAATACGATAATTCTCCTTACCCTCAACAAAACTCTCATAAAATAATCCTTCCCGAAGACCCTGACCGCATACCAGAATCTTCCTGACCCCGGCTTTTCTCATCACCCCGGCTACGACCAGCGCGCCAGCCAGAATAATATCCTCTCGATCGGTTTGCAGGCCGGGCAGGAATTTGATGCGTTCCGACACAGAGGTGGAAGCAAGGATATTGATCATCTTTTCGATACGACGTAATTTCAGTTCATAACCATGTACGAGAGCGATCGGATACCGTCGCATGGTCCGATCTATTCTGGCCAACGCCCGTATCGTGCCGCCTATACCGGTCATCGACATGGATCTGGTCACGTGCACCCAATCCATGGCCTGAAATGCGATATCCAACTCTTGCTTAAAACGGGTGATTTGATGGGCGGTGACTTTTTTGTTGGGGAAATAAGCTTCAGTGACCCGAATAGCGCCATATGGCTTTGTAATGCCCTTGACAAACTTGCCTCCTCGTACCAGAGATATCTCTGCGCTCCCACCGCCGATATCCAGAACGAGCCCGTCTCGAACATTCAGGCCGTTGATCACCCCCACGGCGCCGTAATAGGCTTCTTCTTCCCCGCTCAAAATCCGGAAGTCAAGACCGGTTGATTGATGGACTTCCTTCAAAAAATCCTGTCCATTTTCAGCATCTCGAACCGCAGCGGTAGCCACCGGCAAAATATGGTTGATCCCTTGTGTTTCACAAAAGGCTTTGAACATCTGCAGGGTATCAAACGCCCGGACAATAGCGGATGAATGCAGCCTGTTGTCCTCCGTCATGCCTTCACTTAACCGCACACGTCGACTGATTTCGTCCGTAACTTTAAATACCTGGCCTGTCGTGTATTGAGCAACCATCAACCGGGCGGTGTTGGACCCGAGATCAATAATCGCGATTCGTTGGTCGAGTGGTACGAATGAATACATGGTCGCCTCAGACTACGCGAGTAATGAGATTTTTTCCGGCCAGTCCGGCTTTCAGGTTCTCAACGGTCCTAATCGCCATGGCATGTCTGGTTCTTGTCGTCGCACTCCCTAAATGAGGGACGATGATTACGTTATCTCTGGTCAACAACGGATGGTCTCGTGGCAAGGGTTCCGGTTCGGTCACATCCAGGGCAGCACCGGCGATCCATTCCTTATCCAGGGCAGTCACCAACGCATCATGGTCTACAACGCCTCCACGCGCCAGGTTGATAAGGATGGCTGTGGACTTCATACGCCGGAGGGCATCTTCATTGATCATGCCCCGCGTTTCGTTGGTAAGCGGGCAGTTGAGCGTCACAAAATCGGATTGCTCCAGCAAGGCGTGGAATGAGACATATTCGGCCTGGAGTTCCGCATCCTCCGAATCAGGCTTTCGATTGTGATACAAAATAGACATATCAAAGCCCAGGGCTCTGCGTGCCACCTGTTTACCTATGCTCCCCATCCCTATAATCCCGATGGTGCTCCCATGTATTTCTGCGCCCAACCAGAGACTGGGATCATAGTGGATAAATTCCGGACTCCGCGCAAATTTATCCCCCACGACAAGGTTCCTGGCAGCCGCCATTAACAGGGCAAACGTCATATCGGCCGTCGCGCCGTCCAGAAGATGTGGCGTGTTCCCCACGGGAATCCCCCGCTTTTTCGCAGCCTCGGTATCAATATGGTCCACACCGACACCGAAATTACTGATCACCCTCAAACAAGGCATAAGATCCATGAGATTCCCATCTGTCGCAGGATGGCCATACGTAAAATATCCCTCTATTACCCCCCACCGCTCATCCTCATCCTGAAGATCTGTTATCTGATACAGAATATCACCCTCATCAAACAACCCGAGGATAGATTCCGGCAACGGGCCATCCACAAGAATATGATTCGGCATATCGTGTTCCTTTTTAACCGCACTCGTACGCGCACGGCGGGTGCGCCGTGCGCCCTCTACCTCACCCCTGCTTCATCGATAATCAGTTCGCCCGCATCGGCGTCCAGCGTAGCCTGTACACCGATCGGCAGGGTGGATTTGTATCTGCCATGACCGATGCAAGATCCATAAATAATCGGAATATCGAGCGGAATCAGGCGATCCTCGAAAATCTCCTCGATGCTGAAATTACCATAAGGAAAAGCTGGACGATAGGGAGCGCTTTCACATCCGGGGCATTCGCCGATGACGATGCCCTTCACATGGTCCAGCTTTCCGGATTGGAGGAGTTGGGTCAACATGCGATCAATACGATGCGGTTCTTCGCCGACCTCCTCGAAAAACAGAATAGTCTCATCGTAATCGATATCATACGTGGTGCCGAGAACCGCACACAGGAGTGAAAGCGTTCCGCCGATAAGACGACCTGTTGCTTTTCCCGCGTGTAAAATTTGGACGGGAGGTAAACCCGATGGCTGTTCAACAAGGCCTATGGGTTCAGATCGCGTGATCGCTTTTAATAATCCATGCTGGTTATATGGTTCAAAAATCGGGCTCATCTCGGAGGATATCATCGGTCCCCAGAATGTGATCAGACCGGTCTTCTGATAGAACGAATTGTTCAAGACCGTAATATCGCTATAGCCGACAAATACTTTCGGATGGGTTCGAATCAATTCAAAATCGATGTAGGGCAGGAGCCGGGCGGAACCATAGCCGCCCCGCAAACAGATAATACCATCCACCGCCGGGTCCGAAAACATCGCATGTAAGTCCGACAGACGGTCCGTATCCGTCCCCGCAAGAAAACCGTGCCGATCCAGAGCATGGGGGGCAATTTTCACCTGGAATCCGAGGGACTCGAGTGTCCGGATACCATTATCTAAAGAACCGGGATGAGTCGGTCTGCTGGCAGGAGCAATAACGCCGATCGTATCTCCGGAAGTTAGTTTTTCGGGCTTGATATGATGCATTGAATATAAAGTTTTTAACCCCGAAGGGCTTGCATCGTGTCAACAGGACACATGCCGTCACCATTGTTGATCCCTACGGACTCCAGCGAGTGCTGGCGCGGTTCACCAATTGGTACAAATATAGAAGGGGCAGTTTTAATCGTCAATTCATAATAACAAACTTGCGGATCGAATTAAGCGGCGACAGCACCAAAAACCATTAATATATTGAAGGTTCCTGAAAGAGATTTGTATGCTTATCGAGTTTAAATAAGGACTGGTGGAACAATTCGTTGACCCCGGTCGTTTGTAACAAGCGGGAAAAGCTGAAACGTCAGACATGGACCTTCCCTTGGGCAGATCATATCCATGGATAAATGAACCGTTTAGTTGGATATTAATTAAGGCGTGATACAGCAGGTTCAATGTTATATGAGGATGTAGGATACAGGATACTGGCTATATATGCTACATCCTGTTTTTATTTGTTCATTTTTTGAATTTTGTACACCCCTTTTTGGAGGATGAAGAATGGATTTTTCAAAGATACTGAACAGTGGTGTTTCACGTCGTCGTTTCATGAAAGGTGCCCTGGCAGGCGCAGGGGCTGTTGCGGCCAGCTCCCATTTCAACATCGCCGAGGCACTGGCTGCCGGTAAAAAGGCGTCGGATATCCGTGGTAACGGCATCCCGGCGGGGCGGGTTCAGATCAGTTCCAATGAAAACCCCCTCGGTGCCTCCCCGAGAGCTGTTGAAGCGATTACCAGACATTTGCATGAAATCAATCGGTATTCGTTCAGCTTCGATCTGCCGATGAAACTGCATCAGGCTCATGGCATTAATATGGGTGAAGATTTCAAGATTGATTTCGAAGACATGGCATCCTTCATGAAATTTCGTGAGGTAAACCGGATTATGGTCTCAGCCGGTTCGGGGCCGATCCTCCAGGTGCTTGGCGTCATGGCTATTGGAGACGGCACCGGTGAATGTATTGAAGCCGTACCGGGGTATGGTCAGATTTCCCGTGCGTTCCAGGGCTATCAGATGTCGGGACAGAACGTTAAGGTGATCCGTGTGCCTACCACAGGCGATTTCACCCACGATCTCGATGCCATGAAGGCCGCCGTGACACCGAAGACGACCATCATGACCATCACCAATCCGAATAACCCGACGGGTACGATCATCCCTTACGACACTTTGAAGACGTTTGTGGAATCGATACCCGACCATGTGACCATCCTGATTGACGAAGCCTATATCCATTTCGTTCGCGAAGCGGGTTATCAGGATGCCATTTCGCTGGCGCTGGAACGGAATAATGTGGTCGTGACCCGCACCTTCTCCAAAATCTACGGTCTGGCCGGTATGCGGATCGGATACGCCATCACCAACACGCCGTTACTGGACCGCATGATGTTGCAGCAGGGCTTCGGTGGCGGGCTGACCTCACTGAGTACCTATGCTGCCGTTGCGGCGCTGGATGATCATGAATTCGTCACCAGGACCAGAAAGGTGACCGACGACGGCAAAGATTACCTGATAGCCGAGTTCGATAAGATGGGGCTCGAATACACGCCGAGTCATGGTAACTTTATGATCGTAAATATAGGCCGGGACAGTCGGCGTATGTCGACCGAAATGAGGAAACGTGGCGTAGGCATCCGCAGTGGTGGCGGGTACAGAACTCGGGAACATAACATGCTGAATAACCACATCCGAGTATCTATCGGAAAACAGGATGAACTCGAAGTCTTCATCAGCGAACTGAAAGATATTCTCGGTAAGGCGAGTTAGTTTTTATGCGGATAACGCTGATCGGGCGGATGTCCTATCGATGAACGGGGTCTGTCCTGGGAGGCTGATTTCAGGCAGTGCAGTGGCTTGATATTGACGCTTTCCAGGACGACACCGAATCGGGAAAAAAACCCTTGTCTCACATATCCGCTCGGTCTATATTGTGTTTCAGCTTCCAGTGAAACCAATTACCGAACATCAGCGTATAAGCAAATATCAGATCTGAGCGAACAGAACCAAAATATTATATGGAGCAACGATGAAAAAGACGGTCGCTTTTACTGGTATGTTAACGAGCGCCGCAGTGGTGTTGGGATTTATCATCGTCGGCATGTTTTCAATTGATATATCGCATGCCCAGGGTCAGGCCGCGGCGGTGGCTATTTTTACTGAACATGAGTGTCAGGGATGTCATTCGGTCCAGATAGCGAAAATCGACCTGGATATCGGAGACCTGGAGCCTGATGAGATCGATGAGGATGCGCCGGATCTGTCCGGCGTCGGTTTAAAGCACGAGATCGATTGGCTGAAGCTGTATCTGAAGAAAAAGAACAAGCAGAACGACGAGAAACACGAGAAAAAATTCCGTGGCACGGATGAAGAGTTCGAGGTCTTAACGAACTGGCTGGTCTCGATGAAGACCGAGGTTGAAACCAAGAAGTAATCAATCGCTAAGGATAACCAGTATGCCTGAACCAACTCTTCCAACAGCTATCATCGTCATACCCATCGTGCTGGCGATGTTAATGGTCTGTCTCGTTATGATTAAGCCCTCGATCGTCAAAGATGGAGGCGGGCAGATCGTTGGTTTCTGTGCGCTCTTCCTCCTGCCGATCTCAGTCGGGCTGATGGGAGGTCTCATTCAGAGTGATCATGCCACGACTACAGAATATTGCCTGTCGTGCCACATCATGGATGACTGGGGCAAAAGCCTCCACGTTGATGACAACGAGTTTGTTCCCGCCGATCATTTTCAGAATTACCTCGTATCCCAGGATAGATCATGTTATGTTTGCCATTCCGATCAGGTATGGTACGGAGGGATCACGGCCAAGATACGTGGTCTTAAACATGTGTATGTTCAGTATATCGGGGATACGCCGGAGCCAAAAGATATTAAACTGTACGACCCCTACCACAACCGTGAATGTCTGCAGTGTCATCAGGGCGCCCGGAGCTATGAGGAAAGCCGGCATCATAGGAAAGAAGCAGATATGCTGACCAGAATCAATACCAACGTCCTTTCCTGCATGGAAAGTAAATGCCACGATATACAGCACAATATAGAGGAACTGGATGATTACGAGCCGGATGAATTCTGGCAGGAGACCACAAACTGATGATATCTTCACTCCTTATGCCCTTCGACCGCGGTATACGCGTAGCCGGCGGGCTGGTGCTGCTCGGCCTGATCATCGAATTATTTACCATGTTCTGGTCCCATCCGACATCGATAATCTGGTATATGACATTCGGCGGTGGATGTTTGGCCATGGGGGTGCTCTATTACGTGCTTTTGTTGGTGTGGGGAAAGAAAGACGAATAGAAGTTTCCGCTATCCTGTATTAATTCCGCCCCGAATCAATAATATATTGTGAAAGCATCGGGTTCCTGTGATCCCGGAGGTTATTTATCATGAGCAAAAAATCGAATCTCTCTCGCCGAACATTTTTGTCCCGATCGGCCATAGCCACGGGTGGCATCATTTCTCTGAGTATGATCGGTACGCCCGGGCGTTCAAAATCCCAGGACACGCAGGACACGCAGGACACGCGTGAGTTCGAATCGTTTACGGCGCATCAGGGGCTGACGGTGGAAGCACTGGCCGAATGCATCTTCCCCGCAGATGAAAACGGACCCGGCGCAACAGATGCCCACGTGATCACCTATATCGACCGTTCGCTGAAAACGCACCTTGCCGGGGAAAAAGAAATTTACGATAAGGGACTGGTGTGGCTGGATCACTTTGCCACCGCGGCACAGGGTGCCCCGTTCGTCGAACTAACTGTGGAACTACAGAATAAAGTTGTATCGGCCATGGACAGACGCCGGACGCCGGCTGATTGGCCATCCGACGCGGATATACCCCCCCGTACCTGGCTGCGTCATGTGATCGGGCATACCATGGAGGGGATGTTTACAGATCCGCAATACGGTGGTAACTACAACGATATAGGATGGAAGTTACTGAATTTCCCAGGGTTGAAAGCCTTCGGATATGATGCCCCCTTCGGGTACTATGACGCCGTTTTACCTGAGATCGAATATCCTCCGTTCGAGCCATATACCGGATAGCAACTTCTCGTACATCATCTAAAGATTAATCAAAGTTCATGAGGGCTACACATGCCACATTTACCCAATCCCAGAATTGAAGACCCGGACGTCATCGTTATCGGAACCGGCGCCGCCGGTGGTGTCGTGATGAAAGAGTTGGCCACGCGGGGGCTGAAGGTCGTCGCGCTGGAGATGGGGCCCTGGCTCAAGACGCGTGATTACGTCCAGGATGAGTTAAAGTCTCATCATCTGCGGGGCTTAATCAAATACGACCAACCGAACACCTATCGGCAAATGGCGGACGAGGATGCAGCGGCCATGTATTCAATCAACATGCAGGCCAACGTTGGTGGTTCGACCATTCATTACACAGGTATATCCTGGCGTTTCCACGAATCGGATTTTAAAGAGCGCAGCACGTTCGGCGCTGTTGAAGGGGCTGACGTTCGAGACTGGCCGGTCGATTACTGGGATCTGGAACCCTACTACGAAAAAGCAGAATACGAAATCGGCGTCTCCGGTCTGGCCGGTGCTAACCCGTTCGACTCGCCGAGGCGAAGAGCGTATCCTATGCCGCCGGTCACCCGCAAGGCCTCGGGGGCCATTTCGGATGACGCTGCCAAAAAACTTGGGTGGCACTCGTATCCAACCCCGATGGCCATCTTAACCGAGAACTACGATGGCCGGGCAAAGTGCATGGACTGCGGATTCTGTGAAGGATATGGATGTACGATGGAAGCAAAATCCAGCACCCTGGTAAACATGGTGCCGAAGGCTCTGAAAACCGGCAATTGTGAACTGCGCTCAGACGCCTGTGTCCGAGAAATAACGGTGGATGAGAATGGCCTTGCAAATGGGGTCATTTATCTTGATGAAAAGCTCAACGAGGTGAAACTGTCATCGCGTGTCGTCGTGCTGTGCGGCAACGGGGTTATGTCGCCACGGTTACTTCAGATGTCGAAGTCACCCGCGTTTCCTGATGGGCTGGCCAATCGAAGCGGGAAAGTCGGCAAACATCTCATGTTTAACTATTACCAGGTTGTGCGCGCCTTCTTTGATAAAGATCTTAATGAATATCAGGGCGTGATGGACACCAGGGTTATTCAGGACTTCTACGAACCGGATCCGGATAAATACGGGTTCTACGGTGGTGGCGTCCTGGAACCGCGTGGGGACGGCAGCACCATTAATTTTTCAAGAATGAACGTGCCGCGCGTCTTGAGCTGGGGTCCGAAACGCAAGAAGTGGATCATGGATAACTGGAACAAAAATATGATGGTGGTGACGAGTATGGAATCGTTATCCCAGGAAAGAAACGTGCTCGACCTCGATCCCAATGTGATAGACAAATGGGGGCTGGCGGTACCTCGCGTGACGTACGATGTCCATCCGAATGAACATAAGCTGGGTGATTTTTTCAGGGATCGTGCCAAAGAATTACTCGAAACGGCCGGCGCCAGGCAGGTTTTGTCCGGTCGAAACAGCGTCCCGAGAGGCGATGCCCACCTGATGGGAACATGCCGTATGGGTGACGATCCGGAAACATCCGTGTTGAACAAGTTTAATCAGGCCCACCATGTGAAGAATCTATTCGTTGTTGATGGAAGTTGTTTCGTGACATCGGGCAAGAGCAACCCGACGCTGACGATTCAGGCGCTGGCTTTCCGGGCAAGCGACTACATCATAGAGGAAATGAAAAAAGGAACGATTGGATAGGGGGAATCCTCGGGAATGAAAATGAACTATTGGCGTTATGTAACCATTGTTGTGGCCACGCTGAGCTTGTGCATCGGAACGGCCCGGGCGCAGGAAGAAGTTCAGGAAGTAGAGGGCCCGTCATACGCTCAGGGCTCCGAGAGCTGGCAAAAACTTGACGGTCCTTTCTTTGAGACGTGCAGTATGTGCCATCAAAGACTGGGGGAACGGCTCTCTGAGCAGGTGGCAGAATGGCGCGGCAGTGTTCATTTTAGCTCCGGCGTCTTCTGTGATTCGTGTCATGGGGGAAATCCGATGAGTACTATCCTGACGGTATCCATGGGGGAGGCGTACGGTTTTAAATCGGATCCAAGTCCGGAGGGAGTCCCTAATTTCTGCGGCCCCAGCTGCCACGAATCGGCCTATTCTGTCAATGAGGCCAACATCCATACGGAAGATTTTCCGGATGAAGGATGGGAACCGAACTGCGTCACCTGCCACGGCAGCCACGAGGTGCAGGAAGTCAACATGGATCTGGTCTCGCTCGAAGAAAATACCTGTGGACCATGTCATTCCCGGGCGTTTTATCTTCGCCAGACAGAGAAAGAGTCCCTCGTAAACTCCCATCAACTCATAGAAGATCTGTATGCCCAACTGGAAATGATGCCTGAAATGCCTATCAAGAAAACCATCCGAGTCAGGATCGACAAAGCATACAAAGACCTGCGTGGATTGGCCCACTACTTCAACCGGCGGCAGATTCGTGCGGAGAAAGCGCCGATCGATACGGAATTAGGGTATATCAAAGGCATTCTCGATTTCAGCGAGAGCGCTGCACTGCGCCAGCCAGCCCCATAGCGATGATCCGGCGAACTCTGGTAATAGAAAACCGCAACTGTGGCAAAATGAAGGTGCGGTTTTCTATTATTTATACTCATTATGTCTTCAGAAAGACCTGCCAACCGCCTACTGTTTCTGCCTATTGCCCTACCCGGTCTCTCACCAGCGGGCAGGTCAGACAATGCGGGGCGGAACCGCCACGCCAGTGCATTTCACCGTCGATCTCATAGACTTTATACCCACGCTTTTCCAGCTCAACGGTCGTTTCATAGACCATTTTCACATTTAATAATACCCCGGGCTTGATCCCGAAATTCGCTTTACCTTCCATAAACTCAATCTCTTTTTCCTCGAAATAATCATCTATAAAAATGTGCCTCGGTTCCTGACCAACCCGATAAACCGTGGTCGGATACATATTCAGATCATGACTATTTCCCACAGCTAATTTATGATCCACCATCATGAGTAAACCGTCCAGATGTGTCGCGTCATATTTCATCGAGACGACGACCAGTTCGTCGATATATTTACCAAGCAGGGCTTCTCGTACCTGATCAATGCCGGCCTCATTGGTCCTGGTGCCCCATCCCATGGCAAGGGTCTTTTCATCGAGAAAAATATAATCACCGCCCTCCACCGTGCCGGGAAGCTGGATCTCTGTTAAGATCGGCACGCCCAGCCGTTCCAACGCCCGTTTAATCACAAACGTATCCCCTCGACGCGTCTTCCGGGCCATCCGGGAGATAATGGCGCCGCCATAGGTCACTGCGGCCAGATCACGGGTAAAAACCATATTGGGACGGCGCGAGATATACCGTTGTACATCAGCATCATCCTTCAGGATATCATTCACCAGCTCTACCCGGCACCCTTCAGCAGTAAACGCAGCGGCAAGTTGATTGAACTCATCCTGAAATTTAGCAATAGACACCGGCTGCCGATAATCCATCGACTCCGGACCATACCGATCGACCATGCCCACTTCATCCCCCGGCCGGAACATCAACACCTGCTTCATAAACCCGAATTCACTCTGTGCGCCCCAATTCATCTTTACTCCTCTCCAATCGCCAACGCATTATTCGCCAATATACAAATCGAACCACACACTCGATCATGCCGGTTTCATCGATGGGTAACAATGCTAAATTAATACAGGCAGTGCATTCAGTCCAACTGTAAATTCCATTGACCCAATACCGATACTGGATAGATTATCGATACACCCGGATGATCGTGCGTTGGTGGAACAGCTGCATCTGGTCCATCCCGAGGCTGTGGTGCTGTTTATGTCAGGTTACACCGGTGATACGCTTGATCATTATCAACTGGATGCCGATACACCATTCCTCCAGAAACCATTCAATGTCAGTGAACTGCTCAAGAAGGTACATGTGATCCTTCATCCTGAAAACGACCGATATCTGTAGCTTCCTTCAGAACGCCCGACCTACGCAAGGGATAGTAAAAAAACCAGCTCGCCGTCTTCTGGATGTTGTGATGACAGCAGGATGAATTCAGGCAGGATCGCGCGCAAGCCGATGAGCGTGTCCTCGGGATCCCGGACCAGCCACCACGTCTCCTGGGCGTTGGCCGGGTCAAGGTGGTAGCGGCCGTCGTCTTCCTTGCACAGCAGGCTCGTCACGAAGAGGCTCACGTCCCGGATCACAGGATAGGCATGCTCGTGCAGGAAGGCCTCATCACCGGAGTAACGGGCGTAGGTCAGGTAGCAGTGGCAGACCACGAGACCGGATGTGAAGAGGAGGCCGTAGTAGGGGTTAAAATGGTGGAACTTGTCGTAAGGTGTGGTCTCTGGATCCCACGACCAGAAAATGTCGTTGACCTCATCTGCCGGGTGCTCGTCTATAATCCAGTCGTCCGCGTGTCCCCAGGGAGTTACGGTCTCGGGGATCCACAGGCCCGGTAAGTCCCACAGCCGCTCCGTCTGCGCCTTGAGGTATGGCACCATGGCCGTGTAGAAGTCGCACAGGCCGCGAACCATTTCCAGTCGATTGGACGCGTACAGGGGCATGAGGTGTAGCGTATCGTTTCCACCCACTCGCAGATACCCCATCTACGTTCGTCGCCGCGCATGGGGCCAGCACCACCGTCCCCTTTGGCCGGCACAGGACCCCGGTTCGTACCGGCCAACGTGTAGAGGTGTACGTAGTAGGCCGCATTCAACCACTCCGCTTCGCGGTTCGGGTTCGCAATCCGAATGAAGGAGCGGCTCCAGTAATTCTCCCACCATGCCCTCAGACGCAAGGTCCAGCAACCCCGCCCCTCTGGCATTGTGCGACCGAAGGTCCGCGCCGCGATTCAGGAGTAGATCGACCATGGCGAACGCATTCGCAGCCACCGCGGCAAAGAGTGCCGGATCACCCAATTCATCGGTCTCTGTAATCAAGGCTGGATTACTATCCAGCAGGGCCGTTACACGATCAAGATCTTTGGCTTTGACGGCCTCTTCAAGAAGGGACCCGTCGGGCGTACTCTGGTATACTCACTCGCGCCATGTAGTCCGTGAGCATGGCGTGGATGTCCTTGAACTCCCTGTTATGAGCGATCTGAATCGGCGTTTCATGGGATTTGCTGCCGGATCTGAACCACGGCGCGGCACCTGCTTTCAGAAGCACCTCAACCGCTTCACGTTGATTCTTTCGAACCGCAAAATGCAACGGTGCACGGTAAGAATACTGACACCGCACGAGTTCTGAGTTTCTTTTCAACAAACGCTTTAAGCATCGGGTGTCTCCGGTACCGGCAGCGGATATCATTGCCCAAATATCGTTACCGGTGCCGCCGTTATGGCTATCGTATTCGTCAGTTTTGAGTGTTTCCGGCTGAATCATGCTGGAAACCCGCTCGACAACCGTTTTATCCTGTGAAGGGGCGGTTGACCAGAGCGATTTTCTTGCCATATTGTCTAAACTCCTTTTCATTATCTTGCGTGCGTTGTGCGGACACATTCGATAAGTACATCATTTTCAATCGGTTACACCGATATATAGATCAAACCACACATTCGAATTATGTTCCAGATACGGATAAAACCCCATCCGATCTTTTTTAATTCCCTTCAGCCAGGGCTTCCTCAAGTCGAAGGCATATCGATGATAGAGGAATATGCCGCCGACTTCTTCGGACAGAATGCGTTCGGCCTGGTCGTATATGGCCAGCCGCTTCTCCGGATCAAGCTCATGGGCTGCGCGGTCCACATAGTCATTGAACGCAGGATGAATCCAGTCCTGACGGCCGAACCCTTTTGGACGACTGCGCCAGGGGGCGGTCAACATATTATGCGGATCAGGATAATCGAACCACCATGATAAAAGAGTCATCGGGACCTCATAATTATACATGCGTTCACCCAGGGCTCTGGATTCCAGGATACCGATGTCTATATCTACATTCAACACCTGCTTGATCATATTCTGGATCGCCTGTACCTCTCGCGATGTTTTACCGGTGACAAAAAACTCGACATGCGGGAAACCGCGTCCTTCCGGGTAACCGGCTTCCTGTAAAAGACGTCTTGCCCGGCTCGGATTATATACCTGAGCGGATTTATACTTATCCTCCGCACTGGCTGAAAAACCGCTTGGTAGCATACTATAAGCCGGTTGATGCATCCCCCGATGGACGACCCTGCAAAGCGCCTCGCGGTCGATAGCATGGGCAAATGCCCGGCGTACCCGCACATCATTAAACGGCTCCTGCTGGGTCTGCATGATCAAATAGGTGGTCGCAAAATAAGGAAAAGTGTACAGTTGCTTGCCTAATACGGGATCACGACGAATCCGATCGATATCCTCGACGGTAACGGAGGTTCGGTCTATCTCATTATTTTCGTAGGCAAGGACCGCCTGAGCTGATCCGGGCACCGTGAAGATTTCGACCATCCGTTCAACAGAACCTTTATTCGGCCCCGAATAGCCGGGGTTCAATTCAAAAGTTATCCGATCACCGGCACGCCAATCGACCAGCAGGTATGAAGAATTAGATACGCAATTACCCGCATCCGTCCATCGCCGGCCGTATTTTTCCACCTGCCAGGCGGGAACGGGGGAAGAGCCTTGAAAAGCTGCCAGATAGGGTATAAAGGGACTGGGCTTCTCTGTCATGATCTGGAAAGTAAGGTCATCCACAGCCCGGACGCCGAGATCAACAGGCGGGGTGTTCCCTCCGGTATTATATGCCTGAGCGCCTTTGATGTCGTAATACAGAAACGCCAGCCGGTTCCCGACAGATGGATCGAGCAATCGTCTGAAGGTATATTCAAAATCCTGGGCTGAGACGGGTCGTCCGTCACTCCAACGGCTGTTCGGCCTGATGTGGAAGGTCCAGGTCAGGCCGTCCTCCGATACGTCCCATCGCTCCGCCGCTCCGGGGATCAGATCATTATTCTGATCAAACAACAACAACCGTTCAAATAAAAACTCACTGTTTTCCGCCCGGGCCAGCGCCACGCTGACATCCAGGGTCTCCGGCTCCCGTGCCATATACCGGTACACCTGTCGCTCTAACGGCGCTGCGTCTGCGGGCAGCATTTTGCCTACCCTGTTAACCAATCCGTTCTGCTCTGCATTTAAAACGACGGTCATACCGAATAAACTGCAAGCCACAATGCCGAGAAAGGAAACATATTTACACGTCATAATGGAATCCCTCTATATCCTCACTGAGGAAGGGAGATAGTCTACCAATTGTAGATTTATAATTTATGAATTATGATTTAAAACCTTATTGTTTCCAGTCAATTATAACCATTTATATTTGGTTTTTAATCTGACAAATGGTATTAGTTACGAATCACACCAATCATCATTCATACATCATCATTCATAATTTACAACGCTTCCCCCACCGGTTCCATACATTCCGGTAACTCATTAACCGGACTATTCACCAGCGTCGAGACCGGATAGGCCGTCATTTCATCCGCCTCATAAGGCATGAGAAGATGCTGAAGACTTTCGGGCGGACGTTCGCCGGCAGACAGCCATTCATCATAATCATCTGAATGAAGAATCACCGGCATCCGGTTATGGATTTTTTCCATTAGCTCGTTGGGTTCCGTCGTGATGATTGTGCAAGACAACAGCGGTACGCCGTCTTCGTCTTTCCAGGATTCCCATAATCCCGCAAAAGTGAATGGACGTCCGGATTTCATACGGATATGCATCGGCGTTTTCGTTTTACTTACCTGGTCTCGTTGCCATTCATAAAATCCATCGGCCAGAACAAGGCACCTTCGCCGTTTGAAGGCATGTTTGAAAGATGGTTTTTCAGCCAGTGTTTCCGCACGGGCATTGATCATTTTATTCCCAATGGAACGTTCCTTGGCCCAATAGGGGATCAAGCCCCAATGAAACAGCTCGATCTCCCGGTTTCGGTTATTCGCCACCACATGGACCGGTTGCGTAGGGGCGATATTAAATCGAGGAGGTAAAGCTTCCGGGATATGAAAGTCGGGAAAGGTCATGGAAAAAGTGGTTTTATCCGCAGCTAATGAGTATCGTCCACACATGTTTTTTCCTTTTATTACAGGACACTTTTAACCGCACCGCCATCAGCCTGCACGGCAGTCCCCGTGATATTACTGGCTGACTCGGAAGCAAAAAAGGCCACCAGATTGGCCAGTTCTTCCGGTTCGCCCATACGTCCAACCGGAATTTCTGCTGTATATTCGGCCATCACCTCATCCAGCGTCCGCCCACTTTTTACCGCCTGATTGTTCAGAACATTTTCCATCCGCTGGGTCAGGTAGAGTCCGGGACAAACCGTGTTGATCAGGATGTTATCCGCCGCCAATTTTCTGGAAATCGTCTTGGCCAGACTGACCAGGCCGGATCGAAATACATTCGACAGGATGAGTGATTCCCAGGGTTCCTTGACCGTAATCGAAGCGATATTGATGATTCGCCCCCATTGATTCTTTTGCATATGAGGGGTAACGGCCCTATACATACGAATGGCAGAAAACAGAAGAAGTTCGAAGGCTGCCTGCCAGTGTTCATCTGGATGATCTGAGAATTCACCCGGCGGTGGTCCTCCGGTGTTGTGTACCAGGATATCAATCCGGTTGTACGTCCGAATCGTTTCTTCTACCGTCCGGTCAATATCCTCCGCCTTGCTCCAATCCGCCGCGACAGCCAGAACAGATCGCCCGGTGGATTGCCGGATGGCATCGGCGGTTGCCTCCAGATCCGCTTCGTTCCGGGCACAGATGGTCAGGTTCGCCCCTTCGGCTGCCAGCCGTTCCGCACAGGCCCGGCCAAGTCCCTTACTTGCGCCGCCCACAATGGCGATTCGGTTTTCAATGCCAAGATTCATAGGTAAATGGTGAGTTGGTGAGTTGGTGAGTTGGTGAGTTGGTGAGTTGGTGAGTTGGTGAGTTGGTGAGTTGGTGATTGCCCACCTGCCTACCCTCCCCAAGCCTCTATCAACGCATCTTCATTATAACATACCACCTTGCAGGCCGTTTGTGTAGCAGTATAAATTTCCCACTGTTTTTCTGAAGTTCCTGCGGTGTAATAGGCGGTGATAAGCCTTCCGTTATCCAGACGAACGGTGGACGGATAACCGATATCGCCTCCGGGCAGGGTGTCGTCCAGGACGAGGCGGCGGGCATCCCAGGTCAAACCGTCGTCTCTGCTGATCATCCCTTGTACGCCATAGGGTGGATGCCTTCGGCCGAACAGAAGGAGGAGCCACCCATTGGATAAAAGAGTCAGGTCAGGTGGATGTTCCGATGGCTCGGTCACCCGCCCCAACAGTTGCCAGGTATGGCCCTGATCATCCGATATACACGTATATATTGCTTGTTCGTCATTCTCCTCGGATCGTGCAACAAACAGCCATCTGCCGTTTGGGAGAACCGCCATATCCGATTCATTCAGTCCAAGGGCTACGAGGGTGGGGTCTGCCCAGGTCCGGCCATGATCTGTAGACCTGAGAATATAGGTAGGCGTCGTAGCCGGACCGACCCTCAGGGTATCGGTCGTATCCCCCATAATCGATCCGCTATAGATCAACATATGTAAGACACCATCTATGTTGTGTATTTTCCCGAATGGCGAGGCGCTGTTGATCGGCGTGAAATTAATCAGATCATCATCCGTCCATGTCTGACCACCATCTGTTGAGAAGACCACACGGGTATCCGTATTATGTAAAGATGGATTCCACTCCCCGTTTGCGTTATAATTTCCCTGCCAGTGATAGGCCAGCACCACCGTGCCATCCTGTGCTAAGCCGAAGGCAGGGTTACGGTCATCTCGATCACTATCGGCTATCGTAACCGGTGCCCCCCATGTTTCTCCACCATCTGTAGACCTTATTACATCCAATCGACCGCTGAGTCCGATATGCCCGGCCCCCCCGCGGTGGACAATCAACACATCATTATTTTCAAGCGATGTGATCACCGGAAAGTAACCCTGGCCAACGATGGCATCATGCGCCGTCGTACCCGGTACATCATGTACATTGAGTAATTCAGACATATTTCTCCCTGTGCGAATCGCAGATATTTTATAGCTTAGATTATATCGACGGTATCATTTTATTTTATCCTTGTCAAGTGGAATACGTACGATATAATGAGGCTGATCACCAGGACAAATCACTAAAAAGTATAGCGAACGAAGCACGTTCTAAATAATGCCTCGAAGAGGCGTTAATTACTTTCGATTTAGCGTAGCGAAATCCATCACCAAATCACCAATTCCAAAAGGGGTTTCCCATGGGCATCACCGGAGCGCATCATACCTGTTATACCGTCAAGGAGATGACTCGATCTCTCGCATTTTATAAAGACCTGCTCGGATTTGAGATCGTCCATGAAAGACCGGCGGTAACCACGGAATATTTTCGGGCAATTATCGGTTTTCCTGATGCCGTTGTTCATGCGGTCCTGCTGTCTATCCCAGGGACCGACCATCACCTGGAGTTATTTCAGTACAAAATCCCAGCCGGGGTCTCACAGGATCTGTCGCCCAATAACCCGGGCAGCAGCCACATCGCCTATTTTGTGGACGACCTCGAGGCATTATACAAAAAGCTAAAAGGAGCCGGCGTTGAGGGGTTTGTAAGCGAACCGGTTTATCTCGATCAGGGGCCCAACAAAGGAGGTTGGGCATTGTACCTGATGGACCCCGACGGGATTCCGCTCGAATTGTTTCAGCCGCCGGGCTGACGTATGGCATGTAGGGTATGAAGCACGGATTTAAAAACCGGACAAAAAAGTCATATTTATACTTGACAACTTTGTCCTGTTTTATATATTGAAGCGCACAAGGAGCCATACAATGAAAGTTACCGCACAGGAAGAATATGGATTGCGCTGCATTGTACAGCTGGCCCGTCACTATGGAGAGGTACCGCTGTCAGGCCGGACCATTGCAGAGCAGGAAGGGCTGTCTACTGACTATGTAACCAAACTCCTGGTGATCCTCCGAAAGGCCGGTCTGGTTCAGAGTATTCGAGGCATCAAGGGCGGGTTTACATTGACACGTGAACCTCAATCCATCCTGGTGGGTGAGGTGCTGAGATCGTTGAGTACGGAAGAAGGGATTGTATTGACCAGCCCCGAAAGCCATCTCTGCGATCATTTTCCCGGTCAGCTGGATGCATGTATTCATTTAGAGTCCTGCGGCATACGACCGGTGTGGATTACTTTATCCCGATATATTTCTCGTATGCTCGACCAGATTTCACTGTTTGAACTGCTACAGGATGAAGTGCAGGTTATGGATGTCATGGAACTGGCGTCTCAAGATATTACGGATCTGCAGGCGGTGCCCGAAGTCAAAGTGTAACGCCGGTACACCAAAGCAGTAGAAAGGGAGTAAGGTATGGATACTATAGATATATTAGCGAATCAGGAATACAAAGAGGGTTGGGTAACCGACATCGAGATGGACACGGCGCCGCCGGGCCTGACCGAAGAGATCATCCGGTTCATATCGGCCAAGAAAAACGAGCCGGATTTTCTATTGAAATGGCGTCTTAAAGCTTATGAACACTGGCTGACCATGAAGGAGCCCAAGTGGCAATTCATGGAGTACAAACCTATTGATTTTCAGGATATCATCTATTACGCAGCGCCGAAGAGCACACCGAAATACGCCAGCCTGGACGAAGTAGACCCTGAGCTGTTGGAGACCTACAGCAAGCTCGGTATTCCGCTCGAAGAGCAGAAGATGCTCCTTGGTGTCGCTGTAGATGTCGTATTCGATAGTGTATCGGTGCATACCACCTTTAAAGAAAAATTATCCGAATTGGGTATCATCTTCTGTTCTTTCTCCGAGGCGGCTGAGAACCACCCTGAACTTATCAGAAAATACCTGGGGTCTGTTGTCCCGTATCGAGATAATTTCTTTGCGACGATGAATTCCGCCGTCTTCACCGACGGTTCTTTCTGTTATGTGCCCCCCGGTGTGCGGTGTCCCATGGAGTTGTCCACTTACTTTCGAATCAATACGGCCGGCACGGGGCAGTTCGAACGAACGCTTATCATTGCAGACGAAGGCGCGTATGTAAGTTACCTCGAAGGTTGTACCGCGCCAATGCGTGATGAAAATCAATTGCATGCTGCTGTAGTGGAACTGATTGCATTAAAAGACGCTCAGATCAAATATTCCACGGTTCAGAACTGGTATCCCGGCGATAAGAATGGCGTGGGCGGCGTCTATAATTTCGTGACCAAGCGCGGTATCTGCAAAGGCGAGAACGCAAAGATATCGTGGACCCAGGTGGAAACCGGCTCTGCGATCACCTGGAAATATCCGAGCGTGATCCTCCAGGGCGATCATGCCATCGGTGAGTTTTATTCCGTCGCGTTGACGCGGAACAAGCAGGTGGCGGATACGGGAACCAAGATGATCCACGTGGGTAAAAATACACGTAGCACCGTAGTCTCGAAGGGCATTGCCGCAGGGAACGGTCAGAACATATACCGTGGGAAGATCCAGATCATGAAGAATGCGGACGGCGCACGTAATTATACGCAGTGCGATTCCATGCTTCTCGGCGATCGCTGCGGCGCCCATACCTTACCTTACATCGATGTGGGCAACAACAATGCAAACGTAGAACATGAGGCGTCGACAGCCCGTATAAGCGAAGACCAGTTGTTCTATTGCAAGACCAGAGGGATCTCTACTGAAGATGCTATATCCATGATTGTCAACGGATTCTGTAAAGACGTGTTTAAGGAACTCCCCATGGAATTTGCTGTGGAAGCGAAGAAACTGCTAGGTATCAGCCTGGAAGGCAGTGTGGGGTAGGGTTTATTCAAATGGGTATGTGAGTAGTAGTCTGGCGCTTCAGCGCCGGGTAAGTGAGTAAGTAAAATTAAAAATTCGGGAGATACAACGGACCATGGCATTGCTTGAGATTAGAGATTTACGCGGTGGGATTAGAGATCTGGAGATCGTTAACGGGATTAATCTGACGATCAACACGGGCGAAGTACATGCGATAATGGGACCGAACGGTTCTGGTAAGAGTACATTGGGTAAAATCCTTGCCGGCCACGAAGAGTATCAGCCAACGGGCGGCAAGGTCATCTTCAAGGGCAAAGACCTGTTTGAATTAACGCCTGAAGAACGGGCAAACGAAGGGCTGTTTCTGGCGTTTCAGTATCCGGTTGAAATCCCGGGAGTCAGCAATGCCTATTTCCTGCGCGCGGCTATTAATGAACGCCTGAAATATCACAACAAGCCGGAAATGAGTGCGGGGGCTTTCAGACGACATATGAATGAAAAAATCAAGCTGGTCGATATGGATCCCGAACTGGCTAAACGTCCGGTAAACGAAGATTTTTCCGGCGGCGAGAAGAAAAGGAACGAGATCTTCCATATGGCTGTCCTGGAGCCGACGCTGGCCATCCTCGACGAGACGGACTCCGGGCTTGATATCGACGCCCTTCGAATTGTCGCACAAGGTATAAACCAACAACGTACAGCAAATAACGCCCTGATCGTGATTACACACTATCAGCGCCTGCTCGATTACGTGGTGCCTGATTTTGTCCATGTGCTCTATCAGGGCCGTATCGTAAAATCCGGTACAAAGGATCTGGCGCATGAATTAGAAGACAAAGGCTACGACTGGATCCGCGAAGAAGTGGATGCCGCAGGCTAACGGAAATAGGAGAAGGTAACGACATGACGGAAACATTAGACCGCATATCACAGAATGTGGATCGATATGCCCCGTTTTTTTCAGAATATGAACGATTGAAAATGCAGGATGCCCCCTTGTGGCTGCATCAGCGTCGGAAGAGCGCCATCGGTCGTTTTACGGAATTGGGTATTCCGGTGACACGGGATCTATCCTTTCCACTGAAAGAAGATTGGCTGTATACCAATCTGGCCCCTTTGGCCAAATCAGCGTTTGAATCTGATCTGAGCGGCGGCGATATCATTCTCGATCAAGAGGCTTTAGGACCCTATGGGTTCGGGCAGGACGACTGGCACGTGCTGGTCTTTGTTAACGGCACGTTCTCACCATCGATGTCTCATATCTCAGATTCACCCGAAGGCGTTATCATCCAGCCTCTTTCGCAGGCGCTGATTGAAAATCCGGACCTGGTCCAGCCTCATCTCGCTCAATACGCCGATTTCGAAAATATCGGCCTTACCGCGCTTAACACTGCTTTAATACGTGATGGATTATTCGTCTATGTACCCGATGGTAAGATGTCGGAGACACCGGTTCATGTGCAATATGTCTCTACCGAATGGGAATCACCCACCGCCTCGCACCCTCGGACGCTGATTGTAGCGGGTAACGGCAGCCAGGCGACCGTTATAGAGAGCTACACCGGGTTAACCGATCAGAGCTATCTGACGAACGCGGTAACAGAGATCGCCGTCGGTCGTGATGGGAATGTGGACCATTGCCGCATCAACCGGGAAGGTGGGCAGGCGTATCACATCTCAACGACCCAATTGCACCTGCAGGAAAACAGTCACATTTCCACCTTCAACATGAGTATGGGCGGCGCATTGACCCGGAACGATACCAACGCCCAGCTCGATGGGCATCATGCCGTGGTCCGAATGAATGGACTCTACCTCGTAACCGGTGATCAGCAGGTGGATAACCACACCGCTATTCATCACGCGGAGCCCAATTGTGACAGCTACGAAGTGTATAAGGGCATTCTGGACGGCAACGCACGCGCCGTATTCAATGGTAAAGTATTCGTCCATCAGGATGCCCAGGAAACAGATGCCAAACAACTGAATAAAAACCTCTTATTGTCACCTGATGCTCTGATTCACACCAAACCACAGTTGGAGATCTACGCAGATCAGGTAAAATGCACCCATGGCGCCACCGTAGGGCAATTGGATGAAGACCAGATATTCTATCTGCGAACACGGGGCCTTTCTCGCAACAGCGCCTGTCATTTGCTCACCTACGGTTTTGCTGCGGATCTCATTCGTCGTCTGAAGGTAGAGGCCGTACGGAATCAGTTGGATCCCCTGTTCGAAACTACTATTCAGAAAATCTCAATGGCTCAAAGCCAGGGCTAAGGACTGCCACAATGGATATAGATTTGGTAAAAGAACAAATCGTTGAACAGATCAAAACGTGTTATGATCCGGAGATTCCGGTTAATATCTACGAGCTGGGACTCATCTATGATATCGATGTACAGCCCGACGGTCGGACAGAGGTAAAGATGACGCTTACTTCCCCCAATTGTCCGGCCGCCCAATCCATACCCGCCGAGGTAGAAGAGAAAGTCAAAAGCGTGGACGGGGTGACCGATGCCGATATCGAAATCGTCTGGGAACCGACTTGGACGATTGAGATGATGAGCGAGGACGCGAAGCTGGAAATGGGAATAGATTATTAATTGAGGGTAGCGGGTGGCTGGTGGTTTTAGGAGGACGATGTACAATTGAGTGAGACTTTGGTCGCGACAGACCACGAGATAAGCACTGAATTACAGCAATTTGATGAGGAAGCCAGGCGGCATAGAGCGGACTTTCCTGTGCTTTCTCGCGAGGTCCATGGTAAGCCATTGGTGTATTTCGATAACGCCGCTACGTCTCAGAAGCCGCAAGTGGTGCTGGACGCGTTACATGATTATTACACCCGGTACAATGCCAATGTCCACCGTGGTATCCACACGCTCAGTGAAGAAGCGACCAATGCCTATGAGGCCTCGCGGGTGAAAGTGGCTCAATTTATCAATGTGCCCTCACAATCCTTGATATTTGTACGCAATACGACTGAAGGGATCAATCTTGTAGCCTATGCATGGGGACGGAAAAATGTCAAAGCGGGAGACGAAATTGTATTGTCCGTCATGGAACACCACAGCAATATCGTTCCCTGGCAGATCCTTGCCCATGAGGTTGGCGCCAAATTAAAGTACTTCGACATTCATGATGACGGCACCTTGAAGATGGAAGATATCGATGACCTGATTAACGACCGGACGCGTATCGTTTCTATCGCTCATATGTCCAATGCTCTGGGTACGGTCAACCCGATTAAAGAGATTGTTGAAAAAGCGCATCAAGTAGGCGCGCTGGTCTTTGTCGATGCGGCACAAAGCGTCCCTCATATGCCGGTAGACGTCCAGGCACTCGGATGCGACTTCTTTACCTTTTCGGGGCATAAAATGTGCGGTCCTACAGGCATCGGCGGATTGTATGGCCGTGAGGCGATTTTAGAGGCAATGGACCCGTTCATGGGCGGCGGCTCGATGATCGAGGAAGTACAGCTTGAATACTCTACCTGGGCCGAGATACCGGAAAAGTTCGAAGCCGGCACGCCTAACATCGCCCATGCTATTGTCCTCGGGGTTACCGTTGATTATCTCTCCTCCATCGGCATGGGCAATATTCGAGCCCACGAGCTGGCCCTGGCGCGGTATATGATCGATCGCCTCGAAGAAATTGATGGGCTCACAGTGTACGGCCATGCACCCGAACGGGGTGGCGCCGTATCATATATCCTGGACGACATCCATCCGAGTGATTTATCGACCATATTGGATCGGGAAGGCGTAGCCATTCGCGCCGGCCACCATTGCGCTCAGCCCCTTATGCGGCGTCTTGGTACACCCTACGGCGCCACGGCCCGCGCCAGTGTGTATCATTATAATACAACGGCCGAAGTAGACATCATGATCAACGCCATTCATAAGGCCCGACGGTTTTTTGGATAATCGTATTTTGTACTTTGTTGAAATGTGCTCGGTGGGACTTACTCATCGGGCGTTTTTTTTTTTTTATACCTGGAAATGAAATGACAAGGAGTTGGAAATGGATGAAACACGCATCAATTTATTCAAACAGGTCATTGAAACAGACCCCGATGACCCCATGCTCCATTATAGTCTTGGATTGGAATACGCCAAGGGAGAGATGCATCAGGATGCCGTCGATTCATTCCGTGAAGCCCTGAGGTGCAAAGAAGATTATTCCGCCGCCTATCTTGAATTAGGCAAGTCATTAGCAGCGTCAGGCCAGACGGAAGAAACGGTGAATCTCCTGAAAAAAGGAATCGCTGTCGCAGATGGACTAAAGGACATGCAACCTCTGAGAGAGATGCAGGGATTACTGGAACAAATCACCGGAGAAAAGACCTGTTCCGGCTCATAGCAATGCCCCTATTCCTTCATAATGGAAGGACGAACACCTAAGCCGGTTCCTTTAGGATGCAGGGCGTCACACGGCGTACCGAAACGCGGTTGGGCATACGGCAAGTGTGAGTTTCCTCTGGCCAGAATGTGCAGGTTATTGGCCGTCGGACCGTCAAACTCCACACCATGATTCCAGGGAACCCAGGATCGGGCATTGCAATAATGGCTCACAAACGCCCGGCGGAATCGAGAAGCACTACGATTGATATGCGAGCGATGTAAAATGTGGCTGTGGAAAAACAAGACATCGCCCGGATCCATAACGGTGGGTATTTCTTCACCTTCATATTTCCCCGCAACAGGCGTCAGACCATTCATAACTTCATCCGTCGCACTCGCCCCTTCGATAACCGTTAAATCTCCAATAGCGCCATCGGTGTGATTCTGTCCCAATTTGTGTTTGTCGGGATAGATGGGCTCGTGATGGGAACCAGGAATGACCCATGGACAGCCGTTTTCTTCATCTGCCCGGTCAATGGCCAGCCAGGTGCCGATCAGCGTTTCGGGATAGGTTGGAATATAATAGGCATCCTGATGAAATCCCTGGCCTTCCTGGCCCGCCGCTTTAAGAAATAGCATGGTCTGTAAGGCCAGTACATCCGGACCTATTAACGCTTCCAGGATATCGAGTATATACGGTTGAAGCATATACCTTTCGTGCAGTTCGTGTTTTCGGTGCAACATGTGAATCCGGAGCCAGTGTTGGCCCATCTCTTCCACAGTTAAATCAGAGGGCGGCGGTTCCATGCCGTCAATAGTAATTCGGCCGTACATCAAATCTTCCGTATGCTGACGTATTTCTTCGACTTCGTTCCGGGATACGAGATTCCGGACGATAATGTAACCGTTTTGATGATAATCGATATAATCCTGAACGCTTACTTGATAACGCGAGTCATCCATCATGCCTGGCTCCTTGAGTTATTTCGAATTTCGAATCGCGGATTACAGATTTAAGGTCAAAAGCTCAAATGGTCATTTAACGCAGTTGAGAGAAACATCTTGACGAAGGGATAAACGGACGTTTTAATGCCTGAATTGTGTATTAAATCTATATTAGAATCATATATAGGACCAATTCATAAATTATAATTTATGAATTATGATTTAAAACATTATTGATTTCAGTCAATTATAAACATTTATATATGGTTTTTAATCTGACAAATGGTATAATATAGGGAAATCTATCAACAACAATGATTTTCAATCCGGAATCCGAAACCACGAAGTGCTCGATGTATCCCGGTAGGGGATCATCCATCCGAAATAGTGTAAGGGGATTATATGAAAAACCGGCTGAAAGAAAAATTACGTAATGGAGAAGTGACTTACGGAATCTCTATCGGAACGCCCTGTCTGGACATCGTTGAACTGGCATCAAACCTGGCTTTCGACTGGATCTGGTTCGATGCGGAGCATGGGCCGGTCAATACCGAAATATTACATACTATGCTGCAAACAGCACGCCGGAGCGATCAGACCTCTATTGTGCGGGTCCCGTGGAATGATATGGTCCATATCAAAAAAGCGTTGGATATCGGTGCTGAAGGGCTGATTATCCCCTGGGTCAATAATCGATCTCAGGCGGAAGCGGCGGTCCGGGCAGCCAAATACCCTCCCATGGGGCTGCGAGGCTGGGGGCCGCGTTTTCTGGCTATCTCCGGAGGTAATCCGGCAGAATATGCCCGTACCGCCAATGAAGAAACCTTCATCATGGTACAGATCGAAACCACCGAGGCCGTCGATAATCTGGAGGCGATTCTGACCACACCGGGTGTGGACGCTTTTCTGATCGGCCCCGGTGATCTGGCTGCAGACCTGGGTTATCTGGGTGAACCGTTACATCCAGAAGTGGAAAAAGTGGTGGAACTCATCATCAATAAAGCGAAAGAACTCGGTGTACCGGGAGGATCTCCTGCCACAACAATCGAGGTCAGTAAGAAACGCGTGGAACAGGGATTTCAATGGATCACCCTGGGCAGTGATATGTTGTTTCTAACCCAGGCAGCCAATGCGGCGTTGTCGGAATTTGGGAGATAGGGGAAGCTGCGAAGCTTCGTTGTTTCATCACCGCCACCACTGAGCCACATCTACATCACACGCTTCAAGCGCCTGGAGCATCTGCTCCCAACTCCGGCGGCGCATGGGGATGCCTTCCCTGCGTCGTCGTTCTTTTTCTTCCTCTCCTCGTTCACCGGGTATCCGCACCCGGTCGAATCCATCTGCTGGTTGAATAGCCTGCGCACTTTCTATTAGAAAACCCACTCGTCTCAGAAACACCTCCAACCCGATAAACGCCTCCGGATCAATAACCAGAATAAACGAGCCACAGCAATAAGGGGATTCGATATCCTGAACAGGAGGGACATCCGGTCCGCAGCAGGAACCGGACAAGGCGCCGACCAATACATCGGCCAGCAACGCCAGTCCATATCCCATTGTTCCGCCTTTGGGGAGTAGCCAGCCGTCAAAAGCAGCCCTGGGATCTGTCGTGGGGTTGCCGTCTCGATCAAGGGCCAGATTTCCAGGAATACTCGGTGCCTGATCCTCCACAGCCTGCCGTATCGCAGCGCCGGAGGCTGCGGTGGCGAAATCGCAGACCATCGGGGCACGCGGCCCACCCGGAATACCGAAAGCGACCGGGTTGGTACCGTGAAGACCGGCTCGCCCCCCGTAAGGGGCTACCCGGGGCGTTGAATTACCGAACATCAGGGCGACCATATTCTGATCTGCTGCCATTCGTACATAATAGGACAGGGCGCCGTTATGACTTTGATTATAAATGGTCACCGCGCCCAGGCTATGTGCCCTGGCTTTTTCCAGCGCGATCTCCATCCCTTCGACACTTGTGGTCTGTCCCAGTCCCTGACAGGCATCAGTCAGGACGGTCGTGGAGGTCTCCTTGTCTATCTTAAGATGGCGACCGGGTATCATCTGGCCGGATCGGATTCTCTGGGCATAGATAGGACTGATCAGAATACCATGGGTATCCACGCCTCGCAGGCTGGCATCCAGAATAATGTCCGCCAAATGGATATTCTCATCCTCAGGGACATTGAGTTGTCGGTACACATCAAGACAGAAGGACCGAGCCTCTTCAACGGGAATATAAAAGGAATCTTTACTCGTCATGGGATGATAATCGTTGTTTGACAGATGCAGCGTGCGCAGTCAGCCCTTCCGCTTCGGCCATGGTAATCGCAGTAGGCCCCAGTCGTTGCGCGGCCTGCTCGTTTATGGCAAACAGACTGATGATTTTTGCAAAGTCGCGCACACTTAAAGGAGAGGAAAACCGGGCGGTTCCCCCGGTCGGCATGATATGACTGGGGCCGGTAACATAATCACCAAGCGCCTCAGAGGAATATTCGCCTACGAATACGCCACCTGCATTTTTAATTCGACCGACAAGCGCCCAGGGATCACGCACGAGCAGGCATAGATGTTCTGAAGCATACGCATTGGCCAGGTTGACAGCTTCATTGATATCGTCAGTTAAAACAAGGCCGCCGTTATTGTTCAAGGATGTTCGGATAATGTGAGATCGTGTGAGTGATTTCAGTTGTTTGCCAATTTCCATTTGTACCGCCTCTGCAAGGAAACGGGAAGGCGTCAGGAGAATCGCGCTGGCCATTGGATCGTGCTCGGCCTGAGCGAGCAGATCGGAGGCGGCATAGGCCGGATTGGCCTCCCCGTCCGCAATCAGCATCGTTTCAGTAGGACCGGGCAATTGATCAATATCCACCGTCCCGTACACCTGCCTTTTAGCCATAACAACAAAGATATTCCCCGGACCGAGGATTTTATCTACTCTTGGGATGGATGCCGTGCCGTATGCCAGCGCCGCAATAGCCTGTACGCCTCCGACCTTGTAAACGGCATCTACACCAGCAAGGTGTGCTGCGGCCAGTACAACCGGGTCGACCTTCCCATCCCGATTGGCCGGTGTAGTGACGACGATCTCCTCCACACCGGCTACTTGAGCTGGTATAGCGGCCATTAACAAAGAAGAGGGGTAGGCCGCCTGACCACCCGGCACGTATAAGCCCACACGGGCCAGGGGGCGGACCATCTGGCCAACCCCGCCATCTTCATCCCAGTGTATCCAGGACCCAGCCGGTTGCTTTTCATGAAACGCCCTGATTCGGTCGGCAGAGGTCTCAAAGGCTTTCCTTACCTCCTCGGGCAGGGACTCAAGCGCCGCTGCAAGGTCGTTATGTTCCACCTTTAACCCATCCGACGCAGCGCCATCAAACAGCAAGGAATATCGTTTTACGGCTTCATCCCCAGTTTCTCTCACCTCTCGTATGATTTTTGCAGCCACCTGATCCGGTGTCAACGCTTCACCAAACAGGTGACGGTTCCGTTCCGCCATTTCCGGCGTCAACGCGGTTTCATCCAGTGGCTTCCGCTGTAAAATACTACGTCTTGCTTCTTCAGAGGATAGTATCCGAATTGCACTCATGGTCGTCCTTTGGGTTTTCTTTATTTTTGATCTATACGTTTTTTAAATCATAAATCAACATTTAACATCATCCCTCCGGCCTGAATGGTTCCAGGGCTTCGAGAATACCGTCACAACCGAATTTCACACAATCTGTGGCAGGCAAGCCCGTTTCACGATGGGCGCGGTCTACGGCCTGTCGGGCATCGTCCATCGACAGGCCGGCGCAGTTGAGTGAAATGGCGACGACCTCACATGGGAATAAAGCACGGGCAATGGTTTCATGCACATGGATGAGATCCGCGTAGGAGGGAATGGGTACGTGAAGGTTTCGAATCATATCACGACCGGGTTGATGGCACAGGATGAGGGCCTGAGGCGCCGCCCCGTGTAGAAGGCCGAGTGACACGCCGGAGTATGAAGGGTGGATAATCGTCCCCTGCCCTTCTATCACGAGCATCTCATGATGTTTTCGTTCCATGATCAACTGTTCTACAGCCCCGGATATATAATCTGCGACCACCGTATCGATGGCCATGCCGGCCCCTTCTATCATCATGCCGGTCTGGCCGGTAGCGACAAATTTCGCATCCCACCCCGCCTGCTGCGCCGCTCTGGAGATTTCAATCGCAGCCACCATCTTTCCGATACTCGAATCGGCGCCGACCGTCAGGACCCGCAAATTCGGCATGTTATGAATCTGATGGCGCCCTACATCGAGTTGACGGGGCGGTTGTCGAACATCCCATAGTCGAACGTTATGCTGCTCGGCAAGGGTCTTGAACTCATCATCATCAGAAAGAAATGTGTGCAGACCATTTACAATTTCCATCCCACTGGTAATCGCCTCTTTGATCACTTCTCTCCATTCATCAGGGAGTACACCGCCGGGGGTGGCAATACCGATCACAAGGGACGTCGGGTTGTACCCCTTGGCCGCTTTAATAGACGCTACAATAGGAATCCCCCGCCCTATTTCAAGAAGATCCTCTAACGGCTTACCTGCATGGTGGCTATCCAATACAGCCACCGTTTCGTCGGCTCTGTAGCGAATCAAGGAGTTTGCCGTTTTAGACGAAAAAGTGCCAAGATGCCCTTCGGTCAAGATGACCATACGCCGCTTTTCCATAAAACATGTGCCCTTTCTTAAATGGACTTCTCGTACACCCGCTTATATCGTTACCACCTCACCTGTTTCCTGGGAATCTTTGGCCGCATCCAGTATTTGCATCACGGTGTGAACCTCTTCGGGTTTAACAGCTAATTCTTTTCCGTCATTTAATACGTCGGCGATGTTCTGATAATACGATTTCCAACTACCTGGCACAGAGTCAATGATCATCTCCGTATGAAGCCCGTTTAATTCAGTAACCATTCGTGCACGGTGGGCCGGATCTTCCTGTGCCCCCTCTATATTTCCCTGAATCATCCATTTTTCCTGGGGATCGAGGCCTTCCTTGATCAAGGCCCCTTTTGTACCCAGGACATACCAGTGTGGCTTTTTTATATGGGCGATATTGCTGACTTCTACATTGTACTCGACACCATTCATGAATTGTATGGTGCAGGTCACATGATCCTCGATATCCCCCGGCCAGATATGTTTTTGTCCCCGGCAGAATACAGACCTCGGCCGGCCCGGAATAAGCTGAACCGCCTGATCAATCAAATGAGCGCCCCAATCGTACAGCAAGCCGCCGCTGTCCGCTTTATTCGCCCGCCATCCGCGTGAAGCCCGATATCGATGCACGGTCGTTTCGATAAAAAAGGGCTCGCCGAGCAGCCCGCCTTCGATGGCCTTTTTAACCGTGAGATATCCGCCATCCCAACGGCGATTATGGAAGACACTGAGCATCACTTTTTTGCGTTTGGAAACGGCGATCATCTTCTTTGCTTGCGCAGCATGCATACACATGACTTTGTCCACCACCACATGTTTGCCTGCTTCCATGGCTTCAATCGCCATCGCAGCGTGGGCATGATGGGGCGTGGCGAGGATAATGAGTTGTATTCGATCATCCTGTGTCATCTCAGTCAACGTTTCATAGGTATCGATCGACCATTCACGGGCTGCCGTTGCCCTCCGTTCGGGATCTCTCGTAGCTACTGCCGTGAGTCGCAGTCCCTTTGCAAGAGAAACAAGATAGGCGTGAAAAGACCGTCCTGCAAATCCGTATCCTACAATACCGACATGAATCATAACATAAACTCCCCGAAGACCTGTTCAGATCAATACGTTCAACAGGATGCAATATATGTTAGCATAGGACACGATAAAAGTTATTTCCAGCCTCTCCAAGCTATGGATCCCGCTTAAAGCCTGCGGGGATAACCACTTTTTAACTTTTGTCGTATACTTGTGATATGTTAGTTAAATTATAAATGGCAACCCTTTAGACACGAAATCCTATTCTTCTTTCCATACTGTGATAGAATAATCGTGACAAGGTCTTCGAGAAAACATAGCTTTTACCAAACATAACCCCTACACACGGAGATGATATCATTCTACAGGAGCCGGCCATGTCTAATGCACGTCCCAATGTGATTTGCATTCTCACCGATGACCAAGGCATCTGGGCGGCCGGGTGTTATGGCAATACAGAAATCCGGACCCCTAATATAGACCGAATCGCTTCAACCGGCATCCGGTTTGATAATTTCTTTGTCTCAACCCCCGTATGTTCCCCGAGCCGGGCGACCCTGTTGACAGGCAGAATAGCCTCGCAGCATGGCGTTCATGATTGGATCCGGGAGGGTAATGTCGGTCCCGATGCCGCGTCCTATATTGAAAATGAAAGGACCTATACCGATATTATGGCCGAATACGGCTGGGATTGTGGTCTGACCGGAAAGTGGCACCTTGGAAACAGCCGGATTCCACAACACGGCTTCAGTTACTGGTTTACCCATCAGTTCGGCGGCGGTTCTTACAATGATGCGCCCATGGTGCGAAATGGTGCGTTGATTACCGCCCCGGGGTATGTAACCCATGTCATCACCGATGACGCGCTGGCATATATCGATCGCCATGCTCACGGTGATCACCCCTTTTACCTTGGGGTGCATTATACCGCGCCACACAGCCCCTGGACAGGGCATCCACAGGAGATCGTCGACTCGTACGAGGCCTGCCCGTTTGATTCCTGTCCTCAGGAACCCATCCATCCCTGGGCCATCGGACTCACGCATAACCACATGGGAAACCGGGAAAGTATGAAAGGTTATTTTGCAGCCGTTACGGCTATGGATATGGATGTAGGACGCATTCTCGACCGGCTTGAACAACAGGGCATTCGGGAAAACACGCTCGTGATATTTTTGAGTGATAATGGGTTCAGCCTGGGGCATCATGGGTTCTGGGGAAAAGGAAATGGGACGTATCCGGCCAACATGTATGAAAATTCCATCAAGGTGCCCGCTGTGATGAGTCATCCGGAACGCATGCCCCAGGGTACGGTCCAACGGGCCATGGTCAGCGCTTATGACTTCATGCCTACGCTTTTATCCTATCTCGATCTACCCGTCCCGGAAGATCGTAACCTACCCGGACGTAACGTAGTATCCGCCTGGCTGGGAAATGAAGATACCGGGCGGGATCATGTGGTCGTATTCGATGAATACGGAGGCACCCGGATGATTAGAACGGCCGAATGGAAATATGTCCATCGGTATCCGAACGGTCCCTGTGAAATGTACGACTTGATTCATGATCCTGACGAACGGACGAATTTGACAGATGATTCAGAGTATTCAAGTAAAAAGAACCATTTACATCAAGAGATGGAATCCTGGTTTGACCGGTATGTTGAACCGGATGTAGACGGTAAAAATCGGCCGATCACCGGATCAGGCCAATTACGGCCTATCGGCGCATCATGGGATGACGGTTCCCGGGCTTTTGCCAAGCGGGATGATTGATGCGTATACCACCCCGTGAACTGATCGTAATATCCTTCGCTGTGGCCTTAACGTTGCTCGGTGATTCTCTGTTATATGCGGTCCTGCCCGCCATCTGGCATAAAATCGGCCTTGAATTGTGGATGGTAGGCGCTCTGTTGAGTGCCAATCGCTTCATTCGTTTTTTGACCAATCCACTCGCCGGACGTCTGGTCGAACGATTTGGCCTTCGAAAACCATTTTTGACGGCTGTTTTCGTTGCCGCGATAACCACGGCCACATACGGTATTTCATCCGGTTTCGTTGTTTTTCTAATCGCCCGCTGTTTTTGGGGTGCCTGCTGGTCTGTCCTGCGCCTCGGGGGGTTTCTAAGCGCCCTGGGCCTTTCTACCTCAAAGAACCAGGGATATCACCTGGGGTTTTTTACGGGCTTTACCCGGATAGGGACTTTGGCTGCCGTATTGGTTGGTAGTTTCCTGGTAGACTATATCGGATTTTCCTCGACCGTCTGGATATTCGGTTTTTTAATCATGGTGGGCGGTATCGTGCTGTTGAAGGAGCCCATCCATGACGTGCTGCCTCCGAAACCGGTCCCACTCAAGCAACCACCTCATGAGGATAATTCCACATTCCTTACGGATCGTCGGCGATGGATGATCTATGCTATCTCCTGCATGAATGGGATGACCGGCAGTCAGCTCGTCGTCGCGACCCTTGGGCTATGGCTGTTTCAGAATTTCGGTGAAAACATCGATTTATTCAACATGACAATCGGTGTAGCCAGTTTGTCCGGCCTCTTGTTATCCGGGCGATATCTCATCGAAGTGCTCTGGTCGCCAGGCGCCGGTCATCTGGCCGACCGCTTCAGCCCTATCAAGTTTATTCTTATTGCCATGCCTTTATTATGCGCAACGATGATCTTCTTTTCTTTTCAAACACATTTATTTCCTGGTGTCCTGGCTGCCGGCGTCATTTTTTTGACAGGAACGGCTTTACGCGTCGCATTGGACGCGACAATGGGAGAAATCACGCCTCCCGAACATCGATCCCGAGTGATGAGCTGGTATGTCAATTGGTCCGATCTGGGCAATGCCCTGGGACCGTTTCTGGCGTTTCAACTGGTGACGTCAACTGGACTCGATCTGGTATATCGTGGGGCAGCCATCTTATTAGCTGGTACGGGGTTACCTATGTTATTTATCTTACGGTCTACTTCGAATAAAATGATGCTTGGCAAGAAAATGGAATGAGTTTATAAATATAAACTAGGGGGATGATGCATGAAAGCGACACCAGAAGACCTGCGATTTCATACAAATTGACACTGGTAACAGAAAATACAAAACATTATCATTGCCTACCAGAAATTAATTTAAATCCATTTGATCCCGTAGTCGGATGAGCATCGTTTCTCACATCCGACGATTTAAAAGGAGACTAAGATGTCCGGCACCAAGATAGGCGTCACGCTCTACACACTGCGTGACTATGTAAAAACCCCCAAAGACATCGCCGATACCCTGAAAAAAGTCAAGGCTATTGGTTATGAACATATTCAACTATCCGCCCTGGGTGACATAGATGCGAAAGAACTTGCCGACATGATTCACAGCGAAGACCTCCATGTCTGTGCGACACATGTAGGGTTCGATCGATTGCAGGATGAGTTGGATGTGGTGATCGAAGAACATCGGTTATGGGGGTGCAAAAACATCGCTGTTGGCTCCATGCCCCGTCCTTATTGGGATATGGAAGGCGGTTTTTCCAAATTTGCAGAAGATGCTTCTGAGGTCGCTCTGAATCTTCAAGCGGCCGGGATGACCTTCAGTTACCATAATCACCATACGGAATTGATTCATGTAGGGGATCGTATCGGGTTGAATATTCTTATTGAGGACAGTGATCCCGCACTCTGCTTCGAGATTGATACCTACTGGATACAATATGGCGGCGGAGATCCAACCGTATGGATCGCAAAAGTCAAAGACCGGTGCCCGATTATCCATTTCAAGGATCTGGCCGTCGTAGGTCGCGAGCAGGTCATGGCCGAAATTGGTGAAGGCAATATGAATTGGCCAGGCATCGTCGCCGCCTGTGAGGCCGCGAACGCCCAATGGTACGTCGTAGAGCAGGACACCTGTGCCGGTGACCCGTTCGACAGTGCTGCGATCAGTTGCCGGAACATGCAGGCGATGGGGCTTTGAAAAAGGCGGTAAGCGGTCGGAAAGAAATTGATGATTTAGTGATTTGTTGATTGAAAAACTAAAAGCAGAATGCAGTAAGCGGTAGGCATTTCAATCAACAAATCAACAAATTGGGCAAGTGGGCAGGTTCTCAATCACCAATCACCAATCACCAATCACCAATCACCAATCACCAATCACCAATCACCAATCACCAATCACCAATCACCAATCACCAATCACCAATCACCAATCACCAATCACCATTCACCATTCACCATTCAGGAAATCCCCATGATCGATCTATCAGGAAAGGTCGCCCTTATCACCGGTTCTTCCCGGGGCATAGGTAAAGGCATTGCTTTGGAGATGGCACGGGCGGGGGCCGATGTGGCGGTTAATTATTATCAACATGGTGAAGACGCAGACGTGGTGGCGGAAGAAATACGAGACATGGGGCGGAGAGCCATCGTCATCGGTGCTGATGTTTCTGATCGCTCCTCAGTTGATGAAATGGTACGAGAGACCACAGCCGAATTAGGCCCTCTCGATATTGCGGTGGCCAACGCCTATTATTCCAAACGAGAATCATTTTTGGACATGTCCATCGAAGGGATGCAGCGTACTATTGATGTGACACTCTATGGCGCGTTCCATGTCGCCCAGGCATCCGCCCGGCAGATGGTTGCGCAGAAAAACGGGGGGTGTATTCTCTTCATCAGTTCGGTGATGTCCTTCTTACCATTTCCTCAATCCCTTGCCTATTCCACAGCCAAAGCAGGCATGAATCATATGGCGGCCATCATCGCCGTTGAAATGCTCAATCATCGTATTCGCGTCAATGTCATCGAACCGGGATGGACAGACACGCCCGGAGAACGACAGTACAGTACGGAGGAAGACATACGAGAAGGCGGAAAGCGGTTACCCTGGGGAAGGATGGGTACCATTGAAGATCTGGGCAAAGCTGCTACGTTTTTATGCTCGGATGATGCGGATTACATCACCGGCGAAGTCATGCGTGTTGACGGCGGGTTCTGGCTGAAACGAGGCGTGGGAAACATCCAGGAGTAAGTAGTGTGACTGACGCAAAGAGATATGCCTCCATTCCATTAAAGACGGCTCTCCTGGGGCTGTTATTTTCTGCCCTGGTGGCCTTCTGGGGACAATATGCGGCAGCCCAGATGAACTACAATTATCTGACTTTCCCGCAGATGCCTTTATGTCTCCTGATTCCTTTTCTCTTTTTTGTCGTGCTACCTAACCTGCTGGTTCGGTATTCTTATCCGCATGCAGCCTTAACAGCTCCAGATTTACTGACCATCTTCTCCATGGGATTGATTGCGGCCATGGTCCCGGATTGGGGCATGGTGCGCTACCTGGTCAGTCTGATTACAGCCCCTAATTATTTTGCCAGTCCGGAAAATCAATGGGAAGAACGATTTTTTGAGTATCTGCCGCAGTGGACCGTTATACCCAATGACAAATACCAGGTCTCGGATTTCTATGCCGGTCTGCCGTCCTATGCCTTTATTCCATGGCGGGATTGGGTCATCCCCTTGTTCTGGTGGCTATCTGCGCTGAGTACGTTGCTGTTCGTAGGGGCCTGTATTGTGGTCATTTTGAGGAAGCAATGGATAGAACACGAACGTCTACAGTTTCCTATGGGCGCCGTGATCCTCCGGTTGCTGGAAACGGATAACGATACGCAGGAACGATGGCCCGCCCTGTTAGGCAACAGACTGTTTCAAACGGGATTCCTGCTCAGCCTGGGGATCATGGTCTGGAATGTAATCGGGTTTTGGGACATCCTGCCCCATATCCCTTTACCGGGGCCTGCATTCAATGTCGTCATCGACCCCTCTTATCCTCCTATTGGCATCAGACTTATACCGTATGTCCTGTGCTTTTCTTTCTTTATCAATTTAGAGATCTTATTCAGTGTATGGTTTTTTCAGGTAGTCAGAATTGTGGAGACCGGCATACTGAACCGGCTAGGCGTCGTAGCGCCCGCGACAACAATCGTCCCAGGCGGGCTGGTCTCCATTCAATTCAGCGGCGGGTTGATTATGTTTGTGCTGGTCGGGCTCTGGATGGCCAGAAGTCATATTAAAAGTGTTTACCATCATGCTATGGGACGAAGCACCGATCTCAATGACGAAGATGAACTATTCTCCTATCGTATCGCGGTGTTTGGTTTGATCGCCGGTTTGATCTATCTCATCGCCTGGTTATATGCTATCGGTTTAACGTTACCCATCGCTATATTGTTTTTATTATTCCTATTCGTTTTTTATATCGGGATCGCAAGGGTTCTCGCTGAGGCCGGCTTAATCAATCTGGACCTGCCCATTAATGCCCACGCGTTTACGATAGGGATGGTCGGGTCTATAAATTTGACCGGATCTACATTGACCGGCCTGGGACTAACAAATGCTTTTGCTCGTAACTGGCGCACCTTTACCATGATTGGATTGTCTCATGTCGCTTGGTTTCGCGGTTTCCTGGGCGCCAATCGCCGCCGTTTGTTTTTTCTTATCTGCCTGGCATTTCTGATCAGCACCCTGTCTTCCCTCTGGTATGTCATCTATTCAGGGTATACGCAAGGGGCGGATAATCTGCACATTAACCTGACCAATACCGGTAATCTGTTTTTTAACCTGGTCGTCAATTGGATGAAGAACGCCACGCAGATCACCACCGTGGAAATTACATTTCTGATTGGCGGGATGATCATCAATTTATTTCTGGCTATCGGCCGATATCTATTCTACTGGTGGCCTCTGAATCCGATCGGCTTTGCCATCGGCGCATCAGGAACTATGCGAGGAAACTCATTTACCTTTTTTGTCGCCTGGCTTGTGCAATTTATTCTGTTACGGATTGGTGGCGTAAAACTATACAAGAAAACGCAACCCTTGTTTCTGGGTATTCTCGTTGGCTATGTCGTCGGTGTTGCGCTTGCCTATTCTGTCGATTCCATATACTTTCCTGATCAGCCACATATATCGGATGTGTTTTGAAGCTACGAAACAACGAAGCTACGAAACTTCGTCTAATATGAATCATTGCATATTCAGGAGATTGGCCATGAATAAATTTATTCGCTCATTAGGGTTCTACAGTATCATAGCCATCACCTTCGCCATCGTCCCCAGACCCATTGAAGGCCAGAACCAGCAGAGGTTTGACGTGACCGAAGCCACCATTTCTGAGATACACGACGCATTACGATCCGGCGTCGTTACCTGTCGATCGTTGGTAGAAACCTACACCGCGCGCATCCAAGCGTATGACCAGGCCACCCGCTTGAACGCCATTGTCCTCATAAATCCCGATGCGCTTGCGGATGCAGATCGTCTGGATGCAGAATACCGACGAACCGGTAAATTACGTCCATTGCACGGCCTCCCGATCATTGTTAAAGACAATTACGATACAAAGGATTTGCAGACCACGGGGGGGTCATTGGCCTTAAAGGGGTCCCTTCCGCCGGACGACGCCTATCAGGTCCGGAAACTCCGCGAAGCAGGCGCTATTGTCCTCGCCAAATCCAATATGGCGGAGTGGGCGTTCAGTCCGAACGTTACCGTCAGCTCGATCGCCGGCATTACAAGAAATCCGTATGACCTGGATCGGGTGCCCGCGGGATCAAGCGGCGGCACAGGGGCTGCAGTTGCTGCTAATTTCGGTGTCGTGGGTCTCGGTACGGATACAGGCAATTCCATTCGAGGACCGTCGTCACATAATGGTCTGGTCGGCATTCGTTCTACTATGGGTTTGACGAGCCGGGACGGGATTATACCGCTCTACCTCAGAAATGATATCGGCGGCCCGATGGCCCGCACAGTGGAAGATGCCGTACGGATTCTGGATGTGATCGCAGGAGACGATCCAGCGGATCCGATTACGGAACGATCCGTTGGAAAGAAACCGGATAGTTATCTTCCTTTTTTAAATAAAGACGGGCTGAAAGGTGTTCGTCTGGGCGTATTCAGGTATTATCTTGATCCTCCTGAGACGGACTCTGAGATCAAAACATTGACAGAACAGGCGATCGGGGCATTGATCGCGCAGGGTGCCGAGGTGGTAGATCCTTTCGGCATTCCTGATTTCAGCGCCCTTATTGAGGATATCTGGTGCAACACGTTCTATACGGACGTCAATGCTTACCTGACCACGCTGGGTGATCGGGCGCCGTATAAAACTATTGATGAGATTGTCGCATCGGGGTTGTATTCACCATATATAGGCGCCAGGCTGAAGCGAATGGTTGAATCGGGGGGAAATCCTGAACCGTGCCCTGATCTATTTCACCGTGAAAAGAACATCGTTTTCCGGAATGCCGTCCTCCAGGCGATGGACGCCCATAATATCGACGCGATCATCTACCCGACCTGGAGTAATCCGCCTCGTAGGGTGGGGGATACAGATAGCCCTGCAGGCGACAACAGCCAGCACCTGGCGCCCCACACCGGTCTTCCCGCCATTACGGTCCCGATGGGGCATACGCGCGATGTCCTGCCGGCCGGCCTGACCTTTATAGGCCGCCTGTTCAGCGAACCGGATCTTATCCAGTTTGTCTATGCGTATGAGCAGGCGACACAGCACCGACGGCCTTCTGCCATGTTTCCGGCGCTGGAATGACGTGTTATTTATCCAAACTCATGCTTATAGATCATTCCGGTATTTCTTGACATGATGGAAATCTTATATCACTATCAAATGAAAATCAGTATACGTGTCATTTTCCTGAACCGAATCCATAGAAACATCCACGAATAAGATTTGGAGGTGACCCATGCTGCGTGCAGGCTTCATCGGCGCCGGCGGGCGATCGCAGACTGCGCACTATCCTTGTGTCCAACGTCTTGATAATGTAGAGATGGTGGCCGTATGTGAATTAGATGAAACCCGACTCAATCAGATGGTCGAGCAATATCACTTTCCTCATGTATTTACAGACCATGAGAAGATGCTCAGCAGCGTTGAACTCGATGTGGTTTATTGTATCATGCATGAGAAATGGATTTTACAACCGGCCCTCGATTGTCTGAATGCCGGAAAACATATTCTTATTGAAAAACCTCCGGGGAAAAACAGCGATGAAACCCGGCAACTCCTTGATGCCGCTGTAGAAAATGATGTGTATGCCATGGTGGCTTTCCAACGCCGGTATGCGACGGTCGTACGGGAGGCCATGCGTCGGGTTAAGGAAAAAGGACCTGTATCGCTTGCCACAACCACGTTTAATAAACAAATGCTGTTCGATAAGCCGGAATACACCACGACCTTATGGAACGATGTCGTTCATGTGGTCGACCTGCTTCGTTTTATGGTGGACAGTGAACCGGTTGAGGTGACGCGGTACCGGGATAAATTCGATGCTGTAGATTGGAACCATTATACAGCGATGATCCGGTTTGCCAATCAAGCCACCGGGGTTGTCTTCGGTAATCGGGCCTCCGGCGGCCGTGTGCTCCGTGCAGAACTGCATGGGGTGGGGATCGGGTGTTATATGAACCTGCCCCAGGAGATCGACATCCACGAGGATAACGAACAGCGCCTCATGGACGCATGGGAAATAAACGGCGACGACCCGAATGATATCTCACGATACGAAGGGGTCCTGGCGATGCATGAACATTTCGTCGATTGTGTGCGCAACGGGAAAGTCCCAGACAGTGATCTACGGGACGTAATTCATAGTGTCGCCCTGGTAGATTGTATTGAAAACGGGACACAACCGGGAGAATGATGATGTGGAACGGCTGAACTTACCTGCTTGTGACTTCGATATCGGTACGAATGATGAAGGCAACACGGTCATTTATGATGAAATTCGTCGTAAATATATTCGCTTGACGCCGGAAGAATGGGTGCGCCAACATCTGGTTCGTTACCTGATTCATGACCGGGGGTTCCCGGCAGCCTATACCGTGGTGGAAAGCGGATTCCAATATGCCGGGACCTCCGTTCGAGCGGATATCATCATGCACAACCGAACCGGCCAACCGATCATGTTGGTCGAATGCAAAGCCCCGGAAATTTCTATCAAAGAAGTTGTTTTTGAACAACTATCGCGGTACAACACCGTCATTGATGCCCGCTATCTCCTGGCCTCAAACGGCAGAGTGCACTACTGCTGTGAACACGAGGCCTCAGGCGGCTATGCTTTCTTGCCCGAAGTGCCTGTATTTGAAAAAGAAGATTGATGCTCCAGGGTCCACACTGCGCGTCTAAGAAGGGTTCTATTTTATGTCGGAACCATTACCATTAGTTGTCTATGACGCCCTCGAAGATCAGGTCGTGGCTCTTGAGCGGGATGGCTATGTCTTTTTCCCTCATATGCTTTCGAAAGAAGCAATCCGGACGCTCAGAGGCAGCATGGGCCGTCTGGAAGCTGATGCGGCGCAATACGACCGACATACCGATCCTGATGAACATGGGTTTATGAATAAGTCGATCAACAATGTGTTCAACCGTGATCCGGTGTTCCTCCCTTATCTGGACCGCCCTGGTGTGATCGAGGTAACGGAGGCGGTGCTTGGAGAAGATGCCCATGTCATCGGGATGACAGCCTGGCTGACCGGCCCCGGCAGACCTGAACAGGGCATCCATGTGGACTGGCAGCCCTTGACTTTACCCGAAGACATCATGGCTGATCCCAGAGTCAGGATTCCCGTGTATATCACGACAGCCCACTTCTATCTCGACGATATATATGAAGCATTAGGCCCTACCCAATTTGTCCCCGGCAGTCATCGGGCAGGTCGTACGCCGCAACCTGGAGAAACGATGTGGCATGAAATCCAACCAAGGAGTATTATTTGCAACGCCGGCGATGTGGTGCTGTTTCGATCTGAAGTCTGGCATCGAGGTACAGCGAATACAAGCGATCGGGTCCGCTATTTATTACAGGTGCATTATGCCCGGCGGATAATCACACAGAAATTTCCTCCCTATTTGAATCGCTTCCAGTTCGATCCGAAGATTCTGTCCCAGGCTACGGAAAGGCAAAAACGATTAATGGGAGATCATAGACCGAGTAATTATGATTGATGATTTATGATTTATGATTTATGAGGTGCATATGAACTATTACAGCTCTTTTCTCATTTGTGTCATGGCGCTCTATGGTTATCCGTCCATAAGCGTAGCTCAGCCGGCGTATATTGATTCCGTGGCGATTTCACATACGGTAAGTTTTATGACAGAGGATAGTGTGTGGGTATTTGCGGATTTGTATTCGGCGAAGACAGGGGGTGAGATAAAACAAATGCCGGTTATCCTGTTGCTGTATCAGTAGGCTTCAAATAGCCGTCCTGACAGAAAAACGGGAACAGGTTGTGGCCGGGCTTTCTTTTTCTCCGGGGCGGACTTTTGCTAGGAAGGGGCCTAACCATGAACCCGCCTGGTGTGAAGGCGTAACGATTCCTATTTTTATGACCTGGGCGCCGGACGAGTTGGATGACGACCGCCGAGATCGATTTAACCGCATTTCTTCTCCAGTCAAAACACTCTATGAGCAGAACACCGGCGTACATGGCTCATCGACCCTGAGGCCGGATAAGAACCCGGACGGCTATGAAGCCATATGGCCTGCCGGGATGGACTTTTTAGAGCATCATTCAAAATGAGACCGCCGTGGTCAGATGTCGCTGTTTCAAATCAGTTCGGGCCGTCATCCCCGCAGACTTTAAGCGGGGCCCCATAGTAAAAACAGTTATATAGGAGCCTATACTTATGAAATCTTTCGTTTTCATGTTCGCACTTGTTGTCTTTTTATCGGGTCACATCCATCCGATTTTTGCTCAGACTCGTGAGCAGGGCCCCTGGTGGCCGCATCCGATATGGGCTAAGGACGATCAGGCGGGGGGATCGAACTGGATTACACCAGAGAAAATACTGGAAGCGATGAAGCTGGTAAAAACAGGAAAGGTGTATGAAATCGGTCAGGTGTACAGCGCCGACATGCCACTCTTTGGACAACGAACCTACTCCATGATCATTCCGAGTTCACCGACTGACGGACCTCTGGGTGAAAACCGGCTTGTCTATCACGATGAGTTTCTCGTGGCTGAAATCGGCCAGGTCGGCACGCAGTTTGATGGCCCCGGTCATATCGGCACCCGTATGGAGATGGCGGACGGCTCAGAACAGGATGTCTTCTACAACGGCTTCACCATCGATGAAATGAAAAGTCCGTATGGTCTTCTTCAATTAGGAATTGAACATATCAAACCGATTATCACGCGTGGGATTCTGGTCGATGTGGCGGCGTATAAAGGGTTGGATGTTCTGCCGAGCAGTTATGAGGTCACGGTCGAAGATGTACAGGGCGCCCTGATGATACAGGGCATATCAGAAGACAGCATCAAGCCCGGAGATGCCATTCTGTTCAGGTATGGATGGTCGAGATATTGGAAAGACCATGATACGTATAATACCAATCCTCCTGGTATCGGGATGGCGGTGGCCAGGTGGGTCGTCGATAAAAAAGCATCCATGATCGGTTCGGATCAATGGGCGACGGAAGTGATACCAAATCCGGATGCCCGATTGGCTTTTCCCATTCACCAGGAGCTCATCACCAAAAACGGGATCTGGAACCTGGAGAGCATGAATCTCGAAAGCCTGTCACAGGATGAAGCCTACGAATTCCTGTTTATTCATACACCCATTCGTTTCAAGGGCGCTACTGGTTCACCGGCCCGTCCGATTGCCATCAGGTAGAAGGTGCACGCTATACCGTCCACGTCCAAAGGCTGAATACATGACAATAAACCCCAACATTCTGATCCTCTGGTGCGACCAGATGCAGTATGCCCGGCAGGGACGTATAGACGAAGCATCCCATACGCCCAACCTGGACAAACTCTGGGACGAAGGCATTCCATTTACCCATGCATACACCGTTCATGCCCAGTGCGTCCCCTCCAGGGCGGCGCTGATGACGGGACAGTCGCCGCATGAGTGCGGGGTGATGGTGAATTATGGGTTTTATGACCATCAGAATAGGCTCACGAAAAAACATACGACCCTGGCGCATGTGTTACGTGATGCCGGCTATAAAACGGCTTATTACGGGAAGAGTCATCTGGGATCACCGCTCGAAGATCTGGGCTTTGACCAGGGCAGGAATTATGATACCGTTCGCATCGAAGACGATGAAGCAGAACAACTTGGGATTGGACATGTGCCGCTCATGTTGCGCAGAGATTATAAAGCGGCCTGGGATGCGGTAGACTTTTTAAAAACGTATCAACCGGGGGAACAGCCGTTGTTCTTTGTATTTTCCACCAACCTACCGCATCCGCCTTTTTTCTCAGAGCACAAATACGCCCATCTCTTCCCTCCCGATCAAATGAAACTTTCGACCAGTTTCTATGAGGAAACCTTCGAAGGGAAACCGCCCTTTCAGAAGACGCATGCCCTGGACGGCAGCCATGGCGCTTCTGATGAAGCAGGCGCTAAGAAGGAACTGGCGGATTATTATACGATGATCGCGATGACGGACGAGCATATCGGCTGGGTTATTGAGGAATACAAAAGACTCGGAATCTGGGACGATACGCTGGTCCTGTTTCTATCCGACCATGGGGACATGATGGGGGCCCATCGTATGCGTTTGAAAGGAACCTTACCGTATGAAGAATTGTATCATGTCCCCTGTATATTCAAGCTACCTGTCGGAATCTCTTCTGCCCGAAAGGTGATAGACGACCTGGTGTCTTCTCAGGCCTTCGCGGGCACGCTGCTCAAGCTGGCGAACATCGGCGTGCCGTCTGAATTCACCGGTGGCCATTTTACAGAAGCCTTCACACGGATACATCATCCTGATGATGAATGCATGTTTTTCGAGCACTATGCCGCCTACTGGGGGTTTCATCCCTTCTATGGCGTTCGTACTCGCTCGATGAAGTACGTCCGTTATTACGGCGATGATGATACCGAAGAATTATATGATCTGGAAAAAGATCCGGATGAACTGCTCAATCTGGCTGGAGAGGTTCATTATGTAGATATACAACGTGTTCTTGCTAACCGGGCGGATGCATGGTGGCAATCGACAGATGGTCGGGATGTGAATTATTACGAATCGGATTTTTTCAGGGAGAATTTACATAACAAGGTAAATTAGCAAAGGAGTCTGTCATGTCGGAGTTTCAGGGAAAAGTGGTTATCGTCACCGGTGGCGCGAAAGGTATCGGAAAAGGGATTTGTGAGGCCTTCGCCGAAGAAGGCGCCCAGGTCCTGTGCGCGGATGTAGATACCCAGGCCGGAGAACAATTGACGGTCTCCAGACCTAACATCCGTTTTATGCACGGGGATGTGTCGCAAAGTGCCGTGTGTCAGTCTCTGGTGGAGACAGCAGTGGGGACATGGCAGGGGGTTGATATCCTGTGTAATAATGTGGGTATTCAACCGACGACCAGTTATGTTCGCGCGCATGAATTGACGGAGGGACAATGGGATCGGATCATCAATACAAATTTAAAAAGCCGATTTCTCATGGCAAAATACTGTATACCCGTGATGCAAAAACGAGGCGGCGGCGTCATTATCAGCACGGCCAGCGTCCAGGGGTTGCAATCGGCGCCGCAAGTGTCGGCCTATGCGGCAAGTAAAGGCGGGGATCTCTCACTTGTGAGGCAGTTGGCTCTGGATTATGCTGAGGATAATATTCGCGTTCTGGCCATCAACCCCGGGACGATCGATACCCCTCTGGTGCAGGAAGCACTGGATGCCGAAAGCGGAGATCAGGAAGAAGCCAGACGTCAGATGGCCGAAATGCACCCGATTAACCGGATCGGTCAGCCAGCCGATATCGCCCAGGCCGTATTATTTCTGGCCAGTAGCAAAGCTTCGTTCATGACCGGTTCATATGTCAATGTTGATGGGGGGCTGATGGCCAAGGGCGCCTGGGCGTAATAATAACTCGAAATATGGCGCCCCGTTGAGATGCAACATGCTGCGTCTCAATTAGCATAAGGTAGTCTGATGCATACAGCGAGCAATATAGGTTTATTGTTCCTGATCCTTGGTGTAATACCGGGATGCGGGCCTGATAGCGTTATTGAAAATAGTATCGGGATGAAATTCGCCTATATACCAGCCGGTGAGTTTCAAATGGGATCGGACAGGGGGGAGGAGGATGAACAACCGAGGCATGGCGTGGGTATTACGCAGTCTTTCTATTTAGGCATATATGAGGTGACTCAGGCCCAGTGGGAACGTGTGATGGGGACGACCCTATCTGAACATCATAAGACCCAGGATCAAAATCTGCCCCTGAATGAAATCGGTCCGGATCATCCGATGTATTTCGTTTCATGGGATGATACCCAGGCATTTATCGAACGGTTAAATGCCCTGGAGGGCAAGGCGGCCTATCGATTGCCCACGGAAGCGGAATGGGAATATGCCTGTCGCGCCAGGACACAGGAAGCCTATGCGGGTAATATAGATCAAATGGCCTGGTATGCCGGGACCTCAGAAAATAAAATCCATCCTGTGGGTCGATTGCAGCCCAATGAGTGGGGGTTGTACGATATGCACGGCAATGTATGGGAATGGTGTCATGACTGGCTCGATCGGAATTACTATAAAAAAGGACAAAACACCGATCCGCAGGGCGGACCGCCGGGAGAACGGCGTATCATTCGGGGCGGCGGCTGGTATAATGACGCCGATGCCTGTAGATCCGCTTATCGGAGTTATACCTCACCAGGACGTGGTGGTCCGCATCTCGGTTTTCGAGTTGTAAGAAAGGTGAATTAAACACGACGAATCTGCGAATCTGCGAAGCTACGAATCAATGATTTTCGAATACAAGTCACCTTCAGGCGGTTTACTCATGATATTATTATCTGTAATTCTCCGTTTCGCCGATTCGTCATTTCGTTGTTTCGTAGCTTCGCAGCTTCGCAGATTACCAATTATGATATTCTCTCCTCTATGCTGCGTTATACCAGGCGCTTTGTGTTTAATCCTACTGAGCATGGCCACGGATGGTCTTGCTCAAAATCGCGCGCTTACCGTCAAAGTGCTTTCTTATAATATCCTGGGCGGACGTAATACGGACGGCAAACGGGATTTAAACCGGATCGCAGAGGTGATCTCTACTCTGAATCCGGATATTGTTGCCTTACAAGAGGTGGACCGCCATACAGGACGGTTGAATGGGGTCGATCTGGCAGCGGAATTAGGCCGTTTGACCGGGATGGACCATGTTTTCGGTCGGGCGATGAAATACGATGGCGGTGAGTATGGTGAAGCGATCCTGTCTAAATTTCCGATTATCAACATCACCAATCATGCTTTACCTACGGTTCCTATCGATTCCACCGGCGGACCTCAACAAGAGGTGGAGCCCCGCGCGGCCCTGGCCGTTGAACTGAAATTTCCTGATACCGAGTCTACCTTCATATTTATCGGTACACACCTTGATCATCTCCGCGATCCCCGCAACCGGAATATCCAGGCCAAGGGCCTTTTACAAATTGCTGCGGGTTACGATAGCGTCCCTGTTATTCTGGCTGGTGATCTGAATTCAACGCCGGAGAGTGCGACGATGGTGACCCTGCGTACACACTGGACAGACGCTTGGTCTGGAAATAAGGCGGGAGGTACTTCACCGCGATCTAACCGCCGCATTGATTATGTGCTGTATACGCCCCAATCAAGATGGAAGGTGCATCGAACCTATAGAGGCGTCGATATAAAAAAGGAAGATCCACAGTGGCAAGCTCTGTTGAAGGTTGCATCCGACCATCTGCCCGTAATGGCTGAACTGGAATTAATGGAATAAGGTATATCAGGTAAAGAAGAAATACAGAGTATAGAACACCTGCTCCCAATGCAAGCGAGCTAGTATTCATGCTCGATGCCCGCCTTAACCGCATCGTTGATGCTGTCGAGAGTTTACTATAAAGATCGTCACCGGACCCCACTCATCGTGGAAGCAAGACGGAGAATGTGCTGCCGACGCTCGGCTCGCTGGTAACCTCCACGCGCCCGTCGTGTAGTTCGGCAAGCTGTTTGACGATGGCAAGTCCCAGCCCGCGACCACCGGAAATACGCTGGCGCGCCTCATCGACGCGATAGAAGCGATCAAAGAGGCGGGGGAGATGCCAGGCATCGATTCCGCATCCGTTGTCGTGGACGGTGAGGGTAAGGTGGGTTGAATCGGCGCTGGCGGTCACGGTGACCTGTCCGCCCTGAGTGTGTGTTGTAGCGCATTGCGCAGCAGGTTGTCCAGTACCTGCCACATTCTGGCGGAGTCGAAGTCGACCGTAGGCGGGAGAGATTCAAGCGTAAGTTGTAACTGGATGCTCTGTGTATTCGCTTCCGATTGCCAGCGCCCGGTAATCTCTGTAAAAAAACCGCCACAGCCACAGGCCCTTTGACCAGTTGTATCGCCTGTTGATCCGCTTCCGCAATCAACTCCAGATCGGTGATGAGACCGCTCAGTAAATCGATTTCGCGCTGGATATTTCTGGCTGCTTCTTCGGGCGTTTGCATGCCGTCGGTCATCCCCTGCGCTTCGAGCCGCATGATACTGAGCGGGGTATTGAGTTCGTGCGATATATCGGCAATCAACTGTCGGCGAATCTCCCGCTGGGTTTGGAGGGCATCGGTCATTTTATTAAAAGCCTTACTCATTTGCCCCAGCTCATCATCGGAACGGACTTCGATACGTTCGGTGGTACCGCACGGAGATTATTGAAAATAACCCTCCAAATATCTTCAGCGCAAATAATGTTTGTTTTTCCTCATGGATGCCGTTTATCTTCTTTGTGATAGATAACGCACCTTATCCATCGCAAACAGGGTACAAACTATGGCGAAGGACGGCAATCCCCTGGCCACCGAATCAGAAAAACACGAAGTGTTTGTGATGGATAAATTTTTGAAGGGTAAATAGATCCCGAAAAGCATGCTCCCTGAAAAACACCGCCTTAAAAATGGTGAACACCTCCATGTTCATACCCTCGATCCCCCCTTGCCGGAATCGTACCGAAGTTTGATCTGGTGGCGATTTGTCCAGGATGAATTGCTTAAAGGAGCATGGTCGGATACGCTCTATACCGTGTATTTTGTCGGTAGAATAAACGAGGAGATTACAGGGAGTCTGGCTTATTATGCACCAGCGGATACGCGGGATATCGGGGTGGTAGAGTTCGTGTCTACCGAAGATGAGCACCGGAGAAAAGGGGTGGCGTCGGTGTTGATGGGCTGTATGATAGACCATTTTACGCAACATGGCGGTCAGGTGCTATACCTTTGTACCAACAACCCTTCCGCCGGAGCGTTGTATGAAAAGCATGGATTCTGGTATCACGTGGGTGATGGTATGCGGTATCTGGCGCCGGATGCTGAGGATTTTGACCGGAGATACTTTGCCGGCGGCGAACCTGCCCGTGTACGAGCGGCCACCTGGGGAGATCTTCCACGTATGGCGGCCTTATATAACCATCCAGAACCGGATTGGCTTATAAAAAACTACCTGACACAGAGTTTTAACGATACGCGTGTCGAAGTTCATTTTCTGCAGTTGATGAAACGGCTTGAGGGCGGAAACGGTCTCTTCTACGTACTGGAAACAGCGGACCGGCGTGCGGTGGGTGCAGTTGCCATTGAAAGATTATCGACGTATTATGAGCAACATGTCGCCTATATAACGTTTCGCATAGCTCCGGCTTATCTATCACAGGCTGAAGATCTGATATCTGCCGTTGAAACCGAAGCGCGGAAAATCGGGATCGAAATTCTTCATATACAAATAGCTGGTCGAGATATCGATCAAATTGAACTCATCAAATCGTTGTCTTTTGAAGAAACGGCTCGATTCAAGCGCCATTTCAAAGACGGTGATTCGCCATACGATCTGCTGGTATTTGGAAAAGAATTATGTGGGGGCGGTGGAGCGAAAAGGGGTAAAAAGGATTACTACGGCGGACGAGAACCCTGGCAGGCCGATCGGATATCTGATAATCAATCAGAGAAATAGTGTCCGTCTATTTATTCGAGATAGGGCTGAAAGTCATCATCCGGTCGGGCTTTGAGCTTATATTCTTTAATCGTACGTGCGCAACTGTTCCATCTCAAAATCGCATCCTGGTTGTCGGTGGATTCCAGAGCCTGAGATTTTTCAAACCATTCCATCGCTGATATCATCAGGTCGTATGCATCATAGCGGGCATCCGGCAATTGCTGTTCAATCCGGGATTTTGCCTGTCTTTCATAGATGATTCCGGTATAATAATTTCGGTCGTGCTCACCCTCTAAGCGTGGAATGATCTCCAGGGCATCTTTCGCCGTACTCCCGCCGGAATCTGAAAACTGATCTGTAATGGCCAGTAACAGGATGATCAACGCCTTCTCATGCTCAACATCTACATCCAGAATATCCTGACAGATACTTTCGGCTACGCGCGGTTCATTCAGTAAACGGTAATGTTCCGCTCGTTCAATCGCATGTGGGATGGCCTCTTGAGGGAGTCGTTTGAGTTCAAACATATTAAATCCACCAGAGTATAACGGCTGCGAGAACGGCGCCTGCGATCGCGCTCCCATAACAGAGCACGGCGACGAGGGTATGTAGATGTTTAAGCTGTAAGCCGTCGTACAGGGTAAAACGGAAACGATGCCCCCAGTGAAACAAAGAAAGGGATATCAGGGCAAAGAGAAAAAGACGACTCAGAGGATGCTGCGCCAGGGCTAATACATCTTCGTGGCGGGGCGCTTCGATCAACCCGAGAGGAATAGCCAGGCCGTTCAGCAGAAGAAGAACGGGTAGACAGAGCGCAGTGAATGCGCCACCTGCGCCGAACAACGCCCACCAGAAAGGCTCATTAGATTTTTTCATATCATGTCTCTGTTTGGTTTAACTCAAGTGGTCAAGAGAATCCATGCAAGCGCCGCAGAAAGAGTAACCCAGCCAGCATAGTTTAACACGATGATGACCACATCCGGAATGCGTTTGCTGCCGATGTAGACTACCATCGCTTTCGGTGCAAGATTAAACCAGGTGATACTGTGAAAGATCACAAATACAAAGGCCACGGCGTGCAGCACAAGGGCAACCGGGGATTCGAGCCAGGTCAAATAGTTTGTATACGCCTCCGGTCCCTGGGTTATAGCCCGAAAGTGAAACAGTAACACAAGCGCATAAAAGGCCACAAAAACGCTGGTCATTTCTCTCAGAATAAATTTGACATGCACCCATTTGTGAATCCACCAGAATATCGGGATCCGGAATCGGTACCACTTAGGATGATATTGCGTATAATGTGGGTTGTGACTCATGGTGATCATTACTCCAATATTTGATCTGCGACCGACATCATCGGTTTCGCCATGGTAAGAGCAGGGACGTCCACCAGTCCGTGGTGCTGGCCACCTTGTAGCGCTGAATCGCACCCGCCGGATCAACGCCTTTGGGACAGACTTCGGTGCACTCTCCAACCAGGGTACATTGCCAGATGCCCTCGTCCTGCGAAAGCGCCTCGAGTCTCTGCTCATTTCCCTGATCGCGGCTATCCAGATTGTAGCGTTGTGCCAGCGCGATCGCCGCCGGTCCAATGAAACCCGGCTCCAGACCATAAATAGGACAGGCTGCATAACACAGCATACAGTTGATGCACATGCTGTATTGCTTGTAGGCCTCAAGCTGTTCGGGCGTCTGCAGATATTCTCCCTCCGACACCGGTTTTTCCTCTTCTCGAACAATCCAGGGGGTGACGTGTTTCAACTTATCCAGAAAATCACCCATCTCGATGATGAGATCCCGAATGACAGGGAAATTGGCCAGTGGCTCGATACGGACAGGGCCTGGCAGGAAGGTTCTTAAAAAGCTCGCACAGGTGAGCGTCGGAACGCCGTTGACCATCATCCCGCAACTTCCACAGACCCCCATACGGCAGGACCATCGAAATGATAAACTTCCGTCGAGGTCATCTTTGATGTAATTCAACGCGTCCAGGATGACCCAGTCCTCCTGGACCGGGACCTCGTACGTCTGAAATGTCGGCTGATCCTCCTGGTCCGGACGATAACGAAATACTTCCATCTCTATTTTCTGGTCCATATTTTCCCCAGTATCTATTTTTTTCTTCCATAGACCCGTTCGCCAGGAGGCCAGCGGGTGATGACAACATCTTTGTAATCTACCCGGGGCGCCCCATCAGTTTGGAAGGCCAGGGAGTGGTTGAGAAATTGTACGTCGTTACGCTCCGGGTGGTCTGTGCGTTGGTGGGAACCGCGACTCTCGGTCCTGGCAAGGGCACTATGTGCAATTGCCAGGGCGACGTCGATCATGAAGTCCAGCTCCAGAGCTGAGGTGAGTTCGGTATTAAAGGTGAGGGTCCGGTCTTCAATCAGTACATCGGAAAACCGCTCGCGCAGTTCAGCCAGCTTATTACAGGTCTCTATCAGACTTGTCTCGGACCGATAAATACCCGCCCCTGCCTCCATTGTGGCCTGCATCTCTTTTCGCAGGGTGGCGACACGTTCCGTTCCTTTCCCTTTGCGAATAAAGTCTCGAGCGATTCGCTCTTGCTCGTCCTCGCCCTGTTTCTCTATTGCAGTGAGATCGAGTTTCGGGTGGTCCATGGCGAACTGAGCTGCTGCCTTTCCAGCCCTTGCGCCAAAGACCAGCAGTTCGGTGAGCGAGTTGGATCCGAGTCGGTTCGCCCCATTGATCGAGACACATGCCGTCTCTCCGGCTGCGAAGAGTCCCGGGAGTGATGTAGCGCCATAATTATCGGTGTCGATCCCCCCCATCATGTAGTGGACAACTGGACGGACGGGTATCGGCGTGTAAACCGGATCAATGCCCACATATTTCGTCACAAGTTCCCGGACGAACGGGATCTTCTCGTCGATCTTTTTTTCGCCAAGGTGCCGGATATCAAGATGAACCACATCCCCATACTGTCCCGGGATCGTCCGTCCCCGTTCCAACTCCTTTACGAAGGCCTGGCTGAGCCGATCACGGGGGCCGAGTTCCATATTCTTCTTGACCGGATGATCAGGGTCGGTGACATCGAGGGGGGTTCCCAGATCATAGTCCTGCAGGTAACGGTATCCATCCTTGTTGGTCATGATACCCCCTTCTCCACGGGTGGCTTCGGTAATAAGAATACCTGTCCCGGGGAGGCCGGTGGGGTGATACTGCACAAACTCCATATCTTTCAGCGGCACCCCGGCCCGATACGCCAGGGCCATTCCATCACCGGTCTTGATTGCGCCATTTGTCGTGAACGGGAACACACGTCCCGCGCCTCCTGTGCAGAGAATAACGGCGTTGGCAGCAATGATTTCTATACGTCCTGACTGTAACTCCAGGGCTGCAACGCCCTGGCAACGGCCATCTTCGACGAGAAGTGTGGTCGCAAACCACTCGTTGTAGGAGGTAACGTTGTCGTGCTTGAGAAATGTCTGGAAGAGCGTGTGAAGCATGTGAAAACCGGTTTTGTCGGCCGCAAACCAGGTTCGCTCAATGGACATACCCCCGAACGGACGGACGGCAATTTTACCGTTAGGTTCACGACTCCATGGACATCCCCAGTGTTCGAGCTGAACCATTTCATCCTGCGCTTCCCTGACGAACAGCTCCACTGCATCCTGATCGGGCAGCCAGTCCCCCCCGGTGATGGTGTCCATGCAATGATCATCGAGGCTGTCGTTGTCATTAATGACAGCCGCAGCCCCACCTTCGGCGGCAACGGTGTGGCTGCGCATGGGGTACACTTTGCTCACCATGGCCACACTCAGCGACGGATTGGTCTCTGCAATCGCAATGGCGGCCCGCAACCCAGCGCCTCCCCCTCCAATTACCAGTACATCATGTTTAGAATACTGCTTTTGAGCCATCAGGTCATTCTCCAATAGGTTGAGCACACTGCGTTTTACACCGTCTGGTCTTATTTAAGCTGTTTCATTTGCATCGATAGGTTGTGTTTCGATTAAAACTGGAAAAGTGAAGATATGTGTAACCCGATTTTGAAGCAATAGAAAAATCAACCAGGTGACGGGGCATACCAAAAATTCTGGGTGAATTTAAAGAAAATAGAGTATTGCCTGCCCTGGTGGGCGCAATGAAAATTAAAATAATAGAAGTAAATAGTAGGTTCCATATCGTATTGAGGATATATTAAAAGGCTTTATTTCAACTATAGACTCAATAGGCCGTAACCATAATATGATGCAAAAAGAACAACACGACTTCAACACCTCAAACACGTCTAATCAGGCTCATGAAATTCCATCTGAGAACCCCGACATCCGATTGACGCCCAAGTCTCTCCTGATCGGTTTTATGCTGGCCATGATTGTTGCCGTCTGGGTGCCCTATTGTAATTATGTGATGCACGGACCACGACTGACCCTCAGCCATATGTCGATTGCCGCGCTGATCCTGTTTTTCCTGGTTATCTTCTGCGTGCAAATCCCATTACAACGATTGCGCCCATCGTGGGCGTTTACGGCGTCCGAGCTTGTGGTGATATTCTCTTTATTGCTGATTTCGTCGACCATTCCGGGTAAGGCTTTTGTTGATTATTTTTTAGGGGTTCTGGCCTCTCCCTATTATTACGCGACGCCGGAGAACCAGTGGCTGGAGGTATTCTCTCAACACCTGCCGAAATGGCTGGTCATTAATAATGATCGGGGCGCCGTCCAGGGGTTTTACGAGGGGATCGGTGCCAATGAATTCTTATGGGGAGAATGGATTTTTCCTTTGCTCTGGTGGTTTAATATGCTGGCGGCCCTGTTTGTGATTATGGCCTGTATCACCGTGATATTCCGGCGACAGTGGGTCGATCATGAGCGGTTGGCCTTTCCGCTCGTTCGGATTCCGATGGAACTGATCGCCCAAACCAGCCAGAGCGGGCAGTTGCCCGACTTTATGAAGAGTCGGCAATTTTGGATCGGCTTCAGTGTGACATTTGCCTTCCTCGCCTGGAATTGCCTCAGTTACTTCGGTGATGTTCCCGCCATTCCGATCGGCACCAATTATCGAACCAACATCCAGTGGTCGACCTCCATACCGCCTACGCCGGTGCAATTCAACCTGTTCATGATGTGTTTTGCTTTCTTTGCCGAACTGCAGGTCCTGATGAGTATCTGGGTTTTCTATTTGCTGGCGATCCTAGAGATCAGTATTTTCAATCAACTCGGCTTATCCGCCAGCGGCGTGGGCGGTGGCGCTTCCTTCCTTGTGAAGACTCAACACTTCGGTGGATTCTGGGTATTTGTTTTCTGGGGATTCTGGATTGCAAGACATCACTTGAAATCGGTCTTTATGAAGGCGTTGGGCCGGGCACCGGATGTAGATGATTCCAGTGAATTGTTTTCCTACAGATTTGCCATGATGGGACTGATCCTCGGTCTGTTTTATCTCGGGTTCTGGTTGCATGCCATGGGGATGTCGGTGGGCATTACGATTCTCTTTTTAACCATCACCCTGCTGCTCTATATCGGGGTCGCCCGCATCGTGGCTGAGACCGGCCTGGTCTTCCTCGATCTTCCGGTAGATTCCAACGTCATGACGGTCGGATTAATCGGTTCGAGCAATTTGTCCCCAACCGATCTGACCGCGCTTGCCCTGACGCATACCATATCGCACAATCATAGAGGGATCGGTATCTCCTCTCTGCTGCATAGCTTGAAAGTCGCCGACACCTTCGCTTCTGCTAAAAAAGGATTCTTCATTGTTATTTGTCTGGTGCTGGCCCTGACTTTTATTGTCACCAATGGCTATACCATCTATGCCGGATCCATGGGCACGGGCGCGCATAATTTCGGCCCGATCAACGCCACCCTGTATTATAACCAGCTTGTGACCTGGCTCAACAATCCTTTTACCATGAGTTATGAGGAAATTTATTTTCTTGTTTTCGGCGGCCTGTTTACGCTTGGATTAATCTTCCTGCATTATCAATTCCCATCGTGGCCGTTGCATCCCATAGGATATACCGTGGCCTTTACGGATATTATCCAGATTGAAATTGTATCGATCTTTATGGTCTGGTTGATAAAATGGGTACTTCTCAAAATGGGCGGGTTTGAACTGTACAGAAAAACACAGCCGGTCGTCATCGGTGTCCTGCTGGGGTATGCCGCCGGGGTGGCCCTGTCATTTATCGTGGATATAACCTGGTTTCCAGGGCGCGGGCATAATATACATAACTGGTAAGGCGGCCAGCTCTTAGAAACTATCTCAAAACTCGTTCTTGGGTTTTGAGATAGTTTCTAAATCAGGGATGGAAAAAGAAATCATCTTCAAGCCGGCTCAGATCCAGGATCGTAAGGCGCCGACCATCCCGTTTTATATAACCTCGTTTTTCCAGATTATTCAAAATACGCGAGACCGTCTCTCTTGTGGTACCGGCCATATTGGCGATTTCTTGTAAGATCGGTCGCTTGAAGATCGTGCTCTGCTCCTTTTTACCCTCCCCCTCTTCCTGATCTTCCGCCAATTGCAAAAGGACGCCGGCCACCCGACCATACGAATTCAGCAGGGCCAGACTTTCGACCTGCCTGTTTGTTCGTCGGAGCCGGTTGGCCAAGGTGCTCACTAATCGCGTGGCCAGATTGGAATTACGTTGCATACAATACAAAAAGTCCTCCCGACGTAGCAGCAAGAGTTCCGTATGTTCGGTCGCAATTACCGAAGCAGAACGGGGTTTCCCATCGAGCAGGGACATTTCACCGAAAAAATCGCCCGCTGTTAATATCGATAAGATGACTTCCCGCCCGTCTTCATTCCCCATGGTTACAGAGACTCGCCCGCTGAGAATAACAAATAAGGTGTCTCCTGCTTCCTCAGCTTGAAGTATGACCGTCTCCTGCTCAACACGACGGATGCTGGCTACGGTAGCCAACGACTCAAGATCACTTTCATGGAGATCAGAGAACAAAGGAACGCTTTTTAAAGCGAGGGCTTTCATGATATAAGGCCTACCCGGTCGTTACACCCGGAGGATCACAACAAAACCCGTATCACATCTCCGGCTAATGTGCGGTTCCAGATACCGATTCTGTTTGTGTGATCTGATATGAAGCAAAAGACTGCGTGATATAATGTATGATGTTATTCCGTTGATTAGAAAAAATATACCACAGATGCGCATAGATGTCAATGCATCAAAAAACGAAATTCCAGCAAAATCCGTTCAGCCCGCTATTAATGATTGGGCTTTGGCCTCAGCCCTATCCGCATTACTTTGATCACCGAGCCCTTTGAAAGCCTGGGCCACATAACTCCAATTCTGAGGGCTTGTGGGTTTAAAAGCACTGCGTTCATTAGCCAGGGCGAGCGCCAGATGGTATTGTTTTGCTCGCAACGCCGCTTCCAGCAGGGTCCATGCGATGATATCGCGTTGTGCAAAACTGCCGCCGAGTCGATGCGTCATGTAACGGACTGGCAACAGGCGTTCGACACAGCCTGCGTATCGTTCGTGGTGAAAATCCTGTATAGCCAGACAGAAGGGGATTCCGATCTCACGACTGACGGCGGCATTCGCGTCAGAGGCGCTCTCTATGTACCGTTCGTTGGCGTTGAGAAGCAGATTCTGTGCATCGCCGCGATCATCGGAAACAAACGTCATCATAGCATGCACATCGTTAAACGCGTATAATGTGTCCTGTGCTGAAGACGCCCATTTATCCGCCAGATCTTTCCAGCTATCTCGGGTATCCACGCCGAGCAGTTTCAAGCGCCACAACAGGGCAGCAGAATCCAATTCGTCGTATTTTGCGCCTTCCTGATCGGTGGATCTCAGATGCTGGTCGTATATTTCGAGCACCCGATCGATTTCCTTGATATCCAGGTGCAGGAGTGCGGTGTGCCACCAGAGATGATTGACAAAATTCGATTTACCCCATCGGTCGACATGCTCATACATGAATCGAATGCCGCCTGGCTGACGCCCTTTCATTTCCATGACATGGCATACCGCGTGAACGGCATACGGATTTTCCGGTCGTATGGCCAGAGACAGTCTCCCCATCTGCTCCGCCAGATGAAAATCTCTATTCTCTTCCAGCCCGAACGCATAGAAGCCAAGCACAAATTCGTACCCCTCTACCCCTTCGTCCCACAGATTGAAGACCCGCGCCACCACATCGCGCTGGCCGACGACATCACCCAGTAGAACGTCTGTCTGGTGAACAAGCTGCAAGGCCAGTAAATCCAGCGGGTAATAGGTCAAAATGGCTTCCCACTTTTGAATCGCGCCAAAGAAATCTCCGCGTATCCACGCCTGCACGGCCTCCAGATGGCCTCGTTCCCGGTCGTTTGCTTTGTGTATGATTTTATCCGCCGCATTGACCGCCTGAACCATATCGTCGTAGACGCGGGTTTCCATCGCTTGCGTAAGCCAGGCTGCTTTAAACAAGTGTGCCATGACAAAATCAGGGTGATCTGCAATGACAACATCGATTTCTGCGATAGGATCGCCGCGAAAAGCCAAGGCCGATTCATGGGCTTTCTCAAGCCCATGAATCGCCGCCCGATCAGGATAGGAAACAGGTGTCCCGCGACAGTCCAGCACGGCTTTTCCTGTCTTTTTCAGCGTATATTTAGATTCAGAGGTCATATATATTGCTCCCTATCATTGCAGAATCGAACGAAATCAAGGGTCATGTCTCAGCGTTGTTCACCCGCATGTTGCGGAAGGGAGCGTCGCAGGATCTTTGTCGCAATGCCCAGACGCTGGATTTCAGCTGAACCGCCTGCTAAAGTAAAAGCTCTGGCGTCCCTGAGCATCCGCTCAACAGGATGGTGGCGTCCATACCCCTCCGCGCCTAAAAGCTGGATGGCCTCACTCGTGACCCGTATGGCCATTTCTGAGACAAAAACCTTTGCGACACTCGACTCATAGCGACTGGTGATCGTGGCTCTGGCCGTGTCGGCAGCCCGATAAATCAGAAAACGGGCGGCATCGATATCAATAGCCATATTCGCCAGCTTAAATTGAGTAGCCTGGAAGTCCGTTAGCCGCTTACCAAACTGTCGCCGGTTGTCCGCATACTCAAGCGCATAATCAAAGGCACCCTGAGTAATACCGAGCGCAACCGCAGAGGCGCCCACGCGCTGACCATTATAGGCGGACATCAGATTGGCAAAGGCCGAACCGGGGGCCACTACCAGATTTTCCTCAGGCACCCGAACCTGGTCAAATAAGAGCACGCCTTCTCTTACCCCTCGCACACCGAGACTACGGATTGCGCGGACCATAGGTGTAGCCGGGCATCCCCTCTTCGAGAAGTATAGCCCCGATACCTTCGGGACCCGGGAATTCGTTAAACCGGGCATAGACCAGCGTAAACTCCCGTTCTCCTGCGCCCGTAATCCAGCGTTTTTCACCATCGATAATATAGGTTTTTCCGTCTTTTGTGGCGGACGTCACCAGATCCGTCAGAGCAGATCCTACTTCCGACTCCGTCATACCGATGCTCATCAATTTCTCGCCTCGGCACACCAGGGGTAAGATGCGCCGGCGCTGCGTTTCGGCGCCGAAGTTGAGAATCGTGCCTACAGCGCCAAAATTATGATCGACGATCAAACGACCACTGATGCCGCAATGGCGAGCCACCTCTTCAATGACCAGGATGGCGTCCATGGTTGACATCCCACGCCCGCCAAATTCCTCTGGCAACGTCATACCGAAATACCCCGCATCCGCATATTTTTGAATCTGTTCACGAGGAATATGCTCATCGGCATCCCATTTGGCGGCGTACGGGGCAATCTCCGCTTCGGAAAATGCACGTACCTGAGCGACGAGCGTCTGCTGTGATTCAGAAATATGGAAGTTCATGTTTGTAACATCCTGCAATATTGTGTTTAGGAACAGATGTTACGCAAAGACCGCGTAACGTCCTTTGCGCTTTGTACTTTGTTCACGGTGTTGCGGCGCCTGCACCGGTTTGCGCCAGTCCCGCTTTCAATCCTCGTGCTAACACATCCACCGGTCCCACGCCCCAGAAGTGCAGAAAAAACACGCGCGGTGTGTCGTGCACCATATGATTATGAACGGCAACAACTTCGATATTCTGGCCAGCCAGCGCTTCTATTACGGGCGCCACTTCGTCTGCCAGCATCACGAAATCCCCTGCGACCGCGGCTTTATCGCTTGTCCCCTGAAAGGCCATCCAGGTGTTGAATCCTGCAAATGTGCTTACTCGAACACCATGGTCCATGAGAGTCACATCAGGACGTCCGATGGTGACCTTATAGACGCCTCCATTCATCCGGTCGCTGGTTCCCAGGACTTCGTCAATCGTCGCCGGATCGAAATCGGTTGTTACAGATGCGGATTGGGCCTGTGATTTTTTCTCCGTCCGCAGTTCCTTCACTTTATCCAGAGTGGCGCGAACGCCGGCGGCGAGTGTTTCTACCTGTCCCATACCATAGATATGTATGAACATCACACCGGGCTCATCTCGTACAAAGTGGTTGTGAAGCGCGGACACGGTTAAGCCCCCATTGATGAGCGTCTGCTGAACAGGACCGACCTCGTTTTCCAGCACCACAAAGTCTCCCATGACCATGCCGCCATCGGGCGTCGGTGTTAACGCCGCCCAGGTCGTCAGGCCCATCGGCGGAATGATGCGGAAGCCATCCACCGATACATTCAAATCGTTCTGCGGCACCACAATTTTATATTCCCCATCCTGTAGCATACCCTGCAACCCGGTGATCTGTTCAATCTGACCAACATCGAGAGGTCGAGGTGATCGTGATGCGGTGTTATCGGGCGCCTCTTCCTGCTCTGATGCTGTGCAAGAAATCGTCTAGAGCATCATCAGGATGCCCCATACAAGTTTTCGTGTAACCATGTCTGTATTCCCTATGTAAATTGAAACACCATGTTTGCCATCTCATAACTCATTGGTTATCAGCAGGTTTTAAACCATGTAGTGCTCGATGCGCTCCCTCAGGGGACCATTAATCCGCAATCTGCATTCCGCAATTGGTATAACAATACCCGACCCATCAGCCCAAATCAATATCTTTGTCAACCTTATACCCGGATTATATTTGACAATGTACCCATAATGTGTGAATTAAAGAGATCAAGAGAAAGGTGTCGGGCATGGTAAACGACACGGTGCTATTCGTCGTATACACCTCACCTGGAGAAGATCAGTATCATGTCAGCGAAAAAGGCGGAGCCCCATGAAGCAGACGCGTATTTCGCGAGTCTCTCCCGGTCATGACCTGGAAGATCAGACGGGGATTGCATCAGTGTCATTTATATACTCACCATTCATCCGCATTTTCCAATTTTGCGCGCGCGCGCAAAATTCAACCTGACCTGGTCTTATTACGTCAACCCTGACTGTTTTAATGTGGACCTGCAGCAGGTCCATGTGTCGTCTCGGCATGACACGTCAGCCCTTCTCTCTTTAGGATCTCGGATCAGCAGGTATTGATTCCCGCAATGAAGACTGGGTAATAGTGTATTATAGCACTTGCTATTTTGACACGGTTTATTATAGTTTGAACTTTCATTTCCTTAATGACATCGACGGGATCATGAGCGTAGATCTATTCAACGCCGGCATGCGAGGATGCAACGCAACCTCCCGGTGATGAATGGTGATGGAACATTGGATTCGAACATGTAAATCACTTTCGGCTGAAACGGACACACCGTATCACCTGCATAGCCTTTATTTATTCTTGGGGGACACATGACCAGACAACCAACAAAGCCGAATATCGTTTATTTTTTAGTTGACGACATGGGCTACGGTGATGCGTCGAGTCTAAACCCCGATGGCAGGATTCAGACGCCGAACATTGACCGCCTGGCCCGCGAGGGAATGGTGTTTACCGACGCCCATTCCAGCTCAGCGGTATGCTCGCCGTCGCGCTACAGTGTGCTGACCGGGCGCTACAACTGGCGGTCGTCCCTGCAGAGAGGAATCGTCGGACCTTACGGTGACCCCCTGATCGCGCCGGATCGCCTCACGGTACCCGGATTCCTGAAACAGCACGACTACCACACAGCCTGCATCGGGAAGTGGCACCTTGGACAGGGATGGGATTTCGAGGTCGACAAAGCCGACTTCCACCCCTTCACCAGCCATAGTAGTACGTCTACGGATACAGATGCCGATCTCACCGCCACGCCCGAACAACAGACGCTCTGGCGCGAGGCCTTTTCCAAACCAACAACGGGTGGACCGACCACACGTGGATTCGATTACTACTTCGGGGTCGACATTCCAAATTGGCCGCCATACTGTTTTATCGATACCGATCGTACGGTGGGTATCCCCTCCGAATTTCTTCCGTCGCGGCTGATCGGCGACAACCAGGCCAGCATATCGGGACCGGCCATGCCCTACTGGCATTTTGAACAACTGCTCCCGACCTGGGCCCAAAAAGCCGACGCGTATATTGGTGAACGTGCGGCGGCGATGGAACCGTTTTTCCTTTACCTTCCCATGACCTCTCCCCACACCCCGCTATCGGTCAACAAGCCATGGATCGGTAAGAGCGGCCTGAACAATCTCTACGCTGACCTGGTTATTGAGACCGACCACGTTTTCGGACGCATCCTCACATCCCTGGAAGAACACGGCGTTGCCGAAAACACACTGGTGATTTTTGCAAGCGACAACGGCTGCGCCCATTACATCGGAATATCAGAGGATGGCAGGGGAAACGGGGAAAAAGCCATGGAGCCGCAGGGTCATTTTCCCAGTGGTCCCTATCGCGGGTACAAATCCGACGTCTGGGACGGTGGCCACCGCATTCCTTGCATCGCCCGCTGGCCCGGCCTCATACGTCCCGGAAGCACGTGCGACCGGATTGTCTGTCTCTCCGATGTCATGGCTACCTGTGCCGAGATCGTCGGCGATACCCTCCCGGACAACGCCGGAGAAGACAGCGTGAGCATGATGCCTTTATTCCAGGAAACGGGTGAGTCAGGTCGCAGTAGTGTGGTGCATCACTCGATCTCAGGTAAGTTTGCCATTCGCGACGGTCGCTGGAAGCTGGTGCTCTGTCCGGGTTCAGGAGGATGGTCGCACGATGATGCCCAGGCGGCCAGGGATGGCCTGCCGCTTGTCCAGCTATACGATATACAGGCCGATCCCGGCGAGACTCGGAACCTGCATGCAGAATATTCGGACAGAGTCAAAGCGTTACTGGGCATGTTGAAGAAGTATGTCGCCGATGGTCGGAGTACACCCGGCCTGCGACAGGAGAACGATGTGCCCGTTGATATATGGAAACTGGATACCATGCCGGATATCAATCCTGCTGTCATTGATGACTACTGAGAAACCTGTAACGACAACACCCAACGTCGCAGGGTGCATCAGCGTCAAGAGGTTGGAAATGGAGGCTACATAAAGTACGACTTTTTCATAGTTAGATAGAGGTATAGTCTCCCATTTATATATCACTCCAAGGAAAGAAAGGGCTTCGCTGCCCCTTCACCAGATTCAGGAAGATAAGCCTATGATTACAGCCGGACGCGATTACCATTCAAAACCGTTCAAGACGCTCGTTGTCTTGGGCGAAAGCACCGTACAGGGCGGCGGGTGGTTAGATAAGCAAGACGATCGATTTGCCGATATCGTTGCCGGACTGATCAACACCTGCCAGGCGACGCCGGTGACGTATCACAACAAAGGCATCGGCGCCAACGTCATCTCTCCACGCAGTCCCGGTTATGAGAGTTCCACCAAACCGAGCGCCCTCGAGCGGTACAGGACGGATGTCATCAATCTGAATCCAGACCTGTTCATCCTCTGCTACGGCCTGAACGACATGCGGGCTGATATGCCGATCGATGCATTCACCGAGGATATGCAGACGATCATCGGTGATGTGAAAACCACATGTGATCCGGTCATCGTGCTGACAACGGTGTATCACATGACCGGCTTCGGCAGTTTCCCTCCGTTTGACCTGGGGAGCATAGAGAAGACAATGCATTACAACAATGCTATCCGTCAGCTTGCAGAGGAAAATGATGGTCTGCTCGCAGACGTCTGGGCAGGCCAGGGAACCACGGACTGGCTTATCCATCCCGATGGCGTGCATGCGAACAAGGTCGGTAACCTGATCATCGCCCACCGGATCTTAGAAACCATCGCCCAACATTGCAGCGGTCTCACCACCGCGACCTATGCTCGTGACGCCAGGACGGCATGGACCATTAACGCCACTGAATACCGTGAAAAAGACGGGGATCCGTTTAATCCGTGGTGGATAAAGAATTCCGAAGGCCGGACGTGAGTTTCCGATAGCTCTGGAACATCATTGAAATTACGCACGATTTGAGAAATTTTCATTCAGATCGTGATATTAAGAAACCAAGCAAGGAGGATATCATGCTGGTTGTAGTGAAAAGACTGTCTCGTGTTTTTTTTACCTTTGTGCTGCTGTCGCTCATCATGACACCGGCCGGGGTTAGTGACGCGCAAGAAGCGGATAGAGTATATCTCAATGGAAATATCTATAGGGTTGATGAAGCGTTCACCACCGCTTCTGCCTTTGCTGTGAAAGATGGTCAATTCATCTACGTGGGTGATGAGGCCGGCGTTCAGGCCCATATCGGTCCGCTTACCTTTACTTTCGACCTGGAAGGCAAAACCGTCATCCCCGGTTTACATGATGCCCACGCACACATCAGGTATGGCGAGAGAATTTTATATCCACGGATGCCGGACATCAGGGCTGCCATTGGTGAATGGGCTTCTGTAGAACGCATGCAGGAAGTGATAAAGCGTTGCCTGGCGACCGGGGAAGGCATGCGCCCGGGTCCTGAGCCGCGGTGGTTGGTATTAAATGGTTGGATGTCCGATGTTTGGGATCCGCCGGTATTCAATAAAGAACTGATTGATGCCGTGGCCCCTGATAATCCTGTGTATATTCGCCGATACACCCATGGCAGCGGCGCCAACAGCAAGGCCCTGGAACTTGCCGGCATTACCCGCGACACGCCCGATCCTGAGGGGGGGCATATTAAAAAGGATAAGAATGGGGAGCCCACAGGTGAATTTGTAGAAAGGGCGCCGGCAGAATTAACAAGGCTTATTCCCAGCTTACCCTCCATGACCGATTATGAAAGAAGTCGTAACCTCGTAGAAGGGACGCAATTGGCCGTGGCCAGCGGACTTACGACGATCCATGGCGCCGGCAGGACGCGCTATGACGAGGTTCAAAGACGAATAAAATTGTACGAGGTGGGTCTGCTCAGAGTAAGGATCAACGAGATGGTGAGCGAGGAAACGGCGAAACAGATGGGCAAGACGTTAAACCATAACAACCAATACTTTGTCCAATCCGTCAAATCTTTTGCCGATGGCGCTTTAGGGTCAAGGGGCGCGCATTTCCTCGAGGAGTACAGCGACTATCCGGGTTTTTATGGGGAAGCCAGACAAAATGAAGACATCATAGCCCAGTCAGCGGCCGAGTTACTGGAAATTGGCTTCAATATGAGGATACATACCATTGGCGACGCGGCTAACCGGATCGTAATAAACGCCTACGAAAGAGCGCTGAACGCAACGGGGATAGACGGCAAAAAGGCCAGGTTTGCCCTTGAGCATTCTCAGGTGCTTACGCGTGACGACGTCCCCAGGCTGGCCAAACTGGGCATTGTTGCTTCCATGCAGCCGCTGCATGCTACTGAGGATATGCACTTTGCGGAATCCAGACTGGGCCCTGAACGTATGAAGTATGCCTATGTCTGGAGAGATTTATTGGATCATGGTGTGGTGATTGCAACGGGGACGGATTATTCTGTGTCTCCATTCAACCCATTTTACACCTTACACGCTGCGGTAACCAGACAGGACCGGGAGAATAATCCCCCGGGTGGCTGGTTCTCAGACCAGAGTCTGACAAGAGAAGAAGCTTTACGGGCTGCAACCATGGGTGGCGCCTACGTGATGCATGCGGAAGACATTCTGGGATCTATAGAGGTAGGGAAGCTCGCTGATTTTGTGGTCATTCCTGTTGATTACATGACCATCCCGGCTGAGGAAATCTGGAAGATCGAACCGGAAATGACCGTTATCGGGGGTGAGGTCATCTACACAAGGCCGGTTCAAGAGTAAAATGACCCGTTCCCGGTCGATGGGGCGTTGGAGGTCGTGGGTAGGTTCGAATACCCATCGCTCAACCAGATGTGCTTCTGTGAGCCGGGCGATCCCGACGACCGAGCGTTCGAGAGAAAGCCATGAATGCAAATATATGTTACTTCGGAGCCTATCCGGATGAAGGAGGTTGCCATGCATTTTTCCCAAAACATTGAATGGGCACTACCAATCCTATTTATTCTTATAATTATTATAGAGCAGTTCAAAAGAGCGCGTGCCGGCTCTTTATTGCTCGCTTTTCCTCCACCAAAACAACCAGATGGTTACTGCCCCTTGGTGGAATTATGATATTGGGTTACTCGATCATGTATATAGATATGGCAGAATTGGAGATTCTTAAGGGTTTTCTTTAACTTGTCGTTGGCGGGCGGTTTTCTATGGGGTGGGTGGAGTAAAATAGAAATTAGAACAGGCGGGATGTTTATTGTTTGGAATCTTATCTCTTGGGAGCAAATGGATTCATATACATGGACAGGCGATAAACCCGTAGTCACGCTTAAATCCTCTTTCGGGCATTTCCGACCAATGTCCATTCCTTCGGATCAGAAGCAGGCTGTTGACCAGATTATGAGAAAATATGTAAATGAAATGGGTGACGGCAGTAATCAGAACGTGGGGCAACTGGGCGGTATTATTACTTTAGGCACTGCCGTAGGCATAGGGGTGCTGTATGAAGTCTATCAAAGAGAAGGTGGCCTTGACGTTACACGGTTTGTAACAGCAGCCATCATTCTGGCAATCCTGGGAACTATCGTCTTTTTTGTCTTTCGTCACGCTAATAAGCCTGACCGGGAGGATTAAAAGAGAGATGGGCTCTTTATGATTTGGTGGCGTTCAGGTCTTGAAAAACGTCTGTACCACGGACGCTTTGGGCGGCCTGGTGAGTAGAGAGACCACCACCATCGTCGTCGTTGAAACGGCGAGAATCACCACCACGGGCATGACGCCTGTGCCACCCACCGTATATTGCGGCACCTGCCATCCCTGAATGAAAAAGTATATCCACATGACCACCACGCTCAGCACCGCAGCAAAAGCGCCGTGTTTGGTGCTGCGTTTCCAGAAAAGTGCGGCGACGACCACAGGAAACAGGGCGGAATATCCTGTAAAGGACCAGATGGCCAACCCGAAAATGCTGCGCTCGGATACCAGCGAGAGGATATAGGTCAAAGCCAGCACCAGACAGACAAACACCCGGCCGAACAGGATTTGTTTCTTTTCGCTCATCTGATCATGAAAACCGTAGTGACGGACGATGTCCTGAGTGAACATATTTCCGATAGAGAGGACCTGAGAGTCCAGAGAGGACATAATCGCCGCAAACACCCCGGCGCCTAACAACCCGGCCAATACACCCGGTGCATGATGCTGGATCATCCGCACTAAAATCGAATTGGCGGCTGTGCCCTCCAGATCCGGAAAGTCCACCGTCCCCAGAATGCCGATCAGCACACTGGGGAGCCACACAATCATGATACATAGGGGGTAGAACATCAGCGGATAACGAAACGTTTGAACGCTTTTGGCCGTAAGCCAGTGCGTAAACATATGGGGGAACATGCCTACGGAGAGTGGGATAAGGGTGTACGTCAGTAGCGTGATCGGATTAATCAGATCCCCTCGTATGAGCAGTTCAGGATGGGCGTCTGCGACCGCAGCCATCGCGTGAGAGAATCCACCCATTCTATCGACGATAACAAAAAAAGTCACCCCACCGAGAATCATAAAGACCAGCGTCTGAAAAGTGTTGACCCAGGCGGTCCCGCGCATACCGCCATAGCAGACATAGGTCAATACCACTGCACAGACCAGCAGGCCGCCTACCCAGGTCGGCACCTGTCCTCCGGTAATTAGATTCATGGTAATGCCACCGCCCATCACACCGATTAGCAAGTACGGAATGAGCAGGGCAATAAGCACGATAAACAGGACCAGGCCAAGGCTATCGGAGTCCCACCGACGCCGGAAATATTGCACCTGTGTAAGAACTCCGTGCCGTTTTCCTATTGACCAGACCCGCGTGCCTATGAAAAAGAAGACGCATGGAATAACCAGCGCCGATGAGGACCCCATCAGGGCGAACACCCCGATACCCTCGTGATACGCCTCGCCGGATGCCCCTAAAAGCGCGAAGGAGGTCATGTTAGTCCCGAATAGCGACATCAGCAGGACAAAAGGCCCGATCGTACGGCTCGCGACAAAATAATCCTCTCCAGTACCACGAAACAGACGATGACTCAGGGAACCGATAATCAGTACCACGGCCAGATAGGATAGGATGATGCCCGTGATCATAGCTTAAGTATCCTCCTCGTGGACCTCAAGATGATGAGGCCATGCGTAGGTGACCAGGAGAATCATCAGCACGGCAGCCGCGAGGCAATATCCGACATGATAGAGCAATCCGACCGGTAAACCCAGCACCCATCGAGCGTCATCCCACAACCACAGATCGTTGTGCAGCAGATACAGCATAAACACGGTCAGATAAAGTAATTTGGTTTTCATAGGCGTTTGATCGGCTATGGAGCCGATCTCATTTGGGAAGTGCAAAGACAAACACAGAAGACGAACCAGGGCTATCGCTGCTGCCGGCTGGGGGAGGAGACCCGGATACCACCGCAATATACTGTTGCTCCTCGATTTCATAGGTCACTACACTACCGCCAAGCGATCCACCAGTATTAAAACGGTACAGGACTTCACCCGTAAGGGCATCGAGAACGATAAAATCTCCATTTGACTCACCGGTGAAGACGATACCTCCCGCCGTGGTCGTTACGGGGGCAAGCATGGGACGGGTGGCCTGATATGTCCATTCAACGTCACCGGTTGCAGCATCCACTGCGGTGAGCCACCCCGGCGAATTCCCGTCCCCTGTGGGCACATAGAGCAGGCCGGTGTCCGGACTGTAGGCCGGTCCGTTCCACTGCAGACCAGACAGGCCGCCGGGCTGAACTTTTTGAGGAACAGCGTTTCCACGGGAAGAGACGGAGGTGTTATACAAGGGCCCATGGGTATCGCGGTCGAGCACATGCAGGATACCATCTTTGCTCGCCATCGCCACAAGATTACGCGGTTGGCCGGCCACCTGTGTTCGAAATAAAGGCCCCATTCGAGTGAAATTCCCGCTGCGCGCCCTGTTCGGAACGAGTAGTTCACGCCATTTCAGCGCCCCCGTGCGTGCGTCCAGAACAATCAGCGAATTCGTGGAGAGATCTGATGTGGTATTTGTTAAGGCCAGGTAAAGTTCTTCGCGTTCCAGGTCTATCGAGAATGGGGTTCTTATTGCACCACCGTCCGGGGAAACATCCCGTCGATCGGGCAAGAAACTGAATCCAGATTCGGTTTTGCCGGAGGCAGTATTAAATCGCCACCTGGATTCCCCGTTTTTCACCCAGAATGCGCCAATCCACCCCGAGCTTTCGTTCCGGTTTCCCGTAGGACCGACCAGCACCATGTTTTTGTAAACAACGGGCGCCATCGTAAAACTTTCGGCGTGCAGCGGATCACCGATCCGGCGTGCCCATAGCATGGCGCCGGTGCCATGTCTCAGGGCCAGGAGATACCCGTCTGCAGTCACCCGGAAAACGCGACCGCCTTTGATAGCGATACCACCGTTTCCAAGTCCTGTTTCCCGATCTCTGGGTGCCCAGACATGCCGCCAGTTCTGCTGACCTGTTACAGCGTCGAGGGCAACAGTCGTATGCCGCGTGGTCACATACATCACCCCATCGTAGACGATCGGCCCCGCCTGAGGGTTGATCTCATCACCCACCCGGAATGTACCAGCCACCTGAAGCTGTCCGGCATTATTCCGGTTGATCCGGGACACCGGCACATAACGCCGCCCCGTGTAATCGTGGTTGTAGGTCAACCAGTCCTGCGTGTTGTCTATGGCCTCCAGTTCCTTCTGTCTGGGGCTGATGCTAAGCGGTATGATGCCATATTTACCTCGAATAAAAGCCGGTGGGGGGACAGGCGTCGGAGGGGGCAACTGTTCGATAGTCGCAAGATGTATACGCCCCAGCGATACCGAATCGGGGGCCAGTGTCCGGGTGCCGGCGGGATAGGCATTACGCTGCAGGACGAACGCCATGACATTCACAAAATCCTGATCCGTCAGTTTTGCCCCCAAACGATCCATGGACCGTATCATATCCAAGAGCGGATTTAAATCAAGTCCATCACGATTCCAGTGCTCGAGAAACACCGGTCCAAGCAGCACGGGCGCTGTGCCGTCATCAAGCCTGTTGCCGTGACAGCGGGCGCATTCGTTTCTAAAGAGAACCATGCCACGATCGGCCTGGGATACGGTGAAAATCCCCTGACTGTCCTGGGTGGGCGCAGGGCCTTTTGAAACTGCATGTTGCCCGCTTCCCGGTACACAAGCCGACAGGCCGGATAACACAATGAAACATCCGGTCATGATGATCAGAGGAAGAGAAAGAGCTCGCATGGGAATTATCACTTGATTTTAAAACGTAAATTATAGTTCACGACAAAATTTCAAATGGTTGTCATCCCCGCAGGCTTTAAGCCGGGAACCATGACTTTCTGCTGTTACGTTTCCCCCGATTCTCCTTTCGCCCGTCCGAATCCTGTGCCTGCCTTTTTATACTCCGGTCGAGGTGGACCAAATATATCCAGAATAAATGCCCCCTCGGATTCCGTCCGAATACCATGAGGGACATGACCGGCACTATACCAGAAATCTCCGGCTTTGACTGAAATCTCTTCTCCCTCTTGAATACGTATACACGCCCCTTCCATCAAGACCCCCCATTGTTCTTCCGGATGACTGTGCATTTTCCCCTGTGAATGGGGTTCAATGCGTACGAAAGAAAGCATGACATGTTCACCTGAAAATATACGGGTTTTCAGGCCCTCTGAGAGGGTGCGGGAGATCCCTTGCGTTTCATCTTTCAGATTAAATAACCAATCCGGTACAGGGGGCTGATCAGTAGACATGATTTTTACCTTCCATCAATTAGGCTAAGTTTACAATTTAAACATCTTCTTCGCATTGCCCCGGAAAATCTGGTCTCTCTCTTCAGGGATGATGTCCAGTTCTTCGATAATTTTGATCGTTTCCCGGATGTACATGGAACCCATCTCCGGGTCGAACGGCGAATCAGAGGCGAAGAGGGCATGATCCACACCGAAAAAATCCAACCCGCAACGGGTAGCGGAGGCCGCTCCAAAGAGGGCGGTGTCCCCATAAAACATTTTAAAATAATCCAGGGGTCGCTTTTTGAGTGATTTCAGAACTCCTGAGTAGTCTCTGTCTGAGGTTCGCTTGCCAAGTTGGTCCCATCCCGGTCCGACTCTTCCTTCCAGATAGGGCACGAGGCCGCCCATATGATGGGTGATGATTTTCAGATCGGGATACCGGTCGAAAATCCCGGAAAAAACCAGCCGGGCCATGGCGGCGCTCGTCTCATAAGGCCATCCCAGCGTCCACCAGATTTCATATTGAGAATAGTCCTCATTCAGATAATCCGGATGGTTGGACCCTCGAATCGGATGAATTAAAATAGGCCGGTCGTAGGTCGCCATGCTCTCAAATATAGGTTCGAATTCATCACCGTCCAGCGGCATGCCCGCTGCATTGGAATAGACCTGAACGGCATTCGCTCCCAGATCGTTGATCGACCGATGCATTTCAGCAACGGCGGCCTCCGGATTATTCATAGGCAGTGAGGCGATGAATCCCGGAAAACGATCGGGATATCTGGCTACCAACTCCGCCAGACCATCATTACCTATCCTCGCTAACTCCGGCGAAACATCAGGCCCCGCAAAAACTTCGGTGGGCGGACCGGGAAGCGATAGAAGCTGGCAGTACGCACCGAATTCATCCATAATTTTGAATCGGACATCGAGATCAACGAGGCAGGGGATATTACGAACCCGCTTTCCCAGATCTTTGTGCTCAGGCGCAACCTCCATCACTTTTTCATAGAATCGTGCTGGGAAAAAATGGTTGAATATATCGATTTTCATGGCTATTCCTAAGTGTGAATGGGCAAGTGGGCAAGTGGCTTATTTTTACTGCTTCACTCTTCACTGCCCTTATTACGAAACGACAGCAACCGACTTTTCATACCCACCGCGAAAAACATCCTGTTCATCTTCCGGAAAGAAGGAACGCTCCAGAATCCATTCGTGGGTCGACTCGAAGATCTCGCGGGAGTATGAGTCGAACACAATGCGATCCCCCGGTCCGAAAGTACGGACATCTGCAATGTCGTGATATTTGGCCGGCATTTCCTTGAGGTGATAGTGTGTGTAGAGCTCCGGCCGAAGGTCAATGTCCGCCTGGGCGCGGTTTAATGCCCGGAAATATCTTCTTACATCCTCATAGTCGGCATCCGGACTAACGAGATTGGCCTTCATATACGATGTATCGACGATCTTCTGAAAACCAAGCTGCTGTATAAGATACAGCGTGGAGCCAAAGCAACTCGCCGCTGCAATTTTTCGGTCGATTAACAGATCCAGCCGGTCGTGCAACAAACCGCCGAAACGCAGCTTGATCTGTTCCGGTTCGAGAAAGCGTTCGAGATGCTGAACCGTCGAATAGTGGCTCCCCGAGTGATAGCCTACCGCCACTTCGACGTCGGCCAGGTGCTCAGGCTCAGTGATATCAGACTCGGGCGGCACATAGATCCCTGCCGGGGTTACGGCATATGCCTCGGGCCATAGCTGACCATGTCCGGCTGAGGCAGCCATGTTCGTGGTCCAATGGCAGGCGGAGCTGATGCTGACAGGACGCCCCGCCTCCATGCTTTCGAACGCCCCTGATTTTACCTCCTCGGGCGCCTCGTCGGTCGTCTTCTCACACGACCAGCGTGCCGGCATAAGCGTCCGGAATTCGTAGTCGAGCCCTTCATCCGTAAAATACCCTTTTTCATCTGCAACCCATTCATGCAGCCTGCCGTGGGTTTGAATAATGAATGTATCCATATCAGGTTCCTCGGTCAAATTTCTACTTCTGCTCCATGAGCAACAGCCTCTGTATATCCGGTCCCTGTGGCGTGGTCTGCCGGGAAGATCTCCCACTGGCGCACCCACGCCTGAGTCTTTTCATACATGTCCTGTGTATAAGTCTCAAAAACGATCCGTTCGCCGGGGCCGAATCGGCGTGTATCCATTATATCATGAAAGCGCGCTGGAAACTCCTTCTTAAAGTAATGCGTGTACAACTCCGGCCGCAGATCAATGTCCGCCTGGGCACGCTTCAACGCACGGTAGCATATCCGTACATGTTCCGGGTCTGTATCCTCGGAGATCATGGCAGCCACCATAAAGCTGGTGTCCAGGATCTTCCGAAAGCCCAGTTGCTCGACCATATAGAGCGGTCCGCCGAAGGCGTTACCGGCCGGAATCTCTTGATCTACAAGCAACTCAAGCCGCTGGAACAGCATGCCGCCAAAATGGAGCTTGATCTCCTCGCGCTTAAGGAAAGGTTCAAGCGCCTGGATCGTGGAGTAGTGGCTGCCCGACTGATAGCCGACGGTTATGGGGACGTTAGCCAGATCCTCCGGGGTCCGGATATCCGAATCCGGATGGACATAAATGCCCGATGGCGTGACCGAATAGGCCTCACCCCACAACCGGCCGTTCCCCGCCGCCGCCGCCATATTAACAGTCCAGTGACAGGCCGAACTGAGATCGCAACCACGTCCTTTTTCAAAGGTCTGGTAGGCACCGCTTCGTTGGTCGGGTGGTAATTCTTCCGCCGTTTTAATGCTGGCGACGGCAAAATCAAGCGGCCGGAATTCGTAGTCAAGGCCTTCATCTGTGAAATACCCCTTTTCTTCGGCGACCCACTCCTGGAGCCGCATATGAGGTGCGACGATAAACTTTGCCATTGCTTTCTCCTTATGATGGTTCTGATTCCCTGCTATTCCGTTTCAGAAACTGTTCCTGATTTGAAGTGCTCCAACACGCGTTTTCGTACGCGTTTTAAATGATTCACAATCATCTCTCTTGCGCCGTCGGCATCTCCCTGCTGAATTTTTCCGACCAGCGCACGATGACGCTTGAGCACCTGTCTTGCGATTGTCGGTGTGGTCCAGGGGAGATAGGTTGTGTACTGGACATCTATAAACGCCTGCATCTGTGCAACCAGGACGCGGTTGCGGGAGGTTTCAACCAGTGCGAGGTGAAAAGAGAGTAGATTTTTTGTAAATTCCACCTGTTTATCCTGCAGCGTTTCTGCTTCATCAAGGATCGCAAAAAGGTGGTGGATATCTTCCGGACTCGCTTTTTGGGCGGCCAACTCAACACCAAGAGATTCAACTGCCATCTGGGCGTCAAACATTTCTTCTTCCATGACACCAACGAGCTTGAGCTGAATGGCCAGCGCTTCCGCATATTTATCCAGGTTCCCCTGAGCAATACGCGCACCGCCATGAAGGCCGGCTTTGATTTCGACAATGCCCATGGCTTCCAGCCGCCCCAGGGCCTCCCGTACCGGCAATCGACTGACCTGAAACTGTTCACACAGGTCTTTTTCCGATCCCAGAAATGCGCCGGGTTTCAGGGATCCTTCGAAAAGGGCATCCCGTACTTGCTTCACAATCAGGCTGGAGGCGGACTCGGCACGTGCCGGCATCCATTGCATCTTCAATTTTTCAGCAGGGCTTGTTGCGGCCATGAATGTTCCTGATCCCGTCTCTGGAGTTTGTAGTAACGGCTGATGTGCCGCGCTGTTCCACGGTCAATAGTCAATCCCAATAGGCAAACCCCTGCGCGGTGCCGGTGCCGGCTTCTGATCGGTAGCAGGGGATGTAGTCCACGAGTTCCATGGTCATGCCCGTCCCTGCCACAGCACCGGTCATAGCAATCCAGTTCTTTATCTCCGAAGAACCGGACTGCAGGTAGGATTCGGGAATAGCACCCAAAGTGGCTTCGTCAAAGGAATCCATGGCTTTAATGATCTTGTCATCCATCTCTTCATCAATCACAAAATGTGAGAGGCCGCCTGATCCGATAATGGCAACTCGGGCATCACTCTCCCAGGCCTCCACGGCTTTTCCGATGGCCTTCCCCAGCTTGTAGCAGCGTGCAGCCGGGGGCTGATTGGGCGGAAAAAACGTGTTCAGCATGATCGGTACATGAGGTAAGACTGCCTCTTTCATAATCTGTCCGTAGACAAAACCGAGGGAATGGGGGACGCCTGTGGACCGACCTCCCTGGGGCAGCGAATCGGACTGTGCGACATCAAACTCGTTCTGAATCAAGTGTTTAATAAGATGCAGACCTAGTTCGGGATGGCCGGGGTAGGTGGTATACTCGGAAGGTTTATGTCCTGCGGCTGCTACCGCAATACCCGGCGCCATCTTCGCCATCTGCTCTTCGGTGGGTGGCATGTCATAGAAAGATTCTCCCCGGAAAACACTGATTGCAGGCATGTTATTTTCAGAGTAAATCTCATGTTGATCGTTTCCCATGATGATAACCGCGTCCGGGTTCACCTTCTTCAGCTCCGCTGCCAGGCGATCAATGGCCGTGTGACATCGCTCGTTCTTTGCCGTCCATTGTTCCAATCCAATCTGAGATCCCAGGTTTTCGTCCTTACGCAGTTCTACCAGTTCGTCAAAGACATATTTACTGCCTCGAAACATGAGGCCTGGATTCTTCTTATCCGCTGTCACGCGCTGCCCCCATAGTTTGGGAGGTGTTGACAACTGTGGTCCATGCGATGTGCCCATACCAAATACGATCTTTGCCATAGTTTTATCTCCTGTTTAGGTGCCTGCCTGAGAGGATGTACTAATCCACTAGAATCATGCCGGTACGGCGGGCTTCCTCCTCGATTAATTGCCATATTTTATCGGTTATCTGTATGAATTCAGGATCCCGTTTCATCTTCAGGGAACGGGGGCGATCAAAAGGGATGATGATCTCGGCTTTCAGGCGGCCGGGTTTTGTGCCGAACACGAACACCCGGTCCGCCAGGAAAATGGCTTCGTCGATCTGGTGTGTGATGAACAGCACGGTTTTTCCGGCCCTCTCCCAGATTTTCAGGAGTTCTTCCTGCATAAATTCCCGGGTTTGGGCGTCGAGGGAGGCGAAGGGTTCGTCCATCAGAAGAATGTCCGCGTCCGTCGCCAGCGCTCGCGCAAGGTTGACCCGCTGCTGCATCCCACCGGATAACTCGGAAGGGTATTGATTCTCCGTTCCCTGCAGCCCGACCATCTTGATAAAATGCGCTGCACGATCCTCCATGTCCTGTTTGGAGAACTTTTTGTGCAGTTGCATGCCGAACAGGATATTTTCGAACACGGTCCGCCACGGCAATAAACTGGCGCTCTGAAAAACCATGGCCCGATCTGTTCCCGGCCCCTCCAGAATCCGGCCGTCTATAGTCAGGGTCCCTTCCTCACAGGGCAGCAGGCCGGCGACCATATTCAAGAAAGTCGTTTTTCCACAGCCACTGGGGCCGACGATAGACACGAACTCCTGCTCCTGAACCGAAAGATTGACCCTCTCCAGCGCCAGAATGTCGCGCTGCTCTCTCTCGATCCAGTAGCGTTTCGTAACGTCATCAGCCACCAGTTTGACTCTGGGAGGCGAATGAGGCTCTGTGGTCATGGGTAGGTCCCTGTTCTGGCGAATGGACAAATGATACTCAGCGCATGTTACCGCGCGGCAGCAGCCTGTGCTTCTTTGAGTTCTTTCGTTATGTCGGGGCCGTAGATTTCCTCAAAGAAACCCTCCTCTGCCAGTTTATCCAGCACGCTGCTGAACAGCATATCGGAAAAATCCATGTCTTTTAATTCCGGAAGCCGTTCGCTGTTGCGTTCAACAACGGATTCGATCGCGTCCTGACGTATGTAAGGAATCCGCTCGAGTTGTTCGATAGTGAAATAATCATCGTACACCTGGCTTAACGTCACATCATCTTTGACATTGGTATGCTGCCTCATGGCCTCCATGGCGAATGGCTTGTCCGTATAGAACCGATGGGTGGCGTCGATCACGGCCTTCATGAAATTCTCTACCACGTCGGGTTTGTTTTCCAACATATCACGATGAAACATGTAGGCCTGGGCGATGATGACCTCACGGTAATCCGACATATTGACCAGCACCGGGTAGCCTTCTTCAATCAGTTTGTAATAGGTCGGCGCCGTCAAAAGAGCGGCATCTGCGGCGCCGTTTATCATGGTCACCATCCGCGTCGGCGCACCACCCGACGGGATCCATTTTATGTTGTCCGTACGTATGCCGAGGTGTTTAAACAGGGCCAGCGTATAATGATAGGGCGGATCCCCTACGCGACCTATGGCGATCCGCTTGTCGGCAAGTTCTTTGACGTCCTGGGTCTCTTTCGTCCCCATCAAGACGAAAGTGCCTACATTGACCGGACTACCGACCATGACGAGCCGTCCCCCTTTAGAAGCGGCAGCAATCCCGGTGTCGAGCCCGATATTGATCGTGAGAACATCACCGCTGCTTACGCCGGCGATACCGGCTGGATGTCGACCGAAACGCAGGTTGACATCCAGTCCGTATTTATCAAAATACCCACCCTCTACGCCGATAAACAAAGGCCATGAGGCACCGCTAAGCGCCTGAGTGGTCACGATATATTTCTCGGGGCCGTTCGATTCACTGCAGGACAGGGCAGATAGGACCATGAGGAGGCAGAAGAGCAGGGGAGAGGCTATCCTTCTACACTCCCCTGATAAAAAATTCTCCTGGCGGAGAGCACGAGCGTCTTTTGAGTGGCAGGTATTTCTCATGATAACGGATATTATTTGTAGGTCCGGGTGTTTAAAGGTTTCTATTGTATAAATATATAATTGTATTACATTTTATGTCAATAGAAAATATTGAAGAGAAGATTGGACCAGGTGTATATCATTTTTAGGACGGACTCAGCGTGAGTGAGTTTGCTCTTGACACTCTTTGATAAAGAAGTATATTGTCTTTAATCCACAGCATTATTTTCTTTCAAAACTTTCTGGACATATCTCCTCGTGTCTGAGCAGGATTTTTGCTATCTGTCCACGAAGGGGAGGGAGGGGAACAAGATGCAAACTGTTGATATTGATCGGAGAAGTTTCATTGCCAAATTAGGCGGAGCAGCCGCTGTTCTCACTATGGCTCCGGAGCTCCTTGCGGAAGAACTCGAAGATGAAATGATCCGCGAACTTGATAATTCTTTTCAGCAAGAGACACCCCAGCAACAGGAAACCGAGGACCGTCCCGAACCAACGCACCGACGGGGCACAGGTCGGGTTTTCACAAACATGAAAGAACTACCGCCTTTGCCGGACAAGCCCACATTTATTGATTTTTTCAAAGCTCGTTTTGCACCTGGCAGACATGTGTTGCAGAGTGCGAACCATGCTGTGGAGACGGGGCAGCCGGAACGAACAATCTTTGCATGTCTGGTTCATGACGTTGTACAGGGTTTGGTCCGGTGTGACCATGGCTATTGGGGCGCACAGCTCTTTGCACCCTATGTAGACGAACGAGTAAGTTGGGGTATTCGCTATCACCAGGCGCTGCGTTTCTTTCCTGATGATGAGGTCGGCTATGCGTACCCGGAGATGTATAACCGTATCTTTGGAAAAGACTATGAGGTAGAGGACTATATTAAGAGAGATTATGACATGGTCCGCAACCACAAGTGGTACATGGAATCCCGTTTGATTACCGTTAATGACCAGTATGGATTCGTTCCCGGATATGAACCTTCTATTGAGCCGTTTATCGATATCATCGGTCGGCAGTTCAAACAGCCGAAGGAAGGGCTGGGCTTCGACAACAGCCCATCGGCGCATATGTGGCGCACTCTACAAAATCCGGACCGACCTCTTTGATCTGAAATATAAGGGATCAGGGTTCAACCTGGACTCCCTGACCCCGAGAAATTTCAACCTTACGGGCCGGAGCGGCATCCTCTGCTCCGGCCTTTTTATTTCTGTTTGTCTCCCCTCAGACAAGGAACCGACTTATGAATCGGGTTATGTACGCAATTTTTGCTTTTTTGTTGATCCTCAACCTGCAACCGGGTGTAACGATTGCACAGGAGGAAACCGCACACAGGATGGCAGAATTTGACTCTACGCTGATAAATAACGTGGGCCGGACATGGACCATCGAGTCCATAGGTACAAAAGACGGCATAACGCGCATCGTAACAGGCATGGACGAACTCACCGAAGCGCGTTATCGGGTTATGGTGGCGTTGCTCTGTTTCAACATTTCAAGAAATAAGGATGTCCTTCCCAACCTGAAGGAAATAGTGGTCCTGAACAAACAGGAAAACCAGGGCTATGTCTATGAAAAACCAGGGACCTACCAGACCATAATGAAAACCCCTCCTCAGAAGCAGAAAGCCGCCATCATGGAAGTGTCACGCGTCTATAAGATGAAATAACACGGTTCGGAACCACGGTGTCCTGGTGGTGAAATCAGAATGAAATGAGGTTGTATTGAGCAGCAGAATTTCGCAGAATATGACGCTCTTCATGGTCATAGATCTCGGCTTCAACCTGCAGATGGTGGCCCTCGTCACCAGTGCTTCTTTCCGCCTCGTGTTATTTTCAAAAGTGCTCTTCGGCTGATTATTCGATTTGGCCTCTCTCAAGGGTATTTCCATTTGTCACGTCATAATCGCCCTGTCCATCTCTCTCGCGTTCGGGATCCAGGGATTTATCACGCTCATGATTTTTCAACTGTCGAGAGGCTTTGCGCACAGCGGTATCCTGATCGAAACCCCGATACTGGCAAAACATATCTTCGGCCCCTTCCATCTCGGTAAAGTGATCGGCATCTTCTCGGCGATCACCGCGGTCGGCCTGACGTTTGGACCAATCACGGTTGCTAAACTGAACCAGATAGCGGGAAACTCGTATTATCCGCCATTCGGGGTATTGACCGGCATTATGCTCATCTGTGCCGTCGTGATCCATTTCGTTCCGCCGGAGTATCGTTTAATAAAGCAGCGGGCGCGTATGGGGGTGGAGCAGTCAGCGGCATGATGGGGATGGGTGAATGGTGAACCGCGCAGCGCTCGCTGGAGCCCGCAGGGATCAGCAATGGTGATTGAGAATTGGTGGGTTAGACCGGTGCTTCAGCCCCGGTTATTGGAAAGGTGAAATGATGCGTAGAGAAGACAACGAGTTATTGACGCGTGTTGGGCCGGGGACGTTGATGGGGGGACTTATTCGGGAGTACTGGATACCGGCGCTCAGGTCAGATGAGCTGGTGGTTGATGGGGAGCCGATTCGATTGCGGTTGCTCGGGGAGAACCTGGTGGCGTTTCGTTCGACGAACGGGCAGGTGGGGCTTCTGGACCATCGCTGTCCGCACCGGTGTGCCTCTCTTTTCTTTGGGCGTAATGAAGAGGGCGGGCTACGGTGTGTTTACCACGGATGGAAATTTGACGTGAATGGACAATGCGTCGATATGCCGGGGGAACCGCCGGAGTCGGATTTTAAGAATAAAGTACGCACCAGGTCGTACCCCTGTCTGGAACGTAGCGGGTTGGTGTGGGCATATTTGGGACCGCGCGAGGAACCGCCGCCGTTGCCTGTCCTGGAAGCAAGCATGCTCTCCGAGGAGGTGCGCATGATTCAGCCCGTGATGCGGGCATGCAACTGGCTGCAGGCGCTCGAAGGCGATATCGACACCAGCCACTTCGGTTTTCTTCATATGGGTAGCGCAATACCCGAGGATTTCAACGAGGGCACGACGGCCAAATACTACCTGGCCGACAGGGCGCCAAAGTACGAGGTGGTGGCGAGCGCATCGGGTACCATGTACGGCGCTTTCCGGCCGGCAGAGGAGGATTCCTACTACTGGCGGGTGGCGCAGTTTCTGTTCCCGTTCTGGACGATGCCGCCGGCCGGAAAGATTGAAGGCCATGTAATCGTACGAGCCTGGGTGCCGATAGACGATGAAAATACCATGTTCTGGAACCTGTCAAGAAAGCGGAAATCGGGCAGTGGACCAGTGCCCACATCAGCATCGGGGCGACCTCCTACAGGACTCAGGCTGGGCTTCGATTATCTGCCGAATACTGCGGACTGGCTGGGCCGCTGGCGTCTCGCGGCAAATCAGAGCAACGACTACCAGATCGATCGCGGTGTTCAGAATGACGGCAGTTACAGCGGCATTCAGGGGGTCCATCTTCAGGACCAGGCCATCACAGAAAGTATGGGCCCAATCTCCGATCGTACCCATGAACGCCTCGGATCGAGCGACCAGATGATTATCCAGACCCGCCGTCGGCTTATAGAGGTTGCCCGGGCGCTTCACGACCAGGGCAGTATCCCGCCCGGGGTAGACAACCCGGAGGTATATGACAGGGTCCGCGGCGGCGAGATGGTTTTGCCGAGGAAAACGGATTGGCGTGCTACCTATGAGGAAAAACGCAAGAGCTTCTAAAGATTTTTATAGTACACGACAAATGTTAGAAAAAGGGTATCCCCGCAGGTTTTATGCGGGGATCCATAATGACGTACTCTTAATATGAAATAACAACGCAGAAAACAACTTTTGTCGGGCACTATGAGAGATTTTACAATAGCACCGATACGATTACGAGGTGTATATCGATGATTGTATCGTCTCACGGCCGTTACGATTATACGCCTATCAGGGGACGTGCAGTATACGGCTGGCCGAATGGCACCCGTATATCGTGGGGCAGCCATACCGTTTACGTTATCTTTGCAGGGCTCTGGCCAAGATTGCCAGACAACGAGAAGAGATCCGGCTTACTCTTTCGGGGGCCATCGCCGGTCATATAAAACGACTTGAGCCGGGCATTGTCCCGCAACCATTATCACGAAAAAAGAGTTGATATGTCGATGAATACCCTGGACCAGTATGTGGCACAGTTTAAAAAAGACGGAATCGTGACCATTGAGGGTGTTTTTACCTCAGATGAAATGGTCACTTTACGGGACCTGCTTGATAAGACGATCGAACAGGCCGAAGCCGATCTGAACTGGCGTGGTCACCCGCCTGAGCAGCAGATACACACCATGAATGGGGAGGTGCATGTCCTCTGGGAGGTGTATGAACGATGTCCGGAAGCCGCGCGTTTTACCCTCCACCCGGATCTGATACGCTTCGGCGAAGCGGCCCTGGGCGGTCCTGTAGCCCGAACAAATGTAGGAACCATGTTTGACAAAGTAGCCGGCTGTGGGAACAGCATCGACTGGCATCAGGACGATTTTTTCCAACTGACGCCACCGCCGGGAGTTACTGTTGATCCGTCCGAATACTGGAAACAGCTTGGTAATTACCATGTTCGGTCCGATCAGCTTGAAGCCTGGACCGACGACTTCATTTCTCAGGTCATGACGGTCCGTATCAACATAGACGACCAGAGAGAAGAAAACGGCGCTCTGAGGGTTCTACCCGGTTCTCATAAGCAGACGCCCTTTCACCGCCAGGATTCCGGCGCCCAGGCCATCTACGTGGCGGAGCATGAGAAGAATGAGTTGATCGGTATCGCCGATGAAGGCAGTGTGACCATCTATTCGCAAAACCTGTTACATTCGTCCCGTCCCAATCAGAACGTCCCCGAAGGGTTGCAACGACGACGCGTTATTACCCACCGGGTACGTCTCGAAAGCATGCGTATTCCAGGATGGGACTGGCCCTCGAATTGGCATGGGGTCAATGAACGATTAGTGCCGGCCGATGGGTTCGCCAACCAACTGTTCTCCTGAGGGGGACGAGCAGGTGGGCAGGTGGGCAAAAAAGCGAATAAACTCATACTCACCTCCCCACTTGGCCACTTCCCCGCCCATGTCTCAGATAACTTCTTCTACCATCTCCCGTGTGGATTCACCACGGCAAGAACCGCGAGAATCGGTGGTGACGCTCCGTGCCGTGGTGATTGGTCTGGCCCTATCCATCCTGATGTGTCTCTGGATCACCTATTCCACGTATATCGGGAGATCATCCACGATGCCGGTGGCGCATTTCCCCATCGCCGCCCTCTTGCCGTTTGTCTGTGTTGTCCTTGGGTTGAACGTCCTTCTTAAAAAAATCTATCAGTTCCGACAGCTGGTCCGTCCACTGGGTCCTTCAGAACTACTCGTCATCTTTGTCATGGTATTCACCGCCTCCGCTATTCCCGGCTGGGCATTCACTACATACCTGGTGGTGGTGATAGGTTCGCCGTATTATTTTGCCACCCCGGAGAATCGCTGGGAGGTCGTCTTCTTCGATCATCTCCCCGATTGGCTTGTGGCGAGTAATCAGGGTGGGGCTATGGCATGGTTTTTCGAAAGTCTGCCGGCCGGTGACACGATACCCTGGGGCGCCTGGATCCCGCCCTTTGTGTGGTGGACGTCATTCTTTTTTGCGCTCTTTACCGTGGGTGCCTGTCTGATGATTGTGTTACGCAGGCAGTGGAGTGACCATGAAAAACTCACCTTCCCTCTGGCCAAGGTACCCGTACTCCTTACCCAGGAAGAAGAGCATGGAGGCATCTTACCACCTGTTGTCCGCAATCGTGTGTTTCTGGCAGGATTCGGCATCACCCTGTTCATCATTATCTGGAATATTGGTAGCTATTTTCACTGGATTTTTCCGATCCCGATCGGAAAACAGTTTACCACGCCGGTGACGATCGCTCACGGTTTTCCTCCCATACTGATTCGCATAAACTGGCTCGTACTCGGATTCGCCTACTTTGCCAATCTCGATGTGCTGTTCAGCATCTGGCTGTTTCGTCTGATCGCGATTATACAAGAGGGCCTGTTAAGTCAGATCGGCTTCAGCACCAGTAACCCGAAGGCGGGGCTTTCGAGTGTAACCGCCGCACAGAATATCGGCGGATTTTTCTTTTTTGTCCTGTGGGGATTGTGGATGGCTCGTCGGCATCTCCGCCTTGTTGTGCGTAAAGCCTTCGGACGGGCGCCTGGGGTGGATGACAGGGAGGAGTTGCTATCCTACCGCACAGCCCTGATCGGGTTTGTTGTCGGCATCGTGTATATTATCTGCTGGCTCACCAGGGCGGGCATGGAACTCTGGGTGGCGGTGTTATTGATGGCCTGTGTACTCCTGCTCTATCTGGGAGTTACCAGAATCGTCTCGGAAGCCGGGGTGGTTTTACTCGACTTTCCATTAATCGCCCATGACTTTACCATATCCGTCGTAGGCTCTTCGAACCTATCGTCATCAAGCCTGACGGTCATGGGTATGACCAACCCGTTTGTGCGGAATTGGCGGACCTTCGGCATGACCACGATGGCACATGTCGCCAAAATAGGAGACGACATTCTCGGGGAGAAACGCCGCCTCATCGGGGTAGCCCTTATCAGTCTGATGGGGAGTGTCGTCACCTCGGTCGGGTATACGATATATCTGGGGTATACGACTATTGGCGCTGACCATTTCGGTGGATGGGGATTTACAGTCGGAAAACGATTCATGTTCGATGAGGTCGTGCGGTGGATTTCCGTTCCAACGGCGTTTGGCGTCGCCGATCTGGGGTTCATGGGGTTCGGTGCGGTGGTCATGTGGGGATTAATTCAACTGCGCTATCAATTCCCGGGCTGGCCTCTACATCCGGTTGGCTTTGCCATCGCCTCCTCGTTTGCAACGGATCACGCCGCCTTTTCTATTTTTGTCGCGTGGTGTATTAAATCAATCGTATTGAGGGCGGGTGGGGTTTCGATGTATAAGAAATCACAGTCGTTTTTTCTGGGGATACTGGTGGCCTTCAGCGTGGGCGTCGCCCTTACATTTGCCGTAGACTCTATCTGGTTTCCCGGTCAGGGCCACGAAATTGATAACTGGTAGAAAAAAATGGCGATGGCAGGCGTCCGTCGGACACCTGCCAATCACCAATCACCAATCACCAATCACCAATCACCAATCACCAATAGATTCCCAGGAGGAGTAGAACTATGAAGACCAGAGAGATGACGATGGTGTTTATCCTCAGTATGATGACAATGGTCACAGCACGCGCTCAGGAGTCCGGGCAGCCCGCCAGCGATGTGTTGATGCAATATGATCTGTGGGGTAATCCCACGCCGCGGGGCGGAGTTACCAATAACGGACCTAACTCACACAGCGTATGGTGACCCGGTTCGGTGGCGCTGGACAGCGTCCATAACCGGATGTTTGTACCTGAACCTGGTAATATTCGTGTGCTGGTGTACCAATTGGATGAGAAAGGTCACCATGTTCGCCATACTGCGGATCATGTGGTGGGGCATCGTAGTCTGCTGGGTCGGCGGCGGCAGTCGGAGGTCAATCGAACAGATGGGGCCGGGGGCGCCGAAACAGGGCTGGCTTTCGATAATGTCCATCAGCGCCTGTTCGTGAGAGACCGAAGCCGTATTCTGATCTTCGACGCCCATCCTGATCGTTTGCAGGATTACCCCGGCGCAACACATGTCATAGGGCAGCCGGATTTCGAAACACTGATATCGGGGACCAGCCGCAATAAATTTCGTGGGGCGGAACTTATCATTGATGACGCCAACCAGCGCCTGTTTCTCGAAGATGGGGAACGTATTCTGGTCTTTGACATCGATCCGGCGAGGCTGACCAACTTTCCCGATGCGCTTTTCGTTATCGGACAACCGGATTTCGAGTCCCGTCTGCAGGGTCTTGGCCCCAACCGGTTCACACGCGCCCACGGGCTGGCGTTAGACCCTGACGAACAACGATTATTCGTCTCCGACCAGAGAAACAACCGTATTCTGGTCTTTAATGTGCACCCGTCACGCCTGGCCAATAACCCGGATGCGGTCGCCGTCATGGGCCAGCCTGATTTTTATACCAATACATCCCGTTTCGCCGGGGCCAGAGCGTTACCGGAAGACCGTCGGGGAGCCAGGCAAATCACCCCGGGTGGTCTCGATTATGATCCGGTACATAAAAGGTTGTTCGTCAGCCAACTGGTCGATAATCGGATTATGGTGTTTGACGCGGCGCCGGGCACCATGAAGAATAATCCGGATGCGATCGCTGTGTTAGGCCAGCCCGACTTCGACACCTTTGAGCCCCAGATCTCCCAAACGCGCTTCTCATTCCCCAAAGATCCGTCGTTGGATCCCGGCAAGCAAGTGTTGTATGTCTCAGAAGGATTCCCTGGGGGGAATCGGGTCATTGCATTCGACATCAGCCCGGAGAATCTGCGGAATGGGGCGCCGGCCGTCGATGTGATCGGTCATGTGGACGATATGGGGAAAGACGATTTTGACCGTCGTATGGCTAATGACCGCCTGGACGCCAGAACCGCCACCATGACCCGGGCTGTGGCGTTAGATCCGGTTGATCATAGATTGTGGTTGGCCGACGAATATAACAACCGGGTTCTTGGCTTTCAACTGGACCGTCAGAATCGATTGCTGGAACGTAAAGCGCGCTGGGTATTCGGACAGGAGGATTTCTACCGGGCAAGGGCCGAGCGTTCGGTGACCGGCATCAAAATCCCCCTGGCCCTGGCTTATGATCCGGTCGATAAGCGCCTTTACTTAGGGGACGGATGGAACGACCGTGTGCTCATCTATGATGTACATCCGGATCGCCTTTCGGAGGGCGGCAATCAAAAGGCCATCGTGGTGCTGGGGCAGCCTGATTTTGACACCCAGGATCCCCGCCCTCTGCAAAACCGATTTAATTTCGCGGTGGATCTGGGGAACGGTATCGCCTCCAACAGGTTGCCTGTAGGTATTGCCATTGATGCGGAGAGACGCCGGGCATTTATCTCGGACGGCGGTAACAACCGGGTGCTTATTTTCGATATCGATAAAAACCGACTCCAAAACGGCGCTGATGCGATCGGGGTACTTGGTCAATCCAATTTCACCTCTACCGACGCCCGTCTTACCGCAGATGGTCTGAGTTCACCGTCCCATCTCGATTACGATCCGGATCATGACCGGCTCTTTGTGGTGGACAACCGGAACCAGCGGGTACTCGTGTACAACGCGGCGCCGGACAAGATCAGTAACGGTATGGCGGCCGGTGTGGTTATCGGCCAGCCTGATTTTACGTCTACCGCGCGGTTAAGAACAGCGACCAAGGTCACCACCACCTTTACTGGAGGGAACAGGGTTACTTCTCCCCATGATATGCGGTCGCCAAATGGGATTACCTATGACCGGGTAAAGCAGCGGCTTTATGTTGCTGATCAGGGTAATGACCGTGTGCTTGTGTTTGATGCGGCTCCGAATCGGCTGAACAATTATCCCGGCGCCCTGGCGGCATTGGGGCAACGAACACTTGAAAGCCATTCGGATCAGGTTACAGCGGATATATCCGCTCAGGATCAGCTATACGACCCCCGGGGAATCGCCTTTGACAGCGAAAATCAGCAGCTTTATGTAACCGACTCGCACTGGGCGCGGCTTATGGTTTTCAACTTTCCGGCGACAAGCCGCAGATTACAGGTGCCTGCGCATGGGATCACCATATTTAGTTCTCTGGACCCCACTGTAGCCCTGCAATTACCCGAAATGAAGTCAGGCTACGGCAAGCTGCGCTCCGGCGCCGACGCAAACGGCCTCTATTTTCTGGCACGCAGCACGCGCGTTATGGATCTATTAGTGGAACAGGAGAGTCGCGTCCTCCTCAGCCAGACAGGCATGCAGCTTCGCCCGCCCGCGAGACATGCCCTGGTATTCGTTGACAGGCGAAACGGCGCCCGGACTACCGTATCTATTGTAAATCCGGTAGACCAACCAATTACGGCAAAGCTTACGCTGCGAAGTGAGGACGGAACGTTGGGAACATCCTCTCTAACGCTGCAGCCCCGAGAAAGCAGAACGACAGATGTTGCAGAATTAATAGCGGGGTCTTTTGAGGTGGCGGCTTTGCAGATAGAAAGTGAGAACCCTGTTTTTGTCACCGCCTGGAGTCGTATAGAAAACAAGGATGGCGAAGAACTCCTCACCGCACTGCCCGTTGTGTCCGGCCGACCGGAGCAGTCGGCGACTGTTCTTCCTAATATTACGGTGGGTGGTGGATACCAGACGGATGTCCTGCTTCTGAATCCCAATCCGGAAGCTGCCCGGGGCGTCCTTGCACTGTTCGATGAGACCGGGAAAGAGATACAGAGCCAGGCCTATGCCGTAGCACCGGGGGCGGTTTCTGTCTGGCAACCGTCCGATGCAGGTCTTATCCCTCGCCTCCGATATACTGTTTTACGTCCTGTGTCCGGCCCCACGCCTGTAACGGCCTCTTTAGTACGCCGTTCCGACGATGGACTGGTTACCATGACCGGCGCCGGGGAGGCCAATTATATTTTGAGGGCGCAGATTCCTGTGAACACCATGCCCGATCTGATCCGTCATGCACGGCGTACGGTGCTTCATCTGGTCATTGCCAACCCAGATCATCAGGGGGCGTCTGTGCGATTTATTCTCCGGGACCTGGATGGTCAGGAGATCGATCGTGTGGAAGAGCTGTTCCTGCCCGGTATGCAACGGGATTTCACGCTGGGCAGCCTGTTTGACCGGACAAAATTCGCCGGTTCGATCACGATGATTTCCGATATAACAGTCGCCGTATCCGCCCGTCAGATTACGACCAATGTGCGTGGTGATGAGATCTTAACCGAGATACCTGTCCTGCATGGAACGACCCCGGTGCCACTGGTATTTCCCTATGTGGATGGTAAAGGACATTCCACCCAGTTGTACGTGGTTTCGGATGATGAAACCGATATGGATTCTCAAATTGACTTTTTCAAGACAGATGGCAATACACTCGAAGTCATTCTACGCTGAAAGGAGAACCATCATGAATGCAAGAAAACTGATGCTGGGTATTATCGTGGGTCTCATATTGCCTGCCACTGTGCTGGCCCAGAGAAACGGTCAACCTGCAAGCGACCTGCTTGGCCAGGAAGACCTGTGGGGCAATCCCACGTTCATCGGAGGCGTAACCAACGGCGGACCTGGTGGCCACAGTGTATGGTGACCACCGCAAGGGGCGCTGGACAGCGTCCATAACAGGCTTTTTGTTACCGGAAATGGTAATGGTCGCGTTGAAGTTTTCAAACTCAATGACGACGGCACCCTGGCCCATCCCACCGCCGATTACATCCTGGGCAAACCCAGCGCATTCGCGCGGCGTTCGCCCGCCGGTCACCATTCCGAAACCGAGGTGGAATTCCCCGGCGCGGTGGCCGTAGACCATGTGGACCAGCGCTTGTTCGTCGTTGACAGTGGCACCGGCGCCGGTTTTCCAGGCGTCGGCAGCCAGATCATGGTATTCGATATCCATCCCGACCGGATCGAGACCGGTTCCCCGGTCATCGCGGTACTCGGGCAGCCGGACGTGGATACCAAGACGATCGGGCTCGCGGCAAACCACATTTCCCGTGCACGCAGCGTGGCTGTGGACGACGCCGGCCAGCGGCTCTTCGTGGGCGACGGCGGCAACCATCGGGTGCTGGTGTTCGATATCCGTCCGGAAACGTTCAAGACCGGTATGGATGCCTATCTCGTTTTGGGACAAAAGGATTTCACTTCAAAATTATCCGGCCTCGGACCGGACCGGTTCCGCAGTCCGTCCAGTGTGGCGTTTGATGAGAAGAACAACCGGTTGTTCGTGGTTGATGCGGGCAATGCCCGGATTCTGGTGTTCGACGCCAGGCCCGAGGCACTTAAAACGGGCGGTGCGGCGATCGATGTGATGGGGCAGCCGGATTTCAAGACCAACCAGCGCCGTCTTGGTCTCGACCAGTTTTCTACGGGCGGTCTGACCTACGACAGGACAACGGACCGACTGTTCATCGCCGAAATGCGCCGGCGCATCGAACACATGCGCATCACCGTCTATGATGTCTCCCCCGGCGTGTCACTGCGTGACGCCAAACCGACGATCGTGCTGGGTAAACCCGGTTTCGGGGCGTATGATCCAATCGTTTCCAGGAGGCAGTCGGTGTGGCCGCGGTTGGGCGCCAGCTCGATTGATCCGGAGCGCCAGTTGCTGGTGGCCACCGAGGGATATCCCGGTGGGAACAGAGCGATCATCTGGGACATCTCACCGGACAACCTGCGTACCGGCGCTGAGGCGGTTGAGGTAGTAGGCCATCTGAATGATGACATGCGAACAGATTTTTCTCGGAGGTCCGCAAACGATCGGGTTAATGGGCGTAATGTATATCCCCGGGATGTGGCGCTGGACCACGTTGACCACCGGCTCATGGCCATCGACCAGTACAACAACCGGGTGCTCGTCTGGCAACTGGATGCACAGAATCGGATTCTTGACCGGGAGGCCCACTTTGTGATCGGGCAGCCGGATCTCTTTACTGCCAGCCTGCGTCCTATCAGCGCCAGCACCATCAAAATCCCGCTGGCTGTTGCGTACGATCAGATCAACAAACGGATATTCGTAGGTGATGGCTGGGGGAACCGGGTTATGGTATTTGATGCAGTTCCGGAGCGTATCCATAACGGGGCTGATGCGATCGCCGCGCTTGGTCAACCAGACTTCATGACCACCGCGCCGGCCAGAACACAGACCGGGATCGATTTTGATACGCGCGTCGGGACCGGCATAACCCCTGGAAGGCCCCGGGGTACGGGGCTGGCGTATGATCCCGTGTACCATCGTATTTTTGTATCCGACGGCGGCAACCATCGCGTGCTGGTCTACGACGCTGAACCGGGCCGGCTTCGCACCGGCATGCCTGCGTCCGTGGTCATCGGGCAACCTGATTTCACAACCGGCATACGAGGGCTGAGCGCAACGGGGTTCAGCCAGCCGGCGGCACTGTTATACGACACGAAGCACCATCGTCTGTTCGCCGCAGATGGCGGCAACAACCGGGTGCTTGTGTTCGACGTCAGGCCTGCGGTTCTGAAAAACGGCGCGGCGGCCATTGCCGTGATCGGACAGCCGGACCTCACCACCAGTATACCGCTCAGAGGCCGTAACGGCATCGACGGACCGGATGGTCTGGCCTACGACTATGCGGCCGACCGACTTTTCGTATCCGACCACGGGAACGACCGGGTGACGATCTACGACGTCTCGCCGGAACGTCTGAAAAACATGCCGGATGCGATAGCCGTGATCGGGCAGCAGGATTTCAAGACGCGTAAACTCGGTCCGGTGCGGGCGAACGAATTGTGGGATCCACGCGGTCTCGCCTTCGACAGTGACCACCAGCGACTGTATATCTCCCAGGGCTTCGCGGCCAATATCATGGTGCACGATATGACACGGCCGACCTATGCATTCGATCTATCCGCTAACGGCGTGCAGGCGTACCAGTCTGCCGGCGCCGATCCGGAGAAGACCACGTCAACCGGTTATGCCATTGCCTCGGGTGGTAATGCCGGTGGAACCGCGGTGTTCACGGTCATGAACACCGAATTCGATCCCGCGTCTCAGCGGGAAAGCCGTGTGCTGATAAGCGAAACCGGTATGGCGGCGCCCCCGGAAGTCAAAAACGCCACGGTGTTCGTGGATGGTCGGGCTCATGTCAAAACGATGCTTACCATAGCGAATCCACAGGCCCGTACCACACACCTCCGTTTCGTCCATCGCGGCCGGGACGGCGCCCTGATAGGAGAGGCCACCCGCGAGTTGGAAGGGAACAGGAGGCTGTCGGCAAATATCCGTGATTTATTTGACAGGACGGCCACAGGTTCCGTCGCTGTTCTGTCGGATGGAGGCATCGTGCTGGCGGCGATTCGTATGACCAGAAACGATCGCGGCGAAGATCTCTTTACCGTCGCGCCTGTCGCTTACGATACCGATACAGAAAACACCGCACCCTTTACGATACCGCGCATCGAGATCGGCGGCGGATACACGACACAAATCGTCCTGCTGAACCCGTCGGAACAGACGGCCAATGGTGCCATCAAATTCCTGTCCGTCACCGGCGAACCGTTCCTGGTTGACGGGACGACCAGCGAGATCCCTTATGTTGTTGCCCCGAACGGCGCTTTTGTATGGGAGTCGCCCACCGGAGAACCCGTTACCGAAACAGGGTTTGCGGTCGTTTCAGCGACCGCACAGGCTCCGGTAAGTTATACCAACGTGCGTTTCAAAAAACGGGGTATCCTGATCTCCGAAAGTACGATGGGCGACGGCTCGGCCGGCGAAGCGTGGTTTCCGATCGATACCTATCCTTCGGTCGTACGCCACGGCCGAACCGATTTCCGCGTTACCCTGACCAACGGAGGCACGGAACCGGCCGATATCCGGCTTATTATGTATAGCCCGGAAGGTCAATCGCTATCCCGTCTGTACCAGATTTTGCCGCCGGACCGGCAAATCGAATTCTCACAGGTCGATCTGGCAGACAGAGGGAAATTCAAGGGCAGCCTCCGTATCGTGAGCGACGTGCCGATTTCGATCACGGCGCATCAGGTCACCACCAATGTGCGCAACGAACACATCATGGCCCGGTTGCCGTCGATGCAGGCGCCTGTGGAGACCGGCCGCCTCATTTTCCCCTGGTTTTTAGACGGCCCTACGATCGCGACCCAGTTTTTTATCCTGAGGAAGGGGGACACCCCGGCGAAAGGGATGATCGAGTTTTTTGATTGGAAGGGAACGGCGTTGCCGGTGGTATTGCGTTGACTGATACTAATTGTTGAACCGCGTACCGCTCGCTGGATCCCGGAGGGTTCCAGTACTTATGACCTGTAAATAACAATAGGAAAACTATTATTTTCAATTAGTTACAAGTTTTTCTTAATGGTGTTTCAATTGACAATAGGTATTAGTTAGCCCTCCTGTGGCTGATGCATAAAAGCCCTGCAAATTAAACTTTGCAGGGCTTTTAATTATTCACTGATGTTTCGCTGCTTGCTGTGTAACATCAGTTATTCAATTATCTCAATACTTTAGCTACTTATACCCAAACACCTTAAACACGGTAAGATGCGGTGACCGGCATTCTACCGATATTATTACGGTAAAACACCATGGTCAGACATTAAATATCGTGAAACATTTCATCTTGCTGCCAAAAAATACCGGCGTATCGAGAACTGGAAGATCGGGTTGAGGAGCGAACGGCGGCATTAGCGGATGCAAATGAGGCCCTCGAAACGAATAATGCACCACTGTCTGAGTCTTACAGGAAACTCGACTCGGCTCATATACAACTCCGGTAAACTCAAACCCAGTTGGTGCAATCGGAAAAAATGGCGGCATCAGGACATCTGGTCGCCGGAATCGCACACGAAATAAATAATCCTTTCGGCGCGGGTTTTATTGGGGGAGAGATGAGACGACCGCCCCCTGTTCAGCCTTATTGAAATCATATTCCTCTTTTTCTTTCATAGATTAATCCACGCCATCCGGCACATTACCTTACAAATTCAACAGATACGATACCTTGGCCACGAGCTGCTGGTCGCGGAGGCGCAACGGGATGCGGGTGAAGGGGCTGAAGGAATTGTCGGTATCCAGATTGTCGTCGCGGAACTGGTTGAAGGCCAGGAAAAAGGAATGGCCGAAGGGGGACCGGTAGGCGATCAGGAAGTTCATCGTGATCGTATTCAGGTGAAAACCTTCCTGCGCGCGTTTTTTGTCGGTATTGAGCTGGACATACGAGGTGAACGATAAATTCGGCGTAAAGGAATAGTTCATCCGGAACCGGGGAATGAGGAGCGTGCTGTGGTCGAATTGGTCAGCAGTCAGGCCTGTACGGTTGCCGCGGTCCACACGGTTCCAGTTGATGCCCGGCTCGAATGCCACCTGTGGATTCGGTTTGAAAGATACCCGCGTAGACATGGACAAGAGGTCGGCGCCGTAGAATTTCCCGAATTGGACACTGCCCTGGCCGGATATCTTTTTCCCCTGATTGGTAAAAATAAACACATTCCCCTGATCAAAAGAATAGGAACCGGCGGTGAAGTGGACACCGCCGATACGGCTGGTGCTGCCCAGGGTATCGAATGCCCTGCTGTAGGTGCCTCCAACCCATATCCCGCGTTCCAGTTCGAAGAATATATTAGGTGAAACGGACCACGTGTCAGCATCCAAAAAGTCTGTGTTCTTCTTGGTGATATAATTGGATTGGATTGTGAAATTAACACGTCGGATACCGAATCGGCGGACAAAGGGATTGGTGAAGATACTGAGGCCTACCCGTTGCAGGTCGTTTTCACGGACAAATCCCGTTTGAGCGATAAAGTCATCCCCGATATCGAGAAAAGAGGCGGAATAACCGATCCATCGGTTCTGCCAGCGCTGAGTCAACCGGAAGGTCCAATCCTGCTCCGTGGTGCTTAAGGTGTCCGTCCAGCTTTTGGCAAAGGTGGCCTGCATCTGGTGGTTGGTCTTCCGGGATGCCAGGTTGATGTCGAAACCGACCACCCTATTATAATTATTGCTTGCATACCGCGGGATGACCGTACCAATCTCGTCATTCAAATTCGGATTCGGCTCTTTAAAAGTCGCCAGCATGCCGATGCTCGACCGGGCGCCGATATCATGAAAGACGCGCAACGCCTGCCAGTTGGTGATGGGCTCGATTTTCTGAACGCCGTCGTCTTCATACTGCGTTTCTCTCGTCTGGACGTTCAGCAGCCCGATGGTCGTTTGGCCTATTTTCCCGGTGACACGCATCCCGAGATCAATGGGCACGACCGAGCCGTCCGGCAACTGGCGTCCTACGCGGCGACTGAAGAACAACTGCGGTGTTCGGTCATTGTTTCCGCCACCGAGCCAGAACCTGCCGACATTCTGATTCAGACGGAAGATATCGCTTCGTTCGAGGAAAAAGGGACGTTTTTCGTTGAACTGGAACTCGAATCGCGACAGATTGACCACCTGGTCATCGGCTTCAACCTGGGCGAAATCCGGGTTAAGCGTGGCGTTAAGTGTAATACCGGAGGTGACCGCGACTTTCAGATCGACGCCCGCCTGGCGCTGCAGTTCGCCCCTCAAACCCGTAACCGCTATGGGAGCGCCGAAATTCGGTCCCGTGACATTGATTCTTGAATGTAGCCCACCCAAGACGCTGAAAGGCGTCAACTGCACCCGGCCACCTGGTTTGATATTCGACAGACCGACCAGCCGTCCGCCCTTGCCGAATCGATACAGCGCCTGCTGTCCATCGCGCAGACTCAGCGGCACCCAGTACGTTGCTTCGCGGTTTCGCTGTATGCGCCGACCGAAGTTGATGCCCCAGGTTTGAGTCGGGTTATTCGGAAAGCGCAGGGCATGAAACGGGATCACGAATTCCACTGACCAGCCGTAATCATATATCTGACTGGACGCATCCCAGAGCCCGTTCCAATCCTGATCGGAGTTGTTGCCCTCGCGGCTTACGAACACGTCTGTCCGGGCGCCGTTGGGATTGACCTGGAATTCATAGGCTTCGCGATAGCCCTCAAGCGGTGCGATGACCACCACGACCATATCATTCGAAAAAGTCATGCGCGTATCTCGCTTCATGTCCGGCGCCATGATCAGTTCTGGATTATCATCGTAGGACATGAATCCGATATACAGGTTCTTGTCGTCATAAAGCACACGTACTTCAGTCGGATGCGAGGCCGGCGCCCCTTCGACGGGTTCCAACTGATAGAAATCTTTAGCAACCGCGGCCATCTGCCAGTCCGGTTCGTCAAGACGACCATCTAATGTAATGGATGTGGTCGTACGGATGGCAGTCAGGTTATAACCCCGGGGATCAAGACCCGCATAGTCGAACGGCTGGTCGCTGACGGGCAGTGGGGTGTTGAAGGGTTGATCAATGAGAGAGCGATCCGGTTTGGGCGTTCGGGTTTTTTCATTCTCTGGATCGGTTTTATCTGAGGGGTTGAGCATTTCAAAACCGATATTCGAATCCCTGGGGTCCATGTTGTCAACCGATTGAGAATATCCAGAAACCGGCATAAGCGTAATAGCGAGGCCACAGAGTAGCGCACCAATTTGCACTGTCACTCGGGGGTTAACCATTAAATCCTCCATAAACGTACGAGACCAATTGGTAATTAAATGTTTCATTAGAACTGGATTTCCAAACACCAATAATACAATCTGATTTTGAAAATCTTCAGTATTGTGTGCAGAATTGTTATATTATTGCAAGTACACGACAAAAGCTGTTTTCTGCTTTGTTATCCCATATAAGCGTACATCATCCCCGCATACTTTAAGCGGGAACCCCGTCGTGCTCGAAGCGTTCCCAACGGCACGCTTCCATCCAGCATCTCCAAGCTGTGGATCCCCGCTTAAAGCCTGCGAAAATAACACCTTTTTACCTTTTAGCGAGTGCTATAATATTTTCATGGGAACGGTAAGCAGTGCGAAATGGCTCCCGGAACTCAGAAAGCAGAAAGTGTTTGACGGGTACGCGTCGCGCCCTGTGCGCAGAGGATATGCGGAGGACATATTCCTTGACGGGCTGTGACCAGGTAAGATTTATTTGTTCTATCGATCTTTCGTCCTTTCGTCCTTTCGACTTTTAGTTTTGTAGGAGTTCCTCTATGGTTACCCTGGAAGAGATTGAGAAAGCCCGCAAAGAACTGCCATCGGATATTGTTTACACGCCGCTTGTACGGGCGGAGGCGATTTCCGACCAGGTGGGTGCGAAGGTGCAATTAAAAACGGAAAATTTACAGGTGACCGGGTCGTATAAGTCTCGCGCGGCCTACACGATTTTAAATCGTCTGTCGGACGGGCAGAAAAAACGCGGGGCGGCCATTTCCTCATCGGGGAATTTTGCGGCGGCGTTTGCCTATATGGGGCAGTTACTCGGCATTCCTACCACCATCGTGATGATGGAGAAAACATCGCCTTACAAAGTGGATCGTACCAGAAAGTTCGGTTCCGAAGTGGTTATATGCGAAAATCGGAATCAAGCCCGATGGGAGGCGCTTGAGAAGCTGGAAGCTGAACAGGGCATTACGGCGATCAATACCTGGGAATATTCGGATGTGGTGATCGGGCATGGCAGCATTGGTGCTGAAATAATGGAGCAGGCGCCGGATGTTGAGGTCGTCCTGGTGCCTGTCAGCAGCGGCGGACTTATCGCAGGCATAGCGACGGCTGTCAAAACGCTGAAACCGGCTGTTCATGTGGTTGGTATTCAGCCGGAGGGATCTCAGGCGGTGTATCAGTCGTTTCAGAAAAAAGAATTGTGCGAAGTGCCCGAACCGAAAACCGTATGTGATGCGTTAGTCGCCCCCCGCCCGGGCGCCCTTCCTTTCGAACTGGTAAAAAAATACGTGGACGATGTGGTCCTGGTATCGGACGAACAGGCCATTGATGCGATTCGGATACTGATCAGTACGACCAAGCTCGTCGTCGAACCCGGTGGTGCGGTCGGCGTGGCGTCCATGTTGAATGGTATGGTAGATGTAAAGGGTAAAAAGGTGGTGGCGCTTCTGAGCGGAGGTAATATTGAACCCGCGCAACTGGGCGGGTATCTGGCCACCTAGTATTTCTATGATGACTGTATAACCGGGATGACGGTTTTATGGTATGATCAGTCTCATTCCATCATAAATCATAAATTGGTATTATCAAGAGGTATTTATGCCTGAACTTTCTATTCCCTGGCGCCCCAGGGTGATTATGCCGGGTCGATCTTTTCGATTACCGGTGACCACTGAAGGGAATGAAATCGGATTAGATACATCAGATTTTAAATTGATAGACAGCCGGTGGGATGGGCGTGACTCCACCCGGTATTATTATCTGAGGTCTCCTTCGACGCCCGGTGATTACAAGGTGATGGTCGGTTGCGGAAAAAAAGTGGTCTCGACCGTCATTCAGGTACGAACGCTGAACGACCTCCGTCAGCCACATACATATCATGGCGCCGTATGGCCGCGCCGCTGGCCGCTTGGAAAGGGTTGGGATTCTACCAAAAGGGCCCAGACGGTTCAGGATATTCCACTACGTATCACGGCCTCTGATGAACAGGTCGACTGGTGGATCAGCCAATCGGATGAAACGATCTGGCAGCAGTTGCCCTTTCCGGAATGGCCACAGGCTCACTTCGTCAATGTCAATCAGGGATGCCCGAATTGCGGCACAGCCGTGTTTCAATACGGCGGTTTTTATCCGTGGCTCCGAAACCACTTTCCAAGCGACTTTCGTTCTACCTGTCCAGCCTGCAGTACCTACTATCCGAGCAACGATTTCTTAAACGAAGATTTTACCGGTGGCGAAACGCCTGATGACGGTTTCGGATATTTTGATGAGGACGGGTATATCTACCTGTTTACAGCAACCTATCATCGGGATCAAGTGGTGCGGTTCGACCATCAGATGCAGCAGTTAACCGGCGTCCTGCGTAGCGCGCCGTTTGATGAGACCGTCGCTCGAAAACTGACCATCATGCTGCTTCGATATGCGACAGATATTCTCTATCTGGCATCCGTGCCGCAGTTTCGGTACGGTCCCTCACTTGGAGCAGAAGAGCCCTGGGCATGGGGACAGCCGGATTGGTCTGATGAGGCCGATCCGATAGAGGCGCTGAAAGCCAAAGGCATGCGGCGCTATTCTATTGATATCCCCTATGTCAGTGAGACACTGGCGCTGGCTTATGATACGGTCTGGCCGTTCATCCGCCAGGACCGGGAGATCGTAGATCGGTCACAGGCGCTTGGTCTTCAGGTGAATACCTCCGAGGAGATCATTCTTCTCCTGGAGGAAATGCTCGCAGCTCAGCTTCAGTGTACCATGGATCGGGGGGCCCGCAGCAACCTGCCGCGGGAGAGCATGGGGGCGCTGACGGTAATACGCGCTCTGGATCGTCCGGACGCGCAGGATGTGATGGACTGGTTGTACGACGAAGGGCCGGACCGGCTGCGGGTATTCGGGACAAACAACTTTTTCCCGGATGGCAGTCCCCCTGAATCTACAGGCAATTATAACGGCATTCACACCAATGGTCTCTTCACGCTGGAATACCATCTGAGGCAGTTACGAAAACGACATCCACATGCCTATTCCGAAGTGAAGTATCCATCCTTGGTCGATGATCCGAGAGCCGCCAGAGTGGCGCGGCAACCTCATGAAGTGACGATGATCGGAAAGTCCTGGTTTCAGTTCGGCGACGGCTCAGCCCCTGGCAGCAAGGCGCAACTAGGGCAAGCGGATGGCCAGACATATTCTCTTCGTCTTCAAGAAATCCTGATTCATTCCAGCATTGCACCAGACACCATCAAACGGGCGATCGAGTATACGGATGATCCAGTCGTTAAAGAAATCCATGCAGCGGAGAAATCCAACCAGCCCAGACACATCGGTACGACAATACATGATGGCGTGGGCATCGGGATTCTCCGTACAAATGATACACCGGAACGGGCGGCGCTGGGGATCGTCTATGGTGATACATCCAATCATCGGCACGTGGATTTACTTGATGTCCAGTTGTTTGCCCATGGCCGGCCTTTCCTGACTGATCTGGGCTATCCGCAGTCCTGGGCGACGATCAAGAAATGGGAGGGCAACTGGGCGACGCATAATACGGTATGGAGTGTTATACCTGGTGTGGCGCCTGAGATGATAGCCGGGCGTGGGCGACTCGTGCGTACGCTTTTTACGGAAGGCATTCAGGTCCTGGAATTGGCGGCGGAAAGATGGGTTGCGGATGAAGAGAGCAGGCAGTGGAAAAAGCCCGGCGTATCCTATCGCCGACTTATCGCTCTGGTTGAAACCGAAGATGACGGCGTCGCCGTGATTGACTTTTCTCGTATTCAAGGCGGCAGGGAACATTGGCGCGTATGCAGAGGTTTGCAGGGTTGTTTTTCTACGGATGATCTGACCTTTACCCCGCAATCCGGTACGGTGGCCTCTGTTCAGGGCAACCGTGGGGATTTAAGCTCATTAGCCTATCCGGACTATGACGGTCTGGCCTCTATGGATGAGGTCGCTCTGGCGGCAGCTAAATCCGCCTGGCAAGGCGATTGGCAATCAAGTGTCGAACCGGAGGTTTATCTCGATCTCCATCAGGTGTCCGTCAGTGATGAGACCGATGTATTAACGGCCCGGGCTACCGCCCTTATGGGAACCCCGGAACAGTCGGATTACAACTTCCGTATGCTGTTATGGCGGCGAAAGGTGCAAGAGCCTGATAAACCCACCCATGTTGATCTGGTGATGGAACCGCGTATCGGTGAAGCCAACCTGACGAAAGTCCGATCCGTGAAGGTCATACAAGGCGCTGCCTCCGGTGCGGGCGTGATCCTGAAGACCAGAGGTGGAAAACACATCACCCTGTATTGGTCACCGGAAGAACCAGGTGATCAGGATACCGTATTTGACGATGGCACCGTGATGCAGGGACCGCTCGCCGTGGTTGTGGATCACAAGGTCGCCACCACGGGCGTAAAGACATTCAGATATCGAGATCATGTCTATTCGAGCGCCGGCCCCGTGGAAGGCCGGATTATCGGCTTGAACAGGGATCAAAAGACCATTGATGTAGATCGATTGCCAAATATGAAATCCGGTGACCGTATTCGGATAAACCCGGACGGGCGCGCCCATAACTACGAGATAGAGGTCGTCGAGGGTCTGGGGGAAGGTCGATTACGATTGACCCTGGATGTCACCTCTCTTATCGGTCGATCGCCGATAGAAAGCGTGGAAGGACAGCGAATCGAACTCACCATGCACATCATGACACGCACGGGAAATCTGGAGCAAACCAGACTGCAACTGGAAGGAAATGGTGTTTGGGCATCGATTGAGCAAGCGTATAACACGATGCCCGGCCGTGGGTCGACCTCTATACAGGTTGATGATATATCAAAGCTTGGTGATCTGAAGCCGGGGAGGTGGGTTCAGGTGGTGGATTATGTAATCGGCGATCGGGTGGTGTTTGAGCCCTCGGTGGGCGCGTAGATACACGGCGCGTGCCGTGCACCTACGATGGCCGCCTATCGATTTGATTTACGAATATAAATATCCCCATTGGTGGTGTTCAGACGAATCCGGTTGCCACCGCCGTTGATATCGCCCTGTGCTGTAATCCGGCTTCGATATCTATCGTCATCGTCTTCCATCTCCAGATCGAAATCCGAATAAATGCGGTAGTCGTCATCCCGCCATCTGTCGTTATCCCGGATACGGATTTCGGCGTCGATCGAGGCGGCCAGGTTTTGTTGATCCATTGATACCTCGAAGTCACCGAACTCTTCACGGGCGTCGGCTTCATTATTTAAAACTTGGAGGGTCCATCTCCTCAAAGTGTTTTTCTTCGTCCTGACCCCGGACGAGGAGGGCATGATATCGCATTCCCATGGAGTTGGCGTTGACCTGCTTAACGAAGGTGGGAACGTAGCGCATAGTCAGACCACATCGGCGGCGGTCCGACTGGTTGGGGAGGCTGCCGTGGATGGTAAGCCCATGGTGTATAGACATTTCACCGGGTTTGAGGATCAGGTCTACGGCTGTCTTTTCCTGTTCGGGCGACATGTTAACTTCCTGGTTGATGCTCAAAAGGTTCCCATCCTGAGCGGATTTGCCATGTTCCCGTATTCCTGCGGCGTGGGTGCCGGGAATGATCTGCATACAGCCATTATCCCGATCGCTGTCATCCACGGCATACCAGGCGGTGACAGCCATGGGCGGTTCCAGACCCCAATAAGTCACATCCTGATGCCAGGCGACAAACCGGTCACTGCTGCCGCCGTATTTGCAGAAAAAATGGGTGGCTAAGAGAAGAATATTCGGACCGATAACCGCTTCAATACAATCCAGGATATCAGGTTGAGTAGCCAGTTCCCAGATAAATGGGTGGTCCATATGTCGGTCGAGCAAACCGATCATACTGTTTTCCCGTCCTTCGCGTTCTTCCAATTGATTGAATTGATCGCGGCAACAGTCCGCCTGCGTCTGATCGGCTATACGAATCGGGCTGATATAACCTGCCTTCTTAAATGATGCAATCTGTAGATCGGACAACGTCATCTTTTATCTCCCCGTGTTACCAAAGCGAAAAGCAAACACATCAGCATCTTTCATGGTCATATGTATAAGATGGGTTCAGACCAGCCAGTGGCGGAATAAGGGTTTCACATCGTCCGGCAAACCATCATACACCTCACCGGGAATTTGGGGGACCATATTTTCGTTCCGGCCGGTTTCATCGACCATGCGTTGCCGGTCCACTGAGTCGGGTTTGAGCACATCCAGGTTCAGCCACCAGGGGGCGTAACGGACCACAACAGCTACCCGCGGATCAGCGGAGGTATTCGCTGCCGTCGCGTGCCAGAGACGGCTGTCCATCACGAGGACACTTCCGGCGTTGCCGCTCACATTCATTTCCGTGGCGTACGGTTCACCGGGCGGTACGCCGTTATCTGCTGTCGGGTTATCGGGAGATCGGTGACTGCCGGGCACGATGAGGGTGCCACCGTTCCCGCCGGAGAAGGGCGTCAGCATCCAGATGGTCGTCAGATGGACAACCGCATCCGGGTATGGGGCCGGAATATGACCACCGTTGTTCTGGTTGAACGGCCAATCCGCATGCCAACCGCTGCGTGCATTGCCCGGTTCGTTGATCGTGGCCGAGGTAAACGAAATACGACTATACGGTCCAAGCATCTCTTCGACCAGGTCGAGCATTTGCCGGTGCGCCAGATAGGGCGCCAGGGATTGATCAAAATTAATGAAACCGCTGACATGGCCGATCCGATCAGGGGCATTCGGATTACGGTGTTTCTCCGTGACGGTCTGTACATGCTCACGCACCCCTGCAATACAGTCCTCCGGTATGATTCCTTCCAGGATGCACCAGCCGTCTACCTGCATGCGTAAAAGTTGTTGTTCCAGTGACATGAAGACCTTTTCTCAGATAAAACGCCAAAACCACAAGAGCTACAATATGTGACTATACATGTGATGCGCCCGTAAAGGACACAAGCTATAGTTGGCCACTGCCTATCTCCGTGAGGGCATCGGCTGGTAGGTTTCCGCAATGGCCGGATCGGTATCCGTTTCGGTGATCAGATCGAGTAACGCCTGATGCAGACGTTGCGCCTCCACATGATGAGCATCGAGCAGATTGTTCTGCTGATCCGGATCATCGGGCATATAAAACAATTCATCGCTGCGCCGCTCCGGCATGCCGGTCACGCTATAGGTCTCCTGCCTGACGGGTGGATTCTGATAGCCCAGATCTTTGTTCGGCCAGTAGACGAGCGTCCATATCCCATCTGTCACGGTGGATGGACAGGTGCCCCAATGATCGTCCAGATTGCGTCCGCTGATCGCATACGGGCGATGGGTTTCGGATGCGCCGGTGAGTAACGGCTTGAAAGATTCGCCATGCAGATCCGACGGCGGTTGCAGATCAGCCAGGCTGCACAGGCTCGGGAACAGGTCCACCGGTTGTACCAGACCATTTACACATTGGCCGGTGCCTCCACCCGGCATAGCCATCATCAACGGGATATGCGTCATCGGTTCGTACAGTTGACCAAGATCCCCCCACGGTTTACCCTGTAGACCATGATCGCCGAAATAATGCCCGTGATCCGACATAAGGACCACCACCGTATCCTTACGTAGACCGAGAACACGGATGGTTTCAAACAGGTGGCCCACCCAGCGGTCGACCAGGGTGACTTCGGCCGCGTAGAGCGCCCGAACATGATTCAACTCCGCCTCAGACATAATATCTTTTGAAAAACCGTAACAGGGATACATGACGACATCACCTTCATAGCCCGAATCATACTGATCGATATAGTATTGGGGCGGATCCCACGGTTCGTGCGGGTCCCAGGCGTCCACCCATAGAAAAAACCGGTCCTACGTATAGTTGCGCTCGAGCCAGTGCACGGCCTCTGTCATGGTCCGGGCAATCAGATAATCCGATTCGAAGCGGCGCCGGGATTGATTCATGAGGTAGCGTCGTAAGCCGGCCGCTTTCACCTTATGTTCGGCGGCCGGCAGTTCGATTTTTTCTATGCTGTCACTGATCCACGGTTCTCCGCCCTGGCCTCTGATCCATTCAATTGAACCGAACCCTCTGTCCAGGTAATTACCCTCAGTCATAAACATGGGTGTGTCGAAGATCAGACCGGTCACGTAGCCTGCCCGCCGGAATGTTTCCGCCATGGTCTGCGGCGCTTTTTCGAGCGCATTCCAGGTATGGAACGGATGGCCCCAACGGCCTGTGAACAGGTCCCGTCGGCAGGGCAGGGTAGGAAACGAACTGGTATAGGCCTGATTGAATAGCAAGGCCTCCTGCGCAAATCGGTCGATGTGCGGGGTTTTTGCTTTAGCATGATCCCCCGCATAGGCGCCCATATGATCGGTTCGAAACGAGTCCAGCATAATAACGATGATGTTCATACGCACCTCTTGTCCATCCAGACTATCGCCCGGATTTCACCGAATTCACGCACCAGCTTGGTCCAGTGGTTCCCGCCGTCATGGCTTCTGAACACCTGGCCGTTCACGCTATAGGCGAAGATCAGATCCGGATTGGATGGATGGGTCGAAAAATGCCAGATGGTACTGTTGGGTTCTGTAGACAGCGTTGCCTGATGCCAGGTCTGTCCCAGGTTCTCCGTCCATTGAATGGAACCGTGATCACCCGGTGGACCGTTTCCATTTCCGATGAATAGCATGCTTGATCCATCTGCTTTGACCGCCATCCCCCGGCAGTATCCCCATAAAAACCTCTCAGTGATATGAAGGTCCTGCCAGGTCTCTCCATTATCCGTACTTTTACAGAGCCCCTGATTCGTAGAGGCGATGATGGTCTTCGGTGGTCCGGAAAATACAACCAGCCCGTGGATGTCGAGGCTGTTCAATCCATTTTTTTGCGCGGTCCAGGTCTGCCCGCCATCCGTACTGCGGTGCACGCCATCGATCTCCACGCCGACCCAGATCGTTTGAGGATCGACCGGATCGATTATAATAGTCGTCACGCGCGTGTGGACTATGGGAGGGCAGTCCGTCTCAATATGGACATGTAAGGCGGTCCAGGTCTGTCCGCCATCGTCCGTCCTGTAAATCGCTGAAGGGCGGGTTCCGGCGAACACAGTGTCGGGTTTTTCGGGGTGTACGGCAAGCGACCAGATCGGCGTCTCGTCCATAGGTGAGGGTAGATGGTTCCAATGCGTCCCGCCATCGTCCGTCCTGTAGCATCCCTGATTCGTTCCCGCGTACATGATATCGGGATTGTGCGGATGCATTGCCAGCGCCCGGACGTCGCTTTCCACATAAACGCCCTCTGACGACCGGTTCCAGGTCTGCCCGCTATCGTCGCTTCGCCATATGCCCTGACCAATAGTTCCGATGAAGACCGTTACGTTTGATGCCATATCTCCTCCGTATGGAAAGGATGGAACGGTGGGAGGATAGGGTATACTTGAGTCAAGTTGCCGGTTGATCCACAATATGTCGTCTCCCCGGCGAAAGCCGGGATGACAGACTGTTTTACTATAACTATCTACTTGGGTTAAAATAATGGGATCTGGTGTGGCGTCAACCCGCAATAGCCCTGAGCCACATTATGGGATCTGTATTCGAAAGAGGCCTCACATTCTGTTCACAGAGCTTTTCCAGGTGAAGAACAACCTCTTTTTTTGTATTTCAAATTTGAATGTATACGAGATGTATTGTGTTTTTCCGACTGAGGATAATGAACACCTTTCATGTATCAATAAGGAATCAGGATCATGACGATTACACAATTCCTCGAACGCTATGATACCAGGCCCTTTCGACCAATCACCCTATTCAATGGCCAACCCACCACCCTGGGAGCAGAAAGGACGAGGCCTTGCCGTCTTTAACTGCCCTGCCGGCTTCACCTTTCCTGCCATTGAACATTTGCCGGATTCGCTGATTATATCTGATATCACCTCCCCGCCGGACCTCATGGATACGGCACCTCGTATTATCCTGAAGTTATCCCTGCAGGACCTCCATCATCTTAATAAACTCATGAATACCATCGTCCTTCCTGCCTTCCATCGGTACATCCCGTTCTATCTTTTTGCTTCATTTGAAACGGACCGGTTAACGGCCAGGGCTATTCCCATGCCGGATAGACAAGAGGTAGATCGCACAGTTGAAGCCCTATGGCCTGAACAGTTACGAGTTCTGCTCGCCTGCCTGTGTGTTGTATCTGGCTCTCCCGAGGCCATTACATCCACGAATACAAATCTCTATACCCCCTTTGAACGCTATCTGTTCAATGGATTTTACATGGCAAAAATACCCTTCGAGCCACACGCTGTTATAGGTCCGTATCAGGTAGATGGACTGGTAACCGACTTAGAGGGAAAACGGTTTGCCGTAGAAGTCGATGGGCGACATATTATTCATGAACGACAACAAGCCCGTGACGCGCATTTGATACAAACATACGGATTGTCCAGTGTGATGCGATTCAGCGGGAGTGAACTGTTGTATGATCGTTCAGGTTGTATCAACCGTATTCGAGACCGAATGAAGTCCGGTGCGCAAACACACGTGGTGCGAGTCCCGGAACCGGTTCCTGCACTTTCCGAAGAACAGGGGGCCTGTATGACGCCGCTTGCCGGTCCTATGTTGACGCTCGCGCCCGCCGGTTCAGGCAAAACGCGTGTGTTGACCCGCCGGGTGGTGGAGTCGGTGCATGGCGGCATAAAACCAGCGCGTATCCTTTGTGTCGTATTTAATAAAGCCGCGAGTCTGGTGATGTCGACGCGTATTCATGACGAAGCGGGGTTGCTCGACGTTCATATACGGACGTTGCACAGCCTGGGGTATGAAATCTGCCGTCAGGCGCCGGAAAGTCCCTATAAGGGTTATGAAGTCGTCACCGACCGCACATTGCCCGGCGGTATGCTGTCGCTCTATCGTCAGGCGCTTAAACAGGATTTTCAGCTTCAGCACCACACGTTACCCCGGCCCTTTCCAGAGCATCTGATCTTAGCCTATGAGGAGGCCGTCTCAAGACATAGAAGGACATTGATACCGATCAATGATCCAGCGCTCGGTAAAAATACCACCGGATATGACCTGGAACAGCTTGAACGGGTTTACCGGTCGGTTCATCGAACGCTTTGTAAAAAACAGCTCATGACCTACGATGGTCAGCTTTACTATGCAGTAAAAGTGTTGCTGACCGTCCCTTGCGCCCGCCGGTTTTATCAGCATCGTTTTGATGCCTTGCTCGTAGATGAGGTGCAGGATTTAACGCCGGTCCAGTTTTTTCTGCTCAGGCTGCTTGCTTTGCCGCAGAACCATCTATTCGCCGTCGGCGATGATGATCAGATGATCAACACGTTCACCGGGGCAGATCCGGCCAACATACGATCGTTCCAGACCTGGTATCCGGGCGCTTCTATACGGACGCTGGGTGAGAACTACCGTTGCGCACCGGATATTGTCCAGCAATCGGCCCATGTTATTTCTTATAATCAGGAACGATTTGAAAAACCGATCCGCCCGGCCAAAGTCGACGTGACCCATCAAGAGGCGGTACGCATCATCACCAGCCCCTCCCTCACGGCAGAAACCGCCGCTCTGGTACATACCATCCGACAGTGGATCGGGACGGGCTGTAAGTACGCTGATATCGCCGTACTTGTTCGGGTAAAGTCAATAGCCGGGTTGGTCCAGATGGTCTTGAAAGAACACTCGATTCCTTTTCTGCCGCTGGAAAATGCGGTCTTGTATACCTCACCGATAGGGCAGACCATCGGCGCGTATCTCGACATCTGTCGCCAACCCGAACAGGCCTCTCCGGCATCATACGCTGCCGCCCTGTCGGCGCCGACCCGATATCTGACGAACAGTCACCTGAGATTGGTGGCTAGGCATGGACACCGTTTTCTCCAAAATAAAGCGCCCTTTCCCGTATATATACGCGCTGCGCTTGAAGAGTTTCATACGTCGATCCGCCATATGCACCGCCGATATCAGTCGGCACGCATGTCGGCCACCGCGTATTTCGATGAAATGATTGACCGGTTCGGTATGGCCGAATATTTTATACGTAAGGATCAGTTAAGCCGGCACCCGCTTGCCTCTACCAGCCAGGATATTCTTGAAATCATTCGCCGGACGGCAGATGAATATGCTGATCCTCTTCAATTCACGGACGCCTATTTCCAGCGTCAGGCAGACGAGCAGACGTCAACACCGACGGCCTCTGAAGATCGGGAGAATCAGGTAACGATCACGACGATTCATCGGAGTAAAGGGGATGAATACCGCGGGGTGATTTTATTTCACGCTGCCGAACAGACCCTTCCGCATCGCCGCATGACCGGGACCCCCGAAGATATAGAAGAGGAACGACGCGTATTCTATGTCGCGGTGACGCGCGCCGTTGACCGCCTGTGCATCACCACGGAACGCGGTTGTGAATCCCGTTTTCTGGCCGAGTTGAAAACGCCATATAAGGAGAAGAAAGTCCATAGCGTTCGTGAATGGTCACCCGTATGGCGTATTATAAAGAAGGTGCGTGGCATGTGGCGCAGAGGCCATACCTCATGAGAGGTATTGAAACTTATTATCCGCTTTGTACGTCTATAAATAGGAACCCGAGTTAAATCACCAATCACCAATCATAATTCATATGCCCTGTTCTCGATGTATCCTGATTATGCTTCTCCTTTTAACGTTTACGCCGACAGCGAGGGCCCAGATCATCATATCGGGTTATGTGCGTGATGCCACTACAGAGCGATTGTTGCGGGGCATCACAGTACAGGTGAAAAATGGATTTCAGGCGACGGTCACCAATGCCGACGGCCGTTTTGAAATCAATGTGAACGTAACGCCGGTGACGTTACGGATCAGCCAGGTGGGTTATTTCTCGCAACAGCTTCTCGTGGAACAGCCCACCTCGGTTGCGCAACAGATTATGTTGATCCCTGCCGTTTTCGATCTGGACCCGGTCATCGTCACCGACCGGGAATCGGTCGAGGACATCATGCGCCGGGTTATCGAACGCAAGAAGGCCTGGTATCCCCGGCTTAAATCACTCCGTTGTGAAGCCTTTGCCCGGATAACCGTAGAAAAAGATACGGGCGTTGTGTTCATAATGGAAGGTCTTGTAGACGCCGCCTGGTCGTTCGAAAAGGGTTGGAATATCGTCATGAAATCCTTCCGGCGATCATCAGGTAAATTCTTCGGTGACGACCTGAACGATCTAAAAACGCTGGATGAACTGGGTGAAGAAGCGCTGGTGCTCAACCTGTATGATGATAATATCCGGCTTGTTGATTATAATTTGATGGGCGTCACCCATCCCAACGCATTGAAGATGTATCGGTTTGAAATGTTGGGACTGCGGCTGATGGACAACCGGATCGTATACGATATCGGCGTACGTCCGAAAAGCCAGCTGGCGACCGCGTTTGTGGGGCGTATTTCAGTGGTCGACAAGGACTACGCCTTAATCGCAGCCGAGCTGAGGCCCAACGAATCCATGATCTTTCCACCACCGGTACGTGATTTTTCCATGGCCTTGAAGCAGCAGTGGGCGCAGTTCGGTGATGGATTCTGGTTACCAGTCCGTCTGCAGACGGAATCCGCAATTAAAACCGGTATTATCGGCCTGGTATTCCCCAATATGATATTTAAACTGACGACGCAATGGTCCGACTATCGGGTATTCGGAACGCCTGCGGATGCGCCGGAAGATTCTATATATTATGTGCCACCACCTCTGGTAGCCCCGCCGGACCGGGTGATTCTTGCCTATGATGACAGCCTGATCCAGGGTAAGATACCCCCGCTGTCCGAGATCGAAGAAGCGGCGTATGCGGCTATAGATACCAACAAAACGTTTATCCAGGCTTTCGAACCGGAAGGGGTTATCGCCCGGATGTTGAAACGCCGGGGGGCTTTCGATGACGATGACGATGATGATCAGCCTAAGCCGAGTATGTCGGGCAGACGGGGCTACCGCAGTGATCGCAGAAATGGACGAAGCGTAGGATTTGAGTACACTCCGGTTTTCCGCTACAACCGGGTTGACGCGGCACATATCGGGCTATCCGGTCGCCTGGTTATCCATGACACGCCCATCGAGTTAAACGGTCTGGGCGCCTATAATACCGGGACAAAAAACTGGTCGTACGGCGGAGGATTGACCTTACGGTGGGGTGATCGGAATCAACGGTATTTTTCCGCCCGGTATCTCTACGATACCGATACACGCTATGCATCCATCTATTCAAAAAAGCTGGTCAGCACTGCCGCCCTTTTCGGACGGGAGGACTATTTCGATTATTACCGGAATGAACGCCTGCGTGTCAGACTGGGATCACGTATTGGACGCAGCCGATGGAACCTGGTCGGCGGAGTGAATATAGAACGGCATCGGTCCAGGATTAAGACCACGGATTATGCCCTGTTCGGTATCGACCATGTTCAACGGGTTAATCCGGCCATCAATCCAGGCCAACTGAGATCCTTAACACTCCGGACACATTTCGGCCGGGCGCCCGGGGCATTTAATCCGGAGGGTCGACGATATCTAACCGCAGAAGCCGAGTTCAGCCATCCTGATTTTCTTGGCGGCGATTTTTCTTTTGGACAATATCAACTCACCTACGGTCGGCGCATACCAACGCTTTTCAAACGACGCATGCTGCCCAATACGCTGGATATCAGACTGGTCGGTGGATTCTCGCATGGCCACTTGCCACTACAGCGCTTCGGCATGATCGACGGCAGTCTGGGGCGGAGCAGCACGATGGGCGTCTTTAGAACTCAGCGCCAACGGCCCTACGAAGGCGAACACTATGCTGCCGTCTTCTGGGACCATAATTTCCGCTCGATTCCCTTTGAAATACTCGGCCTCATGCCGTTGGTAAAACGCGGCATCGGCCTCAGTGTCTATGGGGGACATGGTCGAACCTGGATATCAGCCGGCCGCCGGGCTTCGCTCTCCTTTATTCCGTCCTATCAGGATCAATTTCACCACGAACTGGGCCTTTCCATCACCGGCCTCGCCTACTTCTTCCGCCTGGACTTCACCAAGCGCATCGACACATCCGGGTTCTTTGTGGGCGCGGGCATCGGACCGGGGTTTGTGTGGTAATCTACCTCGACCCCTTAGCTGCCTCAACCGGCCAGGTCACCAACTGATCATCGTCAAGGACCACATATTCCCTGGCCAGATTCGCCACGGGACAGGCATGGACGGGGATGATGCGAACCCGGGAGCCAATGGGCAAGTCGAAACCGGTACGGCGAATCAGGCCGTGTTCCTCAGAGACCTTTTCAACAATAAGCGCGTAATCCGCCGCCTGGTAATGATCCAGGGGATAGGCCAGTCCGAATCCTTGCGTGCCGGTCATACCATGTACACCGGTATCTGAGGTCAGCGTCTTCGAACCGGTATCGGTAATAAAATGATCGTTGTTTTTACTGATGACCGTACCAAGTACAGAAAGCGCGATATCGCTCTGCTGGGCGACGCCGGCTCTGACAGGTAATAAGTCAAGAAACACATAATTCCCGGGACGAATCTCTGTAATGCCTTCAAAATGGGTTGATGCCAGAACGGTTGGCGTAGCACCGACCGATACTTCCGGAACAGGCACATCATTGGCAAGCAATGTGTCACGGACAACCAGCATGAGGCACCGTTCCTGTTCTGCCAGATTTGCTGCTTCATCGCTTGATCCAGCTGCATAGGCATGGCCAGCATGGGAGAGGATACCACGAAAATCAAGATGCGTTGCCTCTTGAGCTATAATCGCGAGATCCAGCAGGCGTTTGTCCTCAGGTGATAAACCGCAACGATGCAGACCTACATCGATTTTGATAAAAATGCCTACCTCTTTGTCATAGGCCGTTGCCCTGTCCGCCGCGATCCGCAGTCCTTCTTCCGAATCCGCGACGATTCTTACATCGGCCTCATGGGATTCAAGTGCCGAGAATAAACGATCCCATTTAGTGGCGGAAACCATTGGTCTTGCAATGGTGATGGATGCAAACCCGCCTTCTATGAATACAATCGCCTCATCCAGAGTCGCCACGGTGATTCCCGTTGCCCCAAGGCCAAGTTGCCGTCTGCCGATTTCAAGAGATTTATGGGTTTTTGCATGGGGCCGTAACGCCACACCATGCCGGTCCGCCCGTTTCTGCATCGAGGACAAATTGGACGCAATCTGCGTCGCATCAAGCAATACAGCCGGCGTTTCGAGTTCTTTCAGTTGTTCCTGAATATGCGAGGATGCCATTTTCCTGTTCCCTGATCTATTTTCCTGTTTTATAGTATACTCCAAAACTGAGATTAATTGTCATTCCCGCAGGCGTTAATCGGAAATCGATAGCCTGGAGAGACCGATTGGAAGCGTCCCGTTGGGAACACATCAAGTTCTACCTGGTTCCCCCTTAAGGATATCGGATTCATGAAGATATTTAACGAAAGGGGTTGGAGGCAAGAAAAACCTGTGAAGGAATATCAAGGGCCTGTTTTTTATCCAGCAAGGAGACAGCGATGGTACCGAATTTGTATTTACTATTATGCGTATTGGGAACGGTGTTGCCGTATTCACAGTGTATTCGATTTATTACTGAACATGGAATGGATCTGCCATTGTTTTTCAATCAAATATTTCAAACGCCCGGTTCCAGTTTTTTCGGTCTCGATGTGATCGTCTCATCGCTTGTCCTCTGGGTGTTCATCTTCACGGAAGGCCGCCGCAGACAAATGAAACATCTGTGGGTGTATGTCGTCTGTAACCTGACCGTGGGCGTATCGCTGGGGTTGCCGCTGTTCCTGTATATGAGAGAACGGCAGCGGTGAGAATCCTCTTGTAAGCGAAAAGGAGTCGAGGTATCTTGAGCCCATGCTCAACCAACCGATCACAAACCTGGCCCAACAGTATGTCGAACGTTCCAATCGTCATATTCTGGATGACGTGTTTCCGCTGTTTGAAGTCCATGTGACTTATCACTCTTCCCAGTTCGGGGCCCTTGAGGGGATGGAGTCCATTAAAAAAATGATGACCGGGTTTTTTATAAAATTCCCGGATGTGCATTGGGCGGTGGAAACCTATACCCCGGAATCCGATGATACCGTAGTTTTCGATTTTGTCATGAAAGGCACAGATCGGGAAACCGGAAACAAGATAGAACGGCATGGCCGGGAACGCATCCGGTTTTCAGAAGCGGGCTTCATTGTACACGTTGAAGTTGAGGTATTGACACAGGCATAATGGAACACAATCTACTGGCGGAAATTCTCCGCGCAGAACAGCGTATCCGGCCGTATATTCTCAAGACGCCGTTGATCCCCTCCTTGCCCATCGGGCAAATGGGGGGAGCGACCGTGTATTTGAAGATGGAAAGCGAGCAGTACACCAATTCGTTCAAAGCACGTGGGGCTATGAACAAGGTGCTCTCGCTGACAAATGAAGAGCGGACACACGGTATTGTGACGGCCTCTACAGGTAATCATGCCCAGGGTACGGCCAGAGCGTGCAGCCTGACCGGCTGTCCCTGTACCATCTTTTTGCCCGAACACGCCGAGCCGTCCAAGGTCGAGGCGATAAAACAGTATCCGGCAGAGCTCGTCTTTCATGGCCGTGATCCACTTGCTACGGAGTTATACGCCAGGCGGATGGCCGCCGAGCGGGGGCAGACCTGGATCTCGCCTTATAACGATCCGCAGATCATCGGAGGGCAGGGCACGATTGCCCTGGAACTGATGCAGCAATTAAATGGGATGGATGACGTGCTCGTGACGGTAGGCGGCGGCGGTCTGATCGGCGGCATCGCAACCTACCTCAAATCGGTTGCGCCCGATACACGGATCATCGGCTGCCAGCCGGAACAGGCGCCGGATATGTACCGTTGCATACAGGCGGGTGAAATCATCGAAATTGAGCAGCACGATACCCTCTCGGATGGCTCAGCAGGCGGTGTTGAACCCGGTTCGCTGACTTTTCCTGTCTGCCGGGATCTGGTCGATGACTATATCCTGGTATCGGAAGAGGAAATCAAATCCGCCATGCGGTTGATGGTGGAAACGCATCACAAAATCATCGAAGGCGCTGCCGCCGTATCCCTGGCTGCCTTTCTTCGAAATCGGGATCGATTCAGGAGCCGAACCGTCGTGATCATTATATGTGGCGCCAACATCGCTACGAGAAAGCTGTTGAGCGTGCTGAAAGAATAGAACATGGAGGAAAGGATGCCACAAACTGGTGCTGATCTGATCGTTAATGCACTTGCTGATGCCGGGGTATCCCACATATTTTCGCTCTCGGGCAATCAGATATTACCCGTTTATAATACGCTTATTGGACGGGATATCCGGTTGATCCATACCCGTCACGAGGCCGCCGCCGTCCATATGGCGGATGCGTGGGGGCGATTAACTGAGCAACCCGGTATCGCCCTTGTACCGGCAGGACCGGGCCATGGAAATACCATCGGCGCGCTGTATGTGGCCCAGATGGCAGAATCGCCTGTTGTGCTGCTCAGCGGACATTGCCCTGCTGTCCAGGTCGGTCATGGCGCCTTTCAGGAAACCGATCAGGCAGCAACCGCAGCGCCGGTCACCAAAGCCTCATGGCAGGTGGCGCATCCGGATCAAATAGCCTCGGATATAACGGCTGCCCTGTCCATCGCGACGACCGGAAGACCAGGCCCCGTGCATCTGAGTCTGCCGTTCGATATGCTGGAAGCAGACATCGCCGGTATGAGGCACGAACCGGGACACCATGTCCCGGCTGTGGCTCCTGCTATGCCTGATACGGTAATGAACCTGCTGCTCGGTCATCTGCAGGAGGCAAAACGACCGATTATTCTGGCCGGTCCTGCCATGAGCCGTCCAACACGATTCCAGGCGCTGACGGAACTGGCCGGGCAGATTCACATGCCGGTTCTGATTATGGAGAGTCCGCGAGGTCTCAACGACCCCTTTCTCCGGTATGCGCCAGCCTGTCTGGCTGAAGCGGATCTGATCCTTCTCGTGGGTAAAAAGCTTGATTTCTCCTTGAAATTTGGTCAACCCCCGTTCTTCAACGTCTCCTGTGATTTCATTAAAATCGACGCGGAGCCGGAAACCGTTTATGAAGGGCAACGTGCTGTTATACCTATTCATGCCGATCCGGTGGCAAGCGTCCAGCACTTGATCAAGGCCACCCGGTCACGATCCTGGCCGATGTCCACGTGGCCGGATGAAGTAACGACCGCCTGCAGGAAATCGCCGGAAAGCTGGGTGAACATCCGTCATGCATCACGGCAGCCCATCCATCCGTTGCTTGTATGCGACGCCCTGCAGCCGCATTTGAATGCGGGTGGCATCCTGATCAGCGACGGCGGGGAATTCGGCCAGTGGGCCCAGGCGGCGTTGGAAACTCCGATACGCCTGATCAATGGTCCCGCAGGGGCGATCGGGGGAGCGATACCCGCGGCCCTGTCTGCTAAACTTGTTCATCCGGATCATCCGGTCTTTGTCACCACGGGCGACGGCGCCTTCGGCTATCATACCATGGAAATGGACACGGCCCTTCGCTATGATATTCCGATAATCGTCATCGTTGGTAACGACGCCCGATGGAATGCAGAATACCAGTTGCAACGCGCACTGTACGGCGCTGATCGCATCTACGAAAGTGAATTGCGCCCGATACGATATGACCACGTCGTCGCAGCCCTGGGCGGCTATGGAGAATGTGTAGAGCATCCGGAGGACCTGTCTCCTGCGTTGCAACGCGCCGTCGAATCCGGCCGGCCGGCGTGTATTAATGTGAGCATCGAGGGTGCTGCAGCGCCAGTGTTTAATTGAGTGATTTGTTGATTGTCTGATTGTCTGATTGAATACGAAAATATAGAGGCCATGGGAGTTAATATGATACTATCGATTTAATTCATGTCGTCGACTCGTCTTCGAATGATGGCCCCAATCAACAAATCAGACAATCAACAAATCAACAAAACAGAAAGGTCTTTCCATGTCCCCCACCCGTCCAAATGTCCTTTTCATCATGTCCGATGACCATGCGTCCCATGCCATCAGCGCCTATGGCAGCCGGATCAATACTACGCCGCAAATCGATCGGATTTCCGAAGGGGGCATGCGGTTTAACAATTGTTTCTGTACAAATTCGATCTGCACGCCCAGCCGGGCGACGATCCTTACTGGTACGTATAACCACATCAATGGCGTCACTACCCTGTCTACCCATATGGATGGCCGGTTACTCACCTATCCCAAGCTCATGCAACAGCAGGGCTACCAGACGGCTATTGTCGGGAAATGGCATCTGGGGCATGGCGGCATCCATGATCCGACCGGTTTCGATTACTGGAATGTGTTGCCTGGCCAGGGACTGTATCATAAACCTGTTATGATTGAAATGGGTGAAGAGAAGGTGCGCGAAGGGTACGTCACCGATCTGATTACCGATTTCTCTCTCGACTGGCTGCGTCAACGGGATCAGGACAAACCCTTTTGTATGATGGTGCATCACAAGGCGCCGCATCGTAATTGGGAGCCGGATGATAAACATGCGGATATGTATGAAGACGAAGACATCCCGGAGCCGGTCACGTTCAATGACGACTATGCCAATCGGGCAAAGGCGGCGGCAGCAGCGAAAATGCGCATCGATCGGGATTTAACCGATAAGGACCTGAAGCAGCCTGTCCCCGAGGGCTTGACCCCCCGGGAAGAAAAACAGTGGAAGTATCAGCGATATATTAAAGACTATTTGCGCTGCATCGCCTCTATCGACGACAATGTTGGTCGTCTTCTAGACTACCTTGATGAAGAAGGATTGACGGAAGATACCATCGTAATCTATACTTCAGACCAGGGGTTTTTTCTCGGCGACCACGGCTGGTACGACAAGCGGTTCATGTACGAAGAGTCTCTTCGCATGCCGTTTCTGATCCGGTATCCGAAGGGGATCGCACCGGGCAGTGTGAACGACGATATAATCCTGAACGTCGACTTCCCGGCGACCTTTGTCGATTACGCAGGGATCGATATCCCGGCGGCGTTTCAGGGAAACAGCTTCCGGGCTCTGCTACAGGGCGAAACTCCCGATGACTGGCAGACGGCTATGTATTACCGCTACTGGATGCACGGTGCCCATCACAACGTCTACGCCCATTACGGAATCAGAACGTTGCGCCACAAGTTGATCTATTATTACGCTGACCCGCTGGACCAGGAAGGCGCTGTCGGACCGACCGAAGAGCCCGAATGGGAGCTGTTCGACCTGACCCGTGATCCCCATGAACTGGTCAACGTCTATGATGATCCGAGTTACCAAGACGTCATCAAAACCCTGAAAGCCGACCTCAGCCATTTGCAGGATACATTAGGCGATGCGCCGTATGAACCGTAAGAGAGACCCATGGCAATAAATGAAGAAACCATAAACGCCCTGCGTCTGGCGCTGCAGGCCACGCCGGATAATATACCGCTACAAAAGCACCTGGCCGAGTTGCTGGTTGGGGCCGGCCGGTTCGAGGAGGCGGAACAGGTGTACCGGGCGGCGCTGGCGCAATCGCCGGACGACGACGACATCAAAGTGGGGCTTGCCGGTGTTTTCTATCATCAGCATAAGCCCTCAGCGGCCCTGGTGATTATCGACGAGTTGCTCAAGCAGGCCGATCCGCCGCCCCCCGCTTTGCTGCTGGCGGCCAGACTGTACGTTCAAGCTGGCGCCCACGAACAGGCGGCCGAATTCTATCGTCGCGCTCTGGGGCGGGACCCTGGTCTCGCGGATACGGATCTTGGGGCTTTGCTTTCGGAGGTAGAGGAAGATCTTGACGAGGAGGAATGGGGGGACCGGATGGCTGCCCCGGTAAAGGAGATACCTGAATCCCCCATCTTCGAGTTGGAAACAGCCCGGATTTCATTCGAGAATGTGGGCGGTATGGATATGGTTAAAGACGAGATCCGGATGAAGATCATCCATCCCCTGAGTAATCCGGAGCTCTACCAGGCCTACGGCAAGGCGGTCGGTGGGGGCCTCCTGATGTTCGGCCCGCCCGGATGCGGTAAGACGCATCTAGCCCGCGCGACAGCCGGCGAGGTGAAGGCCTCCTTTATCTCCATAGGTATCCACGATGTGCTGGACATGTGGATCGGCAACAGTGAGAAAAATCTACATGAATTATTCGAGATGGCCAGGGCCAACACGCCATGTGTGTTGTTTATCGATGAAGTCGATGCACTGGGCGCAAGCCGCAGCGATATGCGTCATAGCGGTTCCCGGCATCTGATCAACCAGTTCCTTTCTGAGCTGGACGGTATCGACCAGGCGAACGACGGGGTCCTGGTACTGGCTGCGACCAACACACCCTGGCATCTGGACGCCGCGTTCCGGCGCCCCGGCCGGTTTGATCGTATTGTTTTTGTACCGCCGCCCGACGAAGCCGCCCGGGCGACGATCCTGGCTATTCAGCTCAAGGGCAAGCCGACAGAAGCCGTCGATTGTCTCAAGATAGCCCGCAAAGCCCATCAGTTTTCAGGGGCGGACCTGAAGTCCGTCATCGATATCGCCATCGAAGGCAAACTGCAGGAAGCCATGAAACAGGGCAAACCGATCCCGCTGACGACCAAAGATCTTTTAAAAGCGGTCGGTGCGGTCCGTCCCACAACAAAAGAATGGTTTTCCACTGCTCGCAACCACGCCCTATATGCTAATCAGAGCGGGCTTTATGATGATATACTAGCGTACTTGAAATTATAGTTCCGAGTTCTGAGTTCTGAGATCCGAGTGATGGTCAAAAGTTACTTTATTCTATATACTCAGAACTTTATACTTTCCTATGCCCTCCTACTTCGAACGTGCCCGTATATTATTCGACCAATCCCGTTTTGACCTGGCGACCGAAGAACTGCGCCAGGAACTGACCCATGACCCCGAACATGCCGGGGCACATGCTTTGATGGCGCTCTGTCAGGCGATGAACAAGCAGTATGATGAGGCGCTTACCTCTGCGCAGACGGCGGTGGGACTGACGCCTGACAGGGCGCATGTGCATTACGTGCTGGCCTGGGTGTACAACCAGACGGATAAGATCGACGAGGCGGAGCATGCCATCCGGGAGGCTATCCAGCTGAACCCTGAAGAGCCGGACTACTACGGCACGTTAAGTTCGATTCTCATGCGGCGGAAGCTGTGGGAAGAGGCACTGGCTGCTGCGGAGGAGGGTCTTGGGTACGATCCGGAGCATGTCATCTGTGCCAACTTCCGTTCTGTGGCCTTAACGCAGCTGGGCCATAAGGATGAGGCAGCAGCGAGTCTGGAGACCGCCCTGTTTCGCGATCCCGAAAATGCCTGGACCCATGCAAACCGGGGCTGGCAGCAGTTGCAGCACGGCGAGCGGGAGCGGGGGATGGATCATTTCCGGGAGGCGCTGCGTCTCGATCCCACGATGGACTGGGCGCGTGAGGGCATCGTCGCCGGTATGAAGGCCCGGCATGTCATCTACCGGATGATACTGAGATATTTCTTCTGGATAAGTAAGCTGCGGGGACGGGCGCAGTGGGGCGTGATCCTGGGCGCCTACATCGTGTTCCGTCTACTCCGGGCGGCGGCGGACTCAAATCCTGCCCTGGCCCCGTTCGTCACGCCGTTTCTGATTCTATACGGCGTGTTCGTATTATTATCCTGGACGGCGGACCCCCTGTTCAACCTGATGCTTCGCCTGAACCGCGACGGCCGTCTGGCGCTTTCAGATGAGCAGGTCTTCGCGGCCAATTGCATCGGTCTTATTTTACTGGGGGCACTGGGTCTGCTGTCGTTGTGGCTGACCACAGACAACAGCACCTGGCTGGGCGCGGCCATCGGTTGCGCCGCCATGATTGTGCCTGTATCCGGCCTATTTAAAACAGACGCCGGAAAATCCCGGAAAATCCTGCGGGCCTACGCCATAACCCTCGCCGGCATCGGCCTGCTCGCTCTGCTCCTGGCCCTACAGGAACATCCCACCGCCGGCCTTTTAGCTACCGCCTTCCTCATCGGCTGGGTCCTGTATTCCTGGCTTGCGAATATAATTATTATGAGAGAGAAGTAAGGCTGTATGGTAGGAAATGCGCGTCTTACTCTTCCCCTCTTCCATTCGCCTTTATCTTCTGCTCTTGAGCTCCCGATCCATATCCCGCCGTGCATCTCGATCCGCAATCGTTCGGCGGCGGTCGTAGTCCCGCTTGCCTTTGGCCAGGGCAAGTTCCACCTTGACTATGCCGCGTTTGAAATACAATTGCAGCGGAATCAGCGTCTGCCCTTTTTCCGCCACGCTACCGGTAAGACGGCGGATCTCCGCTTTGTGGAGCAGCAGGCGTCGTTTGCGCATGGGCTCGTGATTGAAATGGGACGCGTGCACATAGGGATTAATGTGGACGTTGTACAGAAACACCTCGCCGTGATCGATGTTCGCATAACAGTCCGCCAGACTCACCTTGCCCGCCCTCAGCGACTTCACCTCCGAGCCTTTCAGCTCGATCCCGGCCTCGTAGGTATCCAGAATATGATAGTCATAACGCGCCTTTCGGTTCCGCACGATGACCTTGAACCCATCGTCTGGATTTGGTGATTTGGTGATTTGGTGATTTGGTGATTTAGCCATTCTTATACTCGCTTCTTTACTCGGAACTCGGCACTTGGAACTCGGCACTATCTCTCTCTAAACCACTTGACAGCCCCCTGATATTCATATAATATATCCCCTTGTTCTTAACGGAACAAATACAATCGAATCGCCGAAGTGGTGAAACTGGTAGACACGCTGTGTTCAGGGCGCAGTGGGCTTAGGCCCGTAAGGGTTCGACTCCCTTCTTCGGCACTCATTACACGACAAAGGGTTACGCAAATAAGCGTAGCCCTTTTTGCTTGCCAAAATGCTTCAGTTCTGGTGATTTTGTGCAGTAATTGTGCAGTAATGTATAAACACAATGGTATAAAAAAGGAACAGAAGACACCATCAGAACGGTCACGGCATCCCCATTATAGCTATCAGGAATTGACCATCTACTATATATAGATGAGGTGTTATAGGAGAGTCGTCAGGAAGGGTCGAAAGTGAAGTCTTCTTCTATAGTTTTCTATCCGTAATTTCCACAGATGAAAGTTCGCACCCTGCGCTGTGGATCTTAGGTAGTATTGCGTTCATGAGGTCATACGAATCCAGCACCCTGTACCTGTTGGATAGGACAGCTCTGCACGATCCCCTCAAGGTGCGTATCAACCTTGTTTCCGGTTTCTCATGGAACCAATGGTTGACATTATTAGTGAGCAGATGGGGTGCGTCTGACCTCATGCGATCATAGTATTTCTGCGGTATGCCGACGCGTTGGGCTATCTGTGTATGAGCAAGGTCGGTAAGCGCAAATCCTCCGATATCCTGGACTGCCAGGCCACCTTCTGACATGTTCAGTTTTCTCGTATCACAGATTAAATCACGCTTATTACGCTCGTTATCTATGACAACGCTTGCAATTTGTTCGAGGTTTCTTCCCTGCTTCATGATGTTTTCTCCAATAAAAAACCCGATGAAGCTTATGCTCCACCGGGTTTTCAAGTTAGTTGATGAATTTGATTCATGATGGCACCCTTTGATAAGGTCCACCACAGTTAATGGGATCGTCGTTCATCCGACAGCCAACTACGCTGTTTTCTCCCATATCATTAAGTGAAAAGAGATCGCAACCAAGGCATGTATCTAGTGCTTTTTCAATAGCACGTTCGTAATCTTTCTCTGCCTGGTCGTACATATTCTCGATATATTGATAATACACTATATCAACCCCTCCACCACCATCGCCTACGAGGTGCCGGAGCAGACGCACATCACGCTGACCATCTACAACCTGCTGGGACAAGAGGTAGTGAGGCTAATTGATGGGATGAAGGCAGCAGGACGCTATGAGGCGGTATGGCACGGCGTCAACTCCCGAGGCGCAGGTGTGGCCAGTGGGGTATATCTGTACCGCATCGTCAGCGGAAGCGGGTATACCGAGACGAAGCGGATGACGCTGCTGAAGTAGGGTCCGAACGAATCGGTTAGATTCGCAAGAAACGTCGTCATCACGAAATGCCCGGCGGAGTCAAACTCCGTCGGGTTTTCTTTTACCTGCTATAGAACCGTGAGGTATGGCTGCAAAGCAGCGACCTGCTCATATTCAAGCGGGACCGCAGACCTCCCATGGTGGTCATGGACTTCCATACGTCTGCTTGCCTTCTGCACTCTGCACTACGCAAGCCTTAGGACCACAGAGAACGCCGCAACGTAATCTGATGCTGTCTATGGGTTCGGGAAGTAAGCGTGACCGGGATCACTGACACGTTGACGTGAATACGTTATAATATATATTAGAATATAATAGTATCCATTCCCGGCGTGAAATTATAATAGCACATCCGATATGGCATCACGTCCGGCATTCCCGATGAGGCACGTTATGAGATCATCGCACAGTGTTTTTTTGATGGTGGTAATTGCGATAGTGGCAGGGTTAGTGTGGACAGGGACGGCGACGGCGCACCTGCAATTCTATATTTCTTTCGGAAGTCAATGTAATATCAACTCGCCACTCAAATTTTAGTTTAGATTACAGTTTCCCTCATCAGATTGCTTGGAGAATGTATTATGAAAAAAATAGTATTTGTATGTTTGTCGCTTGTTTATGTTTCGTGT